>Ga0265318_10000035_pt1 | contig 139989 bp, 119 predicted proteins | sample 4821metaG_FD_192431 | JGI IMG/M metagenome (GOLD analysis project Ga0265318, IMG submission 192431) | Rhizosphere microbial communities from Carex aquatilis grown in University of Washington, Seatle, WA, United States - 4-8-21 metaG | ecosystem: Host-associated > Plants > Roots > Rhizosphere...
CGCCAGGAATAGAGTATCGGTGCACTCAACCGCATGGCCAGCGATAACTGCTAATTATGGGTCATAACTACCTGTTCAAGGCGGTTTGGCACCTTTTATTTGGCGTCCTTGTTACCTTCTCATACTTAGCGCTGACCGGAATCGTGGTTTGGCGGGTGCAGCCGGGGGCTGTTCAGCGGTACGCAATCCTTTTCGCCGGGTCTTTTAATTTTGTTGTCTCAGGCGGCCTCATCCTGGGGACAGCGCTTTTTGTTTTCCTCACGCAAAAGAGCATCCCCAGCCTGATAGAAAAAGAGTTCAGTGCGGAGGCGCTTTCAAAGACCACGTTTTCTAAAGAAAAAAGACGATACCTCAGCGTCCCCCGAACTGTGACTTTTTCCGCGAACTTCATCGTTTTAGCAGCTTTTATATTTAGCTATTGCTTCACCTTCCCAATCTCGGGTATCGCGCAATGGTTTCTGATTGCCTTCAGTTGCTTGGAATACGCGCTAGGTGTCTACGTGGGACGAAAGTTATTTTATACCGCCTACATGCTCAACGCTATTTCCGAGGTCGATATTCAGAAACCGATCCTAAGCGACAACAAGCTCAACGAGATTCTTACATACATAAATATCTTGTCCACCCTAACCGTCGCTTTTGTCTATGTCATAACCAAAAGCTTCCACACCGGGCCCCTCGTTCTCGGCACGGGCTTCACCGTGGATTCCAAGATCCTGCTGATCCTGCCTGCACTCATAGCTATACCAGTACTTGTACTATTCAACTTCTATCCGCGTGCCGTGATGAGGCGGTTGCTGACGAGATCCATAGACCTAGAAACCGCTAGATTGCGCGACCGAATCTCAAGAGAGGACCTATCGTTCACGGAGAAGATTTCGTTTTTGATGTCTTACGATAAGCTCAAAAAGGAAGAACTCAGGAGCATGTTGCAACTGTCGCTTAGCGATCTGCCGATAGGGCTCACGGTGCTCATAGCAATCGTCGGGCTCGTGCTGAAGACCTGAGGAGCTGTCCCTAGAACAAATAATAGATGCCCGCTACCGATTGCAGTCGCATAACTTGTACGATGGCCGCACGAAGCCCGAGCGAGCGCCATAGGAGCGCGCAGACGATATCGGATAGGAAGAGTGCCATCGCAAGCCCGCGCCCCACAATGCCAGGCGTGTCCACGAAAAGTATCACGTCAGCGGAGATCTTTAGCGGGAAAGCGATCCACGGCACACGGTTGAGCCCGATCTTTTTCGCCAGTGTCGGTCCATCTCCCTTGGCGTCCATAACGTCATTTAGCATCTCCTTGCCAACAAAATAGAGAAAGAGCGCAGCTATGACAGCGTCTGTCGGTCGACCGCTTCGTTCGAAGATTTGAAGTAGAAGCGCCGTTGTTGCGACCAATATCCCCACGAACAAGTTCTTCAAGACAGGCAGGAATGCCACGATGACGTTGTAATTCACCGTTGCGAGAAGCAGGATCAAATAAAGGAAGACAGTCGATCTCGTCGCAAATAGCCGGACAAGCACTAGCGCCAGAACCAGCGTAAAAAAGTAAAGCCCAGCTGAAAATCCAACAGACAGAGCTCCTCTCGGCAGCGGTCTTTCAGGATGGTTTTCCCGGTCCCGCTCGAGATCATATAAGTTATTGAGTATAAAACCGCAGGCGCAAACTAGAGCTGTCGGAGCGGCACACTCTAGCGCGTATTGCCAGTCCCTTGAAAAATACCAAATAGGCAAAAGCAGCGCGAAAAATACGACAGATAAAATGTCCATTCGCAAAAGCCGTGCTACCTCAACGGCCGCGCAATGTTTCATAATTAGCAGTTATTGTTGGTTGCCCCGGCGGCAATATAACCTACAGTTGCTCACAGCACCAGCGAGTCTTGCAGATTGAAATTCTGCCGTTTGGATGTGCCTGCGCTAGACAAAAGCGCGCATAACGTCGGCCCGCTCCAAAGCAGTCCGGAGAGCCAGGTCGCTCACATGGGTATAGATCTGAGTGGTCGCGATGCTGGCATGTCCCAGTAGGCGCTGGACGAAGCGAATATCGACACCGCCCTCAAGGAGAAGCGTGGCGGCCGTGTGTCGAAGCATGTGGGGCGTGATCCTTTTGCCGATGCGCGAGCGGCGGGCCAAGGAGTGCAGCCGGAGTCGCAGGCACTGAGGGGTCATGGGGCGACCTCGGCTGTTGCGAAATAGCGGCGCGTTTGCTCTGTCCGAATCTGGAAGCGACCGAATGTAATTGGCTACAGCTTTCCGAACTGCGGCGTTGACAATTATGACGACACGCTCCCGCGCGCCCTTCCCTGTAACCGTCACCTCACCATTCTGTGGCCCCACACTCCCTACCTGCAAGGAACAGAGTTCCGAGACCCTTAAGCCTGTAGCGGCCATCAAATGCAGGCACAAATGCGTTGTTTGGCCTACGTCACCGACCCCTTGCTTCAGGAGGGTACCTAGGTCCGACCGCGCGATTGATCGCGGAAGCCGCGTCGGGGCTTTGATCAACAATTTCCAAGAGCCAAATGTTTCCAATGCCAAAGGCTCGTTTGTTGCCCGCAGAAAAGCTCGGACCGAAGCCACGCGCCGCCTCACTGTTCGCGGTGCGAGAGCGCGATCTTCGGCAATTCTTGTAAGGCAACTCCTGATCGCCGCGGCTGTCAGATCCTGTTCAACTGATATCGCTGCTGCAAATTGGCCCAAGTCATTTTCGTAGGCTGCAATCGTGTGCGGCGACAGACGGCGAACATCTCTGCATCTGTGTAGGTAGTGCGCGATCCTCTTGCGTAGCTCAGACACGTTAGCCCCCCATTCGACATGAGAGGCAGCAATATCAGAGCATCTTTAATTGTCGGTTCCTGCAACTTCTACGTCAGCAATTCTACTCTGAGTGTAGCGATAACAGAGAATTATCGATGGGAACTGCGAGTGTGCTGACCGTCATCATTCCCGCACTAAACGAGGAAGGGACTGTTGCTGATGTCGTAATCAAGTGCCTAGCCTCAGACAAAGTCGACCAAGTCATTGTCATAGACAATGCATCGACCGATAACACCGCCGCAGTCGCAAAGAGGGCAGGCGCCCAAGTGATTGGCTGCCCGACTCGCGGGCTCGGCCATGCGATTGCCGCTGGCATTCATGCCGCAAAGAATCGCTGGGTCGTAAAAGTGGACGCCGATATCACAAATTTCGAGGCCAGCTGGCTTCGAGAAATCGCCAAATTGATCAGCGCCGATGTAGGGATGGTCAAAAGCTATTGGGCGCATGAAATCGCTGGATGGCCCGAAACCTACTTTCTGATAAAACCACTACTTCGACGGATCGACCCGCGCTTGGCCTCAATAACACTGCCAATATCCGCCATCTATGCCTTCGACATTTCGCTCCTGGACACAAATGTGTTGGCAACCGATTGGGCGATTGACCTAGACCTCGTCTACCGCGTGTTCCAGGCAGGTAAGAATATCACGGAGATCGAGCTGCCAGTCATTCAACACACCGAGCGACCGCTGTCGGCCTACTTTAACATGGCAGACGAAATACTGGCCTATCTTCTGAGGATTTTGAATCGCCATTCTAACCAGAATCTCCTGCTTATTATGGCCCATGCGGACGACGCGGAAATTTGGGCAGGGGGAACAATAATAAAGCATCTGTTAGACGGCGGCGCGGTCGATATCGTCGTGCTTTTCGGGGGACAGGCCAGAAGATCGGAAGCCATGGCGCTGACCCAGACCTTCAAACGCCTGAGCATCCACTATCTTGGACTGGAGGAAAATTCTGCCCTCGTCACGCCGGCGCTGCGAACTTATATCGTCGATATATTTGCGTCATGCAAGCCGCAAGGCGTTATCACGCACGCTCCGAATGATCCCCATCCCGATCATGCCGCCGCCGCTCGACTAACTCAGAGCGCGCTTCTCACGTTGGAGGTCGAGAGTTGTCCAAAAAAACTCTTCTATTGCAACGGATATTTCGGGGGCCAAGCTCACTACGGCGGGTTTGAAGCCGATACATTTGTCGACATCTCCGCTATATGTGAGACAAAATACCGTCAAATCGCCAACCACACGTCTCAAAATCCTGACTTCTGGATTCGGATGGCTCAAAATATGGACATCTTAAACGGGATGCGTTGCGGTGTTCCGCGCGCGGAAGCGTTTCGCTTTTCGACGCACACCTTCTACCAGCACGCAATCACTGAACTCATATAGATATTCCTCTTCCATTTCACTATTGCAAAGATCTTGCGAATGCAAAGAAGCGTTGGCCAGTGGTGATAAGGTCGTTCACGGATTGATTGCGGCTTTCTGCATTCCACTTCGCTTTGGTCTCGTACTCCTCAAGTAGGTCGTCAAACCTCGATTTGAGGTTGCTGAAGCCATCGGCGAAGTTCCGCAATTTCTTTGATGTTTCGACACTAATGTCCGACCGATGGTGTTCTTGCAGACTCAATATCTGCAATAGCGCGGCCATGTCCCGATAGAGATTTGTGGAATGTTCAAGCGAAGCAAGTCCGGTGAGCATTGCCTCAAGCTGCGCATATAGCGCGGGGCTTTCGATCGCATCCATCAGGCCTGTCAGCACTAGCCTGGACCGATCTGCTCGATCCAGTTCCCTGTTCAGCTTGCGCCCAGCTTCCGCTGCATCATCGCTATTCGATGCATTTTCAAGGGCACGCTTGACCTCCAACAACTCGCCGCCGGCGGCCACACGATTCTTGGGATCAAGCTTGTTTTCCACGGAGTTCACGAGTTTATCGATGAACATCTCGGTCAGCTTCTTCGATGCGGTGGTGAGGATTGTAGGAAGCATGCTTCCTAACAGCGCAAGCATCAGGATATCTCTCTTTCTTTGCTTTAACGGCTCGAGCTCGACTACGAACTTGCTCCAGGCATGTAAGATGTCCCCCGCGATCGAGCCGACCAGTATGACCGTTGGCGGTTTGTCGGCGCGATCGCGTAAAAGAATGGGCTGATAAAAGCTTTCGTTGAACCGAATTTGCCAGAGTTTGGAGAAATCTGGACATTGCTTACGAACGAACACGCCTATGGATCCAGGTGAATCTGGTGCCCCTAAGACCACCCTCCTTCCTGGACAACCGTCAACAACGGCGCCGACATCCTCCCTATCCGAAACGCAGATCAACTCGACGGGATGACGCCAATCGAATAGCAAGCGACCAGCGATCATGATCGCGGAGGCGAAATCGAGCCGATCGAAGATGATATGCCAGCGATCATCCGGCGTCGCAGCTTTGCCTGGGACGGCCTTCCGGCCGCCAAGATGAGAATTAGCGAGTTCCAAGATATCCTGGATCGATGTCACGACGCCATGATCGTTGAGATATCCCGGAATCAGATCGACTGCCGGAGATACCTCCGGCCTTTTGGAGAAAAACAGCGCTTGGATCGTCAGCTCGAATCCCAGCGACTTGTCATAGATCGCTTCCGACAGGCCGCTTTCGCGGATTGCACGATGCTGGGCGATAGCAGCAGCCTCTGCGAGTCTAGCCTCGGCGCGCTCAGATTCTCCCAGGTCATGCAGAAGCCAACCTGCGAGGTAGCTCGATCTGTAGGCGCCTTCCGAAGAGAAGGGCAATACCGGGGCCGATAGCACTTCAATGGCCTGACGTGAATAGCGTTTCGTATCTAAACCGCCGATGCGGCGACGCACTGCCGCGGGAGCATTGTTGTAAAGATGTATCAGTCTAGTTATCCGTTGTGCCTTCAAATAAGGGCTATGCTCGAATCCGATACCGAAGTCATGTGCGTTGAGTGCATAGGTCATCTCTTCGGCCAATTTGAATGTGAACCGATCGAACAGATCCGGCTCGCGAAAAGCTACTAACGACAGATAATTGAGGACGCGGTCAAGAAGCGGAAGCTCAGATGCTGCCCACTGGGATCCTCCGGCCCGCAGAATATCTAACAGGTGGTCGCCGAGATCGCCCGCCAGCACTTGCGATTGGCCAATCCTAGCTGCGATGCAAGCTGCGACGTTTTCAACCACTGAAGAGCGAGGGGCGAGCGCCTCTTCGATTCTCTTCATAGAAACATCCAGCAGCTGGAAATTCTTTGGATGCGCTGCAGACAGCATCTTGGCGCTATTCGCCTCCAAGATCGAGCGTATTTCCTCTTTTGGGGATCTGCTGGGCAACTCGGAATATTTGAAAATGCCAAAATTTGTAAGCGCGACACCGCCGTTGCGGAGAGGTTCAATGGCGCCCTCGTCGCCTAGCGAAGCCATACCTTTATTTCGCTCTGTCGATATTCCGCTTAAATATTCCAATGCCGGTTTCAAGATCGGATCGTTGACTAAGATGAGCGGCGTCGCTGCGATCGACGCATTGCTGTCCAACGTGCGCTTTCGATGGCGTAAAGCCGAGTTGGCCTGAGAAAAGCCGGAATCTCTAAGATTCTTGGAATCCAATAACTCAAGGAAGGACGCCGTCTCGTCGATATCTAGGGATATGGGGGCGAACGCCGTATCCAGCGCGCGGAACTCGCGCATGATTGCCAAGCTCGATGGGCCTAGAATCACAACCGCCAACAAATTGTTGGACTGGCGAGCCACAAGGCTGTCCAAGCTCTGAACCACTCTGATTAAAGCATCCATGCCGGAGTGAGAGGTATCGCGCAAATCGAGCACGAAGACAATTTTGGCGCCACTCATTTGATCGAGGATTTTCGCCGCATTGGTATGGAGACCGGACCGCTCTTCGGAAGAGAATGCTCCGGTTGAAATTAGCCGCCGCTCGAAATGGTCGATGCCGGTCGCCTGTGAGCCGAACCAGATATCGATAAGAGCCGACTGTGCCGACTCCCAGAGATCTTCCGTTTTCGTTTCCGGAAAAATGTCCAGCCAAATGACCTTTGTAGAAGACTGCTTTTGCCGTGCCGAATACAATTTGAGAGCGCCAATTGCGACCTTTCGGGACAGAATGGGCTCGTCTGAGACAAAGGCTATCGGCGCCCGACGCTCCGCGGAAAACCGCTTGTCGAGTTCATCGAGGCACCATGCGGTCTCCGCATGTAAATTGTAATACAGCTCTCCATACGCAGGTGTCGCGCCATAGAACTCCAATCCCTCCATCGATAATTCTCTGTTATCGCTATTTAGCTCCAGAGCGATCATAACGCGGAGTTGCGCCCGACGCCAGTTCGCGTTCTTCAAGACACAAGGATGTCGGCTGCATCGCAGGGTTCAAGCTACTGGTGATTTACTATGCCAGCCTGCCCATCGCGAAGGCCGGGCTCATATCGAAGCTCCAGCCCGGATCTTCTCTGTTAGATTCAGCCCTCCAATTCTCTACCGGTCGCCAATAGAACTTCAATTGCGACCCCACTTGTGAATGGAGCGGTTCGCGCCATCCCGAGAAGCTGTTTCCAGTGAGCTGCAGCAACGCCGATCCGCTCACAGTAGTTAACGAGCTCTGTTACATCACCTTTGATCCCCGCATAAAATAGAAGAGCCTCTTTCCACCATTCGTTTCCGAGCAGTTGTCTGATGCGCTTCGGATCGGAATCACTTGATAAATATTCGCCGACCAAATGTTCCTGGAATGACAAATGACCAAAACTAAGTAACCCGGATCCATCACGGAGTATTACCCCGGATGCTTTTATCAAGTCATCTAATAGTGCTTCGAAACCAATGGCATACCCTTTTTGCCCTAAGGAAGACGAAAAGACCTGCAGCGCCTCGTCAGCTGAGATCAGCTTTCTTCGCTGCTCGTGCATCGAAATCGCCAGATCACGTACATAGCGAAATTTGTATTTGGGGACGATCTTTGATCTCGAAACGCCTCTTACTTTATCCCAATCCCCTAACAATAGACGCAAACGATGTTGGTAAATTTCCACACGAGACGTTGGCTCGTAGTCGTTTTCGACTAGTGCGCCCACCAAGGTCGCTATTAGTGGAACCCGCGTATTTTCATCTATGTCAGCATACGATCGGATGAGCGACGTGACACGCTTGTGCTTGTCCAGATCGTTTCGAAACCACTTTACAAAGAAATCGTCGCGTTCCCGGTCGGAGAATTGCGACAACCAGATCCTCGAGGCCGCGTAGCGCAAGTCACTATCATACGCTTCGCGGCTCGAAACAACGACTCCAAGAGCGCCATAGAAGCCAGAGCTGACAGCTTCAAACATGATTGAGTGAAGCTCAACCTCCAGCTCATCCAACCCATCAATGATGACGGTCGATCCCCGAAATTTCCACGATTCCGGCATTCCTGTAGCGTGGCAATGCACTTCGAGAAAACTCTGAAACTTCTCAAGCCGTTGTTCGATGGTCAACTGCGCAAATGCTTCGTAGTCGCTGAGTGGAATATAGATGGCCTCAGCGAGCTCTCTCCTTTTTCCAGCGCTCGCCCTCGCTTCGGCTTGACGTTTACGATTCGCCGCTTCGGTTATTTCACTGAAAAATCCGCCTCCTCTGAGTTGCGAGCACTCAATAAAAAACGTAGGCCGACTCGCCCTCAATGACGCAATCGCAATTCTTTTCAACAACGTGGTCTTACCGGATCCGGGACGCGCCTCAATAAACACAACATGTCCGAGTGAAAGGATATCCAACTCGTCGCCAACTTTTACACTTTTCACGGTCACTTGCCGCCGACCAGCACCGTCCTCATCTCTTCGAAGAATTATATTTAGCTCCCGGCATTCTCTTAGAAACCTCTCCGTCTCCGTTATGGCCTCTAGCGATTTTCGGACGGCCGCTCGGTCTTCCGAAAGCAATGCTGGTAGACGATTCAGGTCTTTTGTTAGCGCGATACGCCGTTTGGTGGCGGCCGAAGCGAATGCGAAGTCGTAAATTCGTTGAACCGGCATGAATTGATTGCTGTGCGCGCCTGGCTTGTTTTCATTTTCGTGTAGTTCCATGGTCCAGGTGATGCGAACGCCGAACCTGGTGGCGGCCTCTTGCAAGACCGCTATCGACCGGTCCTGCATATCTGCTGGAAAGATCTCGTCGCCACCTTTCTGTGACCGCTCGAATTCCCCGCGCGTCATCGCGAGACCGACAAAGATGTTTCTGTCGGACACCTCGATCACTCCGGAGAGAAACTGACCGGCTAACGTGCTGCCGGGTACGAGCCGCGCCTGAACATAAAAATCATTGATGTTTCGATCGAGGCGAAGCCCAAAAGCGCGGCTTTCCTTGTGAGCGGAAAGCGTCGCGATGAGCCCAATGGTGGGAGTGCTCACGCCGACCAACTCAGCTACCAATGAAGGGCAGTAACGCTGAAGAGACGTCTCGAGCTCCGTGCCATCAATAAAGTGGCCACTAAGATCTGCGATCAACTTTAGTGCTGTACCAGCTTTCCGCCGAAAGTTGTCGCTGGTCGGATAGGTGTTTATCACCCATACCTCGTTTGGAACGTAATGCTCAGCCGAGGGGCCTAAAACGCCCGTTCGCTTCGCCTCCTCTACTTGCGCCTTTATAGCCATCAGAGAATTTGTGCCTGGTGCGGAGCCACTGCTGATCTTTTTATTCTTTAGTTGAACGCAGGTTATGTAGGGTCGTTCGAGCCGTGCATGCTTCGTGATGCAGATGATGTCCCTCCCCGCTTCATTTGGCCCAGAAGTCTCCTCGACACGTCCGTCGGGGAACATTGCTCGGAGCAAAGGTACAACTACGTGACGCTGCAACTCGATTTCTGACATCGCTTGAAGCGTCTTGAGAAGCGAAGTTGCGGTTGTTTTTGCCTCGGGCATTCTCTCTCCGCTGCTATCACGGTCCGAATTCAAATTTTGAGTTGTACATGGCCGGAAATATTTAACCGGGCTTGGGGTAGCGTCCGCTGGATTCGGTCGTTTTGTCATCGCAACCGCGAATTCGGTTTGTAGTCTCGGTTCTTTCTCCGGATACTTTCCACGCTGCGGAATTCATTGGCTTTCCGATATAGCCCTGATGCCGTCAAGCAAAACCCGAGTTGCCCGACAGTCGTCTTCATTATACTCGAGAATCCGTTGTTTGATGGCGGTGTCTCCGGTTTGCACCCAACGATCAAACCATTCGATAGATGCCGCGCCTGACGGATGGGTGTCGCGCCAATTAAACCCAAGGTACTTAGCGAGTGTCTTGATCGAAAAGTCACGCGTGGGCCACTCAGTCGCTTTGAGCACCACATCAAAGTATAGATCAACCGCGTGGGCAGGATCGAATAGCGCTTCTATGTCGCCCTCCGAGCAAACGTCTGGGTACTTGGCCCTCAGCTTGCGATAGATTGTGCGCTCGTACTTTGAGTAATAATAGATAATGCTGGACTTTCTGGCTTGCATATAGGCCCACGCGTCCGAAAATGCTTTCTTCTCTGCTTCTGGCGTCGGTACATCTGCAAAGAAGCCGTCGAATTTTTCACCTGCGTTGCTGCCGTTGTTCCGTTCAACGAAACCGTGCAGGTAACAAATGTCGCGCATGGGATCGACTTCGATATCGAAGAACAATTCTCGTGCGGAGACCGGTAAAGCGACCGGCGCGCGGAGATAGGGTTTACCGTCGAGTGTTGTGATCAGCTTCGCTCGGGCCTGCATCTTTCTGAGCGTGTCGGGACCGATCCCCGCAAAGACTGTCTTTTTTCCTCTGTCGCTAAGGAATCCCTCTGGATTGATCTCCGCGAGTTGATGCACGGTTGATACCTGGCTGTTAAGCGCGCCCCGCATGTCACGCCCCAGAAAAGGAACAAGTGTCAAATCATCCGACTTCCGCAAGCTATCGATACAAGAGGTGTACCAGACACAATTCTTGCAGGTTCCGGAACTATACGCGGGTGTGGTTTTGTCGGCCCCTCTGACGACAGAGCGCACCTCTGTGAGGCACTCTTGATAGTCTTGCCAAAGGTTGCGTGGGTTACGTTTTCCGTAAAGAGTGTCGAACTCATATCGCACCTCAGCACCATGAATGTCCCAAACGAACGCACGACGACCAGCTGATAGGCCTAGCTGCTGCAAAACGTCGGTGTAGAGGGCAAGTTGCACCCCGTAGTGCACCTTTGGCTTTCCTTCTTCATCGTCGCTCCCTCCTTCTTCGCCAGAACTAGATTTAATATCGCCGGCGACATAACCGTTTTCTTCCTTTCGGAGAAGATCGGGAACTCCCAAAAGCCCATTGCAGCTAATCCGGCCACTATAGATAAGAGGGTCGCCCCGATTCATGGCTTCAAGCGTCAACCGTTCTTTCTCTTCTCCGCCGACGGCCGACAAGTCCACGAAGGGCACCTTAAGAGCGGCAACTACAGCTTGTTCGTGCGCAAATCCCCGATCCCACAACAATTGCACAAATGGGCTGATAGGATCGCGGGCGGCTGCATCGCCATATAAATCCATAAATACGCGATGGGGACACGTCACGAAATCATAGAGCATCGACGCGGTGATCGGGACCATCTGCTTCCCCAACGAATGAGATCGCCTAATAAAAATTTGGCTCGGCTCAATCTACCTACAATTGAGCGCAAAGCCAACACAGCTATCCTATCAGCGCAATTGATTCGCAGGAGAGAAGCTTCATCGGGGCACGCACCGTGTGGGGGTCAAAGCGAGGACCAAGCAGAGCTAAGGGATCACTGCGCGCGCCACATTGAAGGCTGCGCAACGGGCGCTTATCTCCGAGTTCTTTCTGCTATCGTAACACGTGGTTATCGATAGTCAGTCGTCTTGGATGGTCCGGGGCTGGAATCGACGCCGCGCAATAACAAAATGCTTCTGCGGCTGGCGGGGAGTATCAAAGTCGCGTCCTGATTCAGAAGCGTTGTATTGTCGAAGCCGACGGACGCAAAGCGTAGGTTAGCGGCGGCTGCGAGCGCGCTAAGTACCCAAAAAACGCGGATATAATCGCGGTTCGGCAAATGTTAGAATGAAATCCGAGCGTTCTGATGCCGATGGTCCAAAAGGACCTTGCGGTCGCGGATGACTAGGAAGGGAAAGATGTCGACGATGGGCACACTCGGATCCATGGTGATCGGGGCGACGCCAATTGGCGCGGCGGGAAATGCGGAGGTACAGGAGCGCGTACTTCTTTGGAACGTAATTTCCTGCGAGTTGCGCGTCACGGGCGGGCGCTATCCGCTACAAACGAAGCTTCTTGGCCGGTTTCTCAGGATGACGTCCGGCAAGCCTCTGCCGAAAGAGCTTCAGGCCTACCTCGCCGATTTGGTCGAAAACAAATTGAAGCCCCGCCGGGGCCGCAGGAAGTCTCCCGACATTTCCTGCCGAAACGCGATGATCAGGAACGTATATCCACTGCGACTCAGGGAACACCAGGACTCACAACTTGATAAGGTATCCGGCAATCATCCTTCATGTGGAAATGTCACCACATTTGAAGATCCGCCTCATATTTCGGCCGCGAAGCATCTGGTTGAGGAGACCCACCGCCAAGGATACCCGATGATCGACTGGCGGGAAGTTCTCAACATAGTTTCTTCAGGAGAAATGTCCTGAATTTTTCTGATGGTCCAGGATCTCATTGTTCAATATTGCGATCCTGCGCACCTGAAGAGGCGGGCGAACAACACTCGTACCGTAGCCAATGGAGTGGAACCGACGATGGGCGTATTCGGAGAAATGGCATTCGGATCGACAGCTTTTGGCGATACCGGCGATGTAGAAGAGCAGGATCGCCAGAGTCTTTGGAATTTCATCTCCTATGAACTACGCGTCGCTGGCGGGCGCCATCCGCTGCAATCGAGGCTCCTTGGTCGATATCTTAGACTAATGGTTACGAGGCCCCTGCCTACGGAGTTGCAGACCTACCTCGCCGATCTGTTCGAGAACAAGCTACAGCCCCGGCGCGGCCGTAGGAAGTCTCAGGATATCTCCGGCCGCGATGCCATGATCAAGGCCTTATATCCATTGCTTCTGCAGGACTGCCAGAATCGACAACCACAAGGGGATACCAAGGGGAATCGCAAGCACCGCCACGGCGGCAAACACGAAGATCCGCCCCATGTTATGGCCGCCAAGCGTTTGGTCACAGAGGTCGATCGACAGGGATATCCAATGATCAGCTGGCGAGGAGTACACAACGTACTTTCTTCATAGGAAATGGCCCTAATTCTTCTGAATGAAATGCCCGAACCTTGAGGCTAGCAATACGCGACCTCGGAGACAGGCATGATCCAAGATCTGGTCGTCGAATATCGCGATCCCGCTCATCTGAAGCGTCGGGCGAACAATCCCCGCACCCACAGCCGCAGGCAGATCCGGCAGATTGCCAAGAGTATCAAAGAGTTCGGGTTTTTGAGCCCGATCCTTGTCGATCGCCAGATGCAGATCGTCGCCGGTCACGGCCGTGCGGATGCTGCCCAGCTCGCCGGTCTCGAACGCGTCCCCACCCTTCGCGTTGATCATCTGTCGGCGGCGCAAATCCGCGCCTACGTGATCGCCGACAATAAACTTGCTGAGAACGCAGCCTGGGACCGCGAGCTGCTGCTACTGGAGATCAAGGAGCTGGAAGACGTCAATTTCGAGATTACGCTGCTGGGGTTTGACGACGTCGAGTTGGACGTCCTGCTTGGTGGCCCCGGCGGGGATGCCGAGCAGCTGGACCAGGTTTCCCCTCCCGAGCGTGGCGTCCCCGCCACAAGCCGAAGAGGCGATCTCTGGCTGATTGGTCCCAATCGATTGCTCTGCGGCGACGCCACAAGCGCTAGGGATTTCGACACCTTGATGGATGGCGCCTTGGCCCAATGCGTGTTCACGGACCCCCCATACAATGTTCGGATAAACGGGCACGCCAGCGGTCTTGGGAAATTCAGGCACGAAGAATTCCCGATGGCGGCCGGCGAGATGACAGCCGCGCAATTTTCGAACTTTCTGGAGTTGTCCTTCAGGAATCTAACGAACCACACCACCGACGGTTCGATTCACTTCGTCTGCATGGACTGGCGGCACATGAGGGAGATCCTGGCGGCCGGCGAGCGGTGCTATAGAGAACTCAAGAACTTATGCGTCTGGGTCAAGCCAAATGGCGGCATGGGCAGTCTCTACCGCTCGCGGCATGAACTCGTTTTTGTGTTCAAGAACGGCTCCTGCGCCCATTTGAACAATGTGTCGCTAGGCAAGAACGGCCGAAATCGCACAAACGTCTGGGAATATTCCGGCGCGAGCAGCTTCGGTGTGGACCGGGACGCAAATCTGGCGGCGCATCCCACGGTCAAGCCCGTCGCCATGGTGGCCGACGCAATTCTTGACTGTTCCAATCGGGGCGATCTGATCCTGGAACCCTTTGCCGGGAGCGGCACGACCCTGGTGGCAGCCCACCGCATGGGCAGACGTGTCTGCGCCATGGAACTCGACCCATACTACGTCGATGCGATCCTCAAACGCGTTCAGGCAGCATTCGGCCTAGAAGCCACGCTGGCCGCGTCAGGCCAGCCCTTCGCCGAGGTTAGGCGCGATCGTTCCTCCCTCGACGAGATCGTCAACAACGTGCTCGATGCCCTCGTTACATATCGTGAGAACGGACAGCGCCGGACGGCGACCACGCGCGAAGTGGCGCTCAAATTGCTCGTCCAGAGGGCCGTCAAAGGCGACGTAGGAGCCGCCGATGTCGTACGGCGCAAGCGCACAGATGCGCTACGGCGGGCGGGAGCCGGCTCCAATCAGTTGCTGATTCAAGACTGGCTGCCGGACCGTCCAGGACAGACCGCTGAACAGAAGACACAAGAGCTTGCGTCGGCGGCCGCAACCCCAGCCGAAGAAACTGATCCCACCAGTGCCGACATCGATCAGACGTCTAAGCCAGAAGAAAACTCACAAGAGGGAAGCCCAATCGGGTCGTTACATGCGTCCACCGAGTGATTCGCCCAACCGGACGTCGATCTCGATCGGTCGTTTGCATCCAGGCCAGATCAAAGCCTACCAAGCGCTTCTCGGCCATCGCTTTATGGCGCTTCGGTGCGGCAGACGATTCGGTAAGACCGACTTGGCTAAAGCCTGGATCAAGCAGGGCCTGATCCAGGGCGAGGCTTGCGCCTGGTTTGCGCCGCAGCATATGCAGACGTCAGAGGTGTTCTCGGAACTCAGCAGAACGCTCGCTCCTCTCCTGCTGGCGCGATCTCGAGGCGCCGGATCCATGAAGCTTCAGACCGGAGGCCGGCTGGACTTCTGGTCGCTCGAAAACCCAATCGCCGGTCGCAGTCGCGGATACCATCGCGTGGTGATCGACGAGGCTGCCTTTGCCAAGAACACCAGCAACGTCGCGGCCGGCTCGATGATGGAAATCTGGGAACGCTCGATCAGACCGACACTCTATGACTACGCCGGCAGGGCGCTGGTGTGCTCGAACTCCGCAGGCAAGAACCCTGACAACTTCTTCTACACGATCTGCACCGAGCCGCGGTACGGGTTTCGCGAATACCATGCTACGACGTTGGACAACCCACTGCTGCCCAAGCGCCTTCCTCACGAAAGCGAAACGACGTAGGAGAACCGACGCATCCTATATCAGGCGGAGTTGAAGCAAGACAACGACCCACTGGTCTATGCGCAAGAGTATCTTGCTGAGTTCGTTGACTGGTCCGGCGTTGCGTTCTTCTCGAGAGAAAAGCTGCTGCTCGACGGTCAAGCAGTTCCCCTTCCTTCCTGTTGCGACTCTGTTTTCGCCGTGATCGACACAGCATCCAAGACCGGTACCGAACATGATGCGACCGCCGTCACCTACTTTGCATACGATCGCTACTCTGTTGCTGCGCCACTCCTGATTTTGGACTGGGATATTGTTCAAATCGAAGGTGCGCTGTTAGAATGCTGGCTGCCCGAGGTCTATAGACGACTCGAAGCTCTGACCGCAGATTGCCGCGCGCGCAGAGGTTCACTCGGCACGTTTATCGAGGATAAAAATTCCGGAACCATCCTGCTTCAACAAGCCAGACGGCGCGACTTGATAGCGAGCGCCATCGAATCAAAGCTCACCGCCATGGGAAAGGATGAGCGCGCGATCTCCGTGTCCGGCTATGTTCACCGCGGACAGGTCAAGTACACGACAAATGCCTTTGAAAAGACTGTGACGTACAAACGCCGCCCGATGAATCATCTCATCGATCAGGTCGAGAGCTTCCGGATTGGTGACAAAAACAGTGATCGCGAAGACGATCTCCTCGATACTTTCTGCTACGGCATTGCACTTGCTCTGGGGAATAGCGATGGGTTCTGATTGAAGCGACGGGGACTTTTCGTCTGCATTGCGCAGATTCTGTTGAAGAAGTTCGAAGTATTTGCGCCGGTGCATGCGCTCCCTATTGGCCGGAACGCAATTGGCGGCGGCCGTGGCTGTCGGTGGTTCAGGTTGTCGTTGCCGGTTGTGGCATAGTGATTAGCTTCGCAAGATTTCTGAGGTTTTGAACGGTAGTTGCCAGGAGGAACTCGTCGCGGGCGCCTTCATGGATGCTGCGCGGTACCTTGCCCAGTGTGCTGGCGCTGAGAACTCAGGAGATCCTCCAAAAACGCTTCTCGGCTCAAGGCTGGCGCGACTTCGTCGTGCAATAGCTTCTGCGCACGCGTCTCCTTCTCGATTAGCCTGTCGTACTCTGCAGGTTCGATGGTCTCATCACATAAAAGGATAAGGTATTCGACGGGCCTCCTCTGACCTCTCCTGTGGATGCGATCGAGGCTCTGGAGGTAATGCGCGGCCTGGTTCGACATCGACTCGTAGATCGCATAGCGCGCGCGATGGAGGGTGAGTCCGGCGCCCGCAGCTGCTGGGTTGCCGACGAACAACATGGTGGTGTCGTCTTCCTGGAACCGCCTCACAGCTTCGCGCCGATCCGAAACGGCTGATACGGACCCGTCGATCCTTACCGGATTATAGCAGGCATAGCGTTCACACAGCGCATTCAAAGATGCCGTGAAGAAGGACCACAGCACAACCTTCTCGCCCTTCGCTCCGATGAGGTGGGGAAGGATGCTGTCAAGCGCTGCCAGCTTAGCAGGGACTTCGCCGTTGAAGGTGGGATCAATAGCGATAGGATTTGAACAGATCTGCAACAGAGCCGAGCGTCTCGCCATGAACGATGCCAAGTTTCGTTTGAACTCCTTGTCTCCAGTGACCCTGATGTCTTCGATCAGGCCGGACAACACGCTGTCGTATAGTCGCTGTTGCGCCCGCGGCATGGGGAGCATGACGCGGTTGAATGTCCGTAGAGGCAATTCCGGTAGGACCGCCCCTTTGAGGCGTCGGATGTAGACCCCCCTCGCCTCAACCGTGGTGGCGATCTTCGTGTGGGCTGCCTCTAGATCGGAGAGGTCAACTTGGGAGAACGTCTCTCCATCGTCAGCGATATTGAACTGCTCGACGAGATCTAAGGCGCTGTTCGGTGCAGGTGTCCCACATAGCACCAGACACCGGCCGGCATGAGTTCGCAGCCGACGCAGAGCCTGAGCACGCCTCGCCTCCGAGTTCTTGACGAAGAAGCTTTCGTCCACGATCAGTAACCCGCGCTCTTTCTCACCCTGGAGGAGAAGGCGCAGACGTACTTCGAGTTGGATGGCCGTCTCGAAGTTCGTGACGAAGATGTCAGCTGGGCTGTCCAACAGGACACGTTTCTCGGCTTCGTTGCCCACGACGGCGGCGGCCCGGTATTTTGTGCCGAAGAACCGCCGTAGGTCGTTCACCCATTCCAGCACCATATTTTTCGGCGCGAAAATCAGGCAGCGACCGACCAAGCCTTGTTCCCGCAGGCGGTCGAATGCGAAGAGTGCCTCGACCGTCTTGCCGAGTCCCTGTTCGTCGAAAATGCAGAGCCCTTTGACATCGGGATGGGAGGCCAGCGCGACAGCTGTGACTTGGTGCGCATCGAGCAGCCCGATCGGCTCGTAGTTGACCAACCATGATCTCGCCGTCTCTGGCGAGGAGACCGCAATTCGGCAGGCAGCCAACGCCGCGGAGTGCCACGCCCGGCGAGATTGAACAGTCTCTGCCGCAGCCAACACTGCGGAGGTTGGCAGGAGAGTCCAATCCGTCAATGCCACGCGGCAGGTTTCGAGAGCCGATACGTCTGTGAGCGCTGTCCCTGCGACAGGGTCGAGCGTTATCGAGATGCCAGCAGCCCGTAACGCTCGCTCCAGCCCACGCAGGCTGGTGTTCGCGGCAGGCTTGATCACCATGCGGCCGTCGCGGGTCAGTGTGACGTGAGCGTCACGAGGCATCGGATCCCTGTGCCTCGTCACCATCGTTTTCCCCAGCCTGTAGTCCTTGCAGGATCTTCACCGTGTCGCCGAGGATCTGCTTCAGATGATCGAGGCTGTCCGGCGTCAAGCTCCGGTAGTCCTCTCGTTTGAAGCTGTCCAGCCACACGGCGAAGTGCTTGATCCGTTCATTGGCTGCTGACTTGTCCTTCACACGCACTGGGTCATTCGAGATCACCGTCTCGATAGCTCGCTTCACGCCGTCTTCGTCATCGGCGTTCGCGTGTTTGCGCGCCTCCGGATCCTCGAGGATCTTCGGCACAGAACGGACATCGACGAAGGACTTGAACTTTCCGTCCCAGAGCCAACGGAAGACCTCGTCGCGCGCGTCGGGGTCATTCCCCAGGGAACCCCACACACCTGGTTTGCTGAGCTCGTCGAAGTACTCGAAGTTATCTTGGATCTTGAGCTCGACATCGACCTCCGGTCGGCTGAACTCCTCCTCCTGATATTCCTTGAACTGCGAAGCGAGGCCGAACATCTTGATCCAACGATCCGCTTGCCGCCAACTGCTGAGTCCGAACTCCAGAGCGATCTGCTCCTTCGCGGCCCGTTTCACCCGCGGATCGTTTGGATCTTCAGCCGCGAGACGTTCGTAGATATTGAAAACCTCCTCCGCCTTCACATAGGACGGCCAAGGGATGTGGTCCTTTTCCTTGAAGTTGAGCTCCGTCAGAACGGCGCGCTGGATCGCGTGGTCGGTTTCGGGGTTCCCAGACGGGAGATGCACATATGCGGGAATCCAGCGCGCCTGACTACGCGCCGCCGCGTATACTTGATCGGCCATGACGTGTTGCACGCCGTACCGACGACGGTTGCCATCCCAAAGTGTACCCCTCGAGCCGTTCACGTGAATGAAGATAGGCTCCTGCACGCCGTTCGAGGCGATATTCTCCGCCATGCGTTCGATGTGGAACGGCTTTTTCGACTGCGCCGTCTCGTCACGGTCAGCCTCAAGCATGATCTCGTAGATCTCCTGGGTCGTCGGCTCTTTTGTTGGATCACCCTGACGCACCCGCCAACGACGCAGGTAGTGCTTCAGCCTGATGTTCTCGACCCAGCCTTCCACATCGTCGACATGCACGCGGCCATACCACAGCGACACCTCCTTCCCGTGGTAGTGTCGGGTCGTCCGGCGGGGCCGGTGCTCGGGATCAGTGCTCGCGACCTCGCGCATGTACCGGTCTAGGATCGGTGGCCATTCCGGGCGGGTCGCAGTCGGGGTAGGGACGGGAGGCGTATCGGTCATCTCTATCTCCATCAGCGTCGGATACAGTCTCATTTGAAAGACGAGGGCTGTGACATCGCGGTTACTCCTCCGAATCGTCCATGAATCGCCCCCGGCTTTCTTCGAAGACGGCCGCGAACCGGGCTGGCGGTTGGACGCCCATATCTTCAACGGCTTGTGGAATAGCCGCCCTCAGATCTTCGTACGCTCTCTGTTTCGCCTTCCGGAAAGCTTGTGGCGTCATCCCTAAGGACGCTGCGGCCTCCCGGGACTGAACTTCGAAGTCCTTGCGAGCGAAATCGAACGGCAACATCCATAAATACTCGAGTAGTTTCCGCTGGTTCACTGTGAGCTTCCCGAGTGCGGCCGCGATCACGGGCACGGCCCAGGACTCCTCGGCCTCGACCTCACCGAGCGACTCCTCAACCGCGACGATCGCCCATTCCGCCGGCACCACGACTTCGCCTGCCGCTGTCGTCTCATCGGTCTCACGTTCACCGCTTTGCCAGAGGATCCCAACCGCCCGTACTAAGTCGGCCCTGCGACGCCTGTGAAACGTGACGCCACAATTCCATGCTGCTCGGGACAGATAAGCTTGAGGATCCGAGACGGAACGGTCCTGCGACTGGTCGAGAAACTTCTCTAAGACTTCGGCGATGCAGTCCTCTGCATCCGACTGGTCGAGACGCTGGCCGCGCACCAACATCCGGGTTAGCTGGGGGACAAGCTCCGATACCATCGATCTACAGAAAGTTGTGCGGTCGCCAGCTTTCCATAGCCGGGCTAGGCGCGCTTTCAACGTCTCCTCGATCTCGTCTGTCACCACGCCCGCTGAACCCAAATCTTGTCCGCTTGGATAGACGCCGCCTGTGACCTCGTCGAATCGAGAGACACATGCGCCAACCAGATCACGAAGCTGAGAAAATACTCGTCGTGCGCGGTCATGCACCGTTATGCACGGTATTGCGCGCAGCTACGTGAGACTCTAAGCTGGGTCGTTAAGACAGCTGGTCCAATGACCGACACCGAACGACTCAATACAACGATCAACCGCCGTCTCGCCGAACGGCTCCACAGGGAGTCTGACGGGCGCACCCCGCGGCTTCCGAAACGGTACGTCGTCGAACTGGCGCTGCAGCGGCTGTTCGAAGCGGTCGATCACGGTCAAGTGGATATCGGACTAGGTGGCGATGGCCGGTCGAAGAGCAAGTAGTGTCAAACTGCCCGTCATCTCGCTGTTCAGCGGCGCGATGGGTTTGGATCTCGGCTTGGAGGCCTCTGGGCTGAACGTCGTGGTCGCGGTTGAGTGCAACCGTTTTCCAGCGGCTACCATCAAAAGGAACCGCCCTGACATTGCGTTGATCGATCGACCAATCGAGAACGTATCGACAAAAGACATCCTCGACGCGGCCGGTTTGAAACCCGGCCAAGCGTTCGCTGTGGTAGGCGGCCCATCTTGCCAAGTTTTCAGTACTGCTGGAAACCGTCGTTCTCTGGCCGACCCCCGTAGCACGATGTTCAAGCACTTCGTGCGGGTTATTCGTGAAGCGAAGCCAAAATTCTATGTGATGGAGAACGTCCGCGGACTGATCTCAGCGGCCGTGCGTCACAGGCCGCTGAACGAACGTGGCCCCGGCTTCCCTATACTGGACGACGACGAAGAGTTGGGCTCCGCGTTCAAGGCAGTGACGAGCGCCCTGAAGAATCTCGGCTACTACAGTGTCTTCGACGTACTCAATTCCGCCGACTTTGGCGTACCTCAGACTCGTCACCGTTTGGTGATCATGGGGAGCCGGGACGGCAAGAAGGTCCGGATGCCTCTGCCGAGCCACGACGAAAATCGCCTCGATGGGCTTCCCCGTTGGCGCACGCTCGGTGACGTTCTGAAAGGCAAGAAAGAGGCGAAGCCAGAGTTCTATACATTCTGTCCTGCGAAAGAACGTTACTTAAAGCTCGTTCCGGAAGGCGGGAACTGGCGCGACCTGCCCAACCGCTTGAAACGGAAGGCATTAGGAAGTGCCTACGATTCATGGGGTGGCCGGTCAGGGTTCTTCCGGCGTCTCTCTCTGAGCGAGCCAAGCCCCGCGCTGACCACCCGACCTGACAGCAAAGCGACAACCCTATGCCATCCGACTGAACTCCGACCGCTGACGGTCGGCGAGTATGCGCGGATCCAGCAATTCCCCGCGAAGTGGATCTTCGAAGGCTCAATCCGTAAGAAATACGAGCAAGTTGGAAACGCCGTGCCGATCGGCCTCGGCGAGGCGATCGGTCGTGCCCTGCAAGCTGCGGCGGAAAGTCGAAGCAGTGCGGCTCGGCTACGGCGTATCGAGTGTTTCAACCTCGACCTACTCTCGAAACTCAGCCGTCGTCCTCGCACAATAGTGAATCCGCCGAGGATGCGGGGAGATGTCGACGACGAGACGATCTCAGACTGGTACGGCGACGAACCACGTATGCGCGACGATGCTTTCGGCTATGTCGCACCGGAAATATTGAAACAACTGAAGGCTGCGGTAAGCAGATCGCGCAAATCTTCCTCACAACAGCCTAAGCAGAAATCAGATGCTCGCCTCCCACGCAAGAAAAGCTCGAGTGCGTCGCGTCGTATGCGCGTTAGAAAAGCGCTACGGCACACCTCGACTAAACAACAAAGACGATCCACTCGATGAACTGATTTTCATCTTGTTGTCTCAGATGACGACAGGGCCGAGCTACGAACGCGTGTTCGCAGCCCTCCGTTTTCACCGCTGGATGCGGTAGCAAGCTGCCCGCCGCGTGTCTAGCCAATAGAGCATAAGCCGCCCTGTTGGCACCGTCGTGCCGCAATTCGCTATTGCGGAGTCCGACTCGAATGGCACAGCTTGATGGAACGCAATCTGCTATTCTAGCCGGAAAGCATCACGTCGCTTAGCTTGGGCTTTTCAGCTCAAAGTCCTTGAGTCGATTTTGCAGCACACCCTTGTAGCGCTCGTCTTTGCACGCCACGATGGCTTCCCGCAATTCCTCGGCCGCAGCAGGATCGCCGAGGGCGATGCGTGTCTCGAAACGCTGCGCTTTGAACGTGCTCCAATACTCGCTCTCGCGATTGATCTGTGCCAATGCGTTGTCGATGTCCGCAAGCGCTTCCTTCGCATTGCCTAGCCCGATTCGAGCCTTAGATAGCCAATAACTCCGCCACGGCTCTTGTTTGGCGTCGGTGATTGCAAGCAGCAGGCTTTCGGCTTCGCAATTCCGATTCATCTCGACAAGAAGCTGTCCCTTCGTGCGAGTCTGGTAAGGTGTGGGGTTTTGAATGGCGCTGAAGACGACTAACGCTTCTTCGCGCAGCTTTGCACTCTCTTCCGCGGCCAAATTCATTCTCTGTGCCGCCTGGCGAAGAATATCGCCATAGGCGAAGCGATCCTGGTCTCTCGTGATCTCTTCGGCAGACCGGCGAGGAAGGGCCGTCCACACCCGCATGAAACGACCCTGTTCTTGCCATGCCCAATAACGCCCGATCGACGCGAAAGTCTGATAAGGCTGCTCCGACCCCGCGGCCGCAGCGGCGATGATCCGCTCCTCGATCAGGTCTCCGTATTTATTGGATAGCTCCGCCCTCTGCTTACGCAACGTCGTCCATGGGACAGCTTCTATGGCCGCAAGGACAATCGAGGTCGCCACGTCCGCGGCATTCCTCGCGGCCGTCTCCAATATCTCGGACGCCAATGCCTCGGCTCTGTCGGACTTAGCTCCGTCGCGGCCATATATGCGAATGAGCTGAAGCCGAGTGGCATCCAGCGGGCAAGGCCCCGACAGCACGGCTTCGAAGCCAGCGATGGCTCTCGCTCTGTCGCCGGTGAGGTTAAGTGCTTTCGCGCGGTGATGCTCGATCTCGGCGATAGACCTCGCAGACAGGTCAGGCAACTTTGCCAGCTCGTCAAATAGCGGCAGGTACGTTGTCAGAGCCGCCTTGGCTGTTGCCACATCGGATGCTGCCTTCTCATGACGGTATCTCGACTCAATCGCCTCGAGCGCGACGGCGACCACAATCTCGCTTTGATTTCCGTCGGCGGTTAAACCATGGACGTATTCGGCGATATTTCCTACGAGACCCTGGTCCAACTCCGTCGCGTCAGAGCCTTTTATCAAGCTATAGAGGAATGTGGCGCGCCTCTCGCCAGAGCGCACCAGCGCCTCTAGTTTCTTGGTCATGCCATGGCTAATGCTGACCAACTCGAGATCCTTGTCATAGATACTTCTGATGTAAGCATCGAGAGCGTCTGTAAAATCGCGGGCCCGTTCCGCTGAGAGAACCTGTTCGGAACGAAGACAGGCGAAAACGACGTCGTGAATACGTATGGCGCTGCCCGTATCTGCGCTCGTGAGACAAAAGTTTTTCAGCTTGCGAATACCGACGGGCTTCAAGGTTGAGCGAGCAAATCCACGATCGCAGGCTGGCTGGCCCGCCCAGGAAAAAAGCGACAGCTCTCGGCCGACGGCTGGAATAAGTCGCTTGAGAACACGGTCTGCGACTCTCTCCTGGCGATCATCCGTAAGCTCTCCGACAGCGGCGCAGTCCTCCGCGATATCGGCCCAAGACGCACCTCCATCCCGAACCGCAGCGTTCATGATCCGCAGCGTAAGTGGATGGCCGCCAATGGTGCTCCAAACTCGATCAAGTACCCGTCTCGGACAACTCTCTTTAACGTCCCGCACAAGCATGGCCTCGGTAGAGGAACGATCAAGGGGCGGTATCTGGTGCGCGCCGGAGTCACCCGACCTTCTTGTGATCAAGACTTGCGAGTTCGGACCGCAAAGGCCGGCAAGGGCTTGCTCGTTCAGATCAGAACGCAGGTCGTCGAGCACAAGAAGGCAGCGTAGAGTACGGAGCAGCGTTCCGACATTTCTCTGGTTCCCCGAACGTGCAATAGGTAACGCATGAAGCTGCTCGACGCGCACCAATTCATTTGCGTCATGCCATATGATGAGATCATATTTTTCTTTGCGTGCTTTAGCCACGGCCGCCGCTGTTTGCGATTTTCCACTGCCGCCGATGCCAGAAACGATGACACATGCCCGGGCGTCTAGCGCATCCGAGATACTCTTCTCGACATCGACGCGCGTCATATAGTCCATACCAGGATCAGGACAGAGAAGGCTCGCTTCGTGCTCGTCGCGAATATATGTTAGCGGCGGGATATATTCTCCTAGCTCGTCGATCGCGCTATCGCTCGCGAGCAGATGGTCAACGAGCGTCTCGGCGATCCTGCGGCAGTCATAGAGATGCACTTGCACGCCATGGCGTCGGTGGCAGCGCCCTGCCGCTCGCGCGATCCGATCAAAGCGGCTTGGCGGGGTGGTCTCGGTGCAGAGCAAGAAGATATGCTTGGAGTTGGGGTGAGCCTCGCGGGCGTGCCGCACGTCCTTCCATGCCTTTTCCATTCTCTTGTCAAAATAACCCTTTTCGATCGTGTATTCCGCAGCTATGTCTCCAAGATCGGAGATGGTGTCGACAGTATGCCCGACAGGATTGCCGAGTACGTTTAGGCCGCGGTTGTTTAGTGGGATGCCTAGGTAATGCCTCAAAAAGCTTCCGCCGAAGCGCTCGAATCGCGATCCAGGGGCAATCAATGCGATCGCCTCAATAAGTCTGGTCACAAAGAGTGTTCGAAGTTCTTCTTTCATGCATTGTGCTATGGCGAAAATACGAACAAGTATTGGGCTTCGACTCTATGCCTGTCTACACTGAATTGTGAATGTAGAGCCCCTCCTCGATAAACGCGGTGCGGCGCGCCACGCTCAGAGGTCTCGCAAAGGCCCATATCGGGTCAGAAGCGGCGATTCGCAGGAGACTATTTGCGCTTGCATCATCGGATGGCCCAATTGCCCCGATCTTCGCCATAAGATTGCTCATTATTCGCTCGCTTCGCCGCGCGAAGGAAGCGTGCATCCGACCCTGACGGCGCTGATGCCGTTGAGCACGGACGGAGAGGGCAGTGACGAAATCAAGGAAGGTTTCAAGCCGGGCGCGGACGATCGCGCCGCGCGGAAACAAGGGAAAGCGGCGGTTGGTGGCCAAGTCCGCTCATGAGGGAGCGGCACGAGGGATCAAAGCACAAAGCGGCCAAACCGGAGCTGGAAAGAGCACCAAGATCGCATCGATGACCGTGTTGCTGTGCCGCATCAAGGGCGTGAGCATCGGTGAGTTGTGCAAGCACACGGGCTGGCAGCCGCATTCTGTCCGAGCCGTGATCTCGAGCGTGATGAAGAAGAAGCTTGGGCTCGAAGTCGTCTCCGAGAAGGTCGGCGGCGTGCGCATATATCGTGTTGTGGTTTGAGACGACCGCGATGCCACAGCAACGAAAGGGCCGGCAGTCTAAGGCTGCCGGCCCGTTCGCATTCGGGCGGAGCGACTCGCAGAGTTTGACGGGGAACGAAGAAGCCGAGATTGCGCAGCTGCTGGAACTCGGTTCCGACGCGTTGCGACTGCGCTGGCGTGCTGTATTCGGGCGTACCGCGCCAGGTCACCTATCAAAGCCCCTGATGATGCGCGTGCTTGCTTATCGTCTGCAGGCCGAGGGTCACGGCGATTTGTCTTCGGGCACCTCGCAATCGCTTGATGGTGTACTTCGCGGGAAGAACGGCGTCGACCAGAAAACCAATGCCTCGCTGATCATTCCAGGATACGGGCAGTTGTCGGTGGGCACGACATTGGTGCGCGAACATGGCGGCGAGCGACATCAGGTCAAGGTTGTCGATGGTGGGTTCGCGTGGAAAGGCGCCGTGTATCCCAGTCTCACGAAGGTCGCACACGCAATCACTGGCACCAACTGGAACGGGCCACGATTCTTCGGGCTGCGCGATAAGCCGAGGGCGAGAAAATGAAAAAGCTAACGGCAAGAGCCTTGCGGTGCGCCGTCTACACTCGGGTGTCGACCGATGCCGGCTTGGAGCAAGACTTCAACTCCCTGGACGCACAGCGGGAGGCATCGGAAGCCTATATCAAGAGCCAGTCGCATGAGGGTTGGCGCCTCATTCGGACGGCCTACGATGATGGTGGCTTTTCGGGAGGGTCGCTCCAGCGCCCAGCCCTGCAACGGTTGCTGGAGGACGTGAAGGCTCGGCTCGTTGACGTGATCGTCGTCTACAAGGTAGATCGGCTCACGCGCTCGCTGGCGGATTTTGCGAAGCTCGTCGAGCTTTTCGACGATACCGGCGTGTCCTTTGTCTCGGTCACGCAGTCGTTCAATACGACGACCAGCATGGGCCGCTTGACGTTGAACGTGCTGCTGTCCTTCGCCCAGTTCGAGCGCGAGGTGACCGGCGAGCGCATTCGGGACAAGGTGGCCGCGTCGAAGAAGAAGGGTATCTGGATGGGCGGCGTTGTCCCGCTCGGCTACCGCGTAATCGACCGGAAACTCGTGGTCGAGCCAAGCGAGGCAGCCACGGTCCGCATGATCTTCGAACGATATCTTGCCCTCGGCGCAATGATGTCTCTGCTGAACGAACTGAACGCCAAGGGCGTTGTCACCCGGTCGCGGACGCTCCAGACAGGACAGACAATAGGCGGAGTCCCGCTCACACGAGGACCACTGGGCAATCTTCTGAAAAACCGGATTTATGTCGGCGAGATTGCACACAAAGAACAGAGCTACCCGGGTGAGCATCCGGCCATCGTCGACAGAGCATTGTTCGATGCTGTGCAAGCGAAGCTGGCTGAGAATCTGAACTGCCACGACAAAGCGCGTTCATCGTCGAACGCGCTTCTCTTGGGAAAGCTATTCGACGACGCTGGCAATTTGATGTCGCTGACGCACGCGCGTAAGGGCGGGTTGCGCTATCGCTACTACGTCAGCCGCCCCCTGGTGGAAGGTCGCAAGCAGGAGGTCGGTTCCGTCTGCCGGATCCCGGCCGATCAGATCGAGAAGGCGGTGCTCTGTGCTATCCAACGGGACGCGCCCATTGACCCCAATGAGGCGCGGGCAATGATAGAGTCGACGATCTCGCGAGCGACATTGCACGACGATCATGTGTGGATCGAATTCCTCCCAGGTGATGGCGATGCGGAGAGTCGAAAGTCAGAGCGCGTGCCGTGGGCGAAAAGGCCCGGCAAGCCTAAGCGCGAAGTTCTGCGGCATGGTTCGGAGACTGCGGACCAGAGGCCCATCCGATCCGAGCGGCGGGCGACGCTGCTGCGGTCGATCGCGCTGGGGCGCCGCTGGCTTCAGGAATTGCTCGCTGGAAAGGTAACGGACGCCAGCGAGATCGCAGAGCGAGAGAGCCGCAGTGCGCGGTCGGTTTATATGACGATGTCGTTGGCTTTCCTGGACCCGGCCCTTGTCGAGGCGGCGGTCGCGGGGCGGCTGCCGCGCGGGATCGGAGCCACGCGCCTCATGGCCTTGCCGCCGAGTTGGCCTGCGCAATGGAAGGCGCTGGGTCTTACGCGCCCGAATTGAGCGCCATCGAACCGGTCTCTTGGGGCATGCGAACCGGTCTCCGAATTGGGCGGCTTCGGGATCGTGGAAACGGTTCGGGACGGGCAGAGACAACGGGCCTATTTGCGCTGCCAATCCTGGGACAGCCCGTTGCGGAGACCGGAATTCGGCGTCAATGCGCGGGATTGTCCGCGAATTCGGGCCTTCTCACCGAGGAGTTGGAAAAGTCCCGGTTCGACCGGACGGATTGGTGGGTGATGCAGGAATCGAACCTGCGACCCGCTGATTAAGAGCGCAGAATTGATCTAAGAACATAGCGCTCATACCTCCTCACAAACCATTGGTGCCGTTGATATTTCCGGCAATCGGAGTATCGCGGCGAAACATGCGTTTTCGCTGTTACGCGAGCGATGCGCGAGACAATGGTGAGACAAATGCGATTGACCGACATCTCCATCCGCAACCTCGACGCGCCCGAAAAGGGCGCTGTTGTTTTCCCCGATGACGTGCTCTCCGGCTTCGGCGTGCGCGTAAGCGAAGGCGGCACCAAGAGCTTCGTCCTGACCCACGGCCCGCGCCGCACGCGCGAGACTATCGGGCGCGTGGGCGTCGTATCGCTTGCCGAGGCACGGGCCGAGGCCAAGCACCGGCTCGCCAAGTACACCCTCGGCAAGGACAAGCCCAAGACGATCAGTTGGAACGCCGCCAAGGACGAATACCTTGCGGAGAGGAAGCCGAAGCTGCGTCCCCGAACCTATCAATCCTACAGCTACTTCCTCGACCGCATCTTCCGCTACGGGACGACCAAGCTTACCGCCATCACGCCCCACGACCTCGCGGATAGCCTAGCGAAGCTCGACCACGGGCCGGTATCCCAGCGCTACGCCTTCGGCACCATCCGCGCCTTCATGCGCTGGGCGCACCGGAAGCACTACCTCGACAGGAACCCGATGGAGCGGATGCAGTCCCCGCACCCCTACGTCGCCCGCGAGCGCGTCCTTTCGGATGACGAACTCGCGCGCGTCTGGAACGGGGCCGGCGACGACACCTTCGGCAAGATCGTGAAGCTCCTCATCCTCACCGGCCAGCGCCGGGGCGAGATTAGCCAGCTCAAGGCGGGCATGATCGGCGCAGATACGATCACGCTGCCTGCCGCGCTTTGCAAGAACCGGCGCTCGCACACGTTCCCGCTCGGATCGCTCGCGCGGACCTTCCTCGACCCCGATCTGTCGCCGGACGAATACTTCTTCAAGGGGCGCGGCAAAGAAACTCCCTTTGACGGATGGTCCAAGTGCAAGCCAAAGCTCGAAGAGCGCGCGGGGGCCGAAGGTTGGACGCTCCATGATCTGCGGCGCACGTTCGCGTCCGGGTTGGCGTCTCTGGGCGTTTCCATCCCGGTGATAGAGCGCTTGCTCAATCACATATCCGGCAGCTTCGGCGGGATCGTGGGCGTCTACCAACGCTACGATTACCTGCTAGAGATGCGGGACGCTATCGACAAATGGGAACGGCACGTTGTCGGGATAACGACCAGTAAGGCAGCGCAAGCCCGCTTTGTTTCAGTCGCTGGTTCGCCGACTTCATCCGGAATTCAGATGGGCCTGATAGAATAGGACTTAGATTGAATTCCTGTTCCCTCGACCTTCCGACCGCCCGCAACGCAGGCTTTGGGTGGTTAATGTCTTCGCGCGGTGCATCTTGCTCAGTGGTCTCCATCACAGTGCGTGAGCCGCGCAAGGCAAAGGGCGTCGTCGCAAGACGGCGCTCTTATGCTTGGAACCCGCGATCATTCAGGCGCGTTGATATACCCCGGCTTATGTCGGGAAATGAATGGAGACCAAAATGAGTAAAAGTAAGATCGCTACGGTCGAGGACAAGACCGGCGTGTGGACCGGCAAGGTCGAATCCAAACCTCACAGCATCGGAGACGGCGTGTTCGGCCTGCTCACCGCAGGCGTCGGGTTCGCTGCCCTGGGAACGAAATCGGCTACCACGGTTGTCGTGAACGGCGAGCGGCACACGGGCCGCTTGGTCGAGGGAACCGCTAAGAAGTAGCTACCACTACAGCGCGCCTATCTAGTTCGGACTAAGCGCCAAGAGCACATCCGCTATCAATGATGCAGGCGGAGGATTGCCGTCTCCTGCGGTAATGGAAAAGCTATTGGTGCCGCTCGGAACGCCGGAGACGGTGATGCCGTAGGACAGGCCTGAGAAAAGAAGCTCCACGGTGCCGGTGGTCGAGGAGTGCGCCCACGAATTAGTGCCAGCGCCCGAATCCGTCTCGCACATGATGAGAGCGTCGTTGTCGTGCGTGGTCGTTACGGTGTCCGTGATCGTGCTTTGGCTTGTCGCGTCCGCCGTGCTTTCCGTGTCGAGGCCACTCACGCCCGAATAGGAGACGATCATGCTGGATCGCGTTCCGTCTCCGAAGACAAGCGCGTGCGGGCCTATGGGAGGTTTCAACATCAGGTATGCCGCGACCCCGAGCCGTCCGACGCCCGGATAGGTGCTGTTGGCGACGAGGCCAAGGGGAATTCCTTTGTACGTCGGCGCTTGCACGGGGCCGTTCAGAGAGTAGACGCACACGAGAAGCGCGCGCCCGCTGCCGGAGCCGACGGTATAGCTGATCTTCGCTCCGGCGGAGACCGCGCCGGTCTGCATCCAGTTGTCGAGCGTATGCGAGAGGATCGGCGCGGAGAACTCGCTGATCGTGAGCGGGTTGCCGATAGGCGGCTTGAGGCGCGGTCCCTTGCGCACGAGTGCCAAGCGGAACCCGCCGCTCTCGCTTCCTAAGATGGACCAATGGAACCCGGCCAAAGCGAGCATGAGGGCGAAGGCGCGGTCGAGCGTGAGGTCGCCGGTAGCGTCTCGCTCGGCTCCGCCGCCCGTCCTGAACACGGTCCAATCGCCCACATCGTCCTCCATTGCGGATGAGAACGATAGGAGAACAAACGCCCGGCAGAGTCCAGCCCCTAGAACTCGCGGGAAGCAGCGCAACGGCTCAAGGATTAGTAGCTCGACAACCTAAGCTGAACGCGAGCACGCTATTCTCGCAGCGCTATTCGCAGTTACTTCGCCGGGGAAGACCGACATGGGACGAAATGACCAGATACTGCTCTTCTCACTTGGCGGAACCGCCGGACTGATAATTCTTGTCCTGGTGATTGCGACCGACGCTAGTTCGACAACCGCTCCCGAATGGGCGCAGAGCATACTCACCGCCATCGCAGTAGTCGTCGCCATCACCATTCCCTTGCGCACTGAAAGCCGACATCAAGAAATTAGAGAGCGGACGGCTGAAGTCATCGTGGCCTCCGCACTCCGCTCATGGCTTCGGATTGCCGCAGAAGAGGTAGACGATAACCTGTCCTTTCAGGGAACCGGCGGACAGGAAGGTCAACGGAAAATCGACATGCCGCCGCTAGGATTGTCCACGGATCAGATTGCTTCAATGCGACCACATTATGCGAGAGAAGTTCTGTCCCTAGTTGAGCGGCGCGAGAGGCGTCAGTCCGGCATCTACCGAGAGCAGTTTCGCGGTGATGACGACGACGGGCTGATGGAATACTACGAGCAAATCGCTCATTTATTTTGGAGCGTGCGACGGGTGTATCAGGAAATCGCGCGAGACAGGGAACTCGACGAGTTTACCAACCGCCCCTCAGAACTCGATTCGATAGGACACGTCGCGGAGAAAGCCAAAGAATATCGAGAGCAAGATCGAGGCGATATTTAGACGCGGACGCCTACAGCACTGAACGGCTTGCTCGGCGTGCCGTCGATCATGAGCTTTAGATAGATCGCGTAGTTCGGCAGGTTGAGCAGGTCTTCCACCCCGAACTTCGACTGAAGCTCCTTCGTCAGTATCGCCGCGTCCTCCGGCCCCACGCGGAACGAGATCAGCGTCCCGGCGTTGCCGAGGACCGCGTGCCGAATGTCCGGGTCTAGCTGGTGGAAGTATTGGTGCGCGAGCGCCAGGCCCACGCCGTACTTCCTCAGTTCGCTCATCATGTTCGCCATCATGAGCGTGGTAAAGTTCTGAAACTCGTCCATGTACAGGAAGAAGGGACGGCGCGTCTCCGGCGCACTATCGGCCCGGCTGAACGCGGCAAGCCCTATGGTCGAGGCAATGAAGCCGCCGAGGACCAGGGCGCTATCTTCGCCAAGCTGCCCCTTCGACAGATTTACGAGCAGCACCCCGCCCTCATCCATGAGCAGGCGGAAGCGCAGCGGACGCTTCGGCGCGACGAGGATGCGGTACAGGGTCGGATCGGAGAGGAGCGCACCGAGCTTGTTCTGTATGGGAGCCACGGCATCGGCTCTCATGCGGAAATGGTAGCTCTCGAACTCGTGCGTCCAGAAGCGGCGGACGGTTTCATTGCGGATGTCCCGCGCAACCCGCTTCCGGTACTTCTCGTCCGCATAGAGGCGGAGAATATCGGGGAGTGTCGCGTCGTCCCGCTCTAGAAGCGCATAGAGGGAGTTACGCAGGACGTGCTCCATACGGACGCCCCAGGCATCCGGCCAGAGCTTCTTTAGCGTCTCGATCACGCCCGAGGCGGCGAGCGGTATCTTGTCGTCGCGGACGCGGCGGAGCGGGTTGTATCCGTAGGGCTGGGAAGGATCGGGCGCGTTCAGGTAGCGGATGCGCTTGCGCTCATACTTGGAAGCCGCTGCATACACCCGCTCTACGAGATCGCCGTGCGGATCAATGAGCGCGAACCCACGACCTGCGGCCAAGTCTTCGAGCGCCAGCGTTTCAAGGAGCGTAGACTTGCCGACGCCGGTCTTGCCGATCACGTACAGGTGCGAGAGGCGGTCCATCTGTTTGATGCCGAAGAGCTTGCCCTGATTGCGGTGGTTGGTGCGGGCGAAGTAGGAAGCGTCATTTGGATTGGAATTCATCTCCGTCATGATCGGTTCCCGCAGGACACAGAGATAGGCAGTAGATTTTATCCGGCTGTTAAATGTCGGCTCGGCAGCCGTGGACTTCAGGACTTGAGGGACGTTGCTGCAAATCACATCCCGAAGCCGCGTTAAACAGCCGGATAAAGAGTGCGGCCTGTCGCCCAAACGCATGGGACGGAACAATGCCGGTATGTCTGCGCAGGACTACAAACCCGGCAGCACCGAACTACCCATACATTCAATAGCCGAATGCAGGGAGTTTATCGGCGCTCTCTCCGCTCCGCTCACGGACGAGCAAATATTGGAACTTCGCACGATATGCTACCGGATCGCGGAAGCCATTTACATTCGGTGGCTCCGAAGCCGCTCTCAGCGGCGCACGACTGATTCGCACGAAATCCGAGCGCGAGTATAATTAGCGTACCTGTCATACTCGTATGCTCAAGCCTTTACCTGATACACCCCCACATCGCACGGCCTGCATTATCCACTGTCGTGTAAGCACGTCGAAGCAATCGCAGGAAGGCGAAAGCCTCGATGTTCAGACGGCGGTATGCAGCAAAATAGCGGCCGAAAAAGGCTGGGCGCTCGCGCACGCGCCGTGGAAAGAAAGCTTCTCCGGCCGAAAGACCCGGCCGGTGTTCGCGGAGATACTAGCGTTCCTCGACGCACATCGGGGAGAAGTGCAGTTCTATCTCTTCCGCTCCATCGACCGCTTCACGCGAGGCGGAAGCCTCGCATACGAGCAAATGAAGCGAGAACTCGCGCTTCGAGGGGTCGAAATGGTGGATACCTTCGGCATCATTCAGCCGGTCATCAATACGCTTGAAGACCTCGGCTTTGAATACGAATGGAGCCGACTGTCTCCTAGCAAGGTCGCAGAAGTAGTGGCTGCGGTGGCGGCGGAAAACGAGATCAATACGATACTGACCCGCCTTATCAGCCAGGAAATCCGTCTTACGCAACGCGGTTACAAGATACGCGGATCGCAGGATGGGTTTCGGAACACCAAAATCTTCGTCGAGCATCGACGCCGCACCATACAAGAGCCGGACCCAGAGCGCGCAAAATATTTCATCAAGATGTTCGAGATGCGCGCTTCGGGCCAATTTACGGACCCCGAGATTTGCGCGCACCTGAACGCGGAGGGATTCCGCACACGACGGCATAAGCGCTGGGATCGCGATCATCAAGAAGTTATCGGCTACGGCGGCGAGCGCCCGCTCGTGCCCGCCCAGCTACAGCTATTTATACAACGGCCCATCTATTGCGGGATCATTTGTGAAAAATGGACGCGCTGGGAGCCGGTGCGCGCTCAATATCTGGGACTTGTTTCCACCGAACTATTCAACGCCGCCAATCGTGGGAAGGTGTTTATTTTGGAGGAAGGAGGCGCGCTCCGCATCCTCTACGATTATTCGCCCGAGAAACTCATCAAGAAGCTCGTCAAAAACAATCCGTTGTTTCCATACCGTCATGTTGTTCTCTGCTCAATATGCCGCAAGCCATTGATCGGCAGTTCTCCGCGCGGCAGAACCGGGTTGCGGTATCCGACCTATCACTGTGCCCGCAAACACAAATACCTCGGCATCCGCAAGGCCGCGCTGGATACTGCCACGGAACGTTTCATCGGCAGGATCAGACTGATAGAGCATACCCATTCGCTCATTCGCGCTCGTGCACTGAGCCTCTACAGCAATCGCGAGAGCGAAAGGATAGAGGCAAAGAAAGCAGTCGAACGCACTATTGCCGATCTCGAAAGCCGTAAGGCGGAGGCTCTGCGGGCATTTAAGCTCGCAACCACAGACCTTCTACGCAGAAGCTTCGAAGCAGAAGCAACCGAATTGCAGAACCAGATTGATAGCGCGAGGGCAATACCGGCGAACCCGGAGATCAGCGAGCAGGAAATAGAGCAATATTTGCTCGATGCCGAAAGAATTATCGAACACCCCTCCATATTGCTGGAAAGCCCAGCATCTACGCAGGAACAGCAGGCTCTCTATTCACTAGTTTTCGAGCAATTGCCGACGTATGAAGAAATGCGTGATCGAACCGCAAAATTGCTTTGGATTTACTGGCTATTTTCCGACGACGAGGACCCGGAATCTGAGTATGTGCGCCCACCTAGATTACAATGGAACCAAATCGAGGAAGCTATTTCGCATTGGAAGAAGGTTCTCCTCGCGTTTCCGTCGCTCAAATTCAAGCTGCACGGCGTACGAACGAAGTGAGTATATCACCGGACAAGTCCACGAAGTCCTAAAGTCTTCTCTGTTATCCAAGCGTTGAATTGTGCTGCCTATTGCTTCGCTCGCGATCGCGTACCGTTCGAGCATGGACCGGCCGAATGATGAAGTTCGCAACGAGCAGTCTTCGCATGTACCAACCGTCTCCCGCGTCTGTCGCGACGGAACTCTGATCGAACTCGTATACGACAGCGCGAAGGGCAAAACGGCGCTGGCCGTGTCCCGGTTCAACGGCCTCTGGAATGTCGAGCAGGCCGTCCGCATCGAGACGGGCGAAACGCTGGTGCCGTACTCGGCGCAGAACAATCTCATAGCGAACGAGTGCGTTCTGCTTCCGTCTATGCCGGTGGAGTACGGCTTGAAAGACGAACTGCTCGCGGACATAACGGCCTTCTTGCATCGCTACGTGGACTTGTCGCCTCTCTTCGAGCAGATCGCCGCCCACTATGTCTTGCTCACTTGGGTCTATGACGCCTTCGGGGAGGTGCCGTATCTGCGCCTGCGGGGGGAATACGGCACCGGGAAAACGCGCGGGCTGCTCGCTATCGGGTCGCTTTGCTATCGTCCTTTCTTCGCGTCCGGTGCGTCTACGACCTCGCCCATCTTCCATACTCTGAACTCGTTCGGCGGGACGCTGGTGCTGGACGAGGCCGACTTGCCGTATAGCGACGCGCGCGCCGATCTCGTGAAAATCCTTAACAATGGAACGGTGCGCGGTATGCCGGTACTGCGAACGGTCGTGAACCGGCACAAAGAGTTCAACCCTGCCGCCTTCAAAGTCTTTGGTCCGAAGATCATCGCCATGCGCGAGAGCTTCAAAGACGCCGCGCTCGAAAGCCGGTTCCTCACGGAAGAAACGGGGATGCGGCCTCTTCGCTCAGATATTCCTATCCAGCTCCCGCCCGCGCTCAAGACGGAGGCTTTGGAGCTGCGCAACCGGCTCCTCCATTACCGCTTTTGCGAGTTTTCGCGGATCAAGAGCGACACGTCTGCGCTCGTGAAGGGTATAGAGCCGCGCCTGAACCAGACGGCGCTCTCGCTCCTGAGCGTGATTGACGATCCGGCGCTTCGGGCCGAGGTGCAGACCTGGCTCATCGCGCAGAACGAGCGCACCATTGCCGACCGACGGGCTACGCCCGAGGCGGGCGTGGTCGCTGCGCTTGCCGCTGCGTTCCTCGCGTCCGATAAGCATCATGTGCTCCTGGGCGCGATCACCGACCGTTTCAATGATGCGCACGAACCCGCCTACGGCCATCCCATGACGCACAAATGGGTCGGGTACATGCTGCGCGTCCGGCTTGGCATAGCGACACACCGAAGCGGCGGCGTGTATGTCGTGCCGGCGAGCGAGAAGGCAAAAGTGGAGGCCCTTTCCCGAAGGTACGGCTTGGCCTTGCCGCAGGAGGATTGAGAATTCTTTGAGAATATTTTGATCGTGGCTTCATACGCCTTTTGTAATGGTCGCGGCACCGCGTTTATCCACAGTCGGCTTTATCAGATTGATAAAAAGTGCTGCCTATGTAGCGGCTTCTCTTTTTGGAACTATAACGGGGTACTCTTCCATGTCCCGCGCCTACCGAAAATCCTATCTGCGAACGCATCGCCTCAAGGCGGCGCTTACGCTCCGTGAACTCGCGGGTCTGTTGGGAATTACCATTACCGCTGTCTGGTACTACGAAGTCGGAGAGCGCGATATTCCCGCCGAAGTGCTTGTTGCAAGCGAAGTCATTTTCGGCGTGAGCGCCTCCAAGATTTTCCCCGCGCTTTACAACAGCGTGGAAGAAGACCTCGCCATTCGCGCCCTTGAGCTGCACGACCAGCTCGCCGGACGCGAGGATCTGGCCTCTCTGAGGAAGCTGGCGCTTATCAGCGGGATACCGGGCAGACTGCACTAAAGCCGTATGGACGAATTCCAATCATACGAGCCGGTCTTCGCGGTCTATCCAACATGGAGCGGCTTCGGCTGGGTGCTTTTCGACAAGCCTGATGCGGTAGTGGAATGGGGACTAGCCAGCGCGAGGCAAGGCCGCAAGCTCCGGCTCGTCAATCGCTTCAAACGATTGATAGAGCGCCATCGCGCAGCCGTCTTGGTGATGGAAGAAGCGGGCGACGGCACGAGGCGGGCGGAGCGTATTCGCAATCTCTGCCGCGAATTCGCGCGGGCGGCATCCGGGGCGGAAATGAAAACGGCCGTGTATCGCCGTGAGGCGGTGTCCGCCCACCTTGGCTTGCCGCCCCGCGCGAGCCGCTACGATGTGGCGAAGGCCGTTGCTTTGCGGCTTAACGAGTTCGCTCATCGTTTGCCGCGCAAGGCGACGGCAGGCGCGTCCGAAGACCCGCGCCAATCGCTCTTCAGTGCCGCCGCGCTTGCCCTCACCTACTTTGCCGATCACGACCTGCCTTTGCCTTCTGTGCATCCGGGAGCGCCGGAATAGTTCCGACGCTCCCGCTGTGCATGGGAGGTATCGATGGCAAGCGCCGTTCTTTCCGAATCCAAGTTGAGTGTGTACGACGCCGTAACCGCGCAGATCATCGCGGCAATCGAGGCGGGCGCGGGTACGTGCGTCATGCCGTGGCACGCGAGCATCGTGCCGGTGGTCATGCCCCGCAACGCCGCGACCGAAATGCCGTACCACGGCGTCAACGTGGTGGGGCTGTGGGCGCAGGCCGCGAACAAGCGGTTCATGAGCGGGTATTGGGCGAGCTACCAGCAATGGCGAAAGCTCGGCGCTCAGGTACGCGGGGGCGAGCGCGGGTCGCTGGTGATCTTCTACAAAAAGCTCGACGGCGAGCAGGAGGGCGAGGCAGACGCGCCCCGCTTTGTCATTCGCTCCTCCCACGTCTTCAATGCTGCCCAGGTGGACGGCTGGGAGCATCCGGTTCCGAAACGTCCGTCCGAGGTCGAGACGGACGAGCAGATCGAGGCGTTCGTTCGGGCGACCAAGGCCGACATTCGCCACGGCGGGCTGGAAGCCTGCTACCGCCGCCGCGAGGACTACATCGCCCTGCCCGCGCCCGCGCAGTTCATCGGCACCCCGACCAGCTCGCCCACGGAAGCCTACTACGCCGTCCTCCTGCATGAACTCACGCACTGGACCGGGGCCGAGCACCGCATCAACCGGGTGTTCGGCAAGCGGTTCGGAGATCGGGAATATGCGTGCGAGGAATTGGTAGCGGAACTCGGCGCGGCGTTCCTGTGCTCGGCGTTCGGGATCGTGAACGACCCGCGCCCCGACCACGCCGCCTATATCTCGCACTGGCTCGACATCCTCGACCGCGACAACCGCGCCATCTTCAAAGCGGCGAGCATGGCGCAGCAAGCCGTGGAGTATCTGCGAACCCTTGCCGCTTCAAACGCTCGTTAGCGGCATGTACCTGCCCCGGCTTTCACGCCGGGGTTTTCATGGATTGTTGGGCGGCTGCTGGCAGCTATCGACCTTCCACACGTTCTCGGCGTTGTCGTGGACCATGATGCAGGTTTCTCCGAAGGGCAGGCCGGTAACGCCGGAGAGGTCCATGCCGCCGGACGCGCTGCCGTCCACGATGTAGTTCACATGGTACGAGCGGGTCTGCGCCGGGCCGGAAGCCGTGTTCGTCTGATACTCGTTTATGAATTGCACGTAGATGGCTTTGATGTTGCCGAGCGGTATCCAGAGGCCCACGCCCGGCTGGTCGTATCGCTGGAAAAGCGCGGCATCGACGGTGTAGCAGGTGCCGCCTGAGATCATGCCGGTCGATTGCGACGCGAACGTCGGCTTCACGAGCGTCATCACCGCGTCGTGCTGGCTCACATTCGCGGGGATGCGGTCGATGTACGCGGTTAGATGGCCGTTGGCCCGCTGCACGGAGATATTCGCCATATCGCGCGCGTTCGTCGGCTCGCAATACCGCGGCTGCTGCATCCCCACCTCCAAATAGACCGGATTGACGATGGCCGCTCTTAACAACTCCTCTTCGGGCGAAGGCTGCGCCGATTGAGCGGCGGGCTGCGCTGCCGGGGCTTGCGGAGCCGCCGCTTGCGTTGAAGCGTCCTGCTTCTGGCGACCGCAGGAAGTAAGTGCAAGCGCGGCGAGGAGCGCGCACACAGCAGTATTGCGCGAAGTCGAAAACGTCCCGGTCATGTCCGCCCCTATTTTTCAATGAATATCGTGAGGCCCTTGGGCGTGCCGATGCCGGTAGGTCCGTCGTATCCGGCAACGGCGTTGCAGAGGTATGCGAAGCCGCAGGTGCCGTTCGATCCTGTAACGATGTCGCGGGAGTTTTTCTTCGAGACGTTCGCGTACAGGATGGACGCCGCTTGCGTATCGTCCGGCGAAACAGGCCCTGCCACCGCATACAGCGCCGCCACGATCGGCGCGCTCATGCTCGTGCCCCCCAGTTCGAACCAGCAGTTTCCGCCCGCCACGCACTCGGTACTGTCATAGATGGCGGCGCCGGTATTGGGGTCGGCATCGGCGGCTATGTCGGAGACGGTGCGGTTATTCGCGCAGCCGGACAAGGAGGGCTGCCACGAGGGACGGGCTTCGTACTCCGAGCAGCCGCTCCCCGCTCCCGTCCAGGCGGTCTCGCTCGAATACTTCTTGCCGTTCTTCGAGAGGAAGAGCGAGGTGCCGCCCACGGCCACGACGTTCGGAGAGGAGGCGGGATAGGAGACGCCGCCCGCGTAACCATCGTCGCCCGTGGAAGCGGTCATGGGGACGCCGGGATGGGTGAAGTAGCTGTGGTCGAGGCCGGTCTCGCCGCTGGTCTCAGAGGTACCCCAGGAATTGGATATGACATTCGCGCCGAGGTTGGCGGCGGTGTTCTCGGCAGGGATGATGTCTCCCCCGCCGTTGGTGTCTGCCTCCACGAGGAGGATGCTGCAATTCTCGCAGAGGGCGTGCGCCATATCGAGGTCAAGGGCCTGCTCGGCGGCCCACGATGGGTCCACGGTGCTCGGAAGCTTGTTGCCGCCCTTCTGGTTCACGATCTCTAGGCAGGGTACGGAGGAGCTTGCGACGTCTCCTTTGCACTTGGGGAGGACGGGGAGATTCGTCTGCTTGCTGTATGTTTTGAGATCATCTTGGGCGTTCGGATACCCGTATGCGTCTACGATGCCGATGATGGGGGTGCCGCTAGCTACTCCGGAGACGCCGTATGCGGCGCGCAGCTCCTTGGGGGAATAGCCGGGGAGGGGTTGGTGGGAGGGGTCGAAGGCGAGGGGGAGGCCGGTATCGTCCGTAACGATTTCCGCAAGGCAATTCGCAACGCCATGCCGCTTGTCATTGCAGAGCTTCGCATAGGGGCGAAAGACGATCCCGTACCGCTCCTCTACGTGGAGGTTGGCGTATAGCGCGCGCTCACGCGCAACGGAGCGATCCAGAGGGAACGGCCTCAGAAGACTGGAAGTCGTCTGCGCATACGCCGCACCAGACAGAGACAGGACGAACATACCGCACGCGAATACGGCGTGCGCTCGGCATCGAGACAAGGCAGCCTCCCCGATTGAAACAATATGCCGGATTTTGTTTCAAGGGCGGCTAGGGCCTAGGTATTTGGCTATTTTTTTCCATGTGCGTTGAGCAAAATGGCGTGCTTGTGCGCCTACCAAGGTCGTATAGATCAACGTCGTCTCGATGCGTGCATGTCCCATCCACGTTTGAATGAGTGGGATCGGAACGCCCTCCATCGTCGCCTCCACGCCGAACGCATGGCGCAACGCTTTGGGCATCGCAAGGAAATCAGGAATGTGCGCGAGCTGCATCACCTCCACGACGCGCCGGTACGCGGTCGTGCGGCTCCATGTCCAAAGCCGCTTGGTCGCCACCTTCGGATCGCGCTGCGCTTCTCGGAAATGATGCACGTTGTCTAGGAGCAGAAACAGGCTGCGAGGCACCGGAATAGCCCGCGTTATGCCCGTTTCCCGACGCTTCAATGTCTCGATGTTGATAGTGCCGTTTGCCTCGTCAATGCGCTCGGGAGTGAGCGCAAGAGCCTCGGAAATGCGCGCGCCGGTGAGGGTGAGGACAGCGCAGAAAGTCGCTGCCGTACCGCCGACGCGAACTGCGCTTTGAAGAAATCGGGATCGTTCAGTAGGGACGAGGTATTTGCGACGACCGCGTTTGTCGAAGAGTGAATAGGCCATACGCCGCCTTTTGCGGGCGCTTGGCGGAGATCGTCTATTCTTTTCGTTTGACTTCCTTGAGCGGTTTGAAACAAAATCCGGCATATTGTTTAGTTAGAATAGTAATCAGGCCTGCCTCATATTTATTTTCCCACAATGCGCTGATGGATTCAGATTTTTGGGGGAAGCAATGAACGCAAAGCTATTCCTGGTCGCCGTCTCATCAGTGCTGCTATTTTTTTCTGAAGCACATGCGCAAGACCGATTGCAGCCGCACAGACTAATCATCGCAAAGATCGACGAAAGCCAGCGCGTGGTCCTTCACGGGAATACTCGGCCCGAGGCTGCGGCTGCCAACGATAAGGGCCGAGTTCCTGATAATTTTCCGATGAACCATATGCAACTATTGTTGCGACGACCGGCGGACCGCGAGCAAGCTCTTGAGAGTTACTTAGGCACACTCACCGAAGGGAACTCACCTAATTTTCACCACTGGCTGACGGCAACCGAGATCGGAAGCAGATACGGGCAAGCACCACAGGACACGAGGAAAATCGTGAAGTGGTTAGCCTCGCACGGCTTTCGCATTGGGGTCATGTACCCCGGCGGCGTCGTAATCGATTTTTCCGGAACAGCCGGTCAAGTGCGTAGCGCGTTCCATACTGAAATTCACCACCTGCTCGTCAACGGAGAAGCGCATTTTGCAAACATGAATGACCCTCAAATCCCTTCGGCGCTCACAACCGCCGTAATTGGAACTGCATCGTTTCATGACTTTCGACCAAAGACTGCTTTCACGGCTTCACCTCCATACACGTACACAGGCAAGTGCAAGATCAGTAATAACACATGCTATGCGGTAACACCGGCCGACCTTTGGACGATTTACAATTTCGCGCCTCTCTTTCCAAATATCGCAGGCCACCATCAGGTAATCGCTGCTGTCGAGGACTCCGATGTTAATTCGCTCGATGATTGGAGAGTATTTCGAAAAAAATTCGGATTGGCCGCATATCACGGCACGGTCGGACAAATTCATCCGCCGCCGCCAACCGGGCTTCAGAATTGCGACGATCCGGGAGTGTCGGACAGCAATCACGAGGCGGAGGCTATCATAGATGCCGAATGGGCCAGTGCCGCGGCGCCTGCGGCGACTATCGCGCTGGAGTCCTGCGCTACAGCGGGCAACTCAACATGGGGCGGCTTGATAGCGATCCAAAATCTAATTTATTCCGCATCGCCTCCTAGGATCATAAGCTTGAGCTTCACTGAGTGCGAACCCGCGCTGGGTTATCAGACGGGGGAATACGCTTATTTCTACGCATTTCAAACAGCGGCCGCAGAGGGTGTTTCTGTATTCGTTTCTAACGGCGATAGCGGCGGCGCAGGTTGCGACGATCCGTCGAACGCTGCGGCTACACAAGGCATTTCGGCGAATGGATACGCGGTATCGCCTTATGATGTAGCGGTCGGGGGAACAGACTTTGGAGACACCTATGCGAATGAAAACGGCAAGTACTGGACAACGAATTCAACGACGGGAGGGTCGGCACTCTCATACATTCCGGAGATTTCTTGGAACGACTCTTGTGCCAGCAAGCTGCTCGCGACTTTTGTAACAAGCAATCCCGACGAAGTTTCATACGGCGCGCATGGCTTTTGCAACACTTCGGCCGGAAGCAGATATCGTAAAATCGTAGCTGGTGCGGGTGGAGGAAGTCCCTTTTGGGTCCAACCGTCATGGCAGACTAAGTTTGCCGGTGCGCTCATTGGCGAGCGAGAGCTTCCTGATGTTTCACTTTTTTCCGGAGACAGCGTTTGGAGCCACTATTATCTCTATTGCGATTCCTACGACCGCCCCTGTAGCGGAGCGCCGGAAAAATGGTCGCATGGCGGAGGCACGTCATTCGCTGCGCCGATCTGGGCCGGTATCCAAGCTCTGATCAATGAAAAAGCCGGGGAGCGGCAGGGGAACCCAAATCCGACATTGTACGGAATGGCCGCGAAGCAGTACGGCATGTCCGGCGATCCGAATTGTAATTCAACGAACGGCAACGAAGTCAGTCCCTCGTGCGTGTTTTACGACGTAACTCAGGGAGATGACGACGTTGACTGCTCGGGTACGAATAGCTGCTATTTGCCGTCGGGTACCTACGGAGTGCTATCCACGTCAAATGGCGCTTACCAGCCAGCATTTGGAACAACAATTGGATGGGATAGCGCGACCGGGATAGGCACACCAAACGTTGCGAACTTGGTGAACACATGGGCACCGGCCCAGCCGCTATCGGTTAGGTTCAAATTGCACGATGTCAAATTTGCCGACGGCGGCACCGCGACAGGCTCGATTACTTTTGATCTCGCCGCAAATGAAATCACATCGGTTGATATAACGACGACACCCGGCTCAAGTCAGGTGTTCAACCAAAAAGCCTTCTATACGAGCTGCACGACAGTCGTTGACGGTAACGGCGGATGCGACTACGCGATGTACGGCAATCCGTATGGCTCTGCCTCAAGCATATGGCTCGGCGGCAATCCGCAGGGATATGTTTTGATATTGCTGTTCTTCGGATCGTTCACGCCGACATCTACCATGACCATAATAACGGGAGGAGATTCGCGCGAAACCGTCTCCGATTTCTACTATAACAACGCTATCGTTTCTGGAACGATCTCTCCTGAAAACTAAGAGCCTTTGATGGGACCGGCGCAGATGTGATCGTCGTTGCAATGGGAAGACGGCGTTAGAAGACTTTGCCAATGAGCAACTATGCGGTGAAGATTTGAAGAATTTTGCGCGATGCTAAGACCGATAAGAACTACTATAACGAGGCCGATAACGGCTAAGAACGCCGCCGCCCGAGAGCCAAAAAAAGTGTGTCGCATCTGCATGAATATAGTCATGATATAGCGCTTCTTGTCGGACCATGTGATGCGGTGTGGATAAGCAGGCGCGCCTATTGCTGGAGCGGCTTATGTAGCCATCACCACTCCCCGGACGCCCTGCTCGGATCGTCCGTCCCCCGCCACTTCGCATCGTCGTCCGCGAACTGATCGCCCTTCATCGTGAAGCCGTCGCCGGGAATGTCTCGCGGCAGGCTGGTGCGGTAACGGTTCAACTCGCGCATGAGGTCGTAGGCGTCGCGGGAGAGGGGCAGCTGCGCTTCGAGCAGTCCCGCCGGCACGGGGATCGAGACGGCGTGCGGGGTGATGCCCCGCAGATGCGCGGCGAATTGAAGCTTCGGCTGCGAGAGAATGAAGTCGGGCGTGGTGCGCAGATCGGGTGCTAAGGCGCGGGCATCCGAGGTCGAGACGCCGGACGCCATCTTGATAGAGGTATTCGCCGCCAAGGAAGACCGCAAAGCTCCGGTGCATTGGTCGAGGAACTGGTGCGCGAACACGCACCCGAGTTTGTATTTGCGGGCCTCGGTTAGAAGGTCGTCTATGTTGCTGTCGAAATAGGCGGCGGCCTCGTCCACGATGAGGAACGCGGGTTTGCGCTCGTGCTCGGGAAGCGCGGCGCGCTCTAAGACTGCTTGGAGTACGAGCGAAATGAAGATGCGCCCGAAGTGGGCGGACGCGCCTTTGAGGAAGTCCTTGGCCGTATCAACGAGGATGATGGAGTTGGTATTGAGGGCCGTGAACAGGTCGATCTTGGTCTTTGGCGAGGTGAACAATCGGGCAAGGGTCGGGTTTTCGAGGATGGCGTTCAGGCGATAGCGGATTTGCTCCTTGGTCTGCGCGAACGTCTTTGAGGGAAAGTCCCGCTCGAAGAAATTGCGCTGGATAGGCGGCAGTCCCTCGATGGCCTTCCGGTATGGCGCGGCGTCGTCCATGAGGTTGATGAGATCGAGGATGGTAGCGGGGCGGCCGAGCGTTTCGGGCAAGGCGAGCATGAGGCGGGCGACGAACCGGAAGAACACGCCCTGCTTGGCCGTGAGGTCGGCACCGAGAAGGCCGTTGAACAGATAGTCGAAGGTTTGGATCACCCCCGCCGTTACCTGCTCGCGGGTGCCTTCGTCATAGGCTCCGTGCCGGTCCCGGTTCACGTCGAAGATATTGAGCGCGGGCGGGTATTTGATGTCCCGAGGCGTGATGTACAGGAGGCGCGACGCAAGCGGCCCCTTCTCGGGATCGAAGAGCGCCAGGCGCGACAGCTTTCCGATGAGATCGGTTTGGCTATCGACGATCACGAGCGCGGGCGGGTCTTCGGATTGGAGATCGTGGAGGATGAGGTTCTGCAACAACTGCGTCTTGCCCGCGCCGCTCCCGCCCACGACGTGCATATGGCTGAACCGATCCTCATAGGTGAGGCGGAGCGGGATGGGACTGTTCAGATACAAAGCGAAGGGCGTATCCGCGAGATAGATGTCCACCAGATCGCTTAGCGGCTCGTCCCTATCCATTGCGTGCCGAAGCGGTTTCTTGTGCTCGCTCTGCGGCACCACGTTCGAGGCGCGGCAGAGGTTCGCATACAACTGCTCGCGCAGATCGGTGAAGAGGCCGAGGCTCACGAACGTGTCGTCGCAGGCAATGTTGTACAGCCGGTCTATGAGAAGACGGGTTTCATCAAGCGCGCCCATCATCGGCACGCTGAACGGAGACGGCCCGAGGGTCTGCGGGAGGCCGTGGGTCAAGACCTCGAAGAACCGCGCGAGGCCGTCTTGTACCTCCGCGATAAGGCGCTTCTCGTGCGCGTGAAAGAACTGCTTGGCGGTGAGGAAGCGATTGAGGTCCACCTGTTCCTTGAGGGTGAGGTGCGCCACGTCCCATCGGATGTCCGGGAACTGGAAGATGGGCGTTTCTAGGCGAGTGAGGATGTTGAGGACACCGGAGAGCGGGAGCATCACGGCGTCCGGGTATAGGGCAGCGTAGCGGCTATACAGATCGGCCCCGAGTTGGAAGACCGCGCGCTCGTCCGAGTACGGAGACGCCTCGTGGAGCCTCTTCACTTCCCGATACAGCGCTCTCAGTTCGGACAGGTCGCGCGCCCGCTCGTCCGTGAAGCGGCGCGCAAAGGGCGTGTATGTGGAGGGCTTGAACGGTTCCACGCTAGGCGTGCCGCGTCCAAACGACCGCCCCGCCTACCATGAGCGCCGCTATGAGAAGCGTCCACGGTCCTGCCGTGAAGAACCAGACGAAGAGCAACCCGGCGACAATCGCCGCCCCGATCTGGCAGGCTTTCGTATGGCGGTCGTAGACGGCGCGGACGCCTCTGCCTATGTCCCTGAATGTTTGCTCCATGGAGGCCGAGGCAGTTCCGCTCGGCGTTTGGACGCCACCCGTCGCGCCGGCAGACGGCGCGGCGGACAGTTCGAGCGTGCCGGTCGCTACCTGGACGCTCTCGTTGTTGTCGAAGTCCACGAGGATGATGCTGCCGTTGAAGGAGGCCGCTACTTGCAGGAACTCCCGCAGGTTCCGGCACGCCTCCATGAGCGCGCTTTCGGCTTCCAACAGCTCGCTCAAGTCCTTGCACTCGATGCGATGTCCGCGCCCGAGGCTCGCGATGGAAATGTTCAGGTGCATCTTGGCGAGCGCGAAAGACGCGATCCCGCGCGCAAGACCGATCGCGCGCTCGCCGGTCCCGCCGCTCTGCGTGCGGTCCAAGTGCGTCCCGGCTTGCTCAAGGTGTTTGCGCGCCGCCTGGCTGTTGTAGACGGACTGTCCGCCGAGCTTGTACTTGCCGATGTTCGCGGCCTCGGCCGGACTGTATTCGGCGCGGGCATCAAGGCAGAAGATGATGACGGTACCGAACGCGCCGCCTGAACGCTGGGAGCGTTGAAGTTTGAGCTGCATGAAGTCCCCCCGGACGATATGCACGCGAGAGTGGAGCGATTCGTTCGTTCTGTCTCTCCGTGTTTCTTCGATGCTGTGGATGGATGGATCGCATTCCCTTCGCACGCCGGAAGTCCTCTTCCGGTGGGCGAAGGGTTCAAAAAATATAGAAGAACTCTCTTAAGTCGGGGCTGGTTGAACTAGGCGCTCGTTTCCGCATGTGCGCGCGCACGACGCTATGAGCGCAGGAAATCGAGAGCGCGCACGGCGATACGGTATCTCCGCGCGTATCGCCCTCCGTATCGCCCCGAAAAAAAAGAGGGCGGGGCCTTGCGGCCCCGCCCCAAAACTCCTTCATCGGGAGTTTGTAGCTCACTGATCGCGGCGCTTGATCCGCTCTTGCAGCCAGTCCAGCACTTCCTGCTCGATCCATCCCACCCTGCATTGGCCGAGCTGTATCCGTTTCGGGAACGCTCCAGCCGCCTCCAGGCGGGCTACATGTTGCGGGGAATACAGAACCAACTCCCTGACCTGACGCTTCGACAGTATACGCATCGCATATCTCCTCGTGAGAGGAGCATCGCGATGCCCCATGGGTTAGGCCCATTGGACGCGCAACTTTATCGTGTGGCGGCATATTTCTCAACATGCGTTCACACGCTCACGCCGAGTTCGCGCAAAATGTGATCTAAGAACATTGCGCGCCGTTCGCTCGCATAGTTGAACATGGCTGAACATGACGCGCGTGTTCGCGCGCGTGCCGCGCTGCTATCGCTCGCTCATGGGCAAGCGCCGGTCGAGAATGAAGCGAACGAAGACGGGACGGCGCATCGAGCTATCGCCCCGCGACATCGAGATATTCAAGCTGCTCTTTCGCTACCGCTATCTGCGCTCGACGTACCTCCATGCGTTCGTCGGCGGCTTGTCCACCACCCGCTTCAAGGAACGCCTGGGCGATCTCTTCCACGAAGGCTATCTGGACCGTCCGACGCCGCAATGGGACTTCGCGGACGCCCGCTGTATGCCCGTGGTCTATGAAAGCGGCAGAGGCTCGGTGCAGGCGCTTCGCGCGTGCGGGAGTGGCTTAGACGAGGACGGGCGGCAGGTGGCCGGGACCGCGCATCGGCAATTCCTCCATGCGCTCATGATCTGCGAGGTGCTGGCGTCCATCGAGCTTGCCGCGCGCGGCGACACAAGCCTCCGGTTCATCGCATGGCCCGAGATACTGGCGCGCGCGCCCGAGGCGGTGCGGGCGTCGGGGAAGTCGCTGCGCCTGCCGGTGCCTTCCGGCGGCTACGTGATCCCCGATGGCGTGTTCGGCATCGAATATCGGTCGGGCGGTTCCTCGTCCTATCGGTTCTTCGCGCTCGAAGCGGATCGCGGCACCATGCCGATAGCCCGCACCAATCCCCGGCAGTCCTCGTATCTCGGGAAGCTCGCCGCCTATGGCGAGATTGTCGCTCAGAAGGTCCACAAGACCCACTGGGGCATCCCGAACTTGCTGGTGCTCACGGCGACCATGAGCGCCGCGCGGCTCTCGGAGATCATTGCCAAGCTCGGGGCGGGCGGCAGCCCGGCGTTCCTGTTCAAGGCCGTAGACGAAAGGGGGTTGGCGAACCCTGTCCCGGCCCTGCTCACGGAGCCTTGGACGCGGGCCGGATCGCCGCCGCTTTCCATCGCTGAGGCACGCTGACTCACCCCTGTTTTCGGGGTTGAGACAATAGCGAGACAAGAGCATCCTATGGGCGGTTTGTGAGGCGGCTAACGCCTTGGAAAGATTGGTGGGTGATGTAGGAATCGAACCTACGACCCGCTGATTAAGAGAAATTTTTTCACGCTTTCCATAGTCGAACAGACCTTCGCCTAAGCGGCTGATGCTGTTGACTTTATCGCCCGTCGAATCATCATCGTGCTCCATGCAAAACGCTTGTTCTCACGCGTTTTGTGAGCCCCGGCGGAGCCCCGAAATGCGCATCACCGACCTCTCTTTGAAGAAACTGGAAGCGCCCAAGACGGGCCGCATGACCTACAACGACGATGCTCTCCCCGGCTTCGGCGTGCGCGTCTCGGCAAGCGGCGCAAAGTCGTTCGTGCTCCTCGTCGGGCGAAGCAGGAAGCGCGTAACCATCGGGCGCTATCCAACCGTCTCGCTCCTCGAAGCCCGCGCCAAGGCGCGTGAGGTCGTCGCGGGCCACGTCCTCGGCAAGGACGAAGCGGTCAAGATGAAGTTCGAGGACGCCATTCCGCTCTTTATCAAGAGCCACTACGGCGGCGACTACGCGAAGCCCCGAACCCGCGACGAGATCGAACGGCTCCTGCGTCGGCACTTCCTACCGAAGTTCCGTCACGACCAGCTCGCTGCCATAAAGACCCCAGCGGTCGCGCACATCATCGACAGCCTTAGCAACACGCCCTCGATCGCGCACCACGCCTATGCCGCGATCCGCATGTTCTTCCGCTGGGCCGAAAGCCGCAGCTACGTGATCCGCAACCCGGTGGCCGGGCTGCGCGCGCCCCGCCTGGGGCTACCGCGCGAGCGCGTACTTTCGCGGCAAGAACTGAAAGCCATCCTCAAAGCGGCCTATACGTCGGACACGACGTTCGACCACATCGTCCGGCTCCTTATCCTCACCGGACAACGCCGGGGCGAGATCGCCGCGCTCGATCCGAACTGGATCGACCCGGACAAGCGCATCGTGACGCTTCCCGCCAGCATCACGAAGAACAAGCGGGAGCACACCATTCCGCTCGGAGCACTCGCCCAAGCGGCACTCCCCAAGATCAAGGAAGGCGCGCTGTTCTTTCCCGGACGGGGTACGGATACGCCCTTTGACGGCTGGTCCAAGTGCAAGCCGAAGTTCGATGAACGATGCCCGCTCCCGCACTGGACGCTCCATGACCTGCGCCGGACGTTCGCGACCAACCTCGCCGCTCTCGGCGTAGCGGTTCAAGTCACGGAAAAGCTGCTGAACCACATCTCCGGCTCGACGGGCGGCATTGTCGCCGTCTATCAACGCCACACCTACGAAGCGGAAATGCGCGCCGCCATCGAACTATGGGAGGGACAGGTGCGCGACCTACTGCGCGAAGTGGGCGTTCTTGTCCTTCATCGGCCCGCGTCCGCGATGGACAAGGCCGCCTGACCGGCGCGCTGCCATGGCTCGGTAAGAAGCTCGCGCATCGGACGTACAAGCTCGCGTTCGGTCGCGGTCTTGAATAGGAACGCGGCGTTCGCGCCGCCCGACAGCTTGCCGAGCATGTCGGAGAAGCGGGCGGCGTTCGTCGTCACGGTCAGGACGATCAGGTTCGGGATGCCCCAGTACGTCTTGTGGGTTTGCTGCCCAACGATCTCGTCATAGGCAGCGAGCTTCGCGATATGCGAGGTCTGTCCGGGCTTGGAGCGCATGACCGGCATCGTCTCGCGATCCGCTTCGAGCGCAAAGAAGCGGTACGCCTTCGTATTGCCCTGCCCGTACTCGATACCAAACACGCCGTCCGGGACGACGTGGCCGCCGGACGGCAGTGGCAAGCGGAACGGCATGGACGACGCCCGCACCGCCTCCGGCGCTCGCGCCAATATCTCGGGCCACGAGATGAACCGCAGCTCGGATCGCGTCCAGGTTCCGAGTTCGATAGATGCGAGCACTTCGCAGATCATGACTGAGTGGTGGAACTGCCGGTGTCCCGTAGCCGAGAGAAAGGTCAAGGACTGCTCCATCGCGCCACCGCATTCTTGGATCGCGCGCCGGGCACCTGGACCGAGTTCATGCACCACGGGCGAGAACCGCGCGTCCGCGAACATCCATTGCTGTGCGGGGCGGTCCAGATATCCCTCGTGGAAGAGATCGCCGAGCCGCTCCTTGAAGCGAGTCTCGGACGCGCCGCCGACGAACGCATGGAGGTACGTGGAACGTAGGTAGCGATACCGCGAGAGCACCTTGAAAATTTCCAGGTCGCGAGCGGATAGCTCGATGCGACGTCCCGTTCTCGTTCGCTGCATCCGGGATCGGCGCGGCTGGCCCATAGGAAAGCCGTATCATCGCAGCCTTTCCTACAAAACGTCCCGAATGTTTAACCATAGTCAGCAATGAGCACACGTGTCTCACTGTGTTCTTTGATCACATTTCGCAAGGCTGCCGCTGATTCGCCAACTTTCGGGACGCGCCTCACAATTGAAAGCAGTTCCACGAATTCAGTGACGGATGACCTCATGCCTCGTCAAATTCTTGCTTGAGAACGAGCCAATCATCTATTGCAGTGAGAAGTACGCCGAAAGCGTCACCACGTTTATCTTCTGCTATCGCCCTGAGCGCGCCCGACAATTTCTTACCAGTCGCACTGAGCGATTTCGCGCGACTCGGTGTTATTGGCACATCATCAATTCGATTCGCGATGCTCACTAATATTGAATCCAATACGAAGAATAAGCTCGCGTAAATACCGCACTTATTAATGTCGCGCCAAATCGCTCGCTGCATCGCAAAGATGTTGTCCTGAAACATCCCTTTCGAGATCATTCGAATAAGTGCTAGCGCGAGTTTACGCTGATGTCCCACTTCGTATGTCACGGTTTTCACTTGTCCATCTCGGAGGATCCGCCAAAAATTGCAGCAGACTTTTCTTTTGGTCGATGCTCAAGATTGAAGCCGATTCGGGACAATCCAGAATGTCAGACCATTCGCAAAGGACGCCGAGCGACAGTCTCGCAGGTCCGAGCAATTCCACCGTTACGTCTCGAAGGCCATAATAGAAGCACGAAAATATATCCGATATTTCACCACCGGCTCGCCGAATACTGTCAGCAAACGACAGCTTTGAACGGCCGTCCGTTGTCAAGTCCTCGACAAGCAAAACCTTCTTGTTTCGGACATCGGCTCCTTCGATCAAACGCTCCAAACCGAAACCCTTCTGAGCTTTTCGAACGTATGAGAACTCTTTTTCGAGACCGTCGGCGATGAGAGCGGCATAGGGGATACCGGCCGTTTCGCCACCTGCTATGACGTCGATTTCCTCCAGATCGAGAGTAGATCGGAGAAACGTGCATGCGTGCCCAATAAGCTCCCGCCGAAAATGGGGGGCTGCAAGCACACCGCGCATATTGACGTACACCGGGCTCTTCCAGCCAGACGTAAACGTGAAGCTTGACGCTTCTGACCAAGCGACGTTGCCGCTCGCGATTATCAGTTTCGCGACTTGGTCTGATTTTGCGTACTTGACAATTCGCGTGCTCAAGCTGCCTCCAAACGAGTTACAGATTTCTTCGACCAAAAAGTCGGGTAGACAAAGACATTAGCTCGGGACGTTCCGCCCGCTTTTCCTCGACCAGCGACGCGAGCACGCCCGCCGCGACGGTACCGGGTTTGATATCCACGGTTCTCCCGATTCCCTCGACGTTTATCATACGGGGCCATGTAAGATAGAGACCATATTCTGGCACAAAGCCGCAGACAACGTGTTGCGAATCGTCCTGAAGTGTCAATGTGGTAATCAGCCTCGATAGCCAAATACCGGTTGAAAGGTTGCGTGGACGGCCTGCTTCGGACGTGATGCGCTTTACGACCTCGCGCACATTCCGCGCCACCTCGAAATAGTCGGTTTCGGGCTGATAGATAGGAACCGTTCGTTCGCCGTGTTCCCCAATGCAAACCGCGCTCGAAACATCTTCCGTAGTTTTTTGGCCGAGCAGGTACTGGAGCCTTGCTGTATCGAGGTCTCCACCAAACCCTATGACGCGATTGTTCGCGAAGGCGCCGGATTCGGCCAAAATAGCCGTAAGATCGTCGACCGGCGTGGCGATAACGACAATACAGGCATCTGTCTTCAGCCCAATGCTAAGATAGTCGCGAACGATGGCAGCGTTGCGCTCCAACACAGACTTTGGAGAGTCGGTGGGGCCCATTTGGACGCCCGCACATACCACGACCAAATCGCACGAACGTACGTCTTCGGGCTTTCCGATCTTAGCCCGCTGCGCGTGTCGAGGATACGCGCCACCCGCGTCCAAGAGGGCGCTAATCGCAAGGCCTTGATGCTCGTCCAGCACAATAATTTCGTGCTCAAAATTGTTTGCGATCAACTGCAAGAGGGTAATAGAACCCGCGTTGCCCGTTCCGATGATTGCGATGCGCATCTGCCTGAACCGCCTATACGAACATGGCACAACATAGAATTCTTTCCAACGAGGCCTTTATGACGACCGGACCAGGCAAAGATTGATTCAACCGGTGTACCGCTTCGCCGGTATCTCTAAACATATCGGCGTAGGATTCAAAAAAAGCCGTACAGATGAATTTCATTCCCCCTTCAGCGAGTGCGATCTCGTTAAACCCGAAGCATCCTTCTTCGAGCAGCCGCTCCAAATGCAGCGGCACAACCGATTCGCGCGACGTACGACGAATACTGATGTGACTTTCAAATCTTGGAAATTCGCCGATGAACGAAAAACCCTCGCTCAGCTTTGCGGCGGCAGATTGATCATCCAGGTCGCTCACGTCGGACGCTACGGCTATCTTTTCGATTTCGGCGCGTACCAACGCATTTGGACCGACAATTCGGCGGGCGCTTTCCAACAACTCGACCGCACCCGAAATCCTCGAACTCAGCGCTGTGGCCAGATGGTGAATGCCATCAGGAACATCATGGATGTCATAGCGCCCGGTCCCGCGTGCGCGCCAAACTCTGACAAAATTCAGTTCCGACCACCGCGTATCAGTCTTGAGGAGTGTCTGGAACGAGTTCGCCGAGCCTGACGCAAACCCGACATGCGTCTCGTAAACACCGTCCGCTCCGCTCATCCTCGCACCATCGGTATGCCCGCCCCAAGATCGCGCTGTTTGCTGACAGGGACCTACCCGTCCCTATGCCCCAAGTCGCAGGGTTTCGGGTACCCCGCGGCTCTACTTGCGACTATTATGTCTCTGGATAATCCCTTCCGAGGTTTCTGTCGAGATAGTTGAATTGGAGCTGCTTCCGGCACTGGCAGGTATGCAAAAACGGGGGCTGGCGCCCCCCTGGCGCAGGCTCTCCTTATCGCCTCACAGCTTCGCTTCGATTGCGTCCCGAAGCAATCGGCGCACCTCGACTGCCTCGACCGAGTCCAGCCATGCGGCGCGCCGCGGTCGAGGTGTTTCTATGGTTATCTGATTCGAAATTGTTGCTGGATTTCCTTTCAGAACGATGACGCGATCCGCCAGCAGGATCGCGTCCTCCATGCTGTGGCTGATAAACAGCATTGCGATGCTGCGCTCCTGGCAGATTCGTCCGAGGACTTCCCGCAAGAGTAGCCGTGCTTGGTAGTCTATTGCACTAAAGGGCTCATCGCAGACGATTAGACGTGGGGACACGATCAACGTCCGCAAGATACAAACGAGCTGAGATTGCCCTCCCGAAAGGCGCCTAGTCGGCACTCGAAGGTCGAGTCTTTCCGGGGCACAAGCAATAATTTCATCACACAGCTCGTTGCGTTCTGCGCGCGAAATCTTTCTCAGAGCCAAAGGGAATGTGATGTTATCTCTAATCGAAAGCCACGGCAAAAGAGAGGCGCGATAATCCTGGAACAGCATAGGTACTTGAGCAGGCATGTCGGAAATCCGACGCAATTCTCCGCTGAATTTCTGATCTATACCGGCCACAATCGCTGCCAATGTCGACTTGCCGACTCCATTCGGCCCAACGAGAGAAATCGCCTCGGATGCATTGATGGTCAGATTGATGTCATGCAGCACCCGGCGAACGCCACGATCCAATCGAAATTCTTTGGAGACGCCTCGCAGTTCGATCAGCATTATGGATAAATCCAATAAATTGTTCGGCGTTCAAGACGCGAGAACAACCAATTGGCAATCATCCCGAGCGTGCCAACGATCAGTATGAGAGCATAGAGATCGCCAACTTGGGACAACTGATACGAAAGATAGAGCCTCTGGCCCAAGCCATGTGACGCGCCTATGAACATTTCCGAAACAACCGCGACAATAAGAGACAGTGATAGGGTTGTGCGCATGCCAACAAAAATATGATGGAGGGCTTCCATCGCCGAAATTCGCCAAAATATTTGCCAGGGGCGCGCGCCGAACGATCGTGCCATGTTCGCCCGCGTCAGCGGCGCTGACTGAATTCCATAGACGGCGTGAACAATTATTATGAAAACCGTCGCAGAAAAACTCATCGCAATCATTGCGGTGTTGCCGACACCGAAGAAGACCAGGAACACAGGAAACAGGGCGGTGACTGGCAGACTTCTCAGAAAATCGATCACGATACTAAGCGACCTACGAACGAACTCTGAGGCCCCCACGAAGAGCCCGGCGGGTGCGCCGACAGCCACAGCGAGAATGAAGCCGGTAAGCCATCGCCAAAGCGTTGCTTCAATATCGGCGTTGATGTCGCCGCTCATCAGGAGAGCTACGCACCTCTCCACCGCTACCATCGGGGTGGGAATCAAGCGAGCCGTGTCACCGATAGAAATCGCTACAAAATTCCAAACAACTAGCGCAAGGAGTACCCCACCGAGAGGCGCAAGAAGGCGTTTGGCGCGCGCAATCACTTTCCGCCAAACTCTTGCTTCACGTCGCGGAAGACACCCTGAACGGAGACGTCCGAAAAATTTGGCCGCGGGCGCTTTGTCAGAGAGGGCTCCATCAATGCAAACGATTCAGATATCTGCGCAAGATGTTCTTTCAGCTTTGGGTCGTCTCCAACATCAAACTTGTACTCGTCCCATGATGCCGTCAACGCCGCAGGGTCCACGCCGATTGCCTTAGCCAGAAGATCGATGCTTTCGGCACGATGAGAGCGAATATATATCGATGCGTCAAAAAGTGCCCTTACAACACGTTGAATTTCCTCGGACCTGGAGAACAGCGTTGATCGTTTGGCGGTCAAGAATGTCTCGGACCAATAGGTTCCGCTGTTCGCGAACTGAATTCCTTTATTTCCCAGCAGATTCATTATGTTCAGGCGAAAAGGCTGCCAAATACTGACGGCATCAACATCTCCGTGAGTTATGGCAGCTTGCATTGCTTGAGCGGTCATCGGTTCGGCGATCACTCTTGAGAGGTCGAGATGGTTCTGCGCGCTAAACCGCTGAAGAAATACCTCCGAAGTTCCTGCCGGAACATATGCCACACGCTTGCCTAACAAATCCGCTGGAGACGAAATCGCGTGATCGCGTCGAGCGACAAGGGCGTCGTCCGATTTTTGCATTATCGATCCGAGTACAACGACGTCACCGAGTCCAGCAAACCCCAGGACACCAATATTGGCGTCAGTTACCACAGCCAAATCGACCTGCCCGGCCGCAACAGCATCGAAGGACACCTTGCCGTTCTGGAGCGGCCGAAATTCAGCGTCAACGCCCTCCTTTTTGAAAAAACCTTTTTGCTCTGCGACGATAACGAGCATGGAGATATTTAGGCCCCCTCCGATGGTTATCTTGTGCGCCCCCCCGCCCCAGCAGCCTGTAAGTATGGATACGCACAGCGCGGTTGCGATAAGGAGTCGAGCAGCACTCGACGGCGAAGAGGGATATTTGATATTCCTCCGGGTCTTGTTCACGGCAGGTCCCCAGTATTGGTATTGAATGAATCGTTGGCAGGTTGGAAACTAGCATAACTCCGCAACGCATGCCACGAGGAGGGACCGGTACAGGTCGCTGGTGGTCTTGCAAGTTTATGGTACTTCAATAGTCTGATGCAGTCGGCCGCAAGTGCCGACGCCTGGAGTTCAAGTACAGAGTGACACTCTTCTGGCGTATCGGGACAAATCAGGGGTTTAGTACCAATCTCGCTACTAATCCCCCTACGGAATTCGGATCGTTGGAAAAAAAATAATAGAACAGGAGGGGGGATGAACGATAAAAAAAAGAAGATATTGCTTGCCGTGAATTCTCCATTGTTGGCTCCGCTGTACGCTGCAATGGTAAGAAATCGCAACAAGGTTTTTGATCACGTAGAATTTGAATATCGTATACGGAAAAGCCGGGACACGGTTCATGACCCGCTCATGAAGGATGTCCAATCGAAAAAGTTTGAAAGCAAACCTTACATCGCCGCCGTTGGCGACCCGTTTCGGGCGCTCCAAGGCAGCCCTGAATTCGAAGACCCTTTCATTGTTGGAGGGGTAATTCAGCACATGTTCTACTATCTGATCGGCCCGGATGCCGATCACCGAAAACTTATCGACGGACGTGATTATCACAACCGCGCCAACGAGCTACCACTTTTCTTTGAGAAGTGGATCATCCAGCCCAAGTATATGTCTGGTTACGCAATCGCCGGGCATCATCTTAAGACGCGATGTGGGCTGCAAACTGCAAGCCAAATCGACGACATCCTTTTTACGAATACGACGCCCGGCTACGAAGAGCGGTACTTCAAACACTTCGAGCGTTGCAGGCGGGTATACAGGCGGCCGCGTCCCTATCTTTATATGACGACAAATCCGTTGGTCGAAACAAGATTGCCGAAGGGTTTTGAAATTCTCTGGGACTATTCCAACGACCCTCCATATCGAAACACGTTGATGACGTGCGTCGTTGTCGGTCGGGAGACCTATGAGCAGGATGCATCTGCGCGGCAGATGATCGATGGCGTGATGGAATGTATTAACCTAGCGATTGACGACATCTACGACGACCCCGTCGGGGTAGCTATTGACCTGAAGAAGTATCAAGACGATTTCATTTCATTTTCGCCTGAGCATATAACGCACTCGAATTTGGTTGGACTATTGAGGTTGCTCGCTGTTCGAGGGGCGTACCCGCGCGGAGGAAAGGTCTTGCAGTCGCAGGTCAGCGATGGAATCAAAATGCGCGCCGTCATGCGCCAAGCGAACCCGGATCGGGAATACTTGGTGCCGCTCGAGGAATTTGAAAGCAAGATCGCTCCAACGGTGCTAGCAACAACGGAGCAGACTGCGGCGGCTAAAATTTCGTATCCCATTTGGTTGGAAGGGTTCGTCGATGACCATTATCGGACTCATGTGCAGCACTCCGAACGCGACGGTTTCTGGTCTATAGCACTCCTCGCATTGCCATTAGCTCTAACGGCGATTTATGCGCAGTTCGAATTTCCGTCGAGCAGCTTAGTGCCTAGTTGGCTTAGCGGCTTTGTGGCTTGGTTGCAGCCGCTACCATTCACGGCCTTCACGAACGGCAAGCTGCTTGCCGTTGTGCTATGTGTCGTTTCGCTGCTCTTCACCCTTTCGGATTGGCGCTTGCTGTCGAACAAAGTGAAACTATCGCTAGGGCGGACCGTACCGCTATTTTTCGCGACAATTGTTGCGCTTTTGCTCGTAGGAGATCTCGTTGGCGGGCGCGATGTTGTTATAGGCGCAATCTTTACGCTCGGCGTCACGCTTGCAATACGGTTGTTCAACTATCACAAACCGGAAGTTGATCGCGCAGGTCGCCTTTGGCCTCGTCTGAAGCAAGCGTGCGTTGTCCGTGTCAAGGTGATGCTTGCCAGACCTCCTTTGCGTGAAATTCAAATGGCAGGTCGAACGTAGACAATTTGCGATGCCGGTTCGCAACGGCCAGCCCATGTTGGGCTTATGTTCCCGCTTGCTATTTTCTGCACTCGTCACGAATCTGTTCGCGCGTAATCACCACGATACCAAGATACCGTGAGAGCGGTTCCGTGATTGTCGGAGCTGTAGAATGCGTCGGTATGTTCACGTTCGTGAGCTTATGACCCTTAGCCGGGTATTCATTCCCGGCGTAGCTTACCATGGTTCTGCATGTTGAAGCGCGAAGCGCGTCGCGGTACGGTTGCGTGTCCAATGGGCGTAACCCATGGGGCATCGCGATGCTCCTCTCATACGAGGAGTAACCCGCGATGCGGATATTATCGAAGCGTCAGCTTAGGGAGTTGGTTCTGTACTCCCCGCAACATATAGCCCGCCTAGAGGCGGCTGGAGCGTTCCCCAAAAGGGTCCAGCTCGGCCAATGCAGGGTGGGATGGATCGAGCAGGAAGTGCTGGATTGGCTTACCGAGCGCATCAAGCGCAGAGATACGACCTGAGGGCTCCCGATGAAGGAGTCTTGGGCGGGGCGGCGACGCCCCGCCCTCTTTTTTCTGAGGATACGAAAGGCGATACGCTCGGGGATACCGTATCGCCGCCCCGCTACCCCAATTCCTCCCTCCCACTCTGGCGCATGGCGGCACAAACCGGTCTCAAACCGCGCGCCGTTCAAGCCCGACTTAAAGAGAATTCTTCTGCTTTCTTACCCCCTCGCACACCGGAAGCGGACTTCCGGCGTGCGAGGGAATGCGGCCCCAATATCCACAGCATTTGAACGAGACCCCGACGACAACCCCCGCCCTCCCGTTCTACCTTCCCGTGCATCGGGCTTTGGGGGCCTCCATGCAGCTAAAGTTTCAGCGCAGCCAACGGGTGGGCGGCGTTCTCGGCAAGACGGTCATCTTCTGCCTCGACGTGCGGGCCGAATATAGCCCCACCGAGGCCGCCAACATCGCCAAGTACAAGCTCGGGGGCGAGGTCGTATACAACAGCCAGGCCGCCAAGCGGCATCTCGAAAATATGAACCGGCACCTGAGCCGCGTCGATAACGACAGCGCATGGGAAAAGGGCGCAGGTCTTGCGCGCGGCGTCGCGTCACTCGCGCTCGCAACCATGAACCTGAACATATCGATCGCGAGCCTCGGGCGCGGCCATCACATCGAATGCAAAGACCTGCCCGAATTGCTGGACGCGGAAAAGACGCTCATGGACGCCTGCCGGGACCTCAAGCAGTTCCTTGCGGCAGCGGCAACCTTCAACGGCAGCGTTATCCTGGTGGACTTCGACGACGGCGAGAAAATCCACATCTCGCAGGGCGCACTCGAACTTGAAGCGCTGCCAGCGCCGAGCCTCCGAGCGTCGGCGCCGCCAAGCGCAAGCACGTATCAGCCACAGGATTCGCCCCTCTCGTATGACGGACTGAGCCCAACCGATCTCGCCCAAATGCAATTTGGAAACACGGAGGACTTATTCGCCGCATTGTTTGGCGAGAATATCAATCAGTTCCGCACCAACAATCCTTGGACGTTTTGGCTCTGCATAGTGGGGGGCTTCGTCCTCCTGCTGGCGATATTTCTCTCTGTGGTCCAATAGATGGACCCGCTCAAGCCCTCCGCCTTCACTCCCTTCCTGCGGCGCTTCACCGACGAGCGCGCCCGCGATCTCTCCGACCTCCGCTCGCTCTATGCCGAGGTCCGATCACTCCACCGCGCCTCGCCGTATTCCAAGGCTCGCGCCATCTATCAGGTCGGTGCCGACCTCTATACCGAGTGCGCCGGGCTCTTCCCCGATGACGTGCTCAAGAACATCGCCGCGCTCATGCACGAGATCACCCGGCTCGAAAGAACGATATTCGAGTTCCCGGAAATGGATTGGGACGTGGCGCACCTGACGCTCAAGGAACAGGTTGACCTCAACCGCTTCCTCTCTGCCAAGCAGTACTTCCACGCCCACGAAGAACGGCTCATTGCCGAGTTCAAAGACGGGCTGAAGCGGCTCGTCGTGGCGCTGACTTGGGGCATCCCGGAAACGCTTGGGCCGTCGCCGTTCAATGTCCCGATCATGAACATGCTCGAAGAACCGCGCTTGCTGATCGACCGGCTGTACAACGTCGTGTGCGACGACAAGTTCGTGAACATCGGTCTGTTCACCGACCTGCGCGAAAGCCTATACGCCAATCTCTGTCGCGCCTCGGGCGTGGTGCCGCATAGCGAGCACAAGAAGCCGCTCAAGCACGCGGTGGATAGAGACGAGCCGCTGAGCGAGCTTGTTGATATCTTTCTCGCCGGTACGCCCTTCGTGCCGTATCTCAACCATCCGATCCCGCTCAAGCTCACCTATGAGGACCGCTTCAGCCACATGCACGTCGTGGGCGGAAGCGGCGCGGGCAAGACCCAACTGCTGCAACATTTGATCCTTCACGACCTCCAATCGGACGATCCGCCCGCGCTCGTGATCGTGGATAGCCAAACCGATCTCATCAACAAGCTCTCGCATCTCGCATTGTTCGACCCGGACAACGGGCCACTCGCTGACCGGCTCCTGTACATCACCCCGCGCGACATCAAGTATCCGCCCGCGCTCAACATCTTCGATGTGAACCGCGAGCGCTTGGGCCGGTATGACGAAGCCACGAAGGAACAGGTGACGGCGGGCGTCATTCAGACCTTCGATTATCTGTTCAACGGCCTCCTCGGCGCCGATCTCACGGCAAAGCAAGGCGTGTTCTTCCGCTTCGTGGCCCGTCTCATGCTGGTGCTCCCCGAGACGATGGGTCGGAACGCCACCATCCTCGACCTCATCAATCTGATGGATGACACAGCTCTGTATCAAAAGGCCATCGAGAGCCTGCCTCCCATTCAGCGCAACTTTTTCGAGCGCGACTTCTCAAGCAAAACGTTCGTCCAGACTAAGGAGCAAATCCGCTATCGGCTCAACGCGATCCTAGAGACTCCCGCTCTGGCGCGGCTATTCACCTCGCCCAAGACGAAAATCGACCTATTCGATGCACTGAACAACAACGCGATTATCTTGGTTGATACAGCCAAGGACTTTCTCAAGGGATCGTCGGCTCACTTCGGCCGCATCTTTATCTCGCTCGTCCTCCAAGCGGTGTTAGAGCGCGCGGCGTTGCCCGAGCATGAGCGCAAACCGGCCTTTCTCATCGTGGATGAAGCCGCTGCCTATTTCGACAGCAATATTGACGACCTGTTGACCGAAGCTCGCAAGTACAAGCTCGGGTGCGTCTTCGCGCATCAATTCCTCGACCAATGCACGGGGGCGCTCAGGTCTTCTCTAGCCGCGAACACCTCGATCAAGATGGCGTCCGGCGTTTCGATGTCCGATGCCCGCGCACTTGCACCCGATCTGCGAACAACGCCCGACTTCATTCTCTCGCAGCCCAGGCTTCAGTTCGCCGCGCACATCCGAAATGTCACGCCACAGGCGGTATCTATCCCGGTGCCTGCCGGTGTGCTTGAGACGGAGCCGGTCCTTTCACGAGAAGCCTATGACCGGCTACGAGAATTGAACCGCGTCCGCGTATCGCTACCACGAGACATTCCTGGCGACGGCTTCACAATGAAGGGTGATGGCTTCGCAGATGACGATATTCGGTGGAAGGAGGCGGACGATCCGACGAAGCCTGGGGAGTGGTAGCGCGTTCTATTGCAGGCAGCGCACCCGCCGCACAGCCAGGCAATATGTATAGCGACTCGGTGCTAAAGCACGGAGCTCGCTTTCGCCAAAAACTCAAGGCAAATATTTTCACTTTGCCTTTTCTAAAACATTCATTTTCCGCTGCCGCGCTCTGCCGACGATTGACCGAGAACGAATCGCTGGTGAATTGACGCAACCCACGGAGTTTTCAAATCGAAATGTCCAATCGGGCGGCTAACTTGAGACGCGCCTAGCAACCATTTCCACAGATGAATGGAATGTTATCCCTCGATCTTCTGTTGAATAACGATATCTGTCCGTTGTTTGGCGGATTGGTTGTTGTCACGCTATCGCACCGATTCGAGGCTTTATGGGCATTGGTGGCCTGATGTGCCTTCGTAAGCTTTGCCGAAAGGCACACCAACAAGCTTAGCCGGTGCCCTCAACTTAGGGGGCGATCATGCGCGCGAGTTCCAACAGAAACAACAAAGGGCGGGCCCATGCGGCCGCGCCCTATCAAGCGGTTTCATATTTCAAATCACGGGACCGCCCATCACGAGATCTTTCGAAATCGTGATGGGCAGCCGTGTCGGCGCTCACATCAACCATCGACCCGGGTTTTGGAAGGCACGGGATCAACAACTGAGGAGTACCAACGAACATGAAGAACTTTCTCGGCCGCGCGCTCTTTCGGGCGCTGCGAAGCCTATTGGTACGGAAATCGTTCGCAACGATCTGCGTGCTCACACCCGTCTTCGTCGTCTCGATCGAAATCGGGTATGCGGCCGTTCTCGCTGCCTTAGGGGCGGCGATCGCGGAATTCGTGCGATGGTTTCGGACGCTGTCGCCCGAAGAACTCGAGCACAAACTTCGGGAGCTTCTCTTTCGAGAAGGCGACGACGATTGAATGTCCCGTTGTGTTGGATTTCCGATGATCTGGCTGTGATTGTACCACGGCTGCGCCGGAGATGTGCAATCTCCGGCACGGCGGGAAGACGACCTCGCGCGCGATGGTATCACCATACCGACCACGGCACCCCCCAATGAAATACCCAACGAGTACGCGATATTTTGTCCACGCGGCGCCGCGATCTGTCCGGGCACCACAGTCTAAACTGCTGTGGAAAAGAGACTGTAGAGCGTCTTGCCTGAGCCGTACACAAGAACCTTAAGCCGCGTACGAGAACGAATTCCGAATGTTGTGCATGAATTTTTGTCGCCACGGCATCTAACCAAGGGCGACTACTTCCGAGGCCCAATGCCTAGCGTACGCAAAGCCAACAAACCCCATCAGGTAGCGAGAAGGCCCACCCTTTTATGCTCAGGAGAGGGCAGGGCTCAATTCGTGAAAAGCCCTTGAGTCGCCGTGCATCAAACGCCCACGGTAAATCCAACACCATTCTTTTCTAACATTGTAAGATACCGAACAGGGCTATTGCGCGCGGTTTTTCTGATCTTCCCAAACGTCGCTATGCCGTGTGACATGAGGCCGATTGCGAAGCCAGCCGCAGCACCCGTCAGAGCACCAACTGTTAGTTCGCCGGTCAAGGCGCCCGCCACTGTGGGGCCTGCGGCCTTCTCTGCGAGCTTCTGAAGTAGCTTTTCCGGTTCCGAGAGTGATCCTTCGCCGAAAAGCTCGCGGACGTAGTTACTGAGATTGGCTTGATCAGATTTCCATTTCTTGAAGACGTCATTCGCCACGTCATTTAGCCGTTCTTCTAAAATCTTCGGATCGACTATCTTCTTAGGTATGCGCATTGCGGCGGCTTCAATGGCTTCTCTAAAGTTCGATAGGGCCTCCCATTCCTTATTCAAAGCTTGAAGTCGTTTCGCCGTCAGCTTGGTCGGATCGCACCTTCGATAAACTAGAAACTGAGTGGCCTGTTCTGCCCGGTCAGCGTCGGCGGGCTGCTTCTCCGATAAGCAGGCCTCAAATACGTCATCCGGTCGTTCGAGTATATTTCCGTGAATGCCCGGAAATTCCGTTACCACTTCAAGGCCTTCATTCTCGGCGCAGGCGAACGCAAGCGTTGCCATGACCGCTTCACCAAGACGGCGGTGCATCTCGATGTATTCGCTACCGTGACTGTAATAGCCATCATCGTCTGGAATGGCAGGCGTCCATGCCAATCGTTCGCGAACCAAGAAATGCCCTAATTCCTCAAGTATCTTTCGAGTGTGAACTTGAAAGGTGACTCGGCCGGACAACCGACGCTCCCAAATCGGGGTGGTAGGGGTTAACTCGTCCAACTCTGCTTCAGCTGCTTCTCTGCCGAATCGCGCTCTGAAGCTCTGGCCGTCCGTGTCCAAATGCCCGTTGATATCCTCGATCAGCTTAGTTTGAGCGGCGCGAATGTGCCGATTAGACAAATCCGCTGGCCTGAGAAGCGGTCCGCGCCGACCTTCGAGAGTGCAAAACTCAGCAACTTCCGGATCGTCTTGCGGCGCGTTATAGCGCGGCATCATCCGAACGACATGAGGAAATATCAGTAGCGTTCGTTTTAGCCAATCAACGTCGCGAACTCGAATGTACGGGTAGTTCAGTGCATCGACATCCGCTGCCATTGCGTCCTCTCTTCGTGCGCGATTTGAGTTTACGCTCTACGTCATCCCGCTCTATTGCAAACGGTCGAACTACGTTGAGATGTTTAACCCTCATTCGTCAACGACGGCGGCTCCGTAGTCTGGGACTGCAAAACCTGCTTGTACTCCGCGCTAAGCTTCAATTTCGCTGCTTCGCAGATCGCGAGCAAGAACCTCGCGACGAAGTTTCTGTCGTTGTCGGGGCTGGTAAGCAGGGCCTCTATCGGTGGGACTGTAAGAGCTGGACTGTCCAGTCTAAATCGTTCTGATGAAAGGATCGACGACCACCGAGCCCGCAACCAGAACGCCAGGGCGGGGGTCATGAAAAACTTAAAATCGGACCCGGCGATGCGTGCCCAGAACCGCAATGCGGTTTCGCATACTTCCAGCGGTGTTAGGTGAGCTTCGCCCTGAAGTCGGCTGATCATCGCGAAGATAATTCTATCTATTTCGTCGAAATCTCCTGCGCCTGTCCGCAACCCCTCAAAGATGTTGCGCCCCGGAAATGCGGAACCCAGAGCGGACGCCATTTCCAGCTCAATTTTGTCATAGGCGCCCGATTTCGTCAGTGACGAGTGCATCAGGAACGCCATTATCGCGTCGGATACGTGCCCTTTGAGAGATTCGTCAGAGGCCAAGCCGTCCAACGGAATTGAAGGGATCGCATCGCGCGGCGGATTGAAAACGTCAAACTCGCGCACGTTGGTAACGTAGAATTGTCGAACAAAACTTATTGCTTCCAGGTACGCGCGGAAATGCCCGGCAAAACTGGCCGCACCGTTTCGGACTATCGCAAGCCCGATCCGATCTCGCAGTATCTCGGCTTCTTGAGTGGGAATCCTTCCTTCCTCAAGAAGCTGATCTAGGTTTGATGCAATTCCCGCCTCTATTCCCGACTTGAGCTCGGTTTCGGCCAGCATGTACCAAGAAAGGTCTGCCGGTCCCAGTTTTCGTTCCCGAATTACTTCCAGCGGTTCGGGGTTACTGCCTGCTCCGGGGAACCAAGAATCAAACTCCTTGATGAGGCCAGATACAGGTTCAATTTGGATCTTCACCCAGAGTATGGCGTGTCGGACGATATTGCGCGTGTAGACCGCGCGAAGCGAGGTTTCACTCCCGTACCGGCGCAAATCTGCTAGCACTTTGGCGAGACCTTGAAGGGCACCAGCTATGTCACCGGCGCAGTACTTCGATATGCTTGCATCGATCTGCAGGCCGAGCGCCAGGACATCAAACGACCCTGTAGCAGTAGCCGCTTCTGAGGCCAACTCGAACCACTCGATGGCTTTGGACCAATTCTGAGCACGAAACGCGCTAATGGCCGACTCTCGGAGAAGAAACATCCGCTCGATTGGCTCGTTTATGCAAATATCTGTGGCAACGCGCGTTGTTAATTCGATAACTTTTCCGTCTTCCTTTAATCGCCACAGAATTTTTAGGCGCTCTCTGGTAAGAGGATCGCGAGCTCCCAATTGGCTCTCAGCCGTATCGAGGACAGCAAATGCCTCGGCGGCAGTGCCGCCGTATTCGTCCAGCATGATAGCTTCGCATTTATAGCAGTATGCTGCCAATCCGGGACGCCCCAAGCTCTCCATCAAGGTCGCCATCCGGTGATAGCGCGACGCGGCTACGCGACCGTCAAGCTTGCCGCTCTTACTTTCGGCAAGCCAAGCTCCATTGGCCGCTACGTCGAAATTTTCGTTATGCTCAGAGTAATCCTGGAGAAGAAGATTTCTGTCTTCGACGGACACGGAGCTCAGGCGATGCATCAGCTCCTCAAGCTCTTCGACGCTCGAAGCTCCGGCGAGGCCGATTGATACAAGCACGCCGGGAAGCGTTCGTTCCCCCAATTCAGGAGGCGGTACGGCGCTTCCGATCATCTTTGCTACTTCCGAGTCAGCCTCCATTCCTCTCGCAAAGCGCACGATTAGCTCAAGCCAATTTGGAAGATGTACGGCAATGCCAGGAACAAATAGGACGGTGCCGAACGCAACCAGCTCCATCATTGATCGCTGAAACGGCAGCAGTGCATCTATCTCCCGCATAAGAGCGACTGCACATTCAGCCATTTTCTTGAAATTGGATTTTGCGGTCAAAACCTTAAATTGAGCGATGCGGAGCATCGCAGAGAGAGCCGGATTTCTCGGGTACGGAAGGGCATCCGTCCTCAAATTCGGGAAGGTGACCGTATACTCGCCGATAGCTTCTAGCACTTCGCGCGACGCAGTTGCGGTGGTCGATGCTAGCGCCCCGAGCACACCATCGGCATCACCTAAAAGAGAATGAAGGAATATCGAATCAACATCGGTGACTTTGATTTTGCCACCTTGTAGGAGATATCCAGCCACGGTGGCATGGACAGATTTTTGTTCCTGGGCGCTCAACACATCGTTGCCCGATCGAACTGCTAGCGGCGATACTCGGTAAGTATTTTGTCCTACTATCTCAAGCCACGGCCCCGCCAATGTATCCACTGCCTCTCCTGGCCGTCGAATTTCCGGCTCCACAGCGCCAAGCGCGATTGCAAGCGGGCGCTTGAAGGAGCTCAGGATGAGACTTGCTCGAAATAGCAGCGCTCGCGCGTCCTCCGGCAACTCTTCAATCAGCCGCCGCCTTGCAACGTCTTTGGACTGCTCAACGTCAACCGAGAGGAATCCGGCGAGAACGATCTTTGATCTTTCAGCGGTGGGCCAACCTCGTAGCGCAAGCCCGCGTATAAGCGCGTTTGTCAGCTGTGGATGACCGTTTCCACCAGCTGCCATTGCGATTTTTGTCCAGTCATCAGCTGAGCCGCTCGCCAGCGTCACCAACTTGCCAACTTCTTCTTCGGAAAAGTATGGAACATCAAGCACAGTGTTATCGCTAAAGCCGAGTTTGGCGATGGTGGACGGCCCCGGCTTGCGATAGCACGTAATGATAATAGTTCGATCACGGTTGCGGACTGAACGGAGAACTCTCAAAAGAGAAATCGAGACGGCCGGGTCATCCATGCAATTGAGGTCGTCGAAAATTAGAAACTCGGAATTCAATGTATCGAAGAGCGAAAGCAGAGTGTCCAACCGTTGGCGCGCAACGGACCGGTCTACGTCCCGAAAGTCGACAATCGAGAACTTCCCCCCGCTAGCTTGAGCTATGGATTGCGCCAAAAGGGTTTTTCCCAAGCCGGTTGCGCCAACCAAGATAATTGTCGCTTGATCAGCAATGACCGCCTGAGCGCTCGACACGATTTGAGGCCGCACCACCACAAGCGGCTGCGTCGGCATATCGCGATTTTCGAAAATCCATGAGGGGGCGGGGGTAAGCACAATCGGCGCCGCTTGGCTTCCGAAAGCCGCAGCCGCAATAGCGCCAAAGCCCGTGAGTTTGTTCACGTCTGATCGTCTTAGGGTCAGACGGGTGGATTCGTCGATTACGGAGTAGAGGTTCGCGAGAGTGAGGAACCGCTTGGCACGGTCTGGCCGTGTCGCGCACCGCAGCGCTTCGAAAAGTATGATATTGACAAGCCTCTTTGCTTCCTCGGCAGGAACATCGAAGTGTTCGCGCCCCAAGCGAACGAGCGCACCCTCAATCTCAGCCAGCACGTCATCGAAGTCCGGGCCACTACAATTCCAGTGGATGCGCTTGAGTAGGTCGACCCGAAGCGCATTGTCGTCGCGAGCTTCGACAAATGTATGCACCACGTCGGGATAGGCTTCAGAAAGCAATACTGAGCGTAACGGTTCTATCGAATTGCGGGCAGCGGCCTTTCGCCAGTACAAAAGTCCCGCCTCACCCGCGGGACGATTGGCTGTATTTCTTTCCAATCCGATGGCGGCTGTAGTCAGCAGGTGCAGCGAAACCTGCGTATCGGGGTTACGAGAAACTAGGTCCACAAAGTTTGTCACAGCTTCGATTACATCCGTCGAGATAAGCGTGACCGCGGAAGCGCTAGAAGCCTTCACCTGAACGGCCTTTAGCGCGTCGGCAGCGACCACCGCGTAGTCCTCTGCCACTTCCAGGTATAACCGCTCATCGCCCCGGAGCCGTATCCATGCTAACGCGGACAGCGCGATCTGAAATGCGTAACCTTTGAGAGAGGTTACGGCCTCTCGGGCAATATCCGCCTTCGGAGGAGGTTTGTACTCGGGATTAAAGAGGTCTGGCGAAATCGCCTTTTTCTTTTCTCTGGGCACGGTTACGCCCTAAGTTTGGTGTTCGATACGCGGTCGCTCGTTACTGAAAATTCGGCGACCGTGAAGGTCCAGTCAAGGGTTCACCTTAGAGCGTTATAAAACTCCAATAAGCTAAGCTTATGAGTCGAAGAGAACAAATGCAACCACAGTTGCCTAGTTCTCCAGTTCTTCAAGGTGAAACTAGTCATTACATAAAGGGCTCCCCAGATGGGTGACGCGCAAATCTCGGGCCTAGCAGCTTGCAGGAATAATCTGTATACTGATGAAACAATATGGCGGATTTTGTTTCAAAGCTCTTAGGCAAGTCAATACACGATATTGGACGAAAGCTGTTTAGAGCCGCGAAAACACGCGGCATGGAATACTCGCTATTCGACACTCTTGGCCGCCGGAAGTATCTAGTTCCCCTCGAACGCAAGCGCTTTCTTCAAGCTGCCCTTGAAGCGAGAGGCCCTACTGCAAGCTTTTGCGCGGTGCTAGCTCTGTCGGGTGCGCGCATTTCCGAAGTCCTCGCGCTCACGCCGAATCGGATCGACGAGGCGAACTGCGCAATCAATTTCGAGACCTTGAAGCAGCGCAGACGAGGTATTATTCGCGCCGTCCCAGTGCCGCGCGAGCTTCTACTTTTCGTCGATAGCGTGCATCATCTAAGCGAGGCCCGGAGGGACACCAAACGGGCGGATCAGAGATTATGGACGTGGAGCCGGACAACAGCGTGGAGACGTGTAAAGTTCGTCATGCAGAAGGCCGCTGCACCGTCGTATGCCTCTCAGCCTAAAGCACTGCGCCACGCCTTCGGCGTAGCTGCAACGCTTGAAGGCGTGATTATCACAATGGTGCAGAAGTGGCTTGGTCATGCCGACATCAGAACGACGACGATCTACACCACCGTCGTTGGCAAGGAAGAAAGAAAGCTTGCCGGTCGAGTATCCCGAGGGTTGGTTGGGGAATTTGCCCCACACAATCTCAGCAAGAGGTCGCACTAGAAGACGGACCCAGTTCCTCCTAGTATCGGCCGTTTTCTATTCGGGGCGCCGGTGGCTTTCGTGGCGATTAATGGCAAACAGGTCCAAGTCGCACTGCAAGAGGTGGACACAACGAATTTTGAGCGATTCGGTCAAGCGTTCTATGCCGGACTTGTGGGAAAGGCGTTCGTACCTCTCGGCGGGCTAAGGGATGGAGGTGCCGAAGGTTATTTGGAGCCCGAGCTGTATGAGGAACCAAAAGCGCGGCATTTTCTCCAAGTCTCAAAGCAGGCTACTTATGAAGACAAAATTGGGAAGACAGTAAGAAGGCTGCGCGAATTTGGTCGTGATCCTGCTTCACTAACTTACATTTCAAGTCAGGTCGTTCCCGCGATTGATCGACTTGAAGAAACTCTGAGCGAGGAATTGGGGTGCAGAATTCGTATTCGAGATGCGAAATATATTGAATCGCAAATCAACGCGTCTGAAGCTACGACCAGCGCATTTAGCACCTATCTACAGCCCGCATTATCCCACTTTGACCAACCCGGCGCTTCGCCGATTGCCAGAGGAACATCCGCACACGCTGATAGGACCTTGGCCGTATTTCTCCGTCAGGAGGTCGAGCACCGGCAAGGGAAATCGGATCTCTTGGAATCAGTTTCTGACAGTCTAATAATCTGGTCGTTGTCTGACACGGACCCGGATGAAGGGCGCTTTCTTACTCGGGATCAAGTCCTCGCGCGTATCGAAGGGGCGCTGCCTTCGGCTAAGCATTTCATTCGAGGCGTGATTGACGTTCGATTGAATCATTTGCGAACCCGAGTTGGAGGTTCAGATCGTCAAGTTCGCTACTACGCGGCCGGGGAGAAATATTGCCTCCCTTACGAAACGCGTTTGGCTGTCAACTCGGAGAATTTAGAGGACGCCGCTCTTAAGCTAAACGTTTCCTCCATATTGGAGCGACGATGCCTTTCGTTAGCGGGTAACGATAGCGAAAGAGCACTCGCGCCCGCTGTCATTGAACTGTGCCATGCGACGCTTGAGCGCATATTTGAACGTCAGGGGTTGCAGGTGGCGCAATTTGCCCATAGCGGCGAAGAATCAGACGAACTTTATCAAGACGTAGCGGACGTAGTTGCAAAAATTGTTGATGAGGCGTCCGAGCTAGATGATCGCACAACTGTGCGGCGCCTCATCTTGGGAACACTCCGGGGTACGTTCCATGACGCGACCCCAGAAGAACGAGGTTACCTTCTGAAGCTCAGCCACACGTATGTACTTTTGCTGTTGTTGAAAAACGAACCGAAGATTGTTGAGTATTTCAAATCCTTGTCATCCAAATTCGTTCTATACGTAGGGACTGACTTTCTTGTGCGCGCGCTGTCCGAACACTATCTTGCGCCTGAAAATCAAACCACAAGGAACCTTTTCGCAATTTTGCGAGATGCGGGCGCGACCCTCATCTTGACCGAAAAGGCGGTGGAAGAATTAGCGTCGCATTTGAGGCGGCAGATTTTTGAGTTCGAGAATGTTTACCAGCACATTGAAAGCCGTATGACGTTGGAAGTGATCGAATACATAGACCGAATATTGATACGGTCGTACTTTTATGCGCGCCTTGCGCCATTTGGATCGACCAAGCCTCCGGCTGGATGGCATTCTTACATAGAGCAATTTGCTTCATTTGACGATATTCGGCATGAGCGAGGATATGATGGCCTGGCCCGCTACCTTACTCAGAAGTTTGGCTTTGCCTATGAATCGACTGCTGGATTGCGCGAAGGCGTTGAGGAGGAGGATATACTGAAGTTGGCGGATAAGATCGTCAAGGTGCGTGAGGAGATGCATCGGGGTAAGCGTGATAAGGCGGACGTTCTTGCATATAATGATGCTCTGCAAGTCCATCGCATCTATCAACAGCGCAAGGTTGGAGGCGAGTCGAGCCCGGCAAACCCATTTGGATTTAAGACGTGGTGGCTCACTCAGGACGCTGGGGTTCGAAGGGCGTCCGGAGAACTAATAGCTCAGCATCATGGGCAGAGATTTATGATGCGGCCCGAGTTCTTGCTGAATTTCATTTCGTTTGCACCTTCCGCGCGGGAAGTAATGGATAGCTACCGCACCGTATTTCCAACAGTGTTGGGAATTCGCCTTTCAAATAGGCTTCAGTCTGAAACCTTCAGACAGGTCATGAAAAAGGCGAATGAAATTTGGAGCGTTGATGGGGCACGAGCATCGGCAATGATCACCGAGTGCATCAATGTGCTTAAGGGCGACAGCGTCAAGATATACGAAAATAAGTGGCAATGACTGCTTCCGTCTTCGGTTTCTACTGAGCCGCGCGCCCGTGTCGCGCTTCCAAGCACCACGTTTGAAACAAAATCCGCCATATTGTTTCAATTGGGGGCGGCCGTGCATCAACCGGGAGTGCGACGTATCCTTTTGGCCTGTTTAGCCATGCTCGTCGTCGCGGGGTGTGGCAAACGTAGTTCGGGCGGAAATGCGGGCGCGGCAGGCCCTTCGGGGTCGGCATCCAGCAGCGAGGACGAGAACGCCGTCCTTGCTTCGCCTCAGTTCACCGCGCCGATCATGCTCCACTTGGGCGCCGACGCGTATGAAAAGTCACGAGAGTTGGCGGCGCTCAATGGGGCTGATCCTCGCAGCACCAACGGCGCCGTGTATGAAAAGACCGACTTCTCGCCTTGCTCGGTCATTAAGCAGCAGATATTCGATTACATTGATCCGAGCATCGACGCTATCTCGTATGACCGGGCCAGCCTCACCAATGCGCTATTTGTGCAGAACATTTATCACTTCGACACGTACACGATCCGCTATCCGAACGCGACGATGCCGGAATACGGCACGGAAAATACCTTCTATTGCGCCGTGAGGACGGAAGGGGTCATTCAGCCCCCGCCGGGCCAACCAACACTCGCCATCCACCAGCCTATCAACGTAGCTTTGGGGCAGCGCGTCTTCAAGGCATGGACGTACCGCAACGAATATACGACGCCTATGCCGGGCCACGGCGACGTACAGATGTTTTCAGGCACGTTCACCTACGCGATCCGTCTCACGCTGCCTCTTGGCAACTTCACCAGCGACGGGACGGGCTCGGCAAAGGTGGCGCTCAATCCTGATACCGGGCGACGGGAGATCGTGAGCTTGGCCCTTAACGATCCCCAGCTGATCCCTTAGTGCGCACTATGCCGTGTTGTTGGCTCAGAATCGTCTAGCGGGTAGATCGACAGCGCTGGCACCACAGGCCGCCCAATTGGTACGCTGATTGCCGAGCTATTGAAATGCAACGCATGCTCGGACGGATTCTCGTAGTGCCGGGTATATTCGGAGCCGCGCTTGTAGCGCACGCCCACAACGGACACCATCACTTCGTACACGCCATCGGCTTCAATTCTTTCATAGCTTGCAAACTGAGTTGACTCTGGCGGAGCGAGATTTAACGTCCTGCCTTCTTCAGTGGTCCAAATCGAATTTGGGTGGCGCCGCGAGACGAGTTCTCCGCGTTGATCAAGTGAGCGGTTGTCTGCAAGCGGCCATCTCCACCCCTCAACCTGCGTTACTACCCGTGCCGTGTCAGGAGAACCGGGGCTTACACGAAATAACTCGACTATCACATCTTCCAATCTTACTGCGCCGGAACCTTCTTCTTTCTTGAGATGAATATTCACCACCAAGTGATCATTCAACCCTTTGGACGCGAGATCGGGAGTCCGCTCCAATGTGAGCTTCGTTGATATAGTTGGAATTAGTCGGCCGTCGATCCATCGATGGAAAAAGTTCGCGAGCAAAGCGATGTATACGGCCGTACCCGCGAACAAGGCTAGTGCAAACGAAAGAATAATGCCGACGCCCATAGCACTGATCTCCCAGTGCAAAGAAAAATGCTCCAGCAACTGGAGCATACAGCGATTCGGTTCTGCTACGTAAGAAGGAGGCAGGTCGCAATAACTACCGCCGAGATGACAAGCGTGATGGTCGCCGCCAAGAGCTTGTTCTTGGCGAAGTACAGAATGACCCCAAGAACGGGAAGGGCGATTACCGTCCCCAATACCTGGGTAAACTCTGAGATTTGCGTAGGGCTCATTTTCGGCCGCCTTTTCCGTTGTTGCCACGGCGGCGAGCCCGCTCGGGCCCTATGTGCCGGGCCCGCCCCCACTCTTACACAAGATCGTTATTCTGCAAGACGCTGACATTCTTCTCTACGCCACACATGATCGGGCAATTGCTCTCAGGTATTCTACGGCCTGCTGCGCCAAGCTCGCTGCCGCGAAGATCGCCCGGTTGTCTCGATTGAGCAGGTCCAGCCAGTGCGAGATGTACGCCGCGTGATCCGGCCTCGGCTCATTCACGAGCCGGAACGCCGAGCACAGGAACGCCGCCCCAAGCTCCGCGACAAGCTCCTCAAAGGCATAGTCCCGATCTCCGAAGCGCTTTCCCTTCACGCGATCGAGCCGGTGCGGGGCGCCAGTCCAATGCGTCAGTTCGTGCAGGAGGACGGCATAGTATGCCTCGGTCTGGGAGCTCGTCGGCGTGCCCCGGAAGTGCTCGGGCGGCGGCATTGCGATGTAGTCGTCGTTGCGGTGGTAGCAGGCGGTATAGCCACCGCAACGAATGTCGGCCTTAGTGGCTTCCACAAATCCCGCGATCTGCTCGTTCCGCTCCACCTGCGACGGACGGTTGGAATTTGGAAGCTCCCACCCGTGCACTTGTGCGAAGTTGAACACGTGCGAGTGCCGAAGCACGATACGGGGCGCGTCGGCTTCGTCCGCCTCCAGCTCGGCTTCGCCGTCTAGCTTCTTGTAGAAGATAATGAGGGAGCCGCGTTCGCCCTTGCGGACCTGGGCGCCGAGCTTGCGCCATTGCTCGTAGCTGGCCCAATACCCGGACGGATACAGCTTGGTCGCTGCCTGTGCCCAGAGCGACACGACGTTGACGCCATGATACGGCATCTCGGTGAGGGCGTTGAGCGGCATGGCGACGGGCACGATCCCGCCATGCCACGGCATAACGCACCTGCCGACGCCCTCTTCAATCGCCGCGACGATCTGAGCCGTCACGGCGTCATAGATGTTCAACCTGGATTCGGAAAGAACTGCGCTTGCCATAGATACCTCCCATGCACAGCGGGGGCGCCGGACTATTCCGGCGCCCCCGAATGCCGGGGAGGCCGAATGGCCTGAGCTAGGAGCGCGGGTGGGTCAGGACGTGATGGGCGATGCCGAGAGCGGCGGCGTCGAAAAGACACTGCCGATTGTCTTCCGACTGCCAAAGCTTTCTGGCTTCCGGCAAACGGTGCCGCAGAATAGGCAGCCGTTCTGACACCGCGAGAGCGACCGCATGGCGGCTTGCCTTCGCGCTGCCGGTGACGGCGGCGTTGACCTCCTTCCTGCCATAGACGGGAGTATCCATGTCCCGGTTGCCCGCGAAGCCCTGCATCGTTTGCGCGAGTTCGCGGATGCGCTCGCCGCGATTCGAGTCGTCTTCCTCGAACTTCTCTAGGACCAGAACGGACGGCTGATACTGATCGAGCAGTTGCTTGAACCGCTTCATGCACTGTGCGCTCTTGTTGACCTTCGCGCTTGCTATTCCCCAGTCAACGGGAACGAGCGGGCCTTCAAAGAGCGCCCAACCGAAGCCGCGCGATGTCGGGTGAATGGCAAGAACCAGTCCCGGAGGTTTGGGACGGCTCATACGTTGAGCGTTGTCTGACTCGCGCGCTCGATGATCTCGCTCAGAAAGCGGAGCTTCTCACGCGAGGCGGAATCGGCCTTCGATTCGAGGCGGTCGTGTTGCGCCCGCGCCCGGCGCACGATGGTGCGCTCGATATCGCGATAGAAGGCGGGGAATATGTCCTTCGCGCCGTGCCCGAATATCACCTCGGAGCCGACGATCAGCCTGGCGTTCGGGCGGCGCGAGAGGTTCTCGAACCGGCTGAGCGCACTGCCGGTGATACCGAGAAGCGAGGCTATGTCAGGCTGCGAAAGGCCCCATTGTTTGCGTAGCTTGTGCAGGTAGCTGGGAAGTAGATGCGGCATAGATTGAGACGATTAATGGCCCTTTGGGGGGCCAATTCCGATCCTCTCAAATCGAGATAAAATCTTGTAGGGGGTACTTTTTGACACCCTGTCAACCCTGTATCGAGACGCCGAAGCGGGCCGATAGCGCATCGATCTTGGGCTTCTCGAATACGGGCACGACATAGACGCCGTTGGACTTGCGGGTGGAGAGCCGGAGGCCCTTGCGAACGATGTGGCCTATCCATTTGGTCGATACCGGCTGACCATATTCGGAGCCGTGGGCGGCGTTGAAGCGGTCAGCGATGGCTCCCACGTTTACGGGCGCGCCCTCCGATTCTGAAAATGCCGCTCGCAAAATAGCGAGCACCCGCCCTTCGACCGTCTCGCGCCGTTGGTACTTGTGCTCCGCCTGCTCCTGCATGAGCCGGTCTGCGATCTCCGCGCGAAGGCCAGGGTCATCGATCATGGTCAAGAGCGGCGAAGCGATCTGGTTGCCTCTCGGATCGATGCCAGCGACAAGCGCCTCCGGGTCCGGCTTGGTCTCGAACAGATGGCAGAAACGGAAATGGAGAAGGCGGTTGCGTAGCGCGAGCGCTTCGTCTTTGAGCGCGGGTGGCTGAGCTATCGGGATATCCTCGCGCAACGGACGCAACCCCATGTCTTCGGTGAAAAAGCGGCTTTCGAGCGCCGGGTCGTCGTAGCAGCCGCGCATGGCGATGATCTTGGGGCCGAACACCCGAAACGCGCGCGGATTGAACTCCTTGTCCCGGTTCTGCATGGTGCGGAGCACGGGCATGCCCTTTACGTTGCCGTTGTTGAGGATTTTCACGATCTCGCTGGTGGCGTCACTGAAGCGGAAATCGGCCTCGTCGAGGATCAGCGTGCCGCCGAAGCGGTCGAGCGTGTGGAAGACCGGCGAGACTGTCGAAGCGCCACTCGCGAAGAAGGGGCGATAGCAGAGGAAGCCGATGGCGAGAAGGCCACGGGTCTTGCCCGTGCCGAACTCGCCCCGCAGCCGCAGATACGGCAGTTCGTTGAAGGCGTCGTGGACCCAGGTGAGGAGGACGTAATGGGCGGCTATCTTCTCGAAGAGCGGCGACAGGTCCACATAGCGGTGCAGGAATGCCGTGATGTCGGCAAGAAGCTCGGCCTTGTCGCCGTGATGTTCGGGCTTGGAGGGCAGCAAAACGCAGTCATGTGCGATCAAGTTGTTCCTCGGGGAATACGGGATAAGGGTCTCGCCGGTATGAATGCGGACCCCCTGCTCGATGTTCCAAAGGCCCCCATGGCGTGAGACGGCCAGCCCGGTCTTGCGGTGCTCGGGGTCGTATACCAGCTCGATGATGGTGTCCTGTGCGACGCGGGCGACCGTGGGTATGCCGGTGTTCGGCTTGTCGTTTTCGCTTTGTGGGGAGGTCATGCCCGCATGATGTTCCAGCGGAGCCCGTTCGCGTAGACGGGGGAACTTGACAGAGACGCAATTTGTGCCGTCTTCGAATTGCACGATGGTTGAGCGACACTCGGGGCATGGATACCCGGCAGCGCACACGTCGTCCCGGCGACCTCATTCTCGACCGCTACATGCCGAACGCTTCGGATGTCGAGCGCGAAGAAGCTCGGGAAAATCTGCGTGCCTATGCAGCGGTTGTTCTCCGCATCGCCACCCGGCTCGCAACCGAAGAACACGAAGAGGCGATTCGCACAAAAAGCATTGATGCGGTAGCGTTAGAGGACGGCCCCACGCCGCCTCTATGACCCCACCATCCAAGAAATTCTTTGCATACATCCGCGTATCTACGCTCAAGCAAGGCGCTCAAGGGTCATCGCTCCAGGAACAGCGTGGCGCCATCGAAGCGTATGCGCAGCGCAACGGCATTTCGATTGTCCAGTGGTTCGAGGAACAGGTCACTGCCGCCAAGCGCGGGCGGAGCGTGTTCGCCCGTATGCTCAAATCGCTCGAACGCGGCGGCGCGCACGGCATTATCATCCATAAAATCGACCGCAGCGCCCGGAACCTGCGCGATTGGGCGGATTTGGCGGACCTCATAGATCGCGGCGCGGAGATCCATTTCGCGCACGACGATCTCGATCTTCGTTCGCGCGGCGGCAGGTTGTCGGCGGATATCCAGGCCGTCGTCGCGGCCGACTTCATCCGCAACCTCCGCGAAGAAACGCGCAAGGGCTTTTATGGCCGTCTCAAGCAGGGCCTCTACCCCCTGCGCGCGCCGCTCGGATACCTCGACCGGGGGCGCGGTTGCGCCAAGGAAATCGACCCGATCCAAGGTCCGCTCGTGCGGCAAGCTTTCGAGCTTTACAGCACGGGCAACTATCCTTTTCACAAGTTGCAGGCCGAATTGCATCGGCGCGGGCTTCGGGGCCGCAAAGGCAACGCCGTATCGCTCAACGGTCTCACGACAATTCTCAACAACCCCTTCTACATGGGGCTTATCCGTATCCGAAAGACGGGGGAGGTTTTCGAGGGCGCGCACGCGCCGCTGGTCCCCAAAGCGCTCTTTGACCGGGTGCAAGGCGTTCTGCGCGGCAACAGGGTCGGCACGCCGTGCAAGCACGACTTTATGTTCCGCCGCCTCGTCCGTTGCTCTGGGTGCGGGCGCAGCCTCATTGGGGAGCGGGCCAAAGGCCGCTATGTCTACTACCGCTGCCACACGCGGGAATGCCCTGGCGCATGCGTCCCGGAGGGGACAATCGACGACAAAATCCGCGACCGCCTTCTGCCACTCCAGTTCGATGCAGAGGAGTTCAGGGATATCAGGGACTTGGTGGCGGAGCGCGCGAGCGCCGCCACGAGCGAACGGGCGGAGCGCGAAGCATCGATCCGGCTTCTCGTCGGCAAGTGTGACGAGCGGATCGCCCGTCTCACCGATGCTCTGATCGACGGACTGATAGACAAAGAGACGTTCGACCTTCGCAACGCGACGATTCTGGTTGAGAAGCGCGGTCACAAGGACCGGCTTGAAAACATCGCGTCAGCGCCCTCGCTCGCGGAACGGATCAGGGAAAAGGTCGAACTCGCGAATGCGGCGTATCTAAGCTACGAAAACGGAAATCCCATCGAAAAGCGCGATCTGCTGCTTTCGCTAACATCCAACTTCCAAGGAGGCGGAAAAACACCAGCAATTACGCTGAAATCTCCGTTCCAAGAGTATTGGAATTGGCGAGATTTGCATCGTTGTGACCCATGTCGGGATGACCCTCGGAACCGCGCGAAGCAGATACTCGATATTTTCGAAGCTGCTGAGAAATTGGAAATAAGTGCGGTCATAAGAGCACGGGCGGGAGAAGAAACTAAGCGTCATGCTGCTTAGTATGCCTCTACGTCCCTGAACTCCCTGAAGTCTATAATGTACCGGCCAGGACGAGATGCAGGCGTCTTCAAACAGCCTGCAACGAGGCACCTGGCCGGTACGAATCACGCCTGTCTTTACAACTTTGCAGAGTGGGGCGCTAAGCTGTAGCATTTACGGGTCAGGGCCAGTGGCTCCACCGATTGCAGCTTAATCACTACACCATGGATTTTGACGCTAACAATTTTCGAAGAATCGCTTATGGAGCGGCCGAACTCCATTTCGATAAAAGCTATGTTTTTCACGACCATTTTCAACATAAGCAGAGGACCAGAAAGTTTCGCTACTACAAGAATATCTTGGACTTTCTATCGGAAAATCCGAGCACAAAAATCTATTTTACGCTCAATGAATCGGTAGTTTCCTTCCGGAAGGAGGGCGACTGTCTTCTAGTCAACATGGATGCCTATCAGAATTTTTGTTCAACGATTGGAGCCAAGACGGGAGGTAGGTTTAAGGCGTTCATTGGTCAAAACATTGATCTGCGAGAAGTGAACGCATCTGCCGCAGAAAAATCCTCCTACATCAAGGCGAACGCCACAGAAGCCGACATTATTGAAATCATCAAGACACTCACTCCAGAAGCCCAAAGGCAGATCCTCGACTCATTTGAAGCTGCAAAACAAGCACCCGAATCGGAAGGTACGGAAGATATAAGCCAAGAGAAATTCATCTCGGCCTTGTCAAAATTCCTGACCGACAAGGATGTTCAGAGGGCATTCTATTCGCAGCTGCCAAAAATCCAGATCGATATTCTCAAATCTCACATCGCATTCCTAAGAGGCAATCTCGACAAGAGTGAGACTTTTATCCAAAGCTGGATTGACGAGGACGGAGGGAAATTTCGCAAGCAGCGATGCCTTATTTTTGGCCTCGAATACGTTGACCCTGTTAGGGAAGGGCAGATCGCAAGCAAGAGGTTCGATGTTCTTGCGGAACAAGACTTGGAACACCATGTGATTTTCGAACTCAAATCACCCCAGGATGAGGTGTTCAAGTTAGTTGAACGCCCGGTCTCCGCTGGCGGTGTGTCAACAGAATATCATCTTTCTCCGCAACTCAGTCGCGCGATCCCTGAAGTGCTCGGCTATAAGAAGATGTACGAGCATGCACAGAGCGAGGAGTTGGAGAAGTTAGGCATAAAAATTCGTAAACCCGTATCCAAGTGCGTCATCGTGCTTGGAACACGGAAAGATGAGGGGGTATGGAAGGAAAATTTTGATCGTATTTGTGGCTCACTTACGGGCATCGAACTGCTTACCTATAATCATCTAATCGACCGGCTTGAAAATACCGTACGAAATCTTGAAGAACATGCTTCCGCTATCGTGTAACTGCTGCGCCGGTTGCTAGCCCGCGAGCCCCGTTTAAAATTATCTCTACCGGGCGAAACTGCCGGACCCGTAACGGGGCTTGACACTGAGTCAATTACTCCCGTCTACGACCGCAAGCCGTTGTGCGCGAAGATGCGGCAATGACATCTTCGAACGAGCAAAACATCTCCTATTTCGCCCGCACCAATCATCGCAATTCGAGCGTGCCCTTCGGCATCAAACAGGCGGATCGGCTTTCGCATATGTATGTGATCGGTAAGACGGGTGTCGGCAAGTCCACGCTGCTGCAAACGTTGGCGCTGCAGGACTTTGCGGCAGGGCGGGGCTTCGCGCTCGTTGACCCGCACGGCGACCTTGTAGAGCCGATCGCCAAGGGGATCGCGACCCTCGATCCTGGACGCCTTGTCTATCTGAACGCCGCCGATCCTTGGCAGCCATACGGATACAACCCGCTCCGGCGCGTGCGCGATGACAAGATACCGCTGGCCGTCTCGGGTCTTCTCGAAACCCTCAAGAAGCTCTGGCCGGATGCCTGGGGCGTGCGTATGGAGCATGTCCTACGCAACACACTCTACGCGCTCTTGGAGCGCAACGACGCCAAGCTTCCCGACATCCTGCGGCTCTATTCGGATGACGATTTCCGCAAAGAGGTGGTGCGGGACATTCGCAACGGGGTGGTCAAGGAGTTTTGGGAAAGCGAGTTCAACGAGTACCCAACCCGTCTACGGGCCGAGGCGTGCGCTCCCATTCAGAACAAGCTCGGGGCACTGCTCTCCGATCCCGCGCTCTATCGCATCCTTGTAGAGCCGGAAATCGACCTGCATTTCCGATCCCTCATGGACGAGGGAATGATCCTCCTCGTCAACGTTTCCAAGGGGCGGCTGGGCGAGGACAGTGCCTTGCTCCTCGGGAGCCTCGTGGTCTCGACGCTCGGACTTGCCGCTTTCAGCCGGGCGGAAAAGGCACCCGACGAACGCAAGCCGTTCTTCGTCTATCTCGACGAGTTCCATAACTTCACCACGCTCATGCTCGCGAATATGATGAGCGAATTACGGAAGTACGGTGTGGGCCTCGTGCTCGCGCACCAATACCTGCATCAGCTCGAGTCCGATATTCAACATGCCGTGCTTGGAAATGCGGGAACGCTGATCTCCTTCCGCGTGGGCAGCGAAGACGCTCCGCTCTTGGCAAGAGAGTTCCAGCCGAAGTTTGAAGTCCTCGACCTCATCAGCCTCCCGAACTTCTCGATGTACCTCAAGCTCATGATCGACGGCATGCCAAGCAAACCGTTCAGCGCAAATGCCATCCGCATGACCGGATGAGTTCTTTGACGCATTTCCGCGCTACCGCCTCGACAATCGGGAGCGGTGTCGCGGGGATAACGCTCGGCGCACCTCGTGTGATACCCGCACCAAAGACTTGCACAGGCGGCTAGCTAGCAGACCGCGCTCAACTCAATGGCGCGGGAAAGCACACCAGCCCGACAAGACGAAACCAAGCGGTCGGGGCGCATTCGAACGAGCGATAACTGACGGCCTACCCAAGCGGTGGGCTGTCCTTTTGTCCGTGTCCGCATTGCGCCGCGTGGCGCACCGGAGCATCAACAAAAATATTTCTGCGGTAGGCGTGAGCCCCCGCGGAGCCCCGGAAAATCGGGCTCGACGCATCCCTATCTAAGTCCTTGGAAAGATTGGTGGGTGATGTAGGAATCGAACCTACGACCCGCTGATTAAGAGTCAGCTGCTCTACCGACTGAGCTAATCACCCGTGGCCGGAAGGCCAGGAAGGGGCGGCCTATAGCAGAGGGGCGGCAGGTAAGTCCATGCCGCGGGGCCGGCTTTTTGGGGATGGCCGGCCTCAAATAATTCCGCCCGAATGCCGCGGGATCTCGACCTGGCGGTGGACGTGGACGCTCATCAAAAGGCCGAAGCCGAACATGACGCTGAGCATGGCCGTGCCGCCATAGGAAATCAGCGGCATGGGGATGCCCACGACCGGGATCAGGCCCATCACCATCGCTCCGTTGATGAGGATGTAGAAGAAGAAGTTGAGCACGAGGCCCATGGCGACGAGGCGGGCGAACTGGCTGCGCGCGGCCACGGCGATCTGGACGCCGTAGCCGATCACGATGGCGAAGAGCAGCAACAGCGCGATCGAGCCCACGAAGCCGAACTCCTCGCTGAAATTGGTGATGATGAAGTCGGAATGCTTCTCGGGCAGGAAATTGAGCCGGCTCTGCGAGCCCTGGAGATAGCCCTTGCCCGTCAGCCCGCCCGAGCCGATGGCGATCTTGGCCTGGGTGGTGTTCCAGCCGGCGCCGAGCGCATCGGACTCCGGATTGAGGAACGTCATCACCCGCGCCTTCTGATAGTCGTGCAGCAGGAAGCGCCATGCGAGCGGCACCGCGGTCGCGACGGAGGCGAAGGCGGGCGCGATCCACCACCACGACAGGCCGGCGAGGAACAGCAGCGAGAAGCCGTCGGCGACAAGGATGATCGTGGTGCCGAGATTGGGCTGCTTGAGCACCAGGAACGCCGGCATCGCGATCATGACGATGGGAACGAGAAGGCGCAGCGGCCTCGACACGTCCTCGACGCCCAGCCCGTGCAGGTAGCGCGCCAAGGCCAGGATCAGCGCGATCTTCATGAGCTCGGACGGCTGCAGCTCGAACGGTCCCAGCGTGAGCCAGCGCTGGGCGCCAAGCGCCGAATGCCCCGCTACGAGCACTACTACGAGAAGGATCAGCGAGACGCCGTAGGCAGGATAGGCGATGCTCATCCACCAGCGGATATCGGTGAGCGCGGCGCCGATCATCAGCACGAATCCGACCGCGAAGAAGATCATCTGCTTGGCCGCCCACGGGCTGAAGCTCGCGCCCGCGACCGAATAGAGCATCGCAAAGCCGACGCAGGCGATGAGCGAGATCAGCAGCACCAGGCCCCAATTGATCTCGTAGAGCTTGTCCACGAGGGTCAGCGTGCGGCGGGCGGCGGCATAGGCGCGCGTGGTCATGCGTGGCTCGCGGCCTGATCGGCGGAGGCCGCGCTCACCGGATAGGCGGTGCGCAGGCCAAGCACGTCGCGCTGCTGGGCGAAGAGCAGGATGTCGCGCACCATCTGCACATGCGGATGGGCGCCGACCGCGCCGTGCTCCATCACGATCGCGGCCGCGTAGCGCGGCGCCGTGACCGGTGCGAAGGCGATGAACAGGGCATGGTCGCGCAGCTTCCAGGGCAGCGACTCGTTCTTCTTGACGCCCGTCTCGTGCTCTTCCTTGGAGATCTTGCGTACCTGCGCGGTGCCGGTCTTGCCCGCCATCTCGAAGCCGGGCTGGGTGATGCGCCAGGCATAGGCCGTGCCGCCGGGCTCGTTGGCGACGGCGTTCATGCCCTCGCGCACCAGCGCGAACGCCTTGTCGGAGAACGGCAGCGGGTCGGCCACGGCACGCGGCTCAGCCGTGTTGCCGACGACACGGGTGATGCGCGGCACCACCGCCTTGCCGCTGGCGATGCGCGCGGCCTGGGTACAGAGCTGGATCGGCGTCACCAGCACATAACCCTGGCCGATGCCGGTGTTGAGCGTCTCGCCCTGCTGCCAGGGCACGCCGTATCTGGCGAGCTTCCAGGCGCTGCTCGGGATCACGCCGCCGATCTCGCCGGGGATCTCGATACCGGTCGCGGCGCCGAGCCCGAGCCGCTTGGTGCCCTCCGCGATCCTGTCGATGCCGAGGCGGCGCGCCGTCTCGTAGAAGAACACGTCGCAAGACGCCTGGATGCCGCGCTTCAGATCGACATGGCCGTGCCCGCCCTTCTTCCAGCAATGGAAGGTGTAGTTGCCCATCGCATAGGAGCCGGTGCAGTTGACGGTCAGGTTGTCGAGACCCGCATCGACGGCCGCGAGCGCGACCGCCGGCTTGAAGGTCGAGCCGGGCGGATAGGCGCCGGAGAGGCACTTGTTGATCAGCGGCTTGTGGTCGTCGGTGGTCAGCGTGTGCCACACGTCCTGGCTGATGCCGACATTGAACAGGTTGGGATCGAAGCCCGGAGTCGACGACAGCGCGAGCACGTCGCCGGTCTGGCAGTCCATCACCACCAGCGCGCAGCTTTCGCCGCCCAGACGCTGGTCGACGAAGTGCTGCAGCTCGCGGTCGATGGTGAGCCAGACGTCCTTGCCCGGCGTCGCCGGATCCTTGGAGAGCTCGCGGATGACGCGGCCATAGGCGTTGACCTCGACGCGGCTGGCGCCCGCCTCGCCGCGCACCGCGTCGTCATACTGCTTCTCGATGCCGCGCTTGCCGATGCGGAAGCCCGGAAGGTCGAGCAGCGGATCGTCGCCGTCGCTCTTCTTCTTGTCGTCGGGCGACACCGGGGCGACATAGCCGAGCAGATGCGACAGCTCGGCTCCGAAGGGATAGGCGCGCGTTTCGCCGACGTCGGGCTGAAGGCCGGGAAGATAGGGCAGATGCTGGTTGACGAGCGCGAACTCGTCCCAGGTCAAATTCTCGGCGACGAGGACGGGGACGAACTTCTTGTTCGCCGCCAGATCGCGCAGCACGCGCTTCTTCTGCTGGTCGCTCAAGGCGATGACGCGCGCGATGGTGTCGAGCGCCTGCGCCGCGTTGCCGTTGAGCTGCTCGGCGACGAGGAGCAGGCGGTAGTTGCGGCGGTTGTTGGCGAGCTCCACGCCGAAGCGGTCGAGGATGCGTCCGCGCGGCGGCGCGACGAGCCGCTCGTTGACGCGGTTGTCCTCGGCCGCGGTGCGGTAGAGATCGCCGTCCCTGATCTGCAATTGATAGAGCCGCCCGCCGAGCGCGCAGAGCACCGCCGTCATGCCGCCGGACATCACCAGGGTGCGGCGCGTGAAGGTCGCGTAACGGCTTTTGTCCTTGCGGTCGAACAGCGGCATCAGAAGTCACCCCGCAAGGGCCCGACCAGGCGCCGTTGGATAAAGCCGAAGAACGTCGCGATGAGCACGTAGAAGATGACGCTCATCGCCAGCTCGCTCATCACCGGCGCGAAGGGCGGGATGCGCCAATAGAGCAGCGCCTCGACCGTGTAGGCGGTCGCGCAGCACAGCGTCGCGGCGGTCGCGAAGCCAAGGATCGCCCAGATGCCCGCCAGGCCCGCGAACGCATCGCGCTGGCGGTCGATCAATGCGAAGGTGACGATGAAGGACACGGTCCACACGCCGGGCGGGCCGCCGGAGAGGACGTCTTCGAGCACGCCCGCGGCGAACGCCCAGAACGGCGGCATCAGATCGGGACGCACCAGGCCCCAGAAATAGATCGGCATCAGACCGAGCAGGGGCGCCGGCACGAAGCCGCCGAGGAACGAAACCGGCAGGTTCGCGATCACGACGCCGAGCAGCGCCAACGTCACGGGAATGACGGAGGCGAAGACCCGGCTACCCATGAGCGTGCTGACGTGTTCCATCGCCACGCCTCACTGGTTGTCCGTGTCGTCGTCGGTCGCAGGCGGCTGCTGCGGCGCGGGCTTCGGCTTCTCGGCCACAGTCGCCTGCGGCTTCGGCGGCGCAGGGACGATCGAGGGAGGTGTCGCCGGCGCGTTGCCGGCAGGCGCGGGCGGCGGAGCGGCGGGCGGGAGTCCCGCGGCGGTGACGGGAAGATCCTTCGCGGTCGGTGCCGCGGGGATCTCCACCGGGTTCTTGAAGTCGACGACCTCGACGTCCTGCGTGGAGGCGGGATCGGCGAGAAGCGCGACGCGGAAGCTTTTGCCGTCGGCGATCACCGTGCCGATGGGCAGGCCGGGCGGCAGGATGCCGCCGTCGCCGGAGCTCACGACCTGATCGCCTTCATGGACTTGCGCGCCTTGCGCGAGCGTCTCGAGCGCGGGCGCCTTGGCGTTGTCGCCGGTGAGGATCGCCTGGGCGTGGCCGGGCTCGCTGATCACCGGGATGCGGCTGTTGAGGTCGCTGAGCAGGATGACCCAGGAGGTGTGCTCGCCCGCGAGGAAGATGCGACCGATCATGCCGCGCGTGTCGATCACCGCCTGGCCCGGCTTGACGCCTTCGGCCTTGCCGGCGTCGAGGATCATGGTCTCTAGGAACGGCCGCCTGGCGCGCCCGATGACATGGGCGAGCACGGAAGAGAGCGAGGGATCGGGGACGGCATGGAGCAGGAGCTGGTAGCGCTTCACCCGCGCCTGCAGCACGACCGCATAGGTCTGCCACTGCTTGAGGCGCGCGTTCTCGGCCTTGAGCCGGACGTTCTCGTCATGGACGGCCATCGTATCGCCGAGGCTGTTCCACCAGTTCGACACCGCGTCGAACGGCTTGTGGACGACCTCCAGCCCGGGCGCCATCCAGTCCGTGACATGCGCGCGGGCGCGGTCGAAGAGCGAGGATTGCGCCTTGCCGATCAGGACCAGCGCGACCGCAAGCACGAACAGAACCACAAGCGAGAGCTGATAGCCGCCTCGCGCCCGCCTGTTCGTCCAAGTCCCGTTGGCCATGACCAACCCAACTCAACTCTCGCGGAGCCCGCCCGCGATTCTAGAACGCCGTCGATAGAACGTGCCGCATGCTCTTCGAATTCTCCAGCACCCGCCCGGTGCCGAGCGCCACGCAAGAGAGCGGATCGTCGGCGATCGACACCGGCAAGCCCGTCTCCTCGCGCAGAACCTGGTCCAGCCCCGCCAGCAGCGAGCCGCCGCCGGTGAGCACGATGCCCTTGTCCACGATGTCGGCCGCAAGCTCGGGCGGCGTCGCCTCGAGCGCGACCTTCACCGCCTCCACGATCGCCCCGACCGGCTCCGCAAGAGCCTCGGCCACGTGGCGCTGGGTGATGGTGATCTCTTTTGGCACGCCGTTGAGGAGGTCGCGGCCCTTGATGTCCAAGGTCACGCCGTTGCCGTCGGAGGGCGGCGCGGCCGAGCCGATCTCTTTCTTGATGCGCTCCGACGACGCCTCGCCGATGAGCAGGTTCTGGTGGCGGCGGATATAGGCGATGATCGCCTCGTCCATCTTGTCGCCGCCGACGCGCACCGAGCGCGAATAGACGATGCCGCCGAGAGAGAGCACCGCGACCTCGGTCGTCCCCCCGCCGATATCGACGACCATCGATCCCGTCGGCTCGCTGACCGGAAGGCCCGCGCCGATCGCGGCCGCCATCGGCTCCTCGATCAGGTAGACGCGGCGCGCGCCGGCGGAGAGCGCGGATTCCTGGATCGCGCGGCGCTCCACCGCCGTCGAGCCCGAGGGCACGCAGACGATGATCATCGGATTGGCGAACGAGCGGCGATTATGGACCTTGCGGATGAAGTGCTTGATCATCTCTTCCGCGATCTCGAAATCGGCGATGACGCCGTCGCGCATCGGCCGGATCGCCTCGATGTTGCCGGGGGTGCGCCCCAGCATCATCTTGGCGTCGTTGCCGACGGCGCGGACGGACTTCTTGCCGCCGCGCGTCGTGATCGTGGCTACGACCGAGGGCTCGTTCAGGACAATGCCCTTGCCTTTGACATAGACAAGGGTATTGGCCGTCCCGAGATCGATCGCCATATCGCTCGACAGTGCGCCGAGAAGACTGCCGAACATGCTCTATTCCATCCTTTGTTGCGTGCTCTTTGCAATAACCGTTCCGGGCTCAGCCCGCCACGGTTAACGCCTCAGGCACGTGTTTTTCGCGTTTCACCAAAAGCTTGTTGAGAGCGTGCACATAGGCGCGCGCTGCGGCCACCAGCGTATCGGTGTCCGCGGCGCGGGCCGAGGTGCTGCGCCCGCCCTCTTCCAGCCGCACGCTGACGGTGGCCTGCGCGTCGGTGCCTTCCGTGACCGCGTTGATCTGGAAGAGCTGCAGGTTCGCCTCGTGCGGAAAGATCTCGTGGATCGCCTTGAAGATCGCGTCGACCGCGCCGTCGCCGCCCGCCTTCGCGGTGCGGTCCTCGCCGTCGACAGTCAGCGTGAGCTCGGCCATCGGCGCCACGCCGATGCCCGTTTCGATACGCAACGCCTTGATCGCGATCGTCTCGCCGTCATGCATGCCGTCGTCGACCAGGGCTGCGATGTCCTCGTCGAAGACATGCTTCTTCTTGTCGGCCAGGTCCTTGAAACGGCGGAACGCGTCCTCGAACGCGGCCGCCTCAAGCGCGTAGCCGAGTGCGGCCAGCTTCTCCTTGAACGCGTGGCGGCCCGAGAGCTTGCCCAGCACCAGCGAGCTTTCCTTCACGCCGACATCGGCGGGACGCATGATCTCGTAGGTCTCGACGTTCTTCAGCATGCCGTCCTGGTGGATGCCGGATTCGTGCGCGAAGGCGTTCTTGCCGACGATGGCCTTGTTGTATTGGACCGGAAAACCGGTGACGCTGGAGACGAGCTTGGACGCCCGCGCCAGCATCGTCGTGTCGATATCGGCCGCGAACGGCATGCGGTCGCGGCGCACCTTCAGCGCCATCACGACCTCTTCCAGCGCCGCGTTGCCCGCGCGCTCGCCGATGCCGTTGATCGTGCATTCGATCTGGCGCGCGCCGGCGAGCACGCCGGCCAGGGAATTCGCGACCGCAAGGCCCAGATCGTTGTGGCAATGCGTGGAAAACACCGCTTTATCGGCGTTTGGCACGCGCTCGCGCAGCATGGTCACGAGTTCGAAGAACTCCTGCGGCGTCGAATAGCCGACGGTATCGGGCACGTTGATCGTGGTGGCGCCCGAACGGATCGCAAGCTCCACGCAGCGGCAGAGGAAGTCGCGCTCGGTGCGCGTCGCGTCTTCCGCCGACCACTGGACGTCATCGGTGTATTTGCGCGCGCGCGTCACCGATGCGCCGACAGCGTCGAGCACCGCATTCTCGCCCATCTGCAGCTTGTGCTTCATATGGACGGGACTTGTGGAGATGAATGTGTGGATTCTAGGGCGCCCGGCATCGCGCACCGCCTCGCCCGCGCGGTCGATGTCCTTGAAGCCCGCACGCGCAAGCCCGCATACGCTCGCGCGCTTGACGATCCTGGAGATCGCGCTCACCGCAGCGAAATCGCCGGGCGAGGAGATGGGAAAGCCCGCCTCGATGACGTCGACGCCCATCGCGTCGAGGAAGCTGGCCACTTCCAATTTCTGCTCGAGCGTCATCGCGGCGCCCGGCGACTGCTCGCCGTCGCGCAGTGTCGTGTCGAATATCGTGATCCTGTCGGCAACCATGGAACCTTAATCCTTCCGTTCGCCGCACACGCGGCTTCGTTTCTCCTTTCAGCTCTTCATCCCCTACGCATCCGACACGGAATACATCCGCATCCGCCGATGCCTAGGGGCGGCTAAGGAGAAGAAGCGTCGCGAGCGGCGAACCGAGGGAAGGACGAGGCGTGTGGTGAAGGCGCGCGCGACCGCGGGCGGAAATTCCGCCGTCCGCGATTCGAATGCGCAGGCCTTTCGCCATGGTCCAGTCGCCGTTCCGCCGGCCGAGTTTACGGTTCGCTAACTCTAACGAGCGGCCGTTAAACGAGCGTAAATGCGCGCGTTTTCGGCTTCGTTGCGGGAGTCTTACGCCGGAACCGCGCCCGCGCGCAATAGGATAACCCGCTGATTTCAAGGCTTTTTTGCGGAAATCGGTCCGGCGTGCTACCGCGGGGCGATGACCGCCATGATCGCGCTCGAGAAGGTGAGCCTCTCCTACACGGGCGCGGGTGCTCCGGCCGTGCAGGACATCGATCTTACCGTACCGCGCGGGGCCTTTTTCGTGCTCATCGGAGAGTCGGGTTGCGGCAAGACCACGACGCTCCATCTGATCAACCGGCTGCTGGAGCCCGACCAGGGACGCGTTCTGGTCGAGGGCAAAGACGTACGGACCGTCGATCCCGTGACGCTGCGCCGGGGGATGGGATTCATCTTCCAGGCGATAGGTCTCTTCCCTCATCTCACGGTAGCCGAAAACATCGCGATCACGCCCAAGCTGCTCGGCTGGGCACAGGGCCGGATCGCCGCCCGGGTGGACGAGCTTCTCGATCTGGTACGGCTCGAGCCCGGCAGCTACCGCGACCGGCGGCCCGACGCGCTGTCGGGCGGACAGCGCCAGCGTGTCGGCCTTGCCCGCGCACTCGCCGCGGAGCCGCGCGTCATGCTCATGGACGAGCCGTTCGGGGCGCTCGACCCCCTCACCCGCGACGACCTTTCGGCCGAGTACCGGCAGATCCACGACGCGCTGGGGCTGACCACGGTGCTGGTCACCCACGACATGACCGAGGCGCTGCTGCTGGCGGACGAGATCGCGGTCATGCGTGCCGGCCGCATCGTGCAGATCGGCACACCGCGCACGCTGCTCGACGCCCCGGCCGACGACTTCGTCCGCACCCTGATCGAGACGCCCAAGCGCCGCGCCCGCCGGCTTGCCGAGGCCACGGGCCTGGGGACGGTGGCGTGACCGGGACCTCGATGACCGACGTCGCCTGGGAGCGGCTGCCCGATTATCTGGGCCAGCACGTGCTGCTCAGCATGAGCGCGATCGCGATCGGCGTGGCGCTCAGCCTTCCGCTGGCGATCCTGATCGCGCGCACCGGCTGGCTGCGCGGTCCGGCGCTGGGGCTGGCGAGCATCGTGCAGACGATTCCGGGGCTGGCGCTGCTCGCCCTGTTCTACCCGTTGCTGCTCGCGCTTTCGGCGTTCAGCGAGCGCGTGTTTGGCTTCGGCTTCCGCGCGCTCGGCTTCCTGCCCGCGCTGCTCGCGCTCACGCTCTATTCGATGCTTCCGGTGCTGCGCAACACGGTGACGGCGCTCTCGGGCACCGATCCCGCCCTGCTCACCGCGGCGCGCGGCGTCGGCATGACGCCGTGGCAGACGCTGACGATGGTGGAGCTGCCGCTCGCGGCACCGATCATCATGGCCGGCATCCGCACCGCGGCGGTATGGGTGATCGGTACCGCAACCCTTTCGACGCCCGTCGGCCAGACGAGCCTGGGCAACTACATCTTCACCGGCCTGCAGACCGAGAACTGGGTGTTCGTGCTCTTCGGCTGCGTCGCCGCGGCCGCGCTGGCGCTCGTCGTCGATCGGCTGCTGTCGCTCGCGGAGGACGGCTTCGCATTGCGCTCGCGCGCGCGGCTGATCGCGTCGGCCGCGGGCCTGCTCATCGTGCTCGGCGCGAGCGTGCTGCCGTCGCTTGGCGGCGCATCGAAACCCGTCGTCATCGGCACCAAGAGCTTCGAGGAGCAATACATCCTGGGCGCGCTGATCTCGGACCGGCTGGAGAAGGCGGGGTTCAAGACCGAGCGCCGCGACGGGCTCGGCTCGACGGTGGTGTTCCACGCGCTCGAGGCGAACGACGTCGACGTCTATGTCGACTATTCCGGCACGTTGTGGACGACGCAGATGAAGCGCAGCGACATGCCGCCGCGCGGGAAAGTGCTCGACCAGCTTTCCGCGTGGCTGGCCAAACGCGGCGTGCGCTATGTGGGCGCGCTGGGCTTCGAGAACGCCTATGCGTTTGCGATGCGCCGCGACCGCGCGAAGGCGCTGGGCATCGAGACCCTCGCCGATCTCGCACCTTATGCGTCGCGGCTCAAGATCGGCGGCGACTTCGAGATCTTCAACCGCCCCGAATGGGACGCCGTCGTCAAGGCCTACGGCCTGCATTTCGCCGTGCAGCGCCAATACCAGGCGAACTTCATGTACAGCGCGCTGGTCGACGGCGACGTCGACGTGATCTCGGCCTTCTCCAGCGACGGACGCATCGCGCAATACGACCTGAAGCTCCTGGGCGATCCCAAGCAGGCGCTGCCGCCCTACGACGCGGTACTCCTGGTCTCGCCGCGCCGTGCCAACGACGACAAGTTCCTCGCCGCGCTCAAGCCGCTCTTAGGCCGGCTCGATCTCGGCACGATGCAGCAGGCCAACCTGATGGTCGACCGCCCGAACGACAAGCGCACGGCCGAACAGGCGGCGCAGTTCCTGGAAACGCGGCTGAAACGCTAGCGCGACGGCAAGGTCGACAGACGCGTGTCCGCGATCATGTGGAAATCCTTCGCCGACAACAGCGCGGCGTGGTCGGATTCGCCGTCGTAGTAGGAGACCACGACGCGCTCGCCGTCGAGCTGCTCGATCCCCGATATCGAGTGCGAATCGAGCAGCCTGACCGGGCCCGCGCTGTCGACGCGATAGAGGTAGAGCGCGTGGTGGTCGGTCCCGTTGATCTTGCCGTCGCCGTTCGTGTCCGCCTCGGCCACGGGCATCAAGAGCGCCGTCACCGGATCGGGCGAATTTTGCGGCGCCGGCACGGTTTCCCGAACCTGGAATGCATATCCGATGTCGCGCTTCACGCCGTCGAACAGCCAGCGCGTCTTCATCGTCCTCAGATCGACCAGGAGATAGTTGACGTCATTGGCGTCGTATCCCGAGACACGATCCAACCCGGATGCCCGCGGACCGCCGCGCTGCAGCACCATCACCCCTTCGTCGGTGCCTTCAAGGCGCGTGATTTCGGGGCCGCCGAGCGACGGCGTGGGCGCCCCGATCGAGCCGCCGAAGGCATAGGTTTCGCCGCCGCTCTTCGTTATGGCCGCGACGGGCTCCTCACGCGAGACGGTCCTCCACATCAGCGCCGAACCGCCCACAAACAGGAGCAAGCCGACAACGCCGAGAAAGAACAGAAGGGAATTGATGCGCCCGAGCCAGCGGAAGAAACGATTGTCGTCGGCCATGGCTGCCCCCTTCAGATGCCCGCCCCCAGATCCGAGAACGCCTCGGCGAGCGAAGGCTCCTCATAAGCACCCGGCCCGGCGGAAATGTGGCGCACGAGGCGATCGATCTGGGCATTGATCTCCGGCACCGCCACGACCTCCCACCAGGACGGCCTGGTGAGCGGGCCGAGCGCGAACAGCCAGGACGAGACGTGGCCGGCCGAGCCGAGCGCCGCGCAATCGTCGGTCTCGATGCCCAGCCCGAGTGCATCCGGCGCGATCAGCCCGCGGCGTCTGAGGTCTGCGAGAACGGGAAAGGCCAGCCGGTCCATGTCGCTGCGCGGCCCGGTGCAATTGACCACGCGCGCCGCGGCGAAGACGCGCTCGCGCCCCGTTCCGCGTTCGCGCAGATGGGCTTCCATGCCGTCCTCGCCACGGCGATAGGCGAGCACGCGCCCGCCCATGACCTCAAGCCGGCCCGAGCGTGTCAGCGCTTCGAGACGATCGGCGATGCGCGGCGCCATGCGATGGCGATGCACGTCCCAGCGCGGACGCAGATGGCGCAGGAACTGCGCGCGCGCGCGCGTGCTCCACGACGACCATATGCGCGCGACGGCAGGACGCATCGCGTCCATCACGCGCTGCCACGGCACGCCTTTGGCTTTCGCCGCACGCGTCTCATCGCGCAGCATTCGCATCAGCGCGAGCGGCGAGCCATGGGTCTTGGATTCAGAGATGGTGGACCAGTTTCCGCCGGCGCGATGGGCGAGCGGAAGATAGCCTCGCCGCGAGATCGCGAGCATCTTTCCGGTGTGTCCGAGGCCGGCGAGCTTCAGCGCGACGTCGACCATGGTGAGGCCGGTGCCGAGCAACATCACCGGCGCGTCTTTCGCAAGCTCGTCGAACGCGTCGCCCGCCCAGGGATCGGGCACGAAGAGCGTGGTGTCGTAGAGCCAGGAATCCTTCGCATGCGGCGGACGCGGCGGCAGGTTGCCGGTCGCGAGCACGACGATGTCGGCCGGGATCTCCCGCCCATCCGCGAGGAGGACGCCGCGCGCCGGGAATTCGAGCAGGCCGACCGCCTCGCCGCGCACGACGTTGAGCCCGCGCGCCGGATCGCGCGAGACCGCGTCGTCGATGCGCTCCTCGATGTAGGCGCCGAACAATTCGCGCGGCACGAAAGCGCCGGCGAGATCGCCGCCGCTTTCCTTCAGCGCTTCGTCGAGCGCACCCTGGCGGCGCGCGAGCCACGGCGCGAAGGCGGGATCGAGTCCCAGCTCCATGCGGCTGACGGGCACGTTGAGCAGGTGATCGGGCGCGCAGGCGCCATAGGCGAGACCGCGCCCGACGCGGCGTCCGCGCTCGATCACCACCACGCGCGCGTTCGGATTGGCGCGCGAGAATTTCAGCGCGAACACACCGCCGCTGAAGCCGCCGCCCACCACGGCGACCGTCAAAGCATGTCCGCTCACGTCAGATGCACCGGGTTCGAGAAAGTCCCGCCTTCTATAGCCCGGAGAACGGCCCTGTTTCCATCAGAACCGCCAAGATATTGACACAAAAAGTTCCCTCCCGCGCCGCAACCGGCGCGTTCCCAATGGGTCAATCCCAAATCGTCGAACGCAAAGACGAAGAAAAGGAGATTCGTGCCCGATTTCGAGATCCGCTATTTCTACGCCGACGGCACGCTTGCCGTCATCCGCATGACGTCGCTCGACACGCGCGAGGAAGCCGAAGCGCATGCCAGGCATCATCAGCAACACCACGCACGCTTCGAAGTGCGCGAGACCAACGCCGCGTCGCGGCGAAGCTGACTTCAGTTTTTCGCCCGGTCGACCAGCTTGTTCTTCGTGATCCAGGGCATCATGGCACGCAGGCGCTCGCCCACCTCCTCGATCGGATGGGCGGCGAGGCGCGCGCGCGTCGCCTTGAAGGAGGGCTGGCCGGCCTTGTTCTCCAGCACCCAGTCGCGCGCGAAGCGTCCGGATTGGATGTCGTCGAGCACGCGCTTCATCTCGGCCTTGGTCTGGGCGTTGATGAGGCGCGGCCCGGTGACGTATTCGCCATATTCCGCCGTGTTGGAGATCGAGTAGTTCATGTTGGCGATGCCGCCCTCATAGATCAGGTCGACGATCAGCTTCACCTCGTGCAGGCATTCGAAATAGGCCATCTCGGGCGCATAACCCGCCTCGACCAGCGTCTCGAAGCCCGCGCGGATCAGCTCGACCAGTCCGCCGCACAGCACCGACTGCTCGCCGAAGAGATCGGTCTCGCATTCCTCGCGGAACGTCGTCTCGATCACGCCCGAGCGCCCGGAGCCGAGCGCGCTCGCATAGGCCAGCCCCAGATCGTGCGCGTTGCCGCTCGCGTCCTGATGGATCGCGATCAGCGACGGCACGCCACCGCCCTTCTGATACTCGGCGCGCACCGTGTGGCCGGGACCTTTCGGCGCGACCATCAGCACGTCGAGATCGGCGCGCGGCTCGATCAGGCGGAAATGGACGTTGAAGCCGTGCGCGAAGAGCAGCGCCGCGCCCTGTTTCATGTTCGCAGCAAGATCGCCCCGATAGATATCCGCCTGCAGCTCGTCCGGCGTGACCATCATCATCACATCCGCCCATTTCGCCGCTTCGGCCGCGCTCATGACGGTGAACTTCTGCGCCTTCGCCTTCTCAGCCGACGCCCCCTCGCGCGCCGCGACCGCGATCTCCTTCACGCCCGAGTCGCGCAGGTTGAGCGCATGCGCGTGCCCCTGCGAGCCGAAGCCTATGACCGCGACCTTCTTCGACTTGATCAGATTGAGATCGGCATCCCGATCGTAATAGACGCGCATATGTCACCTTCCACATTCCTATCAGATTTGCGTCAGCGCCAGCGCAATCAGGATAAAGATCGCATGCAACGACATCCACAGCACATGCAGACGAATCCTGGAAGTACACGGATACTTTTTTTCAGACCTCGTGCGGCCAGCTTCGCGCATTTCGTTGGGAGCCGGAAATCCCGATGCGACGCATCGTTCGGAAATTTCCGCGCGATACTTTCTGGCAATTGATACGTGCAGGCGATTTCTTTCGTAGTGCTTGTAGCTCAAAAGAATCCCATAGGCGTTCAGAACCGCTATCACGCCTGCAATAATTACTCTCGAGCGAAAATCCCATGTTGCTCCAAATACGGTCGCGGCTGAAAGTAATCCAATTAGCCCGGTCGAACCTACCAAAATATAGTTTGTGGCCTCTGCGCGCATGACTTCGTGATGTCTCGCATGTTCGACTTGCTCATTGTAAAATGCGAACAACTTATCGACATAATCATGTTCGTCCATTCTCCCGGCCTCCTGGAATGCTCGCAACCTGTGTTGCGGTTGAGGCGAATATTTTATCACTATTTGTCATAGCCGGCGAATGCTGGCCGCCCAGCTGGGCGTAAAACTCAGCTCGGCGCGCGGACGCGCGCCGGATGGGTGGCCCGGACAAGCCGGGCCATGACAATTGGGGATTTGGTGCGAACCGGTTGCTCACATCGCCTCCGGGCCGCGGGAGATGGCGGCGACACCTGTACGCGAAACGTCGGCCAAACCCAAGGGGCGCATGAGGTCGACGAAATTGTCGATCTTGGCCGGGCTGCCGGTGATCTCGAAGACGAAGCTCGTATGGGTGGTGTCGATGGGACGGGCGCGGAAGGTGTCGGCGATGCGAAGCGCCTCGACGCGCTTCTCGCCGGTGCCGGCCACCTTGACCAGCGCCAGCTCGCGCTCGATGCCGGGCTTCTCCAGCGTCCAGTTGACGACGCGGTGCACGGGCACGAGGCGGCGCAGCTGCGCCTCGATCTGCTCGATGACCTCGGGCGTGCCGGAGGTCACGATGGTGACGCGCGAGGTGTGCGCGGTATGGTCGACCTCGGCCACGGTCAGGCTTTCGATGTTGTAGCCGCGGCCGGAGAACAATCCCACCACGCGCGCGAGCACGCCCGCCTCGTTGTCGACGAGCACCGCGATGGTGTGGCGTTCGATGGCCTTCATCACACCAGGACCTTCCCCGCTTCGCTGACCGGCGCGGTGTCTTCCGCGTCGCTCAGGATCATCTGGTCGTGCGCGGCGCCCGAGGGGATCATCGGATAGCAGTTTTCGTCCGGATCGACGCGGCAGTCGAACAGCACCGGACGCGGCACCTCGATCATCTCGACGATCTTCGCGTCGAGCTCGGCGGGCGTCTCGGCGCGCAGGCCGACGCAGCCGAAGGCGTCGGCGAGCTTGACGAAATCGGGCAGCGCCTCGCTGTAGGAATGCGAATAACGCCCGCCATGCAGCAATTGCTGCCACTGGCGCACCATACCCATGTAGCGGTTGTTGAGGATGAAGATCTTGACCGGCAGGCCGTACTGCACCGCCGTGGACATCTCCTGCATGGTCATCTGCACGCTCGCCTCGCCCGCGATGTCGATGACGAGCGCATCCGGATGGGCGATCTGCACGCCGAGCGCGGCCGGCAGACCGTAGCCCATGGTGCCGAGACCGCCCGAGGTCATCCAGCGGTTGGGCTCCTCGAACCGGAAGCGCTGCGCCGCCCACATCTGGTGCTGACCGACCTCGGTGGTGATGTAGACGTCGCGGCCGCGCGTGAGCGCGAACAGCCGGTCGATCGCGTGCTGCGGCTTGATGAGCGTGTCGCAATTGCGGAAGGCGAGCGAGTTCCTCGCGCGCCAGCCCTCGATCTCAGCCCACCAGTCGCCGAGGAGCGCGCGCTTGCGCCGCTGGCTCTTCCAGAAATGCACCATCTCCTTCAGCGCCTTGGCGGCGTCGGCGACGATGGGAAGATCGACGCGGATGTTCTTGTTGATCTGCGAGGGATCGATGTCGAGATGGATCTTCTTGGAGCCAGGCGAGAACTTGTCGACGGCGCCGGTGACGCGGTCGTCGAAGCGCGCGCCCAGGCACACCATCAGGTCGCAATCGTGCATCGCCTTGTTGGCTTCATAGGTGCCGTGCATGCCGCACAGGCCCAGCCATTGCGGGTGTGAGGCCGGGAACGCGCCCAGCCCCATCAGGGTCGAGGTCACGGGAAAGCCCGTCAGCGCCGCAAGCTCGCACAGCAGCCGGCTCGCCTCCGGCCCCGCATTGACGATGCCGCCTCCCGTGTAGAGCAGCGGCTTCTTCGCGCGCTCCATCATGTCGAGCGCCTTCACGATGACCGCGAGATCGGGATCGGTCTTCGGACGATAGGTGCGGTGGCGCACCGAGGCCGGCCCGACATAGCGGCCTTGCCGGAACTGCACGTCCTTGGGGATGTCGACGACGACGGGACCGGGGCGGCCGGTGGTCGCGATCTGGAACGCCTCGTGCAGCACGCGCGCCAGCTCGTTCACCTCCTTCACCAGCCAATTGTGCTTGGTGCAGGGGCGCGTGATGCCGACCGTGTCGCATTCCTGGAAGGCGTCGTTGCCGATGAGATGGGTGGCGACCTGTCCCGTCAGCACCACGAGCGGGATGGAATCCATCAGCGCGTCGGCGATGCCGGTGACCGCGTTGGTCGCGCCCGGCCCGCTCGTCACCAGCACGACGCCGGGCTTGCCGGTCGAGCGCGCATAGCCTTCGGCGGCGTGAACCGCGCCCTGCTCATGACGCACCAGCACGTGCACGATGCCTTCCGACTGGAACAGCGCGTCGTAGATCGGCAGCACCGCGCCGCCGGGATAGCCGAAGATGTGCGTGACGCCCTGATCCTTGAGCGCGCGGATCACCATCTGCGCCCCGCTCATCTCCTCGGCCTGGATGCCGAGCGTCATCAGTTCGTTTGTGTCCTTGTCCATCGCTTCGCCCAAACAAAAAGGGGCGTCGCCGCCCCTGAAACGCCGCCATCCGGGAACCGGGGCCCTAGCCCCGTCCGGAAAGCGGCTCACCGATAAGTACGCGCCTGAAGATCATCTGCCCGAACCCATGCTGCATCTGCGATATAGCAACTTCATGAGAGATGCTCAAGCATATTGGGAAGGATATTGCCAAAATCTTGCGAATCCAGCCAATTCCAGTCCGCCATGCGGTGCCGGAACCAGGTCATCTGCCGCTTGGCGAACTGGCGGGTGGCCGTCACGGCGTCTCGAATGGCCTCATCCTGGCCCATTTCCCCGGCCTGGAGCGCCCAGAGCTGGCGCAGTCCCAGAAGCTTCGCCGCCGGAAGCGCCGGGTCGAGGCCTTTCAGCGCCACTGCCTCCTCCATCGCGCCCGCATCGAGCATGGCGCGGAAGCGAGTGTCGATACGTTCGCGCAGCTTGGGCCGCGGCAGGTCGAGGACGAATTTCGCGATCCTGAGGCCGGCCAGCACGGGCTTTCCCTTCTCCGCCTGCCACTCGCTGAGCGGGCGCCCCGTTGCCTCGAACACTTCATAGGCGCGCAGCACGCGCTGGGGATCGGATGGGCGCAGCTCCGCCGCCGTCCTGGGATCGCGCAGGCCAAGTTCGCCATGCAGCGCCGCCACGCCGATTTCCTTCAGCCGGGCGCGCGCGGCCTCGCGCACCGATGCCGGGACCGGCGGGATATCGGCGAGACCGTCGGTGAGGGCTGCGAAATAGAGCCCCGTGCCGCCGGTGAAGATCGCAGGACCTTGCGCTTTCGCGAGCGCCTCTTGCGCGTCGCTGCGGAAACGTCCGGCCGAATAGAGCTCGCGCACGCCGACATGGCCGTAGAGGAAGTGCGGAGCGCGGGTCCTGTCTTCGTCGGACGGTTGGGCCGTCAGGACCGGCGCTTCGCGATAGACCTGCATCGAGTCGGTGTTGATCACCGTGCCTCCGAGAGCGCGAGCCAGCTCCAGCGCCGCGCGCGACTTGCCGCTGGCGGTAGCGCCTGCGATAAGCACCGCGCTCACGGGAACCCGCGCGTGTCCGGACGATTCTCTCATGTCCTCAATGTTATCGCAGACGACGCGCGAAATGCGGCCGATGCGTTGCGGCCCTTTGGCGAGGTGTCCTGGCTTTCCGAGCGGCACGCCTTCGACCTGCCTTTCGAGGGCGACGGCGCGGCGCTCCTCGCCTTGGCGCGGAAGGCCTGCCGTGGCGACGTCAACCTGCTCGCGGCCGGGCACCGCCGCAAAATGCTGCTCGTCGCCGACATGGATTCGACCATCATCGGCTGCGAATGCCTGGACGAGCTCGCCGACCAGGCGGGCCTGAAACCCCGCATCGCCGCGATCACCGAGCGCGCGATGCGCGGCGAGATCGAATTTGCGCCGGCGCTGCGCGAACGCGTGGCATTGCTGAAAGGAATGCCGCTCGACGCGCTGGAGCGCACCTGGCGCGAGCGCGTGCGGCTGAACCCCGGCGCCAAGGCGCTTGTCGCGACGATGCGCAAGCATGGCGCCTTCACGCTGCTCGTCTCCGGCGGATTCACCTATTTCACCAGCCGGGTCGCGGCCGAAGCGGGGTTCGACGACCACAGAGCCAATACGCTTCTCGATGACGGCGCGGCGCTCACGGGCTTGGTGGGCGAACCGATCCTCGGCCGCGAGGCCAAGCTCGAGACGCTGACGAGCCAGGCCGCGCGCCTGCGCCTCGCCATCGAGGACACGCTGGCCGTGGGCGACGGCGCCAACGATCTCGACATGATCCGCAAGGCGGGGCTGGGCGTCGCCTATCACGCCAAGCCCGTGGTCGCGGGCGCTGCACCCGCGCGCATCGACCATGGCGATCTTCGCGCCCTGCTCTATCTGCAGGGATATCGCGACGAGGAGATCGTCGAAGGGTAGAATAATATCTGCCCGTTTGCCTCTTCGTCATGGCCCGTCCGTACGCTGTCGCTACGGACTGTCCGGGCCATCCAATTTCCTATCTAGCAAAAATGGATGGCCCGCATGAAGCGGGCCATGACGGCAAAGGGAATTGTGCAAGTCAAAGTAATGCCGTCCTAACCGAGCTTCAGTGCGACATAGGTCAGATCGCCGCCGCGGTTGACGAGCATGAGCTCGACCTTCTTGCCGGCCTTGGCATCGGCCTCGACGAGGCGGGCCACGTCGTCAGGCGTCTTCACGTTCTGGTTCTGCACCTGAACGATGACGTCGCCGGGGCGCAGGTTTTTCTCGGCCGCGGGACTCTCGGGCGCGACATCGGTCACGACGACGCCGTGCACGTTGCCGCCGAGCTTGAACTGCGCGCGCGCGTCGCCGTCGATGGCCGCGAGCGAGAGACCGAGGCCCGAGACGCGCGACTTCGGTTTCGGCTGCGCGGCAGGCGGCGGCACCTTCGCGACGGCATGCATCGGCTTGTCGTCCTCGAGCTTGGCCACGGTGAGTTTCAGCGTCTCTTTCTTGCCCTTGCGCAGCACGTCGACGGAAACCGACTTTCCGATCGGCGCGTCGGCGACCAGGCGCGGCAGGACGCGCGAATCCGTCACCGGCTTGCCGTCGAAGCCGGTCACCAGGTCGCCATTGGCGATGCCGGCCTTGGCGGCGGGTCCCTTGGGGGTTACGTCGGTGATGAGCGCGCCGGTCTTGGCGGGCAGGCCCAAGCCTTCCGCGAGATCGTCCGTCACCGCCTGGATGCGCACGCCGATCCAGCCGCGCCGCGCCACGCCGAACTGGCGAAGCTGGGCGACCACCGAACGCACGAGGTTGGAGGGGATCGAGAAGCCGATGCCGACCGAGCCGCCCGAGGGCGAATAGATCGCCGAGTTCACGCCGATGACATTGCCGTCCATGTCGAACAGGGGACCGCCGGAATTGCCGCGGTTGATCGGCGCGTCGGTCTGGATGAACTCGTCATAGGGTCCGGCATTGATGTCGCGGTTGCGCGCCGAGACGATGCCCGCCGTCACCGTGCTGCCCAGCCCGAACGGATTGCCGATCGCGATCACCCAGTCGCCGATGCGCGCGTGATCGGAATCGCCGAAATGCGCCGCGGGCAGCGGCTTCTTCGACGTCACCTTGAGAAGCGCGATATCGGTCTTCTCGTCGCGCCCGATGAGCTTGGCGGGCAGCATCGTGCCGTCGTTGAACGTCGCCGTGATGTGCTCGGCATCCTCGATCACGTGGTTGTTGGTCACGATGAGGCCCGACGGATCGATGATGAAGCCGGTGCCGAGCGAGGTCACGTGGCGCGGCTGCGCGCGCTCGGGCCCCAGGAAGTTCTTGAACAGCTGGGCAAGCGGCGAGTCGGGCGGGATGTCGGGAAGGCTTGCCGGGGGCGCGCCCTGTTTCAGCGTCTGGCTGGTCGCGATGCTGACGACGGTCGGAAGCAGCTTGTCGGTGAGGTCGGCGAAGGAATCCGGCGCGGGCCGCGCGAAAGCGGGCGCGGCCACGACCAAAAGCACCAGGAACAGCAAGCGAGCACGCATGCGCGACAACCTCACGGACAGGGCGGAATCGTAGAACATTTAAGGACCAAATATGAAGCAAATTGGGCAGGGCACGCATGACTTTGTGGTAAGCGACGTTCGGCAAGCCGCGCCGTTACCGGCCTCAACCTATGCGCGCCGGCCGGCCTTTGCTATGCTTGACGGACATCCAAAAGGGGCCGGCCATGATCGTCAGAGCTTCCCTCGCCACGGTTGTGGCGTTTGCCGCCGCGACCGCGGCACAGGCGGCGATCACGATCGGCAAAAAGCCGACCCAGAACGTCGCTTGCTCGGCCGGAATCTGCAGCGCGACGGCGGCAAAAGCGACATTGAACGCGACCGACCTTGCGAACATGCTGGCCGCGTCGGACGTCACGGTCGCGCCCGGCGCCCTGGCGCAGGACATCGACGTGACCGCGTCGTTCAGCTGGGTGAGCGCTCACCGGTTGACCCTCGATGCCTATCGCTCGATCGGGATCGAAAAGCCCGTCGACGTGGCGGGGACGGCGGGCTTCACGCTGACGTTCGGCGACGGCGGTTCGGACGGGACGCTCGCCTTCACGAACCGGGGCAGCGTCCAATTCCGGGATGTGAACAGCAGCCTGGTGATCCAAGGCACGAGCTATGGGCTCGTCAAGACCGTCAAGCAACTCGCGGCGCAGATCGCCCAAGATCCCGGCGGACACTTCGCCCTTTCGGGAAACTACAACGCGGGCAAGGACGGCACCTATACGAAGCCGCCGATCCCCACCGACTTCACCGGGACCTTTGAAGGCCTGGGGAACACGATCTCGAACCTGACGATCCATTCCTCCAGCTCCAGCGACATCGGATTGTTCGCCGACGTCGATACGGGCGGCGTCCTGCGCGACATCAGCCTCGCCGCGGCCGATATCCAGTCGAACGGCTCGAGCGCGGCCGTCGGCGCGCTCATGGGCGCGGGCACCGGCGTCCTTGTCGCGGGCGCGCATGTCGACGCGACGGTTTCCGCACCTCATTCCTTCGAGTCCGGCATCCTCGCGGCGGAGATCTTCAACGGCGAGGTCGACTATTCGTCGAGCAGTGGCGCGATCACGGGCAACAATGGTGTCGGCGGCCTCGTCGCCGACAATTTCAATTCGACGATCCGCTGGTCGAGCTCCTCGGCGACGGTGTCGAGTCCGTTCGCGGACGTGGGCGGCCTGGTGGGAACCAATTACTCCAGCCAAGGTCCCATCTATGGGATCGATCACTGCTTTGCGACGGGCGCCGTGAGCGTTCCGTCAGCAACCTATATCGGCGGGCTGGTGGGCTACAGCGCGAATGCCTTCTTGAGCAATTCCTATGCGACAGGAACGGTCACGGGCGGCGACGGCGCCAATGCGGGCGGCCTGATCGGTCACGCGGAAGGTTCGATCGCCACGTCCTATGCGATCGGATCGGTCACTGGCGGACAGAACGCGTGGGTGGGCGGGCTGGCGGGATACAAGCTCGTGACCACGACAGCGGTGTATTCGACCGGCGCGGTTTCGGCGGGCGCGGGAAGCAAGATCGGCGGATCGATCGGCCTGGACGCCACGCTCAACGGCTACAACAACGCCTATATCTACTGGGACACCGACACCAGCGGCGTCAGCGATCTGAGCCAGGGCGTCGGGAACGTCTCCAGCGATTCCGGCGTCACCGGCCTGACGACGAGCCAGCTGCAGTCGCAACTGCCCAGCGGCTTCGACCGGCACGTCTGGGCGCAGAAGCAGACCGTCAACGGTGGACTGCCCTACTTGCGTGACTTGCCGCCGCGCTGACTGCCCGGGTTGCCGAAATATCGGAAGAACTCGCTGTCGGGCGCCAGCACGAGCGTCGTGGTGTCGCCCTTGAGCGCATCCTGATAGGCCTGCATCGAGCGATAGAAGGCGAAGAAATCGGGATCCTGGCCGTAAGCCCCGGCGAGGATGCGCGACTTCTCGGCGTCGCCCTCGCCGCGCAGGATTTCGGCCTGGCGCGTCGCCTCCGCCAGTATCACGGTGCGATCATGCTCGGCGCGCGCCTTCATGCGCTGCGCGGCTTCGTAGCTTTCGGCGCGGAAGGCGGCCGCCTCGCGCTCGCGCTCCTTCTGCATGCGCCGGTAGATCGCCTCGCCGCTGGCGGCCGGCAGATCGGCGCGGCGGATGCGCACGTCGGCGATGATCACCCCGAAGCTGGCGGTCTCCCGGTTCATCGCGTCCCGCACTGCCGCCATGAGCCGCTCGCGCTTCTGCGAAAAGACGGCGGCAAGGGTCTCGGACCCGAGCACGCCGCGGATGCTCGAGGACAGGATCGGCTGAAGCAGCGTGCCCGCGTGATCGGCATCGCCGTTGGGCACGGACTGATAGAATTTGAGCGGATCGACGATGCGCCAATGCGCGAAGGCCGTGACTTCGAGACGCTTCTTGTCGGCGGCGATCACCTCTTCGCTCGCCGATTCGAGGGTCAGCAGGTGGCGCGGCATGAAATTGGCGTATTGCACGAACGGCACCTTGAAGTGCAGCCCGGGCTCGGTGATCACCGCTTCCGGCGCGCCGAGCCGCGTCAGCAGCACCTGGTCGGTCGGATAGATCGTGTAGACGCAGGAAATGACGGCGACGAGCACGATGGCGGCCGTGATCGCGACGACGATGCCCGGCCAGCTTCTCATTGGATGCCTCCGGCCGGCGCCGCGTCCGGATCGGCGGGCACGGGCGCCGGGCTGGGTCGCGCGGCTTGAGCCGGCGGCGGCGCGGCCTTCTGCAGCGGCGGAAGCTGGAAATTCGCGACCGCGCCTTTGACGCCGCCGTCGACGATCACCTTGTTCGCCGAGCCCAGGATCCGGCTCATCGTCTCCAGATAGATGCGTCTGCGCGTGATGTCGGGCGCCTTCTTGTATTCGGCCAGGATCGCAAGGAACCGCTGGGCCTCGCCGCCGGCCTCGGCGATCGTCTTCTGGCGATAGGCCTGCGCGTCCTCGACGACGCGGTCCGCCTGGCCCCGCGCCTGGGGGATGAGCGTGCTTGCGGATTGCTCGGCCTCGTTGCGCAGGCGCTCGCCCTCGGCGCGCGCCTCCTGCATTTCGTGCGTGGCGCCGATCGCCTCAGCGGGAAAATCGGTCTTGAGCAGCTTGACGCCGGTGATCTGGATGCCCATTCCGTAGCCGTCGACGACCTTCTGCATCATGTCGCGGACGCGCGATTGGATCTTGCCGCGGTCGACGGTCTGGATGCGCTCGAACCGGCTCTGGCTCACGACCTCGCGCATGGCGCTTTCGGCGACCGCCTTGATCGTGCTCTCCTGCGCATGCGGCACGTTGAAGAGATAGACCGACATGTCCACGATCCGCCAATAGACCGTGAAGTTCACGTCGACGATGTTCTCGTCGGCGGTGAGCATGTGGCTTTCCTCGGGGAGATCGCTCGAGGCTTGCGGAGAATCCTCCTCGCTCAGGAACCCGATATTGACCCAGTTGGCCTTGTCGATGTTCGACTTGTAGGCAACCTCGATCGGCCAGGGCAGGTGGAAATGCGCGCCCGGACCCGTGATCCTGCTGACCGCGCCGAAGCGCAGCACGATGCATTGCGAGCCCGCATTGACGAAATAGATGCCGCTGAAAAGCCACAGCACCAGCGCCGCCGAGCCGACAAGGGCGAGGGAGCGGCGCGTGAACACCGGACGGGGAAGGATCTCGCGCAGCCTGCCCACGCCGCGGCGCAGATAGTCCTCCAGCCCCGGCGGCGTGCTGCCGCTGCCGGACGGCAAAAGGCCCCAAGGCCCGCGCGGAGGCTGCGAACCGTTCTCGTTCGTGCCGCCTTGATTGCTCCAGGGCATCCTTGACCCAAGCCTTCGTTTCCTTGGTTTCCCAAGGTGTGGCGGTTATATGTGCAACGGATGCGGGGCGCAACGAAGGCCCTTGCGGGAACGAAGATGGTCACACGCGAAGAAGTCTTGAAGGCGCTGGAGCGGATCGTCGATCCGGCGAGCGGGAAGAACGTCGCCGCCACCGGCATGGTGGAGGGGCTTGTCGTCAAGAACGGCAATGTCGGCTTCGCGCTCGAGGTCGCGCCCGAGCGCGGCCGCGGCGCCGAGCCGTTGCGCAAGCAATGCGAGGATGCGGTCGCGGCGCTGCCGGGCGTGCTGTCGGTGACCGTGGTGCTCACCGCGCATCAGGCAAAGGCGCCTGAGGCGGCGCGCGCGGCGGCGCCTCAGCCCTCCGGCATCGCGGGCGTGGAATCGATCATCGCGGTGGCGAGCGGCAAGGGCGGCGTCGGCAAGTCGACGGTCGCCGTGAACCTCGCGATCGGTCTTTCGCAGCTGGGATTGAAAGTGGGGCTCCTCGACGCCGACATCTATGGGCCGTCGGTGCCGCGCCTGCTCGCGATCCGCGAGAAGCCCGGCCAGGGTGCGAACCACAAGCTCCTTCCCATCGAGAAGTTCGGCATCAAGACCATGTCCATCGGCTTTCTGGTCGACGAGGACACGCCGATGATCTGGCGCGGGCCGATGGTGCAGAGCGCGCTGACCCAGATGATGAGCGACGTCCTGTGGTCGCCGCTCGACGTGCTCGTCGTCGACATGCCGCCGGGCACGGGCGACGCGCAGCTCACCATCGCGCAGCGCGTGCCGCTGAAAGGGGCGGTGATCGTCTCGACGCCGCAGGACCTGGCGCTCATCGACGCGCGCAAGGCGATCGCGATGTTCGAGAAGATCAAGGTGCCGATCCTGGGGCTCGTCGAGAACATGAGCGTCTATGTCTGTCCCAATTGCGGACATGAGAGCCATATCTTCGGCCATGGCGGCGCGCGCGCGACGGCGACAAGGATGGGAGCCGCGTTCCTGGGCGAGATCCCGCTGGTGGGCACGATCCGCGAGATGTCCGATGCCGGCACGCCCGTGGTTGCGCAGGCGCCGGAAAGCGCGGAAGCTAAGGCTTATTTCAGGGTTGCGGAAGAAGTTACGAAGAGTTTGAAGGCGCCCTTGCGCGCGGCGCCGAGAATCGTGCTGGAATAGAATCATGGCCACTCCCAAACCCCAGATACGCAGCCTTTTCGCGACGCCCGTCTGCGTCCACTTCCTCCCCGTGGCGGCCGAAGTGAACGCGGACTTGCGCCCGCTCATCATCGAGAAGGCGCAAGGCGCGAACGGCACGCGCAGCCAGGGCTGGCGCTCGGCGCCGGATTTCGAAAGCTGGGGCGGGCAGCATGCCCAGACGCTGTTCCGCGTCGTGCGCGAGCTCGCCAACAGCCTCACCTCCACGCGCGCGGGCGCGCGCGTCACGCTCGACTGGGCAGTGCAGGCATGCGCGAGCGTGCGCCAGAAAGGCGACTATCAGGAGATGGCGGCACGGCCCGGCGCCTATTGGTCGGGCATCTACTACGTCGACGACGGCTATGCGAAGTCGGACGACGAGGCACTGGGCGGCGAATGCGAGCTTGCCGATCCGCGCGGCGCGCTGCCGGCGATGGTCGCGCCGCAGCTTGCCTATCGCGTGCCGGGCGGGCTCGCCGCCGGACAGAGCGAGATCATCCGCCCGCAATCGGGCATGATCGTGCTGCATCCGTCCTGGCTGCCGCGCGGCGAGCGGCGCTGCGACGGGCCGGCACAGCGTCTTGCGATCGAGTTCGATCTCGCCGTGCCGAGTTCGCCCTCCGCTTGAGACTGGAATCCCAAGCTGTCATCCCGGCCAAGCGATGCGGAAGCATCGCGCAGGGCCGGGACCCAGCGTCCAGCGTCTCGGTGGGTCCCGGCACTCGGCTCACGCTCGGCCGGGATGACACTCTTTTTAACGCCCCGCGGTGATCGTCATGGTGAGGTTCTGGCCGTTGCCCATCGGCTCGGTCCAGGTGTCGCCGACCTTGTGATCGCCCTTGATCTCATTGCAGTTGGTCGCGTTCTTGGGATCGCTCGGCGCCGGGTCGGTGAGCGTGAAGCAGGCATGGGTGCCGTCCTGCCAGGCATAGGTGCCCTTGTAGACCTTGCCGTCCGCGGTGTGGCGTTCCCAGGTCTTGTCGGCGTTGACGTAGATGATGGTCTTGCCGCCGTCGGGCATGGTCTGGGTGACGGTGTTGCCGTAAGCGACGGCGAACGGATCGGCATTGGCGGCCGCAGCCGACAGCACGACGGCCAAAAGGCCGAGCGCAACGCGTTTCATGGAAAATCCCCTTGAATGTGGCGCGGCGAGGGCCGCCGCATCCAGGATATGGTGAACGAAAAAACGCCCGCAAGCGGCGCTCGCGAAAAATCCGCTGGTGGATTTCTCCACTAGCGGATCTTTGGTTTCGTCCTACTGGATGCCCGCCACCAGCGAGATCGTGTAGGGGCCCGCCGTCCAGGTATCGCCGACCTTGTGCGCGCTGACCGGCGCGCAGGCCGGATTGGGCAAGCCCGGGATCGAGGGCGACGTGGTCAGGCAGATCATGCTGCCGTTGATCTTCCAGGTTCCACCGAAGCTGATCATGCCCTGCTTGCCGGTGAAGGTGCCGTCGGCCTTGTAGTAGACGTGCCGCTCTGCGCCGGACGCGTCCTTGGTGATCGTCGTGTTGCCGAAGCGCGACGCCATCACGCTGTCGTCGGCCAGTGCGGAGCCCGCGAGCAGAGCCGCGCCCAAACCGATCCAAATCGCACGCATGGAATTCCCTCCCTTGCTGTCGTTTCGAAGTTTACGCCTCACGCATTGTACGCAAGCCGAAGTCCCGGCGAGCGCCATTCCATCGCCGCAAGCTTGCCCGTCGACGACATCGTGACGAACGCCGTGCGCATGTCTTTGTCCCCCCAGCAGATGTTGGTGACGATCAGATCTGGCAGCGGGGTGTGCTCGAATTTCTTCGTGTCGGGCCAGAAGGTCGAGATGCCGCCGGCCAGGATCGTCGCCACGCATACCCCGCCGTCTTCCTGCACGCCGAGCGAGTCGAAATAGCCCAGACCCGGATAGGCGCCCTCGAAATTCGCCGGCGTGAAGCCGCTCGGCGGCAGCGCGGTGCCGGGCGCCGACAGCGGCAGGCTCCAGAGCCGTCCCGGGAACGTCTCGGCGTAGTGCACCGTCTTGTAATCGGGCGACATGCCCACGCCGTTCGGCGACAGAAGCTCGCGAAGGACCTTGGAGATCTTCGAGCCGTCGGCCTGCGCATAGTAGAGCGCGCCATGCGTGCGGTACTTGTCGTTGGTGCTGCCGTGATCGGTGAACCAGAAGCCGCCCTGCTGGTCGAACACCAGATCGTTGGGCGCCTGCAGGGTCTCGCCGTCGCAGGACGTGTAGAGGACCTCGACCTTGCCGGTTGCCAGATCGATGCGCTCGATGCGCCCGCCCTTGTGCGAGGGCGGCGTGTGGCCCGGGATCATCAGCCCGTCGCGCTCGTGGATCTCGAAATTGCCGCCATTGTTGCAGCAATAGAGCGCGCCGTCGGGGCCGATCGCCAGCCCGTTGGGGCCGCCGCCGGGCTCAGCCACGGTCTGCGTCTTGCCGTCCGGCCGGACGCGCGTGATGCGTCCCGCGCCCATCTCCACCACGATGACCGAGCCGTCGTCCATCGCGACGGGACCTTCGGGAAACCTCAAGCCCGTGGCGAGTTCACGAATGGTCATGGCATTTCCCTTGGGTTTCGATCGGCGTCAGGCTAGCCCAGCCGCGCGAGCGCGCAAGTCCCGCTCGAGGGTGACGTAGCTGTAGCGCAGGCCTTCGGGGGTTTGGCGATCCTCGCGCGCCGTCTCGCGCCAGGTGTCGCGGCCGAAGGGCGGCATGCGCGTGTCGCCTTCGACATCGCCGTGCACTTGCGTCAGATGGACAAGCGACGCGTGCGGCAGCGCGGCGCGAAAGATATCCACGCCGCCGATGACGCAGATCTCGGGCACCCCGCCCGCGCGCGCGATGGCTTCGTCGAGGGAATGGGCGACGACCGCGCCCTCGGCATGGAAACTCCTGTCGCGCGTGACGACGATGTTGGCGCGGCCCGGCAGAGGCTTCTTGGGCAGGCTTTCCCACGTCCTGCGCCCCATGATGCAGGGCTTGCCGAGCGTCAGCGCCTTGAAGCGGCGCATGTCGTCTGCGATGCGCCAGGGGAGAGCGCCGTCCTTTCCGATGACGCCGTTGTCGGCCATCGCCAGCACGAGGGAGATCGCGCTCAACGCTTCGCCGCCTGTGCGAGCGCTTCGCCGCCGAGATTGTAGGCGTTCCAGTTGCGGATCGCGGTGGCGCCGAGGCTGTCGTAGAAATCGATCGACGGCTTGTTCCAGTCGAGCACTTCCCAGTCGATGCCGGCGCCGCGCTTCTCGATCACGCGCCGCGCGAGATGGCCGATCAGGGCCTGGCCGTAATGCCGGCCGCGGAATTCCGGCGGCACGAAGAGATCGGATAGAAAGATCTTCCTGGCTGCGGCGAAGCTGCCATAGGTCCAGTACCACGTCGCGATGCCGGCCGGCCGTTCGCCCTCGAACAGCAGGTCGCAGAAGATCGGCGGATTGTCGCAAAAGTAATCACGGCGCACGACGTCCGGCGTGATGTGGAAGCGCTCGAGCAGATGCTCGTATTCGGCGAGCGCATGAAGAAGCGCGACGACGACCTCCTCATCGCCCGGCACGGCCCGCCTGATGGAAAAAACCGTCATCCCGATTCACCTCAAATTTTCAGGAGGATAGGCCATGGATCGCGGCGGCGTCACGCCGGGCATGGGAACCGCCGGGCGCCGAGATCGTTAACACCGCTGAAAAAGGAGTTTCCATATGAAGAAAGTGCTTTTATCCGCGGCCGCCCTAGCGGCGCTTTTGAGCGCGCCGGCCGCCATGGCCCAGGACCAGAACAACGACAAACCCAGGCAGGAAGACCGCGCCAATCCCGGCAATGACAAGCAGGATCAGGGCGATAAGCCCGATCGCGGCGGTGATCGCACGAACGGTCCCGGCGGCGCGATGCAAGGTCCCGGCGACAACAACGGGCCGGACCGCGACCGTACGAAAGACAATGACAAGACCCGCAATGTCGACGTGCACAAGAACGTCGACGTGAACAAGAACGTCAACGTCCACAAGACGGTCGACAAGACGGTGGTGATGAAGGCCCGCGCAAACATCACCGCGCCGCGCCATTTCCATATCACGGCCTACGTGAAGCCGCCGGGCTGGTACCAGCACCGTTGGACCTATGGCGAAAGGCTGCCGCGCGCCTTCTTCGCGCCCGAATTCTTCATCGGCGATTTCGGCGCCTACGGCCTGATGGCGCCTTGGGACGGCTATGAGTGGGTGCGCTACGGCGACGATGCGCTGCTCATCGACGTCGACACGGGCGAAGTCATCCGCGTCGAGTACGGACTGTTCGACTAAGCCTTGACACGCGGGGCTTAAGCGAAATCCCGGGACGTCGTCCCGGGATTTCGCCTATTGGGCTTGTGCGGTTCTGCAGACATGAACCGCATACATCCGGCGCACGGGCGTTTGATTTTTCACCGTTCCCGCCGTTCCCTGAAGCGGAAGTGCGGGAACGGCGACATTGACCTGAACAGTAGAGGCGGACGTCGGGACACATTTCTTGTCCCTGCAACTCGCCAGCGAAAGCGCTGCGTTGCCCGACGCGTCTCCAACGCGCAACGCGGTCGGAATGCCGAATGTCGCCGTCCCGGCGGTCGTCGAGCCTGCGACGCGAACGTTCGGAATGTCGCTCGTCTGCAATACCAGCGTGCGCGGAACCGGATTCTTTTTCGTGCCCGCGCCGACGAACAACGCGCCCTGCGCCGACTCGTCCTCTTTCCAACCTGCCGGACAAGCCCCAGCGGTGAGCACCAATGCATCCTGCGGCAGCCCCTTCATCAATTGCCGCAGCACATTGCCCTTGACGCCTTCGATGTCCGCTAACGTTTCCTGAACTTTGTCCGATTTCAGCAAAGCGATCTGCTTCTCCTCGGCGTCGAACTGTCCCTTCAATGCCACGGCGCGTTGGTTCAATACGGATTGTTGATTGCTCAATCCGTTGAGATCGGTGTTTAACTTTTGCGCTTGGCCTTTCGCGTCGCCCACTTGCTTGTTCAGCTGGGTTTCGAGGTCTTTGACCTGGTTTATCGTATTGCGAGCCGAGCCGGCGACTTTGCTGATATCGCTCTCCAGCTGCCCGAGATCCTTCAACTTCTGCTGCAGGTTCGACTCCAGGATTTGCTTCGCGTCTTCGGCCGCCTTTGTGGGCAATTCGTAGAACAGATAGTAGAATGTGACCGCACCGAGACCGAGCACCCCGGTCGCGAAGAATTTCAAAAAGGAATAGAACTCCTCCTGCACTTTGAGCTTGAGAATGGCGGCGAGGCCTTCGTTCGTCCTAAGCGCAGTCTGGATCGCCTCGACATCGGCGGCCGGTGTTTCGAGATTCGGCAAATTAGCCCCCACTAAGAGATGACAAAAAGGACTCTAGCATAAGTTGTAAAAGTTTGGAAGCCGTTCATGGAGCGGCTCGATTCTGCCCCTCACACGGCGACTTCGGCCTTGATGTGCGGATGGGCCTGGTAGTTCTCGAGTTTGAAGTCCTCGTAGCGGAACCCGAAGATGTCCTTGACGTCCGGATTGATATGCATCCTGGGCAGCGGATAAGGCCGCCGCGAAAGCTGTTCGCGCGCCTGATCGAGATGGTTGAGATAGAGATGCGCGTCGCCGAAGGTGTGAACGAACTCGGCGGGCTCGAGGTCCGTCACCTGCGCCACCATCATCGTGAGCAGCGCATAGCTCGCGATGTTGAACGGCACGCCTAAGAAGATGTCCGCCGAGCGCTGATAGAGCTGGCAGGACAGCTTCCCGTTCGCGACGTAGAACTGGAACAGGCAGTGGCAGGGCGGCAGCGCCATCTTCGGCACGTCCGCCGGGTTCCACGCCGTGACCATGAGCCTGCGCGAATCCGGATTGCGTTTGATGTCGGTAATGAGGTTCGCGATCTGGTCGATCGTGCCGCCATGGCCGTCGGGCCAGGAGCGCCACTGACGGCCGTAGACGGGCCCTAGTTCGCCCGTCGCGTCCGCCCACTCGTCCCAGATGCCGACACCGTGCTCCTGCAGGTAACGCACATTGGTGTCGCCCTTCAGGAACCAGAGCAGCTCATGGACGATGCCCTTCAGGAACAGCTTCTTGGTCGTGACCATCGGAAAGCCTTGGGCGAGGTCGAAGCGCATCTGATGGCCGAAGACCGACAACGTTCCCGTACCCGTGCGGTCGTGCTTCTCCACGCCGCTTTTCAGCACGCGTTCCATGAGGTCGTGATACTGGCGCATGGGGCGGACTTCGGTGATTCCTTGGTATTTTAACCCGTAGCGCCTATATTAGAGACGTCCGGGCAACCGGACTATGGCGATAAACGGCCTCGTAATAAGCGGACCGGACCCGGGGGCGGTACCCGGCGCCTCCACCATATGCCCTTTTCGGGAGGGCATCTGTGGGGGCGAAACAGGATCGACGGACGTGTAAAGGTGGTTCTTTTGCCCGGTGTTGTTCCGCCGTTATCGGACTACTCGTACAGGTGCCAACGATAACGAAATGGCCCTCGCTGCCTAATAGGTAAGCGCAGCCCGGGGAGAGCTGGGCAACAGAATCTCCCCACTTGCCTCACGCCCAAATTTTCTGGGTGGCCGGGTCAAGCCCGGCCATGGAAGCTGGGCAACAGAATCTCCCCACTTATTCCCTTACCAAGGCACCTCGTTGCGGATGCGCTGGCCGAGCAGCGGGTATTTGCGCGCGAGCCGCCGCAGGTCCTCGCCCATCAGGTTCATCATCCGCATCTCGGTGCGTGCCCACACCGTGCGCTTGTAGGTTCCGCCGTCGCCCAGCGATTCCTCGCCGATGATATCGCCGGCCTCCAGGTCCCACGAGCCGTTCTCGTCCTCGGCATGGGCGCGGCCGGAGATCACCAGATAGAACATGTCCGCGCTTTGGCCCGCGACGGTGATGCGGGTGTGGTCCTGGACGACGGCCGCGCCCATCGTGTCGAGGATCTGGCGGATCGCGTCCACTTCGAAGCCGTCGAACAGCGGCTGGCGCTTGACCATGCTCCAGGTGATCGAGAATTCGCGCTTGTGCAGGCCGTTGACGAAGCCCGTGGCGATGATGCCGACGGGCAGCGCGAAGAGCACGAGCCCGGTCACCATCGTGATCCCCGCCCACAGCTTGCCTGCCCAGGTGATCGGCGTCTCGTCGCCATAGCCCACGGTGGTCAGCGTGGTGATCGCCCAATACATCGCGCCCGGCAGCGTGCCGAAGACCTTGGGCTGGGCCGAACCCTCGATCAGATGCATCACCTCTCCCGTCACGCAGACCGTGAAAATCAGGAGGATGAACGCGCCGAACAGCGCGCGGCGCTCGGCATAGAGCACGCCGAGCAGCGCCGGCATCGCCTGCGAATAGCGCGCGATCTTGAGCAGGCGCAGAAGCCTCAGCACGCGCAGCGCGCGCAGATCGACCGCGCCGCCGAAGCCGAGCGCGAGGAAGTAGGGCGCGAAGGAGAGGAAATCGACGATCATCATCGGGCGCATCGCGAAGCGCAGCCTGCCGCTCCACGGCCGTCCGTCGCCGATGCGCGGATCCTCGACCGAGGACCACACGCGGAAGAAATACTCCACCGCGAAGATATAGACCGTCACCTGCTCGAAGGTGGTGAAGAACGCGCGATAGGGGTTGTAGAGCTCCGGCACCGTCTCCAGGATCACCGCGATCGTGTTGCTGACGATCAGGAAGATCAGGAACATCTCCACCACACGGCTGATGCCGCCTTCGGTGTGGCCTTCCTCCAGGATCAGATAGGCCCATTGGCGCATGGTCGGCCGGTGCTCGGCCTTCCGCGCCAGCCGCTTGGAAGATTGGGTGTCGTTTTCCTGCTGCAATCCAAGCCCCCTTGAAGGTCGCGAGGGCTAACTACCCCGCCGCGCGCGATCGATCCAAGACAAACGTGCGAGGCCGCGTTTTTCCGTCCCTCGGGCCGGGCTTTGCGCCGGGTCCCCGGCAAGGGCTTATGAAAACGCGGTAATTTACCTGTTGAGACTAATTCGCAATTATGTAAGCTAGCTGGACGATCGGCCCTGCGCCCGACACGGCGCGGCAAGTGCGTCGGAAAAGAGCGTTCATCGACGGGGAGTTTGTCATGAAGTCCATGATTTTCGGGGCTTTGCTCGCGCTATGCTGCGCGGCGCTTGTACCCGGCCAGGCTCTCGCGAACGGCGGCGTTTGTCCGAGGCCCGCTATCGGCGGCGAGATCGCGCCGCCCCCTGACCTCTTCAGCTCCAACGGCACGCTCGAGACGGCGCTCAACTATTTCACCTCGGTCGACGACGAAGGCCGCACGCTGTTCTGCTTCGTCACGCCCGACGGGAAGCTGTCGCCGACGCTGCACGTCAATCCCGGCGACCAGATCAAGATCCATCTCACCAACATGATCCCCGCGAGCCCGGGCGGCCGCTCGGAAGTCGTCAGCAACGACGCGATGGTCTGCGGCAGCAAGACGATGACCGACACCTCGGTCAACATGCACTTCCACGGCATGAACGTGACGCCGGGATGCCATGGCGACGAGGTCATCCACACGCTCGTCAATTCGGGCAAGACCTTCGACTACCACTTCCGCGTTCCCGCGAACGAGCCGCCGGGACTTTACTGGTATCACCCCCACGTCCACGGCCTGTCGTCGATCGCGGTGCAGGGCGGCGGCACGGGCGTCATCGAGGTCCAAGGCATCGCCAACATCCAGCCGGCGGTCGCGGGGCTCCCCGAGCGCTTCGTCGTCCTGCGCGACGAGCCCAGGATCGGCGACATCCTCCATCTGCACAATTTGAAGCAGGTGCCCAACTGGGACGTCTCGGTCAATTACGTGACCGTCCCGTTCCCCGCCTACACGCCCGCGACCATCACCATGCAGGCGGGACAGCCGGAGTTCTGGCGCGTCGCCAACGCCGCGGCGAACACCATCATGGACCTGCGCGTCAAATATGACGGCGTCGATCAGCCGGTTCAGGTGGTGGGCTATGACGGCGTGCCGGCGGGCTCGCAGGACGGCACGCGCCAGGGCGTGCTCGTGACGCAGACGGGCATGCTTCTGCCGCCCGCGAGCCGCGTCGAGTTCATCGTGAACCCGCCCGGCCCCGACGTGAAGAGCGCCGTGTTCGAGACCGAGAACATCGAAGGCGGACCGGCGGCAGACTCCAATCCCACCCGCCCGCTGGCGCAGATCCTGGTGAGCAGCGCCCCGGTCCATCTGCCGCGCGTGCCCAAGCCCGACGGCCCGCCGAACAAGCAGCGCTTCGAGGACCTGAAGACCGCGAAGGTCACCGCCAACCGCCTTCTCTATTTCTCCGAGACGCCCGCCATCATCCCGCGTGACGGCAATGGCCGCGTCGTCGAGCCGGTCGCGTTCTACATCACCGTCGATGGTCAGCTGCGCGAGCTTTTCGACGCCAACAACCCGCCTGCGATCACCACCACGCAGGGCGCGGTCGAGGAATGGAAGATCCAGAACCGCTCGCCCGAGGTGCACGAGTTCCACATGCACCAGATCCATTTCCTGGTGCAGGAGGTGAGCGGCGTGAAGATCCCGCTGGACCAGCAGCAGTTCTACGACACGTTCCAGGTGCCGTATTGGGACGGCAAGCACGCCTATCCCTACATCAAGGTGAAGATGGATTTCCGCGGCGCGGTCGTGGGCGACTTCGTCTACCACTGCCACATCCTCGACCACGAGGACGGCGGCATGATGGCGATCATCCGCGTGCTGCCCAGGAATCCCACGAAAGGCTGATACCGTGCGCATGCCGATGATCCTGAAAGGGGCGCTGCTCGCCTTGGCGGCCGCGCTTCTGCTGCCGGCCCACGCGCTTGCCGGCGCGAGCGGCGCATGTCCGCGGCCACAGACCGGCAGCGTCGTCGAGCCGCCGCCGGACGTCTATTCCAAGAACGGTGCGGTGCGCCTCGACTTCAACTATGTCACCTCGGTCGACGACAAGGGCCGCACGCTCTTCTGCTTCGTCACCGATCACGGAATGCAGTCGCCGACGCTGCATGTGAACCCCGGCGACAAGATCGTGCTCAACGTCACCAACATGGTGCCGGCCGACCCGGGAAAGACCGAGGTGGTGTCGAACTCGACCGACGTCTGCGGCGATGCCAACATGACCTCGACCTCGGTCAACGTGCATTTCCACGGCACCAACACGGCGCCCGCCTGCCACAGCGACGAGGTGATCCGCACCCTTATCAATTCCGGCGAGAGCTTCCGCTACGAGGTCGACATCCCGAAGAACGAGCCGCCGGGGATGTACTGGTACCACCCGCACGTCCACGGCATCTCGTCGGTGGCGGTGACGGGCGGCGCGTCCGGCGCGATCGAGGTGGAAGGCATCGAGGCGATCCAGCCCGCGGTTGTGGGCCTGCCCCAGCGCATCCTCGTCATCCGCGATCTGGCGGTGGCCAGCAGCGGCCCCGTCATCGGGACGAGCCATCCCATCGTCGAGCCCTTCTGGGATATCTCGACCAACTACGTGCCGGTCGAATATCCGGTCGAGAAGCCGGCCATCCTGAAGATGCATGCGGGCGAGAAGGAATTCTGGCGCGTCGTCAATGCCTCGGCCAACTCCATCCTCGACATCCAGATCAAATACGACATGGTGCAGCAGCCGCTTCAGGTCGTGGCCTTCGACGGCGTGCCCACCGGTTCGCAGGACGGCAAGCATCAAGGCACGATCGTCACCGAGAACGACATCCTCATCCCGCCCGCAGGCCGCGCCGAGTTCATCGTCACCGCGCCGGACGCCTCGGTGAAGAACGCGCAGTTCTCGACCGAGACCATCGACTCGGGCCCGCTCGGCGACTCTCTGCCGTTCAGGCCGCTCGCCAATATCGAGCTCACCACCGATCCGCTCGGCCTGCCCGTCACCCAGGCGCCGAAGGGCCCCGTGGGCGCCCAGCGCTTCGCCGATCTCGACAAGGTCAGGCCGACCGCGAAACGCAAGCTCTATTTCTCCGAGACCTTCGGCCATGTGCGCGGCGGCGGCGTCGGGCGCGGCGGCCAGCGCGTGAACTTCTTCATCACGGTGAAGGGCCAGAAGCCCGTCCCCTACGATCCCAACAACCCGCCCGCGATCATCACGACCCAGGGCGCGGTCGAGGACTGGACGATCGAGAACCAGGCGCCGGAGGTGCATGAGTTCCACATGCACCAGATCCACTTCCTGCTGCTGGCGATCAACGGCGTGCCCGTGCCGCCCGAGCAGCGCCAGTTCTACGACACGTTCCAGGTTCCCTATTGGGACCAGGTGGGGCCCTTCCCGAGCATCAAGGTGCGGATGGATTTCCGCGGTCCCGTAGCCGGCGATTTCGTCTATCATTGCCATATCCTCCAGCACGAGGACGCGGGCATGATGGCGATCATCCGGGTGCTGCCGAAGAAGTGAGTATGCGATGCGTAACCTGAGCAGGCCGCTTGCCGCGGCGTTCGCGCTGTTGCTGGCGCTTCCCGCAGCACACGCCGACGACGCGCCGCCCGTGCCCGTGAACGGCCATTTCACGCTGCAGACGCTGGACGGCAAGACGGTCAGCGATACCGACTATCGCGGCAAGTACCTCGTCGTCTATTTCGGCTACACCTTCTGTCCCGACGTCTGCCCCACGACGCTGTCGCAGATCGGCGCCGCGCTCACCGAGCTCGGCCCCAAGGCGGACAAGTTCCAGCCCGTGTTCATCACCCTCGACCCGGCACGCGACAAGGAGCCGGTGATGCGCGACTACATGAAGGCGTTCGATCCCAGGATCATCGGCCTCATCGGCGATCCCGAGGACATCGAGGATGCAGCGAAATCCTTCCACGCCTACTACCGCCCGCGCGCGCTGGGCAACGGCCAGTACACCGTCGACCACAGCTCCTACATCTATGTGATCGATCCCAAGGGGAAGTTCGTCGAGCTGCTCACCGGCGACCTGCCCGGCCATCCGTTGGCCTCCGACTTCAAGAAGCTCGTCAAGTGAGGCGGCTCGCCCTCATCGCCGCCTGTCTCGCGTTTGCGGCCGGCGCGCGCGCCGCCGATCTGCCTGCGCATTTCGCCGACGCCGACAACGAGACGCTGGTGATGCACGGCCTCGACATCTACAGCCAGCGCTGCGCGGGCTGTCACGGCCGCAGGCTCGAAGGCCAGGCGCTGTGGCAGTTGCGCGACCAGTATCTCGGCCGCCGCGCGCCGCCGCACGATTCGACCGGCCACACCTGGCAGCATTCCGACGACGACCTGTTCGCGATGACCAAGAACGGCCGCTTCCCGCAGGCGCCGAAGGACGTCGTCTCCTACATGCCCGCCTTCGACAAATCGCTCGGCGACGACGACATCCTGGCGGTGCTCGCCTTCATAAAATCGCGCTGGCCGACCGGCATCCGCGCCTCGCAATCGATGCTCAATCCGGGCTTCAGGGGCATGCCCAGGGACGCCGACAAGGTGGACTGGACGCTGCCGCCCAACTGCACCGCCTCGTTCCAGCGCTGGGGCCTGTCGCAGCCGAAGTGATTATTTCGCCGCCAGGACTTCGGGCATCGAGGGAACGTCGTTGGCCTGCTTGTTCAGTTTCTGCGGCTTGAACTCGGCGACGGCCTTCTGCGCGGCGGACAATTCCTCGGACGAGAGCTGGGTTGCGATCGCGCCGGCGCGCGTCTTGGCGATCGCGTCGCCCGACGCGGCTGCGATCCCATACCATTTGCAGGCATCGAGCAGGCTTTGCGGCACGCCGTCGCCACGCTCGTAGAGGACGGCGAGATTGAACTGCGCGTCGACATAGCCCAGGCCCGCCGAGCGCTCGAACCAGCGCGCCGCCTCGCTGAAATCCTTCATGCTCTCGTCGGCGCCGGCATAGAGCCCGGCAAGATTGCTCATCGCGTGGCGGTTGCCCTGGGCGGCCGAGGCCAGGTAGAGCCGCGTCGCTTTCGCCGGATCGGCATGGACGCCGCGTCCGCTTTGATACAGCGCGCCGAGCGCGTTCTCAGCGACCGCATTGCCGTGATCGGCGGCGCGTCCGAGCCAATGCGCCGCAAGCGCGTCGTCGTGCCCGCCTTCGAGATATTTGAGGCCGATCAGAAGCTCTGCCGGCGCATTGCCCTTCTCCGCCAGCGCGCTCAGACGGTCGAGCGGGGCGAGCGTGGGATGCATGGGCGACGCGACCGGCGCGGGCTTGGATTGTGCCTGGCTTACGCCATGCGAACCGGGACGGAAGACGAACAGCGCACCGGCCGCGCCCAGGCTCAGGATCGCGATGGCGGCCGCGGCCATCATGCGGCGGCGGCGCCGGGCACGCTCTTCCTCGAACTCCGCCTCGCGCTCGGCGGCCTGGCGCGCACCTTCCTTGGCGATGCCGCGCACCGCCGTGAGATAGGCATGCTTGGTGTTTTCGGACTGAGACGCGGCGTCGGACGGCTCCTCGAGCTGCGCGGCATCGGATATTTCGGGCGCGGGCGATTCGGCCGCGGGGATTTCGGGCTGCTCGACCGGTGCCGCAGGCTCGGCCCAGGCGCGCGCAGCCGAGACGGCACCGCGCTGCGGCCCCTCCAGCGCCTCCATGCGCGTTTCAAGCTGATGGATGCTCAGGCGAAGCTCGGAGACGGTCTTCAGCTGCCGCGTGTCGGCGCCGTCGGCGCGCGCCTGAAGCTGTTCGATCTCGTCGCTGACGGGCCTGAGCCGGCGCACCGCCTCGGTCTCGTTCGCGGCCTGGCGCGTCTCCAGCCCCGAGATGGATTTCTCGAGCACACGGATGCGCGTATCCAGCCGCGCTATGACGGCGTCCGTGCCTTCGCGGATCGCACTCTCGGGCAGGATCAGCCGCTTGGCGATCTCGTCCAGGTGAGCGGCGTGCTGGCGCCGGCGCTCACCCTGCTCGGCCAGGATGTCGCGCGGATCTTCGGCGGGCGCCTCGGCTTGTTCCGCCGTGACCGGTTCCTCTTCCACGACCTGCTGCGCAGCTTCGAGGACGTCCTGCGTCGCGGGCTCGCTTGCGGGCGCCGGATCGGCGGCTGCCTCTTGGTGCTCCGTGGCCGGCTCGTCGGGCTCGGCGTCCACCGCCCCGGCCGCAACAGGGGCTTCGCTTGCGGGCGCCGGATCGGCGGCTGCCTCTTGCTGCTCCTCGACAGGCTCGTCGGGCTTGGCTTCCACCACCTCGGCCGCGACAGGGACCTCGGGCGCGGACTCTTCGATGGCGATTTGGGGTTCCTCGGCAGGCAGCGCCGCCTCGTAGACGATCCAGTCTTCCGAACCGTCGTCGTCGGCCGCCGCGGCTTGTGGGGCCGGAGTGGGTTGCGGCTCGGGCACGTCCTCGGCGGCGATGCTTTCCGGAAGGAACGCGAGCAGGTCGGGCTGGTAGTTCACCCAGATCGCCGCGGACGGGTCGTCGTTCTCTTGGGGGCCAGGCGCTTCGGCGACGGATTCGGGTTCAGGCGCTGAGCCCGGCACCAGGGCGCGCAGAAGCTCGCCACGGCCGGAAAAGAAGCCATAGACGGTCGCCCGCGCCATCCCGGCCTCGTCGGCCACGGCTCCCAGCGTGAGCGCGGTCTCGCCGTTGCGCGCGACCAGGCCCCTGGCGACCCCGATCAGCGCGTCGCGCGTGGCGGCACGCTCGCGCTGGCTGACCCAATGCGGCTTCGTCGTGGGCTTGAAGATGTCAGTCCTGACGGACAATGCGCCAATCCAGGGCCCCCAACGGGCCTCTCCTCGTGCGCGCCTAAGATGCCTTACGGCGAATGAAGATTTGGTTTGGGGGCGCCGTTTACGAAAGGTTACCGCTTGGTTGTGAATTGTCGCCAAAAACTCCGGCTTCGGGCCCGCAACCCCTTTGGCCCTGCTTGCATCGCCGCGCGTTCTCCTGTTGCTTGAGACCGCATCAACGAATCTGGCGTCATGTACAATTGCGCGAAGTGCCCGGGCTATTGCTGCTCCTATCCGCTGATCCAGTTGACCAAGCGCGACGTGGAGCGTCTGGCGCGCCACTTCGACCTGACCTTCGAGCAGGCCCGCAAGAAGTTCACCAAGGTCGACACCGGCGCCAAATACGCCATGCGCCGCAAGGCAGACGAGGTTTTCGGGCGCATCTGCCGCTTCTTCGACACCGACAAGCGCCGCTGCACGATCTATAGCGCCCGGCCCACGATCTGCCGCGAGTATCCGGGCGGGCGCTGCGGCTATTACGATTTCCTCGCCTCGGAGCGGTCGAGCCAGGCCGACCCGGACCACATCGCCACCACCTGGAACAAATAGGCGGGATCGAGCGCGAGATAGAACGCGGCGGCGATGACGGCGAGGTCGAGCGCGTAGAGATAGCGGTAGTCGCAGGCGATAGAGATCACGAAGAAGCTCGCCGTGAAGGCGAACGCCGCCAGCAGCAGGAACGCGAACGCCGTGTCGCCGGGGGCGCGGCGCTTCAGGAACAAGACCAGCATCCCAAGCCCCAGCACCGCGAAGGTGAGATGGGAGAGCACGGGCGTGCCCATGAACGCCTTGGCATAGGCGCTGAGCGCCAGATCGCGCGGGCTCCGGCGCGGCTTCAGGTCCAGATCGGCCATCTCGCCCGCGGGCCCTTCGACGCCGACGAAGACCGGCCGGCAGGCGTCGATATCGGGGGTCAGCACCACCCAGCGGAAGACCTCGGCGCGGGTCTTCAGATAAAGCCAGGGATGGCCAAGCACGAGATCGGCCCACTGCCGCGCCATCGCTTCGGGCTCGGCGTCGGCGAACGCGTTCTGCAGCGCCTGCGAGCCCACCAGCGTGTCGTTGCGCTGCGGCGTATAGAGCCGCACACCGTCGGTGCGGATCAGCCGTTCGAGATCGGAATCGTCCTCATCCAGCCGGTCGAGCGGCAGCGAGGGATCGGCCCTCACCGCGCCGATGAGATCGTAGAGCCGCAGCAGCTTCAGTTGCGCCACCGGTCCCTCGCCGTGGTCGCTGTCGCGCGCGAACAGCGCGCCGGCGCCGAACACCACCGCCAGAGTCGCGGCAAGTGCTGCGGATCCGATCAGCGCGCCGGCTTTGAGCCCGCGGTTGCGCCACGCGACGACAGCCAAGGCAAAAGCCCCGAACACCGGTGCGACGAGCCCGTTCTGGCGCGCCAGCGCCGCGAGGGCGAAGAGAAGGAACGCAGCCGCGACCCAGGCCCAGCGCGCTTTCGCGTTCGTCCAGCGCGCCTCTGCCTGGGCCAGCGCGATGAAGCCCGCGACCATGGCGTTGGCGAACAGCACGTCCTTCCAGACGATGGTTTGATACAGAACCAGTTGCGGAAGCGGCAGGCAGAGCAAGAGGACGGCGACCGCGAGCCAGCGCACGCGCGGCCTGAGCCAGACGAGCGAAAGGAGCGCCGCGAACAGCAGCGCCGCGTCGAACAGCACGAAGAGCCCGGTGCCGGGCAGGATCCGATCACCCAGGCCCAGCAGCCACGCCATCACCGGCGGGTGCCAGGAGTGATAGAATCCGAAACGCCCGTCATGCAGCTGCACGATCGAGTCGAAGGAGAGATGCCCCGGCCAGGAGAGGCCGAGCGTGATGGCGTACCCCGCGATCAGGACCGCGGCCGCCGCGATACGCGCTGTCGAACCCGATGCCATCGCCCCTCCCATTTTCAGTATGGCGCGGTTCGGCGAATTGTTCATCATGGCCGGCCATGAACTATCGCCACGCCTTCCATGCCGGGAACTTCGCCGATGTGGTCAAGCATCTGGCGCTGGTGTCGATCCTGACGAGCCTGAGGAAGAAGCCGGCCGCCTTCGCCGTGGTCGACACCCATGCCGGGCGCGGACTCTACGACCTCACGAGCGACGAAGCCGTGCGCGGCGGCGAGGCGGCATCGGGGATCGAGCGCCTGCGCGATCAGGGCGGCGGACCCGAGACGCTGCGGCTCTATCTCGATCTCGTGCGCGGCGTGGGCGAGGGACGCTATCCGGGCTCGCCGCTCATCGCGGCCAAGCTCCTGCGCGAGCAGGACCGCATGGTCGCGATCGAGAAGCACAGGGAAGATTTCCGCGCGCTGGCCGCGACGCTCGCACCCTTCCGCCGCGCGCGCGCCGTCGAGGCGGACGGCTATGCGCGCCTGAATGCGCTGCTGCCGCCGCAGGAACGGCGCGGACTTGTCCTGATCGATCCGCCTTTCGAAGCAGCGGACGAATTCGCGGACGCCGCGCGCGCCGTGGGCGGCGCTCTCAAGAGGTTCGCGACAGGCATCGTCGTCGTCTGGTTCCCGATCAAATCGGCCGCCGCCGCGGACGCCTTCTGCGGCGAGGTCCTCGCATTCGGCCCGAAAAAGGCGCTGAGGCTCGACATCGCCGTGGACGCGCCCTCCGGCCGGCTGGGCGCCGCGGGCCTGCTGGTCATCAACCCGCCTTTCGGCTTCGCGCAGGACATGGCCGCGACGCTGGCCACGGTGACCCCGCACCTTGGCCGGGAAAAATCGGCCCGCTTCGAGATTCTTACCCTGGCAGGCGAGGAATAGAATGGCGGAGGATCGGGCACCTCCCGACAAACTGTCTCCAGTCCTGAGGTCAGATTAGTGGCATTCCGCGCCTAAACAAGCTTGCCGCGGGGGCCTCCCCTTCCGAGCATTTACCCAACTGAGGGGTAAAAGCAGCACCCCTTGGCAATACCGAAGGGGCACCAGAAGCTATTGGCTTACCGCCACCAGCCGGCTGGAGAGGACCGCCCATCTCTTCCTTCAGGCCGGCCAGCCTGCCGCCGTTCAGCCAGCAATGGCTGCGCAACCCGTCCAAGAAGGTCTTGGCCTCGGCGCGGAAGGCCGGGGTTAATTGTTCGATGGATTGCTGGAAGTGTGCTGGGCGGCGTCGAGCGCGTCGGCTCATTGCCTACCGAGGAGATGGAGCCCGTGTCTACCTAACGACCCTCGCAGGTGCGAAAAATCATCTCACCGCGGTCATAAAGGGTCACTGGGCCGTCGGACGATATGACGAAAACCAGCCCCTTTATGAGACGGGAAAACATCTTTGCAGTCAGGTGACGGGTGCCTCCTTCAGATTCCGTCGCCGACATGGCGTCGCTTGGATTCACCAGCCAGTTCCGTGCGGTCTTAACTCGCCCATCATGGTCAATCAGAACGGCCCCGTCTGTGCGCTTCATCAATGTTACGAGCAGATTTTGATGGGCCCTTACGTCTACCTTCAAATCTGGCGGTAGCTCGATTGCTTTTCGGGTATTCAAGATGCCTCTATCACCTATGTCATCCTCCGGGTGGAGCAATATTATGGTGCCGCCCACCCCTTTCTCTGCTCCAAGAGTGTGGATTGAGAGGCGCAGGATTGAGTCCAGCACCTGGTTCTCCCAGGGATTTTCGCCCCGAGTCCGGTTGATGTAAGCCCCGAGAATGCTCTTGAAATCATACTGATATTTAAAAAAATACAATCGCGCCGCTCGATGTAGGGCGATACCATCAGCGCAGAGAGTGACTATCTCTCCTCCCGCCGTCTTCTTTATCAGAAGAAAGTCCTTTTTTAGCGGTCGCCCATGCACCTCGCCGCCCTTGTTATAAAGAACGTCATCTCGAAGGGTGAACAATTCGAGTTCATCGGCAATCATCTGATCGGTGAATGAATACACGCCTGTTTCGCGAGGACAGATTACCCGGAAAGTCTGGATACCGTCGCAATAGATGCGCGTATCGGCCGGGATGCTCGAGATCCATTTGCCGCGGGGCAAGTGCTGCTCATATCGATCAAAATCATGCGAGCAAATAATCGCACCGTAGGTCGGCGCCCTACCCTCGAAAGGTGGATCAAATATAGTGTCCACCAGCTCCTGAAGAAATATACGATTTATGCCGAACGGGTCGTGAGTCAGATAATCATTTTTCTCAAATTCGTTCCTCCAGAAAGCTAAGTGACGGGACTTTTCGTCACTGGCGCTATCCATTACGAAACCGTGCAAGAAGAACACTTCGAGCACCCGCTGCTACAACTGGACGCTCCGGGCAATTTGGGATCGCGGTCGGGACGTGAGCCAAAATGGCGCTGCCAGATTTCGCAGGTTCTCTCGAACGCGTCCTCTAGTGCCTTTCTATCTGCGGTGCCATTGAGGCCAAAGTACGGATAATGATGAAGAAAATGGCCGAATATGCGCTCACAGTCTTCTTGATACGCCCGCGTGTCGAGTATGTGGGCATGCCAAAATGCATCGATGCTTTTTGTGGGTACGATCTTTATGTCCGGATAGGCCGCCTGGAGGGCTAAGAACTGTCGATAGCGGCGTTCAACATATTCTGTAGATATATTACATTCGGGGCATATGACTCCGCTCTCGACGTTTATTTTCATTTTCAGTCGCCCGAAATCTACACTTGAGACACGGGACATGGCCTCATTCACGAGATCGTGCTTGGAGACGGTGGTAGTCGAGGCACGCACTCTGCCAAGTTCTCGACTTAGATCGTTCATAGTTGATCCTACCTGAGGTCGCAAATCCTGGAGTTTAGCTTAGCCGACTTTGAGAGAATATCTGAAAGAATCGGCATCCGCGAAAGTCACCGGCATCGAACAAATAACCCGGAAAATTCCTTCTTTTTCAACAGCTTAGACCACTGGAGAGCTAGGGTCGAAAAGGGGTGGCGGACAGGGAGGGATTCGAACCCCCGATACCCTTGCGAGTATGCCGCATTTCGAGTGCGGTGCTTTCAACCGCTCAGCCACCTGTCCGCGGAAGGGGGATCAGATACTTAACCCGCGCCCTTCGCGCAAGCGGGCCCGTTTCTCAAGGGATATAGGGCGGGGGCGTGCGTCTGGCCTCGAAACCGTCGTCTAGCATGTGCCCGGTCACCGGCGCGGCGAGAGCGGCGCGTGCGGACGTGCCGGAGCTCAGGATCCGGGCCGCCACCTTCTCAAGCCAGCCGTTCGGCAACGGCGTCTCTTTCGGCTTGCCGTACGGGCAGCCGAGGGGGAACTTCCAGTGACGGTTGTCGCAGAACACGCACGGCCCGTCGGTACGCGCCAGATAGCCCGGATGCCCCGCGACCGGCGCCACGAAGGACAGCGCGTGCTTGTCGAACGCGTCCTCGAACACGCCTTCGATCATGGCGTTGGGGTCGTAATAGGTGCCCGCGAGCCTCGCCCAGGCGTCGGGCCATGCCGTCTTCAAATGCGCCACGACCGCGTCGGCGTCCTTCGAGATCGCGATCGCGGTGAACGGGCCCGACGCTTCGGGCCGGGCGAGTCTCGGATCGGTCTTGAGGAACTTGGCGCAGTCCGAGAACGCCTGCTGGAACGAAGCCCAATCGCCATGCCGCATGCGGAATTGGGGCGTGAAATTGCTCGCATAGGAGAAATGCGGCGCGACCACCAGCCGCGTCGCAATGCTGTAGTGATGGCCGTCGACGGTCGCCGCGAATTTGAAGACGCAGGGCGTGCGCGTATCGGTCGTGGCGCGGAGCAGCGAGAACGCGCCGTCTTCCGGCTCGGCCGCAAGCACGGGCGTGATGAGATGGCCGAAGGCGGAGCGGAACATGTCGAAGCTCGCCTCGCCCACCAGGATGAGGACCGCCGGCCGCGTCTGCAGCAATTGCTTCAGCGCCCAGGCGTTCTTCTGCACGCAATTGCCGATGATCGTGCGCACGCTGTCGCCGGAGCCGCCGAGCCAGGGCGGGCCCCAATGCGGCGAGGCGCAGGCGACCATGTCGAGTTGGCCCACATCCTCGCCGACGCGCAGATGGGCGTCGTGGCCCTTGGCTTTCAGGAATGCGTTGAAGCGGTCGAGCATCGGCACGATGCGCTCGTAGTAGCCGATCTGCTGGGCATAGACCTCGGCCGCATGGCCTGCGGGGACATCGAGACGGCCCGCGATCACCGCACCCTGGGCGAAACGGTTGTGCGGCGGGAAAGTGTCGAAGAGCAGGACGTAACGCGGCTCGCCTAGCGCGCCTGGGATCGCGATCGCCGTATCCTGCGCCTCGCCGTCATAGCGCACCTTGATCGTGAAGCCCGGCGCATCGCTCGGACGGTCGGCGGAGACGAACACGCCCGGCTTGGCGGCGACGACGGCGTTCGACTTGTCGAGATAGCGTTGGGCGAAGCCCAGATCGAAGCGCTCCTGATAGACCGAGCGATAGCGGTAGTAATAGGCATACTTCGTCCAGGAATCGCTGCCCGCATCGCTCGAGAAGCTGGGATAGCACCACGACGCGCCCGCCTGGCCGGGCAGGAACGCGGTCAGATTGGGATTGATGCCGATGGTCATGATCGGCGCCTTGCGGCATCCATCCATCACCTCCGCGTCGGGGAAGGCGGGCGGCCGGGTCTTGCCCTTGACCCAGGCGAAGCTGACCGGATTGCCGGAAGGCTCCGCGGTCTTGGGCGTGCTCGCGGTGAAATCCCAGGACGGGTACGGCCCATAGGGTTGAGGCTTGCCGTTCTCGGGCCAGAAGAAGCCGCAGGTGCCGCAGCTGCGCACGTTGTAGACGAGGTCGATCTCCAGCGGATCGCCGGTCGTATGCGGCGCGGTGCGGCGCGGCGGATCGTAAGCCATCCTCTTGCTCCCCGACATCAGGCGGCCGCGCGAGTCTCCGCCAGATCCTGCAGAAATACAATCGACGATTGAGGCGCCCGCTTTGCAGGCGCCGCTGGCGTCCTGTAGATTTTGCCTGGCAATTGGGAGCGTCTTTTGACCACGGCACAGGAACAGAGCCTGCCCGGCTGGCTGTATATCGACCGCGATTTCTTCGAGGCCGAGCGCCGGCACCTGTTTGCCAGGACCTGGCACATCGTCTGCCATATGAGCGATATCCCGGACCCAGGCGACTACCTCACGCTCGACATCCTGGGCGAGAAGTTCGTCAGCCTGCGCGGGGCCGACGGCGTGGTGCGCAGCTTCCACAATGTCTGCCGCCACCGCGCCTCGCGGCTGGCCGACGGCGACAGCGGCAATTGCGGGCACAGGCTCGTCTGTCCCTATCACGCCTGGAGCTACGGCCTGGACGGGACGCTCCGCTCCGTGCCGCCCTGGCAGGGGATGGAGGACCTCGACCTCAAGCGCCACGGGCTCAACCCCCTCGACCAGGAGATCTGGCGCGGCTTCGTCTTCGTGCGCACCGAGAAGGGCCTGCCCTCCGTCGCCGAGATGATGGAGCCTTACGAGGCCGAGATCGCCCCGCACGGCTTCGAGGATCTGAAGCCCCAGGGCCGCGTGACGCTGCGGCCCCGCGCCGTCAACTGGAAGAACATCGCGGACAATTACGGCGACGGGTTGCACATCCCCGTCGCGCATCCGGGTCTCACCCGCCTGTTCGGCAACACCTACGCCCTCGAGGCCAAGCCCTGGGTCGACAAGATGGACGCGCGCGTCGGCACGAAGCCGTCGTCCAACTGGGTCGAGCGCGCCTATCAGAAGCGGCTCGACCTCTTCGACCACCTGCCCGAGGAGCGCAGGCGGGTGTGGAGCTATTACCGGCTGTGGCCGAACATCGCCTTCGACGTCTATCCCGACCAGGTCGACTTCATGCAGTTCGTGCCGATCTCGCCGACGCAGACCATGATCCGCGAGATCGCCTACGTGCGCCCCGACGCGCGGCGCGAGGTGCGCGCGGCGCGCTATCTCAACTGGCGCATCAACCGCCAGGTCAATGCCGAGGACACCGTGCTCGTCGCGCGCGTGCAGGCGGGGATGGAATCGTCGAGCTATGTGAGCGGGCCGCTGTCGAAATCGGAAGTCTGCCTGGCGGCGTTCGCGCGGCGGATGCGCCAGGCGATACCGCCTTCGGCCTTCACCCCGCCCGGCTCCTTCGCCGATCTCAGGCGCGCCGCGGAATAGATGCGCGCTCTCCTCGCGCTGCTGCTGCTCGCGACGCAACCCGCGCACAAGACGCCCACGGTCTCGGTGTATCAGCAGGAAGAGACGATGACGTTCGCCCAGCGCATGCGGCGCTGGAACCCGCTGATCGCCAAGGCCTCGAAGCGCTTCGGCGTGCCCGATAGCTGGATCCGCGCGGTGATGCAGGCCGAGAGCGGCGGACGGCTGCGGCTTGCCGGCAAGCCGATCGTCTCCGACGCCGGCGCGATGGGGCTGATGCAGCTCATGCCCGCGACCTATGCCGAGATGCGCGCGCAATACGGCCTCAAGCGCGACCCCTTCGATCCGCACGACAACATCTTCGCGGGCGCGGCTTACCTGCGCTGGCTGCGGGCCAGGTACGGCTATCCCACGATGTTCGCCGCCTACAATGACGGGCCGGGCAACCTCGAGGACACGCTGAAGAGCGGCGGCCTGCTGCCCAGGGAGACCCGGCTCTATCTCGCGGACGTCACCGCCTCGGTCGAAGGCCGCAAGGGCGGCGCGCGCGGCATGGCCGAGCTCACGCGTCCGAACGGCGAGCCGATCCTCGTCGACTGCACCCAGGTCACGCGCATCCGCGCGCCCTTGCCCGACGAGTACACCGACACGGTCCAATCGGTGATCACCATCGGCAAGATCCGCCAGGGCGTGCGCGAGGACCTCGCCAAGGCGACGATGCTGATCCGCGCCCGTGGCGGGGCGATATAGGAGCGTCCGCGACACCCTCATCCTTCGACAGGCTCAGGATGAGGGACTGCATCAGCCAGCTCGAACCCTCACCCTGAGCCTGTCGAAGGGTGAGTGGCCTCGCGCTCAACACAAAAGCCCGCGCGGGGGACGCGGCCGGCGGGCTTTTCGTTTTTCCGAAGCTCCAGCGAGCAGCCGTTGGCCCAATCAAGGGCGCGCGAACAGACACTTTCATCTTCGTCCGCGGGATCATGGAACCAAGGTTCCGCGGGCGCGCCCGGACTTGCGCCCTTCCCTGTCTGACGTGCCCAGGCCTGCTCAGATCAGCGGCAAACGCGCTCCACAACTTTTCCGAAAATGGAAATGGTGATTGCAACCGGGAGTTCAAGAGGTGCGGACAGAATTATTTTCCGTGTACGGAACGTATGTTCCACAACTGTCATGGCCCGCGACTGCAGGCCACCCAGGTGACGTCTTCTCTGCTCCATCAAAATAAATCGTCATCGCCCGCTTCATGCGGGCGACCCACGGCAATAGGCGCAGCTCGTGATCCGTGGGTCGCCCGGACAAGCCGGGCGATGACGGGTATTTTGTATTGGGAAAGTGTGCAGAACCCACCTGGGTGGCCCGCAGTGGCGGGCCATGACAATCAGGGTATCCGCGGATCCTCGCCGGAATGGGCGTGGCCGATGGCCTTGCGCAGATCCGCGTCCAGCTTGCCGCAGTCGAGAACGACCTTGTCGTCCACGACCTCCTTCACCGCCGACAGCGGCACGGTGAAGTCGCCGGCGTTCTCGATATAGACGCGGATCTCGTGACTGCCCACATGGCGCACGGCGCCGAGCTGCTTGTCGCCGTCATGCACGAACACGGCGAAATCTTCGCGGATGGAATTCATATGGCGATCTCCGTTTCAGACATAACGCGGGATGGGGCCGTTATGTGGCGTCTTGTGCTCGAGATCGAACGAGACCTCGTCGATATAGCACCAGCCCCAGCCCTCGGGCGGGTCGTAGCCCTCGATGATGGGATGGCCGGTGGCGCGATAATGCCTGGTCGCATGCCGGTTCGGCGAGGAATCGCAGCATCCCACATGGCCGCAGGTCCGGCAGAGCCGCAGATGCACCCAGGGCGAGCCGATCTTGAGACACTCCTCGCAGCCGAGCGCGCTGGGCGTGACCTCGCGGATCGTATCCAGATGCGTGCATTCATCCGCCATGCGCCGTCTCCTTTTCCTTCTCTTCCGCCAGGTACGCATGGATCGCCGCCACGACCTGGGCGCCCTCGCCCACCGCCGCGGCGACGCGCTTGACCGAACCCGCGCGCACGTCGCCGATGGCGAAGACGCCGCGCCGGTTGGTCATCATCGCCCCGTCGGCCAGCACGAAGCCTTTCGCGTCCAGCGCGATGCCCGATTTCGCGAGCCAGTCGGTATTGGGTGCGGCCCCGATCAGCAGGAAGAGATGGCGGATCGCATGGCAGTCTTCCTTGCCCGTCGGGCGATGGCGCCAGGTGACGGTCTCCAGCGCGCCGTTCTCGCCTGCGAGCGCCGACACTTCGGTCTGCGTCAGCACTTCGATGTTGGGCTGCGCCGCGATGCGGTCGCAGAGATAGCGCGACATGGTCGCGTCCAGACCCTTGCCGCGCACGATCATCCAGACCTTCTTCACGCGGCTGGCGAGGAACACCGCCGCCTGGCCGGCCGAATTGCCGGCGCCGACGAGTGCCACCTCTTGCCCCGCGCAGAGCCGCGCCTCGAGCGCCGAGGCCCAATAGTGCACGTGGCTGCCTTCGTAGGCGGCGAGGTTCTCGACGTCGAGCCTGCGATATTCCGCGCCCGTCGCGATGACGACGCCGCGCGCGCGCACGCGCTGCCCGCCCCCGAGCGCGAAGACATACGGCGCGCGGCCGGTGCTCAGGCTCACCGCTTCCTCGGGGATCGCCATCTCGGCGCCGAATTTCTGCGCCTGGTTGTAGGCGCGCGCCATCAGCGCCAGGCCGGTGATGCCGGTGGGAAAACCCAGATAGTTCTCGATGCGCGCCGAGGCGCCCGCCTGGCCGCCGAAGGCGCGGCAATCGAGCACGATGACCGACAAGCCTTCCGACGTCGCATAGACCGCTGCGGCGAGTCCTGCCGGTCCCGCGCCCACGATCGCCACGTCGTAGAGCTTCTCGCCGTCGATGGCATGGGTCATCCCGATGCAGCGCGCGAGCTGGTTCTCGCTCGGGTTCCGCAAGAGCTCGCCGTTCGTGCACAACACGATGGGAAGGTCCCCGCGCGCGACATGGAAGCGCTCGATCAGCGTCCTGGCGCAGCTGTCGGTGTCGGGATCGAGGCGCTGATGCGGATGGCCGTTGCGGTTCAGGAAATTCTCGAGCCGGAGCACGTCGCGGTTGTCCGCGTCGCCCACGATGACCGGGCCGCCCACGCTCTGCTCCAGAAGCGCCACGCGCCGCAGGATCAGCGCGCGCATGATCTTCTCGCCGGTCTCGGCCTCCGCGACCATGACGTCGCGCAGCCGCGCCGGCGAGATCAGGATCGCCTCGACGTCGGCTTGCGCGATCGAATCGGCAAGCGCCGGCCGCCCCGACAGATGCGCGAGCTCGCCCATGAACGAGCCCGGGCCGTGGGTGACGATGGTCTCGCTGCTTCGATGGCTCTCATGCGGCGCGACGCGTACCTCGCCCTTGAGGATCACATACAGCCCGCGCGTCTCCTCGCCCGCACGCGCGATGAGATCGCCCTTGGAATAGCGCGCCTCGTCGCCGAACCGGCGCAGGCGGTCGATCTCCGCCGGCGAGAGCTTCGGAAACATCTGCGCGCCGCGGGTCTCGATCAGGGGGCGGGGGGCTTCGGACATGGGGGGCAGAGTAATGCACCCTGGCTTGCTAGGGAACACGCCACTGTCATTCCCGGCGAACAGCACGCGCAACGCGCGTGCTGTGAGGGAAGGGAACCCAGGTGGACAGACCGGGTCTGGTCCATCCACCTGGGTCCCCCTCCCTCGCACTGCATGCTTCGCACGCAGTGCTCGCCGGGGATGACAATAAAGCTTGTACGAAGCGCCGCTGGCCTAATACCCCCCCAAGCTCGCATACCTGTCGCGGTGGTACGACGCGCCGCCGTAGAGCGCTTCCGCGACGCGGGCGCGCTTGAGGTAGAGGCCGGCGTCGTGGGCGTCGGTCATGCCGATGCCGCCATGCATCTGGATCATCTCGTTGGAGACCAGATGCAGCGTCTCGCTCGCCTTAGCCTTGGCGAGCGCGACCAGAAGCGGCACGTCGTTGGCGCCCTTGTCGATGGCGATGAGCGCGGCCTCGACGCAGGAGCGGGTCAGCTCCAATTCCGTGTACATCTTCGCCGCGCGGTGCTGCAGCGACTGGAACGTGCCGATGAGCTGGCCGAACTGGGTACGGGTCTTCAGATAGTCGAGCGTGATCTCGAACGCCTGCGCCGCCGTGCCCAGCATCTCGGCCGCCAGGCCTGCGCGCGCACGGTCGAGCACCTGGTCGAGCGAGGCGGCGAGCGGCTCGCCCTCGGCGCCGTCGAAGGTGAGGCGCGCGAAGCCGCGGCTGTCGACGCTGGAAAGCCGCCCGCGCGTGAGCCCTTTCGCGTCGCCGCGCACCAGGAAGAGGCCGTCCCTGGTCGCCACGACGACGAGATCGGCCGCGCCGCCTTCGGCCACGAACGTCTTGGTGCCCGTGAGCGCCTTGGTCATCGCGAGCTTGTCGGGATGGTGATGGGCGCCCTCGTCCACCGCGAAGGCTGCGACGACGGAGCCGTCCGCGATCCTGGGCAGCCATTCCTGCTTCTGCGCGTCCGTGCCGCCGAGCACGAGCGCCGAGGCCGCGATCAGCGCCGTGGAAAGCAACGGCGAGGCGGTCAGCGTGCGGCCCGTCTCTTCGAGCACGATGCCCAAGGTCAGACAGCCCAGATCCGTGCCGCCATATTCTTCCGGGACCAGGATGCCGGTCCATCCCATCTGCGCCATCTCGTGCCATACCGCACGGTCGAAGCCGTCCGCATTGCCGCCGTCGCGCAGCTTGCGGAAAACCGCGACGGGGGATTTCTCCGCGACCCACGCCTTCGCGGCGTCGCGCAGCATCGTCTGCTCTTCGGTGAAGACAGCCATGGTGATCTATCCGTTTTGCGTTGGTGTCGGGTTTTCCTCTCCCCTTGCCGCCTTCGCTTCGCTACGGCGTGCCAGGGAGAATCTCCCGCCGCGGCGTAGCCTTTGGCGGAGCCGGGAGGGAGAGGAAGAAAAATCATGGGTTTGGGCGGAGCGAAGCGGAGACCAAGCCCTTGAATTTTCAGGTGAGGGGTGAGTCGCGGTGATCCGAACCACGTCCCCCTCACCAGCGAAATCTAAGCACTTAGCTGCGCTGCGCTCCGCTAAGTGCAAGATTTCGCGTCCTCTCCCACGAGGGGAGAGGCAGGGTTGCGATGCGCTCATCACTGATGATCGAGCAGGCCGAGGACCCGCTTGGAGACGACGTTGAGGTTGACTTCGCTGGTGCCGCCTTCGATGGAATTGCCCTTGGCGCGCAGAAGCCCGCGCATCGCCATGATCTCGGCCGGCGTGTAGCCCTCGCCGTCCCAGCCCAGCCCCTGGCTGCCCATCGCCTCGACGAGCAGCTCGGTGCGGTCCTGGTTGAGCTTGGCGGCGGCGTATTTGATGATCGAGGTCGCGGGGCTCGGACCCTTCTGGGTTTTCGCTTCCTCCTGCAGGCGCCGCACGGTCAGCGCGAAGGCCTGCGCGTCCATCTTGTGGGCGGCGATGCGCGCGCGCAGGTCGGCGTCTGCGATCCTGCCGTTCTCGAGGCCCACATAGTCCTTCGCCGCGTCCTGCAGGTCGTAGCCGCCGCCTCCGCCGAAGCCGCCCGAGGAGATGTTCTGGCGCTCGTATTGCAGCAGGCGCTTGGCGATGTCCCAGCCGCCGTTGAGCTTGCCCACGAGATTGGCCTTGGGCACCTTCACGTCGGTGAAGAACGTCTCGCAGAACGGCGAATTGCCGCTGATGAGCTTGATCGGCCGCGTCTCCACGCCCGGCGAGGTCATGTCGAAGAGGATGAACGAGATGCCCTCGTGCTTCTTGGAATTGTCGGTGCGCACCAGGCAGAAGATCCAGTCGGCGTGGTTGGCATAGGACGTCCAGATCTTCGAGCCGTTGATGAGATAGTGGTCGCCCTCGTCGACGCATTGGGTGCGAAGCCCCGCGAGGTCCGATCCCGCGCCCGGCTCGGAATAGCCCTGGCACCAGCGGATCTCGCCGCGCACGATCTTGGGCAGGTGCTCCATCTTCTGCTCTTCATTGGCGTATTCGAGGAGCACGGGCCCGAGCATCCAGATGCCGAACGAGGCGAGCGCAGGCGGCGCCTTGGCCTTGGCGAGTTCCTGCTCCAGCACCCGCGCCTCGGCCGCCGAGAGCCCGCCGCCGCCGTACTGCGTGGGCCAAGTCGGCGCCGTCCAGCCCTTGGCGCCCATGCGCTCCAGCCAGAGCTTGGCGTCGGGATTGGTCCATTTGACCCGCTTGCCGCCCCAGATGGAGGCGTCGCCCTCATCGGTCAGCGCCCGGGCGCCAGCGCCCTTCAGCGAGGCGGGGAGGTTTTCCTCAATCCAGCTTTTGACTTCGCTACGGAAACTTTCGAGATCGCTCATCGGGTCGCCTGACATCTTGTCAGCGCGCATTGTTGCGTTCCTGCGAGAAGGGTGCAAGGGCGCGGCGGCGACGGAGAAACCCTCATGCTTCGACAAGCTCAGCATGAGGGACTGCGGCAGCGAGCTCGCTCTCTCATTCCCTCACCCTGAGCTGTCGAAGGGTGAGGGCCGCCCAGAACGTCCTCGTCTGCGCGAAAAAGTTTGAGCACAGGCAAGTTCGTGAAAAGATCGACGCATGACCCGTCCAGCAATCGGCTCGATGAGCCCGTTCTTCATCGTCAGCGACGTCTCCGCGACGGTGGCGTTCTATGCCGACAGGCTGGGCTTCGAAACGACCTTCCGGCAACCGTTCTTCGCCATCGTCCAGCGCGATGGCGCGATGCTGTTCGTCAAAAGCGGCGAAGCGGCGCCGCTGCCCAATCCCAGGCGCGATCCGCAGATGCGCTGGGACGCCTATTGCTACACGCCGGATCCCGATGCGTTGGCGGCGGAATATGCGCAGCGCGACGTGGCGTTCAGCAATCCGCTCAAGGACACGACGGACGGCCTGCGCGGCTTCGAGATCACCGACCCCGACGGTTACGCGCTTTTCTTCGGGCGGCCGAGAGAGTCATGATTGCGCGCGCCAATGCCGCTCCTGTGCGGAAATGTCGGCTTTGGCAGCGGGGGAAACGCTTTCTTGCGCGCGATAACCATCGCTTCATTCGCGCAATTTCCTAATATAAGAGCCCGCCGGAACACGCCATTCGAGGAACGCCTTGCGCAACCGAACCAAGCTCACCTTACGGGTGCCGGTGCCCAAACACCGCCCCGGCGACACGCCCGATTTCAGCGGCCTGCAGATCCAGCAGGCCGGCGAGACGCGCCGTCCCGAGATCGACGTCCATCCGCGCGAGATGTCCGACCTCGCCTTCGGGCTGGTGCGCGTGCTGGACGGCGACGGCAAGGCGGCGGGTCCGTGGCAGCCGAAGCTCGACGCCGACACCATGCGCCGGGGCCTGAAGACGATGCTTCTCACCCGCGCCTTCGACGACCGCATGTTCCGCGCCCAGCGCCAGGGCAAGACCTCGTTCTATATGAAATCGACCGGCGAGGAGGCCGTCGCTGTCGCCCAGGCATATGCGCTCGACCGCGGCGACATGTGCTTCACGAGCTACCGCCAGCAGGGCCTGCTCATCGCGCGCGGCTATCCGCTCGTCGACATGATGAACCAGATCTATTCGAACTCCCATGATCCGATCAAAGGCCGGCAATTGCCGATCATGTATTCGAGCAAGGCGCATGGCTTCTTCACCATCTCGGGCAATCTCGGCACGCAGTTCCCGCAGGCTGTCGGCTGGGCGATGGCCTCGGCCTATCGCGGCGACGACCGGATCGCGGCAAGCTGGGTCGGCGACGGCACGACGGCGGAAGGCGATTTCCACTATGCCTGCACATTCGCGTCGGTGTATCGCGCGCCCGTGATCCTCAACATCGTCAACAATCAATGGGCGATCTCGAGCTTCGCCGGCATCGCGGGCGGCGACGAGTCGACGTTTGCCTCCAGAGGTATCGGCTACGGGTTGCCCGCTTTGCGCGTCGACGGCAACGACTTCCTGGCCGTCTATGCCGCCACCCAATGGGCCGCCGAGCGCGCGCGCAACAATTTCGGCGCCACGCTGATCGAGCACTTCACCTATCGCGCCGAAGGCCATTCCACCAGCGACGATCCCAGCCGCTACCGCCCGAGCGACGAGGCCAAGGCCTGGCCGCTGGGCGATCCGATCGAGCGGCTCAAGCAGCATCTCATCACGCTCGGAGAATGGAGCGAAGAGCAGCACCAGGCCGCGCATAAAGAGGTGGTCGAGCAAGTGACAGCCGCCAACAAGGAGGCATCGAGCCACGGCACGCTCGGCGAGAACAAGCTTCCCAGCGTGTCGACCATGTTCGAGGACGTCTTCAAGGAGATGCCCGAACATCTGCGCCGCCAGCGCCAGCAGTCGGGGGTCTGACCATGGCGACCATGAACATGATCCAGGCCCTGAACTCGGCCCTCGACGTGATGATGTCGAAGGACCCGGATGTTCTCTCCTTCGGCGAGGACGCGGGCTATTTCGGCGGCGTCTTCCGCGTCACCGACGGCTTGCAGAAAAAGCACGGCCTGACCCGCAGCTTCGACGCGCCCATCTCGGAAGGCGGCATCGTCGCCGCCGCCATCGGCATGGGGACCTACGGCTTGCGCCCCGTCGTGGAAGTGCAGTTCGCGGACTACATCTATCCCGGCTTCGACCAGATCGTCTCGGAAGCCGCGCGCATCCGCTATCGCTCCGCCGGCGACTTCACCGTGCCGATCACCATCCGCACGCCCTATGGCGGCGGCATCTTCGGCGGCCAGACGCACAGCCAGAGCCCCGAGGCGCTGTTCGCCCACGTCGCCGGCATCAAGACGGTGATCCCGTCCTCACCCTACGACGCCAAGGGTCTCCTGATCGCGGCGATCGAGGACGACGATCCGGTCATCTTCCTGGAGCCCAAGCGCATCTATAACGGCCCGTTCAACGGCCATCACGACCAGCCGGTTCAGCCGTGGTCGAAATTCGCCGAGAGCGAGGTGCCGGAGGGGCACTATTCGATCCCGCTCGGCAAGGCGAAGGTCGTGCGCGAAGGCAAGGATGTGAGCCTCATCGCCTACGGCACCATGGTCCATGTCGCGAAAGCGGCGGCCGCGGACAGCGGCATCGACGCGGAAGTGGTCGACATCCGCACCATCGTGCCGCTCGACATCGACACCATCGCGGAGTCGGTGAAGAAGACCGGGCGCTGCGTCGTCCTGCACGAAGCGACGCGCACCTCAGGCTTCGGCGCGGAGATCGCGGCCCAGGTGCAGGAGACCTGCTTCTATCACCTGGAAGCGCCGATCGAGCGCGTCACCGGCTGGGACACGCCCTATCCGCACGCGTTCGAGTGGCAGTATTTCCCCGGACCCGCGCGCGTCGTGGACGCGATGCGCCGCGTGATGGAGCGCTAGAGAAATGGGCAACTACGTCTTCAAGCTTCCCGACGTGGGCGAAGGCACCGCCGAGGCCGAGATCGTCGCCTGGCACGTGAAGGTCGGCGACGTCATCGCCGAGGACCAGAACCTGGTCGACGTGATGACCGACAAGGCGACGGTGGAGATGACCTCGCCCGTCAGCGGCAAGGTGACCGCGATCCACGGCGAGCCCGGCGAGATGGCCCCGGTGGGCGCGCCGCTGGTGGAGCTGGAGGTCGAGGGTGCGGGCAACGTGAAGGGTGGCGCGGTAGCGCCGAAGAAGGCGGAAGAGAAATCCGCGCCGAAGCCCCAAACAAAATCTCCTTCCCTCTCCCCCTCCGGGGGAGAGGGTCAGGGTGAGGGGGTGTCGAAGTCTGCGCCTGTGTCGGGGGGGGGGGCGGGGGGGCCCGCGCCCGCCGCGGGGGGGG
>Ga0265318_10000036_pt1 | contig 138442 bp, 109 predicted proteins | sample 4821metaG_FD_192431 | JGI IMG/M metagenome (GOLD analysis project Ga0265318, IMG submission 192431) | Rhizosphere microbial communities from Carex aquatilis grown in University of Washington, Seatle, WA, United States - 4-8-21 metaG | ecosystem: Host-associated > Plants > Roots > Rhizosphere...
CGTCCCGGGAGTCTACGCGGTCTCGCGCCGCCTCCACACGACGCTCCCCCAATTGATCATCGCCATAGTTTAGCCCGTCGATGCACGCCTGCGCTTCGTCGTCAGCCCAGACGTCCTTCCTCGGCGAACAGACCACGGTACGGTCATTGGGCTAACCGGTTACCTTGCGTTCACCTATGTTTGGAGCGGATAAAAGACGTTATCGGATAGAAAAGGAGTTTCATGGGTTCCGGGCTGACCCGTTTTGAAGTGATCCGCGACGAACGACCCCGTGACACGCCGTGGCCCAGCATGACGTGGCCACCAACAGTCGCTCGCCTGACGGGACACGTCGTCGAGCTCTCGCCTTGTGTCCCGGAACATGACGCCGGACCTCTGTTCCATGCGCTCAACCACGACGCCGTCTGGCGTCATGTTCCGGGGCGACCGAAAAGCCCCGAGCAGTTCGCCGCGACCCTCGCCAAACGCCAGGCCGAAGGCAGGTTCGTCTGGATCGTGAGGCTCCTTCAGCCCTATGCGGGGATAGCAACGGGGGCCATCGTCGGGACCTCGTCGTACCTCGATGTGGCCCCGACGGACGCCCGGCTGGAAATTGGAGCCACGCTCTACGTGCCCGCCGTATGGGGCACGAAGGTCAATCCGGATGCGAAGCTTCTGCTCCTCGCGCACGCCTTCGAGACCCTCGGGGCCGCGCGGGTGCAGCTCAAAACCGACGTTCGCAACGAGCGATCCCAGCAGGCCATGGCGCGCCTCGGCGCTCGCTACGAAGGGACCCTGCGTCGCTTTCAGCGTCGCGACGACGGCACGGTCCGCGACTCGGTGCTGTTTTCGATCGTAGCGGACGACTGGCACGAGGTTCGAGAACGTCTGATCGTACGCCTCAAGGAGGCCGGCCATGGGTGACCCGATCTCCCCTGCACCGGCGGTTGTTTCCGATGGTGACCAATACACCTTCGCAAACGTCGACCGACTGCTCGAGCTCGAGCGGCTCCGCTGCATCCAGGCGATCTTCGATCCCGCATCGCGGCGGCTGCTCGACGCCTGTGGGGTCGCGCCGGGTGCCCGGTGCCTTGAGATCGGCGCGGGCGCGGGCTCCATCGCGCTCTGGCTTGCTGAGCGCGCGGGCAATCAGGGAGAGGTCATCGCCGTCGACCTCGACGCGGCGTTTCTGCGCCCTTTGCTTGCGAATGCGTCTGGGGTTCGGATCGTCGAGGGCGAAGCGCGCGCGGTTCTCGCTCCCTCGCGCTTCGATCTCGTGCATGTGCGCTACGTGCTCGTGCACAACGCCGATTGGGAAGCCCTGCTCGATGCGACCGTCGCGTCGCTGAAGCCAGGTGCAGCTCTCGTGATCGAGGAGCCGGACTTCACAGTGGCCAAGGCGGCCTTCGGCAGGGACGCGGGTGCGTTCGACCGTGTCAACGCCGCCATCCGCACCATGTTTCGCGAGGCCGCAAAAGACCCGGCGCTCGGCGTTCGCCTTCCCGCCGCGCTCGAGCAACGCGGCCTGCGGGTCGAGCGTGCCGAGAACGCGGCGCCGCTTTGTCGCGGAGGCGAGCCGGTCGCCGCGATGATGGCGATGTCCACACGTCAGCTGCGCGACAAGTACCTCGCCACCGGCGTCGTGCGCGACGACGATCTCGATGGCTACCTGCGTTTCGCCGCCGATCCGGCCAGCTGGGGCGTCTACTACGCGACCGTCAGCGTCTTAGCGCGCAAGAGAGCCCTGCAATGATGGGCGAAACGCCAGTTCCCGGCGGAAGTTGATGCGCTTGGCGAAGGCTGAGGCGGAGTCCGAGCGCGAACCACCGCGAGCTGTGGATCCGCGATCCGGACGGCTATACCGTGATCCTCCCGTCGCCCGACGGTGACGCGGAGGAGGCGTAGGCGATCCCATGTGCCCGGTCGTGAATTTCGAGAGCGTTTCGACCGCGGGTCTCGAGTCGTCGCCAGTCGCGCCCGCGCTCGCCGGGCTGCGCGCGAACGAGGCGCGCTACTTCAAGAACAAGTACGACCACGTCTTCACGGTGGAGCCTGCGAGCAAGGCCAACAAGGCCATCGACTGGGTGCACCGCATCCTCGAGAAAGAGCGCGGCATCGTCATCGAATCACGCCCGCTCGAGGCCACGGCGTTCGAGGTCGAGAGGATCCGGATCGCCTACGTGTTCTACGAGAGCGGCCTCTCGATCAACGTCATGTACTCGATCGACGACTCGAAGAAACGGGCCGTCGGCTTCAAGCTGTCGGACGGAATGGAGGTCCCCGCCGAGCTCGCCGAACGCTTCAAGTTCGCGAGGCAGAAGTCGAAGCTGGCCGGCACGATCCGCGGCTCGTTCTTCGTGATCAAGGGCGAATACTAAGCTCCCCGGGTGGCTCACGTGACGAGCGTGCGCGGTTGGGCCATTCGCTACTTCGCCAGGACGACATGGGTGGCGCGGTCCGAGGCGGCGTGCTCCGTGCACTTGTAGCCGAGGCCTACCGTATCGACGCCGGCGAGGAGGTTCTCGCCCCGGCCCAGAAGCGCGGGGGCGATCACGAGGTGCATCTCGTCGATCAGCCCGGCGGCAAGGTACTGGCGAATGGTGGCAACTCCGCCGCCGAGTCGTACGTCCTTACGCTGAGCCGCCTCCTTGGCGCGATCCAAAGCGGCGTGGATCCCATCGGTGACGAAGTAGAACGTCGTTCCGCCCTCCATCGTGAGGGGCGCACGAGCGTGGTGCGTGAGCACGAAGACGGGGACGTGGTAGGGCGGGTTGTTGCCCCACCATCCCGTCCAGCCGTCGTCGGGCCAGGCGCCCCGCGACGGCGCGAACATGTTGCGGCCCATGATCCAGGCGCCGATGTTTTCGAAACTGCGCGCAGCAAATTTGTCATCGACGTCTTCTCGGGCGGCCTGGTCACCGACCAGCGACCCAGCGAAGTCGGCGTGCATCTTCTGGAAGGTCTTCGTGCCGAAGACCCACTGGTGCAGCGCCATACCTCCGACGCCCATAGGGCTGTCCAGCGCTTGGTCAGGACCGGCGCCGTAACCATCGATAGAGATTCCAAACGCGTTGACCCGAAGCCTCGACATGCGCGTAGCTCCTCCCGGCGAGCACTGCCTGCGCCCTACTTACAACCCTTCTGGCGAAGTCGCGACGGGCTGTTCGAGATCTTCGCTTCTCGGCGACCGCTTTCACAACCGCGCGATCTGAGCGCGCGTCGCCTCAACGAGATCCTGCCGCTGTACGGGGGGACCGTGCCCTGGAACGATGGTGGTCGGGGGCGCGTCGGAGAGCTGCCTGTCGAACCAGGACGTGAGCGCCTTCTTGTCCTTCACCTGCAGCCAGACGGCAGGACGAAACAGCTTGTAGCCGGGCGCCGAGTCCGTCATCGACATCAACGTCTTGAAGACGAACTGTTTTGGAAGCTCGGGAATGTTGAAGAGCAGATCGCAGACGTACCAGTACGTCCCGCCCGCGCCGCGGACGAAGGCGAAGGCGCTGCCTGGCATGCCGTCCGGTTCGAGCACGCGCGTACCGTCGCCAAGCAAGGGCGCGAGCGCCTCGAGCGGCGCGAACATCACGCCCGGGGCCTTCTTCGAGAGGCGTCCAATGGCGCTGCGGGGGGCGTAGCACTTGGCGTCGGGGAAGTGCTGTCGCCACGCCGGCAGGCCAAGATGGTGGAAGCCATTGATCGCCACCAGTGCCGCCACATGCCCGTAACTCTTGAGCTTGTCGAGCGTCGCGCCGTCGAGCCCGCAGCCTGGGCTCATGACGACGAGGGCATCGTCCTTGCCGCGGAAGACGAACGTCGTCGCGATTCCGCCGCCAAAATTGTAAGGCGTCCACAAGACGCCGGCTTCGAGGGCCGTCCAGTTTCCGTTCTTCGGGTCCACCACGAAGCGCGACGTTAGCCAAAGGCGCGCCGCACGTCGACAGCCGAGTCGTTGGTCCCATTTGCGCGTCCCCCCGCGACGAGCGGCGCGATCGCGTGGAGAAGCTCGTCGAGTACGCGGCGTTCGGGTCACGTGGTACTGGATCGTCGATCCTGAGCTCCTGGGGCGCGATCGATCCCGTGCCCGGTGCGAAGGACCGCGGTTCGATGTCTCCGCGCTCCGGGCGGAAATTGATGCGCTTTGGCGAAGGCTGAGGGCGCGAATCGCCGCAGCGAAATCGGAAAGGACCTTTGTGTTTTGGAAGAGGTCCTTTGCCTCTTGTCAGAGGACCGTTTTTTCTTGGTAGAAGTCTTTTGCCTCTTCTTGGAGGACCACTTGTTCTTGGTAGAGGACATGTGCCAATTCGTCGAGTTACGTTTTTTCTTGGCAGAGGTCCGTTGTCTTTTGTCAGAAGACCTTTTCTGGTTCGAGAAGGACATTTGCCAGTGAGGAGAAGACCTCTCCTCGTTGGAGGAGGTCCTTTGTCAATTGGTAGCGGACCGTTGCTCGATTGCAAAGTACATTTGTCTCTCGTCAGAGGACCTTTTCTTATCGGCCGCGGATCTCGGACAGTTGTCAGAGGCCCTCTTCCAGTCGACAAATGGCCTTTTCCAGCAGACAAATGGCCTTTGCTCTTGGCAAGAGGTACGGTTGCCCTTCTCCGAGCGCGCTTCGTCGACGCCGGTGCTCCTTTCGCGCGGATCAAAGCCGCTCCGGCGCGAGTCCAAGGACTCTTCGTCGAGCCGGAGCGTCTCTTGCAGACAGAAAGCCGCGTTCGAGGATGAACCTCGGGATCGCACAAGATCGCCGTCGCCCTCAGGCTGCCAGGGGACGAGCCTAGTCCGCGGACGGGCGTGCGACGGAGAGCTGCTCGCGGGTGAGGGGCTTCTTTTCCCCTCGCTCGATCTGAGCCATCGGGCGGGAGAGACTCGTCATTCGAGACTACAACTTCAGCTCGGGGACGTAATGCTGCTTCGACCGGGGAGGACGCACGTATTTCGCGTCGGGCTCGCCGCGTGGGGGCAGCTCGAGGGGCGGGGGGATCATGTCCTTGTAGGGCACCGAGCGGAGAATGTGCGCGATGCAATTCAAACGCGCCCGGCGCTTGTTATCGCCTTCGACCGTCCACCAGGGGGCCTGCTTGATATCGGTATGGTGGAACATCTGGTCTTTGGCCTTCGAGTATTCCACCCACTTGGACATCGACTGAAGATCCATCGGACTGAGCTTCCACCGCCGTGCCGGGTCTCCCGCGCGCTCTTTGAAGCGCTTCTCCTGCTCGTCATCACTCACCGAGAACCAGTACTTCAGCAAGATGATGCCGGAGCGGACCAGCATGCGCTCGAACTCTGGGCATGACCGCAGGAACTCGTCGTACTCGTCGTCGCTGCAAAACCCCATCACGTGCTCGACGCCGGCGCGGTTGTACCAACTTCGATCGAAAAGGACGATCTCGCCGGCCGCGGGAAGGTGGCCAACGTAACGCTGGAAATACCACTGGGTCTTTTCGCGATCGGATGGAGTGCCGAGAGCGACGGTGCGGCAGCCGCGAGGATTGAGGGGCTCCGAGATGCACTTGATGGCGCCGCCCTTGCCCGCGGCATCTCGACCCTCGAAGAGAAGGACAAGCCTTTTGCCGGTTTCTTTGATCCAGTACTGCATCTTGACCAGCTCGAAGTGGAGCTCGGCCAACTTCTCTTCATAGGCCTCGCGTTTGAGCTTCGCGGTCACCGGAGGGTGGTCGCCGTTTGGCCCATGCTTGCCGTTTTTTTTGTCTGGATTGCCCATGATCCCGTTTCCAGGCCGTGCGTTGACATCGCTCGGACCGGTGACAGTGCAACCGATTGACCATTTCCCGACGGTTTCGCCGCCACGTCGTCCTGCGGACATCGGCGATGGCGTGCGTGGTCGTTGGCGGGAGAGACGGAAAGGCTTCCAAAAGGGCGGCCGTCAGGCTCGAGCGGCCGTCGCGATCGACTCGACCTCCTCGGCGGAAAGAGCAATCGACCGCGACGCCCAGTTCTCCTCGAGGTGCTCGGGCCGGCTTGTGCCGGGGATGGGGAGCATCACGGGCGAGCGGGCGAGCAACCACGCGACCGCGATCTGCGCCGGAGTCACCCGGTGACGCTTGGCTACCGCGGCGACCGCCGCATCGGGCCTCGCGTGTGCCCCGACGCCGAGCGGAAAGTACGGCATGAAAGCGATGCCCCTCTTGGTGCAAATGTCGAGCACGTCCTCCGGAGACTCGACGGCGGAATGAGTGGCCTGCGCCATGGGGCCCCCCCCTCCCGAAACGCTGTACATGTTCTGCACCGAGACGATCGGCGTCCGCGCGAGCGCGTGCTCAATCTCGGTGGGACCCACGGTAGAGAGCCCGAGGTGGCGGATCTTCCCCTCCTTTTTGAGCTCGATCATCGCGTCGAGCGATTCCGCGAACGGCACGGGTGAAGCCTTGCCCATGGATCGAAGGTGCACGACGTCGAGCACTTCGCGACGGAGCTGACGCAGATCGGTCTCGCAACCCTGCCGCAGCTCCTCGGGCCGGCTGTACGGGGCCCAGCCCTTGTTGGGCAACCGCTTTCCCCCGAGCTTGGACGCGATGACGAGGTCCTTCGGGTAGGGATGCAGCGTCTCGGCGATGAGCTCGTTCGAGACGTTGGGGCCGTAGTACCAGGCCGAGTCGATCAGGTTGATGCCGAGCGCGACCACCCGGCGGAGAACCTCGCGGGCGCGCGCCGGATCTTCGGGGGGACCCCATATCTCGGGGCCCGGAAGGCGCATCGCGCCGAAGCCAAGGCGGACAACTTCGAGATCTCCGAGGCGGATTGTGGAAGGGCCGTGGGCAAAGTCGGTGGGCGGGGCCATGGTGAGTGGATGACGAGATTCCCATCGACGTTGCGGTTTGCTGACCCGTCAGGTCCTCGTTCTATCGCGGTTGATCCGCTTGCTGACCCGTCTGGTCCAATATTCCGATGGAGGTCTACGTTCGCGGAAAGTGCCGGGGCGTTTGCTCGGAACCGACCGTCAGCGCAGCTCCAAGAGCGGAACGTCGTTCGTCTCGTCCACGGACGCGGGAGGCGTCGCGGCGGGGCTGCCCAGCCAGCCGAAGAACGTCTCGTGGCCCGGTCGATGCCGAATCTCGACTCGCGAACGATAGATGTACCCCTTTCTCCATAGCCGAGGCGCAATGACGAAAGGCGTACCAAATGATTTGGTCCTCTCATCCGGCGGAACGAGAGACAGAAAGCGCCTGGCGTCGACCACCGAGAAGACGTCGAACTGGTTGTCCACGGCCGTCGGTCCAGCAGCCTCGAAATAGACGGCCAGGGTCGGCGCTACGCCCGTCGTATAGCGCTCGCCGAGGAGCTTCGTCCCGTCGCGGTAGGTCCTGGCCACCCTCGTGTCGAGCGTCGCCATGAGCTCGCGATCGTAGCGCTCCGCGAGCTCCGAATCGTTCGCGGCGACGGCGATGTTGTGCGCAATCCGCAGCTGGTCCGCCGTGGTCGGCGAGGCATCGGGCGTCGGGTTGGGCGTCTGTCCGAAGGCGTCGCGCAGCTCCCAGGTATAGAAGGCATCGGGGCGCACCGCGCGGATAGGGTCGGTACCCGACAAGAAGTACCACTCGAGCGGGGTCGGCTCCCGCTCGTCGAACACCAGTCCTTGGACGGGCTCCGGCGGCGCGCTCGCCCGGTCGGCGAGAACGAATTGGCCCACGGCGACGAGCGAGAACGCGCGAGCGAGCTGGAGCTGCTCGGGGGACGTCATGAACGCGAGGTCGCCGATGAAATAACGGTCGGCACCGTTGGTCCGGGACACGGGAACGGTGCTCGACTGCGTAACAGGCCGGTGTAGAGCCCATGCTTGCGCCCAAGTGGGCCGCATCCCTTCGTGGAGTCCGACCGTGGTGCGGCTGTCCATTCGCCCCGCCATCCATTCGAGCGCTTGTGATTTGTCCTCTTCCCGAAGAGCGAGCTTTCCCTTCTCGTTGAATCGCCCGCCGGTCATGCGCGCGTAGTGCAGCGCTTCGATGCCGTCGGGCAGAATCACGAGGGGGATCAAGCCAAAAGAGGCGAGGCAGGCGATCGGAACGGCGTTTATCCAATCGAGGCGGCCGCAAGAACGGATGACCCACCGTGCGATCGGGTCGGCGCTGTCGGCGATGACTCCCAGGGAGAGCGCGTAGTAAGGAGCGAACGGGAAGGGCCAGTAGATGTGCACGTCCGCACCGTTCTTGAACTTGACGTATTGAAGTGCGGCCATCACGAACATGGCGATCGGAAAGATCTCGAGCGCCCGTCTCAAGAAGAAAATGCGCAGGAGGAACAGGGGCAGAGCAATCTTGCCGACCAGGATGGCGAGGGGCGTGAACGTGACGTCGATCCAATACGCGCGGGCTTGGAGCACGTCGCTCAAAGGATCGGAGTTGCCGCGCGTGCGCGACGTGAGCTGCGCGGCCAGGTCGCCGATCGCGCCGATGTGCTGGAAGTAATAGACGTAGGCCGAGACGGTGCCGACTCCGATGAGAGCCACCAGCCATGACCAGCGTCCGAGCGCCAACACGTCGAGCCGCCCGAACCTGCGTCGGCGCCCGAAGAGCGCGGTGGCTGTCAACCACCCGACGGCTACGGCGAGGAAGACTTGGGCCTCCCAGTCGGTGTTGGCGCTCAGAAGCGCCCCGATCAAGCTGACGGCCATCCACCGATAGTGTCGGTTGCGTGAGAAGCGGACGTAGCCCCAGGTCGTCAGGAGGCAGGACGCGACGAGCGGCACTTCGAAGCCCGGGAAATTGCCGAACGCCAGGGTGATGGGCAAGGTCGCGTAGGCGAGCGCGGCGAGTGCGCCCGCCACGGGGCCCCACAACCCGCGACCGATGCCGTAGAGCAAAGGAGGAGTCGCCGCGCTCGCTGCAATCGCAAAAAGGCGCGGCACGAAGGAGTGCCGGCCGAGGAGCGCCGCGAGCGCTGTGATTCCCCAGAACGTGCCCCAGGGGTGGTGCGCGTAATAGAGGTTCGGAGCCGGGCGCTGCAGCGTGTAGTCGCGTACGGGCCCGCCGATGTGCCAGGCGAGCATGTTTTCGGCGATGATCCCGCGCGCGGCCACGACCGCGTCGTGGCCCGCTGCGACGCGCCCGAATAGCCCCCATGACACGGCGAGCGTAAACCATACCGTCGCGACGACGACCACGGCCTGCGAGATTCGCTCCACGCGCCGCGCGCTCGACGCAGCGTCCGACATACGGATTTCACGTGCCGCCATCAGCCCACCGAGTCGCCTCGCCGGCCAATCGGTTCACCGAGGAGCACGGTCCAGGGCGGCGGCGTACGCCGATCGAGGATGACCAGGCGACGTCGGGCAAGGCGCTCGAGCGAGCCACTGCTGAAGTGCTGCACGTGCCCGGGGGTGTTGCCGAGGTCGCGAAGGTAGCGTGCGCGGGCGACGTTGAGCAGCCGCCAGAGTGGCTCGCGCGGGGTGCTGAGGAGCACCGCGCGACGTGAAACGCGCGCAATCTCCGCGACGCCGCGATGCGGGTCGCCTAGGTGCTCGAGCACTTCGCAGCAGACGACCATGTCGAAGCTCGCGTCTTCGAACGGAAGGTCATAAATGGAAGCCCGCTGGAGCTCGATCAATCGGTCGAGCCCGGCCGCCGCCGCGCCGAGGTCGATGTCGGATGCGACGAAGCGTTCCGGGCGCGCGGCGCTCGTGACCAGGTGATGGGCCAGACGGCCTTCGCCGCAACCGACCTCGAGAACACTGGCGGGCGCGATGCGCTGGTAGAGTTGGGTCACTGCGCCGAGAAAGCCGCGCATCAGCGCGCGTGAGAGCGGGTTTCTCGTCCCGTATTTGTCGTACACATTGCCGACGATGGGACCTCGGTCCTGACTGCCACCGGTCACGGCGTTGGCCCCTTCCGCCACGGGAGAGCGCCGGTCTTTTGCACCCCGTCGATGGGCTCACCGCGCGCGAGGGCCATGCGCGCGAACTGCGTCTCCTGGCGTCGCACGCGCGCAAGCACCTCCTCGAGAAGGCGACGGTTGGCTGCGAGCAGGTCGCTCAGCATCGCGACCAGCGCCACCAAGAACGACAGGATGGCGCAGCCCACCCCGACGACCAGAGATTGGGTATGCCCGCTGTAGCCCGGGTTTAGCAAGTAGAAGAAGAGGAAGCGCCCGCAAAGGAATGCGGCGCAAGAGAAGAGCAGCACAGCGAGGTACGCGAACGTCTGCACGGGCCGATACATGCCGTGCGCTCGCACGAGAAGGCCCGCGGACATGCACACGTAGTGAGCGGTCGACCTCGCGAGCCTCGACTCGCGCCGCTTCGCGTTCGTCTCCAATCTCACGTCCTCGAATACCCATCCCGAACGGCCCCCTTGGATGATCGTCTCGAGCGTGTACGTGAAGCGGCCGTGCACGAACACTTGGCAGGCCGCGTGCCGCGCAAACGCGCGAAAGCCACTCGTCGCATCGGTCACGGCGGCTCCCGAGATGTGGCGAACGAGCCGGGAGCCCCATCGCTGCAACCATCGCTTCAACGGCGAGAAGTGCCGGATCGTGTGGGTCTGACGGTCGCCGACGACGACGTCGGCGCGGTTCCCGAGGATGGGGGCAACGATGCGCGCGATGTCTGCGCCGCGGTATTGATTGTCGGCGTCCATGTTGACGATGACGTCCGCGCCCAGACGCAACGAGGCGTCGATGCCCGCCATGAACGCCACAGCAAGGCCGCGGCGCCGCGGAAAGCGGACGACGTGGTGAACGCCGAGCTCGACCGCGACGTCGCTGGTTCCGTCGGTGCTCCCATCGTCGACCACCACGACTTCGATTTCATCGATTCCGTCGACATGACGCGGCAGGTCCGCGAGCGTCTCGGGCAGCTGCTCGCGCTCGTTCAAACAGGGGATCTGGATAACGAGCTTCACCGGACGGTGCGCGCGGCGCGTCCAGGGCGACGCGGCGCAACCACTGTCCCGCGTTCGGTGCCCGGGGAGTCGAGGAACGGACGAACGTGGCCTGCGCTTCGACGAGGCGCGCACATTTGTCGACGGGCAGTGGTCGCGACCGGACCGAGCAGCGTGACGGCTCCTCGGTCCGGACGTGCCTTGGTTCGGAGACCGGACGGGGACTTCGCCGGTGCGGATGGGGCGAGACCCGCTCGGTCATCCGGGATGACCGCCTCCTCACTCCTTCGGGTGGTGCCGTGCGTATTCCATTCCCCGAATCGTCTCGTTGATGGCCTCGTCCGTGTGCTTGAGAGCCAAGATGCGCCAGCCGCCCTTGTGCTCGGACGCCGCTTCGAGCGAGTGGCGGGCACCACGCAGGTCTCGCAGGGCCTGCTCCATATGGGGCTGCTCCTCGGCCCAATCGTAGCCAATGCGGTCGGCTCGATTCGCGAGGCTCCCGGCTGCTTCGGCGCCCGTCAGGGCATCCTTGCCGGCGATGAAACCGAGTCCCAGTGCAAGCGCGATCGTCGATGTCTTCCAGATGTTCATGGTTGTTGGCTCCGTTCGCTAGGGAGGATACCAGCCCCCGGACCCGACCGAGCTATGCGGCAGCCTTGCGGCTCGGCGAGCGTCCGGCGACCGGCAGCGTGAACTGGAACGTGCTTCCGGCTCCGACTTTGCTGTCGGCCCACAATGTTCCCCCGTGCGCTTCCACGATGCCTTTCGCCACGAAGAGCCCCAGGCCCGTTCCTCCGCCCCCCGCTGGTCTCGTGCTCCAGTACCGCTCGAAGACGTGCCCCAACTGCACCGGATCGATGCCGACGCCGTAGTCTCGGACCCAGAAGCGCGCCGAACGGGACCCGCCCTCCACGCCGACTTCGATGTCGCCGCCATCGTGGGAGAACTTGATGGCATTCCCGATCAAGTTCGACAGGACCTGCAGCACCCGGGAGCGATCGCACACCACCAAGAGGTCCTCCGCCCTGGCGACCCGCAGGGTCTGGCCTCTGGGCGTGACCAGGGGCCGGAGCATTTCGACCGCTTCGTTTGCCAGCGCTCGAGCGCTCACTTCGCGTGGCTCCACCGAAAGGCGCCCCGCGTCGATCGCAGCCGCGTCGAGCAAATCGGCGATGAGACGCGTCATTCGGTCGACGGAGTTCTGGACCAGCTTGGCGTGCTTCTCGATACGGGCGGCCGAGGTATCGGGCAGCGCTTTGGCCAAAGTGACGGCGCTCATCTGAATCGCGTGGAGGGGATTCTTTAGATCGTGAGAGACGGTCGCCAAGAACGTCTCGCGGGTCCGAAGGGCCCGCCCACGGTCCGAGATGGCGCCGGCGACGACGAGCGGCGTCAGCGCAGCGCACCCCATGAAGGTCTGTAGCGCGAGCAGGCCGTGTGCGAGCGTCTCTCGCACGAAGGGGCCCCTGCCTCGGACCGTGCCCCAGATCGCCAGAGCCGACGCAACGGCCGTGACGGTGGCCGCGCCGCGCAGCTCGAATCGAAGCGCGGCCCAGATGAAGATGGGAAACAGGACGTACGGGTATGCAAACGGGTACGAGGCCCCCGACGCAGGCGTGAAGAAGATGAGCAGGCTCGCCGCGACGAGAACCCCGCCGAGAAGGAGTCCTTCGGCTGCCCGGATCGCGGTTGGCTTCGCGTAGTCGGACGTCGCCCACGCGAGCAGCACGGGCGCCACGACGAGATCCCCCAGCATGTCTCCCACCCACCACGCCCTCCAGGTCTCCAGAAAACTTGAGGCAGCGACGAAGCCGCCGAGACAGAGGCAACTGACTCCGATGGTGGCACTTATGAGCGTGCTCATGGTCGCCGCGGGAACGACCAGGACGATGACGTGGCGCAGGCGGTCGAAGGAGCCCGCAAACCCGCCCAGATGGCGAAGGGCATACGCACCCGCCCACGCCTCGAGCGTGTTGCCGCTGGCGATCCCGAACGCCACGCCGAGCGGGGCTCCCGTCCAGACGTTGACGACGAACGCTCCCAGCCAAACGCCTGCCAGGACGCGGTCGCCGAGCAGGAGAAGTGCCGCCAGCGAAATGCCGCTCGGAGCCCAGACGAGGGTCGCGAAGACACTCACCGCGCCCAGCATTAGGCCGAGTCTTGCGGCCGCGGCGTAGACGAGCGACAAAGCCGCGATCGCGACCGCGAGACGCAGGGCTCTTGGCCCGATAGCGACCATGGGACCGGGGTTGGTCTTATGCGCTCCTATCGGCAGCGTCCACCCGCTGCTAAGGCGCGATGACCTCGGTGTAGAGGATGCGATCGAGCTTGGGAAACTCCCGGTCAAGATACGCGTTGCCTTCGAGCTGGATTCGCGACTGGTCGGGGCCGTCACCTCCGGGGGCGCCTTCTCCGTAACCCCGGTAGAGGGAGTCGACTACGTTCATTCCGTCGACGACCCGACCGAACGGCGCGAAGCCGGAGCGGTCGAGCCCGAAGTTGTCGCGGTAGTTGATGAAGACCTGGGTCGCGCGCGAGTTGGGCGCCCCGGTCTGCGCGAACGTGACGAAGGCGCGCTGGTTCGACTGCATGACCGGATCGTCCGGAAAGTTGGCCACGCGCCACGGCGCGGCGACTTGCGGGTCGCCCGGGATGCCGAACTGCACCATGAAGCCGTCGATGGCTCGGAAGAAACGTGTGTCGTCGTAGACTCCCAACTTGATGAGGTTGTAGAAGCGATCGGCCCCGTTGGGGGCCCAGCTCCGGCGCACTTCGATGACGAATTCCCCCTGCGTCGTGGCGAAGCGCGCGCGAAAGAGGTCGGGCGCGCGTGCTGTCGCCCGCGACGGGTCGAGCTCCGCCGGATCGTGGTGAACGGGCTCGGGCAACGGCCGGCTCACCGTCGGCTCGGGCACGAGGACGGTCGGCGACGCCGTCGGCGTCGACAAGCCCGGCTCCGCTGCGGCGGGGGTCAGAGGGCCCACGGTGGGTCCGGAGCCGCACGCGAGAAGACAAAGCGTTGCGGCGGCACCACGTAGAGGAGAGAGCACGTCGACCATCCTAGAGCACCTCACTCACGCGTGTCCCGCCATGTACCTTCCGAGAACGGCGGGCTCCGCGGTCTCGACGGGTGTTTCGTAGACGATTCGTCCCTCGCTCATGACCAAAATACGGGTGGCGAGCGCCAAGATCTCGTCGAGGTCGGCGCTCACGAGCAGCACCGCCGCCCCGCGGTCGCGCGTCGCGCGGATCCGCTCGTGGATCTCGGCCACGGCTGCGAAGTCGAGGCCCATGCAAGGGTTGGCGGCGATCAGCACGTCGACCTCGCCGTGCAGCTCGCGAGCGAGAACCGAGCGCTGAACGTTGCCGCCCGACAGCTGGCCTATCGGCGATTCGATCGACGGGGCGCGAATGCCGTAGTCGGTCACCATCCGCTCTGCTGCGCGGCGGATGGTCTTACTGGAGACGAACACCCCCATCACCGTATGCGCGGGTTCGTCGAACGCTCGAAAGGCCATGTTCTCGGCGACGCTCATCGTCGCGACACAGGCATTGCGCAGCGGCTCTTCGGGAAGACAGCGCACTCGGCGCAAGCGCATTTGGTCGCGGGTGGCGGTGAACTCCTCGCCGGAAACGACGACGCTCCCGGACTCGCGAGGTCTCTGCCCGGCGAGGACTTCGACGAGCTCTTCCTGCCCGTTTCCGGCGATGGCAGCGACTCCGACGATCTCGCCCGCCCGAACCTCGAAGCCGACGTCGCGAAGCGCTGGAACTCCGGCGTCGTCGTTGGCCTCCATCCCGGTCACGCGCAGTCGAACCTCGCCGAGGGCCGCGCGCGCCGGCGCCCTGGACTCGCTCGGGACCGCAGCGCCCATCATCATCTCGGCCATGGCACCCGTCGTGAGCTCGCCGACCCGTCCCCGGCCGACGGCCCGGCCCCGGCGCAGCACCGTGACTTCGTCCGCGTATCGGGTGACCTCGCGAAACTTGTGCGTGATGATAAGGATGCTGATCTCGCCGCCGCGCGCCATCCCGTGGAGCATCGTAAGGACGTCATCGGCCTCGGCGGGCGTCAACACCGACGTTGGCTCGTCGAGAATGACGATCCGGCTCTCGAGATACAGCTGCTTGAGGATCTCGATCTTCTGTTTTTCTCCAGCTGACAGCGATCGGACGCGCGCATCGAGATCGATCTGGAACGGCATTCGGCCCAGAAACGACGTGAGGGCGGCGCGCTCGCGGGGCCAGTCGACGACGAACGGCAACGTGGCCCGTGAGAGAACGAGGTTCTCGCAGACCGTCATGTTCGGGACGAGCGTGAAATGCTGGTACACCATCCCGATGCCCAGGGCTTGCGCCTCTCGTGGGCTGCGCGGCAGGACTTCGCGTTCGCCGAGACGGATCCGGCCGCCGTCGGGTCGGTGGTAGCCCATGATGCATTTGACGAGCGTGCTCTTGCCCGCGCCGTTCTCCCCGAGCAGCGCATGCACGCTGCCGGGCTCGACCCGAATGGTGACGCGGTCGAGCGCCCGAAAGGCACCGAACCGCTTGCTCAGCGACTCGGTCTCCAGCAGAGGCGGCGGGACGCGGTGCCGCGACGGCGGTACCCAGGGAGCGGCCGGCGCGCTCATCGAGCGACCGTCAGCTCGGCGGGTTGGCCGGCGAGTGTCCGCCGCGCCGAGCTCGTGGCGATCATGATCGCGAGCGTCAGCACGTAGGGGGCGGTCGCGAAGAGATTGTACCCGACGGTGATTCCCACCGACTGCAGCGCTGGCCCGACCGCGCTGGCACCGCCGAAGAGAAGGGACGCCCAGAGGCAGCGCACGGGGTCCCATCGCGCAAAGATCACGAGCGCGACGGCCATGAGCCCCTGACCGCTCGAGAGCCCTTCGTTCCAGCTGCCCGGATAGTAGAGCGATAGAAAGGAGCCCCCGACGCCCGCGAAGAAGCCGCCCACGGCGGTGGCCAAGAAGCGGACGCGCGTGATGTCGTAGCCCATGGCTCGCGCCGCGTTGGCGTCCTCCCCGACGACCCGGATCACCAGGCCCCAGCGAGTGCGACGGAAGAACGAGCGCATGGCGAATGCGGCGGCGATCCCCGCGAGCAAGAGCGTGTTGATCTGAAGCGCTGTCCGCAAGCTCGCGTTGGCGCTCCAGGCCCCCAGCTCCAAGGCCGAGAGCCGCGGCGCCGTCGGCTGGATGAGGGGCTTACCCAAGAAGAAGGCCAGCCCGATGCCGAGAAGCATGAGGGCGATGCCGACCGCGACGTCGTTGACACGCGGCAGCGAGCACAACCACGCGTGCAGCGCGCCCAGGACCATCCCGATCGCGCCGGCCGCAAGCACGCCGAGCCATGCCGACCCGGACAGGTACGATACGCCGTACCCGCTCATCGCCCCCATGATGAGCGTGCCCTCCTGGCCCAGGTTGATGCGGCCGCTCTTCTCGGTCAGGCACTCTCCGAGGCTCACGAACAGATACGGAGCGCTCACGCGGAGCGCCCCGCCCGCGAGGGCAATGGGCAGACCCCAGAGGCCCATCGACGCGCCGCTCATGCCGCTTCTCGGCTTCCCTCGGCCGCAGGCGCCGGTTGCAGGCCGCGGGGCAGACGCGGCCACAGCCGGCCCCGAACGGTCTCACTCGCGAGGATGACGACGAAGACGATCCCTTGGAGAACGTTGACGGCCGCGTCCGGCAGGTGCTCCTCACGCTGAAGCAGCCCTCCGCTGGCTCCGATCCCGCCGAGCAAGATCGCGACCGGCACGACCGCCAACGGGTTCTGTCGCGCGAGAAATGCGACGAGAACTCCCGTGTACCCGTAGCCCGCGATGAGGGACGCGTTGGCCGTACCGTGGACGGCAGCCACTTCGGCCATGCCCGCGAGCCCCGCACACGCTCCCGCGAGAACGCACGTGATAACGACTATCCGCTTGACCGCCAGCCCGCTCAGAAGGGCGGCCCGAACGTTGCCGCCTATCATGCGCGCGGCGAAGCCGAACGACGTGCGGCGCATCAGCACGTAGGCGAGTAGGCACGCGACGGCGCCGTAGACCAGGCCCCAATGCACTTCCATGCCGGGGATGTTGCCGAGGGCGTTGGCGTCGCCGATGGGGCGCGTCGACGGCTTGTTCAAGCTCGCCGGGTCGCGCATCGGGCCCTCCACCAGGTGCTTGAAGACTCCGATCGCGATGTAGTTCAACAGCAATGTGCTGATCGTCTCGTTGACCCCGCGTAGCACGCGGAGCGCGCCGGCGAGGCCCACCAGCGCGCCCCCCGCCGCACTGGCGCTTGCGGCCATGCCGACGAGCACGACCCACGGATTGCCGGAGACGAGCGCGTGAGCCGTCACGACCGCAGCAAGAGCACCCAAGACGAGCGCGCCCTCTCCTCCGATCACGACAAGCCCGAGCTGCGCCGGCAACGCGGTGCAAAGGGCCGTGAGCATCAGAGGGGCGGAGCGGAGCAGGGTATTCTGGAAAGAGAACCATGTGCCGAAGGCGCCTCGGTACATCTGGTAGTAAACGCCCGGCACGCTCGCTCCCGCGAGCGCCACGAAGGCGCCGAAGACAACGAACGAGACGGCGAGGGCGCCGCATGGAATGACGAGCGCTTCGAGCCAAGCCGAACCTCGCGCGGGCATCTCGACGTCGCCGGTGGGATCCGGCGCCGAGCCGGCCGGCGTCGGCGCGCTGGCGGGCGCCCCTGTCACGCCCGGCCCTCCGCCATCACGACGGGATCTTCCCGACGACGCCTTCGACGAGGTAGTTCATCTTTTCGAGCTCGATGTCGGTCTGCGGTCGCACCGTTCCCGCGGGGATGACGACGTGGCCCGCGTTGTCTTTGATGGGCCCGGTGTAGATTACCAGCGAACCGTCGGTGAGCTTGGCCCTGACGGCGTCGGCCTGCGTCTTGGCGGCCGCTGAGACCGCCGCGCCATAGGGCGACATCTTGATGAACCCCTCTTTGAAGCCGCCCCGCAACAGGTGCGGGTAGGTCTTTTCCTGGCGAATCCAAGTGACGTAGTCGGTGTAAATCTTGCCCCAGTTCCATTCTGCGCCCGTGAGATAGCCTTTCGGCGCGAGGGTCGACTGATTGGCGTGATAGCCCGACACGAAGATCCCGCGGCGCTCCGCGGTTTCGACGATGACCTTCGGTGAGTCGACGTGCATGGTCAGTACGTCCACACCTTGATCGACGAGGCTATTGGCAGCCTCCGCTTCTTTGACCGGTAGCGACCAGTCGCCCGTGAAGACCACAGAGGTCGTCGCCTTCGCGTTGACCGAGCGAGCGCCCAGCGTAAACGAGTTGATGTTGCGAAGCACCTGGGGGATGGGCTTGGCCGCGATGAATCCCAGCTTGTTGGTCTTGGTCGTCATCCCCGCAACGACGCCGGCGACGTACTGCGCCTCGTCGATGTATCCGAAGTAGCTGCCGACGTTCTTCGGGTGCTTACCCTCTTGGTACAGGCCGCCGCAGTGAAGGAGCGTCTTGTTGGGATACTTTTCGGCCACCTTGAGGATGTGCGGGTCGAAGTACCCGAACGACGTCGGAAATAGGACCGACGCTCCGTCGAGCTCGATCATGCTTTCCATCGTCTTCTGCACGGCGACGGTCTCCGGGACGTTCTCCTCTTCACGGATTTTGACCCCCGGCATCGCGGCTACCGCGGCCGCACCTTCGGAGTGCGCCTGGTTGTACCCGTAGTCGCCTTTGGGTCCGACGTAGATGAAGCCGACCACGAACGGCTTCTCGGCCGTTGTCGCTGGCGCGGTCCCGCTTGCGGTGGCGGCCGCTTCGTCGCTCTTGCTCTTGCACCCAGCGAGCATCACGATGCTCGCGGCAAGGAAGAACAGAACGTCGACGAACCGGTATGGCCTGGGCGCAGCGTGCTTGGACATGGTTGGCGTGAACATTGGCTGCATGTGAGGGCCGAGGCTGTTTCCGACCTGTTGCGGGAACACGACGGGACGGCGCGTGACCGGCGATCCGGCGGTTCCTCAAGCAGGACGAGGCACATCCGGGCAAAGTCGCTGTTCGTGACGGCGCGAGCGGGTGATCGCCCGACTGACCAAGAGCTTCGCGCGGGACGAGCTCGGCATCGAGTCGTTCGAAAGCGCGACTGCTTTGCGTGGGCGCGGACGTTGCGTCATCGAGAGGGATGATCGCAAGGACCTTGGTTCGAACCATGAGCTCCGCCGTCCTCCTAATCGCGGGATTGCTGGGATGTTCAACCTCCAGCGCGCCTGGCCCCGGCGTCACGAATGCACAGGGCACAGGGCGTTGCTTGGACCGTGGCGCCGCATGCGTCGTAGACAACGACTGCTGCAGCCTCTGGTGTGCCAACAACGTCTGCGTGCGAAAGCAGCCTTGAGCCTCGACGAGTCGGTTGTCGGGGGGGCCAAGTGGGGCAAGCAGGCGCGCTACTTGAAGTTGATGGTGATGGCGATCCGATGGGAGTGCTTCCGGGGGTGCATGCTCGCGTGGTAGTGCTTGCCGTCGAAGAAGGCCATTCTTCCCTTTTTGGGTGACACCCTCGCGAGCTCCGTGAACCCTCTCTCATTCGCGAGCCGAACCGACTGTTCGACGGTCAAATGGTCGAACGTCTCTTTGAAGATCACCGTGTCTCCGTCCGAATCATTGACGTAATAGAGCCCCACGATGTGCGGCTCGTAGAAATCGACGTGTGGGTTGTGATACGGCACGTCGACCGGCGTCTCGGGAAACATCCCCAGCCTGATCCGGATCAAGCCATTGAACTTCAGATTCGCCTTGTCGCACGCCACGAAGAGCAGTGGGACCAGCAACGCATTGATGGCCGACGACACGGGCGTCGGCGACGCGGCGTCGAAGGCCATATGGAAAAATCCCCCGTAGTTGTTGGAGAAGCTCAGTCCCGGCCTGGCGCTCTCCTTGTGGAAGAACCAGCCCAGGGCTGCCGTCTCCGCTTCGAGCTGGTCCTGATAAAGCTTCGGGATCACATCTTCGATCTGGACGAGCTTCATCGACGATTTCTCCTTCCCTTTCAGTGTCGAACGGAGGGTCCAAGTAGATGAGGCGAGCAAACCTGTCCGGCAAGGTCGGCAACACCTGGGGCGTTGTCGCCAAGGACGATCTGCGCCTTCATGGCTCCTATTTACCACCCCGCGAGGGGCGGCTCGCGACGAACGGGTCAGCTGCCGATGGCCAGCCACGAGACTTCCACCGACCAGATCTTCGTGTTCAGCCAGGTTATCGCCTCGAGGGCGAATCCATTCGCGGTAATGTCGTGGGCGCGCACGCGGACGCGAAGGTTGTCCTCTTTGCTCGCGTCGAGACCGACGATCCCGACTTGAACGACAGGAGGGGCCGAGAAGGGTCGGCTGAACGATACGTGATACCGAAACGCGCGGTCCTCTCCCGTCGAGGGGTCGAGGAGAGACCACCCCTCCATCGACGAATCCAACACCACCGTGGCGGACAATAGGCTGAGCGGAGCGACGTAGGACATGGGGGGAGTTTACAGCGAAACTGCTGCGGCTGAGTTTCGGAGAAGCAACGTGTGAACGGGACCTGGATCAACCGCTTGGAGGCGCCCACCGGCGCCTCGGGGCTGGTTGCGTCCGATTGCGCCTTCGCTGCCTGGGCGTTGCTCCGAGGTATCCAGCACATTGCGTCGCCCGACGTGCTTCGCACGCACTCTTTGCAGAGGCGACTAGGCGCTCCTTCTCGTAAGCTCGGCGCCGGAGGCGGAGATGATCCGACGCATTGCGATCAACACGGGGGGCGGCGACGCGCCAGGCCTAAACGCGGTAATCCGCTCGGTGGCTCTGAGCGCGCTCAATCGAGATTGGCAAGTCGTCGGCATCCGCCGCGGGTACGAGGGCTTGCTGGAGGACGATCCGGAGGCCGTGATCACCCTCGACCGGGACGCTGTGCGCGGGATCGCGCACCTCGGGGGGACCATTCTCGGCACGACGAACCGCGCCGATCCGTTCAACTACCCCGTCGAGTCCGATGGGCGCAAACTTCCCACCGACGTATCGGCTCGCGTCGTCGACCGCTTCCGCGCGTTGGGTATCGATGCGCTGGTGGCGCTCGGCGGCGACGGGTCGATGACCATCGCGCGACGCTTGATGCAACGCGGTCTGCCGCGGGTGATTGGAGTGCCCAAGACGATCGACAACGACCTACGGGGGACCAACGTGACGTTCGGGTTTGCCACGGCGGTTGCGACGACGACCGACGCCTTGGACAAACTGCACACGACCGCGCAAGCCCATCGTCGGGTGATGGTGGTCGAGGTGATGGGCCGCCATGCCGGCTGGATCGCCCTCCATGCAGGGATCGCCGGCGGCGCCGACGTGATCCTTATCCCGGAAATCCCTTATCACTTCGATCGCGTATGCGAAAAGATTCGCGAGCGATACCTGCGCCGGAGCGACTTTGCCATCGTCGTCGTCTCGGAAGGCGCGAAGGCCGCGGGAGCGGAGGCCCTCTACAAGGGGGAGAAGGACGTCTTCAAGGAGCACGCGGTCCTTGGAGGGATCGGAGAGCGCCTCGCGCGCGAAATCGAGGCTGCGACCGGGTGCGAATCGCGAGCCGTGGTGCTCGGGCACTTGCAGCGAGGGGGCTCGCCAATCAGCTTCGACCGGCTGCTGGCGCAGCGTATGGGCTGCGCGGCGGTTCGCTTCGTCGCCGAAACGGACCACAGCGGCATGGTGGCGCAGGTCGGCGGCGAAATCCGACTGGTGGATTTCGAAGAGGTGGTGGGCGGAACGCGGGGCGTCGATGTTCAGAGTGACACGGTGGCAACCGGGCGAGACCTCGGCATCTGCTTCGGCGACGAGCCGATCGGGACCTTTCTGAACCGGATCACGGCCCACCGGCGTGGCGCCGCAACGGCCTGACGCGAACGGTCGCGAGCGTCACGTTTGCTCCACCGGGGCTGGTTTAGGCTTTCGGCGCAGCGGGCCCGTGATCAGGCGCGCGCCGCGATCGTACGACAGAAACGACCAGGCCCACTGAAAGACGACGATCGCCCGATTGCGAAATCCGACGAGGAAGAGAACGTGGAGGGTGAGCCACGCAAGCCAGGCGATCGGTCCCGAGAGCCTGATTGTGCCGAGGTTGGCGACGGCCGCGGACCGGCCGATGGTCGCGAGCGAGCCCCGGTCTTTGTACCGAAAGGGCAAGGTCGGCTCGCCCCGCACCGCTCGCAAGACGTTGCGAGCGGCGTGGCGGCCCTGCTGCATCGCCGCGGGGGCGACCGCGGGCACCGGCGAGCCGTCTTGAGCCAGCGAGGCGAGGTCGCCGACCACGAACACGTCCGAGTGGCCGGGGATGGCCAGATCGGGCCCGACGACAACCCGGCCAGCGCGATCCAGCGGAACGCCCAGCGCTCGGCCGAAGCCGGAGCCCGCCACGCCGGCGGCCCAGAGCACGGTCCGCGTCGCAATGAAGTCTTCGCCGACCCGCACCCCCTCGGCGTCTATAGACGTGACCTTCTGCCCGGTGCGAACGTCGACGCCGAGCTCCACGAGCTGACGCCGCGCCTTCTCGGACAGGGCGGGCGGATAGGGTGGTAGGACGCGCGCGGAGCCCTCGAGCAAGATCACGCGGGCCTGCACGGGGTTGATCCGGCGAAAGTCGCGGGCCAGCGCGTAGCGCGCCACTTCGCAGAGCGCACCGGACAGCTCGACCCCCGTCGGGCCGCCGCCGACGACGACGAAGGTCAGCCAGGCGCCGCGTCGCGAGGGATCTCGCTCGCGCTCCGCGAACTCGAACGCCGAAAGGACGCGACGGCGGATCTCGAGGGCGTCGCCAATGCTTTTCAGCCCCGGAGCATAGGGCGCCCAGTCGTCTTTTCCGTAGTACGAGTGCCTGGCTCCGGTCGCGACGATCAGCTTGTCGTACGCAATCGTTCCGGCGTCGTGGATCACGACTTTCGCGTGAAGATCCACTGCCGTAGCCTCAGCGAGAAGCACCTCCACGTTGCTCTGACGGCGCAGAATCCGCCGGATGGGGATGGCAATGTCGCTCGGGTTGAGCGCCGCGGTGGCCACCTGGTAGAGAAGCGGCTGAAATAGATGGTGGTTGCGGCGGTCGAGGAGCGTGACCGTCACAGGCGCGCCGGCGAGCCCTCGGGCGGCGTTGAGTCCGCCGAACCCGCCGCCGACAATGACCACCCGCGACAACCCATCGCCCTCGCTCACGGCAAGCCTTGCCTTCCCGCCTCGTGCCAGCGTTGGAGAGGGAGCTTGCCAGGCTGCCCATTGCGGGGCCGCCGCGGTGGAATTGCCGCGCCGTGTCTTCTTCGTTTCGGTCGTTGACGGAGTCGGACGCGACGGCGCGTGAAGTAGGTTTCCGTCGACTCTCGCCTGGCGCGCCCACCAAGCGGTCAGGGGCCGAATACCAAGACCGCAAACGAGTAGCTCGGTAGGGAGTACACCGGGCTGGGCGCGGTGTTGCTCGAGCTGGTCGGCGCCGGCAGCGCGCCCGGCAGCGGATCGGTCGCTCCGTTGTAGACGACCGAAGACGCCGAGTCGTCGCCGGATGCGGCGGGGCCGGCCGTGTAGACCTGGAGGGCCTTCCCCGCAGGGGCAAACCCCAGGAAACTCAGCGTGACGTCGTGGGCCGAGTTGGTCTTGTTGATAAGCAAGACCTGCACCGAGCCGTCCGCCTTCTTCGTCGCGTAGACGGCGACGTCGTGCGGATTCGCGCTCGACGTGACGTCGAGCGTTTGATTGCCCATCTTCGACCAGGCGACGAACGAGTAGTAAACCGGTCTCGCCTTGTTCGTGGTGATCATCCAGAAATCGTTCGGCCCGGCGGCGTTCGCGTCGAACCACTGGAACGAGCGCACGCCGGAGGCCGCAAACGCCCCAATCACATCGAGCGTCTCGAGCACGCTGAACACGTTCTGCGTCTGCGATGTGTCGTTCGCAACGCCGTTGCCGACGCTGATCTCGCTGATGACGATCGGCAAGTCGCGCGTGTCGTACTTCGCGACGATGCCCCGGACGTAGGGCATCACCGTCTGTGACCAATAGTATGCAAAACCGTACTTATCGATCTGCGCCTGCTGCAAATCGGAATAGCCCCATTCCGGATGCCAGTACACGTGGAAGGAGACTCCGTCGACAGACCCCTTTCCGGTTCCCGTGGCCTTGTTGCCCGTCTGCGCCAAGAACGCGTCGAGCCAGCCGGAATCCCACCCGGTCGGGAACGAGCAATTGCCTCCGAGTCCGCAAACGACCGGTCCGTATACTTCGGCCGATGGCTGGACACCGTGGATCGCATTCGCGTGCTCGATGAACTTGGCGATATAGGCGCTCTGCCCACCGTTACTTCCGAAGTAGCTGCCGCCGATGTCGGGCTCGTTTCCGATCTCGTAGACGGCTGAGACCCCATGCGAAGCGACATCCGACGCGATGGCAGCGGCGTGGGTGCCCGAAGAGTCTTGGGATCCGCTTCCGCAGTATTGCGTGGTCGGGTTCGTCTGAAGCATCAGCGAAGGCACCCCCGCCGACTGCGCGAAAGTCCAGAGCGATACGTAAGGCGGCGCTCCCCAGTTCGCGCTCGAATTGTCCGTGCACTTGCCCGTCATCAGCAGGTCCGCCCACTCGCCCGGCTCGCCGCCCGGATAGCGGAACAGCTGGACGCCCGCCGCCTGGAAGGCCTGCCGTTGAAAGGCACCCATCGAGACGTCCGCGCCCCAGCCAGGGAACGACTCGTAGTTGGTCCCCGCAAAGTCCGACGCGACCGTGCACCCACCGGCGGAGGCAACGTCGACGGTCACCGAAACGGCGGCCGAGGTCGGCGTTGGGCTCGTTACGGACGATGCGATCCCTTTGCAACTCGCCCCCCCGCCGCCCGAGGTCCCCGCAGACCCGCTGCTCCCGCTCGATCCGCCACTCCCCCCTCCGCTCGATCCGGCGCTCGCCCCTCCGCTGGCGCCCGCCGACGACCCGCTGCTTCCGCTCGCTCCGGCGTTTGGGCTCGACCCCGAGCCACCGGCCCCCGAGCTCGCGCCACCTCGCGTCGCGCTGGCGCCCGGGCTACCTACCGCCGCAGGCCCGCCGGCCGCCGGCTCCTTGCACGATGCCGCAGCGGCGAGTGAAGCCGTTCCGAGAACCAACCACCAGGAAAATGGGGTTCGCATGGGGGATCCGTTCGGGTTAGCGGTTGAGGTTGCGAAGCGGGGCCGCGAACGCGAACGCCCGGCATCCTCGCGGGCGCTTCCGATCATCCCATTGTCCCCGGAGGGCGCCCTTGTGGCAAACGTCACGCGGGAAAAGTGCGGCGAACCGACGCCCCCTTGAAGGCCGCCAACCCGTCGGAGAAGATGCCACCCTGCTCTCCATCGTCGCCCTCGGCCTTCTGCTGGGCCTTTGTCACGCTACGCGTGCTCGGGGTTGCACGACTGTGGGAAGCCTCGCGGGCGCCGAGCGAGGCCGACGCGTCTGGCAGCTGCCGATCGGAGCGCGCCGGATCGTGTCGTCCGCCCGCTGCTGGACTCCAGAATGAGACACGCAATTCGCCCCCTGGCCGTTCTTGCGGCGCTCGCGTTCGGTGCGCTGGGGACTTCTGCGGCCGCGCGCCCCGCGGGACCGATCGTGCACGAGCCGATTCCTCCCGATCCCGCCGAAGACCTCGCGCTGGGCGTCGCGCTCGACGGCGATCTGCCGGCCGCTCTTCGGACGCCCCATGGACTGGTGCCGGCCCCGGACCCGCGCAAGCCACCCCAGCCTTCCGACCCCGCGTACGGCCCCGACGCGGACCGCGACGTGTTCGTGCCCGATCGCGACACGAAGCGGCCCGACGTGAGCGGGTACGACGAACCCTTCTCTCCTTCGACCGCTTCGTTCAAACGCCTCGAAGCGTTCGACGGCGTACGAAGCGACTACAAGCTCTACGTCCATGACCAGCGTCTGGTCGCCGTGCCGACGGGTGCGTCGCCGGGACCCGGCGATGACGCGTTCTACGCCGATATGGTCGTCGACGCCAAAACCGGCCGAAACGTGCGCATCCCGAGCGTCGGCCCGGGCGCGCGCATCGTGCACGCGCGCCTCGGCGTTGGGCCGGACGAAATGCCGGTGCGCGTGGTCCGCGACGGCGCGGACAACTGGTTTCTTCAGGCCTACGGCGCAGAGAAGGCCGTCCGGTCCCGGTTGGTGATGGAGATCGCCGTCGCGCGTGCCGCGTTCGGAGGGCAGTTCGGCGACCCGGACTGGAGTGCGCTGCCGTTCGTCCCTGCCCTACCCGACAGCGTGGCGCGTGAAGCGGCCGGAGTGCGGTCCGCGCTCCGGATCAACCGTCGGATGCGACCGCGGCAGGCCGTCGCGAAGCTCGTCCAGTACTTCCGTGGGTTCTCCGACTCCGACGACTCGCCCCGGGGGCAAGGGAGTATCTACCTGGACCTCGCGCTGTCGAAGAAAGGCGTATGCAGGCACCGAGCCTTTGCCTTCCTCGTGACCTCGCTGAGCCTCGGGATTCCCACGCGGTTCGTCGCAAACGAGGCCCATGCGTGGGTCGAGGTGCACGACGGGGCTCAATGGCGTCGAATCGACCTCGGAGGTGCGGGGCGCATGAGCGCCGCGGCATCCGATCCCCTGTCCAGCCGTCCGGCCTACGAAGCACCGCCGGATTTCTTCAGCTGGCCACAGAACGCGCAGCGGGGCGGGGACATGATGGCCGACGCGCGGGCGGCGAGCGGACCGCCTTCTGGGGCGGCCAGCACGACGTCCAATGGCTGGGCATCGACGGGTGGGGGCACCGCAGGCGCTGCTCCACCGCGGGATCAACCGGGCCTGGATGACGGCGCGCCTGCGGATGGCTCCAATGCGACGAAGTCCCCTTCGGGCCCGGCGTCCGGGACGTCCAATCTCGACGGTCGCCCCGGCTCGTCCCTCTCGATCCTGGCCATGACCGCGGACGCTCGCCGGGGCAGCCCTTTGCGCGTGAACGGAACCGTACGGGCCGAGGGAGAACCGTGCCCGCACCTCGCCGTCCAGCTGTGGCTACGCGCCGTAGGGACGCAGAAGTCCTTTCTTCTGGGTACGCTGGCGACCGGCGATGACGGAGCGTACGCGGGAGGGATCATCGTGCCGGCGGAGGCGCCGTTGGGCGACTACGACGTCATCGCGCGCACGTCGGGCGACGCACGATGCGGCGCGGGAAGCAGCGACTAGCCACGAGAGGAAGGGAAAGATCATGGAGTTGAGGCACCTTGCCGTGCTGCCGTTTGCGCTTTTTCTCTCGGTTGGTTGTGGGTCGGGACCACCTGCACGATCGAGCCCAGTCGCCCCTGCCACGAGCGGGAGCTCCGTCGGCGGCAGCCCCGACGGCGCGATCCTCCCAGTGCCCGGAGGAATGCTCAAGATTCAAGTCTGCGCGAGCGATGTCATCCGCGTCGCCTACGCACAGGATGCCGCGTTCTTCTCCCGCCCTACGCTGACCACCGCGCCCAAGCGCTGCGCGCCGACCGCGTTTCGCACCGCGACGGCCGGCGGGCATACCACGATCACGACGTCCAGGCTAACCGTACAGGTCGATGCGGCGACGGGCGCGGTCACGTTTCGCGACCAGAATGGTCAACCCATCCTGGCCGAGAAGCCTGAGGGCCGAAGCATCACGCCGACCACGCTGCACGGTGAGCAAGTCAAGAGCGTGCATCAGGAGTGGGCCGAGAACTTCGACGAGTCGCTGTATGGCCTCGGCCAGCATCAGAATGGGCTCATGGACATCAAAGGAGTCGACCTCGATCTTCATCAATACAACACCGAGGTCTTCATTCCGTTTCTCGTCTCGAGCAAGGGCTACGGTATTCTTTGGGACAACACGTCGTTCACGCGCTTCGGGGACTTGAGCGTGCCGGTGCCGCTGCCGGACACCACCGGCCTCTATGCGACCGGCGGTCTGCCCGGCGACGTGGCGCCCGGCGCGGGAACCGTGAATTGGACGGGAAGCGTCACGCCCGCGGTCACCGGTGACTACACCTTCCGCACATGGTCCACCGGAGCCATCCGGTTGTCGGTGGGGTACCGAACGGTCATCGACCACTTCCGGCAAGATTGGCTGCCCAACGAAGACATCGCGCGCGTGCACTTGACCAAAGGCACCGCGGTGCCGGTCAAACTCTCGTGGACCGGCGAAGGGAACGGCAAGTTCATTCGCCTCTTGTGGAAGCCACCGGTCGCCGACCAGACGACGTCGCTCTGGTCCGAGGTAGGCGACGGAGTCGACTATTGGTTCGTGTACGGGCCGGACCTCGACCGCGTGGTCGCCGGGTACCGACGGCTGACCGGAGAAGCACCGATTATGCCCCAGTGGGCATACGGCTTGTGGCAATGCAAAGAGCGTTACAAGACGGCGCAGGAAGTGCTCGACGTTCTCAAGGGGTACCGCGATCGTGGTATCCCGATCGACAACATCGTCCAAGACTGGCAATACTGGCCCGCGGGGCAATGGGGATCGCACGATTTCGATCCGGCGCGCTATCCCGATCCGGCAGCGTGGATCCGTAGCATCCACGACACCTACCACGCGCAGCTCATGATCTCCGTATGGCCGCGGTTCTATCCTGAGACAGCGAACTACGTCGCCCTTCGCGACAAGGGATTTCTTTATCCGCCCAACATCGCAGAGGGAAAGAAGGACTTTCTCGACCACGCGTTTGCCGTGTACGACGCGTTCAACCCGGCGGCCCGGGCGCTCTACTGGTCACAGATCAACCAGAAGCTCTTCTCGATGAAGGTGGACGCCTGGTGGCTCGACGCCAGCGAAGTCGAGATCGTGCAGGGCCCCTTCGACAGCGCCGCGACGCAGATCGACGGCAGCGAGACGCACATGAACCCGACTGCGCTCGGTTCGGGCTCTCGGATGCTGAATGCTTTTCCGCTCGTGAACAGCCAGGCGGTATACGAGGGCCAACGAGCGGCGTCGCCCAACCAGCGGGTGTTCATTTTGACGCGCAGCGGGTTCGCCGGCCAGCAGCGGTACGCGGCCGCGACCTGGTCAGGCGACATCACGTCGACCTGGACAGCAATGAAGAAGCAAATCACGGCGGGCCTCGGTTTCTCGATTTCGGGAATGCCGTACTGGACGTTCGACAGCGGCGGCTTCGCGGTCCCCTCGCGCTTCTCCGAGGCGAACGCGACCGCCGAAACCAAGGCGGAGTGGGCGGAGCTGAACACCCGCTGGTTTGAATACGCGACGTTCTTGCCGATCATGCGCGTGCACGGACAGGCGCCGGCGCGGGAGATGTGGTCGTTCGGGGGTGACACCAGTCCGGCTTACGCGGCAATGCGAAAGTTCGATCGCCTGCGCTATCGGCTCATGCCGTACCTCTATTCGCTTGCCGGAATGGTCTCGCAGCAAGCGGGCACGATCATGCGCCCGCTCGCCATGGATTTCCGCACCGATCGAGCCGCACGCGAGATCGATGACCAGTTCATGTTTGGACCTGCCTTCCTCGTCAGCCCCGTCACGACCTATGGGGCGCGGTCGCGACTCGTGTACCTGCCACCGGCCGCCGGTTGGTACGACTTCTGGACGGGGGTCCAATCGCCTGGGGCAACGATGATCCGCGCGACCGCCGCGTTCGACGCCATTCCCCTCTTCGTGCGGTCGGGATCCATCGTGCCGGTCGGCCCAGAATTGCAGTACGCGTCGGAGCGGCCAGCTGAGCCGATTACGCTTTACATCTATGCCGGGGCCGACGGTGCGTTCACTCTCTACGAGGACCAAGGGACGACCTACGACTACGAAAAAGGAGCGTTCTCGACCATCCCGCTCGGCTGGAACGACGCGCAGAAGACGCTGACCATCGGCGCGCGCGCGGGCCAATACGCCGGAATGCTGGCGCAGCGGACGTTTCAGGTCGTCCTGGTCGCGCCGAGCAAAGCCGTCGGCTTCTCGTTCACCCCCAAGGTCGACAAGTCGGTGACCTACAGTGGCGCCCCGATGATCGTGGCTCTGTAGTCCCCGACGCGGGCAAGCATGCTACGGAAATAGGCTCCACGGCATGGCTGGTCGATGGTGTGTGACAGCGGGAATCGTCGGAGTGCTCGCCGTCGACCCGTGCTCTCGGTCGCCACGTCCTTCTCCGTCGGAGGCCGCTGCCCCGGCTGCAATTTCTCCGGTGAGCGCGCCGCGGCCCCCAGCCGCTCCGTTCCCGGTGCCGACCGAGCCGCCGCAGCCCCTCTGCGGCGAGGCGGGGCACCTGTTCCTCTTCGCTGCACCCGCCCACCCTACTCGCGGCAAACCGATGAGCGTCATGGCCGTGAGCGACGGGGCCGTCGACGCCCAGCTCTCGGTCACGGCCTCTGGGGGCGCCGCGGCGTTCGCGCGAGAACGACACGGCGGACCTCCGTATTACTGGCTCGCGCGCGTGGAAGCGCCCGCCGCCGGTTCATGGCACGTTGCTTTCGCGCGCGACGAGACCTGCGGCGGCAACATCCTCGCCAAAAGGGACGTGGCCGTTGGCGGGGGGCGACCCGCCGTCCCCCCAGCGGCCGACGGGGGGATATGGGCGACGCACGCCGAGTGGTCGCCGTCGCTCGAGAACGTGTATTCGGCCTGGATCGACCACCTGTTCGACGCACCGCTGGACGTGCAGCCGAGCTGGAATGCGCTCCACGAAGTGCTGCGCGATCGGTCACGCAACGTTCTCTTCGACTACCTCGGTGCCGGGGAAGACGAGCAGGGCATCGTCGTCAGACCCGACTGCGCCGACCTTCCGTACTTCCTGCGCGCCTACTTCGCCTTCAAGTTGGGTCTTCCGTTCGGCTGGTCGCATTGCTCTCGCGGCGAAGGAGGCACGCCGCCGACGTGCAGCGACTTCGCCACCAGCGTCGATCCGTTCCCGCCCATCGACGGCAAGCCACAGCCGCTGCCGCCGTGGGCCGATCCGGACCGTCCCCACCAAACGGACACGAAGCGTTTTGGCGAGTTCTTGCGCACGACGCTGGCCGACGCCGCGCAGTCCGGTGCCGGGCGAACGGCCGCAAAGGACGAGACCGGCGACTACTATCCGGTCGCACTGTCGATCGAGACGCTTCGTCCGGGCACCATCTTCGCCGACCCGTACGGACACGTGCTCGTGATCGCCAGGCGTGTCTCGCAGACGCCCACCCAAGGGGGCATTTTGCTCGCGGTCGACGGGCAGCCCGATGGAACCGTCGCCCGCAAGCGGTTCTGGCGTGGCAACTTCCTATTCGCCATCGATCCCACGCTCGGCAGCCCTGGCTTCAAGCGCTTTCGGACCATCGTGCGCGACAAGGCCGGTGCGCTCCGGCATCTCGGCAACGCGGAGCTCGCAGACTTCTCGCTCGAGCAATATGCGGGCGGCGTCGAGGGGTTCTACGACAAAGTGGAAGACGTTCTGTCTCCCGCGCCGCTCGATCCCATGCAGGCGCTGCTCGAGACGATCCAGGCGCTCGAGGAGCAAGTGAAGACGCGCGCTGCGTCCGTCGACAACGGCCGCAAGTTCTTGGCGAGCGGAAAACCCGTCGCGGAGATGCCCGACGGCGCGAAGATCTTCGAGACGACCGGCGAGTGGGAAGACTTCTCGACACCGTCGCGGGACTTGCGCCTGCTCATCGCGATCGACGTCACCGGCGCCCTGCCCTCGCGCGTGGCCCGGCGAAGCGAGCGGTACGCGATGCCGGCGGGCAAAACGCCCGACGAAGTGCGCCGCGAGCTGGAAGAGCGCGTCAGGCGAGAGCTCCGGGAGCGCACGTTCAAGTACACACGAAGCGACGGCTCGGACTGGGAGCTGAAACTGGCAGACGTCGTCGATCGCCAAACCGCGCTCGAGATGGCCTACAACCCGAACGAATGCGTCGAGCGCCGTTGGGGCGCGCCTTTGGGGAGCGCCGAGGCGTCGACCTGTCAAGCGCACGCCCCCGACGCACAGCTCGCCAAAATGGAAGGCTACCGCCCTTGGTTTCACGAGCGAAGAAGGCCGCCTCGATGAGGCCCGGGTGCGTGCTAGAAGCACCCTTCTGGAGCCCATGTACTTCCAAGAAGTCATCCTCGCCCTGCAAGACTTCTGGTCCAAGCGCGGCTGCCTCCTCGTGCAGTCGTACAACTCGGAGGTGGGCGCGGGGACGTACAACCCCGCCACCTTCCTGCGCGCGCTCGGCCCCGAACCCTGGAACGTCGCCTACATCGAGCCTTCGCGCCGGCCGACCGACGGCCGCTACGGCGACAACCCAAACCGCACGCAGCAGTTTCACCAGTACCAGGTGATCCTCAAGCCATCCCCGATCGACATCCAAGACCAGTACCTCGCGTCGCTGCTCGCTCTCGGAACCAAGCCCGAGGACCACGACGTGCGCTTCGTCGAGGACGATTGGGAATCGCCGACGCTCGGCGCTTGGGGCCTGGGCTGGCAGGTGTGGCTCGACGGGCTCGAGATCTCGCAATTTACCTATTTCCAGCAGGTCGGCGGGATCGACTGCAAGCCAGTGAGTGGCGAGCTCACCTACGGTCTCGAGCGCATCTGCATGTACTTGCAGAACGTCGAGTCCTTCTGGGACATGCAGTGGGCACCGGGGGTCTCGTACGCCGAGATCGTCCGCCGCGGAGAGTGGGAGTGGTCGACCTACAATTTCGAACAGGCCGACACGCAAGCGCACTTCGATGCGTTCGATCAGAGTGAAAAGGAATGCAAGCGCCTGCTTTCCGTCGGCGGCCGCGATCCGCTCAAGATGCTCGTGCTTCCGGCCTACGACTTCGTCGTGAAAGGCGCGCACGCGTTCAACGTGCTCGACGCGCGGGGCGCCATCGGGGTCACCGAGCGGCAGCGATTCATCGCACGCGTTCGCACCATGGCGAAGGCGGTCGCCGAGGGATGGCTCGCGCAGCGGGCGGCAATGGGCTTCCCCCTCCTGAGAACACGCGCTGCGGCGGAGTGACTCGCGGCGATGATGAAAGCGATCGTCCTCGCGTCGGCGGCGTCTCTCTCTTGCGCAGTCGCCTCGTGCGGGAGCGCGGCGCCCGATCCGCGCTATCCGCCGCACGAGGCCGGCTGCCCGGTGAAATCATTTCCGGGAGCGCCGACGATGGCCGTCGACGACCTGGGAACGGTGACGGTCGAGTGCGCGCGCGGCGGCTGCGAGCGTGAGGCGCTCGACGTCGTTTGCCGGCGCGGCGGTGACGTCGCGTGGGGGCTCGCCGACAACTCGCTCACCGCGACCAAGCTCGTCGTACACGCGGCGCACACCCGGCGCGCAATCGGGGGACCGCGCGAGCGCGGCTGTGCGGTGCGGGTCTTCAGGGACGCCCCACCGATGGCCACGGAAAACGTCGGCCCGGTGACCGCGCTCTGCTCGCCCGACGACTCGGAAGACGTCTGCCTGCGGGAGCTTCAGGATCAAGTGTGCATGGTGGGGGGAGACGTCCTGTGGCAGGTCGACGGCCCGGCGCCGGTCGGTACACCCGAGGGGAGGAAGCTGCGGATGCACGGCCGTGCGGCGCACTCGAAGTAGACGTACGGTGCGCGGCGCTGTTTGCCAGCTGACCCGTCACTCCAGACACTTCTCGAAGACGTCGGCGTTCGGAGCGCGCATCGCGCAGGCGAACTCGGCCTGGCTCACTTCGGAGCTGCAATTTTTGAAGGCATCGTCGCCCCGCGCTTCGCGCTTTTCCCGGTCCCGCTCGGAACCGATCTGCTCGGGGGACGCGTCGGGAAACTTTTCGGTGACGACCAGCTGAGCGTACCGGTCCAGCAGCTGATCGCACTGCGTTTCGGTCGCCTTCGGCCGGCAGCCGGACAGACAGCCCAACACCGTGGCGAGCAGGCACCCCGCCGCGGCACGCGCTACCGCAAGCATGTATCGAGCTCCCTCAGCGTCGAGGCGGCGCGGACGCATGCCATCGTCTTATCGGTCACACGACGGCTCTCGCACAGCCGAATCTCGTCCTCGAGCGCGGCGCGGACCTGCTGCTCTCGCTGTTCAATTGCGCCCACGTCGTTGCGGCTCAGCTCCTTCATCTGCAGTTCCACGCTTCTATCCACGATCAGCCGGCAGTCGGCGTCCGTCGCTCGCCGACCGCAGGCGGCGCTGACCAACGCGCCACCAGCGAGCGCGAGCGTCAAGCAAACAAGCCTGCCATGCAGCACGCGCGCACGCCTAGCACGTTTTGGTCGCACGGGAGCGCGAATGGTAAGCTCATCGGCGTGGCGGGAGCTCGACGGGGAACGGCATCGGATCCCCTTACCACGCGCACCCGTCCCGCGCGCCGCCCCACGGCGCGGACCCCCGAAGACTTCCTGGGCAAGGCGTTGGCGGCGCGCTCGTCGGCCGCTCGTGCGCGCTGGGCTCGGCAGGGGCTTGCCGCGGACCGACCGCTCGACAAGACGACGCAAGCGATGCTTCTACGGCAGCTCTACCTGTCCGACTACGAAGCCCGCCGCTTCCGCCGCGCACACATGGTGGCCCTTCAGGCCCTGGAGCTCGACGTCTTGTGCGACGTCCTGCATCAAGATGCGGCTCGCGCGGCCCTAGCAGAAGGGGACGTGAAGGCCGCCCTGTCGCACCTGCGCCGCGCAGCGCGCCGCGCCCCCGCTTCGCGGCGTGCGTTCCACGATTGGACGCTCGGGAGCGCGCTGTTTCTCCTGCATCGCTACACCGAAGCGGCCGTGGTCCTCGCTCGGGCCGTGCGGTGGGGCACCCACGACAAGCCGCTTTATCGCGCGCACCTGGCGCTCGTGCAGGTCGCGCTGGGTGAGCAAGTCCACGATCTGCAGGCCACAATCGACGAGCTTGCGTCAGCACCGTGCGGCCAAGGATACGGTCGGTTCGTGCTGGGCCATTTGGCCTACGCGACCCGGCATTGGGCGGCGGCGCGAAGATACCTTCACGCGTTCGTTCGCAGAACCGAAGGCGCACGTCCTCCTCTCGCGATCGCGCTCGATGGCGAAGTGCGGATGGCGCGCGCGACCCTCGCGAAAATGTCGGCCAATTGAGGTGCTGCATGTGGACGAAACCAACGACGATGACCCCGCCGTGGCCCGGATCCGCCACGAGTAACGGGCGAGCGCCAGGCTTCCGGTGGTCCTGCGTTTCGGCAGTGACGAAAAGGAGGCCCCTCGCTTCAGCGAATTCGTGCCTGCCAACCGATTCGCGGCGGCGCTCGCGAGAGTGGGGTGCGATCGCGCGTCCGACGCGAGAGCACCGATGACGGCCCACGCCGCGCGGCGCTTCGCTCTCCTCTTGGCCGTAGCCGGGGCGTGCTCTTCGCCGGCTCCAGAAAAGCCAGCCGAGACGGCGGTCGTCGTCGGGTTGGAGAGCGAATCGCTGATTGGCGCGATTGACAACGTGCACGTGGTCACCACGCTCGGTGGCGCGACGAACACTGACGCCACGTTCCCGATTGGCTCGCTCCCCATCGAGGTCAGGGTGGTGCCGCCGAAGGGCGGGATGGACGCGCCGATCGGCGTGCATATCCAGGGATACCTGGGCGCGGTCGGCGCCGTACCGCTCCTCGAGCGCACGGCCGAAGCGACCTTCGTGCCGGGCCACACGATGCTCCTCCGGATCCTGCTGCAGGGTCAGTGTCTGCTCGCGCTGCCGGGCGGCCCGCCCGGGGCCCCGGCTTGCAGCGCACCGCAGACGTGCCTCGCGGGCATGTGCCAAGACGATCACGTGAGCGCGCTCGAGGCCTATTCGTCCGATTGGGCCGTGAACACTCCCGACATTTGCAAACCCGCCAACGCGGGTGCGCCGGTCGTTCAAGTGGGCACAGGACAGAGCGACTACCTTCCGTTGAGCAACGGCGACACAGTCCAGGCCGAGCAAGGTCCGCAGGGCGGTCACCACGTCTGGGTCGCGGTGAGGCAGCAGAACTTGAAGCAAGCCGGATCGACGACAACGATCACCAGCGTTCAACCGTCGACAGGGCTGGCCGGGCCGCGCACGGCGGTCGTGTTCACGTTCGACCCCGACCAAGGCGGATTCTGCAAGTTGGCCGGCCTGCGCTACCAGCTCGACGCCGACGGCACGGATTATCATGAGTTTCTGGGAGCGCCGCTCGACATCACCGTCGTGATCACCGATGCGGCGGGAGCGAGAGGAACCGGCGTCGCGCACGTGAACGTCGCCTCAACCATCCTGTGCGCATCCGGCTTGTCGGGGTGCCAGTAAGACCGTCACGGCGTGCATCAGCGGCTCGCGCGGAACACCTCACCCTCGGCCGGGCGCAGGGCGCGGCGGGGATCGACAGCCGGACGGCGCACGACCCCGTGTGGCGTGTCGAGGGCGTCCACCATCCACCCGTTACCCTCGTAGATGCCGACGTGGCCGGGCCACCAGAGGATATCGCCCGTGCGCACCTCGGAGAGGGGCACCTCCGACAGCGAAGAAGCGATCCGGTCCGCCGTCCGGGGGATGGGCACACCCGCCCAACGCCAAGCGCGCTGGACGAGCCCGGAGCAATCGAAGCACGACGGTCCCACTCCGCCCCAGCAATATCGCTTACCGACCTGTCCGGCGGCGAACCGGGCGACGGCCGCACCGCGACCGGTGGTCGGCGGCTCGCGCCCGGCCCAGGCACGCGCGATCAGGGACGACGTGGATGTTTGGCGACGCATCGCCGGCGAGCAGCCGAGGAAGATGAGGGCAAAGACCGGCCAATACGCGCGCATGCTTTTCATCGTCGCCCGAAACCGAAATGCCCGCGGAGTTCTCTGCATCGATTACCGTCCGGGTCGCGCGCAGGGGCCATCGCCGTACAGCAGGTACTTCTCCCGTTTGACGGCGAAGGCCGCCTGCTCGACGCGGTACGTCTCGGCGAGAGCGGCGAGCGGGAGACCCGCGTCGATCGCCCTCACCGCGTCGGGATGGACGAGGAGGCGATCCAGTTTCTCCAATTCCCACTTGTGGCCGTAAAGGGCGCGCAGTGCGCGGGCGATCGCGAGGCCGGAGCGGACCGGCTCGAACTGGGATCGGTCGACGACGGTCACGTGCACCCCTCGACAGAGCTTGTGCGCATAGGGGTCGACGTCGGGCGTGAAGGTCTCCGGCCCGAAGGTAACCCCGGAAAGTCGCTCCGCCGCCAGCGACTCCGCGAGCGCGGAGCCGTCGATCCACGGCGCGCCGATGCGCTCGAACGGAGCGTCGGTGCCACGGCCCACGGAGAGGTTGGTCGCCTCGAGCAGACCGACAGCAGGATAAAGGAGCGCCTCGGCGACGCTGTGCAGATTGGGCGACGGGTTGACCCAGGGCAGCCCCGTTTCGTCCCAGTAGGACCCGCGTCGCCAGCCTTGCATCGGGACGACCGAGAGCGCGACGCCGAGGTGATCGTCGGCATTGAACAACGTCGCCAGCTCGCCCACGGTCAGCCCGTGGCGGATGGGCAGCGAGTGATAGTTCACGAATGACGTCGAGCGCGGGACGACCACGGGCCCTTCGACGTGAACGCCATCGATCGGGTTCGGTCGGTCGAGCACGACGAACGCCAGATCGTGGTCGCGAGCGGCCTCCATGGCACGGAGCATCGTCGAGCCATAGGTGAAGAAGCGCGTGCCCACGTCCTGGACGTCGAACACCAGCGTATCGATATCCGTCAGGCTGTCGGCACCGGGAGTGAGCGTGTCGCCGTACAGGCTGAAGATGGGAAGCCCGGTTCTCACGTCGCGTCCGTTAGCGACTGTTCCCTCGGCGTGGGCATCGAGCCCGTGCTCGGGCGTGAACAGCGCGGCAAGCTTTACACCGTCTGCATTCATCAAGAGGTCGATCGTCGACGCCCCGTCCCGTGCGCGGCCGCTCGCGTTCGTGATGAGGCCGATGCGCCGTCCGCGAAGCCGCACGAACCCTTCGTCGCGGAGCACGTCGATTCCCGTACGGACGTCCCCCGTCCCTTCGGCACAGACGACGCGACCGACCGCGGGCCCAATCGCGCGGGCGGCGATGGTGTTGATGCGCGCAACGAGCGGCTTGGCGTCGCCTTTGCCGTCCGGATGCACTCGGTTCGTGAGGACAATGGTGAACAGGTCCTTGTCGGGATCGATCCAAAGCGCCGTGCCCGTGAAACCGAAATGACCGATCGCCTGCGGAGAGAGCCCTTCTCCGCGCCATGAGCTCTCGACGTTCCAACCGAGCGCGCGTACCCCGCCGGGCACGTCGTAGGGCGCGATCATCTGGGCAACCGCTCGGGGCGAAAGGATTCGCTTCCCATCGGCGACGCCGCGCCCGAGGATCGCGCGTGCGAACAGCGCAAGATCGTCGGCGGTGGAGAAGAGCCCGGCATGTCCGGCGATCCCCCCGAGCAGATATGCCCGCGGGTCGTGCACGACGCCGACGCGCCACTCGCCGTCGACGAGCTCGGTCCATGCCGCCCGCGCTCTCAGGCTCTCGGCCGGCAGAAAGCCAGTGTCCTTCATCCCGAGCGGCGCGAAGATCGCGTCGAGGGCAAAAGCAGACAGCTCGCGCCGGGTGACCCGCCTCACAACCTCTTCGAGCAGCAAGAACCCGAGGTCGCTGTACATCGACGCGACCCCCGGGGCCGCGCGAAGCCGTACGCTGCAAACACGCCGGATGGCCTCGTCCCGGCCGTGGCCGAAGTCCTCCTTCGCAGTGTCCGCGGGGAGTCCCGACACGTGGAGCAGGAGGTGGCGCAGAGTGATGGCGCTCTTGCCGTTGTTGTCGCACTCAGGCACGTACTTGACGAGCGGATCGTCCAGACTGACCACCCCCTTCTCGACGAGGACCATGACGCTGGTGGCCGTCGCGATTGGCTTCGTGAGCGATGCCAGATCGAACACCGTGTCGACCTTCATGGCTGCGCGCTCTGGCGCCACCTCCCGAAAGCCGTACGCACGACGGAAGAGAACCCGCTCGCGGCGACCGACGACCACCACGGCGCCGGGCACGCTCAGGTTCGCCATTGCCTCCTGCACGGCGGCATCGATGGCACCATCCGGGAGCGAGGCATCGTCGGCGGCCGCGGCCTGAGCGGCATCGACCGTGACAACGCGGTGCGTCGCTGGTTGAGCTGGCGGGGCTCGATTGCACGAGGTCGCCCACATTGCGAGCGTGGCAACCCCGACAGCCGACGCGCGTCGCACGCGCGGGTGGCAACCCATCACGGCATTGTAGCTTGGCGCTTGCTGCAGGTGAGCGTGCGGCGTCCGTGGCACGTGCCACTCGCCACAGAACTGCCCCCTGCTCGGGTACGGACACGTTTACGGGCAGAATGGGAGGACTGGCACTACGCTTCGATTACGCTTTGTGTGCGCTTTGAAGCTCCGCCTTGGCCATCTTCTCTTGGTGCCCCTTGCGGTCGCGCCATTCGTGCTGGCCTTGATAGGGGAGAGAGCGGTCGTCCCGCGCATCTCCGCGGCAATCGTGCGCCCCCTGACAGCGGCAGCGACCTGGACGTCGATCGCCGTGCGGCTCCCGGCGGGCGCGGTTCTCCCCGCACCCCAATCGACCGATCCTCCAGCGCATCCTCTCTCGGCTGTACGGACGAGGGCTGCACCTCGAAGGATGGAGCCCGGTGCGCGAGGTGTCGTCGTCTCGAGAGAGCGCCTCCTCCATCTCACCGCCGAGCAGCTGCGCGCGGTCGGTTGGGCGACCGTGGTCAATGCCCGTGGGAAGGCGGCGGGCGTTCGGCTGTCTGGCGTCGGACGGCTCGGGCTGGGTTTGGAAGACGGGGACGTGGTGACGTCGATAAACGGCCGGCTTACTCCAACGGAGGACGAGGCTACCGCCGCTGGAGCCGCCGCCTGGATGTCCGGTGCGCCGACCGCCCGAGCGGATGTCGCCCGCGGCGACCGGATTGTCGCCGTAACGCTCGAGCTCCCCATGCGCGGGCGCGAGTAGTCGGGCGAGCTCAATGAGCGATCCGTGAGCACCTCGGCTCGTGCGGCCCTGCTCCTCTTCGTGGTGGCCTGGGGGAGCAATCATTTCGTGCCCCTTCTCCTCGTTTACCGCGCGCGACTCGCGCTCTCATCCGTTGATCTGGCCGTGCTCTTCGGGGTCTACGCGGTCGGGTTGGTCCCGGGCCTGCTCGTCGGCGGGCCAGCATCCGACCGCATCGGTCGGCGTAAGGTCGTCCTCCCCGCTGCATGCGTCGCGCTCGCTGGGTCAGCCATCCTTGCCTTCGGCGCGGCCGGCTTCGCGGTGCTCCTGTCCGGACGCTTCGTCGTCGGCATCGGTTCCGGCGCCGCGTTCAGCGCGGGCACGGCGTGGATCCAAGACCTCGCGCGATCGCGTTCTGCTGGGGCCGGAGCCAGGCGCGCGTCGGTCGCTCTGTCGAGCGGCTTTGGAGGGGGGCCACTCGTCACCGGCGCAATCGCGCAGTTTGCCCCCGATCCAATGCGCCTGCCGTTCGAAGTGCAAGGCACAGCTCTGGCAGTGGCGATAGCGGCCGTTGCGCTGGCGCCGCGCGAGTCTGGGCCCACGCGGACCCTTCCCCTGGACGCGAGCGTCCGCGGTTCGCGGTTGCCGGCGGGGTTTCTGCGCGTCGTCGTTCCCATCGGGCCATGGGTCTTCGCCTTCCCATCGATTGCGTTTGCCGTGCTGCCGTCGATCGTGCGCGATGAGGTCGGCCGATGGGCGGTCGTCTACACGGGCGTGGTCACCGCCACGACGCTTTTCTCCGGCGTTCTGGTTCAGCCGCTTCTGAAGGCGACGTCGCCCCGAACCTCGGCTGTGAGCGCGCTTTGCCTCGGTGCGATGGGCGTGCTCGTCGGCCTCGAGACGTCCGCGATCCGCTGGCCCGCCGGCGTGCTGGTCGCGGCGGCATTGCTCGGCAGCGGCTACGGCGGAACCCTCCTTGCTGGGTTGCGAATCATTGAATCGACGACGACGCACCATCGTGGCTATGCGACCGGAGTGTTCTACGTCCTCGCTTACCTCGGGTTTGCAGCGCCGCTGTTGCACGCAGCCGCTGCGCGCCGATGGGGCGACGCGCCCGGGTTGTGGATTACCGCCGCCGCCGCGATGCTGACCGCTGTTCTCGTTGCGAAGACCAGGTCCGTTCGCGGCCCCGTGCGTGCTTCGTAGGTCCATCCCAACGCCACAACGGCGCAGGACCGGAACGAGGCCTCTTGCCGGCGCGTCCCCGAGGCCCTCCTACTGGCGACACACGATGGGGGCCACGGCGACCTGGAACCCGTTTGCGCCCGCTTCGAGGAACGCAACGAGCCCGCGGCCGCCAGGCGTGACGGCTGCTTGTCCCTGTCCGGCGTTGGCACCGGGAGTCGAAACGGTCAAAGGCGCCCCGACGGGCGCGCCCTCCGCGGACAGCGTCAACGCCCGAACCTCGTGCACCGAGATCGGCCCCTGCGTCCAAGTCAGGAGAAATCGACCCCCCGGAATGACTGTGAGGCCCGGCGACATCGCTTGCTCGCCATTGCCTCCGGGCGGCGGCTCGAACGTACTCGGGGCCCCCGGCGCCTCGCCCACTTTGAAACGCACCCAGCGGAGTCGCCAGAGCTCGTCCGACGACGGTCGATCGGCCCATGCCAGGAGGCCCACACCCTCGTTGAGCGCTATCGCCGGGGAGCCGAGCACGGGCCCAAGACCTTCGATGCGGAACAAGTCCCCCTTGGCCGCGAGGGCCCCAGAGCCCTCCGCGGCACCGATCCAGACCGCCCCAGACGACCGGAAGGTGATCGCCACCGTCGACGGATTCGGCTCGGAGCGCGCCCCACGCAACGCCTCGACGGTCTCCACGTGCTCGAGGGGCCAGAGGCTCCCGGCTACGCTGCGGTTCCAAGGTGCCCAGGCAACGTGCGCATTGGCGACGCCGACTTGGAGCGGAGGATCGAGGGGCAGGGTACGCCGCCCGCCGAGAGGATCTCCTTTTCGGTCGACATCGATGGCAACGCCGAGCCGCCCGCCAGGGACTGCAATTGGCGTGACGCGACGGATGGGGTGTGGAGAAGCTGCGACGGAGGACTCGACGGCCGCCAGCGAGCTAGGGTCGAGGCGCACCATCATGGCCTGATGGTCGTTCGGCGCAAAGCCGACGGCGATGTCGTCGCCAAAGGCTCGGACTTCGATCCCGGCGGTGACCGTCGCGTTCGGAGCGATGATGCGACTCTCTCTGGCGCGAATGCACGCGGTATTGGCGGGCGTCGCGGCTTCCGGAACGGGCAAAGGCGAGAGGCTGGGCGCGGACGCCACGGGCGCCTCGGCCGAAACCGGCGGCGCCGGCGAGCGAGCCGTTCGCTCGTGGCTGCGGCCGACGCGGATCGCGACGACACCCGCGCCCGCGGCCACCAGAGCGATAATTGAAAAGGACCCCACGCGGCGGCGCGGAGGGAGCTCGTGGCCCAGTCGGTCGCGCCGCGAGGCGCGAGAGGGAACGAGCCGAGACGCTTTGCGCAGCCCTGCCTTGAGGGCCGCCGCGAGTACGGGCAAACGCGTACCGCGCGGTAGCGTCGTCACCTCGCCGTCGGAGCTGAGCCCCACGGGAGCGAATCGCGGCTCCGGGGGCGGGACCTCGGGCGATCCCGCAGGGGAAGCGTCCCCGGTCTGCGACTCATATCGGGGGACCAGCTGCGGCAGTGCCACGGTCGGCAGGTTTTCGGGGGCGTCGTCTCCGTCCGCTTTGAATGGCGGCCTGCGCTCGGTTGGCATGGCGGCAGGGTCCGGCCTGGGAGGAGGGTTCGGTCTCGGCAGCGGAGGGTGGGACTGGGGTGCAATGGGCGCGGTCGCCCCACCGGGCGGAGCCGAAGCTTCGGAGTGCGGGTGCCCCTTCACCAGGCCTTTTCGGCCGAGCGGCTCGTCGAGAACGATTGAATCGCTCAGCTCCTCCATGCCGTCTTCCATGTCGACGTCAGGAGGCGAATGCGTCTTGCCGTTCTTCTCGTTCAAATCGCGCCTCGGCCCGATCATACCCCGGCACGCACCACTGCGACGACCGCTTGCTCCACCGACGCTGCGCCCGCCGCCATGAGCGCGGTGGCGCATTCGTTCATCGTCGCGCCCGTCGTGCGCACATCGTCGATGAGCACCACCGTTCGACCACGGACTCGCTCGACCTGTCTGGCGCGGAACGCGCCGGCGACGTTTGCGATGCGCCCGTCTCGGTCGAGCGCGGCCTGCTGCGGCGTGTCGCGGATGCGGACGAGCGCGAGCGGCAAGAGCGGCGCGTCGATGCGCGGCGCAACCCGGCGGGCGATGAGGGCCGCCTGATTGAAGCCTCGCCGAGCGAGCCGCGACACATGAAGCGGCACGGGAACGACGACCGAGCCCCGAAGTGCCTGGGCCCTGGGAGCAATGGCGCGCCAGAGAAGGTCACCGAGGGGGCGGGCGAGGTCGGAACGGGCGTCGTACTTCAATCGGACGATCGCGCGCTCGATCGCTCCGCCGTAGACGAACGCCGCCGTCAGCCGCGGGTCGCTGTCGGCCGCGCGTTCGGCCGTGCTCGCGCACGCCGCGCAAAACACGGACATGCGCGCCACGCGTGTGTCGCAGGCAGCGCACCGCGGCGGCGCGACCACCCAGCAGAGCCATTCCACGGCGAACGAGGCAATCGAGACGGCGGCGGTCATGCCAGCTCATCGGCCTGCGCGAGCCTCTGGTTGCTCATCGCAAGTCATCGCGAAAAGGACGTGATCCTCCCATTGCCCGGCGATCGACAAGTATCGCTCCGCGATGCCCTCACGCCGGTAGCCCGCCTTTTCGAGCACGCGCAGGCTCCGGGCATTTCGCGGCATAACCGCGGCTTGAATCCGATGAAGCCCCGCAGCCGAGAACGCGAACGCGCTGGTCGCCCGGACCGCCTCGGTCATGAGACCGCGGCCTTGAAGCTCATGGTCGATCCAGTAGCCGAGGTATGCGTTCTGAAAGGCGCCGCGCAGGACGCCACTCAGCGCAATTCGACCGATGACTCGACTCTCGTCTTCCCGCGGCGCGATGACCAGCACGAAGGTGTGCCCACGTTTCCATTCGCGGCGATGTTGCAGGACCGCTCGCGAGACCGAGGCTAGCGATGCCGGGTCTTCACCTGGTCCGGGAGCGACGCTCCACGGACGCAGATGCAGCGCGTTGGTGCGCAAGGCACGCCGCATCTCGGCGACGTCGCCCGTCCTCAGCGGACGGAGAACCAGCCGCTCGGTCACGATACGCGTTGAAAGCGAAGGGATTTCCCAGGCATCCCGCGCGGTCATCGGCGGAGACTGGTTCATAACAGCTGTACGGGGTCGACGTCGATCGCCGCCCGAACGGCGCGAGGGAGCGACGCGCGCGCACTGTCGACGCAGCCAAGCACGTCGCGCAGCCGAGCGCGGTCGGCCGCGCGCAGCATGACCCGGAATCGCCAGCGGCCGCGGATGCGCGCGATGGGCGCGGGTGCCGGCCCTTGCACGAGCACGTGGCCGGCGCGCACCGCGTCCGACTCGAGAGCCGCCCGAGCTAGCCGCGAGCAAGCCTCACGTGCCGCGCCCTCCTCCGTCGCGTCCACCCGAACGAGCGCGGCACGGGTGAAAGGGGGATAGCCCAGCTCGCGACGATCGCGGAGCTCCCGGTCGAGAAAGGCGTCCACGTCGTGGCGAGCGGCCAGTGCGATCGCCGGGTTCTCGGGGTCCCAGGTCTGCACGATGACCCTTCCTGCTCGGTCACCTCGCCCCGCACGCCCGGCGACCTGTACGAGCAGCTGAAACGCGCGTTCGCTGGCGCGAAAGTCTGGAATGCTGAGCGCGGCGTCCGCATTGATGACCCCAACGAGCGTCACGTTCGGCAGGTCGTGCCCTTTCGCGACCATTTGAGTGCCCACGAGAACGTCGATCTCACCTGCGCGCATCTTAGCCAACACCTTCTCGACTTTCCGGCCGCTCGCGACATCCCGGTCCAAACGAGCGACGCGTGCGTGCGGGAACGCCGAGGTCAGGGTTTCCTCGAGCCTCTCGGTCCCAACCCCTTCGAGCACAAGCGCCTCGGCCCCGCACGTCGCGCACAGCGATGCGAGCGGAGCTTGAAAATCGCAGTAATGGCAGCGGACGATGCTCCCCCCCCGCTTGTGGAAGGTGAGCGCAACCGAGCAGTCCGCACACGCGGCGACCTGGCCGCACGCCTCGCAACGCACGCTCGGCGCAAAGCCGCGTCGATTCAGAAACAGGATCACCTGCTCGCGCGCGCCGAGCGCATCTTCGATCGCTCGGTAGAGAGGCATGCTGACCCGCTTGTCGCCCATCGTGCTCGAACCGATTCGGCGAAGATCGACCAGCTCGACGCGCGGCAAGGGCTGCGCGCGCGCCCGGTCGGCCAGGCGCAGCTTGGACGCCAGCCCCCTTCGCACGAGCTGTTCACTCTCCAGCGATGGGGTGGCGCTGCCGAGTATGCACACACCGCCTGCGCGGTGCCCGCGCCAAATCGCCATGTCGCGCGCGTGATAGCGGACGCCCTCTTCTTGCTTGAAGCTGGAGTCGTGCTCCTCGTCGACGACGATCAAGCCAAGCGCGCGGACGGGCGCAAAGAGAGCGCTGCGCGCCCCAATCGCGACGTCGGTCTCGCCCGAACGCAATCGCCACCACATCGCATGGCGCTCGCGCGCGGTGAGCCCGGAGTGCAGAACCGCTACGTTGTCGCCGAAGCGGGCCCGGAAACGGGACACGAGCTGCGGTGTGAGCGCGATTTCCGGTACGAGGACGATCGCGCCCCGCCCATTCGCGCGCGCGGCCGCGATCGCGCGCAGGTACACCTCGGTCTTTCCGCTGCCCGTGACGCCGTGCAGGAGCAGCGTGCTGGCTCGGCCTCCGTGCAGCCGCGCGACGATCTCGTCGATTGCCGCCGTTTGCGCCGGCGTGGCTTCATGCGGCACGTCGCGCGCGGCGGCCTCCGAGAAGAACGGGTCGCTGGGAGCGGCGCGCTCATCGATCGCCACGAGCCCGAGCTCGGTGAGCTTCTTCACCGCCGAGCGCGCGTTTCCCCAGCGCTGCTCGAGCCTGGCGATCGGCTCCGCGCCTGCCGCGCGCACGTGCGCGAGAACCGCCGCTGGCTGGCCGCGCAGCGGGCCTCCGACATCGATTCGGGCCGTCGGTACCACCCATTGCACGCGCCTCGCCGCGACCCCGCAAATGTCGGAGAAAAGGGTCGGATTGCTCAGTTCGAGCGAAGTCGCTCGCTCCACGGGCGGGAGCGCGAGGCGTACCACCTCACCGATGGGCGCAAAGTAGTACGAGGCGACGTCGCGAAGGAACGCCAGGAGGTCCTCTGGGATCGCAGGCTGCTCGTCGACCACTCGTGCGATGGCTTTGATCCCGTTCGGCGGCTCACCCTTGCGGAGGCCGAGCACCACGCCGAGTAGACGCCGTGCGCCGAATGGGCACACGACGCGCGCCCCGGGAAGAGCGCCTCCGGCCATACCATCGGGAACCCCATACGTGAACGCGCGCACCAACGGCACGGGAAGAGCGACGTCGGCGAGGATCACGCCCCATGTCTTAGTACAGCACTCCATCGAATGATGCCCGGCTTCGCGGGGCACGCCTGCTTCGCTGGCGGGCGCTGCACTCAGTGCCCGTCCTCCCATTTGTGCCCGTAAACGTGCCGAGGCCCGGGCAGAATGTGGGCTAAAGGACGACGACCCAGACGTCGTAGAGCGCATGTGTCCACACAGCGGCGGCGAAGCCGCGGGTCGCGTAGACCAGCGTCAGCGCAAGTCCCAACACGGTTCGCGCAACGAACGACCGGACATCGAACACGTCGCCGAGCGACCCGACATAGTGCATCCCGCTAAAGGTCGCAGCGGACAAGAGGGCCCAGATGCCCACGCCCACGATGCGAGACATGCCGCTTCTGCGGAGCAGCCAAGCGAGAAGCTTCGCGCCGACGCCAAAGAGCACCACGCGAAAGGCGAGCTCCTCGTAAAAGCCCGCGCCGAACGACATCACCACTCCGGCGAGTGGCCCCTCTACTGCTGGCATCGCCCGTCCAGCAAAGATCCTGCCCACGACCCAAGACGTCATTGCGCCCATCGCAAACGCGTACATCGCGCCTTCGATCGCGATCTGCACGAGCTTGCGTACGCGCAGGACCTGCCCCCGCCCCAATATCGCGAAGACGACGACCATCGCACCTCCGATGGCTCCGGTCAGCCCGAAGTACGTCCACCGATCGCCTTGGGCCAGGTGGAGCAAGCGGGACGTGACGACATCGCTGGCGTTGCGCACCTTCAGGAAGACGACGCCCACCTGGTAAGCGAGAAAGACCGGCAGCGTAAGGGCAAGGTCGCCCCATGGACCGGGCTTTGTGGCCAGAGAGCTCACCCTGGTCGGCATCGGGATCGTCACACCATGCGTGAGCGCACGCCCGCAGTCTACTATTCCCGTCCGTCAGGAACGCCGTTTCCCGTCAGGGACTCGGTCGCAGCCTGTAGACGATGGCTACGACGACGGCGACCCACAAGACGAGGTTCAGCACGAAGAAGACATCGCGGAGCATCTCTTGGGTCGGCGACTCGGCCCTGACCCCGCGCCCCGCCCGTCCGCTCACCAAAAGGAGGAACCTCACGAGCGCCAGCGCGGTGAAGGGCGTCGTCAACCAAAGGTAGTTCGAGTTAAAGAAAGCGCGGGTCGCCGGATCCAGCGTGTACGCGACATACGTCAGCAGGGTCGCGGTGCCGGTGACGGCGAGTGCGACGTTCAGCGCCATCGGCGTGTACATCTCGAGGGCGGCGCGTTGCTTGATCGCGTTCTCGAGCGCGAGCTCATGGCGACGTTTGCCGAAGCCGAGGAAGAGAGCCAGTAGGGCGGTGCACGCGAGCATGTATGCCGAGACGTGCACGCCTGCGGCGATGCCTCCTGCCAGCACGCGCAGGACGAATCCAAAGGCGATGAGGCCGACATCGACGAATGCGAGCTTCTTCAGGGAGAAGCTGTAGGCGATGTTCTGGACCAGGTAGACGAGGGCGACGAACGCCAGCGCCGGAGCAATGAGATACGCGGCCGCGAGCGAGACCGCGACGAGCCCGGCGGCCATCGCGCGTGCAAGTCGTTCCGGGACCAGACCGCTGGCGATCGGCCGGTCGCGCTTGATGGGGTGGAGGCGATCGGCCTCTACGTCGACCAGGTCGTTGATTGTGTATACGGCGCCGGAGAGCAAGCAAAACACGCCGGTCGCAGCCAGCGCACGCCCCGTCACGAGAAGGTTCAGCGCCGGCCCCTGCGACGTGTGGAGCAGCAGGTCTTTCGAAAAGACGATCGGCGCCAGGACGAAAAAGACGTTCTTCACCCACTGGTGCGGCCGCAGCGTCTTGATGAGGCCAGGCACGACACCGCTGTGTAACGCGACGGTCGGGGCAATCGAGGCAGAGTCAACGGAGGAGACCGGGGGAGGCTGCATCGGTGGGTTACCCGCACGCAAAGGCGCCGCGGGGAGCAATCCTTGCACAAATAGCGCGAACCTTTTCCGGTGCCACCAAGAGCGAACCGCGCTCAGGTGCGCCGCCGCGCTTGACGGAAGGCCCCGCTGCCGCAGAAAGTCCGGCCGGTGTTGCCGTTCCGCGTATCGTTCCGTTCGCTCGCGCTCACGACGCTGCTGGCGCTCGCGGTCTGCATCGTACCCGCGACGCATGCACGCGCGGACGTCTCGGAGAGGCTGCCGCGGCTGGCGAAGCTGCACGCGACCATCCGCGCTGCGTACGGACCGTTCGCCTATGTCGCGCTCCGCAGGCTGTGGGGAGAATGGGACCGCGGTGATCCCGCCGAGGTCGAGGAGGTGCTGCACGAAGTCGCCTCCGACCCGATGGAGCCCGCGCCCGTCCGGGCATACGCGGCGCTGCTGGAGGCCTACGCGCGCCGGCGCCGCGGAGATCTCGAGGGAGCGCGGGGGCGGATCGCTCGCCTCGCGTACGTCGACAAGTGGATGGTCGTCGGGCCGTTCGACAACGACGGCAAAGTCGGCTTCGACACGGAGTACGATCCCGAGAAGGAACAGGAAGGCCCCCTCAAGCTCGCGCAAGACTACGACGGCAAGGAGCACAAGCCGGTCCGCTGGCGCTTGCTGCCGCCCGCTTCGCCGTACGGTTGGGTCGACTTCGGGGCTTTCGTACGACCAACCGAGCAAGTGTGCGTGTACGCGACGACGTTCGTACGAGACGCGCGCGTACACGAGCGGACGACGCGCGCCATTTCCGTGTGGGCAGGGGCGACCGGAGCTGTGCGCTTGTTCTGGAACGGAGCGTCGATACTTCGTGACAGCAAGTACCGCGATCTAGACTCGGACCGGTTCGCGGCCCAGGCGACTCTTCGCGCAGGGTACAACCGCCTGACCGCAAAGGTGTGCGGTGACGAGCGGGCGCCGATGCTCTCGCTGCGGGTGGCGGCGGCCGACGGGGCGCCGGACGAGCACCTTGAGGTCGATGCGGACCCTCGCCATTCGACGAGCGCGGGCGGCGCGACGACTTCGATGGGCAAGGGCATCGAGCCCCCGTCGGCCGCTCGGGTCGAGGGACCAGCGCAAGCGTTCGAACGCCTGGCTCGCGGCGGGGGCGCGGCTGTGCTCGAGGCGTACGCGAGGTATCTGGGAACGACCGGATCCGATGATCCGACCGAGCACGGGGCCCGCGAGATCGCGCGCCGGGCCGCCGAGAAGGAGCCTACGATCGAGCGAATGCTTCTCGCCGGGGAGCTCGCTGAGAACCGAAACCAGCGCGCGTCGTGGATCGACAGGGCTGAGGCGCTCGTCGCGAGCAACCCGGCGACCACGGAAGAGCAAATCGAAGTCTTGCTTGCGCGTGCCGCGTTGGCGCGAGCGGGGATCAACTGGCGGGATGCCGTGCCGTTCTACGAGCGGGTGCTGTCCCTCGACCCGGACAACGTGCCGGCAACGCTGGCGAAGGTCGAGGCCTACGACGAGGCCGGGCTGCGCGACACGGCGCTTACCCTGTTGGACCGCGCTCTCGCACGCAGACCTCGGAGCGTCGCGCTGCTGCGCGCGGCCGCCGCGTCCCTTCGAGACCAGGGACGTGAAGCCGAGGCCGATGAGCTCGCCGAGCGCTACTCGCAAGTGCGCTTCGACGACTCGGCATTCGCGCGCGCCCGTATCGATCTCGCGGTCGCACGCCGAGATACCGCATCGGCGGCGCGCTGGATCGAGAGGCTGGTAGCGACCGACCCCGACAGCGCAGGCGCGCTCCGCGCGACAGCACAAGCGTGGATGCGCTTGGGCGATCGGGCGCGCGCCATCGCCGTTTACCGCGCCGCGGTCGACCTCGCGCCCGACGACACGGAACTGCTGCACGAGCTGGCGACGGCCTACGCCATCTCCGGGGAGCGCGAGGAGCAGCTCCGTCTGTTGAAACACGTGCTCGAGCTCACGCCGCAGGCCAAGGACGTCCGCGACGAAGTCGCTCACATCGAGCCCGCCAAACCGCGGCCCGACGAGCAATACGCCCGCCCGGCGTCTGAGTTCCTCGCCAGACGCGCGCTTCCTTCGGACGGCCAGTCCCGGCGGTCACTCGTGGATCTTCAAGTGACCACCGTCTTTCCCAACGGGCTTGCGAGCCGCTTCCATCAGGTCGTCTACCAGCCGCTGACCGACGCGACCGCCGCCGAGTCGCGCGAATACAACGACATCGCCTACGAGAGTGACAGCCAGACCGTGCAGGTCCGCGCGGCGCGGGTGTTCCGCAAAGACGGGAGCATCGACGAAGCGGTCGAGAGCGGGGCGGGCGCGATGGCGGAAGACCCGGCGCTGGCGATCTACACGACTGGCCGCAGGTATTACGTGCGCTTCCCCCGCCTGGAGCCGGGGGACGTCGTCGAGGTGCAATACCGAGTCGAAGACGTCGCACCTCGCAACGCGTTCGCCGACTATTTCGGGGAGATCGTGCGAATGCAGGGCGTCGAGCCTTTCGCACGGAGCGAGTACGTCCTGATCACGCCGAAGTCGCGCGCTTTCTATTTCAACGAGCCGCACGTCCCCGGGCTCGAGCGCACGGTCGAGGAGCGCGGCGACGAGCGCATTTTCCGTTTCGTCGCGCTCGATCTCCCGGCTGTGGTCCAAGAGGCGCTTCAGCCTCCTTGGGACGAAGTGCTAGGGCATGTGCACGTCTCGACTTACAAGTCTTGGGACGAAATGGGGCACTGGTACTGGGGCCTCGTGAAGGACCAGTTCGTGCCCGATGACGAGGTTCGCCGGCGCGCCGAAGCACTCACCACAGGCCTCAAGGACGAGACGGCGAAGGTGCGCGCCATCTACGACTACGTCGTCCAGAAGACGCGTTACGTCGCGCTCGAGTTCGGCATTCACGGCTACAAGCCGTACCGGTGCGCGCAGATTTTCGCGCGAGGGTTCGGCGACTGCAAAGACAAGGCGACGCTCATCGTCACGATGCTCCGAGCGCTCGGCATCAAGGCAACGCCGGTCATCGTCCGCACCGGCCAGAAGGGCGACATCGAGGCAAGTCCGGCGAGCCTCGCTCCGTTCGACCACATGATCGCCTACATCCCGTCGCTCGACCTTTATCTGGACGGCACCGCGGAGTACACGGGCTCATTGGAGCTCCCGGCGATGGATCGCGGCGCAGTGGCCCTTCAGGTCAACGATGGCGACGCGAAGCTTGTGCACCTGCCCGACCCACCCGCGAGCGCGAGCGTGAACGCGCGCAGGCTGGATGCCTCGCTCTCCGCCGATGGGGCAGCCCAACTCGACTGGCGGGTCGACGTGAGCGGGGTCGAGGCATCGGAGTGGCGCGTGAACTTCCACGCCGCGGCCACGCGCAAGCGGCGCGTGGAGGATGTCATCGCGTCGATCTTGCCCGGAAGCGAAGTGACCGCCGTCGACACGGGCGACCTCGAAGACATCGAGCAAAAAGTGACGATGCATGTTCGGGGAAAGGTGACGCGATTCGCACGCACCGAGGGGGACGTGTTGACCGTGCCCCTCGGCCGCAAGGAACACATGATCCGCGACTACGCACCTCTCGCGTCGCGCAAGCTCGACGTACGTCTCGTTGCGCAGCAGACGGAGGAGGACGACTGGGTCGTTCGCCTTCCGTCGGGCGCCAAGGTGAAGAACGTGCCAGCGCCGACGCGGGGGTCGAGCCCATTCGGCTCGTACTCCGTAGACGTCGAGTCGAGCGGGAACACCTTGCGCGTGAAGACCACGGTGACGGTCGCGAAGACCCGCATTTCGGCCAGCGACTACCCGGCGTTTCGCGCATGGTGCGAAGAAGTCGACCGCGGACTCGGGCAACGCGCAACGGTGACCCTGCGATGAAGCGGCGATGCACGGCGCTTTTGCGAGCGGCATCGGTTCGCTGGGCAATCACCCTCGCGCCGCCTCTTCTGGGTTGCGCCTGCGGCGCCGCCATACCGCCCAACATGTCGCACGAGCCGCTGGCGGCGCTTCGGGCGAGCGCGCGCACGTCGAGCGACGGCGATGCCGTGGGTCGCTGGGCGCTGTCGGAGATGCTGGCACCGGGGGGAAGTGCCCAACAGGCTTCGGTCGCTCGCCAACGGCTCGACTTCCTGCCTCGGGGCGGCATGTGGGCCAGCCTCGCCCGAGCGCTCATCGACGAGTCGTACGGCAATCCTCAGTCGGCGGCGGAGTCTTACGTTGTCGCGCTCGGCGCGGCCGCCCGCAGCGTGGAGGTGCAAGCACCGCTGATCGGGTGGTTCGCCGCCCGCCGACTGCTGGGGCTACGCGGCTCGGTCGCCGATCTGTACGCGGCGCACCGCGCGACCATCGATACGCTGCTCGCTCGACCCGGACACATCGGCTGGCGCGCCGTCGCAGAGCTCGAGGAGTGGCGCGCGGTCGAAGTGTACGACAAGGCCGAAAAGACGGGCGATGCGTACGACGCCGAGGTCCAGATGCGCGCGGGCTGCGCGCGAGGGGTACGCCTCGCGGGACCGTTCGGTCACGGCGGGGCTCCCGATCGCCTGCGCTCTTTCCCGGCCGAGCTACCCGCTCCCTGGCCGCTCGCTTGGGACTCCGATCCGATGCGTAGGAGCGTCCCCCATGTGCTGTCGGCCAAGCAGACCAGGTGCCTGGCGGTGGCCGACGAACAGGTGCAAGACGGGGTCTTCTATGCAGAGACCTTCTTCACCGCACCAGCGGACCGCGAGATCGTCGTCGCCGTTCAGGGGGCGGTGGCGGTGTGGATCGACGACACCCTCGTGCTCTCGCGTGGCGTCGAAGAGTGGGGCGCATGGCAGCGCTTTGGCACACATGTCGGGGTGGGCGCTGGCCGGCACCGAGTGCTCGCCCGCGTCCTTGCCCCTGCCGCGAGCGTGCGGCTGCTCAATCCCGACGGGACAGCGTCGCGCCTGGAGACGGACAGCGACGCACGCGTTCCCTACGCCGTCGAGCGCCCGCGTGCCCTGCCCGACCTGAATCCGCTCGACTCGATCGTCCGGGCGGCGGCGAGCGGAGCGTCGGCTCCCGGACCGCTGGACGCCGCGCTCGCTGCGGACGCCGCGCACGCCGAGCAGTTGGACGACGTCGCCGCCGTGCTCATGGATCCTTTGATTGCTCCGCAAGACGCGGGCGCGCTCGCCCTTGAAATGGCGTCGTCGTTCGTCGTGGGCGACCCGGCGCTTCCCGAGGACGCGCGCGCCCCGCGGGCCCGCGCTCTGCGCGACCGCGCGCTCGCACGTGACTCCCGCCTGTGGCGGGCGCGCCTGATGGCCATCCTCGACGACGCGGAGCAGCACGGCCTCTCCGATGCGGTCGACCCCCTGCGCAAACTCGCCGGGGAGGTACAAAGCGAACCGGAGGTCCTCGAGCGGCTCGCCCAGCTCTACGGGCGCCTCGGATGGCGTGGCGAACGGCTGCGGACGCTGGCGGATCTGGCGGGCCATTTCCCGGACGACGTGTCTGCGCTGCATGCTTACCTCGAGGCTCTCGATGAGGACGGACCGGCCGCGAAGGCCGACGAGGTGGCCGGCCGCATCAAGAAGCTCGAGCCCGACGCAGAGGTCGACCTCGACCGCGCGCTGGCGCGGAGGGACTACAAGGAAGCGATCGCGGAGCTCGAGCGCATCGCCAAGCGGCGACCCGAGCGCAAGGAGATCGCCGGCCGCATCGCAGAGGTCCTTGCACGCTCGGGTGACCCCAGCGCTGCGGCCACAGAGATCGAGAAAGCGTTGGCCAAGCAGCCGCTCGACGCGCGCGCCCGCTTTCGCTTGGCCGACCGCGCGTACGCGAAAGGCGACGCAGGAGCACTTCGGCGGGCTCTCGCAGCCGCGTTGCAAGCTGGGGCGCCCAGCGACGAGCTCAGGGCGGCGATCGATTTGCTCGAAGGCGCGACCGACCTCGAGCCCTACCGCAAGGATGGACGCGCTGTGATTCGGGAATTCGAGGCCTGGGAGAAGACCGGCCATCACATGGACGGGACGGCAGCGCGAGTGCTGGACTACGCCGCGATCTGGGTGCACGACGACGGATCGAGCGAGATGCTCGAGCACGAGATCCAGAAGATCCAATCGCAAGAAGCCATCAACTCGGAGTCCGAGACGGCGCCCCCGAGTGGCCTCGCGCTCCATCTACGCGTCATCAAACCGGACGGACGGGTGCTCGAGCCCGAACCGATCGCCGGCAAGCCCACGTTGACCCTGCCGCACCTCGAGGTTGGCGATTACGTCGAGCTCGAACACATCACTTCCCAAGCAGGCGACGGGGCAAAAGGGCGCCAGTACAGCAGCCCGCACTGGTTCTTCCGAGAAGCGGACAAAGGCTACTGGCGCAGCGAGTTCATCGTGGTCACCCCCGGCGACAAGGAGCTCGAGATTGAGGCCCGAGACAACGTGCCCCCCGCGCAGACTCGGCAGCTCGGCACGTTCGTGGAGCGGCGCTGGCGCGTCGACTTGAGCCCACCGGCGGAAGTGGAGCCGGACAGCCCGCCGATCACCGAGTTCTTGCCGAGCGTGCGGGTCGGCTGGGGCATTTCGCTTGACGCGACACTCGCGCGCCTCGTCGATCTCGCTGGAGACGATGCGCCGCTCGATCCACGTTTGCGCGCGAAGGCCCTGGAGATCGTCCGCGGCGTTCCGGACGGCGCGACTGATGAGCGAGCCCGCCGGCTGTATCGTTGGGTGGTCGAGCACGTACAGGACGGCAAGGAAACGGATGGGCGAAGAGTGGTGACGGGAGGGAGTGGCTCGCGGCAAGCTGCTTTTCGCTACATGGCGCGTCTGCTCGGGATCGACAGCCAGCTCGCGCTCGTCAAGAACCGTCTCGCCACGCCGCCGCTCGGAAGGCTGAGCGAAGTCGAGCAGTACGATGCGCTCGTGATGCGCTTCGACACGGACCGCGGCGTGCGTTGGATGACCGTCCGCGACAAGTTCGCACCGTACGGCTACATCCCCGCGGAGTTGCGAAATCAGCCCGCAATCGTGCTCGCGCCGCGCATGCCGCGTGACACGGTGAATGCGCAGGGCACGAGCGACGGGGTGTCCTACGAAGGGCGCGCGACCGTGCGCGGCGACGGCTCCGCCACCCTCGATCTCGCGGCGACGTTCAGCGGGAATAGAGCCATCGCCTGGCGCAATGCGCTCGCGCGAATCCCCCAAGCGCGACTATTCGATTTCGTAGAGCGCGAGCTCGTCGCGCCATCGTTCGACGGTGGTCACGTGCGCGACCTAAAGGTCGACAGCGCCGACGCGGTCGACCGGCCGCTCGTGCTGCGTGTTCGCGCGGAAGTGCCCCAGCTCGCGAAGCTGGATGGCGGGCGGCTCGTCGTACGCCCGCCCTTTGCCCCGGGTCTCACGCAACTGGCTGCGCTTCCCCAGCGCCACACGCCCCTCCTGCGGATCACGTCTTGGCACACAGAGGTACGCCTGCGCGTCGTCTTGCCCGAATCGACAAGAATGCCGACCGACGTGCCCCGCGGCCAGCTGCGTTTTGGCGATGCGCTCGTGGTTGCCAGGGATACCGTCAGCGGCCACGCGATCGACTTCGAGCGGATAATCGACCTCCCCGCAGCGCGGGTCGCGCCCGGCGACGACTATGCGCGCTGGCAAACGTTCGTGCGCGACGCGGACGCGCTCCTGATGCGCGACGTCTTGGTCGACCGATAGACCGTGGCATTGCCTACTCTGCACCTACCGCGGGAGCCTTCGTGAGGTCCGTGAAGACGCCGCCGTCGTTCGTCTCGGTGATGCGTCGGCGCACGGCCTCGCAGGCCTTGTCCTGCTTGAGCATCGCCTCCATGACCTGCTGCCGCGAGCGGGCGCTCGCGGGGAATCCGGCTGGGCTCGGGAAACGATTCGTCCAGTCGAGGTAGCGTTGCCATGCGGCTTTCGCGTCGTCCCATTTCCACTGTCTTTCCTTCAGATCCGCCAGGACGAAGAGAATGCGGGCGCGCATGGCCGGATCCTTTTCGCCGGATTCGAGCGACGCCCGATTCCACGAGGCCTCTGCCTCTGCGACGCTGCCCGCGGCGAGGTAGGCTTCACCGAGCAGGTAATGGCCCAAGGGCTTCTTGGGATCGAGCTCGATCGCTCCCTTGTAATGGCCAATCGCGCCTGGGAAATCGCGCGCCGCGTAGCGCGCGTTTCCCTGCGAGCACGCGTCGGTGTACTTGCCGGAGGGAGGCGGAGTAGCGTTCTCGACCGAAATGGCGCCACGGTCACCGCCTTGCGCCATCGCGTTGATCGTCGACAGTGCGAGCGCCGGCACCCCGATGACCAGCCAAGGGATCATACCGATTCGAGCAGGCCGCATGGGTTTTCTTGACGAAAAGGCTACCAGGTCTCTTGCGGCGGGGCGCGAAGCGATGCCAAAAGATGCCATGGCCCCGCCGCGAGCGCTCGAGCGGGTTCGCCCTTTTCCGTGGAGATCGCTCCAAGCCACCACCCGCGGGGAGGTGAACGCGCTGCGCGACGTGCGGCACTGGGCGGCTGCCCATCTGCGACTCGGCGCGCTCGTCCTCGCGGTTGAAGAGCTCGTCGGGGCAAAAGTGGAGGTGCTGGTGGGTCGAGCGCTGGCGCTCGACCGGGCACTGGCCAAGCGAGCGTTCAGCAACGGGGTAGGCGTTCTCATCGCGCCCTCGGGCGCTCCCGATGCGGGACGCGGAGCGCTCATCGAAGCGGAGACGGCCCTCGCCGCAACCTTGGTTGCCCGGGCCCTCGGACGTCCGTCGCCGCGGCTCATCAAGGCGGCGGCCGCTGCCCCGGAAGGCATCGCCGGCGCGTTCGCGGCGGTGGTCCTCACCGCAGTGCGGCGCGCCCACGCCGGAGTCGCTCTCCAAGTGCTCGAGGCCGGGCATACCGGCGTGCTGGAGGCCGCCTTGGCTGCGAGCGACTGCGACCTCTTGGCCCTGTCGCTGACGGTGCTCGTGGCCGACGACGCGTTCGCCGCGCGCGTCATCCTGTCGCGCAACTCCGGACTCTCGGGCGCTCCCCCGGCCTGGGACGCCCGCGCGCTCCGCGCGCTCGGATCGGCACCTCTGGCGATACCGGTCGTCGCTTGCGCCACGTTCATCACGCCCCAAGAAGTGGCCTCTCTGCGACCCGGGGACGCAATTGTCCCGCGCCACTGGCCGATCGCGCGCGGGCACGGCAACGGCAACGTAACCGTGGGGCCCGTGTTGCTTGCGCCCGCGTTTTCCGAGCTCGGTCTCGTGGCTCGGCTCTGCGAAGATGGCCGCCTCGTGCTAGGGGCCGGGCTCGAGCCGGTCGCGGCGAGGGAGGCGCAAATGGATCTCGACGAGAAGGACGCCGTGGTGGCTACGATTGGCGAAGTGCCCATCGTGATGAGAGTAGAGATTGGCGAGGCTCTCATGACCGCGCGAGAGTGGTCGTCGCTGGGCCGGGGGGACGTGGTCTCGTTGGGGCGACGCGTAGGCGAAACGGTGTTGCTCCGCGTGGGCGGCATCCCGATGGCTCGCGGCGAGCTGGTGGAGCTCGACGGAGAGGTCGCCGTCCGTATCGTCGAACGACTCGACGGCGACGGTTCGACGGTATGACGAAAGCTTGGGCCATGCTTTTGGTGCTCGCGTGGGCCTGCAGCAAGTCGCGCGCGGAAGGGAGCTCGCCGACTCCGGCCGCGTCCTCGGGCATCGCGACGGTCATGCCGGTGCCGGCTCCCGTGCAAAGTGCTGCCAACGCAACCAGCACCACCGGGGCTTGGCGCGGCACCTACACGAGCTCCCCGGCGACGCTCTATATCCCTCCCGATTGGAAGGACGTGCACTGGAAGGTGAAGGAGACCAGCGCCGGAATCGGCGAAGGGGAGATCGCCATTCAGGTGGAGCCCGCGACCGGCCGCATCGTCGGAACGCTGGGGGGGCCGCTCGGGCCGGCTAGCATCCGCGGACTCGGTGCGGACGGGAAGCTAACCGCTACCGTCGCGCGAAAGGACCCGAGCGATGAGGGATTCGCGGGAACGATCGTGGGGGTCATCTCGAACGACCGAGTCGATGGGACGATGTATGTTTCGCTCGGGGAAGCAAATGCGATTCGCACCGCAACGTTCACGATGTCGCCGGAGGGCGCCATGAGGGCCGCTCACTAAAATGTTCGGGCCTACGGTCTATCTGGAGTGGGCGCGACGCTACGCTGGGAAGGTTCCTTTCGACCTGGCTACGAGCGGGATTTCGACGGTGCCGATGTCGGAGCTTGGCGTTCCGCCGGCAGACAAGCTTGATGACTGGTCGGGATTGCATCGCCTTCGTGACGCGGTTGCAGCGCACAACGCGGTGCCGGCCGGCGAGGCGGTCGCTGCCCTGGGCACGACACAGGCGTTGTGGCTCGCCTATGTGTCGTTGACGTCGCCGGGGGACGACGTGTTGGTGGAGGAGCCCGCGTACGAACCACTGGTTCGCATTGCCGAGGGGGTCGGCGCCCGCGTCGTGCGCTTCGCCCGGGATTCGCGGGACAACTTCGCCTTGGATTCCGAGCGGATCGCCGCCGCGATGACGCCTCGCACACGCTTGGTCGTGGTGACCAACCTCCACAATCCGACGGGCGTGCGCGCCTCGACGGAGGAGATCATGGCCGTAGCGCGGGTCGCCGATCGCCACGGCGCGAACCTGCTCGTCGACGAGGTGTACGCCGCCTTCGATGCGCGCGTCGACGACCGCGGGGTCTTTTTGGGGAGCGCTCGCCGCCTGGCGCGGAACGTCGTCGCCGTCTCAAGCCTAACGAAGTGCTACGGGCTCGGGCCCGCGCGTGTCGGTTGGCTTCTCGGACCGGCAGAGGTCGTGACCCGTGCGGAGGACGCGATGACGGCGTGTTGCGGCAACCTGCCGCTGGCGCATTCGCACATCGCGCTGCGGGCGCTCGACCGCATACCGTTCCTCGCGAACCGCGCCCGGACACTTCTTCAGGGCAAGCGCGCGCGCGTCGCGGCGTGGGTCAACGAGAACGCTTCGCTTGGCATCACCTGGAGCGCCCCGGCTGAGGGGCTCTTCGCATTGGTGACCGTGGCGGGCGGCGGCGACCTCACCTCCACGATTGAGGCTGCGGCGCGGGATCGCGGGGTCCTCGTGACGCCTGGAGCGTTTTTCGGTATGCCCAACGCGTTTCGCATAGCCTGGTCCGCTCCCGCCAGCGCACTCGAGGAAGGACTGACGCGCCTGCGCGACGTCCTGCGGCAACGCTCCTGAACGGTTGCTGCCTGATCGTTCGCAAAGACAGGCCCGTACCGCGCCGGCGGTCGGATCGAAGCTATTTCGTTCGCTACCTCGCTTCGCTGGGACGTGCGGACTAGACTTGGCCCAACCATTTCGCGTAAGCGCGTACGCGCGCTCTCCAGGCAGGACCCCATGTCGAGCCTCCTCCACGTCTTCGGAAGCACCTTTCCGGCGTTCGGCGCGAGCCTCTTGCTCGCGGTCATGGTCGTCGCCAGCTACACGTTCGCGGTTGCGCTTGCCGCGGGAGCGAACGGTCGCCCCCGAACGCTGCAGGCTGCCCGCTTCGGCGCATACGGAACGGTAGCGCTCATCGGAACCGCCGTCGTGTGCCTCGCCTACGCGTTCGTGTCGCACGACTTCCGCATCCGCTACGTGTCGCACTACTCCGACCGCTCGATGCCGCTGCATTACCTGCTGACGTCGCTCTGGGGCGGACAGGACGGCTCTCTCCTGTGGTGGCTCTTCCTTCTCAGCGTCTACGTGGGCGCGTGCGTCCGATGGCTGGGCAATCGATACGTCGCGCTCCAGCCGTACATCATCGCGACGCTGATGAGCATCGTTCTCTTCTTCTGTGTGCTCATGGCCTTCGCTGCAAACCCGTTCGCAGTCAATGTCGCCGCGCCGCACGCGGACGGCGATGGCCTCAACCCACTGCTCCAGAACTACTGGATGGTCATTCACCCGCCCTGCCTGTACACGGGCTTCGTCGGGTGCTCGGTTCCGTTCGCGTTCGCCGTGGCCGCGCTGGTCACCGGCCGCCTCGACCATGAGTGGATCGTGGCCAGCCGAAAATGGACGCTCTTCTGCTGGATGTTCCTCGCGATCGGCAACACGCTTGGCATGCTCTGGGCCTACGAAGTGCTGGGATGGGGCGGGTACTGGGGATGGGATCCGGTTGAGAACGCCGCGTTCATGCCGTTTCTGACGGCCAGCGCATACGTTCACTCGGTGATGATCCAAGAGCGGCGCGGCCTGCTCAAGCTCTGGAACGTCTTCTTGATCTCGCTCACGTTCTTCCTGACCATCTTCGGCACGTTCTTGACGCGTTCAGGGATGATTGCGAGCGTTCACTCGTTCGCGCAATCGTCCATCGGGACCTACTTCGCCGTGTTCTTGGCTTTCCTCCTGACCTCCACGACGACGCTCGTTCTCTGGCGCTGGCCAGAGCTTCGCGACATCAAGCCCGCGCGCAGGCTCCGGTGGGCCGCCGTGGCGTCCGGGTGGACGGTCATCTTGGCTTGCCTGCCCGGGCTCTACTTCGTGTGGCGGCTCGCGCTTCCCGTCGGGGTCCGGGTCACGCTCATCGCGGTCGTCGCGGGAGCAGCCGTCTTCGCGGCTATCGAGATCGTTTTCCGGCGGATGACCCGTGGACTCGACGTTCGGGCCGGCCGGCCCGCCATCGAGTCGATTTTTTCGCGCGAGTTCACCTTCCTTCTGAACAACTGGGTCCTTTGCAGCCTCCTTTTTTTCATCCTTATCGCCACCACGTTCCCACTCATCAGCGAGGCGCTGACCGGCGAGAAGGTCACCGTCGGGCCGCCGTTCTACAAGGTGTGGGTGCAGCCGCTGGGGCTGATGCTCCTCCTACTCATGGGCGTGGGCACCCTTTTTGGCTGGAAGAAAACGAGCCCGGAGGCGCTGCGGCGCGTGTTCCGTGTTCCTCTGATCACGGTGGTCGTCGCGGCGGTCCTGCACTTCGCGGTCGGTCGCGCGCTCGGGTTCCCCGCCGTTGTCTACAGCGACCCGATTTACTCGGGCGCTCTCGGCGCGGGGCTTCGCGTCTTCAACGCCTTCATGCCGGTGATGGGCTGGTCGTTGTGCGCGTTTAACGCCGCCGTCATCGTGCAGGAGTTCGTGCTGCTGCTGCGTTCACGCGCCCGCGCCGGCGCCGTGTCGTCGACACCGAAGGTATTGTGGTGGCTCGGCGGCGTGCCAGGGCTCGTGCACACCGTCTTTTCGCTCCCGCCCCCGTCCCGGCGCCGCTACGGCGGCTACGTCGTGCACTTGGGGATCGTCCTGATGTTCGTCGGGTTCTCGGGGCAGTCGTGGAACGCCGATCGGGAGGCCTCGCTTTTCCCCGGGCAGAGTTACGCCGTCGAGAACTACACCCTGACGTACGTCGGCGCGCGGATGGAGGTGGACAACAGCAAGCGCATGATCTTCGCCGATGTCGACGTCTTCAAGCGCGGCCATTACGAAGGACGCTTGAGCCCCGCGAAGTTTATTTACAAAAAACAAGCCGAATCGCCTGTTACCGAGGTCGCCATCGGTCACCACTTGCACGATGACCTTTACCTCGTAGTCGGCACTATCAATCCATCCAACAAGAACATCGCGGACTTCTCGATCCACGTCAACCCACTCGTGAGCTGGATCTGGATCGGGTGTTTGGTGCTCATCCTCGGAAGCTTCGTCTGCATGTGGCCGCAGCTCGAGCTCAGCGAGTCGCGGGTCTGGGCTGGGGCGCGCGGGATGGCCGCCACCGCGGCAAGTGTCCTGGTGGGGATCATGCTCGCTGCCACCCCCACAGCGCGTGCCCAGGGCATGCTTCAAGACATGCACGGAGTTGTTCGCATCGAGAGCGACCAGGAGCGGGCGATTTTCGGTGCACTCCAGTGCGTGTGCGGATGTAGAGACCGACTCTCGACGTGCTCGTGCGAAAATGCCGATGAAGCTCGCGAGAAGATTCGCGAGAAGATGCGAGCGGGCGAGTCGCGCGACGCAATCATTGCCGAATACGAGGCCGAGCACGGCGTCGACGCCCTTGCCGTTCCCCCCAATCGGGGTGTGTTGAAAGCAATTTGGATCGTTCCCATCGTCGGAATCGCATTCGGGGCGTTCGGCCTCGCGCAGATGATGCGGCGATGGAGGCGAGCAAGCTCCACGGGAGCCGAGCGAGGCCCGGGCCCTTCAGGCCCGAAGGCACCCGGCGATGCGTACGACGACAGGCTCGATGATGAGCTCAAAGGGCTCGATGACTGACCGTCGTAAGTCGAGAGCCTCCGGCCGAGCTCGGCCGGCGCTGACGCGCGTGAACGACGAAGACGTTGAGCGGGCGCTCGGTCGCACGATTGCGCTCGGGCTACCGGCGGCGTGCGTCCTGGGCGCGATCGCGATCGGGGTGATATCGAGCGTCGGTTCGGCGTTGCTCGTGCTGGCGGCCGGAGCGCTGCTGGGCGCGATTGGACTTCTCTGGGCAAGCGTGCGGACGTTGAGCGGTGATGCGCCGCTGACCGTGGCCTTCGACTCGCTGACCGCCGAGACCCCTGCGGTCGACGCTCTCGTGGAAGAGAAGCGTCGCTTGCTGCGCGGGCTCAAAGACCTCGAGAACGAGCACGAGATCGGCAAGATCACCGACGAGGACTATCAGGTCCTTCTGACCAAGTATCGCGACGAAGCCAAGTCCGTGCTTCGCACGATGGATGGGCGAGTTGCGCCGTTTCGAGAAGAGGCCGAGCGCATCGCCCGCGACTACTTGAGCCGCCAGGGCATGGCGGCCCCCGAAGAGGCAAAGCCCGCTGCGCCTGCACCTGCGGCCACGAGGATTTTTTGCGACGGATGCAGCGCTTCGAATGAGCCCGATGCTGCCTTCTGCAAGCAGTGCGGCTCTTCGCTGAAGAAGAAGGAGCAGGTCGGTGTGCAACCGTGAAGTCCTGGCCATCGTCGTCGCCGGCCTGCTGCTGGGTGGTGCCGGCGGCAACTCCGCTTTTGCGCAGCAGGCCGAGGGGGATCCACACGGTCACGCGCGCGGTGGTTCAGGGATGCCCGGAGTGTTCGATCCCCCCCAAGACGTGGAGGAAGCCGACCCGAGCCTTGCGCCCGGCACAATTGCAGTCGACATTCGCGACGCCGACGACGGCCCGGTAGCGGGGGAAACGATCACCCTTGGAATCCTAATCAATTCGATCGCCAAGGGAGACAGTCGGAAGCATTTGCAGGCCACAACCGACGATCGCGGTCGGGCTACTTTCGCTGGGTTGGAGATCGCGAGCAACATCGCTTATCGCGTGAGCTCAGGGTTTCAGGGCGGTGCATTCGCAGCGACTCCCTTTCAGCTCGAGCACACGAAGTCGATGCACGTCGTTCTCCACGTGTATCCCGTGACCCGCGACCTGCAGGCCGCTCTCGTGGTGGTCGAGGCCACAATCGCCGCAGAGGTTCGGGAGGAGCGCTTGCAGCTTGAAGAGGTGCTACGCGTCTACAATCTCGGTCGCACGGCCTGGCAGCCCGACGGTTTGACCATGGCGCTTCCGGAGGGGTTCACCGCCTTTAACACGCAAGCATCGATGAGCGATCAGGGCGTCGACGAAGTGGGAGGCGCCGCGCGCCTACGGGGGACATTCGCTCCCGGCCAGCACGTGGTCGAGTTTCGGTGGCAGCTTCCGCTGTCCGGGTCAAAAGACCTCGACTTCGACGTCGGTCTCCCCCCACACGTCGCGATCGCACGGGCCGTGATGCCCCTTGCATCGGACATTCAGCTCTCGGCTAGCGGGTTTCCACCAGCCGAGATTCGGCACGACGGAAAAGGTCAGCGCTTCTTGGTGGTCGAGCGTCGCATGCGCCCGGAGGACCCGAAGCTGACCAGTATGAGCATCGCGATCGGCGGGCTTCCGACGCCCGGTCCGGAACGCTTGGTCGCGACCGTTCTGGCGGGTCTCGGGGTCGCCGCTGGGCTCGCTTTTGCGTTTTCTCGGCGGTCGAAGTTCGCTGCCGGGGACTCCGATGCGCGATCCGCGCTGCTCGACGAGCTGGGACAGCTCGAGAGAGCCCGGATCGCGGGTCAAGTCGGGCCAAGGACGTACGAAAGGACCCGCCGCGAGCTCGTCGACGCACTTGCCTACACACTGGCCCAAACGTAGGCGCAGCTCGCATGTGAAGAACGTGCCGGCAAGCCTGGGAGCTCAGCCCCGTACGAGTTCCGGACAGCTCGAGTGGCCTCCAATTCTCCCCCACTCCGTCGTGGCCGTACCCATGACCATCCACATGGCGATTTCGACCTAGTTACGCGCTTTACCTCAGCTTTTCGCCTTTTCCCCCGCGCCCACAGGCTCTATCGACACTGCTACAAATCTAATCTAAGGATGCTACCGAGACTGGACCAATGGAACTTACGGTACCCAAAAAGGACCTGCTGAAGCTCGTTTCGCGCATGCAGGGGGTTGCCGAGCGAAAGAGCACGATGCCGGTGCTCTCGAACGTGCTGCTCGCGATCGACGGGCCAAGCACGCTGCGCATCGCCGCGACCGACATGTACTTGGCCTTGGTCGGACGCGTGACTGCAGACGTGAGCCGCGGCGGAAGCGTCGCGGTGTCGGCGAAGGACCTGCTCGAGCGGATTCGGATGATGCCCGATGGTCCAATTCACTTCGCATCACAGGACGGAACAACGAGCATCAAGGCCGCTGGCAGCGCGCGCCGGTACACGCTGCGCGGGATGCCCGGTGACGATTTTCCGCCCTTGCCGTCGCCGTCCGATGGTTCCCCGTCGCTCGCCCTTGCGGTAGATGTGCTCAGGGAGCTCATCGCCAAGACACACTTCTCGATCTCCAGCGACGAGACCCGAGCTCACCTGAACTCTGCGCTGTTCGAGTGGGACGGAGACGTCGTGCGCATGGTGACCACCGATGGCCATCGCCTGTCCAAGATGGAGGTAAAGGTCAGCGGCCGCCAGGCATCGGCCACGATGCTCATCCCGCTCAAGGCGATCCAGGAGCTGCGCCGGCTGTGCGACGACATGGCGTCGGAGAAGGACGGGGCCAAGGAGCCTGCATCCGGGCCGCAACTGGAGATCACCCAAAGCGGGTCGAACGCCTTCTTTCAGGGCGGGGGTGTATCCTTCGCCGTACGGTTGGTCGACGCGCAGTTCCCCCCGTACGCTCAGGTCATCCCACAACACAGCGACAAGGTCGTTCGCGCATCGCGTGCGCCGTTTGCTGAAGCGCTGCGGGCGGTCTCGATCGCCGCGAGCGAACGAACCGGAGGCGTGAAGCTGAGCCTGATCGGCAAGGGTACGATGCGCATCACGACGGAGTCACCGGAGAGCGGCGAGGGATTCGACGAGATTCCGGTGGAGTACGACGGGCCGAGCATGACGATTGGCTTCAACGCGAAGTACTTCTTGGACGTTCTTGGTGCTCTCGACGAAGACGAAGTGGAGCTGCGGCTCGGAGGCGAGCTGGATCCGGCGGTGGTCAAGCCCGTCGGCGAGCGGCTGTTTCTGGCGGTTGTGATGCCCATGCGCATCTGAGTGCGTGTCATGCGTCCGCTCGCGGTCGAGACGCTGAGCGTTCGCGGCTTTCGGAATTTGACCAGCGTCGACCTGGTCCTGGGTCCTCGGTTCAATGTGGTTTCCGGCGACAACGGGCAGGGAAAGACCAACCTACTGGAGGCCCTCTACGTCCTGGCGACGTCACGAAGCTTCCGTACCTCGAAGCTCTCCGACCTGTTGGAGCTGAACGGCGAGAACGCGAGCGTGCGCGCTCGTGTCCACGAAGACGCGGAGGTCCGGGAGCACAGTGTGGGGATGCGACCGGGACTTCGTGCGGCGCGAATCGACGGGCTGCGTCCACCGACGCTCGCCGCGTACGCAGTGCGAACGCCCGTTGTCGTATTTCATTCTGGAGTGACGGGGCTCGCGTCCGGGTCGGGTGCGGATCGCCGCAAGCTATTAGATCGCCTGGCGCTCTACCTGTGCCCGGCGTCGCTCGCTGACGCGGAGAGCTACGCGAAGGCCTCGCGGGCGCGCCAGCGCGTGCTCGAGGTGCGCGGCGAGCGGGCGCCGGACCTCGACGGCTGGGAGGAGCTCATGGTGCGCCATGGCCAATGGTTGAGCGCTGCTCGGGAGCGAGCTGCCGAGCAATTGGGCCCGAGCGCAGTCCGCGCTTTCGAGAGAATCGGGCAACCCGACATGGTCCTGCGGGCGCGGTATGTGCGCAGCGCACCCGCGGACCCGGAAGCGTTTCGAACTGCCCTCGCTGATTCGCGCCGGCGCGACCGCGCTCGGGGCTCGGCCTCCACGGGGCCCCACCGCGACGACCTCGCTTTGGAGTTGGGCGGGCGGCCCGTGCGCGGCATCGCGTCGCAAGGGCAGCACCGAACCGTGATTCTGGCTCTCGAGCTCGCAGAGATGGACGTGATCGCCGAGGCCCGTGGCGTGGGGCCGATCCTGCTCCTGGACGACGTGTCGAGCGAGCTCGATCGGAAGCGTAACGCAGCGCTATTCCAGGCCCTGCGTGAGGGACGGGGCCAAGTGATTCTGACGACGACTCGACCGGAGCTCATCGACACGAGCGATTCTTTCGGTTTGGAAGATCGTCGTGATTTTGCCGTTGTCGGGGGTCGAATCACAGCCGTCTGAGGGGTGGGGGTCGACGGGCGTGGAACAGTCGAGAAGGGTGGCGTGCGGGGCATTGCCGCGCGGGGCGAAGCGGGTCGATGTGCGTCAGATAAATGATTGAAATCACGCAGGAAATAGGCCGACTTTTGCTTGCGTCCACCGGATGTAGGACGTATACTCATCCCCTGTTCGCGCGCGCGCCGACTCAATCGCCAAAGTCTGACGCAAAATCAAACGCGAGTTCTGTGGTTAACTCTCTGAAGGAAACGCCCCGACGATGTCGAACGTCACCACACCGCAAACGGCGCCCCCGCCCTCGTCGAACTATGACAGCACGAGCATCACCGTGCTGGAGGGGCTCGAGGCGGTCCGCAAGCGCCCCGGGATGTACATCGGTGACGTCCACGACGGTTCGGGGTTGCATCACCTCGTCTGGGAGGTCGTCGACAACGCGGTCGACGAGCACCTGGGCGGCTTCTGCTCACGCATGGATGTGATCATCCATTTCGACGGATCAGTCACGGTCGAAGACAATGGGCGCGGCATCCCGGTCGGCATCATGCCCGAGCGTGGGGTCAGCGCCGCCGAGGTGGTGATGACGGTCCTCCACGCGGGGGGGAAGTTCGATCACTCGAGCTACAAGGTGAGCGCGGGACTGCATGGTGTCGGCGTCAGCGCCGTCAATGCGGTGAGCGAGTGGCTCAAAATGGAGATCAAGCGGGAAGGCCACGTTTATCTTCAAGAGTACCGTCGCGGCGCCCCCGTTGCGCCCCTCGCCGTCGTGGGAGACACCGACAAGACGGGGACGAAGATCACGTTCAAACCGGATACGACGATTTTTTCCGTCGTGGAGTTCCAATACGACGTCCTCGCCAGCCGTCTGCGCGAGCTATCGTTTCTCAACGCCGGGTTCGTCATCACGCTCACGGACGAGCGCGAGGAGAGCGGACGCAGAGAGACCTTCCAATACAAGGGCGGCATCAGCGAATTCGTCGAGCACCTCAACAAGGCCAAAGAGCCGGTGCATGACAAGGTGATTTCGATCGTGGCCGAGCACATGGTCGAAGGGGCCGCGGCGCCGGTAGGTGTCGAGCTCGCGATGCAATGGAACTCGAGCTATTCGGAGCAGATATTTTGCTACACGAACAACGTCCACAACAAGGACGGTGGCACGCATCTGACCGGTTTGCGGGCCGCGCTCACCAAGGTGTTCAACAGTTACGGAACTGCGCAAAATCTTTTTAAAGAGGTGAAGAACGGCCTTCAGGGCGAGGACATCCGCGAGGGGCTCACGGCGGTCATCAGCATCAAGCACCCCGATCCCAGCTTTGATTCGCAAACGAAGAGCAAGCTTGTTTCGAGCGAGGTCAAGGCCATCGTCGAGACGACGATCTACGAGCGTTTGGGCCGGTTCTTCGAGGAGAACCCCCAGACGGCCCGCAAGATCGTGGAAAAGACGATTCTGGCCGCCAAGGCGCGCGAGGCAGCGCGCAAGGCGCGAGAGGTCGTGCGCAAAGGCCAGCTCGACTACTCGACACTCTCCGGGAAGCTCGCCGACTGCCAGACGCGCGATCCGGGCGAGGCGGAGATCTACATCGTCGAGGGCGATAGCGCCGGAGGGTCCGCCAAGCAGGGTCGGGACCGGCGCTTTCAGGCAATCTTGCCGCTCAAAGGAAAGATCCTCAACGTGGAGCGCGCACGCCTCGACAAGATGCTCTCGAGCGCCGAGATCGGGACGCTCATCGCCGCGTTGGGTTGTGGCATCGGCGAGGGGAGCTTCGACATCGAGAAGCTTCGGTATCACCAGATCGTTCTGATGACCGATGCCGACGTCGACGGTAGCCATATCCGCACGCTCCTTCTCACGTTCTTCTACCGACAGATGCCCGAGCTCATCGAACGCGGCTACCTGTACATCGCGCAGCCGCCGCTCTACCGAGCGAGGCGCGGCAAGAAGGACGTCTACATGAAGGACCAGGCCGGGCTCGATCGGTTTTTCCTCGAGCTTGGTGTGGAGGGCCTCTCGTTGCGGGCGAGCAAGGGGCCAACACTCTCGGGCGATGTGCTCTTTCGGCTAGCCGAGCGCCTCCGGATGTTCCGGCGTGTTCTTGCGAAGATCGATCGGCGCACCGACGCGAACATCGTCGGGCAGGCCCTGCACGCTGCGCCGCTCGGCAAGACGGAGCTGCGCGAACGCAAGAGAGTCGAGGCGGCCGTTCCGCTCATTCGCGCTCGTCTGGAAAGGAAGAGGCCCGACATTTTTCCACTCGAGATCGAGGTCGGATGGGAGGTGGAGCACGGCGCTGCGCGCATCGTGATCACGCCGCGCCCGGGGGCTGCCGCCCGTCCCGTCGTCATCGACTGGAGCCTGGTCGATTCGGCGGAGTACGAGGAGCTCTACGCGATCGAGCAAGACCTGCGCTCGATCGGGCCCGCTCCGTATTTCGCGAGTGACGGCGAGAAGGCCAAGAAGGAGGAGAGCGAGCTCGAAGACGCAGAGGCACTCTGGGACCACATCGACGCGCGGGGTCGTAAGGGTACGCAGATCCAGCGGTACAAGGGACTCGGCGAGATGAACCCCGAACAGCTCTGGGAGACGACACTCGACCCGAACACGCGTGTCATGTTGCAGGTGCGCCTCGACGATGCCGTTCAAACCGACCAGATCTTCACGATTCTCATGGGCGACCAGGTCGAGCCGCGGCGTCAGTTCATCGAGGACAACGCGCTCAACGTGAAGAACCTCGACATTTAGCCGCCCCTTGCGGGGGCTGGGTGCATGAAGGCACGGGTCTTGCGCCGCGGTCACCGCGACTTAGCTTCGTAGCTGCGAGCACGAGCGCACGAGCTAGCGGGCGCGCTCGCATTGAGACGATCCGCGTCGTGCCGGCGAGTTCGGCACCTAGGGAGAGGCCCATGCGTCCCGATCGGATGACCACGAAGAGTCGCGAGGCGTTTCAGGACGCGCTCGACCGCGCGTCGCGCTTCGGAAACCCGGAGCTTGCCCCCGAGCACCTGCTCGCGGCGATGCTTGAGCAAGAGGGGGGCGTGGCTGGGCCACTCCTTCAAAAGGCCGGAGCCGACGTGGGCTCGCTTCGCGAAGGTCTTGCGCGCAAGGTGCAAGACTTGCCGCGCGTGACGGGCGGCGCGGAGCCCGGACTCTCCCGGCGAACGCTCGAGGTCATCCGCCGAGCGGACGACGAGGCCAAGCAACTCAAAGACGAATACATATCGGTGGAACATTACGTCCTTGCGATGGCGAAGCACGATCGCGAAGTGGCCGCGCTTTTTCAACAGAACGGCGCCGTCGGGTACGAGAAGCTGCTTTCTGCGCTCGCCAGCGTGCGGGGCTCACAGCGCATCACCGATCAGGACCCCGAAGGGAAATTTCAGGCGCTCGAGAAGTACTGTCGCGACCTGACGGATGCGGCCCGCAAGGGGAAGATCGACCCGGTCGTGGGCCGGGACGAGGAGATCCGGCGGGTGATGCAAGTTCTGTCCAGACGAACGAAGAACAACCCGGTACTTATCGGCGAGCCAGGCGTCGGCAAGACCGCGATCGTCGAAGGCATCGCGCAGCGGATCGTTCACGGCGACGTGCCGGAATCGTTGAAGCAAAAGCGCCTGTGTGCACTCGATATGGGGGCGCTGGTCGCGGGGGCAAAGTACCGCGGTGAGTTCGAAGACCGATTGAAGGCGGTGCTCAAGGAGATCGAGGCGTCGCAGGGTCAGATCATCCTCTTTATCGACGAGCTTCATACGATCGTCGGTGCGGGAGCCGCCGAGGGCGCGATGGACGCGGCAAACCTCTTGAAGCCTGCGCTCGCGCGCGGGGAGCTCCGTTGCATCGGGGCGACGACGCTCGACGAGTACCGCAAGCGGATCGAGAAGGACCCGGCGCTCGAACGACGTTTTCAACCGGTGCTGGTCTCCCAGCCGACCGTAGCGGACACGATCGCGATCCTGCGCGGCCTCAAGGAACGCTACGAAGTGCATCACGGGATCCGGATACAGGACGCGGCCCTCGTCGCTGCAGCGACTCTCAGCGACCGGTACGTGACGGAGCGATTTCTTCCCGACAAGGCGATCGATCTCATCGACGAGGCCGCGGCCAAGATCAAGATAGAGGTCGACAGCATGCCCACGGAGATCGACGCTCTCCAGCGCAAGCTGATGCAGCTTCAGATCGAACAGCAAGCGCTCAAGAAGGAGCGCGACCAGGCCAGCAAGACCCGAATGGAAGACGTGAAGCGGCAGATCGCCGAGCTCGAAGAGAGCTCGAGGGCGATGCGGGCGCAGTGGCAGCGCGAGAAGGAAGTCATCGACCAGATTCGCAAGGCACAGCCGGAGATCGAGCGGCTCCGTCATGAAGCGGATCAAGCGCAGCGGCGAGGCGATCTCGGGAGAGTGGCTGAGATAAGCTACGGAAAGATCCCGGAGCTCGAAAGAAGGATTGACGAGCTTCGGAGGACGCTCGCAAAGGTTCAGGAGAAGACGAGCTACCTGCGCGAAGAGGTCACGGATCAAGACGTCGCCGGGATTGTGTCGAAGTGGACGGGCATTCCGGTGACGAAGATGCTTCAGGGGGAGATGCACAAGCTCCTTCACATGGAAGCGGAGCTGAAGAAACGCGTCGTCGGACAGGACGCCGCGGTCGACGCGGTCGCAAACGCGGTCCGGCGGTCGCGCGCAGGTCTCGGCGATCCGAACCGCCCGATCGGCAGCTTTCTGTTCCTGGGCCCCACCGGCGTCGGAAAGACAGAGTTGGCACGTGCGCTGGCTGAGTTTTTGTTCGACGACGAGCGCGCGATGATCCGACTCGATATGAGCGAGTACATGGAGAAGCACTCCGTTGCCCGCCTCATCGGTGCTCCGCCGGGCTACGTCGGTTACGAAGAAGGTGGCCAGCTCACCGAGCCGGTGCGCCGTCGCCCGTACGCGGTCATCTTGTTCGACGAAGTCGAGAAGGCGCACGCCGACGTATGGAACGTGCTGCTGCAGGTCCTCGACGACGGCCGCCTGACGGACGGCCAGGGTCGCACCGTCGACTTCAAAAATACCGTGATCATTCTCACGAGCAACATCGGCTCGGCTCACATCCAGGCCATCGACGAGCGGCCGGCGCTCGACGTCGATACCCGTCGCGAGCTCGTGCGGCGTGCGGTGATGGAAGAGGTGCGTCGCGTGTTCCGGCCGGAATTTCTCAACCGGTTGGACGAGGTCGTCATCTTCAATCGGCTGGAGAGCTCGCAGATCCGGCACATCGTCGACATCCAGCTGCGTCGGTTTGCCAGCCGACTCTCCCGTCGCGATCTCTCGATCGATGTGACCGATCGCGCGAAAGACTTCCTCGCCGAAGCCGGTTGGGACCCGCAGTACGGAGCGCGCCCGCTCAAGCGCGCCATTCAGAAGAACTTGGAGGACGCGCTTGCGCGCAGGGTGCTAGGGGGCGAGTTTCCCGCGGGGACGCGGATCATCGTGGATCGCGCGCCGAGCGGCGAGCTGACGTTCACGACGCGAATGCAGAACTGACGCGAAGAACGCGGGTTCGCGACGATGGGCCTGTGGCGCACCCGGTGTGATGGTTTTGTCAGAGCGGCACGTCCGCCGCGCGACAGGTGTGGCGGCGGTCCGACATGGGGGTCGTCCGGCAACCAATGCCTGAGAGGCCGCGGGGTTGCGAGTGGTCGCTGCCGCAAATCGAGAGACGGCCGATCCACGAGTGTGGCGGCGCGCGCGTTGAATCTGGCTCGTAACTATCTGAAAGCACGTTGGCCAAGCGGGCCGAGCCCTGTGGAAATCGCCGGCACGTTTGTCGCAGACGAAGATGTCGACCCGTTCGGAGCTCACGCACTATGGCGACGCGCACCCACATCCCTTTGCGAACCGCACGGTCGGCCGCAGCCGGGTCCTGGATGGCACTCCTCGCTGCAACCACGCTCGGCGATGCCGCGGATACGCTGCACGCGGAGGTCCGCGCCGTGGGACTCTCCGAGGACGCGGCTTACCGGCTGGTGGTGCAATCGTACGACGCCACCGACCGTCGGGTCCCTGGACGACACTCCCGTCCGGTAGGGAGCCTCCAGCGCGCTGTCACGGCGGCTCAGCTCCGCGAGGGCGTACACGTCGACCTTCTCGAATTACGTGAGAGCGCGCCGGCCTCGTACACCGACGGTGGTCCTCTGGTCGTAGCGTGGATCGAGGCGGGGGAGCCCAATCTCGAGTTCGACGGCCGAGCCGCGCGGCCCGCGCCGGGGAGTATGTACGGCGTTGTCAGGCGCGGCGCGAGGCAAGACAGCGTTCACATTAGCCTCAATCGCAAGCTGGCGTAGCCCAGCGGGGGCTCCTCGCAACACACTGGGCTCGATGGGAGCAGCGGTGTCGAGAAGGCGAGCGAAGGCCCCGAAGCGAGGGCTCGAGCAGAACTAGCGCTCGGGGCTGTCATCCCGCATGCGGGTGGCATGCTTGGCGCTCTTGGCATTCTTGTCGTCGCGTTTGGCGACGGTCGCTTCGAGGGGACCAACGGGCGCCAAGGCGATGACGAGCGTGTCGCCCCTGGCGCTCACTTGGTAGTTCGGGACTCCGTCTTTGAACGCCACGGTGAGCATGGCTCCCGTCGACGCATTGTTGACTTTGATGGTGGCAATGCGCGCGTCGCGAGCAGCCAGAGGGGCGGCAGCCTCGAGGGACCGGCGACCAGGTACCTTCACCTCGAACCCGGTCGGCTGCTGCGCGCCTTCGATGGTCTCGATGGGGCCGTCCATCCGGAGACGAAGCATGTTGCCGTGGTGAACCGAGCCGTTGCCGAAGGGCGGAACCCTCGCCTGCTTCTTGTGCCCTGCGCCATGTGAGGAATCGCTGCCCTCGTCTGCGGCGGCCGTCGATCCCCCGGCTCCGGGTTTCTCCGTCGGTGCTGCGCTCGCCGGCGGCGCCGTGACCGGCGGCGCCGCCTCGGGTGCCGCCTGCTGTCCTGACGACGGCGTAGTCGCGGATGCGACGGGCGTCGGCGTCGTGGTGACGGCAGTGTCCGCCGAGGCGGGAGGGCTGACGGTGGAGGTTACCGGCGTCGTGTCGTGGTGCGATTTTTTGATCGCCACGGCTCCGAGGACAGCGGCGATCATGACCGCGGTCGCCATGGCCGCTTTGCGCTTCGTGGTCGCGCGCTTGAGCTGGTTCTCCGGGGCGTCATTCGGGTGCTGGCTGCGTCGTGTCGTCCCGGACTTGCCATCGGGCGGCGCGATGGCGTCCCCCCTCACGACCCGACGCCCGCTCGCGTACAACCCGCCGCTGGGTGCGCGTGCCGTCGTTCTGCGCGGGACCGAGTCGTCCTCGCCGCGCCCGCGCTTGGTGAGGAGCGCGATGGTCAACTTGGCGTGACTCGCCCAACGCCGGATGGCGGGCACGACGCGAGCGGCTTGCGTCGCAAACGCCCCTTTCATGCGGGCAGGCGCCTCGTCCCACGTCGCCGCGGCTTCGGTTGTCCCAGGTTCGTCCGGCCGCGTCTCATCGACTTGCCCATCGGCCGGCATGTCCGCATAGCGCAGCGTGACGACCAGCTGCGGAACATGCGAGGCGGGGTCGACGGCCACCTCCACGTGATCGATCCGTGCTGGCCGCTTGTTGCCGCTCTGCGCGTCCTCGAGCTCGAGCTGCTTGCCCACCTGCAAGAAGCCGAGGTCGCTTCCGACGGTCATCGCCGTCGGATCCGCGTCGCGGATCTTGGCCCGCATCGGCGAGGCGAGGCCCTCGATGTAGAGTCGCACTTTCGCGCCGCGCTGCGCGGGAGCGGCGGTCGCGCCGACCCCGCAGACGTGCTTGAGCGCCTCGACGGAATCGGCGTCGATGTCGGTGAAGCGAATGCCGAACTCGCCGCCCCTTTCGGCGGCCCTGCACCAAACGACCTCGCCCGACCCGACCACGCTCTCGTTCGGCGCCGGCTCGAACCGGCAGGTGATCTGCTGACCGAGCTCCGGCAGGTAGGCCGTGCGAAGCTGCATCCCTTCCTCGGAGACGTTGACGGCCTGCGCCTCGAACGAGGGACCCAGTGTTCCGCCCACCTCCACCAAGCCGTCGAATGAAATCCGCGCTGCGCCCGGCGCCCGGCGATCTTCGGTGCTCATCTCTTCTTCCTCCGTCGTCCATCGGCGATAGAGAATAGGGGCCGGGAGGGCCAACTTTTGAACACGCCCATCGCGACGCACCTCGTTCTCGACATCGAGACTGTCCCGGACCCCGAGCTGCCGCGCCAGGACGACAGCGACCGCGTTCCGCCGCCGCCGTACAACCAAATCGTCACCCTTGGCTGCCTGTTGCTCGAGGACTATGTGCCCAGGCGGCTCGGCGTCGTGGGGGAGGGCAAGAGCGAGGGGCAGATCCTGACCGACTTTGCCCAGTGGCTCGATGCAAAGAAGCCGACCGTGGTCACCTGGAACGGCCGCACGTTCGACATGCCGGTCATCACCAGCCGCGCTCTCCGCCACGGCGTGCCGATGCCCTGGTGGTTTACCGACCGCAATACGCGGTACCGGTACTCGACCGAGGGCCACTTCGACCTGATGGATTTCCTCGCTGACTTCGGCGCCGCGAAGAATGCCCGGCTCGAAGTGTACGCAAAGCTTGTCGGCTTCCCCGGCAAAGTCGGCGTCGACGGCTCGCAGGTGTTGCCCCTCGTGCACGCCGGCAGGCTCGACGAGGTCAACGCCTACTGCTTGTGCGACGTCGTCCAGACGGCGGCCATCTTCCTTCGTGTGGGGCTCTTGCGCGGGAGCTACGATCGCGCGCGCTATTGCGAGCTCGCGCGGGGGCTGCTCGCCTTCATCGACGAAGAGCCGCGGCTTGCTCCCGTCGCGTCCGCGATCCATCGGGCGCGCTTTCTGCTCGAGGGACCGACGTAGGCCAAGCCCGAGGCGCCGAGTTCACAAGGGGATGTTCGAGTGTTTCTTGGGGGGGTTGTCGTCGCGCTTGTCCTTGAGGAGCTCCAGGCTCCGGTGCAAGCGAGCACGCAACGAGCGCGGGTAAATGACTTCGTCGATGAATCCAAGCTCGGCCGCCTTGTACGGGCTGGCGAACTTTTCGCGATAGTCGGCGACGAACTCGGCGCGCGCTTTCTCCGGATCGGCCGCGCGCGCGATCTCATTGCGCCGCACGATGTTCACGGCGCCTTCCGGCCCCATGACAGCGATCTCCGCGGTCGGGAACGCAAGGTTGACGTCGGCGCGAATGTGCTTGCTCGCCATCACGTCGTACGCGCCGCCGTATGCCTTGCGTAGGATGACCGTCACCTTCGGGACCGTTGCTTCGGCGAACGCGAAGAGCAGCTGCGCTCCGTGCTTGATGATTCCTCCGTACTCCTGATCGGTCCCCGGGAGAAACCCCGGCACATCGACGAAGGTCACGAGCGGCACGTTGAAGCAGTCGCAGAAGCGGACGAAGCGCGCCGCCTTCATCGACGACTGCACGTCGAGCACCCCCGCCAACACGGCCGGCTGATTCGCGACGACCCCAATCGCGCGTCCCCCCACCCGTGCGAAACCGATGACGATGTTCTGGGCGTAGGCCTCCGCCACCTCGAAGAGGTGGCGGTCGTCGACCGCTGCGTGAATGACGTCTTTCACGTCGTACGGTTTCGATGAATCGAGGGGGATCATCGTGTCGAGCTCGGGCACTTCGCGCGTCGGCGGGTCGCCGCTGGCGCGCACGGGCGGGTCTTCCTGGTTGTTCGACGGCAGAAACGACAAGAGCTCGCGCGCTTGCGCAATGCAGGTGCGATCGTCCGCCGCCGTCAGGTGGCAGACGCCGCTTTTGGTCGCGTGGGTTGTAGCGCCGCCCAAGTCCTCCTTCGTCACCTCCTCGTGGGTGACGGATTTGATGACGTCAGGCCCGGTGATGAACATGTAGCTCGTCCCCTCGACCATCAGTACGAAGTCGGTGATGGCGGGCGAGTACACGGCGCCGCCCGCGCAGGGTCCGAGGATGCAGCTGATCTGCGGTATGACGCCGCTCGCGAGAGTATTTCGGAGGAAGATGTCCGCGTAGCCAGCGAGCGATTCGACCCCCTCTTGTATGCGCGCGCCTCCCGAGTCGTTGAGACCCACGATCGGCGCGCCCACCTTCATGGCCAGGTCCATGACTCTGCAGACCTTCTGGGCGTATGCGCCGCTGAGACTGCCGCCGAAGACCGTGAAGTCCTGGGCGTAGGCGAACACCGTGCGCCCATCGATGAGGCCGTGTCCGGTGACGACGCCGTCGCCCAGTATCTTCTGGTGATCCATGCCGAAGTCGGTGGATCGGTGCGTTACGAATCGGCCGATCTCGACGAAGGTTCCCGGGTCCAGCAGCAAGTCGAGGCGCTCGCGCGCTGTGAGCTTGCCAGCTTCGTGTTGCTTGCGGATGCGCTCCGGGCCCCCGCCCACCAGGGCCCGTGCATTCATTTCGTCGAGGCGCTCGATCGGGGAGGACACTGGTTTGGACGGCATCGGTGACGAGTCTAGTGCCGTCCGCGAGAAGTTCTTCCACCCGTTCCGGCTGCGCGCCAGTCCGCTGCGCTGGACGGCAGGTCGCCGACGTTGCATCAGGTCGCCGACGTTGCACCAGTACGAGAACAAGGCAAGTACGCCGTTTGGATGACATCCGGCTTGGGGTTCTGCGAGCCAATGTTTGCGCAAGGGAACCGCAGCCCTTGACCCACGCGCTGCCGCGTACCAGAACGCCGCCCAGTGCGTCGCGCGGAAAGACGTCGGGAGGAAGCGTTGAAGTGTCGTCGTCTTTCTTTCTATGCAGTCCTTTGGCTGACGCTGACGGGCACGGGCTGCGCTCCGATCTTGGGAGACTTCACGGTCGGAGCGGAGTTGGACGGGGCCATCGACGATGCGACCCTGCTTCCCGAGGCGGGCGCCGGCAGCGCGCTCGACGGCCGATCGTCGCCGGATGCGCTCGGAGCCGCGGATGGGAGCCTGCGCGGCGACGCGGGGCCGGTCGATGCCAGCGCACCCGGGGTACTTGACGGCGGCGACGACGGAAGCGCCATCGGCAGCTGTGTGCCCGGGGGAACGTGCGCGCCCGGAGATTGTCAGTACGGGACTTGGGTTTGCGTCGACGGAGGTCGCGCGTGCCAGGCAACCACCGACGTCGATGCGGGAACCCCATGCGGTGCGGGGGGCGACGCCGGTGCTTCCGTATGCAAGGGCGGGCAGTGCGTCGCGTGCAGCGCCGGCGGCGACTGCTCGGACCCGAGCGTGAAGTGCGTCAAGAAGACATACGACTGCGCTTCGGGGGCTGCCGTCTGCACGGTGAGCGGCAATGCTCCCGACGGAACGACGTGCGGCCCAAGCTCGGCGATGTACTGCAACGCCGGGACCTGCGGGGCCTGTCAGGTCGGCACGTCGTGCCAGCCCGCGGTCAACGCGTGCCACGCCGGCAAGGTCACCGCCTGCGTCGGGGGCGTCGCCACGTGCACCGACCAGGGCGTGGCCGCCGCTCCCGGGACGCCGTGTGCGACCCAAGGCGGGGCGAGCGGCGTGTGCGACGCCAACGCTTCTTGCACGGCCTGCACCGGGGGAGCGCAGTGCAACCCGAACAACAACGCCTGCCAGGTCGGGGTGCAGTCTTGCTCGGCGGGTCCCCAGTGCATGAATCCTGTTCCCGTCCACGAGGGACAGACGTGCGGCGCGGGCCTGGTATGCCACAACGGCACGTGCGCCGCGTGCAACGCGGCCACGTGCTCGGCCGGGTGTTGCGACCTCCACGGCTGCGTCACCACCGGCCAGACGGTCACCGAATGCGGAAGCGGAACCGGCGGCGCCGCGTGCACGTCGTGCGGCGGCCCGAGCGCGGGCACCGGAAGCCCGCTCTGCGGTGGCAACGCGTGCACACTCGCGTGCTCAGGTGCAACGCCCAACGCCTGCAACGGGTCATGCGTCAATTTCAAGAGCGACGACAACAACTGCGGCAGCTGCGGGCACGCCTGCGGACCGGGATCCCATTGCAACGGAAGCGGGACGTGCAGCTGTGTGGCCGCGACGACGTGCAAGTCGCTCGGAGACAACTGCGGCTCGTTCGTCGACGAGTGCAAGGTCACCCAGCCGTGCGGCACCTGCACGCTTCCTGACGTGTGCGCGACGGGCGCAAACGGCGCTGGAACATGCGCATGCAAGGCGACCGACAGCTGCGCGTCGCACGGTTTCGCGTGCGGTGCTTTCAAAGACAGCTGCGGCAACACCCCGAACTGCGGAAACTGCGTGGCGCCGCAGATCTGCAGCGGTGCGAATGGCGCGGGCGGTACGTGCACCTGCACGCCGAAGACGACCTGTGCCTCGCTCCACGCGACGTGCGGGTCGTTCGTGGATGATTGCGGCAATCCACAGAGCTGCGGGACGTGCCCGTCCGGTTCGGGCACGTGCAGCGGCTCCCCGGGAACCTGCGGCGGTTGCAACAAGTCGGTGTGCGGCACGAGCAACTGCGGATCGGCCTCCGAGGGCACGAATTGCCCCACGGCGAATTGCGGGACGTGCGCGGCGGGCTTGACCTGCTCCAGCAGCACGGGCCCCGGCGCGTGCATGTGCCCCTCCGGGACGACCAATTGCGGCGGCGTCTGCGCGAGCACCGCGAGCGACACGAACAACTGCGGCGTCTGCGGCAACCACTGCGGGTCGGGTCTTCGATGTTTGAACGGCGCGTGCACGTGCGACGTCACGTCGTGTCCGAACGGCTGCTGCGGCGGCGGTAGCTGCGGGACCAAACCGCTCTGGTATCCGGACAACGACGGGGACGGCTACGGCGACAAGAGCGCGAGCGGCGTCGCGTCGTGCGCGAAGCCGGCACCGATTCCGAGTCAGGTCAATGCCTGGGTGACGGACAACACGGATTGCTGCGACCAAGACCCGGTGACCAACCCGGGCTACTTCGCGGCCAACATGGCCAATCCCTGGCGGATCCTCCCGAACGGATGCGGTAATTTTCTTTACAATTGCGAGCCCAGCGGCGTGCCGGTGATGCAATTCAGCGCGACGCAATGCTCGACGGCGTGGCACAACTGCGGGAACGTCGGGAGCGCCGCTGCGGGGCTTTCGGTGAGTTGCGCGGCGAGCGGATGTTCGGCCGTGTGCTCCACCTCAGGGACGCAGTGCTCGGAGTACGCTCTTCCGACTTCGTGCGGAGCATCGGGCCTGCAAAATTTCTACAATTGCCAGACGGTCGGCTCTGACCAATGTGTGGCCAGTGTTGGCATGACCCAATCAGGCCCCGAAGGCTGCTACTAACCTACCCGGCCCTGCCGCTGTACGGCCCTAAGGCTCCCCACCGTTTCGGGTGGGGGGCTCTACGGGGGGAGCGTCCGCGCTCCCCCCGGGTGCGAGTCGTAAAGACGCTTCAGCCGGAGCGGAGCCCCGAAGTGCGTGCAACAAAGGAACGCCGGAGGGACGGAGTGGAGGCCGCGCGAAACGCTGCTGCACGACACCAGGCTGCTCCTCGGAAACATCCAAGTAGTCGACCTCCTCCCCACGGAAGGTACGCAGGGTCGTTCTCCCGGGGGCGCGAGCCACGACGTAGTCCGGCCCCAGTGGCACTTTGCCCCGGCCGCCGGGTGTGTCGCAGATGAGCTTTGGCAGGGCGATACCCGATAGCCGGCCCTGGAGGCGCTCCATGATCTCGACACCGCGCGCGAGCGGCGTGCGCAAATGGGCGCTGCCGCGCACGGGGTCGGCCTGCAGCAGGTAATACGGCCGGACCCGGGCGCGGACCAGTCCTCGAAAGAGCCTCTCGAGAACGTCGGCGTCGTCGTTGATGCCGGCGAGGAGCACGGATTGATTCATCACGGGGAAGCCCGCGTCGGCCAGTCGAATGCACGCGGCCGTGGATTCAGGCGTGACCTCCTTCGGGTGATTGAAGTGCGTCATGACCCAAAGCGGATGGTGTGGGCGCAGGGCGCGCACGAGCTCTCGGGTGATGCGCATGGGCAAGGTCACGGGTACGCGTGTCGCGAGTCGAATCGTATCGATGCTGTCTATCGCGCGGAGCGTCGCCACGAGCTGGACGATGCGGTCGGTGTTCATCGCGAGCGGATCTCCGCCACTGACGATGACGTCGCGCACTTCGGGATGCGCGCGGAGCCACTGCAGCGCCGGCCCGAGCGCTTCCAGGGAGACCGACCCCTCCCCCCCGCCCACCATCCGCGAGCGGGTACAAAAGCGGCAGTACACTGCGCAGCGGTCGGTGGCGAGGAGCAAGGCGCGATCCGGGTATCGCTGCACGAGGTGGGGTGCGACCTCGTGGGCGAGCTCTCCCAGCGGGTCGACCAGATCGCCCGGCACTTCCACGGATTCCCTGGCGTCCGGGACGCACTGGCGACGAATCGGGCATTCGGGGTCGCGAGGGTCGACCAGCGAGAGGTAGTAGGGCGTGATGCGCAGGGGCAGCCCCTGTGCCTGCGCGCGGCGCGCGCCCTCGAGCTCTCGGTCGGTGAGCGCGAGCGCTCCCGCGAGATCGTCTGCCGAGCCGACCGCGTGACGAAGTTGCCAGCGCCAGTCGCGCCAATCGGCCGTGCGACGCGCGCGCGGTGACTCTCGGGCGAGGTCCGCCATCAGCTACCGCCGTCGTGCGGAGGCAGCTCCACCCTGACCTCGCCCAGCGCTGCCTCGTCGATTTGGACTGGATACTGCTTTCGCAGATCCTCGAGCAGCGCCTCCTCTCGTGCTCGGATCTTGTTTTGGGCGAGCCGAACGCGAATCGGGCGCTCCGCCTCTTCGAACGAGCGGTCGTGGGGAGCGGTTCGGCCCGTCAGCTTTACGACGTAGTAGCGGCCCGCGGCCTTCACAGCGCGAGGCGCTACCTCGCCGACGCTCGCGATCTCGAACGCCGCGGCACGCACTTCTTCGGGCACGCGCTGGTTCGCGCCCCGCGGGTCACTGGGTGGCCCAATGAATCCGAAGTCGCCCGCCAGGTCTGCTGGGCCGCCCTCTTTCGCGCGCGCGTCGACCGACTTCGCTCGCACGAGCTCGCCCCACTGCATGGGCGTCGCCTTCTGCGCGGCCTCCAGCGCGGCATTCGCCGCCCCTTCGCCGGAGACGACGATCGCCGAGATACGTCTTCGTTCCGGATCGTGGAATTCCGCGCGGTGTGCCTCGTACTCGGCGCGCACTTCGACCTCGAGAATGTCGCTGGGCCCCGGCAGGCCGGCGCGCGCTTTCTTCAGCATGGCATCGCGCAGGATTTCGCGGATTTCCTGCTGCGTGATGGGCTCTTTGTCGTAACCCTTCTCTCTCGCGACGTCTGCGAGGAGCATGATGTCGATCATTTCGCCGAGGAGCTCCTGGCGGCGCTCGGGGGCTTGGTAGCGCAGGCGGTCGAACTGATCCATGTGTTCGAGCGTCGCGACGAAGTCCCCCACCGTGACGGCGCGATCGCCCACACGCGCGAGGATTTGTGCCGCCTGCTCGGACGTGAGCCCGGTGCCTGCGCCCGCGCCCGCTTCATGCGCCTCGGCGGGAGCGCTCTTGCGCGTGGCGCAAGCGGTGCTGGCCAGCGCCAAGGCAAGCAAGGACGTGTGACCGAGGCCGCGCAGGATGATACCGATCGCTGCGGGGCTACGGGGCGTGGTCGAAAGGCGGCCGGACACGGGAGTGGGGGAGAGTAGCTCATCGCACGTAGGCGACGCATACTCGGTTCACGGTGAATGCCGGGGAAGCGGCTGCGCTCCCCCCGGGTAGAAGTGGTAGAACTCGCGTCAGCCGGAGCGGAGCCCGAAGTGATTGCAACAAAGGCCACGCCGGAGGGGCGCAGCGGCGGCCGCACCTGGGGGCGCGGCGCTCCGCTCCTCGCCACGTGGGCGCGGTGGTCTGCCGCTTCGGTCGCTATCGCGGCCGCGCTCGCCGCGGTCGTCGACGCGTACGCTACGCTGTCGCATTCGGGGCGGACGCTGGAGTCGTTTCTGGGGCCGGCCGCTGCGGCGTTCGCGGTCCTCGCCGCTCTTCTCTGGGTTGCGCTTCGCGCGGAGGAGCTGCGCCTTGCGCGCGAGCTGCGGATCGCCAGGACCGGGACGCCCGCATTGCGAGCGACGGTCACGCAGCGGCAGAAGCCTGCTCCTGCGCTCGCCCGCCTCGTGTCGACAAAGCTCGGGAGGGCAGCTGTGTCGCTTGCGGACGGAGATCGGGCCGACGCGCTCGACGCCTGCGCCGGCGGTTCCCCGGTCATGCGGGGGGGCCGCCTGGAGGAGTTGCGGGCGGTCGTCGACGCCGATCTCGAGCGTTCGAGCGGGACCTTCGCCGGTCTCGACCTGTGTGTCAAACGGTTGCGCGCGATGCCCCCGATCGGGAACCGGGAAGCGGACCTCTATCGTGTTCACGTGCTTGCCAAGGCGCTTCTGGAATGCGGCGACGCATCGGGCGCTCTCGAGCTCGCGCGCCAGCTCGAAGCGTCGGGCGACGACGAAGAGCGTCTGTATCGCGTTTGGCTCCGCGTATGGTTCGACCTGGACGCGACGGCCGACGGGGCGGACGGATCCTGGGCGCCGCTCTCCGAAGGCGAAGTGCGGATGGCCATGCTGCTCGCGCGAGCGCACGGGGCCGAGAAGCTGGTCGAGAAGCTCGAAGGGCGTGTGGCGGCCATTGCGCGCCCGATGGACGGAGAGTAAGCGGGAGAGGCCGCCCATGCTGCCCGTCGACGAGCGTGACGACGAGACGATCGTTCCGCCCCCCCTCCATCCCGATCTCAAATACAAGCGCATCGTGCTCAAGCTGAGTGGCGAGGCCCTTTGCGGCAGGGACGGTGGCTTCGGCATCGATGGCACGGTCATCCGGGCGACGGCCGCGGAGCTTGCCGAGGTGCACGCGCTCGGGGTGCAGATTGGCATCGTCGTGGGCGGTGGGAACATCTTTCGCGGGCTCAAGGGCGCGAGCACGGGGATGGACCGGGCGCAGGGCGATTACATGGGAATGCTCGCGACGGTGATCAACGCCCTTGCAATGCAGGACGCCCTCGAAAAGGCCGGTGTTCCGACGCGCGTGGTCACCGCGATCGAGATTCGGCAGGTGGCCGAGCCGTACATCCGGCGAAGGGCGGTGAGGCATCTGGAAAAGGGGCGGATGGTCATCTTCGCCGCCGGGACGGGGAATCCGTACTTCTCGACCGATACCGCAGCCGCGCTCCGCGCGATGGAAATCCATGCGGACTGCCTCTGCAAAGCTACCAAGGTCGAGGGCATTTTTCAGCGCGATCCGGTCACTCACCCGGAAGCGCAAATGTATCCGCGGATGACTTTCGACGGCTTCTTGCGAGAGCGCATCGGCGTCATGGACTCGACGGCGGTGACCCTCTGCCGCGACAACGACATGCCCATCCGGGTGTTCAAGATGGCGTCGCGGGGCAATATCAAGCGCGTGGTGCTTGGCGAATCGATCGGGACGATCGTCGAGGGCTAGGGTCTTCTACCTCCCGTGCCCCTGCCCATCATCCCTTCCAGGCCAGCACGGCGAGCGCGGCGATCTCCCCGACCTGCTCCGTCGCGCCCAGAAAGTCCCCCGTGATCCCGCCCGCCCGCCGCACGTAACGCCAGCCCGTGACGATGGTGACCGCCACCAGCGCCGCCACGAGCCCGCCCACACGCGCCCCGGTGATTGACCTGAGCACCACGGAGGCGCCGATCACAGCCAGAAACCATCCCGTGGCAACGACAGCCTGGGGCATGCCCGCCCGCGCGACGGCGCCGCTCTTCGCCTCGGAAGTCGACGTGACGTAGGGGAGGCACGCCAGCAGCCAGATTGGACCTACGCGAGCGCTGCAGCCGGCGATCGGAAGGGCCCAAAGCGCCGCCGGTCCGAGCTGCGCCAAGAGCGCCGCGCGCGCCGCAATCGAGACGACCAGCGCTGCCCCGCCATAGGACCCGATGCGGCTGTCTTTCAAGATCGCGAGCACACGCGCCGTGTCACTACCACCGCCCAGCGCGTCGGCGGTGTCGGCCAACCCGTCCTCGTGAAAGGCTCCCGTCAGCAAGAGCGACGCTCCGACGACCAGGATGGCCGACGGCAACGACCCAACTGGAAGAAGAAGGCGATCGAGACCGCCCAAGACCGCTCCGACCACGAGCCCGACGAAGGGCGCATGGGCCGCCGCCCATGCCCAGTCTTCGCTTCGATAGGGAAAGCCGCCCACGGGGATGCGAGTGAGTAGGACGAACGCCGCCCGCAGCCCGCGGACCGGCGGCGGCGCGCGGGTCACGAGGCGTGCGCTCCGATGCCCGCGCGCCCGACCAAACCCGCCGTCGCAAACGTGGCCATCGCCCGCTGGGTGTGCACCGCCGTTCGGAGGAGCGCGATCGCCAGCGCCGAACCGGTGCCCTCCCCGAGGCGCATGCCCAGGTCGAAGAGCGGCGCCAGTCCGAGCTCGGCGAGCGCCACCCGTGCGCCCGGCTCGGGCGAAGCGTGTGCGGCGAGGAGGTAGTCGCGCAACGCTGGATCGATGCGAGCGGCGACGAGCGCCGCCGCGTTGGTCACGAACCCGTCGAGGACGACGGGCACCCGAAGGCGGGCCGCCTCGAGCGCGCAGCCGACGAGCGCGGCGATCTCGAGCCCGCCCACGGCTGCCAACGTCCCCAACGGGTCGTCCGGGTCCGGACGGTGAAGGGCGAGCGCGTCCCTCACGACAGCGATCTTTCGGGCCCGAACATCCTCGCCGACTCCCGTGCCGCGGCCGACGACTTCGGCCGCGTCGCGGCCTGCCATCACGCACGTGAGCGCCGCCGCCGAAGTCGTGTTGCCGATCCCGATCTCGCCCAGGCCCACCACGGCGACTCCCCGAGCGATCGCTTCGCGCGCGACGCGAGCCCCGACCGCGATGGCCGCTACGGCTTCGTCCGGGCGCATCGCGGGCTCGAAGCGCAGGTTGCCCGTTCCGGCGCGCACCTTCGCGCGCCGGAGGTCGACCACGGACTCCACTGGAACGCCGCTCAAGTCCCCGGCCACGCCGACGTCCGTGAGAAGGATCTCGACCCGCGCTTCGCCCGCGATCGCGTTGATCGCCGCGCCGCCGGACATCACATTGGCGACCATCGCGGCCGTGACCTGCGACCCGAACGCGCTGACGCCTTCGACCACCCCACCATGGTCCGCGACGAAGATGGCCACCGCTGCCCGATCGACGGGGGGCGGTGGGAACGCGCCCCGCACGCCCGCGTACCACACGGCGAGATCCTCCAAGCGGCCGAGGCTACCGACGGGCTTGGTCAATGTCGCGAGGTGCGTTTGGGCCGCGCCTCTCGCTCCCTCGTCGATGCGAGGAATCGTAGCGGCGGGCGGCGGGGTCACCTCCGGCGTCGAGCTGGCGTCCGGCGACGTGGCGCTTGCGCTGCGCCACCGGTCATTCGGGTGGACGACCTCCGCGAGCGGTCGCCGCGCGCGCCAGCCGGTTTCTTCAAGCATCGGACGGCCGCGAAACGCGACCGGATGCCCGACGCACAGGTAGGCGATCGGCTCGACGCCCGGCGGAAGGGCCAGCTCGGATCGGAGGACCGCCGGTTCGACGATGCTGACCCAGCCGACGCCGATGCCTTCGGCTCGTGCCGCCAGCCAGAGATTCTGCACGGCGCAGCACGCGCTCGCGCGCACCGCTTCGGGCTGCGCGGTCGTTCCCAGGATCGCTTCCGCGCGGTCGCGCAGGTCGACCGCGACACAGACATTGAGCGGCGCCTCGAGAATGCCCTCGAGCCTGTGCGCGAGGTACGCGTCGCGCCGCTCCGGCGGGAAACGGATGGCCTCCGCCTCGCGACACCGGAGAAAGCTCTTCCGGATCCGATCGCGAACCTCGCGGTCGCGGACGACGACGAACCCCCACGGCTGCGAAAATCCGACGCTCGGCGCCAGGTGTGCCGCCCCGAGGATGCGGTCGAGCGCGGCGGGCTCCACGTCGACGCCGGCGCGGAAATGCCGGATGTCCCGCCGCAACGACATCACGTCGTAGACGGCCCGGCGCGCCTCTTCGGGGAAGGCGCCGATGGCTTCGGGCTCGAGGAACGTCGGCAGGCGCATGCGCCAGAGATCCCTTTCGTTCCCCCTTGCCGCGCGGCCCGCCTCGGGTGTATGCGCACCCTTGCAGTCGGTCTCTCCTCCCACGTCGGGAGGAGGTGAAAAGGGAACCCGGTGAGAATCCGGGACTGTCCCGCAGCGGTGTGCAGGAACGAACGTCGTCATTAGCACTGGTCCACGAGACTGGGAAGCGACGACAAGTAGAAAGCCCGGTCCAAAAGGCCGACAAGCCTGCGAGTCCGAAGACCTGCCGGTTGCCCGCGAGCGCATGCGCGCGGTTTTCGGGTTTCTCCCTCCGCAGGAAAGAGGACAACCAGTGACCGGGCGCTTCTTGGCCCCGACTCGATGAGTCGGGGAGCAATTTCCGTGACTGTGGCCGCCATGGCCTTGGCCGTCGCACGGAGCGCTGGCGCGGACGAGCCGCCCGAGGTCGAAGTGCGCGGTGAGCCGATTGCATCGCCGCCCAAGGAGCCGTCGGTGGCCGGGAGCGTGATCCGGGAAGAGCGCCTGGGCGCGCCCGGCCTTCAGGCGGGAGACGTTCTCCGAACGCAGCCGGGTGTCACAGTGCTCGAGACCGGGGGTTACGGGTCGCCGTCCACTGCCAGCATCCGCGGCGCGACGGCGGCGCAGACCCCGGTGTACCTCGCGGGCATTCGGCTCAACGACGACGTGGGGGGAACCGCCGATCTGTCGCTCGTGCCCCTGTGGCTGCTGCATCGGGTGGAGGTCTACCGGTCGAACGCCCCGCTCGCGGGCGATCAACTCGGCATCGGGGGAGCGATCTTCTTCGAGCCGCGGCGGCCGCGGCGGACGGAGGTGAGCGCCGGGGTTCTCTCGGGGAGCTTCGACGCCCATGCCCTATGGGCCGTGGCGGGCGGGGGCGACGAGCGAGCGGCCGGGTTGGTCGGCGTTCGACTGGAGGGGGCGCGCAACGACTACCCGTTCGTCAACGACGCCGGAACGCGGTTCGAGCCAGGCAACAGCAAGACCGTGCGCCTGACGAACGCCGACGAGCGGTCCGCGGGCGTTTGGGCGATCGCGACGGCGCGGTTGGGGGAGGAGGGCCGTGCCGACCTCGTCGTCAACGTCGTCGACCGCGATGCCGGCCTGCCCGGCCTTCCGCTCTTTCCGAGCACGCGTGCGCGCGTCCACATCGAGCGGGAGCTGGGGGGCCTCACCGCGGCGGTGCCCTGCGCCATGCACGGCTGCGTGATCACGACCACGTCCGCGGCGATCGTGAGTACCGCTCGATACGATGACCCGGCGCGGGAAGCGAACCTCGGCACGACCGAGGTCGAGCTCGACGCGACGCGTGTCGAGGAGTCGGTTGCCGTCCGGTGGTCGCCATCGGACCACATCTCGTTGACGCCCGACGTCCGGGCTTCGGAGGAACGGATCGCGATCGATGCCGCGGGCGTGACTTCGGTCCGGGCGCAACGCCAGTTCTCGCGCGCCGCGCTTCAAGGCGAATGGGCGATCTCCGATTCGGTGACCGTACGCGCCCTGGGCGGTGCGGAGTGCCACGGTACCTCGCACAGCGGCGTTCCCCCCTGGACGCTGCCCGGGGATGTCACCGGCCCGCCCCACGGCGGCGCTTGCGGCCAGCTCGAGCCGTCCGGGCGGATCGGCGCCCAGGTCGGGCACGCACCGCTTACGCTTCTGGCGAACGCCGGCCGCTACGCGCGTGTGCCGACCCTGTCGGAGCTCTACGGAATCTCCGGCGCCGCGCGGGGCAACTCCGCTCTCGTCCCAGAGACCGGTATCTCCGTGGATGCAGGCATCCGCGCCGCGGGGTCGTCGAGGGGCGTTTTTCGCGGTGCGGCGATCGACCTCTTTGGCTTCGTCCGGTTGGCGAGCGACCTCATCGCCTACCAGCGGTCGTCGTGGGGGTATGCGATCCCGTTCAACGTGGGATCCGCGCGGGTCGCGGGGGTCGAGCTCCTCGCCGAATACGCCCCCGCGCCGTTCTTCTTCTTCGAGCTCGCGGCCACGGTGATCGACCCGCGAAATACGTCGGCGCTCCGCCCCGCGAACGACATCCTTCCATATCAGCCCGAGCTCACCGTCGTGCCTCGGGTCCAGCTGCGCGCCCCGATCCGTGCGTCACCAATCGACGCCAGCAAGCTTTCCGTCACCTACTTCTACGAATCGAGCCGATACGCCGACCCGGCGGGATTGGTCGTGATTCCCGAGCAGGGATCCCTCGACCTGGATGCGGAGATCGGGGCGTTCCGGGACCGGGTCGTCCTGCGGGGTCGACTCGTCAATCTGCTCGATCAAACTCGCTTCGATCTCATCGGATACCCGCTGCCCGGTAGGGCGGTCTACGTCGCACTGGAGGCAAAATGGTGACAGGAGAAGCAAGGCAATTGTGGCGAGTGGGATTCTTCGGGGCGCTGGCGGCGTGCAACGTGTCTGCGGCGCACACCACGACCGCCGTTCACCTCGACGGCGGCACGAACGCCGACGGGGGGGTCGGCACCCCATGCCCCGTGGCGATGCTGGTTGCGAGCAGCGACTTCGTCTCGACGAACATCTCCGTCCTCTCGCCGTCCGGCGCGTTGCTCTCCGAGACGATCCTTTCGAGCGGATCCGCCACCCCCGGCCTGACCGCCGCGCTCTCGGGGGACGTCATTTTCCCGCTGGCCCGGACCCCCGGCGAGATCGTTCTCATCGACCAGTTTCCGAATGCCGTTCTCACTTGGGTCGACCCGTCCAGCGCGAAGGTGCTGCGCCAAATGAACGTGGGCACGGGCTTCTCGGCCAATCCCCACGACTATCTCGAACTGTCCGCCGCCAAGGCCTATGTGACGCGCTACGAATCCAACACAAATGCCGGACAAGAAGCGGATGACGGGGGTGGCGATGTGCTCATCATCAATCCTCAGAACGCCGCCATTTCAGGCCGCATCCCCTTCGCGGCCGACGGTGCATTCTTGCCCAGGCCGAATCACATGCTCCATGTCGGGAACGACGTTTGGGTCACGCTCGATCGCTTCGATGTCGGCTTCATGACCGCCGGCGATGCACGGCTGGCTGGAGTCTCGACGAGCGACGACTCGATCGCGTGGACGATCGATCTTGCGGGTGCTGCGAACTGCGCGGGCGTGGCCATGGCGCCGTCGGGCCGAGTGGTGGCGCTGTCATGCAGCGGCGTGAACGGCGATCCCACGCCGCGCAGCGCGGTCGTGCTGCTGGATGCGACCGCGCGCCCTCCTGTGGAGATCAAGCGGTTCGACGTCGCGACGCAACTCAGCCTGCCGCTCGGCTTTACCCTCGCGTTTGCGAGCGAGACGCTGCTGGTCGGAGTGACGCTTGGCGACCAGATGGCTGGGCGCAACGACTTCGCCTACACACTCGATCTCGGGTCGGGCACGGCGCACGTGCTCGTGGATGCCGGCGCCGCGGTCGCGTTCGGCGACGTACGCTGCGCGCCCGGATGTGGCGATCTTTGCTTTCTCGCGGACGCCCATGCGAACGCGCTTCGCGTCTGGAAAGCAAATGGCTCGTCGCTCGATGCGCAGACATCGGTGTCCGTCGATCCGAACATCGGGTTACCACCTCGTTCGCTGGGCGCGTTCTAGGACGGCATGCGCTGTCCGGTGCGAATGCGCTCACTCTGCATCGGCCTGCTCGGCCTCGCGATCGCAGTGGTCGCGTGCCGGCGCGGCGACCGGTGGCCCGGGGACCTCGCCGGGGCCGACGTTGACGCTTCGCACGCGGCGATTCGCTATCCGGTCCACCTTCAGGACGACCGTGGAGCGAACGTCACGATCTCGTCGGAGCCGATGCGGATCGTCGCGCTCTTGCCGTCGCACACCGAGACGCTCGTCGCCCTTGGCCTCGGCTCTCGGGTCGTCGGGGTGGATGACTACAGCGATCTGCCGCCCGAGATGTCTCGCTTGCCTAGGCTCGGCGGCTTGTTCGACACCCAGCTCGAAGTCGTTCTCTCGCTCAAGCCCGATCTCGTTCTCATGTCCGAGACGAACCCTGCTGCAGCCGCTCTCGAGCGGAGCGGCATATCCGTCTGGGCCGGGAGCGCGCGGACGTTCGACGATGTCTTCCGTGTCATCGAGGCGATCGGCACGATCGTGGGCAAGAGCTTCGAGGCAAGGCAGTTGTCGGCGCAAATCGTCGCCGAGGTCGTCTCGATCGAGGAACGCATTCGCGGCGTGGACCGCGTCCGCGTCTACTATGAGATCGACGCCAATCTCTACACCGTGGGGCCGACGTCCTTCATCGGCGTGATGCTGGACAAGGCGGGGGGAGTCAACATCGTGCCCGCCGGGCTCGGCGACTTCCCCAAGATCAGCCCCGAAGCGGTTATCTCTGGCAACCCCACGATCATTCTGGGCGTCTCGCTCGAAGAGGCAGCGAAGCGACCGGGCTGGAGTCAGATCGCTGCTGTCCAGACAGGTCGCGTGTACAAGCTTCCAAAGGTCGAGTCCCAGCTCATCGTGCACCCCGGTCCGCGTATCGCCGACGGCTTGCGTGTGCTCGTGCGACGGCTGCACCCCGCGGTGCACCTGTGAACGACGCGGCCCGTGCTGGCGGGCTGTCCGGTGGCCGCTCGAGTCGTTGGGCGGGCGCAGCCAGGGTCCTCGTCGGGTCGGCGTTGGTCCTCGCTTGCGCCATGCTGCTGTCGGCCGCGAGCGGTGCTCTTGCGATTTCGCTTCGGCGTACGTTCGCCGCGCTCGCCGCGGGGGTTCAAGGTCGCGCATCGACGCTCGACGTCGAAGGGTCCATCGTGTGGAATCTGCGGTTGCCTCGCGTGTTGATGGCAGCGCTCGTCGGCGCAAGCCTCGGGAGCTCGGGCGCGGCCATGCAAGGGATCTTCCGCAATCCGCTCGCCGACCCATATCTTCTCGGCGTCGCAAGCGGGGCGTCCTTCGGCGCCACGCTGGCGCTTTGCTTGAGTGGGCGTCTTGCGGAGGCCTTTTCGGACGCGCCATTCGCGATGGGCCGTTTCTCCGCCTTCGTCCCACTCTTTGCGTTCTTTGGCGCCGCGGGTGCCGTGCTCGCGACGCTCGCTCTTTCGCGCGGAGGACGCCGATCGAGGACAGCCTCGCTGCTGCTCGCCGGCGTCGTGGTCGGCAGTGTGTTCGTGTCGATGACGACGTTTCTCATGCTTCGCGATGCGGATCGTTTGCGCGCTGTCATCACCTGGACGATGGGCAACCTGTCGTTGTCGAGTTGGAGGGACGTCGTCCTGGTGTCGCCGTATGCCGCAGCCGGGATGGCATTGCTGTACGCGCTCGCGCGCGGCCTCGACGCACTCCAGCTTGGGGAGGACACGGCGCGGACACTTGGGGTGAATCCCCGGACGATACGCTTCGGGGTGATCGCCGGCGCGAGCTTGGCCACGGGTGCCGCCGTTGCGTTCGTCGGCATCATCGGCTTCGTTGGTCTCGTGGCACCGCACGTGATGCGTCGTCTGGGCGCGCCCCACCACCGAGTTCTGCTTCCGGCGTCGGCACTGGGTGGGGCCACGCTCCTCGTGGTCGCCGACTTCGGTGCGCGGACCCTCATTCGCCCCGCTGAGCTTCCCGTCGGCGTCGTGACGACGCTGGTGGGCGGCCCGTTCTTTCTTTGGCTCTTGCGGAGGGAATCATGACTCCGATGCTCGTCGCAGAGAACGTGCAATTCGGATATGGCCCGCAGTCGGTGCTATGCGGCGTGACACTCGCCGTGCACCCGGGAGAAATCGTCGCGCTCGCCGGGCCCAACGGCGCCGGCAAGACGACGCTGGTGAAAGTCTTGGCGGGCATCCTCGCGCCCTCACTGGGTCGAGTCCTCACGTTCATCGACCACCCACGAGCGATCGCCTACCTCGCGCAGTCCGAGGAGCTTCCGCCAGAGTGGTCGGTGCGCGAAGTGGTCGAGCTCGGCCGAATGCCACACGTGGGCCGATGGCGCGGCCTGACTGCGACCGACGATCGCAGCGTGCGATCGGCGATGGAACGCACCGAAGTGCTTCATCTCTCGGGCCGCTTGGTCGCTGCGTTGTCCGGCGGGGAGCGGCAGCGCGTCGCGATCGCGCGGGCGCTCGCGCAGGAGCCGAAGGTCCTTCTGCTGGACGAACCGAGCGTGCACCTTGACCCGCGCCATCAGGTTGCGCTTCTCGCGACGCTTCGCGCCGAGGCTGCGCGTGGCGTGGGCATCGTCGTCGTCATGCATGACCTCGGGTTTGCGGCGCAGGCCGACCGTTGTGTGCTTCTGTCCAACGGAATGGTGCGCGCCGACGGCCCTCCAGCCGAGGTGCTTTGCGCCGATGTCCTGCGCGATGTGTACGAGATCGACGTGGAGGTTCTCCGCACGGCGGATGACCGAATCGTGATCGCACCGATGCCCCAAATGACGGCCGACGCCTCTCGGCCCATTCGAATCGAGAACAAGCCATGGAATCACATCACATCATCTTGATCGGCGGCGGCGTTCGGTCGGGCAAGAGCTCGTTCGCGGTCGATCTCGCCCAGCAGATTGGCCAGAAGCGCGTCTTCGTCGCAACGGCGACGCCCTTGGACGATGAAATGAAGGCTCGTATCGACCGTCATCGCCTGGATCGCAGAGATGCGTTTACGACCGTCGAGGCGCCGATCGCGCTCGCCGAGGCGCTCGCGTCGCTGGAGACGACTGACGTGGTCGTCGTCGACTGCTTGACCGTTTGGCTCGCCAACCTCCTCGTGCGGAAGGACTCGACGGACGCCATCCTCAGCCAAGTCGATCGCGTCGTGGGCGTCCTTCAGGAGCGGCGCTTTCACAGCATCTTGGTGACGAACGAAGTGGGCATGAGCGTTCACCCCGAGACCGCGCTCGGGCGGGCGTTCGTCGAAGTCTGCGGTTGGGCCCACCAGCGGGTCGCGCGCGTCGCCGACGAGGTCTACCTGGCGGTCCTCGGTACGGTAGTGCAAATTCGGCCTTTACCGATGCGTCAACCAGGAGGGCCGAAATGAGCGCGCGACCCAAGGCGCTTCTGTCCTGGAGCAGCGGCAAAGACAGCGCGTGGTCGCTCCATGTGCTGCGGCAGCAGGCGGCGGTCGACGTCGTCGCCCTACTCACCACGGTCAACGAAGTCCACGATCGCGTGGCGATGCACGCGGTGCGCGCGGAGCTCCTGCGCTCCCAGGCGGAGGCAGCAGGGCTCCCGCTCTGGACCGTCCCGATTCCGTCGCCGTGCAGCAACGCCGAATACGAGGCGGCGATGGGCGCCGCCCTCGTGCGGGCGCGCGACGCCGGGATTGCCGTCGCCGCGTTCGGCGACTTGTTCCTCGAAGACATCCGCCGGTACCGCGAAGAGAAGCTGTCCGGAACGGGGATGCGGCCGGTCTTTCCGATCTGGGGGATTCCGACCAACGACCTCGCGCGCGAGATGATTGCCGGCGGTCTTCGCGCCCGCCTGACGTGCGTCGACCCGAAGCAACTGGCTCCCGCCTTTGCCGGCCGGGAATTCGACTCGGCGTTGCTCGACGAGCTGCCGCCTTCCGTCGACCCCTGCGGAGAGCGCGGCGAGTTTCACACGTTCGCGTATGGCGGGCCGATGTTCCAGCGGACGATCGCCCTCCGGGCGGGCGAGATCGTCGAGCGCGACGGGTTCGTCTTCGCGGACCTCTTGGCCGGGGATCCATGATGGACGAGGCGACGCCCACACGCATCGTTTCGCTGCTGGCAAGCGCGACGGAGCTCGTTTGCGCCCTCGGCGCGGGCGAACGCCTCGTCGGGCGCTCTCACGAATGCGACCATCCGGCGTGGGTCACGCGCCTTCCCGCCGTCAGCAGGCCGACCTTCGACATTGGTGGCAGCAGCCGGGAGATCGACGAGCGCGTGCGCACGCGGTTGCACGCGGGTCAACCGCTCTACGAGGTCGACGACGCCGCGATCGCGGCGCTCGCGCCGGACGTGCTCATCACGCAGACGCACTGCGAGGTGTGCGCCGTCAGCCCGGCCGACTTGGCGCATGCGATCTCCGCACAGCTGGTCCGAAAGCAGGTGGTCGCTCTTCGGACGGGCTCTCTCGAGGCGATCCTCGAAGGCTTCGTCGATGTCGCCCGCGTGATTGGCGCGAGCCCGGCCGGGGAGCAGCTGGTCTCGACGATCCGGGCGAACATGGCCGCGCTCGCGGAAAGGACGCGAGCCCTTCCGCACCCCGCGGTGGTGTGTCTCGAGTGGATCGATCCGGTCTTCGCGATGGGCAACTGGGGCCCGGAGCTGGTCGACCTGGCCGGCGGAGCGAGCGCGCTCGGGACGCCGGGGGCGCACTCGGTGGGCATTTCGTGGGACGCGGTGCGGAAGGTCGATCCGGAGGTGCTCGTCGTTGCGCCATGCGGATTTGGCCTCGAGCGGGCAACGACCGAGATGCACCTCTTTGCCGAGCGCCCGGGGTGGCGCGATTTGCGCGCCGTCCGGTCCGGCCGCGTCTTCGTGGCCGACGGCAACCTCTACTTCAATCGCTCGGGCCCGAGTCTCTTCGAGACGCCGGAGATCCTCGCCGAGATGATTCATCCGCATCATTTCTCGCCACGCCACGACGGGCGCGCGTGGAGGCGGTGGGCTTCGGGGTAGGTAGAACCCTCCCAAGTCCGCCCGCAGGCCCGGGTACTGGGGCCGACGCCTGCATAACGGGCGACCTAGACTTCGATCACCCCGGAGAACACATGGCGCGCCGGCCCGCGCATCGTGGCCCGCCCCACGTCGTCGACGGTGACGTCGAGCCGGCCGCCGGGTAGACGCACCGCCACAGGGGTTTCGGTCGCCACGAGCTTCTTGGCGCACGCCACCGCGGCGGTTGCGCATCCGCCGGTTCCGCACGCGAGCGTGATCCCCACTCCGCGCTCCCATACGACGAGGTCGATCCCGTCGGCGGCGACGCACGCGAACTCCACGTTCGTGCCTCGAGGAAAATCGGGATGGACGGCCAGCCGCGGACCCAGATGCTCGACGTCGCCGCGGGCGAACGCACCAAAGAGCACCGCGTGCGGGTTGCCCGCGTCCGCGGTGGTCACGGTGACTTGCTTCCCATCGAGCTGCACGGTGCGATCGCCCAGGACGCGCACCACGCCCATGTCGACGGTGACCATGCCTTCGCCCCGGGCGTCGTCGACCGAGCACGCACGCGCTCCCGCGTCGGTGTCCACGAGCAGAGTCGTCTGGCCCCGGTGACGGGACCGGGCGAAATGGAGGGCGACGCAGCGCACGCCGTTGCCGCACATCTCCGGGATCGATCCGTCGGCGTTGATCACGCGCATCCGCGTGGCGCAATCGGGCGTGCGCGGCGGGAGCACGAGGATCAGGCCGTCGGCGCCGACACCGAAGCGGCGCTCGCAGAGCACCGCGGCTCGCTCGGCCGGCACGTCGCGCTCGTCGCTCGCCTCGACGACGATGAAGTCGTTGCCGAGTCCTTGGTACTTGAAGAAAGCGAGCTTCGACACGGCGCGGAGCGTAGCACCGCGCCTTGCTAGGGGCCTCGCTACGCCATGGCGGCCATGAGGCGCGCCCGCACTTCGTCGAGCCCGAGCCCGACGACGTCGAACACCTTGGCGCGCGCTCCGGCGCCGCGGACGAGCACCACCTGGCGCTTGCTCACCGAGAGCGCCCGAGCCAAGGTCGCCACGAGCTCCTCGTTGGCCGCGCCGTCTTCCGGCGGCGCCGTCACTTGCACGACGACCGCGCCGGCCCGCACCGTCGTGATGCGGCTGGCGCGAGCGCGCGGCTGCGCGCGCACTTCGAAGCGCACGGCGCCTTCGCGTGTCATGGCGAGCTGGACGGCTTCCATGGCAGTCGTTCCGCAGCTAGCGTGTGCGACCATCATGTCGCGTCTTCGCTGGATGACGGCCGGAGAGTCGCACGGACCGCGGCTCACTGCCATGGTCGAGGGGGTGCCCTCGGGCCTGAAGTTGCTCGCCGAAGACATCGACGCGGACCTCGCCCGGCGGCAGCGCGGATACGGTCGTGGCGGAAGGATGAAGATCGAAACGGACACGGTGGAGATCGTGAGCGGCGTGCGCGGCGGCGAGACCCTCGGATCGCCGGTGACTCTATCGATCCTCAACCGCGACCACGCCAATTGGGTCGACCGCATGTCCGCCGCCCCCTTGCCCGCGCCCGTCGAGCCACTCACGCGTCCTCGCCCGGGTCACGCCGACCTGGCCGGGGGGCTCAAGCTCGACCGGCATGACCTGCGCGACATCCTCGAGAGGGCGAGCGCGCGCGAGACGGCCGCGCGGACCGCGGTGGGAGCCGTGTGCCGGAAGCTCCTGGCCGTGGCGGGGATCGATGTCTTCGCGCACGTCGTGTCCATCGGCTCGGTCGAGGTGAACGTGCCCGACCTCCCGGCGACGGAGCTGCGCGCTCGCGCCCGAGCCAGCGACCTCGCATGCGTCGACGCCGGCGCCGAGGCGCGGATGAAGGAGGCGATCCACACCGCGTCGCACGCCGGCGACACCCTGGGGGGTGTCGTCGAAGTCGTGGCCACCGGGGTGATGCCCGGGCTCGGGAGTCACGTGCAGTGGGACCGAAAGCTCGACGGGCGCCTGGCGCAAGCGCTGATGAGCATCCAGGCGATCAAGGGGGTCGAGGTCGGCGCCGGGTTTGCGGCGGCTCGCACCTCCGGCTCGCATGTGCACGACCCGATCGAGTACGACGCGGAGTTGCACCGCTTCACCCGACCGACCAACCGTGCAGGCGGCCTCGAAGGCGGGATCACCAACGGGATGCCCGTCGTGTGCCGCGCTGCCATGAAGCCGATCGCGACCTTGAAGAAGGCCCTCGGGAGCGTCGACGTGCGGACGAAGGTGCCGTACGCGGCGGCGTTCGAGCGCAGCGACGTGTGTGCCGTCGCGGCGGCAAGCGTGGTCGGCGAGGCAATGGTGTGCATCGTTCTCGCCGACGCGCTGGTCGAGAAGTTCGGCGGCGACTCCGTGCGAGAGCTCGCTCGCAACGTGGAAGGCTACCGCGCCCAGATCGAAGCGTACTGACGATGAAGTCCGTGGTTGTCAGCGGCTTCATGGGGACGGGCAAGAGCACGGTCGCGCCGCGGCTTGCGGCGCGCCTCGGGATGCCGTGCGTCGATACGGACGCGGAGATCGAACGCGCGGCGGGCAAAACCATCCCCGAGCTGTGGCGCGACGAAGGGGAGGCTGCGTTTCGTGCGCGCGAGGCGGCGCTCGTCGAGCGATTGCTCATTGGGGGCGGCCCACAGGTGATCGCGTTCGGCGGCGGAACGGTGATCCGCAAAGAGACCCGACGGCTCTCGCTCGATCGCGCGCTCGTCGTGACTCTGACGGCTTCGCCGGAGACGGTCGTTGCGCGGGTTCCGGACGTGGGGGCCCGCCCGAACCTCGCGATCGGAGGCGATCCCGCGGCCCGTGCGCGGGAGCTCCTCGCGCAGAGGGAGGCCGTGTACGCGGAGTGTCACCTGACCGTCTCGACGGAGGCGCTCGACGTCGACGCCGCCGTGAGTACGATCGCCGCTCTCGTCGAGCGAGACCCGCTGGTCGTCCCTCTCGGCACGCGGAGCTACTGCGTGGACGTGTGCGACGGCGATCGGTCGCGGCTGACCGAGGCCATCGCGCGCTGCTCGCCGTCCAAGCTCGTCTTGGTCACGGACTCGAACGTCGAGCGAATGCGAGGTGCGTCGATCGACGCTGCGCTTCGTCCCCTCGACCTCCCAGCCACGCGAGTGACCCTGCCTCCGGGCGAGCAACACAAGACGCTGGCGAGCGTCGCCGCGATCTGGGACGCGGCCCTCGGCGCGGGCGTGGACCGGGAAGCGGTGGTCGTCGCCGTTGGGGGGGGTGTCGTCGGGGACCTGGCGGGCTTCGCGGCGGCCTGTTTGCTCCGCGGTGTGCGCTTCGTGCAAGCTCCGACGACGCTCCTCGCGATGGTCGACGCGTCCGTGGGGGGCAAGACCGGGTTCGACCACCCGGTCGGAAAGAACCTGGTCGGCGCGTTCCACCAGCCGGCCGCCGTCGTCGCTGACCTCGCGCACCTCGAGACGCTTCCCGCGCGCGAGCTCCGGGCGGGGTTGGCCGAGGTGGTGAAAGTGGCGCTGGCGCTCGACGCGTCGCTGCTCGACCGGCTGGAGCGGGAGGTTGCGAACGTGGTGCGCGGCGACCGGAAGGCGCTCTTGCCCATTGTCCGCGACGCCATCCAGGCCAAGATCCGTGTGGTGCGCGACGACGAGCGCGAGGCGGGGGCGAGGGCGCTCTTGAACCTCGGCCACACGATTGGGCATGCGCTCGAGGCGCACGGTGCCTACTCCCGATGGTTGCACGGCGAGGCGGTCGCCCTGGGCCTTGTCGCGGAGATGCGCGCGATGTCGCTGCTCGGATGGACTCCTCCGTCGCTCGTGGAGAGGGCCCGTCGCCTCCTGGAGGGGTTGGGGCTGCCGACCCAAGTGACTGCGGCCGAGATCGTCGCGTCGTGGCCCTACGTGGGCTCCGACAAGAAGCGCACGGGGGAGTCCGTGCGGATGGTAGTGGTCACGGCGCCCGGTTCCTCCCACGTGAAACGGGTGCCGCTCGTCGAGCTCCGCGCCGCTGTCTTTCGCAGCGCGTAGGAGAATTGGTTTCTCCTCTAGAGGCAGGCCGACAGCTGTCGTTGCCGTGACGTCCGCCCGCGAACGTCTTTCGTTCCTGCAGCGACGTCGGGAGCCGGAGAGCGGATCTCGTTCGCGCCCTGACGTCGGCGCGCGCTCGGTTCCCACCCTTGCACCACCTTTTTGGCTCTTTGCCGACGGGGAAGGTACCCTTTTTCCTGGCATGAGCTCGCGCCCCCGTCACGCGCGCGAGCGGCAACGGTATGGGAGGATGCTCATGAAGCGAGTCTGGGGACACGTCTTGGCCGCGCTCTCGCTCGTCGCTGGCGCTTCCGCCGCGTTCCCAGCGTGCGTGCACGACGACAGCACGATTTTCATCCAGAGCGTGCTCGCGGCCCAGACCTCTACGCAGCCCGGGGCCATCTGCACGTACAACGCGGACCCGATGCAGCCGTTCATCTCCTCCGGCGTCTTGGACCTCGAGCTCAAGCCCGAGTACGAGGGCGAGTTTCTCATCGGCAACCAAATGGTCGCCACGGCGAACTCGAGCCAGCTGCAAACGGAGACATCCGTCGCCACCATCTCGCATGCGACCGTGCGAATCACGACCGCGGATGGACGTACCGAGCTCGATCGCTACACCCGTAGCGTAACGGCCAACATCCCGCCGGCGAGCGGCAACACGCCGGGGTACGCGTCGCTCGGCCCGGTGACGATCATCGACGAGAAGGCGGTGCTCAGCGACCCGGTGCAGCAGAAGCTCGTCCCGGGTGGAACCGTGCGTCTTCTGACCTTTGTCCGCTTTTCCGCGACGACCCTCGGAGGACAGGCCGTGGAGTCGAACGAGCTGCAATTCCCCGTGGACATCTGCCGCGGGTGCTTGATCACCTTCACCAACAACCCTTTGTGTCCCTTCCCCAACTGCGTCGCCAACCAAAGCGCGGGAAGCACGACGAGTCAGCCGTCGGTCCCATGCAGCGGCAGCATCGGGCAGGATCTCGCCGTTGATTGCAACACATGCGCCAACCTGGGCAACCTGAACTGCCGCGGAGCGTTTCTCGGAGCACCGGGCACGAGCTGCGTGGTGGACGCGGGCGGAGGGGGCAGCGGCGGCGGTGGTTAAGACGATAGATGGTGCCTGTCCTCGTCTTCTGAACATCCCGTGCCGGGCGGCGCGAACGACATGGTCGATGCCTGGCGGCGCGCGAAGCCATCTGGCGTACCCGTTGGCGCGGCGACGTCGATCGTGCATGGATCGACCCTCTCACGTGCGTGGTAGGCTGCGCGACGCCGCGATGGAACGCCGCACGATAGAAGTCCATGTCGCTGGACAGAAAGTTCGCGTGGTGAGTTCGGCAGGCGAGGCGGAGCTGCATCGGCTCGCCGAAATCGTCAGTGCAAAGCTCCGGGAAGTGACGGCGACCGGCGCCCCGCAGCCTCCGCAAGCCCTGCTGCTCGCCGCCATGGCCCTGGCGCACGAAGCCGAGACCGAGCGATCACGCCGCGAGTCGGTCGAAGTGCGCACACGCGACGTCCTTCGGCGGATGCTGGTGCGGATCGACGAGGCGCTCTCGCTGGGCGAGGACCCCCACGACACGGAGGCCGATTGACGGCGCGGCTTGGGGGCTTGCCGTTGAACTTGTCGGGGCATCGTTTCACGTGAAACAAAGCACCCCGGCAGCGCTGGCCTTCTTGGAGGAGGCCCTGGGCGATGCGAAGCGGCAGGGCCTTCTTCGCGAGCGACCCCCGCCCGTGGACGGGTCCGCCGTCTCCTTTTGCTCCAACGATTACCTCGCGCTGGCGGAACGACGCGCGCCAGAAGAAGCCTGTGGCGCGGGAGCGTCAAGGCTCGTTTCCGGAGACCGAAGCGTCCATGCCGCACTCGAGGCGGCTTCTGCGGAGCTGGTGCGGCAACCGGCGTCGTTGGCATTTACGAGCGGCTATGCGGCCAACGTGGGCCTTCTCTCCGCCCTGGCCGGGCCCGGGGATCTCATCGTGAGCGATTCGCTGAACCACGCCTCCATCGTCGACGGGGCCCGCCTCTCGCGCGCCGCGATCGCCGTCGTTCCGCACCTGGAAGTCGATGCTGTCGCGAGCGCCCTTGCGAGGCGCTCGGGAAAGCGAGCGCTCGTCGTGACGGAGTCCTATTTCAGCATGGACGCCGACGCGCCCGACCTGGTGGCCCTTCGCAGGCTGTGCGACGAGCACGGGGCGGCGCTGGTCGTCGATGAGGCGCACGCGCTGGGCGTTCTCGGGCACGATGGCCGCGGCCTTTGTGTCGACTCGGGCGTTGTCGCCGATGCAGTCGTCGGGACTTTCGGCAAAGCGTTTGGTGCCGCAGGCGCGTTTGTCGCCGGCTGCCCTGCGCTCGTCGCTTGGCTGTGGAACCGGGCGCGCACATTCGTCTTTTCGACAGGGCTCAGCCCGGTGGTCGCTGCCGCCGCGCTCGAAGGGCTGCGAATCGCCCGAGAGGAGCCAGCCCGTCGCGAGAAGGTCTGCTCGCTAGCGGCCGAGGTGCGCGGCAGGCTTGTCGAGCTCGGGGCCGATTTGCGCGGATTCGGTCACATCCTCCCGTGGATCGTCGGGGAGCCCTCCAAAGCCGTGCAGCTCGCCGAAGACCTCGGTCGTCGCGGCGTTGCCGTCCGGGCGATTCGGCCGCCCTCGGTGCCGGTGGGAACGGCCCGGCTGCGGCTGACGGTGACCGCTTCGCAGCAGCGAGCCGACGTCGAGCGTCTGCTCGAAGCCGTGGGTAGTCTCCGGAGCGGCCGGGCGACGCAGTGCGAGCCGCCGTGACGCTGGCGACAGCAACCCTCGAGCTCCGATCGAAGGCCGCATGAGGCCGGGACGTGTGATCCTGATCGGGGGTACGGGTACTTCGATCGGCAAGACCCATTTCGCCGAAGCCCTGCTGCACGCCTGGCGGCAGGCGGCCAGCGCCGTGGGCCTGAAACCAGTAGAAAGCGGCGTGGTCCACTTCGCCGGCAGTGACGCGGCGCGCCTGGCGGCCGCTTCTTCGTTTCACGTGAAACATTCGGCGTTCGTCTTTGCTGCTCCTCTCTCGCCGCACCTTGCGGCCCGGGACGAAGGCGCCGAGATTCACCCGGACGCCATCGTCGAGCTCGTTCGAGACGTCCGCACGCAGGCGGACGCAGTGGTCGTCGAGCTCGCCGGCGGCCTGTTCAGCCCCTTGACCAACGCCCTGTCGAACGCGGACCTCGCCGTGCGCCTCGCGCCGGACACGCTTCTGCTGGTGGCCCCCGACCGCTTGGGGGTTCTCCACGACGTGGCCGCGACGACGCGCGCCGCGTCGACCGTTCCTCTGCGAATCGACGGTATCGTCCTATTGGCGCCGGAGCACGCCGACCCGTCCACTGGCCGCAACGCCGGGGAGCTTCCTCACGTGACGACGGTGCCGGTCCTGGGCGTCTTGCCAAGGGGGGCCCCAACCGAGCTCGCCCGCCTGCCGGCCATGGGCCGCATCGTGAAGGCAATCGCCGAGGGGCGACCCCGGGGGCGCTGAACCGCAGAGGCGCTGAGCCAGAGGTTCGTCCCTACGTACCGAGCCTCCGCCCGCGCTCCAGGGTCACCGCCCGACCGCCCATCCTTTCCGCGAACCCGGCGTCGTGCGTGACTACCACCACCACGGCGCCCCGCGCCGCCTCCTCGCGAACGACGCTCGTGAGCCGCTCGGCGGCCGACTGGTCGAGCCCCGCGGTGGGCTCGTCCAAAAGAAGAAGCCGCGGCTGATGGACGAGGGCTCTCGCGAGCGCAATTCGCTGCCTTTGCCCCCTGGAATACGTCCGCACAGGCCGCTCCACGAACGGTCCGAGGTCGAGCCGTTCGGCCGCCTCGCGGCAGGCCGTCGCGGCGTCACAACCGTAGAGGCGCGCCGCCAGCTCGATGTTTTGCCTGCCCGTGAGATCCAGGTAGCAGAGGGATTCGTGGCCCACCCACCCCAGCGTGCGCCGGACCGCCGCCCGTCGCTTGCCCAGCGGCCCGTGGTCGACCGTGCCCGACGTCGGGCGCGCCAGCGTGCCCAGGATCGCGAGAAGAGTCGACTTTCCCGACCCGTTCGGACCCTGGATGACCGTGATCACCCCCTCCTGAAAATCGCAAGACACGCCGACGAGCGCGCGGACGGGGCCGTACGCTTTGGTCACGTTGCGAAGCTCCACGAGGGCCATGGCCCCATGTTCCTCCGTCGCCCGAACGGCCGCAAATCAAGCGCGCCGTCAGATTCGGAAGCGAGCCCCGATAGCACACATCGAACTGTCCATTTTCGCTGCGAAAAGCGCCCTGGCTATTTATTCGCGGGACTTGAGAAACGGACCACTCGAGCGAGGCCGTGCTACTCTGGACTCCATGACGGCTGCAGCCGCGCGCATCGCTGAAGGGCTGCCCGCGCTCCAAACGTTGCGACAAGCCATCGAGGGAGCCCTGGAGGGGAAACACGAGGCCGTCGAGCTCTCCCTGGTCGCGCTCCTCGGACGTGGGCACCTTCTCATCGAAGACGTCCCCGGGGTGGGCAAAACGACGCTGGCCCGTGCGCTGGCGAAAGCGGTCGGCGGCGAGCTTCGTCGCGTGCAGTTTACAAGCGATCTTCTGCCGAGCGACGTCCTGGGCGTGAGTGTCTACGATCAACGCCGCGCGGAGTTCGTCCTTCGCCACGGGCCCATCTTCGCGAATATCCTCCTGGCCGACGAAATCAATCGCGCCAGCCCGCGAACGCAGTCGGCCCTGCTCGAGGCGATGAACGAAGGGCAAGTGTCGCTCGACGGCCAGACGATCCCTTTGCCCGAGCCGTTCTTCGTCATCGCCACCCAGAACCCGCAAGACTTCGCGGGCACGTTCCCACTGCCGGAGTCGCAGCTCGACCGGTTCCTGCTTCGCGTGCGCATCGGCTACCCGCCTCCGAACGTGGAGATGCGCCTCGTCCTCGACGGACACGTCGACACCGCGCGGGACGTGCGAAGTGTGCTCGATCCCGCTCGGCTGGTCGTGCTGCAATGCGAGGTCGAGCGGGTCACGATCGACAGCTCGCTCGCGAACTACTTGCACGCGCTGATCGCCGCGACGCGCACGTCGCCGCTGCTGTCGCTCGGGGCCTCGACACGCGCCGCGATGGCGCTTGGGCATGCGGCGCGCGCGCGCGCGCTTCTGCGCGGCCGGCACTACTGCATCGCCGACGACATTCACGATCTCGCGGTGCCCGTCCTGGCTCACCGCGTCCGTCTCGCCACGCACGCCGACGGCTTCGTCCCGACGCGAGACGAAGCCGAGTCGGCAGTGCGCGAAATCGTGGCGCGCATCCCCGTCCCCCTTTGAGCGCCGGACCATCGTGAACGGTCCGCCGGCCGTGCTTCGCAGCCCGCAAGCGCGCTGGCTCGAGACCTGGCGCCGGCGCATGCGACCGCCGCGTCGCCTGAAGTTCACGCGCGAGGGCAAGTTCTTCGTGGGCATCACGCTTGGAGTGGGCTTCGCGGCCATCAATACTGCGAACAATCTCCTGTACTTGCTTCTCGGAATGCTCCTGGCGCTCATCGTCGTGAGCGGCGTCATGAGCGAGCTTTCGCTCCGGCATCTGACCGTCGTGCGCCGCCTGCCGCTTCGTGCCCAGGTCGGCAGGGCCCACCTCGTCGAGATCGAAGTCTTCAATCACAAGGCGCGCGTTCCTTCGTACGCGATCGAAGTCGAAGATCTGCGTGCCGGGCAGCCCGCCGACAAGCGCTGCTTCTTCCTCAAGATCAGCCCGAGCTCGGCGCAGGTCGCGGCGTACCGCCGCACGCCGACGCGAAGGGGTCGTGACGTGCACGTCGGCTTTCGGATCGCGACTCGGTTCCCGTTCGGGCTCTTCGAGAAATCGCGCGAGGTGCCCTCCGGCGGCGAGCTCGTCATCTATCCGGCGGTCGACGTGCTGCAGTTGCCCGCCATGCCGGCACAGGGCCGAGCGGCGGGCGCCGATCTCGTGGTCGCGCGCGGCCATGGCGAAGAGTTCGTGGGGCTCAAGCTGATGCGCCCCGGGGAGGACCCGCGCGACGTGCACTGGCGCAAAAGCGCTGCGGTGGGTCAGTTGGTGATGCGCGAGCGCGCGCGGGAGACACGGCCGGACATCACACTGACCCTCGACACGATCCGGCCCGACGGCGCGGGCGACGAGTGGGCCGCCGCGTTCGAGCGCAAGATTCGCGACGTGGCCTCGCGGGCGGTCGCGCACCTCAAGCGGGGCGACCGTGTGGCGGTGGTCTCGATCGGCAGCGGTACTGCACGGGCCGACCGCACCACCGGCGCGGACCCTCTGCTTCGCTACCTCGCGCTGGTCGAGCCCGTCGTCCGACCCCCAAGCGCATCTGCGGCGCACGCCGCGGCTCCCGCGACGACGATCGGGGCGTGGCCAGAGGCCGGGGCGGCGCAATGAGATTCGGCCTCGTGCACCGGGTAATGACCGACGTCTTGGCGGTGCTCGGAGTGCTCGCTGTGGTCAGCACGGCGTCTCTCAGCCCGTGGACGAACCTCTTCCTCGTCACTGGCCTCGCGGTCGCGATGGTCGTCCCGGAGCGGTGGCAGGCCCGTCCCCTCCTGCGGCACTTCGCAACTCTGGCTCCCCTTGTCCTGCTCGTTGTCCAAGGTGGGCGACTGGTGGCGGGTCGCCCGCCGCTCGACGTCGCCGTCGAATTCGCCGCCCTCCTTCAGATCGTTCGCCTGGCAACCCGCAGGGGAGCCGCGCACGACCAGCAAATCATCGTGCTCGCGATGCTTCACTTCGTCGCGGGCACCGTCCTCGGGGGAGGCCTGGCCTACGGCCTTTGCTTTCTCGGATTCCTTATCGTGGCCCCGGGGGCGCTCGTTCTCAGCCACTTGAGGCGTGAGGTCGAAGGCAATTACCGGCAGGGGGCGCGCGATCGCACCGGGCTGCCGGTCGACGTCCCGCGCATCTTGCGAAGCCGGCGCGTGGTGGGGCGCGGTTTTTTGGCCGCCACCTGCTTTCTGTCGGTTCCCATCCTGCTGTTCACGGCTGCCCTGTTCGTGCTGTTCCCGCGTGTCGGTCTTTCCCTTCTCCTGCTCAACCATCCGCGCGCCGGGCGCATGATTGGCTTCTCCGAGCACGTCGACCTCGGCGACGTCGGCGTTCTGCGCGACGATCCTACGATCGCCCTGCGCTTCGAGCTGCGCGACGTGCCCGATCCGGTGCCGACGCGCTTGATCTTGCGCCTTCGCGGCACGGCGTTCGACGCGTACGACGGTCGCGCGTGGGCGCGCACGCAGCGCGATCTTCATCCCGCCGACCACGGCTTGGACGGCGGTGAAGTCTATCCGCTCTTCCGCGAGCCCGACCCGGCACGCGACCGCGCCATCGCGTTCGATCTCGAGCCCATCGATCCGCCCGTCCTCTTTCTTCCACCCCGTGCGATCGCGCTTCGGGTCAAGCCCCAGAATCAGATCCTGCTCGGCGAGCCGCTCGTGATTCAGCGAGGCGCGGAAGACGAGCTACGCTACGCCGGTTCGGACGCGCGCGGCTTGCGATACGAGGTGTATCTTGCGAGCGAGGACGTGGTCGAGCGGCTCGCGGTCGTCGATCGCGCGCGCTACCTGCTTTTGCCGGGAAGCCTCCCGTCTCGCGTCGTCGATCTAGCGCACCAGTGGACCGACGACCTTGCCACCCCCGAAGCGAAGGCACGCCGCATCGAAGAGCGACTTCGCCGTGACTTCGCTTACGATTTGCGCTCTCCGTCCCAAGGAAAGCCGCAACCGGTCGATCACTTTCTCTTCGAGTCAAAGCGCGGACACTGCGAGTTCTTCTCGACCGCGATGGCCCTGATGCTCAGGGCGGTGGGCGTTCCGTCCCGAAACGTGACGGGCTTCGTCGGCGGCACCTGGAACCGCTTCGGACATTACTATGCCGTTCGCGAAGGGGACGCGCACTCGTGGGTCGAGGCCTACATCGACAGCCCCAATCGTCCGGGCTGGCGCACGTTCGATCCCACACCGACGAGCGGTGCGCAGCCGCTCGAGCCGCCGAACGGAGCGTACTACTACGCGCGCGACTTCGTCGAAGCGCTCTCGCAGCGATGGAACACCTACGTGGTCGGCTACGATTTGCGCAAACAGGTGCGCATTTTTGACGAGGTGAGCCAGCGCTACGAGCGGCTCCGCTTCGCAGGCTCGACGCGCGTGCCGATCGTCGCGGGAGCGCTCGGCCTCGCGATCGGAATCGGCTACGCGGTCTGGAAGCGTCGCGGGCGCGCGAAGGGCGTTCGCAAGGGGGAAGACGAGACCAACCGCGCTCAGGCCGCCCACTTCGAGGCCGTGGTCGCTCTGTACCGTGCCCTCGAAACGGCGCTTCGCGTCCACGGCCTGCCCCGTCCTCCATCGCGGCCGCCGCTCCGCCACGCCGAGGAGCTTCAGGAGCGCCAGCACCCGCTGGCCGGCGAAGTCCTGGCCCTGACGACGGTGTACCTCGAGGCGCGATTCGGCGGTCGCGCCCTCACCGAAGGCGTGAAGCGGGACTTCGAAAAGCGGATACGGGACATTCGCGGGTATCGGGCTTAGCCGCTCCGGTTTGCGTGGCTCGGGGGGATGCCGGCGGGGGAGCACGACCGTTTCGGGTAGGTAACGTTCGGACGCCGCGCGGGTTGCGCATCGTTTGCACAGTTGGCACGGCGCGATATGCGATTTCCGCACTAGTGTCGAACGTTGGAGGCCACGGCCATGCGCGCGCTCAACACCATCCCGCTCTCGATTCTGCTTTTGGCCGGATGCAGCGACGAAGCGAATCCGGGCGGTGGAACCGACGGGGGCTCGGACACCGGATCTCCGATCGACTCTTCGATGTCCGATTCGGCTACCGATTCGTCGGACGGCAACGCCCCAAGTGACGGGGGCGCCGAATCATCGTTGGACAGCGGTGACGCTTCGCCGCTGGCCTGCAAGGCCACCCCGGCGCAAGTGGCGGCACTCAAAGCGAAGGTCAAGCACATCGTCGTCATCTACCAGGAGAACTGGAGCTACGACGGCCTCTGGGGCAAGATGCCCGGCACGGAAAACGCGGGCGCCGCGAGCCAGGCGACCATCACGCAAATTCAGGTAGACCCGACCACCGGCGCCCCGACGACGGCGTACGCGAGCCTGCCGCAGCCAATCAACGCCGCGGGGGCTCCCGACCCGGCCTTCAACGGCGTCACGCTCGCGAATCAGCTGTACGACCTCACCACGTATCATCCCGGCACAGACACGACGGGCGATATCATCCACCGCTTCTGGACCAACAAAGCCCAGATCGGGAGCGGCGCTACGGCGAACACGCTCATGGTGGCGTGGTCGGACAACCCGGGGCTCGTCATGAGTTACTACGACGGGAGCACGACCCCGCTCGGCGCCATCGCGAAGAGCTACACCGTGTCCGACCACTTCTTCCAGGCGGCGTACGGCGGATCGTTTCTCAACCATCAGTTTCTCATCGCGGCGGCCCCCGGCACGTACGGCGACACCGCCGCGGCCAGTCTGGTGGGCGACGGGCACGTGATCCCCGGCGCGGTCACAGATGCGGGGCAGGGCCGCGCCACCATTCAAGACACGGCCGTCTTGATGTGCGCCACGGGGTGCGCGCCGGTAGCCGACGGCAAATATTACGCAGTGAACACGATTCAGCCGGTCACGCCGCCCAACAGCGGATCGACGACCGTGCTGCCGCTTCAAACGAATACGACGATCGGCGACCGGCTCGAAGACGCCACCCCCGCGCATTCGTGGGCTTGGTTCTCGGGCGGGTGGGACTACGCGAACGGGGTCGCGGACGCGGGCGAGGCAGGAGCGCCGGGTAACTTCCAGTTTCACCATCAGGCGTTCAACTACTTCGCACGTTGGGCCAGCGGAACCGAGCGAACGACGCACCTGAAAGACGAGACGGCTCTCGACGCGATCTTGGCCGACGCCCCGACGGCGGATGCGAACCTGCCCGAAGTGTCGTTCGTGAAGTTCTACGGCGACTACAACGAACACCCCGGCTACGCGACGCTTCTTGCCGGCGAGCAGCACGCGGCGACTCTCATCAACACCCTTCTCGCGACCGCCGGGGTCAAGGACGACACGCTCGTCGTGGTCACATTCGACGAGTTCGGCGGCCGCTGGGATCACGTGACGCCACCGGCGCGAGACTTCTGGGGCCCGGGAACGCGCATCCCGGCGACGATCATCGGAGCGATGGTCAAGCGCGGCGACGGAACCACGCCGGCGGTGGACTCGTGCAGCTACGACACGACGGCGATCTTGAAGCTCATCGAGCAGCGGTTCGACCTCATGGCGATCAACAGTGTCGACGGCAATCAGAACGACCTCGCGACGAATATCGTCCCGTAGAGCCCCTCTCAGAGCTTCCGACCCGCGGTCCGTGCGGCACAGGATGTACCCTTGCGCTCCCGGACCGCGACCGAGAGCACCGAGGACGCGGGCCCGATCTTCCGGATCTCGCTCCGTGGCGGACGGGAGGCGCCAACGAGCCTCCGACCGACGATCCAGAGCGGAAGAAGCGCGGTGGTGAGCGTAGGAGCCGGGGTTCAGAGCGTGTGAATCGCCACGGAGACCCAATGGGACTCGATTCTAAGCTTTTCGATCGCGATCCCGGGCGAATCGGATGGGGCCACGAGCTTTCCAATCGCGATCGAGAGCGTTTGGATCGCGACCTAGAGCGAGTAGGACGAGGTCATAAGGGTGTCGGCCGCGATCCAGAGCGCATGGGGCGCGGTCATGAGCTTCCCAATCGCAATCCGGAGGGAATGGGACGTGGTCATGAGCTTCTCAATCGCGATCCGGAGGGAATGGGACGTGGTCATGAGCTTCTCAATCGCGATCCGGAGGGAATGGGACGCGGTCATGAGCTTCTCAATCGCAATCGAGAGCGGATGAAACGCGGTCATGAGCTTCTCAATCGCGATCCGGAGGGAATGGGACGCGATCATGAGCTTCTCAATCGCGATCGAGAGCGGATGAAACGCGGTCATGAGCCTCTCAATCGCGATCGAGAGCGGATGAAACGCGGTCATGAGCCTCTCAATCGCGATCGAGAGCGGATGAAACGCGGTCATGAGCCTCTCAATCGCGATCCGGAGGGAATGGGACGCGGTCATGAGCTTCTCAATCGCGATCCGGAGGGAATGGGACGCGATCATGAGCTTCTCAATCGCAATCCAGAGCGTGTGGGGCGCGGTCATGAGTCTCTCAATCGCGATCCAGAGCGTGTGGGGCGCGGTCATGAGCCTCTCAATCGCGATCCAGAGCGGATGGGAGGCGGTCGTGAGCTTCTCAATCGCGATCCGGAGCGCCTGGGCCGGGTTCATGAGCCTCTCCACCGCGATCCTGAGCGAATGAAAGGCGATCGGCACCCTGCCCACACACGGTCGGATTGGTTGCCCGTGATGAGGATCGCGATTTGCGCCTCCCTCCCCCGGAAAGCTCACTTTCCAAGGTCCAGCCGCGCACCGGTCTTCGATGTTGAGCGAGTCGACGCCGAATGCCGTAAAGGAATGCCCGGTTCGCCTCGAAACGCCCAGCTGCCTGCTGAGCGCGAACCCGCCGCCATGGGCGGGGTATGCAGCGGCGGGAAGTGCCCGTAAGCTCGGCGAGCGACGACGTCGACCACAACCGAGTAGGCTGAAAAACGAAGGAAAGAAGCCATGGGGAGGCAATTCGCGGGAGGAGTCATCGTCGCTGCGGTGGGACTCGCCGGCTGTTTTGTGCCACTGCCAGGCCGGGCGTTTCTGCTCGTGATCCCGACAGCTGCCATCAGCAGGGCCATGGCGGAGGGCACGGAGATCGACGCAGGCGACTCAGAAGACGAACTGCTCCTCGAGGAGGAGGGTACCCTTCATTCAGACCGCGCTCACCCGCAATCGTTTGGTGAAAACAGCACGAGCAGCGCCTCCGGCGAGGACGCTGCCGCGAAGGCCCCGCGGCCGACCTTGGATCTACCCGTCCAGGGATTCGAGCTTGCCAACGGGATGCGCGTCGTGGTCGCCCCGGACCCGTCACTCGACGAGGTCACGGTTGTCGTCCACTACGCTGTCGGCAGCGCAGACGATCCCGAGGGCAAGGACGGGCTGGCCCATCTGGTCGAACACCTGATGTTCGACGGCTCCGAGCACGTCGGTCGGGGCGACTACGCGCGGTGGATTGGGCGAGTGGGAGGGGAGAGCATCAGCGGGACCACGTCACTCGACAGTACAGATTTCAGGGCCACCGTTCCACCGGAGCAACTGCCGCTGGTCTTTTGGCTCGAGAGCGATCGCTTGGGGTTTTTGGGCCGTCGACTCGACGAGCGCACGTTGCAGCGGGAACGCGCGATCGTCACCGACGAGGCGCGTGACCGCGACCTTACCCGCCCTTTCGGCGCAGCTGGATCGGCGGGTTTGAACAAAGTCTTCCCGGAGTGGCATCCCTATCATCGCGACTACGACCCGAGCGGGCCTCCGCACATCACCCTCGACGACGTTCGTGCCTTTCTCCGTACGTGGTACTCGCCTCGAAATGCCACATTGATTGTCGTCGGGCGCGTCGAGGAATCCGTCGTGCTGGCCCTCGCCGAGAAGTACTTCGCCGACTTGCCGGGCGCGGCGCCACCCGATCGCCCAGCGCTCCCCAGCCAGTGGCGCGTGGGCGACCAGCGCGTGGATGTCACCGCGCACTCTTCTCACGATGAGGTCACATTCATGTGGACCGCACCCGCGCTGGACCTCCCGGGCGACGCCGCGCTCGACCTGGCGGCTTTGATTCTTGCGGATCCAAAGGGTCGTCTACAACGGGATCTGGTGGCAAAAGGTATCGCTGTCTCGGTCACTGCTCGCGAGGCGTCCTTCCGTCGAGCGTCGATATTCCTGGTTTCGGCGGTTGTAGCTGGTGAAACGGCGGCCCAAGAGGTCGTCACGGCGATCGATCAAGCGATACGCGATCTGGGTTCCGGCGTGCAAATGTCCGAGTGTGAACGGGCGCGCGACGAGTGGTCGGACGCCATGCTTCTTCGCCTCGAGACGACCAAGGGTCGCGCGGCTCTCCTCGCCTTGCGACTTGCATCCTCGAGCGTTTGGGGCCTGGACAAGTACGACGCCCTCAAGCCCGCCGAGGTTCAGCTCGCTGTTCGCGTCAACTTGGTCCCCGAAAACCGCGTAATTTTCATCGCACACGGCGCCCGGCAGCATTCCGGCCAAGGTGGCGCCACGCAGACATGGCAGGGACAATGATGCGGAGGGCCGTTCCCGTTCTTGCCCTCGCGTTCGCGTCGTGCGTGGGTGCAGTCCCTCGCTCATACGTCGTCCCGCTCCACTATGCCGACCACGAACCACCCCGCGCCCCGTCGGAAGACGCGCCGTTTCGGGTGACGGCACCGATCCGCCCCGCGCAAGGTCTGCCATCTCTCGCCGACGTTCGTTCCTTCGTGCTTGCCAACGGTATGCACGTGCTCGTAGTCGAGCGACCTGCGTTTCCAACGGTTGCCGCTCGCCTGTCCATCGACACCGGCGCAATGGAGGCCGTCGACGTGGGAGGTCGGCGAGCGTTTCTTCTCGGCCGTGTGTTTCTCTCATCTCTCGAGCGCGCGATGCAGACCACCACCAGCGACTGCGACGTCGTGGGCTGCGCGGTGGCATCGCGTGGGCCGTCCAATCAACTAGCTGAGGTGCTTGGCCGAATTGCCAGTCGCGTCACCCAAAAGAACGATCCATCCGCGACCTACGAGCAGCGATTCCCGGCGGCACTCCGTGCGTTCGACCAGGCCGAGTCCCTCGTCAAGCGCAACGCCGCGGCGCTTCTCTTCGGCGACGGTCACCGCTACGGCCAACCGCCCTCCGCATATTCTCCGTCGCTAGACGAGCTCGACCGCGTGCGCGAGCAGGCCTTCGTCCCCTCCGCGTCGACGCTTGTCGTGGCTGGTCGCGTGACCACGGATGCGGTCAAGGCAGAAGCAATGCGACAGTTCGGCGGGTGGCCCGACCACAGTACGACTGACCCTCAGAAAGCTGCGGCGGTGCCGGGACGCAGCCCGCCGCCGCCTCTCGACCGCCCTCGCGTCGTCGCCTGCTACAGCAAGGGGATGACACAAGTTTTCGGGGCAATCGTCGCGCGCGGACCGCCTCCGCAGGCCCCGGATCGAGCCGCCTTTGAAGTCTTGGTTCAGCGGCTCGGAGGCGTCGGTGACTCAATTGCTTTCCACCAAGTTCGAGAGGAGTTGGGGGCCGCGTACAGCGTGAATGCCACCGTTCAGTGGTACCCAGATGCATCATTCATGATCCTTGCCGGGTCGTTTGCCAGCGACCTAGCGATCAGCGGAATGAAGGCGCTCCTCGATGGCATTCGCGGGGTGCGAGAGGCTGGCGTCTCCGATGACGATCTCGACCGAGCCAGGAACGCCATGATCGGGGCCTGGCGCACCAGCCTGGAGACGAACGAGGGCGTTGCAAACGTCCTCGGAACCCAAGGCCTTCTCGGCGTTTCACCGGAGCACCTCAGAGGCCGGGCGGAAAGACTTGAAGCCGTGGATGGCTCGGAGGTACGGGCGGCTGCGCAGCGCTACCTTCCGACGGGTGCCCTGCGGTTCGTTCTCATAGGGGACCCTGGCAACCTGGCAGCTGCCGAAAATCTCGGCTTCGGCGCGCCCGCCCAGAGGGACGGATTCGGGCGTCAGGTCGTTTCTGTCCAACCGTGACGCGCTTCTACCCCGCCCGCCGTCCCCGCCCTTTGCGCGTTCGCCGCTCGAGCGCCGTCTGGCTCGTGGCCACGAGGTCCCAGCCGTCGCGCTCGCCCCGCATCAGACGAACCGCCCCGGCGTACGCGATCATGGCGGCGTTGTCCGTGCAGCTACTCGGAGGCGGCAAGAAGACCCGAAGGTCGCGAGCAGAGCCGAGATCCGAGACGCGCCGCCGCAACTCTCGATTGGCCGCGACCCCGCCTCCGAGCACGATGTCTCGCACGCCCTCGCGCTCGGCGGCCTCGACCACTTTGCGCGCGAGCACACCGGTGACCGTAGCCTGGAAGGCCGCGCACACGTCCGCCACCCAGGCCTCGTCGTCGGTTCTTCCGCGCTCCGCGACGATTCGCGCGACCTGTGTCTTGATTCCCGAGAAGCTCATCTCCAGCGAGCCCCGGGACGCCATCGGGTTCGAGAGCTTCACGCGCGACGGGTCGCCGCCGGCCGCGAGCGCGTCGATCCGGGGTCCCCCTGGATATCCGAGCCCGAGCAGCTTCGCGACCTTGTCGAAAGCCTCGCCGGCGGCATCGTCGCGTGTCGCGCCGAGCTCGGCGATCGCGTCGCCGCGCGGTGCGTCCACTCGATAAATCGCCGTGTGGCCGCCCGACGCCAGCAAACACACGAAGGGGTAGCTCGGCCGCTGCGCTTCGCGATCGCCTCGGACCAGAAAGATCGAGAGCACGTGGCCCATCAGGTGATCGACGCCGACGAGTGGCTTGCCCGCGGCCCACGCGATCCCCTTGGCCGCCTGAACGCCCACGAGGAGCGAGCCGACGAGGCCCGGACGGTTGGTCACCGCGACGCCGTCGACCTCGCCGAGCCCAATCCCGGCGCTCTCGAGGGCGGCGCGAACCACCGGCCCCACGTTTCGCAAATGGTCCCGCGAGGCAAGCTCCGGCACGATTCCACCATACGGCGCGTGCAAGCTGACCTGCGACTGCACGACGTCGGCGAGAACGCGCCCATCGTCGTCGACGACCGCAGCCCCCGTCTCGTCGCACGACGACTCGATACCCAGCACCCGCATGGCCGCCCCAAGCTACTCGTCGCGCGGCGCCGCGCCTCTCGCGATCGCTCGGGCTGCCTCCCGCAAGCGCGGCTCCGGGTCCGTCGTCGCCACGCGCGCCGCAAGGACCCGCGCCCCCGCTGCGTCGCACGAAGCCAACGATTCGAGCGCCGCCTGACGAACGAGCGCATAGGCATCGCTCACAGCTGCCTCGCCGAGTCTGCGGCTCGCTTCCGTGCCTCCGCCGGCGGCGCCCAGGCGCCCGAGAGCGCGCGCGGCCAGGACGCGTATGGCCCAGCTCTCGTGCGTCGCAAGCACCTTCCCGACCGCGTTCACCGCGCGGACGCTCGCCTCGGCGTGTGTCCCATCCGTTCGAGGAGCCGCCACGGCAGCCAACGCGATGCGCTGGACGACTTCGTTCGAATCCTCGAGCGCCGTGACGACTGCTTCGGTCGCCGCTTCGCTCGAAGAGCGCGCGACCAGGACGATCGCCTTGGTGCGAATGGCGGGGTCCGGGTGCTGGGCCAGCGGGACGATGCTCGGTTCGAGCGCTGTGACGATGGCGCGAGCCTTCTCCGCCGCCGCGCCGGTAGCGCCGAGTGCGACGAAGGGGCTGAGCTCGCCCTGCCCGGTGCCGAGCGCGTCGAGCACGGCCCGAGCCCGATCGCCCGAGGTGCGAAGAGCCGACAGCGCGGCCCGGAGAATGGGATCGCCGAAGCGCACGAGCGCCGCCGCTCGGTCGGCCTCCGAGATGTCGCGCGGCACCAGCGCGCCGAGGAGCGCCTCGACGTCCAGCGTCCCCTCGGGTACCGGCATCGCGTCGCGGCCGTTCGCTTGCGCACGCGCGACGTCGCCGCCGGCCATCATCGCGAGCGCGGCCACCGCCGCGTGCGCCACGGCCTCCGCGTCTGCCCTTCCACGCGGCCCGTCTCCGTCCCCGGGAAACGCTGCGTCCGCCATCGCCTGGACCGCTCGCGCTTGCAAGGCGGCCTCTCCGGGCCCTTGCCCTGCCGCCCCTCCACCCGCGCCCCCGCCGGCTGAGGCGACGGTCCTCGCCAGAGCCAGGAGCGCCATCCGTCGCGGCAGAGGATCCCACCCGTCGGCGATCTCCAGCAGCGCCGGCAGCTGCGCGCGGCCGCCGAGGCTGCCCAGGGCATAGGCGGCGGCCGCGCGGGCCACGCCACCGGCGTCGACCGACGTTGCGATCGCCGCGACATCCGCGGCCGAGGCATGGTCGTGGGCCATCCCCAGCCCGAGCGCCGCGAGCGCACGCATCGGCGGCGTCCCACTGCGAGCGACTCGGCGGAGCAGCGGCAGCGCCTTGCCGTCGCGAATCCGGGCAAGACCCCATACCGCTGCCACGGCGACCGAGTCGGCGAGCCCGGTCTGGTCGGCGGCGGCGTCCTTCGGATAGAGGAGCGCATGGTACTTGGCAATCAGAGAATCGTCGGCGAGCGCGCCGCACGCGATCATCGCGCGGGTGCGCAGCGAAAGCTCCGCAGGACCGGTCGCGTAGGCGAAGAGGGGCAGCGCGGCATTGCGGTTTTGCACGTACGCGAGCACGTCGATGGCGATCCGCTGCTGGCTGATGTCTTGGTCGGCGAGCGCATCGAGCAATGGTTTGACGGCCCGCGCGCCGATGCGCGCGAGCGACGCGCGTCCGTCCTCGGCGTCCTGCACCGTGCCGTGGCGTACCCGCTGAACGAGGCCGAACGTCAGGCTTCCGTAGATCTCGACGAGAAGGCGCCGATAGATCGACCGCTGCGGGTTTCCGATGGCGAGCGGCAAGAGGTCTTGCTCGAGCGACTCGAGCGTGCCCTCGCCGAGATTGATCTGCATCGATAGCCGGGCCGCGCGTGCAACCAGCTCCTCGTCGGGAGCCCCGCGCACCACCCGCCGAAAGAGCCGGTCGGCCTCGTCGGCTTGGCCCTTCGAGAGCAGCAAGTCCGCGAGCTCGAAGTAAACCGGGAAAAGGCGGTCGTTCTTCGCGATGGCGGCGCGAAACTCGACGACGGCGTGATCGACGTCCTGCTTGGATCGGTACATCTCCCCGAGGCGCCGGTGCCCCTCCGCGTCGTCCGGATTCAGCTCGACGGCGCGCGCGGCGTATCGGATGGCGTCGTCGTCCTTGTAGATCTGGAGCGCGTACTGGGCCATTCGCTCGTAGAGCTCGCGCGCTCGCTTCGGGTCGAGCTGCGCGAGCCGCTCGAGCACCGCCACGGCTTCGGCGATCTTGCTCTCTTGCACCAGCACTCGTTCGAGCGCCAGGTAGCTCTCTCCGTCGCCTGGAGCGACTTCGATGACCCGCCGAAGGGTCGCCTCGGCCTCCGCCAATCGCCGCACGTGAAGCTGCGCCTCGGCAAGCATACGCCCCGCCTCGATATCGGGCGGCGTCCCCTCGAACTGCCTCCGGAGGCCAGGCAGCTGCTGGTCCAGGATCCGCTCGAGGCCCCACAGCGTCACGATGCGCGAGCGACACTCGCGCGCGAGCGCCTTGTCGCCCTTGTCCTTCGCTCTGGCGACGACTTCTTCGTACAGCGTGCGGGCTTCCCGATAGGCGTGGGCGCGTTCGTAGGCCGCGGCCAGCGCCTTCTTGTAGGCGAGGCTCGTGGGCTCGAGCTGCACGGCCTCCTTGTACGAAGCGAGCGCCTCGGTCGTCATGTCGTGCTCGAGGTACACGTCCCCGAGCGCGCACGCGGCCTTCGCTCGCGGTTGCACGGACGCAAGGATGCGCTTCCACGTTTGCACCGCGAGCGGTACGTCGCCGTCCTGGAAGTACCGGTCGCCGAGATCGACCAAGTGCCCCGGGTCGCCGCTCGCCGCCTGCGCCAGTCGTTGAAGCACTTTCAACGACTTCTCTTTCTCGCCGATGCGCGCGTAAAAATCGGCGATTCGGGCGAGCACCTCTTCGTCGTTCGAGGCCCGCGCTTCGAGCTCCGTCACGAGCCGGAGAGCACGCACGCGGTCGCCTCGCTGGAGCAGGGCCTCGCACTGCTCGAAGACGAACTGCGGATTGGTCGGCGCTGCACGGATAAGTCCGTCGTATTCGGCGATGGCCTTGTCGAGGTCGCCGTTCGCCTGAAGAAGGCGGATCATCCGAAGACGTACGTCGAGCTGCTTCGGATCACTCGAGAGCGCGCGCCGGTACGTCTCGACCGCCTTTGCCGAATCCCCCGTCTCTTCGTAGAGACCACCCAGAAGGGCCAGGCGTGCGAAGTCGTTCGGGTGTTCGCTCTCGAGCTGCCGGATGAGCTCCGGTAGCTCTTGGTTCGCGCGGTAGATCTCCGACACGATCTCGTAGATCTGCGCGCGAAGGGCGCTTTGGGAGCCGGCAGCGGCCAGCGCCTTCTTCAGCGTGGCCAGCGCTTGCGTGCTCTCGTGAGCCTTGGCCTGCGCCCGCCCGAGCTCGCGCAGGGCGGGTGCGAGCGCGCGGTTGTCGCCCGCCGCCGCTGCCGCGGCTTCGCCCAGCTCGACCTCGGAGCGCTCGTACTCGCCGCGGTTGTAGAGCTCTTGCCCGAGCTCTCCCTTCACGAACAGGCTCGTGGGCTCCAGGGCCACCAATGCCCGGTGGAACTTCTTCGCCGCGATCCAGTCCTTCTGGTCGAGCGCGATCGTCATCAACGTCCGCAGGGTCTGCTCCTTGTCGGCCTGGGCCGCCTGAAGCAAGAGCGCCTGCTCGTAGCGGGTGCGCGCGGGCCCGAGGTCGCCGCGATCCTGGTGAAGGCGCGCGAGCGCGAGGATCGCCGTCGGGTCGCTTCCTCGGATGGAGATAGCCCTCTCGTAGGCCAGCGCTGCGTCCTGCGTGCGCCCGTCGAGCTTGTAGAGGCCCGCCAGCGACACGGCGGCGGCATATTGGTCGGGGCCGGGCTGCGCGGCGCGCGACTCGAAGTCGGTGACGAGCTTGGCGATGTCCCCGTCCCGCTCGCGGTAGAGTTGCGTCAGCCTCTGCAGTGGGAAAGGCGCTCCGGGCTGCGACAAGACGACGCGTGCATACCGCTCGATGAGCACGGTCTGCGACGGAGCGGTCCCCGCGGCGCTAGAGGCGGGACCGCGCGGCCCACCGGCGGCGGGTCGCGGCACCGGTCGGGCATGATGGCGCCCGAGAGGGTCGAAATCCTGCGCGTAGGTGGTCGCCGCCACCGTCAGAGCAAGCGGCACGACTGCGAAGAGGGCACGACGAAGACCCACGCCGAGAGGGTAGCAGGCCGGCCCGACGCGAGACGAACGCGATGAGACCGGCGACGCACGGCTCCTTCCGCTCGGAGCACCGTGGCGGCTGGCGATCGGGTCACGCCGCGCGCGCGAGAAACGCGGCCAAGAGCGCAAAGCCCAAGAGCGCCACGAGCAGAGCGACCCCCACTGCGCCCGCGCGACGTGCGTTGGCTCCCGATGCCAAGCTGCCCTCCGCCGCCTCCTCGCGCAGCAAGTCGCGCAGCACGTCCGAGGTGTGCGCCGCGCGGAGCAACAAGACGGTCTCCAGCACGAGCGCGACCACGATCGCTCCCAGCGCGACCGCGAGGCCCCGGCCGCGTCGCTGTCCATCGCGCGCGTGCTGGGCCGCAAAGCCGTCGAGGGCCTTCCAGCGCGGGACGGCCGTCGCCCCGGCGAGCGCGAGGCACACTCCGATCACGCGAGGCGTCTGGCTCGGATCGCCGGGGGGCCGGCACGCCTCGTCCAAGCCGAATCCGAGCGCCGCGTCGTCGCTCGACGCCACGAAGAACGGTCGCACGATCGTGCCGGGGCCGAGCTCCGCGCCCGCCGCGGCGTCGCCCGATGCCACGGCCCAGTAGAGGCCCGGCGCGAGCGTGGGCGCCACGACGGTCGCGCGCGGGAGCGTGCTGTCCGACGTGCCGAGCGGGACGGTCGCCCCCCAAGCACGCCCGCGCGCGTCGTCGATCTCGACGTAAGCGATCGTCCGAACGTTGGGCATGACGACGTCGAGCGTGGGCGGCTCGTCGGGCGCGTACCGATCGCGCGCGACGATCTCGGCCGCCCCCGGGGACGCGAAGAGCGCGCCCGCCCAGTCACCCGCCCTTCCGTCCGCGGAGCGCGCGTGGAGAACCAGGGCAACGCCGTAGCCCATCGGGGTCGCCACGATGTGTCCCCAGCCGCGGGCATCCGTAAGGACGCCGGAGGTCGCCATCGAAAGGGCGGCATCCGGCTCCGGCTCAATCGACACGCCCGCGAGCGGAGCTCGGCTCGCCGCGTCCGTCGCGCGCAGCCAGATACTCGCCGGAAACCCGGAGGCGACGCGCTGGCCGAGCACCGCAACGTCGAGCGCGATTGCACCTTCCCGGCGCGCGAAACGGGCCCAAGCCGGCGCGGGCGGAACGCGCTCGATCGCAGAGGGAACGCTCGCGACGCCGCCGGCGATTCGCTCTCCGTTCGCGCGCACCTCGACACGCAGGTCGTCGGCGCTCGACAGCCGAAGGAGGACCTCGGCGGCTCCGTCCTCGTTCGTCTCTCCGGCCCAGTGCGCGTCACGGCCTGGGCCACTCGCCGTGACCTCGAGGTGCGTCCCGGCCGAAGGACGGCGCACGCCTCGGTCCTCCTCGAACGCGACGACCTGCCAGGCGAGCCCGGTCCCGGCTCCCGACACGGGCGCCCCGAAGACCACCGCCGCGCGCAGGGAGTTGCCCGCGCCCACTCGCAGGCCGACCGCGACGGCGGCCACCGCCACGACCGGCGTCGCCACAAGGAGCCAGCGCTCGCCGCGCAACCTCAACGCTCCCAGTGTGCGTCGAGTTTGTCGGCCGCGCGGTCGTCGACGACGATCGGCGGAGGATCTCCGGCGGGCGTCCCGAAGGCGCCTCGGGATAACCCGAGAGCCCTCACGCCCTCGGCGCGCCGCACGTGCACTGCGTCGTCGCCTCGCTCGACGTCCACGAACGCGTCGCCGCCGGAAGACGCCCGCGTGATCCGCAAGCCGTAGACCCGGGTATCGGACGCGCGAACGCTGCGATACGTCACGCGGCGTACGGGTTCGGGGGTGCGCGAAGACGCCGCGAAGGCCACGAGAGCCGGGAGGAAACGCGCGACAAGAGCCGCCGAATGCCCCGCGCCTTGCACGCGATCGAAGCGCACGGGCAGTCCGCGCTCCTGCATCCGTGCGGCGAGCATCTCGCTCTGGCGAATAGGGGACGTGCGGTCATCCTCTCCGTGAATCAGCCATACGGACAGGTCGCGAGCGTTGTCGACCACGTCGAGGGCGTTGACGAGATGCGCGGCGCCTTCGTTCGGCAGGATCGAGCGGGCGTACGTCGTCAGGTCGTACTTGGAATCGCCGAAGAAGCTGACGACGCTCGCGAATCGGTCGGGGCGATGAAACCCGATGGTCGTCGCGCCGGCGCCCCCCATGGAGGCGCCCCAGAGCGAGACCGCGCGACCATCGATCGAGAGCACCTCGGAGACCGCGGCGATCGCGCGCATCACCTCGTCTTCCGCGTCGGCGGTGTAGAGGGAATTGCCGAGACCGCACGGCATCAGCAGAAGCAGGTCCCTGGCGCGCGCCTCGCGCAAGAGCTGAGCATACGCGGCGTAGGTCCATATCGACCCGTTCCATGGGTGCAACCCGACGAGCAGGGGACTTGGCACGCGCCCGTCGTGACCCGGCGGAACGTACACGACCGCACGGCCGCCTCCTCGGTTCGACGACGGGCTCGAAAAGCGGACCACGCCCAGTCCGACCGAGGCTCGCTCCGCAACGCCGACCCTGGGGCGATCCCCGCAGGCGATCCGGCGCTCGTAGCTGCTGACCACCACCTCGATCACCACGTCGTGCGGTCCGGGGGCGAGGGCGACGACGAGCGGGCCCGGCGCCGCGTGGAGGTCGCGGCCGTCGAGCGTCACGCGCTCGCGACCCGCGCAGTGCGGTACCTCCACGCCATCGCCCTCATGCTCTCCGTCGGCCGAGAAGCGGACTTGATAGCGGCCCGGGTCGACCGGTGTCCGGTCGATGTCGTCCCACGGACCCGTGCGCCAAGTTCCACCCCCGGCGCGCACGCTGGCAGTGACCACTTCCGCGCCGCGCACCAGCGCGTGGGGCTCGAGAGTCGCTGCTCCGGCCAAGCGAGGAGCGAGCGGGAACAACGCTGCCCAGATCAGCATGGCTGTCGAAAGACTTCGCATCCTGGTGCGTTCTACCGCCGGTCGAGCGCGCATGCTTGGACCCGCCCCCGGCGCCACGGCGCGAGCGACGAGACCTTGTCAAACTCAGGCGACCCGCCTACAGCCTGGCCCGTCGGGTTCATCGATGCCGTCGCGCCCTCCCGCCAACGTTCGACCGCGCCGGGGCGGGGTCAGCGACGCACCGTCGAGCCTTCGAGCCGACGCGGCAAAACCGCCCTCGCGGCCGTCGCCAGCGGCCGCGCGGGCGAGCTTCTTTCAAGCTCGTCTTGCCTCGGCCCTGGCGATCGCCCCGCTCGGCGTCTGGACGTTCGTCCACGTGTGGCACAACCTTGCGGCCTTCGAAGGCGCCGACGCGTGGCAGGCCGCCGTGACCGGGTACGCGAACCCGTTCGCCGAGGCGATCGCGGGAATCGTCGTGTTGCTTCCGCTCGCGATCCACACCGTATGGGGGGTGGGTCGGATCTTCAGCAGCCGACCGAACAACCGACGATACCGCTTTTACGGCAACCTCAAGTACTTGTTGCAGCGGGCGGCCGCGGTCGGCGTGCTCCTTTTCTTGGGCGCGCACCTCTGGCAAGCGCTGCTCCGACCGCGCCTCATCGAGGGGCATCCCGAGCCGTTCGATCACATCGCCGAGTACATGCATTTTCACACGCCCACGCTGATCGTGTACGTCCTCGGTACGCTCGGCGTCGCCTACCACTTGGCCAACGGCGCCCACACTGTGTGCATGGGCTGGGGCATCGTCTCCAGCCAGCGGGCGCTTCGCCGCCTCGAATGGCTGGCGATCGGGTTATTCGCGCTCCTTCTGGCGATGTCGTGGGGAGCGGTCTACGCGCTCTGGGCAGCGGGCGGCGCGCCGTAGGGGAGGCGGGGCGGGGGACATCTCGAACGAGAACCGCAAACGTGCGACGATTCGCCGGCATGCAATGCCCCTCCTGCCAGACCCCGGTCGACGCCCAGCAGCGCTTCTGCCCCGCCTGCGGTACGGCGCTCTCGGTGGCGGAAGAGCGCGCGGAAGAGGCCGCGATCGTCGGAAAGACGCTGGGCGGCAAGTACAAGGTCGTCCGGCTGCTCGGCGAAGGTGGAATGGGCGCCGTCTACGAGGGCGAGCAGCCGTTGGGCACCGCCAAGCGGAAGGTGGCCATCAAGACGCTGCACCCGCATCTCTCACGGGATCCCACGATCAAGGCTCGGTTCGAGCGCGAGGTCGGCACCGTCGCCGAGCTCGAGCACCCGAACACGATTCAAGTGTACGACTTCGGCGCGAGCGCGGACGGCATCCTCTACATCGTGATGGAGTTTCTCCAGGGCAAGAGCCTCGCTGTCATCCTGGAGAAGGAAGGGCCGATGTCGCCGGACCGGGTGGAGCGGATCATGCGCCAGATCGGCGGTTCGCTCGAAGAGGCACACGGGCGCGGCATCGTTCACCGCGATCTCAAGCCCGACAACGTGGTGCTCGTCGAGCGCGCGGGGAAAAAAGACTTCGTGAAAGTCCTGGATTTCGGCATTGCAAAGCGCTCCCACGAAGTGGACAGCACCGAGCGGAAGTTGACGCAGCAGGGGATGGTCCTCGGTACGCCGCCGTACATGAGCCCCGAGCAGTTCGCCGGCCGCGCGATCGATGGGCGGAGCGACATCTACTCGCTCGGCGTCATGGCCTACGAGATGCTCACGGGCAGGCTTCCCTTTCAGGCGAACACCGCGTGGGAGTGGGCGACGCAGCACATGACCCAGGCGCCGATCCCAATCGAGTCCCTGGCCGAGGGGCTGCGGGCGCCCGAGGCGATGCGCCAGGCCATCCATCGGGCGCTCGCCAAAGCGCCCGAGGAGCGATTTGAGTCGGTCGCCGAGTTCGTGGACGCGTTCACCGGAGCCACTTCAGCCCAGGTCGGCCGGACGGCGGCGCACGCAGAAGGGGCGGCGGGGCGCAAACAGAAGACGGAGGTTGGCGCCCCGCTCGACGTCGCGGCGGCGTTCGGCGGGGCGCTGCCGCAGGGGTTGGTGCCCGGCCACACGCCGATCGGAAGCAACGTCTCGTTTCCCACGCCGGGTGGCATCCCACAGCCTCCGCCGCGAGAAGCCGCGCGCGGTCCTGGGCGCGGCGTGTTGCTGGCGGTTGCGGGGGTCATCCTCGTTGCCAGCGCCGGCGCCATCGCCTTCTCGTTGCGCGGGAGCTCAGGCGGCGAAAGCAAGGCGGTTGTTTTCGACCCCGCCGCCGCCCCTGCGCCCGCGACGTCTCTGCTGCCGAGCTCCGTCGCGGCCGAGGAGCCAACGGCCCCCGTCTCGACTGGGGGAGCCGACGTGCCGCCCCTCACCGGCGGAGGAAGCCGCAGCGTTCCCCACGCGGGCCCGCCGCATGTCCCCCCAGCGCCTGCGACGGGCGCACCGGCGACGGCCCCCGGCCCTGGTCCTGGCTCCACCAGCCCGGTGCCGAGCCCCTCGTCCAAGCCGGGGCGATACGACGGTCCGGAATGCGCCAACGCGCGCAGGTTGCGGGCGCTCGGGCATCCCAGGGAGGCCGAGAGTTGGGCGCTGGCCTGCGTCGCCAAAGGCGGCGTACCCTAGAAGACCGACAATCGGAGGCTCGGCAGGACCGGCTTACGTTAACCCGCTGGCCAGGACGCCCAGTTTCCGCTAAGCGAACCCTTAGGGAACGCGCCCCGGCTCCTGCCGGGACCGAGCGCCGCCCCGAAAGGTTTTGCGGCCCCCGCCCATTAACGGGCGCGCGGTCGTTGCTCTCTCCCCCAACAGCCGCCGCGGCCCCCGCGCCCGAAAAGGCGCACCTTGTGGTCTCGGCGTCAGCTCGAGGCAACCAGTTGCTCCGTTCCGGCTTGCGTAGTCTTGTCGCGTCTCGGCGTCCTCGCCGGGATGCGCCAACGCGCGCGCTGCACACGTGCGATCCGTACCCTCGGGCGGGAAGTCCTCCCTCCGAATGGCCAAAAACATACTCGTCATCTCGTGCGAGACCGCCGAGACCCGCGTCGCCCTCATCGAAAACGGCATCATCGCCGAGCTCCACATCGAACGGCGCGGCTCCCAGCCGCGCGGTGGCACCGTTGGTGACATCTACTTAGGTAAGGTCACGCGCGTTCTGCCCGGCCTCCAGGCTGCGTTCATCGACATTGGGCTGGAGCGAGCCGCGTTTCTCCACGTCGAAGATCTGATCCGTCCCAACGACTTCGAGGCGTACCTGGCGGGGGGCCGCAAACACGCGCTTGGCACCGAGAACGGTGGCACGGCGGCCCACGACACGACGTCCGACGAGATAGAGGTCGGGGCCGACGAGGAGGCCGAGGAAGAAATCGCGGACGTGGACGACGCGGCCGACGAAGCCGCTGAGCCGGAACCGTTGGCAGAAGAAGCCGAGCCCGAGCTCGCTGAGGCGAGCGAAGACGACGAGGCGCACGAGGCCGAGCAGGACGTGGAGCCAGCCGACGAGCACCTGCTGAGCGAGCTGCGCGATGAAAACGAACCCCCCCCGGCCGAGCCGCCGGTGACGTCCGCGCCTTCGCTCCCGCTGGTCGATGCCGCGGAGGAAGGGCCCTCCGGCACGGAACCAGAGCCGATCGACGACTTGCTCGATGACCCGGACCTTCCAGGCTTTACCATCAGCGACCCGGGCGCCCCGCTACCGCTTGCGTCCGTGCCACCCTCGGGGGCCCCTCGGGGCGAGCGAGGTGGCGTCGACCGCAGACGCCGAAGGCGCGGCCGCGATCGTGGCCGGGGCGGGCGCCCGGAGCCGCGCCCGGAGACTCGAGGTGCGCGTCCGCGAACGGGCGCTGCGCCGGGTCGGCTGTCGAAGTCCACGCCGATTCGCGAGGTGGTCAAGGAAGGACAAGAGATCATCGTCCAGATCACCAAAGAGCCGATCGGGACGAAGGGGGCGCGCTGCTCGAGTCACATCTCGCTCCCGGGACGCTACGTCGTCTATCTGCCGACTCTCGACCACGTGGGCATCAGCAAGCGAATCGGAAACGACAAGGAGCGCGCACGGCTGCGCGAGGCCATCGACAGCATGAAGCCGCCTACGGGCGGGCTCATCGTCCGCACAGTCGCCGAGGGGTTGACGAAGAAGCAGTTGAAGCAGGACGTCGGCTACCTGGTGCGCCTCTGGGGCGAGGTCGCCAACAACCGCGAGGGAGCCAGGGCGCCCAAGATGCTGTGCAGCGAGCTCGACATCGTCCTCAAGACGGCGCGCGATCTCTTCACGGACGACGTCGACCAGATGGTGATCGACGACAAGGCCCAATACGATAGGCTCTGTCGTTTCGTCGAGATGTTCATGCCCGAGCGCATGAAAGACATCGTTTATTTCAACGAAGACGAGCCCATCTTCGACGCCTACGGCATCGAAGACGAGATCGCCCGCGCGCTCTCACGCAAGGTTCCGTTGCCGAGCGGCGGCTACCTCATCCTCGACGAAGCCGAAGCCCTCACCGCGATTGACGTCAACACGGGCAGGTTCGTCGGCAAGGGCTCGAAGGACATGGAGGAGACGATCCTCAAGACCAACCTCGAAGCCGTGCAGGAGATTGCCTATCAGCTCCGCTTCAGAAACATCGGCGGCCTGATCATCCTCGACCTCATCGACATGGAACGGCCCTCGAACCGGGAGAAGGTGCGAAAGACGCTCGAGGCGGTGTTGCAACGGGACAAGGCCAAGACGACGCTCAACCGCATCTCGGAGCTTGGTCTCATCGAGATGACTCGCAAGCGCACGCGCGAAAGCCTCGGACGCCTGCTGCACGAGCCGTGCTTCTACTGCGACGGCACCGGGCACTTGCAGTCCAAAGAGACGGTCGCCTACGAGGTATTACGGGAGATTCGCCGGAAGCGAAACGACCTGCCCGGGTACACCGTCGTCGTCAACTGCCACCCGGCTGTCGCCGATCTCCTGACCGGCAGCGAGAAGGGCATTTTGCATGAAGCCGAGACCCGTTACATGAGGCGCATCCAGGTCAACTCGCGAACCGAGTACCACATCGAGCAGTTCGACCTGATTGGGAAATGACGGAGAGCGCGATGAACGATCCGGGCAAGCGCAGCGACGAGCGCGTCACGATCAACAAGGAGTTCGAGTCGTTCGACGCCTTCATCCAGGAGTACGTCACGAACATCTCGCGCACCGGCGTGTTCATCAAGTCGCACAAGGTGCTCGCAGTGGGCACGCTGGTCAATCTCCGGTTCACGGTGATCATGGATGACATCGAGACTATCGAGGGGATCGGTGAGGTCGTGCGCGTCGAAAGCGATCCGCTCGGTATGGGAGTCGTCTTCCGCGAGCTGTCCACCTACTCGAAGGACCTCATCGAGAAGCTGCTCGTGCAGCGGGCGTCGAAAGCGGACTGAGCGTCTAGCGAGCGTCTACGGTTGACAACGCGTCGCCGGGCGGCAATGCATCCCTCCACCCAACAAGGAGATCCGCCATGGCGTTTTCGCTTTCCCCCCTGCCGTACGACAAGAACGCTCTCGCCCCGCACATCAGCGCCGAGACGCTGGAGTATCATCACGGCAAGCATCATCAGGCGTACGTCACGAACCTGAACAAGCTCACCGAGGGGAAGCCTGAGGCAAGCAAGACCCTCGAGGACGTGGTCCTGTCGAGTGAGGGTCCGGTGTTCAACAACGCCGCCCAGATCTGGAACCACACGTTTTACTGGAGCTCGATGAAGCCGGCGGGCGGCGGCCAGCCGGCCGGAGACCTGGCCGACGCGATCAAGCGCGACTTCGGATCGCTCGAGAAGCTCACCGAGGAGTTCACCAACGCAGCGACGACCCAGTTCGGCTCCGGATGGGCGTGGCTCGTGGTCGGCAAGGACAAGAAGCTCGCCGTGACCAAGACGGGCAACGCCGACCTTCCGCTGAAGCACGGGCAGAAGGCGCTGCTGACGATCGACGTCTGGGAGCACGCCTATTACATCGACTATCGAAACGCCCGGCCCAAGTACATCGAGGTGTTCCTGAAGAGCCTCGTCAATTGGGACTTCGCGCTTCAGAATCTGAAAAAGGCCTAGCAGGCCGTTGAAAAAGCGAGAGATGAACCGCCAGGACGCCATGCGAGAGTCAGAACATCGTCAATCATTCTCTCTTGGCGATCCTGGCGTTCTGGAGGTTTCCTCGCTCTTTTCGCTTTTTTTAACCGGCCTGTAGGTTCGCCCCAGTTCAAAGCACATGCGCGACCACGCGGTTTCTGCCGCTTCGCTTTGCGCTGTAGAGGGCGCCGTCCGCGGCGGCTAGGAGCTCGGCGAGATCGCGCGATCTCCAGTCCTCGCCGTGCGTCGAACAACCAAGGGAAATCGTCACGGGAACGGGCTGATCTTTGTCGCTACGAAGGGCCAGTGAGCCGACGCGCTCACGAATGCGCTCTGCGACCACCAGCGCTCCCTCCGAGCTCGTCGCGGGCAAAATGACGACGAACTCCTCTCCGCCGTAGCGGCCGACGACATCGAGCTGACGAACGGAGGAGGCGATCTCGCGCGCGACCGCCGCCAACACTTTGTCGCCCACCGCGTGACCATGCCCGTCGTTGATCTTTTTGAAGAAGTCGATGTCGCAAAAAAGAACGCTGATCGCGCGGTCGAACTTAACGGCGTTCTCGTAGGCCTGCGCGAGGGCCGCCTCCAAGTGTCCGCGCGTGAAGACACCCGTGAGCGCGTCGCGCGAGTACTGAAGCTCCAGGGTCTTCTTCTCGGCAGAGAGGCGCTGTACGTCGGCCTCGGAGCGAGTGGCGACCTGGGTCGCGCGGAGGCTCACTTCGACGAGCGTGTCCCTCGCCTGTTGAAGGATGCCCTTCATGTCCTTCGCACTCGGCAGCGTCACTTCGAACGCCTCCGCAAATGCACGCGAGGCGTCCGCCGTTCGCGTCAGGACCTCTTGAAACGCGTCCGGCTGGAGCGACAGCCAGGTCAGTGCGGCCTGGGCCGCGGTCTTGATTGCGGTCTTGTCCGTGGCGTTCAGCCATATGGGCGAGACGTATCCGGACACGGCGATGCACCGTCCCAACGTCGACGCGCGATCGCCCTGGAGCGGCACATGGCTGCCCAGCACCGCCTGCACGAGCGGGTCGGGCAGCCCCCACCCCGACGCGAGCCACGCGCCCACCTCGGGGTGGCCCGCCCCGAACTGCTCGCGCTCCAGTCGCTCCAGCCGGAGGTGATCGTGCTTCGCGTCGCGGATGACGTCGTCGTACCCGGGCACGGCGGCGTTCAGCGCGAGCATGCCGATGTCTTGCAACAGGCCGGCGAGGAAGGCCTCTTCGGCGTCGATGCGCACCTGCTGCGCGAGGGAGCGCGCGGCCACGGCATTGAGGAGCCCGCGACGCCAGTACTGCGCGAAATCAAAGGGTCCTCGCGCAGCACGCTGGCTGACGAGAGAAAAGCTGAGCCCCAGCGCGGTGACGGAGCTGGTGCCCAGGGCGAGCGCCGCGCGACGGACCGTGGTCACCGGGGTACCACGGCGAAACGCGGACGAGTTGGCGACGCCCACCACCTTCGCAGACAGCGCAGGGTCGCGCGCAAGAAGGTCGGAGATCCGATCGATGTCCACCTCCGGGCGCCGGCATTCGGCCAGGAGTTCGACTGCGACCCCGGGGAGGCTTGGCAAATTGGGTGCAGCCTTGAGCAGCTTCTCGAGCTTGGGGGTCACTGACCCAGTAGAATGTCACCAATCGGCCCGACAGTCATTGCCGACCTGCCAACCTTTTCGCGAGCCAGCGAATCGCTTCGGGCCGAGCTGCGTCTTCCATGAGCAATGGCAAGAAGGTGGGCGGCACGGCCAGCTCGTTCGACAGCCGAGCCAGGCTTTCGGCCTGAACGCGCTCCCGCATCGCCCGGTCGCGCCCTGCGACGATCGCCGCGCTGCCCCGTGTAGCGCCTGGCCCCACCTCCACCACGGCCTCCTCGAGAGCCGCGCGCTCCTCTGGCGAGAAAAGGGGAGGCAAGACGCAATTTACCACGACCCGCCAGATCGGCAGCTTGAGCTCGACGAGCGCGCGAGCCAGCTCGATCGTCTCGGTCGTCGGCATCTCCTCGGGGAGCGTGACGAGGACGACGGCGCAGGTCTGCGGGTCCTGCAGGAGGGCCATCGCTCGCTCGGCGTCACGACGAAGCAGCCCCGGAGGCACCACTTCGAGGATGACCTTCGGCACGCGCAGCATGTCCAGCCCGTGTCCGGTGGCCGGCGCGTCGAGGAGGACGACGTCGTATTTGAACGAGCCGTCCGGCAGCTTCTCGGTGGTGTGCCACCACGCCTTGCCGAGCATCGACCACTCCTGCATTCCGGGCACCGCGCGAAGAAACGCTCGGACGTAGCGGTTGTCGAACAGCGCTCGATAGAGCGCGCGGCTGTGAAAGACGAGGGTGCCGTACTCCTCGAGGGCCTCGTCGGGTCGCATGTTGACTGCCCAGATGTTCTCGGCCACCGCGGTGACCCGAGGACCAATTGGCGGCGAGTCGAGCAGAGTGCTGAGGCGCTCCTTGGCGTTGCACAAGGCCACGAGAACCCGCTTGCCCTTGGCCGCGAGCGCCAGCGCCTCGGCGGCGCACACGGTCGTCTTGCCGACGCCGCCTTTGCCGGTCACGAGGACGAATCGCTTGTCGGCGAGCGTCGACATCGTGGGGGCGTACCCACATAGCACGCAAACGCATGGTAAGTCTGGGCGCTCGGTTCATGCCTCCGTCCTTCCCCCCCGCCTCGCCTGTCGGGTCAGCGCTGCCCGGAGCGAGCCACGGCCGCGCCTTGCGGCTGTTCGCCCTCGGCGGTCTGGGCGAGGTGGGCATGAACTGCCTTGCGTTGGAGCAGAGGGGCGAGGTGCTCCTAGTCGACTGTGGAGTGACCTTCGACGACCGGCGGCTCGGCATCGACGTGGTGCACGCGGACTTCAGCGCGCTCGAGCCCTACCGGATCGCGGGGCTCTTCGTGACCCACGGCCACGAAGACCACATCGGTGCCATACCGTACTTCTTGCGGCGCTTCGACGTGCCGGTCTACGGGCCGCGCTACGCGCTCGGGCTCGTGCGGGAACGCGCCGCGGAGCACGAGATCTTGGACCACGTGGTCCTGCGGGAGGCCGCTCCGCGGGAGCAGGTTCGCGTCGGCTCGTTCGAGGTGGAACCGATCCGCGTGACGCACTCGATCGCCGACGCGACCGCGCTCGCGATCCGCACCGACGCCGGTCTGGTCATCCATACCGGGGACTTCAAATTCGACGAATCACCGCCCGACGGCGAGGCGTTCGACGTTCCGCGATTCGAGGAGCTCGCCCGCGAGGGGGTCCGGCTTCTCTTGAGCGACTCTACGAACATCGACGCGCACGGGCCCACAGGCGGCGAAGAGGGTGTCGCGAGGGCGATCGACGATATCGTCGGCGGCTCGGAGCAGGCCGTGGTCGTTGCGATATTTGCCTCGAACGTGCATCGGCTTCGCATCCTGGGAGACGTCGCACGTCGACACGGACGCAAGCTCGTGGCGCTTGGCCGGAGCGTGAGCACGCACGCGCGCGTGGCCAGGTCCGTCGCGCGGTCGACCGGTCCGCACGCAGGAGCACCGTATCTCGAATGGCCAAGTGACCTCGTCTGGCCGGCGGATCGCGCACGCGAGCTGCCCAGGCGGGCGCTGCTCGGTGTGGCGACCGGCACGCAAGGCGAAGATGGCGCGGCGCTCGCGCGCCTTGCGCGAGGCGAACACCCGGCGCTCGAGCTCTCCGCTGGCGACGTGGTGGTGATGTCGAGCCGGGTGATTCCCGGCAACGAAGCCGCCGTGGTCCGTGTAATGGGCGACCTGCTGCGGCGCGGGGTGGAGCTCCGGTCGTGGTGGTCCGACAGGGGGGTGCACGTCAGCGGCCACGCGCATCGCGACGATCAGCGCCGCATGATCGAGCTCGCGCGACCGCAGGCGTTCGTCCCGCTGCACGGCACTCTGCACCACCTGTTTCGACACGCGGCGCTCGCTCGGGAGCTCGGCGTCGCCGATGTCTGCGTGCTGGAGAACGGCGACGTGGGCGAGATCGACGCGGGCGGAATCCGCAAGTCGGGTCGCGTGCACGCGGGGCGCGTCCACGAGGTTGCACAGAGAGTCCTCCCGCACAACGTGCTCCACGAGCGGGTCGCGCTTGCCTCGCACGGGACGGCTCACGTGGTGGTGCCGGTGGACGACCGCGGCAGGCTGGCGGGAGACGTTGCGCTCGCCACGCGCGGTGTGGTCGACGAGGTGCTGGACGCGCCGCTGCTCCTGACCGCTCGCACCGAGGCCGCGGCTGCCGTCGAGGAGCTGGCCGACTGCGCGCGGGGCGAGGTCGTCGACGAGCCCGCGGTCGCGGAGGCCGCGCGCCAGGCCATTCGGCGGGCGCTCGGCCGGGTTCTTCGGTTCAAACCACTGACGACGGTCACGGTCCTGCGGGTACGGCCGTGAACGTTACGCCCCAGCCCACGGTGGGGCCGTATCTGACCGGGAAGCTCCGCGCCCTCGATGCGCGGCTCGCAGAGGTCGTGCCACGCTTGATCGCGCCAACCCCCGACGAGGACGCGGTACACGACTTGCGCGTGGTCTTACGCCGGACGCGCACCGTGCTCGAGGTTGGTCGCGCTGTGCTAGGGCCCTTTTACGCCGACCAGGTGCGCCGCGCGCTTCGCGATCTCCAGCGCGCGACGGGGGCCCTGCGCGACGAGGAAGTGCTGCTCGATCTGGTCGCGTCGCTGCAAGTCAGCGCCCCGAACGTTCAGGCATGGCTTCTGATTCGCCGTCGCCGCGAACGCGGGATGCGCCGAGCGCTGGCGCGGCGGATCCTGGCCGGAGAGCTCGAGCGCGGTCGCCGGTTGCTCGAAGCCCTTCTCGCATTCCCGGTCGATCCGTCCCTCGACCGGCGGCTCGGCAAATTCGCTCGCCGCGCGGTGGCGCGGGCCCGTCGACGCGTCGAGGGGCGACGCCTGACGCGGACCGACGATCCGCTTGCTCTGCACGAGCTGCGGATCGCTTACAAGCGGCTGCGCTACGTCGTCGAGGTGCTCTCGGGCGCCCTCCCCAGCCACTTGGCGGCGCTTGCGCAACCAGCGTCGCGGCTGCAAAATCTGCTCGGCTCCGTGCACGACGTCGACGTCGTCGACGGCTGCGTGCTTCGCGCTCGCTCGCTCTCCGCCGACTCGCGCCGAGAGCTGCTCGCCGCGCTCGCGGGCCTGCGCCAAGAGCGAACGGCACGCTACGAGGCGGAGGCCGGTCTCTTGGCCGACGACGGCGCCGATCACGCGTCGGGAACCGAAGCGCTCCGGAAGACTTCGACTCGCTGAAGAACGACGTCCTCCACCGGCTTGTCGCGCGCCCCGGTCTTCGCGTGCGCGATCTTGCGCACGACCTCGAGTCCCGCGACCGTCTGGCCGAACACCGAGTGGCGGTCGTCGAGGTGCGGCGTGGGCCCTTCGGTGATGAAGAACTGCGAGCCATTGGTGCCGGGACCCGCATTGGCCATCGACAGAATGCCGGGACCGGAATGCCGGAGCTCGGGGTGAAACTCGTCTTCGAACTGATACCCCGGCCCGCCAGTTCCCTGTCCGAGAGGGTCTCCGGCCTGGATCATGAAATTCGGGATGACCCGGTGGAAGATCGTGCCGTCGTAGTAGGGCGCGCTCTTTTGCGGCTGCCTCGTGCGTGGATGCACCCACTCCTGCGTTCCGGTCGCCAAGCCGACGAAGTTCTTGACGGTCTTGGGGGCCTTGGCTTCCTCGAGGCGTACGACGATGTTGCCCAGCGACGTGACGAAGCGCGCGTAGAGCTGTCCCGTACCGGAGGCCTGAATCGGGGGGAAGGTGGCGGTCGGCATGGAGACTATCTATCAGATTTATCGAGGGCAGCCCCGACCCCAGGCGCAAACTTTATCGCTAGCGATGGCTGACCATTCGCTTGACCCCTCGGGCACGGCGTAGATACTCGGGGTCACCCGAGAGGTTCGCGTCCGGAGGCCTAGTGTGATCACCTGTCCGAAGTGTTCGAAGGACAACCAAGACCACTACAAGTTCTGTCTCGGGTGCGGCGCAGAGCTGCCGCGCGGCGTGGCTCCGAAGCCGTTCTCGCCGCAAACCCCGCCGCACGGAATGAAGGCCGTGCCGGCGCCAGCGGGGGGTGGTCTGGGCGGGACCGTGGCCATCTCACCGCAAGGCGCGCCCGCGGTCCAGGCGCTACGCCCGGCGTCCCCCGCGCCGGCTCCGGCTCCCGCGCCGATGGCGTCCCCCCCGGTAGCGCCGCCGGCGATGTCGCCCGCGGCTGCGGCAGCTCCCGCTACGACGGTCGCGGTTTCGCCCACGGCCGCGGCACCCCCGACCGCGGCCGCGGCACCCCCGACCGCGGCCGCGGCACCCCCGACCGCGGCCGCGGCACCTCCCGCCGCGATATCTCCCGTCGCCGCGACCGGCGGCGCCACCGTCGTTTGCCCTCAGTGTGGCCATCTCAACGCGCCGTCGAACCTGTTCTGCGGCTCATGCGGGTTTCGTTTGGCGGGGGCGTCGCCTCGCCAACCGTCGGTGCCAGCTGTCGCGCCGGTCGCCCCGGAACCTGTGGCGGGCGCATTGGTCCTCACCGCGCTGCGCGCCGACGGCACCGAAGCGGGCACCTACCAGGTGCCCTCCGGCAGCGCCCTCGTGGGGCGCGAAACCGGCGGCATATTCGCCGGCGACAGCTACCTGTCCCCCCGCCACGCGAGCTTCCGCAGCTCGGTTCCGGGCCGCGCATCCGTGAAGGACGAGGGGTCGCTCAACGGCGTCTACAAGAGGCTGCCCCGGGACGTCCCCACCGAGCTCAAACCGAACGACATGTTCCGCATCGGGCAGGAGATCATCCGGTTCGAGCCGCTCGCGACTCAGCCGCCGACCGCGGACGGCGTCGAGCGTCTGGGCGCGCCGAGCAAGGGCTACATCGGACGAATCGCGCTAGTCATCGGGCGGGACGAGACAGGGAACGCGTTTCCCATTCCGGAGAGCGGGGTTCACCTCGGGCGCGAACGCGGAGACATCCTGTTTCCCGAGGACGGGTACGTGTCCGGGCTGCATTGTCGCCTGTCTTGGGACGGCCGGAGGCTCTTTCTCACCGACTTGGGCAGCTCGAACGGCACCTTCTTGCGCGTCGCCGAGGCGGAGCTGCGAGCGGGCGACGTGTTGCTCATGGGGCAGCAGCTGTTTCGCATCGCCGTCTGACGGCACGCGCGTTGGTTGGTGGTACGCTCGTCCGGGTTGGGTGATGAGCAGACAGAAGACGATCCGCGTCGTTGCCGCTGTCCTCGAACAGGACGGGCGCTATCTCATTACCCAGCGCCGGACGAGCGCCGTGCTGCCCCTCATGTGGGAGTTCCCAGGGGGTCGCGTCGAGGACGGGGAGACGGACGTGCACGCGCTCAAGCGCGAAGTGCGCCACAGGCTGGGGGCGGAGATCGAGGTGGGCAAGCTCATCTCCTTCGTGAGCCACCCGTACGAGCACTACGTCGTCGACCTGTTTCTCTACGAGTGCACGCTGGCGAGCGACGCCCTCGAAGCGAAGAACGTCAACGCGTTCAAGTGGGTCACGAGCACGGAGTTCGATCAGTTCCCGTTCACCCCTGCCGACGAGGCGTCGATGAACAAGCTGCTGGGTGTGGCGTGATCTCGCGGGCGCCCCGGGCGGTCCTTTTCGTGCTCCTCGCCGCTTGCTCTCGCGGCGGCGCCGACTCACGACCCGCCCCGGATCCGCAGCAGGCGCCCTCCGCTGCCCCCTCGCCACCCCCCAAAGGAACCCTTGCGCTGGGGGAGCCCATCACGTCGCCCCTCGTGCCGCTTGCCGACATTGCAAAGAGTCCCGCTCGATACGAAAACCAACTCGTCGCAACGAGCGGCCGGGTGACGGCGGTCTGCCAAGAGATGGGCTGTTGGATGGAAATTCAGGACGAGACCGGCCAAGCGCACGTCAAGATGCACGGACACGCGTTCTTCGTACCGAAGTCGGCGAGCGGACACTTTGCGCGCGTACAAGCCAAAGTGCTGCGACGGAGCGACGAGTCGTGCAGCGATTCGCCTCCGCCGACGCGCGTCGCGTCCGCCCCCAAGGTGGAGCTGGACGCGATCGGCGTCGAGCTGGACTAACTCTCCGCGAAGAACCCCCAACCGCGGGGGGACCGGTGGCGCAAGCGGCAGTCGTTCGTCCGACCTCTCGGGCTAGCCCCCGAGCCCGTGCTCGCGACCCCAGGCGTTCGCGCGCGGAACGACGTCCACGGGCATGGGAAGGCCGGGGATGGACGGCTGCGGCGGGACCCCCGACCTATCGCCCGAGAAGCCGATCGAGCACCGTGCGCCAGCCCGCCGGGGCGGGGGGCGTTTCGGTCTCGATACGAAGCAAAGCAACCGTCAGGTTGTCCGGCGTGCCGCGCTCGTTCGCCGCGCGTATCAGCGCCTCGCACCCGCCGTCCACGTCCTTGCCGGCAACGAGGTCCCTCAGCTCGACGTCTTCGAGAACGTTGTAGAGGCCGTCGCTACAGATGAGAAGAGCGTCGCCCTTCGCGAGCGGGAACGTGATTCGGTCGATCGCCGCGATGAGATCTTTGCCCAGGCTGCGCGTCAGGGTCGACCGGTCTGCGTGACCCTTCGGCCGCATGCTCAGGCCGAGGCGGGTGCGATCGGCGGCGATCGTGTGGTCCTTCGTCTTTTGAACGATCTCGCCGTTGCGAATCAGATAGAGGCGGCTGTCGCCCACGTGCGCCACGTGCAGGATTCCGTCGTGCACGACGGCGGCGGTCAGCGTCGTCGACATTCTGCACAATTCGGTCACGACGAGCGCGCGGTCGTGAATCTCGATGTTCGCCTGCTGCGCAGCGCGGTGAATGCGCTTCAAGGGACCCCAAGACTGGGGACTTTCGCGAAAGGCTCGAATGGTAACCGCGACCGCCGTTTGACTGGCGATTTCGCCTCCCGCGTATCCGCTGACTCCGTCGGCGACGACCGCGAGCGCGCACGTCGCGCTTTCCAAGTACGTGCCGCACGCGTCCTCGTTCGCCGGGCGCTGCGTTCCGCGGTCGGAGCGAGTCGCCACGAGGATTTGCCCGTTGTCGGCCTTGTCGCCCGCGGTCGCCGGCATAGCCATAACCTAACCATTCCATAAATATTCGCGCACAGCATCGCGCGCGGAGCGCCCTTCCCTCGCCGGGGGGCGCGAAACACTGATGAAATATTCGTAAAGTTCTCACACCAGGCGACGACGCTCGCCGTTTCTTGTTGCGGCAACGTTCCCGAAACAAGTGCCGACCTACGACCTCTGCTACTTCACCCAACCAGGGGAACGGCATGTCGAATATAAGCAGCGCACCAAATTCGGGAGCGCCCTCGTCGAGGGCGACACTCGGCCTCACCGGGCTGACGATCAACGCTATGGCGCTCATTGCGCCCGGCGCTTTCTTGTGGCTCACGTTCCAGATCCAGGCACTCTACGGTGCGCCGATGGCGGGCAGCGCCATGTGGTTCGGCATCGTCGCGGCGCTTTTGCTCTGCTTCGCGACGGCGATCAGCTACGCGGAGCTCGCCAAGCTCTATCCGGGGGCGGGCTCGTCGTACTTTTTCGCCGAGCAAGCATTCCTGTCCAAGTCGAAGGCCTACAAGTTCGCTCGACTCGCCAAGTTCATCACCGGTTGGGCGAGTCACCTGTACTACTGGGTGTATCCGGGCTGCATGGTGGGCGTGACCGCGCTCATTAGCGGCTACCTGCTCAACCAGTTTTTCCCGGACACGTTCAGCGGCACGTTCAATAGCCCGCTGTTCATGTTCATCTTCTGCTTCGCGTTTGCGATCGGCGTCTCGTACATCGCGTTCCGCGGCGTCACGGGCACCACGAGCGTGAACGTGGTGATCAACATCGTTCAGATCTCGGCGCTGCTGGTGTTCTCGGTGATCGCCATCGCCTTCCGCCTGCAGCACCCCGAGGGCTCCAAGGGCTTTCAGCTGATCAACGGAACGCCCGTCGACTACGTGGTCGCGCAGGAGCAAGTCGTCGAAGACGGCAAGCCGAAGGTCGACGCCGACAACCAGCCGGTCATGCAGAACAAGATGGACGAAAAGACCGGCGACCCCGTCCCCGAGATGAAGGACGGCAAACCGGTCCCCTTCGTTCTGAGCTACGCGCCCGACCAGTCGGTGACGATGGAGCCGGTCGACGCCGACCACCCCAAAGACCTGACCGAGCACTTCAAGTTGCACTCGACGGCGGGCTCGGTGATTGCGCCCCACGGCTTCTCGTTCATGTTCATCCAGGCGTGCGTCGCGATTCTGATCCTCGTGGGATTCGAATCGGTCACGTCGATGGGTGAAGAAGCCAAAAACGCCAAACGCGATATTCCTCGCGCGGTGCTTCTGTCGCTCGCGATACAGGGGGCGT
>Ga0265318_10000037_pt1 | contig 138223 bp, 158 predicted proteins | sample 4821metaG_FD_192431 | JGI IMG/M metagenome (GOLD analysis project Ga0265318, IMG submission 192431) | Rhizosphere microbial communities from Carex aquatilis grown in University of Washington, Seatle, WA, United States - 4-8-21 metaG | ecosystem: Host-associated > Plants > Roots > Rhizosphere...
TGCCCGAGGGCACCGAGATGGTTATGCCGGGCGACAACGTGTCGATCGAGGTCGAGCTGATCGTCCCCGTCGCGATGGAAGAGAAGCTGCGCTTCGCCATCCGCGAAGGCGGAAGGACCGTCGGATCCGGCGTCGTGGCAAGCATCATTAAATAACTGCCGTCATCGCCCGGCTTGTCCGGGCGACCCATTTTCTTCTTGAAGGAAAATGGATGGCCCGGACGAGCCGGGCCATGACGAACTGAGAGAGAAGTTGAGAACGGTTTCGAAGGACTAGGACATGCAAGGCCAGAATATCCGCATAAGGCTGAAAGCCTTCGATCACCGCATCCTCGACAATTCGACGCGGGAGATCGTCAACACGGCGAAGCGCACGGGCGCCCAGGTTCGCGGACCCATTCCGCTGCCGACCGGCATCGAGCGCTTCACCGTCAACCGCTCGCCGCACGTGGACAAGAAGAGCCGCGAGCAGTTCGAGATCCGCACCCACAAACGTCTTCTCGACATCATCGATCCCACGCCGCAGACCGTCGACGCGCTGATGAAGCTCGACCTCGCGGCCGGCGTCGACGTCGAAATCAAGCTTTGAGGAGCGCACTGCAAATGCGCACGGGCGTTATAACACAGAAGGTCGGCATGACCCGCCTATTCCTGGCGGACGGCCGGCATGTGCCGGTCACGGTGCTGAAGCTGGACGGCTGCCAGGTCGTCGGCCAGCGCACGGACGAGAAGGACGGCTACACCGCCATCCAGCTCGGCTCCGGCTTCGCGAAAGCGAAGCGCCTGACCAAGGCCGACCGCGGCAATTTCGCGAAGGCCGAGGTCGAGCCGCGCAAGAAGGTGGCCGAGTTCCGCGTCGATGCGAAGAACATGCTCGACGTCGGCGACACGATCAAAGCCGACCATTTCGTCGAGGGCCAGAAGGTCGACGTCACCGGCGTCACCATCGGCCGCGGCTTCACCGGCGCGATGAAGCGCTGGAACTTCCGCGGCCTGGAAGCATCGCACGGCGTGTCGATCTCGCACCGCTCGCTCGGCGGCACGGGCGGCCGCCAGGACCCCGGCCGCACGTTCAAGAACAAGAAGATGCACGGCCATTACGGCGTCGACAACGTGACGACGCAGAACCTCGAAGTCGCCAAGGTCGACGTCGAGCGCGGCCTCATCATGATCCGCGGCGCCGTGCCCGGCCATAAGGGCGGCTGGGTGATGGTGCGCGACGCGGTCAAGCGTCCGAACGACAAGGTTCCGATGCCGGGCTCGGTGACGAAGCGCGAAACCGCTGCCGCCGCGCCGGCCGCTGAAAAGGCGGAGGGCTGAAGATGAAGACCAAGGTCCTCAATCTCGACAACAAATCGGCCGGCGAGGTCGAGCTCAACGATGCCATTTTCGGGCTCGAGCCGCGTCCCGACCTGATCCAGCGCGTCGTGGTGTGGCAGCTCGCCAAGCGCCGCGGCGGCAACCACAAGATCCTGACCCGCGCCGAGGTCAACCGCACGAAGAAGAAGACCGGCCCGCAGAAGGGCAGCGGCGGCGCCCGTCACGGCGCGCGCTCGGCTCCGCTCTTCGTCGGCGGCGCCAAGGCGATGGGCCCGGTCGTGCACAGCCACGAGTTCGACCTGCCCAAGAAGGTCAAGGCGCTCGGCCTGCGCCACGCGCTCTCCTCCAAGGCCAGGGACGGCGCCATCGTCATCCTCGACGAGGCGAAGGCAAGCGCGGTCAAGACCAAGGACCTCGCGCACCGCTTCGGCAAGATGGGCGTGGAGTCCGCGCTGATCGTCGACGGCGAGTTCGACAAGAACTTCGAGATGAGCGCCCGCAACCTCGCCAAGATCGCGATGCTGCCGGCCAAGGGTCTCAACGTCTACGACATCATGCGCAGCCACAAGCTGATACTGACCACCGCGGCGCTGAAGATGATCGAGGAGCGCCTCGGCGCGGATCGCCCGGAGAAGACTTCATGAGCACGCATCATCATCACGACGTCATCCTGTCGCCGGTCATCACCGAGAAGTCGACGCTTCTGACGGAAGCCAACCAGATCGTCTTCCGCGTGTCGATGGACGCGACCAAGCCCAAGATCGCGGCGGCCGTCGCCGAGCTCTTCAAGGTGAAGGTCAAGGCCGTCAACACCGTGACCGTCAAGGGCAAAGCCAAGATGGCGCGCGGCCGTGCCTACAAGCGCAGCGATTTCAAGAAAGCGATCGTGACCCTCGAAGAGGGCCAGCAGATCGACATCACGACGGGTCTGTAAGATGGCACTCAAGCAATATCGCCCGACCACTCCCGGCCAGCGCCAGTTGGTGCTGATCGACCGCTCGGGCCTGCACAAGGGCGGCCCGGTCAAGGCGCTCACCGAAGGCCAGCACCGCCACGGCGGCCGCAACAACACCGGCCGCGTCACCGTGCGCTGGCAGGGCGGCGGCCACAAGCAGCGCTACCGCATCATCGACTTCAAGCGGCGCAAATTCGACCAGCCGGCGAAGGTCGAGCGCCTGGAATACGATCCCAACCGCACCTCGTTCATCGCGCTCCTGAAATACAAGGACGGCGAGCTCGCCTACATCCTGGCGCCGCAGCGCCTGGCCGTCGGCGACACGGTCGTCTCCGGCGAGAAGGTCGACGTGAAGATCGGCAACGCGATGCCGCTCGGCGCGATGCCGGTCGGCACCATCGTCCACAACATCGAAATGAAGGCAGGCAAGGGCGGCCAGGTCGCACGCTCCGCCGGAACCTACGCACAGTATCTCGGCCGCGACGCCGGTTATGCGCTGCTCCGCCTCAACTCCGGCGAAGTGCGCAAGGTCCTGCTCACCTGCATGGCGACGATCGGCGCGGTGTCGAACCCGGACCACATGAACGAAGTGATCGGCAAGGCCGGCCGCAACGTCTGGAAGGGCAAGCGTCCTTCCGTCCGCGGCACCGCGATGAACCCGATCGACCATCCGCATGGCGGCGGCGAAGGCCGCACCAAGGGCGGCCGTCATCCGGTGACGCCGTGGGGCAAGCCGACCAAGGGCGCCAAGACGCGCAAGAACAAGCGGACCACCAAGATGATCGTGCGCTCGCGCCACGCCAAGAAGACGCAAGGGTAAGAACGAATGACTCGCTCTCTCTGGAAAGGCCCCTTTGTCGACGGCTATCTGCTCAAGAAAGCGGAAGCCGGACGCTCATCGGGCCGCAAGGACGTGATCAAGACCTGGTCGCGCCGCTCGACGATCCTGCCGCAATTCGTAGGCCTCACCTTCGGCGTCTACAACGGCAAGAAGCACATCCCCGTGCTCGTCACCGAGGACATGGTCGGCCACAAGCTCGGCGAGTTCTCGCCGACGCGCACCTTCCACGGCCACAACGCCGGCAGCGGCGACAAGAAAGCGAAGAGGGCCGACTGATGGGCAAGAAATCCCTCGCCCGCGTCCTTTCGGACAGCCAGGCCAAGGCCATCGGCCGCAACATCCGCACCAGCCCGCGCAAGCTGAACCTGGTCGCGCAGACGATCCGCGGCAAGCGCGCCGAAGCCGCGCTCAACGAGCTCACCTTCTCGCCGCGCCGCGTCGCGATCGAGGTCAAGAAGGTGCTCGAGAGCGCGATCGCCAACGCCGAGAACAACCACGACCTCGACGTCGACGATCTCGTCGTCACCGAGGCCAGCGTCGGCAAGAACATGGTGCTGAAGCGCTTCCATGCGCGTGCCCGCGGGCGCGGCGCGGGAATCGAGAAGCCGTTCTCCCAGATCACCATCGTGGTCGAGGAGAAGCCGGCCGAGAAGGAAGAGGCCAAGAAGCCCGCCGCCAAGAAGAAGACGACTGCAAAGAGTTCATCTGCGAAGAGTGGCGCGTCCAAGAGCCGCGCGAAGGAGACCGCCTGATGGGTCAGAAGGTCAATCCGACGGGTTTCCGTCTCGGCATCAACCGCACCTGGGACTCGCGCTGGTACGCGGGCAAGAAGGAGTACGGCAAGCTCCTCCAGGAGGACATCAAGATCCGCGCCTATCTGAGCGAGAAGCTCAAGGCGGCCGGCGTGTCCAAGATCGTGATCGAGCGTCCGCACAAGAAGTGCCGCGTGACGATCCACTCCGCCCGTCCGGGCGTGGTGATCGGCAAGAAGGGCGCCGACATCGAGAAGCTCAAGAACGACGTGCAGAGATACACCGCCGACGAGGTGCACCTGAACATCGTCGAGATCAGGAAGCCCGAGATCGACGCCAAGCTGGTGGCCGAGAACATCGCCCAGCAGCTCGAACGCCGCGTCGCCTTCAGACGTGTCATGAAGCGCGCGGTGCAGTCGGCGATGCGCCTGGGCGCGCAGGGCATCCGCATCAATTGCGGCGGCCGCCTCGGCGGCGCCGAGATCGCGCGCATGGAGTGGTACCGCGAAGGCCGCGTGCCGCTGCACACGCTGCGCGCCGACGTCGATTACGGCGTCGCCACCGCGAAGACGACCTACGGCACCTGCGGCGTGAAGGTGTGGATCTTCAAGGGCGAGATCATGGAGCACGACCCCATGGCGCAGGACAAGCGCATGGCGGAATCGGCCGAAGGCAACAAGCCCGCGCGCGCACCGGCGCCGGCAGCGTAACGGAACAGGACCATGCTTTCTCCCTCACGCACCAAATTCCGCAAGCAGTTCAAGGGCCGCATCAAGGGCTCGGCCAAGGGCGGCACGGCGCTGAACTTCGGCGAGTACGGCCTGAAGGCGCTCGAGCCCGAGCGCGTCACCGCGCGCGAGATCGAAGCCGCGCGCCGCGCCATCACGCGCCAGATGAAGCGCGCCGGCCGCGTCTGGATCCGCGTGTTCCCCGACGTGCCGGTGTCGAAGAAGCCGGCCGAGGTGCGCATGGGCTCGGGCAAGGGCGCGCCGGAATACTGGGTCGCCAAGATCAAGCCGGGCCGCATCCTGTTCGAGATCGACGGCGTCGATCACGAGACGGCGAAGGAAGCGCTGCGTCTCGGCGCCAGCAAGCTTTCGATCCACACCAAATTCATCGCGCGGGCGGTTTAGATGGCCAAGAGCAGCAAGAAGAATCCCGTCACCGCCGAGGACTTCCGCGCCAAGACCGCGGACGAGCTCGGCGATTCGCTGACCAAGCTGAAGAAGGAGCAGTTCAACCTGCGCTTCCAGAAGGCCAACGGCCAGCTCGAGAACACCGGACGCGTCCGCGGCCTGCGCAAGGAGATCGCGCGGCTCAAGACCGTCATGACCGAGAAGCGCGTCCGCGCCTCGGCCAAAGCATAGAGGAACGATAGGTATGCCGAAACGCGTGCTGCAGGGCGTCGTCGTCAGCGACAAGAACGCCAAGACCGTGGTGGTGAACGTGGAGCGCCGCTTCACCCATCCGGTGATGAAGAAGACCGTGCGCCGGTCGAAGAAATATCACGCCCATGACGAGAAGGGCGAGTTCAAGATGGGCGACGTCGTGCGCATCCGCGAGTGCAAGCCGATTTCCAAGCTCAAGACTTGGGAAGTGTTCGAGCGCGTCGGCGGGAAATAAGGGCCGCAAGGCTTCGGGAGTGGTCTTATGATTCAAATGTCAACCGAGCTGGACGTGGCCGACAATTCCGGCGCCAAGCTCGTGATGTGCATCAAGGTGATCGGCGGCTCCAAGCGCCGCTACGCCGACGTCGGCGATACCATCGTGGTGTCGGTGAAGGAAGCGATGCCGCGCGGCCGCGTCAAGAAGGGCGAGGTCCTGAAGGCCGTCGTCGTGCGCACCGCCAAGGGCGTGCGCCGCGCCGACGGCAGCCTGATCCGCTTCGACGGCAACGCCGCGGTGCTGATCAACGCGCAGAACGAGCCCATCGGCACGCGCATCTTCGGACCGGTGACACGCGAGCTGCGCGCCAAGAACCACATGAAGATCATTTCGCTCGCGCCGGAGGTGCTGTGATGGTTGCCAAGATCAAGAAGGGCGACCGCGTCATCGTCACGACGGGCCGCGACAAGGGCAAGAAGGGCGAGATCATCAAGATGTTCCCGTCCGAGAACCGCGCGCTGGTCAGCGGCGTCAACGTCGTCAAGCGCCATCAGCGCCAGACGCAGCGCGCCCAGGGCGGCATCGTGAGCAAGGAGGCTCCGATCAACCTGTCCAACATCGCCCATGTCGATCCGAAGTCGGGCGGTCCGACGCGGATCGGGTTCAAGAAGCTCGGCGACGGACGCACGGTCCGCTTCGCCAAGAAGTCCGGTGAGGTCATCGATGTCTGAGGCAGGCAAAGCCCCGAAGGGCGATCCGCGCGAGGCCGACAAGGCCGCCGCGAAAGCCGAGAAGAAGGCGCCCAAGAAGCGCGAGGAGAAGGCCGCGGGCACCAAGGTCGCCATCGGCGAGCAGGCGCACGACCCGAACTACACGCCGCGCTTCAAGAAGCGCTATCAGGACGTCGTCAAGCCCGAGCTGATGAAGAAGTTCGGCTACAAGAACGCGATGCAGGTGCCGAAGATCAACAAGATCGTGCTCAACATCGGCGCGGGCGAAGCGGCTTCGGACAGCAAGAAGATCCAGGCGGCGGTGAACGACCTGACCGCGATCGCGGGCCAGAAGGTCGTGATCACGCGCGCCAAGAAGGCGATCGCGACCTACAAGATCCGCGAAGGCCTCCCGATCGGCGTGAAGGTCACCTTGCGCAAGGACAAGATGTACGAGTTCCTCGACCGGCTCATCACCATGGCGCTGCCGCGCGTGCGCGACTTCCGCGGGTTGAACGCCAAGAGCTTCGACGGCCGCGGCAACTATGCCATGGGCCTGAAGGAGCACATCGTCTTCGTCGAGATCGACTACGACAAGACCGAGACGGTGTGGGGCATGGACATCATCTTCAACACGTCTGCGAAGACCGATGCGGAGGCGCGCGCGCTTCTCGAGGGCTTCCAGTTCCCGTTCATGAACTAAGAGAGCGAAGCCCATGGCGAAACAGAGCCAGATCAACAGGAACAAGAAGCGCGAGAAGATGGTGGCGCAATACGCCGCCAGGCGCGCGGCGCTGAAGGCCACGGCCGACGACATGAAGGTCGCGCCCGAGGACCGCTTCGCGGCACGGCTCAAGCTTGCCGCGCTGCCGCGCAACTCGTCCAAGACGCGCATCCATCACCGCTGCGAGTTCAGCGGCCGCGCGAGGGGCTATTACCGCAAGGTCAAGCTGTCGCGTATCGCGCTGCGCGATCTTGCCAATTTCGGCCAGATCCCCGGCATGACCAAGGCGAGCTGGTAGGAGAAAGAATAGACATGGCGATCACCGATCCGATTGGCGATCTTCTCGCACGCATCCGCAACGGCCAGCTTCGGGGCACCTCGAAGATCAAGTCGCCGAACTCGCGGCTGCGCACCAACCTGCTCGACGTGCTGCAGCAGGAGGGCTTCATCCGCGGCTATGCCGAGGTCGAGTTCAAGGAGACCGGCCGCAAGGAGCTCGAGATCGAGCTCAAATATCACGAGGGCCGTCCCGTGATCCGCGAGCTCAAGCGCGTCTCGACGCCGGGCCGCCGGGTCTATGCGTCGGTCAAGGAATTGAAGCCGCACCGCCAGGGGCTCGGCATCTCGATCGTGTCGACGCCGCAGGGCGTCATGACGGACGCCAACGCCCGCGAGAAGAATGTGGGCGGCGAAGTCCTCTGTCAGGTGTTCTAGGAGAAGTTTGATGTCACGCATCGGCAAGAAGCCGGTTCCGCTGCCGAAGGGTGTCACAGCCTCGCTCGACGGCAAGACGGTCAAGGTCAAGGGGCCGAAGGGCGAGCTTCAGGTGACGCTCGTCGAGGAGGTCGACGCCAAGCTCGGCGACGACGGCATCACGCTCACGCCGCGCGACGAGATGGAGCGCGCGCGTCCGATGTGGGGCATGAGCCGCACCTTGGTCAGCAATCTCGTCACCGGCGTGACCAAGGGTTTCGAGACCAAGCTCGAGATCCAGGGCGTCGGCTACCGCGCCGCGGTCCAGGGCAAGAACCTGAACCTGCAGCTCGGATTCAGCCACGACGTCGTCTATCCGATCCCGGCCGGCATCGCGATCACGGCCGAGAAGCCGACGATGCTGACCGTGTCGGGCATCGACAAGCAATTGGTGGGACAGGTTGCGGCCGAGATCCGCGGCTACCGCAAGCCCGAGCCCTATAAGGGCAAGGGCGTGCGCTATGCCGGCGAATACGTCCGCCGCAAGGAAGGCAAGAAGAAGTAAGAGCCATGGCCACACACGTAACGCCCTTCGCGAAGCGCCGCAGCCGCACGCGCCATCGCCTCAAGACCAACGCCGCCGGGCGTCCGCGCCTTTCGGTGTTCCGTTCGGGCAAGCACATCTATGCCCAGGTCATCGACGACGAGACCGCGGCGACCCTCGTCGCCGCTTCGTCGAACGAGAAGGAAGGCAAGCCCGCGAAGACCTACAACCTCGACGCCGCCACCGCCGTCGGCAAGAAGATCGCCGAGCGCGCCCTGGCCAAGGGCGTCAAGCAGGTCGTGTTCGACCGCGGCGGCTACATCTATCATGGGCGCGTGAAGGCGCTCGCGGAGGCTGCCCGTGAAGGCGGCTTGGAGTTCTGATCATGGCACGTGAAGAAGGCAGCGGCGGCGGCGAGCGCCGCGGACGCAGGGAACACCGGGGCGACCGCGAGGAGCGCGACAACGAGTTCGTCGACAAGCTCGTCCACATCAACCGCGTCGCGAAGGTCGTGAAGGGCGGACGCCGCTTCGGCTTCGCAGCTCTCGTCGTCGTCGGCGACCAGCGCGGCCGCGTCGGCTACGGCCACGGCAAGGCGCGCGAGGTTCCGGAAGCGATCCGCAAGGCGACCGAAGAGGCCAAGAAGTCGCTGATCCGCGTGCCGCTCAAGGACGGCCGCACGCTGCATCACGAAGTCCGCGGCCATCACGGCGCTGGCAAGGTGATCGTGCGTCCGGCGCCGGCCGGCACCGGCGTGATCGCCGGCGGTCCGCTGCGCGCGGTGTTCGAGGCGCTCGGCGTCGGCGACGTGGTGTGCAAGTCGCTCGGCTCCTCCAATCCGTACAACATGGTGCGCGCGATCTTCGACGGTCTCGCGAACCAGCAGAGCCCGCGCATGGTCGCCCAGCGCCGCGGCCGCAGCGTCGCCGAGATCATCTCGCGCCGCGAAGGCCAAAAGGGCGCCGAGCCGGCTGCGGCGGGGAACTAAGTCATGGCCGAGAAGAAGACGAAGACCGAGAAGAAGATGCTGACCGTGCGCCAGGTCAAGAGCGCCGCGCGCCGTCCCGCCATCCAGGCGGCGACGCTGCGGGGCCTGGGCCTGGGCAAGATCCGCCGCGAGCGCACGCTCGAGGACACGCCCGCGGTGCGCGGCATGATCCGCTCGATCCAGCATCTGGTGGAAATCGTGGAATAACCCTTCGGGGCGCTCCTTCGGAGCGCACCTCAGGGTGACGAGAACCGATAGCGTCATCCTGAGGTGCGAGCGAAGCGAGCCCCGAAGGATAGGAAGGCAAGTACAATGAAGCTGAACGAAATCTCGAACAATCCGGGCGCGCACAAGCGCAAGCTGAAGGTGGGCCGTGGCTCGTCTTCCGGCCTCGGCAAGACGTCGGGACGCGGCGTGAAGGGTGCAAAGGCGCGCACCGGCACGAAGGTCTACGGCTTCGAAGGCGGCCAGATGCCGCTGCACATGCGCATGCCCAAGCGCGGCTTCAACAACATCTTCGCCAACGATTTCTCCGAGGTGAACATCGGCCGCCTGCAGAAGGCGATCGACGCCAAGCGCCTCGACATCTCGGGCAAGGTGACCGAGGAGGTCCTGCGCAAGGCGGGGCTGGCGCATAAGAGCCGCGACGGCGTGCGCCTGCTCGGCAAGGGCGAGATCACCGCCAAGCTCGACATCGAGGTGGCGGGCGTCTCGGCCGGCGCGCGCGCGGCGATCGAGAAGGCGGGCGGCAGCGTGACGGCGACCTTCAAGAAGAAGGTCTACATGAACAAGAAGGGCGAGCCCGGCAAGCGCCACCAGCGCCGCGCAAAGTCCGCCGAAACGCGGGCGGCGCGGAACGCGGGAGCCTAGCCAAACCTGTCATCCCCGGCGAGCGCGAACCGGAACGGTTCGCGCGAGGGAAGGGGACCCAGGTAGTTCTCACATCACCGATGGTAAACGAGGGACACCACACCTATCTGTTAGACCGACTGGTTGCGCCACCTGGGTCCCCTTCCCCTCGCGTCGCGCCGTCCGCTGCGCGAACGACGCTCGCTCGGCCGGGGATGACAAGGTAGAGTTGGCCGATAAGGAGTTGGGATATGCCCTCAGCAGCCGAGCAACTGGCCCAGAACTTCAATTTCAGCAATTTCGGCAAGGCGACCGAGCTGCGCCAGCGCCTGCTGTTCACGCTGGGGGCGCTGATCGTCGCGCGCCTGGGCACCTATATCCCGATGCCGGGCATCGACCCGGCGCAGCTCGCCCAGCTCATGCACAGCCAGAGCGGCGGCGTGCTCGACGTCTTCAACGTACTGGCCGGCGGCGCCATCGGGCGCATGGCGATCTTCGCGCTCGGCATCATGCCCTACATCTCCGCCTCGATCATCATGCAGCTGATGACGAGCGTCTTCCCCGAGCTCGATACGCTCAAGAAGGAAGGCGAGGCCGGCCGCAAGATCATGAACCAGTACACCCGCTACGGCACGGTGGGATTGGCCGCGATCCAGGCCTTCGGCATCGCCATCGGGTTGGAGCATACCGGCAACGTGGTGATGGAGGCGGGCTGGTTCTTCCGCATCTCGACCGTGGTCACGCTGACCAGCGGCACCATCCTGTTGATGTGGATCGGCGAGCAGATCACCAGCCGCGGCATCGGCAACGGCATCTCGCTCATCATCTTCGCCGGCATCGTGGCGCGCTTCCCGTCCTATTTCGGCCAGGTCTTCGAAAACGCGCGCACCGGCCAGATGACGGCGTTGGGCGTGATGACCTTGATCGTGGGCGCGGTCGGCCTGGTGACGCTGATCGTGTTCGTCGAGCGGGCGCAGCGCCGGCTCCTGGTGCAATACCCAAAGCGGCAGGTCGGCAACCGGATGTTCGGCGGCGAGTCCTCGCATCTGCCGCTGAAGCTCAACGTCTCCGGCGTCATCCCGCCGATCTTCGCCTCGTCGATCCTCTTGATGCCGACGACGGTCGCGACGTTCTACGCGCAGAGCATGCCGGACTGGGTACGCACGATCATCGTGTATCTGACGCCGGGCCGCTGGTCCTATGAGCTGCTCTACGCGCTGCTCATCATCTTCTTCGCGTTCTTCTACACCTCGGTCGTGTTCCCGCCCGACGAGACGGCGGAGAACCTGCGCAAATACGGCGGTTTCCTGCCCGGCATCCGTCCGGGCAAGAAGACGGCCGAGTACATCGACTACGTGCTCACGCGCACCACGGTGATCGGCGCGCTCTATCTGGCGGTCGTCTGCCTCATCCCCGATTTCGCGCGGTCCGAGATCGCGCTGTCGCTCGGCGGCACCTCGATCCTGATCATGGTCAGCGTCACGATGGACACGGTCGCCCAGATCCAGAGCCACCTGATCGCCCAGCAATATGAGGGCCTCATCAAGAAGGCCAAGCTGCGCGGAGCGCGGCGGTGAATATCGTCCTCTTCGGCCCGCCCGGGGCGGGGAAGGGAACGCAGGCGCGCATCCTGACCGAGACGCGCGGCTGGCCGCAGCTCTCCACCGGCGACATGCTGCGCGCCGCGGTGCAGGCCCAGACGCCGCTCGGCAAGCAGGTCGAGGCGATCCTGACCAAGGGCGAGCTCGTCACCGACGCCATCGTCATCGGCATCGTCGCCGAGCGCATCGATCAGCCCGATTGCCGGGGCGGCGCGGTGTTCGACGGCTTTCCCCGCACGATCGCGCAGGCCGAAGCGCTGGACAGGATGCTCGCCGAGCGCCGCAAGAAGATCGACATGGTGCTGGAGCTCAAGGTCGACGACGCGGTGCTCGTCCAGCGCGCCGAGCAGCGCGTGAAGGAGACGCTGGCGAAGGGCGGCACCGCGCGCTCCGACGACACGCCGGAGACGCTCAAACACCGCCTCGAGGTCTACTACAAGAACACTGCGCCGCTGCTCGAGTTCTACGCCAGGCAGGGCAAGGTCACGACCGTCGACGGCATGGCTTCGATCGAGGCGGTGACCAAGGCGGTGGCCGCCGCCATCGACGGCCGCTAGCCGCTCCTGTAAAATCTTCACATGACCACCAGCGACGCCACCGCGCGAGGTACGGCTCTCCTGATCGGCCGCGACGGGCCGTTCGAGCCGGAGGAGGGCGCGCGCCTGATCGCCTCCGCCGTCGAGCAGGGCGATGCCCAGGCGATGGCCGTGATGGCGACGCTCAAAGGCGCGGGCGCGTGGACGGCGCAAAGCTGGCCCGAGGCGCTCGCGCTTCTCCAGCGCGCGGCCGAGGGCGGCGCGGACGACGGACGCGAGCAGCTCATTCTTCTCGCGGGCGATCAGGCGCTGGCGGACGAGGCGCGCGCGGGCAGGGCCGGGCCTGACACTTGGCGGCGCCTGCGCGAGAGCATCGATCTCGAAAAATGGATCACGCCGCCGCCGCCGAAACAGGTCTGCGACTGGCCCAAGATCTGGATCGCCGAGAAATTCGCCACGCCCGAACTCTGCGCCTGGCTGGTGAGCCGCGGCGTCGGCAAGTTCCGGCCCTCGATGATGTTCGACGGCCAGAAGGCGCGGTTCCTGGCGACGCGCAACTGCAGCGATTTCCCGTTCACCGTCGTCGACGGCGGCGTGGTGCTGCTCCTGCTGCGCATCCGGATCGGACTGCTCACCAATCTGAAGCCCGACCAGATGGAGCCGCCGCAGATCTTCCACTACGCGCTCGGCCAGGACATCAAGCCGCACTACGACTCGCTCTACGACGAGCAGCACCCCTACGGCCGCGAGGGCACCTACCAGGGCGACCGGCTGGCGACGTTCCTGATGTACCTGAACGACGATTATGAGGGCGGCGACCTCACCTTCACCAAGGTCGGCTTCACCTATAAGGGCAAGACGGGCGACGGCATCTTCTTCGCCAGCATGCGCGAGGGCAAACCGGACCGCATGAGCCTCCACGGCGCGGGGGTCATCACCAAGGGCGAGAAGTACATCCTGTCCCAGTGGATCCACGACCGGGCGTTCACGGCGTGAAACGCTCTATTTGTCATTCCCGGCCGAGCGCGAAGCGCGAGGGGAAGGGAACCCAGGGGACTGGGCACGATCCATCTGGGTTCCACAAAAAGCCCGCCTTCCATCGGTGCGGGATTGTCCTGGGTTCCCTTCCCCTCGCGTTGCTGTCGCAACGCTCGGCCGGGAATGACAATTCGTTGATTTCGCCGGGACGAACTTTGCTCCAGGTTTTGAGCAGCCCCTTGAATCCCCCCTGCGAAAGATTATTTTCCGCCTGTTGACTGGGGCGTGCGCATTTCTATAATCCGCGCCCTTGCGGCAGATTTCCTGTCAAATCCGGCGCTTAGAGGCCTTTTCGTGAGAAAGGCGGGCAGCGGATTGGGCAGGGTTTTGACGTTGAAGAAAACGTTAACGAATTCAATGGCTTGAAAGCCGAAGGACGGACCCGTGGCACGCATCGCCGGCGTCAACATCCCTACCCAGAAGCGGGTCGAAATCGGCCTGCGCTATATCCATGGAATCGGGGCCGCCAAGGCCCAGGAGATCATGCAGAAGGTCGGCATCGCTCCCGAGCGCCGCGTCCATGATCTGACCGACGCCGAGATCATCCAGATCCGCGAAGTGATCGACCGCGACTATCTCGTCGAAGGCGACCTGCGCCGCGAAGTGGCGATGAACATCAAGCGGCTGATGGACCTGGGCTGCTACCGCGGCCTGCGCCATCGCCGCGGCCTGCCCGTCCGCGGCCAGCGCACCCACACCAACGCCCGCACGCGCAAGGGTCCCGCCAAGGCGATCGCCGGCAAGAAGAAAGTGACGAAGTAAGATGGCAAAGCCCGCTGGCGCCGCTCGCGCGCGCAAGAAGGAAAAGAAGAACGTCGTCGTCGGCGTGGCGCACGTCGCCGCGACCTTCAACAACACGATCATCACGATCACCGATCAGAGCGGCAACGCGATCTCGTGGTCGTCGTCGGGCATGATGGGCTTCAAGGGCTCGCGCAAGTCGACGCCCTATGCCGCGCAGGTCGCGGCCGAGGACGCCGGCAAGAAGGCGATGGAACACGGCATGCGCACGCTGGAAGTGGAAGTCTCGGGCCCGGGCTCGGGACGCGAATCCGCTCTTCGCGCGCTGCAGACGGTCGGCCTCACGGTCACTTCGATCCGCGACGTCACGCCGATCCCGCACAATGGCTGCCGGCCGCCCAAGCGCCGCCGGGTGTAGGAGCACCGGGTAGGAAAAGCATGGAGCGAAGCGGAATGGTTTTCCGTTGGCCGTGCGACCCAAAAAGGTTTTAGAGAGCTGTCCCAACCCTTCGTCGTACGAATGGACGCGCGCTCTCGGCGTCCGGGACACGATGAGGAAAAAACATGTTTCAGAAAAACTGGCAGGAACTGATCAAGCCGCAGAAGCTCCGCATCGAGGCAGGACACGAGGCGGGCAAGCAGGCGACGATCACCGCCGAGCCGCTCGAGCGCGGCTTCGGCCTCACCCTCGGCAACGCGCTGCGCCGCGTGCTGCTGTCGTCGCTCCAGGGCGCCGCGATCACCTCGATCCAGATCGAGGGCGTGCTGCATGAATTCTCCTCGATCGCCGGCGTGCGCGAGGACGTGACCGACATCGTCCTCAACGTGAAGCAGATCGCGCTGCGCATGCATGCCGAGGGGCCCAAGCGCCTTTCGCTGCGCGGCACCGGCCCGGGCGAGATCACCGCGGGCCAGATCGCCGCGGTCGCCGATGTCGAGATCCTCAATCCCGATCTCGTCATCTGCACGCTCGACGAGAAGGTCGAGTTCCGCATGGAGCTCACGGTCGCGACCGGCAAGGGCTATGTCCCCGCCGACCGCAACCGCCCGGAAGACGCGCCGATCGGCCTGATCCCGGTCGACAGCCTGTTCTCGCCGGTGAAGAAGGTTTCCTACAAGGTCGAGAACACCCGCGAGGGCCAGATCCTCGACTACGACAAGCTGACGCTCACGGTGGAGACCAACGGCGCGGTCACGCCGGACAACGCGGTCGCCTATGCCGCGCGCATCCTGCAGGACCAGCTCCAGATCTTCATCAATTTCGAAGAGCCGCGCGAGCGCGTCGCCGAGGAAGCCAAGCCCGATCTCGCCTTCAACCCGGTCCTTCTCAAGAAGGTCGACGAGCTCGAGCTGTCGGTGCGTTCGGCCAACTGCCTGAAGAACGACAACATCGTCTATATCGGCGACCTGATCCAGAAGACGGAAGCGGAGATGCTCCGTACACCGAACTTCGGCCGCAAGTCGCTGAACGAGATCAAGGCGGTGCTCGCCGAGATGGGCCTGCATCTCGGCATGGAAGTGCCGGGCTGGCCGCCTGAGAACATCGAAGACCTCGCGAAGCGTTACGAAGACCAATACTGATCTTTCAAAGGTAGAGTGCCATGCGCCATCGTAACCAAGGCCGTAAGCTCAACGTCACTTCGTCGCACCGCACCGCCATGTTCGCGAACATGGCGGCGGCGCTGATCAAGCACGAGCAGATCAAGACCACGCTGCCCAAGGCGAAGGAGCTCCGCCCGGTGGTGGAGAAGCTCGTGACGCTGTCGCGCCGCAACGACCTGCATTCCCGCCGTCAGGCGATGTCGACGATCCGCGACGAGGATCAGGTCAGGAAGCTCTTCGACGTCCTGGGGCCCCGCTATGCCGAGCGTCCGGGCGGCTATACCCGCGTGCTCAAGGCGGGGTTCCGCCATGGCGACAACGCGCCGATGGCCTTCATCGAGTTCGTCGACCGCGATCCCGACGCCAAGGGCCTGGATTCCGGTCCGGTCGAGGTCGGTGCCGGGGAAGCCGAGGCGTAACCGGCATTTCAGCGAGTTCGAGGGCGGCTCCCACCGGGGCCGCCCTTTGCTTTTTCGGGCCTTAAGCGTTTTTAATTTCCGGGTGAGCGGAAATTCATCTCTACGGCATACTTCAGACGGACGAGAGAGCGGGCGGACGTTTTTGCACGCCCCCGGTTGCGCTATAAGCGGCGACTTCGGGGGGAGGAAAGGACACATGCGTTTTTCACGAGCCGGGGGGCTTTTGTTTGCTGCGGCCATCGCCGCATCCGTTCTGACGGGCGCGGCGCTCGCGAAATCGCCTCCGACGCCGCAATACGTCGTGCCGCAATCGATGGCGCAGGTGAGCCTCACCTTCGCGCCCATCGTCAAGCGCGTGGCGCCGGCGGTCGTCAACGTCTACACGCGCAGCGTCGTGCAGGCGCCGGTCAATCCGTTCTTCAGCGATCCGTTCTTCCGCCAGTTCTTCGGCGGCGGGGGCTTGAGCCGCGAGCGCGTCCAGCAATCGCTGGGCTCGGGCGTCATCGTGCGCTCCGACGGCACGATCATGACCAACAACCACGTCGTCCAGGGCGGCCAGGACATCGTCGTCGCGCTCTCCGACAAGCGCGAGTTCAAGGCCAAGGTCCTGGTCGCAGATCCGCGCACGGATCTGGCGATCCTCAAGATCGACACGCATGGCGAGGCGCTTCCGACGCTGGCCTTCGCCGACAGCGACAAGGTCCAGGTCGGCGATCTGGTGCTTGCGGTCGGCGACCCCTTCGGCGTCGGCCAGACGGTGACGATGGGCATCGTCTCCGCGCTCGCGCGCACGCAGGTGAGCGCATCGGATTATCAGTTCTTCATCCAGACCGACGCGGCGATCAATCCCGGCAATTCCGGCGGCGCGCTGGTGACGACGGACGGCAAGCTGGCCGGCATCAACACCTCCATCGTGTCGAATTCCGGCGGCTCGGTCGGCATCGGCTTCGCGATCCCCTCAAACATGGTCCGGCGCATCCTGGAAGGTGCAGGGACGGGCGGCGTGAAGCTCGCCTGGTTCGGCGCCGACGGCCAGGCGGTGACGGCCGAGATCGCGCGCAGCATCGGACTTTCGCGTCCCGGCGGCGTGCTGCTCAAGAGCGTCTATCCGGGCGGGCCCGCGGCGCAGGCGGGCCTCAAGGTCGGCGACGTCGTGCTGGCGATCGACGGCAACGCGGTCGACGACATGCAGGCGCTCAACTACCGCATCGCCACGCACAAGGCCGGCGACACGCCGACGATGAAGGTGGCGACGAACGGCCACGAGCACGACGCCGTGGTCAAGCTGTCGCTGCCGCCCGAGACGCCGCGCCAGGCGACGACCATCGGCGGACGCAATCCCTTGACCGGCGCGCGCGTCGAGAACCTCTCTCCGGCGGCCGCGCTGGACCTTCAGCTCGAGGCCACGGCCGAGGGCGTCGCCATCGTCTCGCCCGGCCGCTCGATCGCGGCCAATCAGGGCTTCGAGGCGGGCGACATCGTCCGCTCGATCAACGGCACCGCGATCCACAACGTCTCCGAGCTCAACCGCGTGCTCGGCCAGTCCAACGGCCACTGGGACATGATCATCGACCGCGGCGGCCGCAGGCTGACGCTGAGCGTGGACGGTTAGCGGCCGATCCGGCCGTCAGAACAGCGGATTGATGGTGTCGAAGATGTGGCTCACATCCGTCGTGTTGATCGTCGCGGTTGCATCTTTGTTGATGTGACATCCCAGGCAGTTCGAAGGGCCGGGGTTGCCTTCGGGGTTTTGCGTGGTCAGCTCTTTCGCGATTGGCCCCTGCACGAAAGTCTCCATGGTCGAATTGCTCAGCGCGCTGGTCCCGACCTCGTTGCCAATGGGGTTGTTTAGAGTGGCGATAGGGCTGTTTGAGACCAACCGCCCGGTCGATACCGCGCCGTTTGCCGTCCATGTCGCCCCGATGAAGACATAGTTGCTCCGCACGTCGCCGGGCAGCATGGCTTGCACGTGGTTGTTGATCGCAATCACTTCGTCGTCGGACGTCGCCGGCGTGACGCCAAGCGCGGGCATTTGATTGGTGACCGCGCCGAACGCCATCGTGCGCATCACGTTGGTGGGCGCGATGGGGTTTCCGACGATTTCGCCGGTGGCCGGCAAGACCGACGCGTTCTGCGCATTGCAGGTGCTGGTCATGTCGGCGCCCGGGCAAACTCCGCTGTTCGGATCGTAAAAGGTCCACGGTGGCGTGCTCGGGCCTGTATTGGCCAAGGTAAGTTGTTCCGGGCCTTGCTGGTTGTTCCAGTAGAAGGCTCCGTGCGGCGAGTTGTTGACGTGCTCATAACTGGCCCAGATCATTTCCGGATGCCCGGCGGTGGAGCCGACGAGATGCAACCCGGTAAGCGCCATCTGCTTCGTTTGCGAGTGTCCGGTCGGCTGCCAGTGATTGGCGGACGACACGGTATAGGTGGGAACGGCGACGCTTCTGAGGATGTAGTCCTGGGGGTCGGAAAGCAACGACGCGTCGACCCACGACGACTTCAACTCGACCGTCAGCGCGATCCCGTCCGTGAACGTCGTCGAGAACGCACTCTGAATGGCATCGAGGCCCGCCTGCGTCGTCGGGAAGGACACCGTGTCGGGTGAGTTGTTGTATGAAGGTATCAGCTGCGGAGGCGACGTCCTCTTCCGTCCCGTCACGTAGTAGGCATATACGTCGTTGACGTCGATGTTGTAGACGACGAGCTGGTTCTGATGGGGGAAAGGCGGGGGAAGAGTGCCCGTTACGGTGGTCAACAGAACTCCGTTCGTGACGGCTTGTCCAACCTCCGGTATGGCGATCGTGCCCCGGGTGGTCACGAACGAAACCCGGTTGTTGATGGTGAAACGCTCGACGACCGGCTTCTGGGCGATGTCGCTCATCAGCTTGTCGATGAGTTCCGCCCTGAACGACTGCTTTCCGGTTCCATTTGTTTTGCCTTCGGCGGCCACCAGCGCCTCGATCGGGCCCGTCACGGTGGGCGGCAGAAGCTCGTAGTACGGCCTGACGGTCGCCTCGATCTTCTTGTTCGACCTGTTGTAGAACGTGACTTTGCCTTTCTCGACCTGGATGCTCCCGATCTCGACATATCGCCCGGCATCGTTGCGGATCATCGAGTTCCCGTCCACGGCCTGGCGGGCGGTGATGACTTGGAAGGATACGCCCTTCGTGTTCATGAACGTGGGTAGTCCTTCTCTCCCCACCTGAGGCAGCGTCGAGGTTGCGAATACCACGGGATTGAAGTTGCTCCTTAGCGTCCGCATGTTGTTGTTGCGCGGATCGATCGGCGACACGTTGTAGAATATGGAGGACATAAAGACGCGGCCGTTTCCGCCGTACTGCGCCGGCGTGGGAGAGGTCGCCCACAGCCACATCTGCTCCGACCATTTGTAGAAGTCGCAATCGTTCATCGGATTGAACGTGATGCTGTTCGCCGGGTTCACGAATCCGTTCGGCGCGGCCGTACCGCTTTGGAACCAAGAGTTGAATACGGTCTGCGACAGCTGGCAATCGTCGAAAACGACGGGCAGCGGATCGTCGGCATGTGCCGGGACAGCCATGAAAGCGAGGAGAACGCACGTTGCGGACGCGACGCGGAACTTGCCGGCGCCAAATGAAGCTCGAGCGCGCATGAATCCTCTCCTTTAATTTGAAAGAGGTCTGTAGACTACTTTTAGTTGATTGTCATGAAAGTGTCAAATTAAAAGCTTGGCCTCGTTCCGATGGCGCGGCGAGGGCTCACAAAACGGCGCGGCCGGTCTTGGTGAACTGGTCGCGCCTATAAGGCTGACGCTGAGCGTGGATGGGCGAAAGGAAAGGGGCCCGGCATAGCCAGGCCCCTTCGATCTTCACGCGGTAAAGCGCCGCTACTTGGTCTTCTTCTTCGCCGGCATCGCCTTCTTCACGGCCTTGGCGCCGTTGTTCGACGGGAACAGGGGCACGATGCCGCTGAAGATGTGGCTCACCTTGGTGCTCGCCAGGGGCGCGTTGTTGTAGGCGAACGCTTTGCCGTTGCTGTGGCAGCCCATGCAGTCCGTCGCGTACACGCCGTCATTGTTGGTCTGCTGATAGGTTTCCAGCGTGCTGTTGATGAGTTCGCTGGTGCCCACGACGTTGCCCGACCCCGGCTGATAGGTGGTCGCGGGCGGCGGGGTGGGCCATTGGCAGGGCGTCGAATAGCTGCAGTTGGGCGCCTTGCCGCCGATCGTCCAGCTCGTGCCCGTCTGGAAGTAGTTCTTGCGGATGTCTCCCGGGGCCAGCTGGTTGATCACCGAATTGTCGAGCGCGATGATCTGCGTGTTCGACATCGCCGAGTTCACCTGCGGGTTCGGCGGATTGACCGGGTCCGAGCCCCAAGGCCGCACGACATAGGATTGACTTGGCGAGATCGTGACGCCCGTCGACGCCGCCTGAATCCATTGATTGATTCCGGAAGGCGGCGTGAAGGAACAGCCCGACCCCGTCTCGCAATAGGTGCCGTGCTCGACGTTGAAGGTTCCCGAGAAGGGCAGCGTCGCGATCAGGTACTGCGCGTTCGTGGTCGTCGGCGCGAAGGTGACGGTGTAGGTCTGCGTCGGCGACGTGTAATAGCTGTAGGTGTTGAACGGCGCGTTGCTCGTCTGCTCGAACGTGCCCCAGAGCATCTCGGGATGGCCCTGCACGCTTCCCACCACATGCATCGCGACGAGCGCGAGATTCTTCGTCGTCGGTCCCTGGTAGAGCCAGACCGTATTCGGCGGTTGGCTCGGATCGTTGACGTATAGCGGCACCGTGACGTTGGGCAGGATGATGTAGTTGGCGAGCTGGTTCTGCGGAACGGTCGCGGCGTCGACCCAGGAGAGCTTGAGCTCCATCGCGGCGGCCTGGGCGTCGGGGAACGGTATGTTGTTGAAGCAGGCCGAGACGTTGCTCACATCCGTCGCCGTCGTCGGGAAGTTGCCCGGGTTGGTCTTGGAGTACGGCGGCTGGAAGTTCGGCGAGCAGCCGTTCTTGAACGCCGTCAGGTAATAGGCATACACGTCGTTGACGAGCGTCTGGTAGTAGACGATCGAGTTGCCCTGCGTGATCAGCACGGCGCTGTCGCCGGCCTGTCCGACGCCCAGGTCGACGATCGCGCCGGTGGCCGAGTCGATGAATTGCTGCTTGCCGTCCGCGCTGTGGACCTGCAGCAGGACGTGCTCCGCCGTCAGTTGCGTCAGGAGCTTCGTCTTGTCCGCCGCGCTCGCCGTCGCGGTGAGGCCCGCGCGCTTGAGCGCCGTCATGGGCAGCATGACCGCGCTCAGGCTCAGCTTGGGCTGAATGGTCTGGCCCTTGGCATCGAGCAGGCTCGCGGCCTTGTTCGCGCCGACTTTCACGCTGCCGACCGCGGTCAGCGCGCCCTTCTTGTTCGGCACGAGCGAGACGCCGCCCTTGCCGATCGCGGTGTTGAGAACCTCGCGCAGCTGGCCGCTCTTGTCGACGACGACCGGCAGCCCGTTCGGGCCGGCCTGGGTCGAGCGCAGCGCCGCGAGCTGCTGGACGCCCGTGCCCTGCCGCGTGAGCGTGCGGTTGCCGTTCGAGTCGGCCGGCGAGACGGAATAGAAGATCGGGGAGTCGAATACCCAGTTGCTGCCGTAGGACGGACCCGTCAGCCACAGGAACATCCGCGAAGACCACTGATAGAAGTCGCAGTTGGTGTTGTTGGAGGGGAAGGTGACGCTGCTCGCGGGCGACACGGGGCCGTTCGGCGTGATGTTGCCGCTGACGAACCAGCTGCTCAACTGGGCCTGTGGGACCGAGCAGGTCGCTTGCGGGTTCGAATAGGGAGGCGGCGCACCCGGCGGCAGTATCTGGGCATATGCGGACGTAAGCGCGGCGCTCGTGGCCATGAGGCCGAGCAGCGCGGAGATGGTGGTCGAACGGAAGAGCGATGACGTCATGGCAGCCCCCTTCAAGGCAACTTAAGATCGATTCGGCATGGTATCGTCCGAACGTAGAATGTAAATACGTCTGCGGCGCCCGCCTTGCGATGACGTTATGATGAAGGCATGAGCGATCTTTTCGAGGCCGGAGGTCTGTCGGAGTTGCCTAGCGACAGCGTGGGCAACGCGCCGCGGCCGCTTGCCGACCGGCTGCGTCCCAGGACGCTCGCCGAGGTCGTGGGCCAGGACCACCTGATCGGCCCCGACGGGCCCATCGGCCGCATGATCGCGGCGAACCGGCCGCACTCGATCGTCCTGTGGGGGCTGCCGCAGAGGAGTCCGCCGGCATTACATCTCAAGCGAGTCGACCACTACCTCTTTTGGCCTTAGCACAATCGACAAAGGTGTCCCCTTGCTCACGACAATTGTCAGCCCCGCAATGAGGCTATCGCAGAATTGCATCATTTGAGGTGTCATGTCTTTCGTGGCGAAGTCATCAACACCCTTCATCACGTCAAAATACAAGTGATAGAAATCCGTGATCCTGTACACCAAGGTCGGCTCCAGAAGTGCGATCTTTTCAATCATTTTTTCAAAGTACAAATGACCGCTATAGGAAATTTTCTCCAACTTAACCGGCTTAGCACCGTCCTTGTTCCAATCAGCGTAAAGGTGCTTGAATTCCTCCAATATCTGAATGATCAACCGACCCTGCTTGCTCAACGCCCCGATCTCCGCTCCGAGCAGCGCTGATATGGACCGCACTTGTTGTTTGACAATGTAGTCGTCGCGTTTTCGTGTGATCTCCGCATTTACCAAATATCCGCTTATCAAACCGCCAATTCCAATAAGGGCCGCTACAAATGCCTGATGGTCCGTCAGCCAATCTGACTGCAGAAATTCTTCAAACATTTGGCGGCCTCCGATCGATCTCAATTGAGAACCCAAAGCGACTTACAGAGGTTGGTTTTATCGGCCGCGAATCGTATAGAAGTCTATGCCCGATCTCTTTGAAGCCGGTGGACTCTCTGAAGACGCGCCGCGGCCGCTCGCCGACCGGCTGCGTCCCAGGACGCTCGCCGAGGTCGTGGGCCAGGACCACCTGATCGGCCCCGACGGGCCCATCGGCCGCATGATCGCGGCGAACCGGCCGCACTCGATCGTCCTGTGGGGACCGCCGGGCACGGGCAAGACGACGATCGCGCGGCTGCTCTCGACCGCGTTCAAGCTGCATTTCGAGCAATTGTCGGCGGTGTTCTCCGGCGTCGCCGACCTCAAGAAGACGTTCGAGGCCGCGCGCCAGCGCCGCCGCATGGGGCAGGGCACGCTGCTCTTCGTCGACGAGATCCACCGCTTCAACCGCTCCCAGCAGGACTCGTTCCTGCCTGTGGTGGAAGACGGCACGGTGGTGCTGGTGGGCGCCACGACCGAGAACCCGTCCTTCGAGCTCAACGGCGCGCTGCTCAGCCGCGCGCAGGTGCTGGTGCTGCGCCGCCTCGACGACGCGGCGCTGGAGATGCTGATCGCGCGTGCCGAGGCGCATTACGGCGAGACATTGCCGCTGACCGACGATGCGCGCGCGTCGCTGCGCGCGATGGCCGACGGCGATGGGCGCTATCTGCTCAACCTCGTGGAGGAGCTGGCGGCGTTCAAGACGGTCAAGAAGCTGGACACGGCGGGGCTCGTCGGCGTGGTGCAGAAGCGCGCGCCGCTCTACGACAAGTCGCGCGAGGAGCACTACAATCTCATCTCTGCGCTGCACAAATCGATCCGCGGCTCCGATCCCAACGCGGCGCTCTACTGGCTGGCGCGGATGCTGGCGGGTGGCGAGCAGCCGCTTTACATCGCGCGGCGCCTGGTGCGCGCCAGCGTCGAGGACATCGGGCTCGCCGACCCGCAGGCCGTCGTGCAGGCGTTGGCTGCGAAGGACGTCTACGATTTCCTGGGAAGCCCCGAAGGCGAGATCGCGCTGGTGCAATGCGTGCTCTATCTGGCGAGCGCGCCGAAATCCAACGCGGTCTATGTGGCGCATGGCGCAGCCAAGCGTGCCGCCGCGGAGCACGGCTCGCTGATGCCGCCCGCGCATATCCTCAACGCGCCGACGAAGCTGATGAAGAACCTCGGCTACGGCAAGGGCTACGAGTACGATCACGAGGTGGAGGAGGGCTTCTCCGGCCAGAACTATTTTCCGGACGGGATGGCGCGGCAGGATTTCTATGCGCCCAAGGATACCGGCTTCGAACGCGAGATCGCCAAGCGCCTCGAATATTGGGCGAAGCTCAGGACGAGGAAACAGCCGCCTTAGCCGTGCGCGTCCGCTTCGTCTTGGGCGGCGGGGGCGGCGCGTTCAGTGCTTCCAGGCGATCGGCCTCTTCCTTGGCGAGGCGCAGGGCACGCAGCTTCGCGGTCTTCGCATCCAGCGCCGCGCGTTCGCTCGCGATCATCTGCTTGACGAGAGAGTCGCGCTGTTCGGTGGCGGCGAAATGATTCTGCGCCCGCTTGCGCGCGCCGTCCTTGGAGGAGGTGTCCGCCATGCTCAAATCCTTCTCATAAAACGAAAACGGGCGGCGGGGTTGCCGCCGCCCGCGTTCGAACGTCAGACGGCCTTGAGATTGGCCGCCTTCGAGCCGCGCGCATCCGGCTGGATGTCGAACGAGACCTTCTGGCCTTCGTTCAGCGTGCGCATGCCCGCCGCCTCAACCGCGGTGGCGTGGACGAAGACGTCCTTGCCGCCGTCGTCCGGCGCGATGAAACCAAAACCCTTGGACGTATTGAAAAACTTCACGGTACCGATCGTCATTGCATTTCCTTGACTGCTTGGAGAACCGCGACGCGCGACACGCGCACCACGGACGTGAGAAAACGGACAATCAGGCTTTGGAAGTTTTCCGGCTGGTTCGGCGCGCTTTTCGGCGGTCGTCTCAACAGAAGCGCTTCGTCTGACGGGACGTAGAACCACGTGACTCCAAATATAAACACTTGGGTCTCAAAATACAATAACCACGCGTAAATCCCGGTTTACCGCCGTTTTTTGGCCTCATGCGTCCGCCACATTGGCTTCCTCCTCGATCGGCAATTGCGCGACCGGGGCTGCGTGGCCGTTGAGCTGGGCGGCGATGAAATGGCCGAGCGCGACCGCGGCGACGCACAGCACGACCGACAGCACGATGTTCGCTCCTGCCCGCAGCATGGCGCCGCCGCGGATCAGGTCCAGCGTCTGCAGGCTGAAGGACGAGAACGTCGTGAAGCCGCCGCAGATGCCGATCATCACGAACAGCCGGATGTTCTCGGCGACTGGATAGCGTCCCTGCGCCAGGGTCAGCGTGCCGAAGAAGCCGATGATGAACGAGCCCGCGATGTTGATCCCGATCGTGCCCCAGGGCAGGCCCCGGCTCACCGGCAGCGCCCACACCGATATCGCATAGCGGGCGAGCGAGCCCAGCGCGCCGCCGATGGTGACATAGAGGCAGGTGGTGAAAGACATGCCGGCGGTCCTCGTTCGAAGGCGGCCGGGAAGACGGATTCCTGCCGCGCTTGGCTGCGGTAGGAGTCATCAGCCATCTGGTTTTCAGGCCGTCCGGCGGTTAAAGGGGGAACCCCATCCCCTGATGCCGACGCTAGGGGAGCGGCGAGAGGCCGTCAACAACGGAGCGCCATGAGCGCCGCAACGATTTCCATTGCCCGCGACGAGGACGGCATCCGCCTCGATCGCTGGTTCAAGCGCCGCTATCCCGCGCTCACCCATGGCCGGCTGGAGAAGCTGTTGCGCACCGGCCAGATCCGGCTCGACGGCAAGCGCGCGAAATCCGCCGACCGCGTCGCGGCCGGCCAGGCCGTGCGCGTACCGCCGCAGGTCGTGAACGAACCCGTCGAGGAGGCGCCGAAGCCGCAGCCGCGCCAGGACAAGCGCGGCTCGCTCGAGGACGCCATCCTCTACATGGACAAGACCGTGATCGTGCTGAACAAGCCGCCGGGGTTAGCCACCCAGGGCGGCAGCGGCCTCACGCAGCACGTCGACGGCATGCTCGACCAGCTCACCTTCGAGAAGAAGCAGCGTCCGCGCCTGGTGCATCGCCTCGACCGCGACACGTCGGGCGTGCTGGTCATCGCGCGCACGGTGCCCGCGGCGGCGGCGCTCGCCAAGTCGTTGGCGCAGCGCGACGCGTCGAAGATCTATTGGGCGCTGACGCGCGGCGTGCCGAAGCCGAAGCGCGGCACGATCCGCGCGGCGCTCGCCAAGGAAGGCGCGCGCGGCCACGAGCGCATGGAGATCTCCGCCGACGAGGACGCCAAGCGCGCCGTGACGGAGTACGAGGTCGTCGACTACGCCGGCGGCGATTTCGCCTGGGTCGCGGCCAAGCCCGTCACCGGCCGCACGCACCAGATCCGCGTGCATCTGGCGAGCCTCGGCACGCCCATCGTCGGCGATTTCAAATACGGCGCCCAGGCCGCGCGCGGCAAGGGCGCCATCGCCGACAAGCTCCACCTCCACGCCCGCGAGATCGACATCGCCCATCCTGATGGGGGCCGGTTGAAAGTGACCGCGCCGCTGCCTGCGCATATGATGGCGTCGTGGAAACTGCTCGGCTTCGACCATGAAACCTGACTTCATCCGCTCCTGGCGCGAGATCGAGGCGCCCGCCGCGCCGCCGCAGGCGTCGGAGGATTTCGGCTTCGCGTCGGAATTGTCGGCCGCCACCGGCATCAATCATTTCCGCGCCGCGCATCTGCGCATACCGCCGGGCCGGCGAGGCTATCCGCCGGGCGCGATGGACGATCTGGAGATCTTCTGCTTCGTGCTGGAAGGTGCGCCGGATTTGTGGGCCGACGGATATCTCTATCGCCTGGCCGAGGGCGACGGCGTCACCTTGAACGCGCGCACCGGTCTCGCGCACACGCTGATCAACAACGCGGATCGCGAAGCGCGTCTGTTCGTGATGACGGAAGCCTTTCGCCGCAACAGCCGCGCGCATCATCCGATGGACGAGGCGGCCAACGAAAACCTGCGCAAGATGGGGATGCTCTGGGCCGATGCGCCGAAGCGCAAGCTCGGACCCAATGACGGCAAGCCAGGCTCGAGCGCCGGGCGCAAGCGCGGCAAGCCCGACTTCGTCGCCCTGTGGCGCGGCATCCTGAACAAGAAGCCGAACCGCTATCCCAACAGCGACGAAGACCAGACGCTCGATGCGCGCTTCGACAACCGCGCGCGGTTCTCGCGCATCGGCATGCGCGTGCAGCTCCTCAAAGCCGGACGGCGCACCAGTTGGCCGCATGCCGAGCGCGACGAGGACGAGTTCGTCTATGTCGTGTCGGGAAAGATCGACGCCTGGAACGACGGCCACATCACGCCGATGGGCGAGGGCGACTTCATCGGCTGGCAGGGTGGCACGGGCATCACTCACGTCATCATCAACAACAGCGACGAAGACGCGGTCTTGATCGTCGGCGGGGAGCGCTCGCGGCTGGTCAACCAGTTCTGGTACACGTTCCATCACCGCTACAACAAGGAGATCGGCAAGGGCTATTGGGCCGATCATCCCATCCGCAAGCTCGGGCCGCATGACGGATTGCCCGATGCGTTGCGCGCGCGGTTGCCCGCGCGCGCGCGACGCAATGCGCTCGCCGCGAACATCGCGGCGCTCAAGACCGGAAAGCGCTAGGCCGTGCCGTCGACTCTGCCCGGTGCCTTGGCCTTGTTCGGCGTGCTCATCTGCTGGATCGCCGTGTCTCTTACGATGGCGTTGTCTCACAACAAATTCCGGGTCGAGCTTGAGCTGCGCCACACGGAGCTTTGGAAAAGCCTTGGTTCGCCCGGCTTCACGGTTCGCCGCTCGACAGTGAGACGCAAGCTCTTCGGCTTTCTGTGGACGGGACGATATCGCCAAATCGGCGATGCGGAGCTGACAAGGCTCGGCGACCGGGCGCGGTTGTCGACGTTGGTCGCGTTTCTATGCTTGATGGGTTGGGCCACCTATCTTTTCGGCTTCGCGGGGCATCGATGAAGCGCTTCTACAAGGAGGTTGGCGTCGCGGACCGCGGCATCCTGCTAGATGGCAAGACGCTCAAGACGCCGCGCGGCGTGGCGCTCGTGCTGCCGACGGACGCTCTCGCCGAGGCGGTTGCTGCAGAATGGCGCGCGCAGGGCGAGGAGATCGTGCCCGCCGAGATGCCGCTCACCAAGCTCGCCAACACCGCCATCGACGGCGTCGTGCCGCGGCGCGATGAGGTGATCGCGGAGATCGCGGCTTTCGCGCGCCACGATCATCTCTGCTACCGCACCGACACGCCGGCCGAGCTGGTCGCGCGGCAGAACGCGGCCTGGGACCCGCTGCTCGACTGGGTCGCGGAGCGTTACGGCGCGCCGCTGCTCACCGCGCACGGCATCACCTCCATCGCGCAGCCCGAGGAGAGCCTCGCCGCGCTCAAGGAGGCGGTGGAAACGTTCGACCCGTTCACGCTGGCGGCGCTGCATGTCGTGGCCTCGATCGCGGGCTCGCTGAGCTTGGCGCTGGCGGTGGCGGACAAGCGGTTGACGGCGGGCGAGGCTTTCGCGGCATCGCAGGTCGACGAGCGCTATCAGGCGGAAAAATGGGGGCTGGACGGCGAGGCCGAGGCCCGCGCGCGGCACCTGGCCAAGGAACTGGACGCGGCGGCCCGATTCATGGACCTTGCGCGCAGCTAGACGGGACCGATCATGAAACACATCATCCAGGAACTCGAAGAGCGCCGGCAGCGCGCGCGGATGGGCGGCGGCGAGGCGCGTATCGCGGCCCAGCACGCCCGCGGCAAGCTGACCGCGCGCGAACGCCTCGAGCTTCTGCTCGACCCGAACTCCTTCGAGGAGTTCGACATGTTCATCGAGCACCGCAACAAGGATTTCGACGCCGACAAGACCATCATCCCCGGCGACGGCGTGGTCACCGGCTGGGGCACGATCAACGGGCGGCCGACCTATGTCTACGCCAAAGACTTCACGGTCTTCGGCGGCTCTCTGTCGGAGACGCATGCGCAGAAGATCGTCAAGATCCAGGACATGGCGATGCGCAACGGCGCGCCCATCATCGGCCTGCTCGACGCGGGCGGCGCGCGCATCCAGGAGGGCGTCTCCAGCCTCGCGGGCTATGGCGAGGTGTTCAAGGGCAACGTGCTGGCCTCGGGCGTGGTGCCGCAGATCAGCGCCATCATGGGCCCGTGCGCGGGCGGCGACGTCTACTCGCCGGCGATGACCGACTTCATCTTCATGGTGCGCGACACCTCCTACATGTTCATCACCGGCCCCGAGGTGGTGAAGACCGTGACGCAGGAGGACGTGACGCCCGAGGAGCTCGGCGGCGCCAGGGTGCACACGACCAAATCCGCCGTCGCCGACGGCTCCTATGAGAACGACGTGATCTGCATGGAGGAGATGCGGCGGCTGTTCGATTTCCTGCCCCTCAGCAACCGCGACGGCGTTCCGCGCTGGGAGACGAGCGACGATCCGGGACGCCAGGAGCTTTCGCTCGACACGCTGGTGCCGGAGAATCCCAACAAGCCCTACGACATGAAGGAGCTGATCCTGAAGGTCGCGGACGAGGGCGACTTCTTCGAGATCGGCGAGGCGTTCGCGCGCAACATCATCACCGGCTTCGGCCGGCTGGAGGGCGGCACCGTGGGCTTCGTCGCCAACCAGCCGATGGTGCTGGCCGGCGTGCTCGACAGCGACGCCAGCCGCAAGGCCGCGCGCTTCGTTCGCTTCTGCGATTGCTTCAACATCCCGATCGTGACCTTCGTCGACGTGCCCGGCTTCCTGCCCGGCGTGGCGCAGGAGCATGGCGGCATCATCAAGCACGGCGCCAAGCTGCTCTTCGCTTACGCCGAGGCGACGACGCCCAAGGTGACGGTCATCACGCGCAAGGCCTATGGCGGCGCCTATGACGTGATGGCGTCCAAGCACATGCGCGCCGACGTGAACTACGCCTGGCCGAGCGCCCAGATCGCCGTGATGGGCGCCAAGGGCGCCGTGGAGATCATCTTCCGCAACGAACGCGGCAACAAGGACGCGATCGCCGAGCGGACGAAGGAATACGAGGACCGGTTCCTGAACCCCTTCATCGCCGCGTCCCGCGGCTACATCGACGACGTCATCCGCCCCCACTCCACCCGCTGGCGCGTCACGCGCGCGCTACGCATGCTCAAGAACAAGACGGTCGCGGAAATCTGGAAGAAGCATGATAATATTCCGCTGTGAGATTGGAGGCTCCCGGTGACACCGTTCTGGAGAGTATATCGCGATCTGTTCATCGCGCTTGCGGTTGGATTCATGGCGTTGTTCTTTATCGTGCGGCCCGCCATGGAATATTTCCAGGGCATCGAGGCGGGACGGCTTGTGGCACGCATCGCCGTCGCCGCGTTCCTGGGACTTGTCGCCATGTCGGGTGCGGCGCTGGTTCTCAGAATCCTGGGCCTCGCCCCAAAGACCGAGGAAAGCAGCTACAAGTACAATCAGTTGATCAAGCCCGGCGATCGCATCGTGATGATGATCGTCATGGCTGCCGTTCTGGTGGCCGCCGCCGCGGTCTTTATTCTGGTTCCGGATATCGCGAATAACCGGCGGCTCGTGAACATGCTCATCAGCGTGGTCCCGGGCGCTTTGTTGCTGATCTCTTGGCTGGCTCTGATGATCGCCATGAAGATTCGGGTATCGCGGTTGCGGAAGGAAAAGGACGGTTTCTGAGCAGTTTGGTGTAGCCGGATTATCTCTTGCCCGCGTATGCCCAAGCCTCCACCTCCACGCAGGCACCCAGCGCCAGACCGCTCGCGCCGAAGGCGGAGCGCGTCGGGAGGTTGGGGCCTTTGAAGTATTCGAGATAGACCTTGTTGAAGTCGGCCCATTGCTTCATGTCGGCGAGCATGACGGTGCATTTGAACACCGCGCCGAAGCCCAACCCATTCGCCTTCAGCACGGCGCCGATGTTCTCCATCGTCTGGCGCGTCTCGGCTTCCATGCCGCCTTTCACCAGCTCCATCCTGCCCGGCACGTTGCCCAGGCAACCGGAAAGATAGACCACGTCGCCGACGCGCACGGACGAGCTGAACGGCAGGCCCGCGGCCTTGGCGTCGGGGGATGTGTAGAATTCCATGCCGGTCCTCGTTTAGGTTGTAGCCGCGCGAGCTCAAGGGAGATTCAGATGCCGGTATTCAAGCTACCACTTTCGGGAAACGTCACCCAGACCATCAATCCCTGGACCTGGATCTTCAACCCGATGGGAAGCCAGGTCGGGCTCATCAATATCAACCTGGGCAAATCCTCGAATCCCGACGTGGAGCAGGAGGTGCTCGACGACGTCGCCAGCTACGGCCGCCAGCTCGGGCGCATCGGCGACGCGCTGCTCGTCCTCGTCGACCATTTCCCGCAGGACAAGCTCGCGCCGAAGGAGAAGAAAGCGTTCGCCGATTTGCGCGCGCTGCTTGCGGAGATCGCTGCGGTGAAGGCGAAGTACCCGGCTACGGTCACACCTTGACCGCAGGCTCACGGCGCCGGCGGCGCCCATATCGTTTCGCCGATCGGGCGGGGCTGGAATTTCTCGTCGACGTCGTACCAGCGCAGGCGGACCAGGGCGGGCGTGACCGGCGCGCTGATCTGCGTCGTGACGAGCGTGGCCGGCGTGTCGATGCTCTGCCAGCTCATCGCGCCGCCCGAGGCAGGAGGTGAAGATGACGCCGAGGGCGGCGGCGGGGGCGGCGGCGGAACTTCGACGTCCTGATGCAGCGGGTTGAATCCCGTCACGACGAACAGCCGCGCGCCGGTCTTGTCCACGCCTTCGAGGAACAGCGTCGAGCGCAGATAGCCGTTGAAGACCGACGTCTTGCGGCACGGATACGGGCGCCCGAGCGGCAGGGGAGCGGGAGGCGGCGGCACTGCTGCGTCGCGTTGGAGGCTGATCGACAGCGATAGGCAGAGCGCGTCCGCGCCCACGCTTCCGGCCGCCGGGACGACGCTGCCGCCGTCCACCGTCCAAAGCGGCCCGTTGTCGGCAGCCGTCGGCGGCGGCGCGGCGGAAGGCGCTGCATGCGCGCAGCCCGCAACCAGCAGCGCGAGCGGGAGGGCGAAGCGAATGCTCATCGCGGCACAATACAGGGCTACGGCTCCGCATGACACCCCCGGCGCCGGCGCGCCCGGAGTTGCGCCGGACGCGAGACTTCTTAGGATGCGCGTCCTTTCTTCCCGGAGCCCTCCTACATGCGTCTCATCCCCGCCATCAGTCTCCTGTGCACGTTGGTTTCCACCGCCGCGCTCGCGGCCTATCCGGGTCATCCGCCCACCAATCCCGAGATCGCAGGCGCCGACATCTCCGCGCGCGACAAGGCGGTCGCGGACGATGCGTTCGAGGGGCGCGGTCCGGGCTCGAAGAACGGCGAGGCGGCGGCGCAGTGGATCGCCGACGAGCTCAAGCGCGTGGGCGTGAAGCCCGCCAATCACGGCTCCTATTTCCAGAACGTGCCCGCGGTCGCGATCAAGCTCGACGGCGGCAAGTCGAGCTTCACCGTCGACACGCCCCAGGGCGCGATGAGCCCGAAATTCCCCGACGAGGCGACCTACTGGACGCCGCAATACGCGTCGCCCGAGGTGAAGGTGACGAAGTCGCCGCTGGTCTTCGTGGGCTACGGCGTCGTGGCGCCGGAATACGGCTGGAACGACTATGCGGGCGTCGATGTGAAGGGCAAGACGGTCGTCATCCTCATCAACGACCCCGGCAACGAGGACGCCAATCCCGATCCGAACTTCTTCAAGGGCAAGGCGATGACCTATTACGGCCGCTGGACCTACAAGTACGAGGAGGCGGCGCGCCAGGGTGCCGCGGCTGCCATCATCGTGCATGAGACGATCCCGGCGGCGTATGGCTATCAGGTCGTGCGCAACTCGAACTCGGGCAGGAAGTTCTGGCTCGACAACAAGGACGGCGACAGGAAGATGGTGCCGGTCGAGGGCTGGGTGACGCTCGACACCGCCAAGGAGATGTTCAAGCGCGCGGGCCTCGACTACGAGCAGCAGAAGGCGGCCGCGAACAAGCACGGCTTCAAGGCGGTCGAGATGACGGGCGACACGCTGAGCGTCGACGCGCATTCCTCGATCGATCACCTGATGACGCGCAACGTCGCGGGCGTGATCGCCGGATACAAGCATCCCGGCGACGTGTTCCTCTATTCCGCGCATTGGGATCATTTCGGGCGCAAGGACGAGACGCCCGGCCCCGACAAGATCTTCAACGGCGCGGTCGACAACGGCATGGGCACGTCGATGGTGCTGGAGCTTGCGGAGAAGTTCGCGCACGAGAAGCGGCCGCAGCGCTCGGTCGGCTTCCTGTTCTGGACGATGGAGGAGCAGGGTCTGCTCGGCTCGGAGTATTTCGCCGAACATCCTTTATGGCCGCGTAAGCATATCGTGGGTCTTCTAAACACCGACGCCGACGGTCCGAAGGGCCCCGCGCACGACCTGTCGCTGCCCGGCAACGGCCAGTCGGAGCTCGAGGACTATCTGGCAGACGCCTTGAAGACGCAGAACCGGGTGATTTCGCCCGATCCGCAGCCGGAGAAGGGCGCGTTCTTCCGCTCCGACCATTTCAGCTTCGCGCGCTTCGGCATCCCCGCGATCAGCCCCGGCGGCGGCGTCGACCTGGTCGATGGCGGAACGGCGGCGGGGATGGCGCTGCGTGACGACTACCTCGCGCATCACTATCATCAGCCCTCGGATGAGTGGCAGCCCAACTGGGATATGCGCGGTCCGGTGGAGGACGTTTGGGCGCTCTACACGGTGGGCGAGACACTCGCCAATTCGGATTCGTGGCCGGGCTGGAAGCCGGGCAGCGAGTTCAAGGCCGCCTGGGACAAGATGAGGACAGGAAAATGAGAGCAACAGTCCGCGCGGCGCTTCTGGTTTCGCTATTGATACCGGGGGCCGCGCGGGCGGCGGTGACCATCTCGCCCGCCTATGCGCAGGTCGTGGCCGGGCAGACGTTGCAGTTCACCGCGTCGCCGGGCGTGATCTGGCAGGTGGACAACGCGAACGGTGGCGCGCCAGCGACGGGCAGGATCACGAAGACGGGTCTGTATACGGCGCCCGCGAAGCTGCCCAAACCCGCCATCGCGACGATCACCGCGATCTCGCGCACCGATCCCAGCCAGAACGCGACCGCGACGGTGACGCTGCTGGCGCAAACACCGACAGGCCATACCTACTACGTCTCGACCTCGGGCAGCGATGGTGATGACGGATCCAGCGGCGCACCCTGGCGCACGATCCAGCATGCGGAAACGATCGCGGCGGCCGGCGACACGGTGCTTGTGCATGGCGGCGTCTATAACGAGCACGTGACGCTCTCCACCTCCGGCACCGCGAACGGCACCATCACCTTCGAAAGCGCGCCGGGCGAGACGGCCGTCGTCGACGGCACCGGGCTCGACATCCCGCAGAACATGTGGGGGCTCTTCACCTTCGACAGCGTCAGCTATGTGATCGTCCAGGGCTTCGAGATCCGCAACTATACGACGGCGAGCATCAAGAACGTGCCGATCGGCGTCTTCGTCGTCGGCGCGGGTGTCGGCGACCAGGTCGTCAACAACTACATCCACGACATCACCACCACCGCGCCGGCCAATCCGAAGAACTGCGCCTCCGACGCGTTCGGCATGACAGTCTATGGCACGCAGGCGCCGGATGCGATCGATGGGCTCGCGGTCAGCGGCAACGAGATCGCCAACAACCTCACCGGCTGCAGCGAGACCCTGTCGCTCGACGGCAACGTCACAAATTTCGCGGTCGTGAGCAACCGCGTGCATGACGACAACAATATCGGCATCGGCGCCATCGGCTTCGAGCGCGTGTCGAAAGACCCGGCCTACGACCAGGCGCGCGACGGCGTCATCCGCGGCAACACGGTCTACAACATCACCTCGTTCGGCAATCCGGACTACGGCAACCAGTACGCAGCCGACGGCATCTATGTCGACGGCGGCACCAACATCGTCATCGACCAGAACCGCATCCACAACGTCGATCTCGGCATCGAGCTGGCGAGCGAGCACAAGGGCAAGACGTCGAGCTTCATCGTCGCGCGCAACAACATCGTCTATGACGGCAACAGCGCCGGCATCTCCATCGGCGGCTATGGCGCGTCGCGGGGCGGCACGGACCACTGCACGGTCGTCGGCAACACGACCTATAACAACGACACGCAGAACACCGGCAGCGGCGAGTTCCAGATCCAGTTCAACGCGACGAACAACACGGTGGCGAACAACATCTTCTATGCGGGGTCGCAGGGTTTGCTGGTGAACGACTTCACGACGAGCACGCCCACGCCGGCGGCGCTGGACTACAATCTCTATTTCTCGTCCGGTTCGCCGGTCTTCGACTGGCAGAAGCATCGCTACACCAGCTATTCCGCCTACCAGACGGCCAGCGGCAACGACCCGCATTCGCCCTACGCCGATCCGCAATTCACCGACACGACCAATTTGGACGTCGCCGGAACCTCGCCCGCGGTGAACGCCGGCACCAACCTGGGCGCGGCCATCGTCGGCCTGCGCGACTTCATCGGTGTCAAGCGCGTGCTCGGCGGGAATATCGATATCGGAGCGTATGAGCACTGAAATCTAACAATCGTCATCGCCCGCTTTATGCGGGCGACCCACGGCAACAATCGCATATGTATCCGTGGGTCGCCCGGACAAGCCGGGCGATGACGGGATTTGCAAGTTCTATCCCACTTCCCGCATCGCTCTCGCCCCCAGCGCGGCGACGCGGCGGGTCGAGTTCTCGATATGCACCAGCCGCCGCTTCAGCGCCATCGCGGCGCTGGTGCCTTCGTTGCGCGAGAGGCTGGAGGCCGGCGGTTCCGCATTGGCGAACGCGTCCAGCACGCGTTCCGTCGTCTCGGCGAGGAGGGCGTCCGTCGTGGCGGGTTCGAGCTCGGCCATCCGCCGCCGGAACAGCACGCGCATCGAGGCGAGGTCGGAGGCGAGCAGGTAGTTCGCGGCCATCAGGTCCTGAAGCGCGACCAGCGCGCGGCGGTCGAGATCGGGCTCGCTCGACAGCCGCCTGACGGTCAGCGACAGGTTCGCGGCCGCGTCGTGGGCGCGCATGCGGGCGAGGCGGTATTCCTGGTCCGACGGCGTGCGCAGCAACGCCTGGACCGCGTGCGTCTTGTCGGCGGCGGTGAGCGCGCGCAGCAGGCGCGGCACGTTGCGCATCTCCCAGCTCGGCAGCACATGGCTGAACCCCCAGGCGAGGCCGGCGCCGATCAGCGTGTCCAGCATGCGCTCGAACAGCACCGGCTGCGCCACCGGCGCCACGAAGTGGAGTTGCAGCAGCGCCGAGACGCAGGCCGCGAACGCGGTCACGCGATAGTTCACCTGCCCGAAGGCGTGCGAGGTGCCGATGGCGATGACCACTGAGGCCGCGAGCGCCTCCTGCGGCAACAGACGCACCAGCAGCGCGGTCGCGAGGCACCCCGCAAGGTTCCCGATCACGCGATCGTCCCGGCGCTTGCGCGTGACGCTGTAGTTCGCGCGCATGATCAGCGCCGTGGTCAGCAGCACCCAGCCGCCATGGACGTAGTCCGGAAAGATCATCGTCAGCGCATAACCGGTGACCGTCGCCAGCGTCAGGCGGACCGCATAGCGCCCGACCGGCGAGGCCAGCGTCATCTGCGCCCACAGGACCTTCAGTCCCGTGCGCGCGGGCGGGATGAACGGCGCCAGGTCGAGCGCCTTCGGGATCGCGGGCACCGCGAGATGGACGTCGAGCGCGTCGGCAAGCTGCCTGAGCCGCTCCATCGTCTGCGCCAGCTTGTGCGCGGTGGCCCGGAAGGCGGTGATGTCGGACGTCTCGGCGGTAGCCAGCCGCGCGATCTCGCCCTGGATCGCCGTCATCTGCGCGGAGCGGCCGGGGAGGCTCGCGTCCTCGGCGGGCGTCACCGATTTCATCGCAAGCAGGCGCACATCCTCGGCCAGGTCGGCGGTCAGCGCGTGCAAGCGGCGCATCAGATGGCGGTGGTCGGACGCGCGCAGCGTCTCGATGTCGGCGTCGCTGGAGATCATGGTCTCGAAGCCGTCGAGGAGGGCGATCAGCGCCGCCGCCCAGCGCGCACGGCGCTCGCCGCGCAGCCCCGTGAAGATCATCTCGCGCGCGGCCTGCAGTTTCTCGATGAGATCGGCATGCGCCTCGACGAGGCCCTTCAAGGCGTCGCGGGCACGCGCGTGGGTGTCGTAGAGTGCCGCCTTGGCGCTCACATAGCGCGAGAAGGCGAGCATGGCCTCGGCGAGGTAGAGCTTGCGCGTGCGGTCGTCCGCGGCCCAGGCGATGACCAGGGCAATGGCCGCGTAGACGATGCCTCCGCCCGCGAAGACGAGCGCATAGCCGGGCGTCGGCGCCGCCATGCCGAAGAGCAGGGCCAGGATCGCCGCCACGCCGATCCCCAGCGCGCGCCGTCCGTAGACGGAGGTCAGCGCGGTCGCGGCGCTGGTCGCCGCGATCAGCGGGAACAGCAGCCAGGGCGAGCCGTGGGCCAGCGCCGCGACCGCCGTGACCGAAGTTGCCGCTACGATGGCGAAGAGGAACTGGCGCGCCTTGGCGCCGAGCGGCGCTGGCTGGTCGACGATGCTGGCGCAGAGCGCGCCCGTGGTCGCCAGCGCCGCGCCATGGCCGAGCAGCACGCCGCCGCCCGCCACCACGCCGGCCATGGCGACGGCGCACCAGAAGCCGTTCTCGATGTGCAGCCGGAACAGGGCCTGGCTGAGGCGGTGGGGCAGGGCGGAAATGGCGTTGCTCCGGCTTGGGGTTACGCCCTACAACGGCTTGGAGGGTCCTATAATTCCAGCCGGGGACGGAGTGTTCCAGAAAATCCTTATCGCCAACCGCGGCGAGATCGCCTGCCGGGTCATCAAGACGGCCAGGCGGATGGGCATCAAGACGGTCGCCGTCTACTCCGACGCCGACCGCGACGCGCTCCATGTCGAGATGGCGGACGAGGCGGTCCATATCGGCCCCGCCCCCTCGGCGCAATCCTATCTGGTGATCGACCGCATCGTGCAGGCCTGTCGCGATACCGGCGCGGAGGCGGTGCATCCGGGCTACGGCTTCCTCTCCGAGCGCCAGGCGTTCGCGCAGGCTCTGGCCGCGATCGGCGTCGCCTTCATCGGCCCGAACGTGAAGGCCATCGCGGCGATGGGCGACAAGATCGAATCCAAGAAGCTCGCGCTCGCGGCCAAGGTGAACACGGTCCCGGGCTATGTCGGCGAGATCAAGGACGCGGCGCATGCCAGGAAGATCGCGGCCGAGATCGGCTATCCGGTGATGGTGAAGGCGTCCGCGGGCGGCGGCGGCAAGGGGCTGCGCATCGTCCACAAGGAGAGCGAGCTCGTCCAGGCGATCCAGTCCTCGCAGAACGAAGCCAAGGCGAGCTTCGGCGACGACCGCCTGTTCGTGGAGAAATTCGTCACCGAGCCGCGCCACATCGAGATCCAGGTGATGGGCGACAAGCACGGCAACGTCGTCTATCTCAACGAGCGCGAATGCTCGATCCAGCGCCGCAACCAGAAAGTCATAGAGGAGGCGCCGTCGCCGTTCCTCGATGCCGCCACCCGCAAGGCGATGGGCGAGCAGGCGGTGATGCTGGCCAAGGCGGTGAACTACGACAGCGCGGGCACGGTCGAGTTCATCGTCGACAAGGACCGCAATTTCTACTTCCTCGAGATGAACACGCGCCTGCAGGTCGAGCATCCGGTGACCGAGCTGACGACCGGCCTCGATCTCGTGGAGCTGATGATCCGTTCCGCCGCCGGCCAGGAGCTGGCGCTCAGGCAGAAGGACGTGAAGCTGAACGGCTGGGCCGTGGAAGCGCGCGTCTATGCCGAGGATCCCTATCGCGGCTTCCTGCCGTCGACGGGGCGGCTGGTGCGCTACCGCCCGCCGGCGGAGGAAAGCCAGGGCGGCGTGACGGTGCGCAACGACACCGGCGTGTACGAGGGCGGCGAGATCTCGGTGTTCTACGATCCGATGATCGCCAAGCTCTGCACCCACGCACCGACGCGCACCGAGGCGATCGATACGATGGCGAACGCGCTCGACGAATTCCGCATCGAGGGCATCCGCCACAACATCGCGTTCCTGAACGCGATCATGCATCACAAGCGCTTCCGCGAAGGCCGCATCACCACGGCCTTCATCGCCGAGGAATATCCGGACGGCTTCCACGGCCGCCCGCTCGACGCCGACGCCAAGCGGCGCTTTGCGTCCGCCGCACTCGCCGCGACCGTGATCCGCTCGCGCCGCGCCGGCGGGCCGCCTTACGAGGCCGGGGATTTCATCGTCACGCTCGACGGCGAGGCGGTCGAGGCGCGCGAGGTCGGCGTCGGCTGGCAACCCGGCGACGCGCTGCTCGCCCTCGACGATCGCACCATCCAGATCGCGCCGGCGCCGGGCGGCTGGATGCTCGCGGAAGGCGGCATGCGGACGAGGGCGATCGTGCGCACGCGCCGCGCGGCGGAGCTCGCGGCGCTGATGCCCGTGAAGGCCGCGGCCGACACCTCCAAGCTCCTGCTCTGTCCGATGCCGGGGCTCGTCGTCTCGGTGAATGTGGAGGCCGGGCAGCAGGTCAAGAGCGGCGACACGCTCGCCGTCGTCGAGGCGATGAAGATGGAGAATGTGCTCACCGCCGACTACGACGTGACGGTGAAGAAGGTCAACGCCAGGAAAGGCGACAGCCTGGCGCTGGACGACGTGATCATGGAGTTTGCTTAGAGCGAACTCGCTCAACCAACTTCGTCATCGCCCGCTTTATGCGGGCGACCCACGGCAGCAAGCGAGTTTGTATCCGTGGGTCGCCCGGACAAGCCGGGCGATGACGATTTTTGATGGGAAGCTAGTTGAACGTCTTCCGGATCTCGAAGAACACGCGCGGCTGGGATTTGATCGCGCGGTCGTCGGTGAAGAGCAGGTAGCCGGTATTGCGGTCGCCCTGGTAGTTGAAGAACTCGTTCTCGTAGACGAAGCTGCCGAGGTCGTCGAGCTCGAAATGCAGGCTCAGATCGGGCGTCGGCTTGTACTCCCAATAGACATAGACATAGGGCGGGATGACGCGGCGGTGCTGGGTCTGGTCCTCGCGGAAATAGTGCTCGTCCCAGCAATTGTAATAGCCGATCTTCCAGGTCGATTTCAGGCTGGCGATGTCCTGCGTCAGCGAGGCCTCGAAGTCCTGCGGCCGTTCGCCCGAGATGACGCGGTTCGTGCCCGTCACGGGATCGCGCACGGAGCTGAGCTGGACATTCGTGATCGTGTGAAGACGGCCGTTCGGAAGGCCGAGCTTGTCGAGGGGCAGGGTGAAGTCGACATTGAACTGGTTGTTCTGGCCGTTGCCGATATTGCCCGGCGCATCGAAGGACGTCCCTTTGATGGGCACGAAGTCCACGACGTCGGTGATCTGCTCGTCGATGAACTGGAAGACGATCGCGCCCTTGTCCCAGAAATGATGCTCGAACGAAATCTCGGCTTGCCAGCGCTGGTCGGGCCGCAGCTGCGAATTGCCGCTGGTGACGCCGCTGCCGCCGAGATTGCCGGTGGCGATGAAGTTTCCGAAATCGAGCTGGCCCACGACCTTCTCGTAGCGCAGGCGCACCTGGTCGTCCTTGTCCGGCGACCAGGTCAGCACCGCGCGCGGCTTGGGATAGAAGAACGAGCGCGTCTGCTTGGTGTCGCTCGCCTCGTTGATGGACGAATACTCGAAGCGCGAGCCGGCCTCGAGCATGAGCTCGGGCGTGATCTTCCACGTGCCCTGGCCGAAGACCTCGCCGCGCTTCTCCTCGACATGGGCGTTGGCGTCGGGCAGGGGTTGCGCCACGGTGTTCAGGACGAAGCTGGTGATGCCCTTGAGCGAATTGTAGGCGAACTCGCCGCCGCCTTCGATGTTCAGCTTGGCCGTGAGCGGATAGCGCAGCGTCTCGCGCAGGATGGTCTCGTCCGTGGTCGAGGAGGAGCGAAACACCTCGTCGTCAGACGTGCCGTCGATTTCGACCTGGCTCGAACTGTTGACGTCCTTGGAGAAGCCGACGCGCTCCAGGATCAGCGTCTCGTCCTCGAGGCTGCCGAACTTACCGTTCCAGTGCAGGCCGAGCTCGAGATTGCGGCCGACGGAGTCGTCGATGAGATATTGCGTGTTGGGGCCGGCGAAATAGGTCGCGGTCGAATAGAACGGGCTGTCCTGCAGCGCGAGATTGGCCTTGAACGTGCCGCCCCACATCGGAAACGTCGCGGCCCCCGTGAAGCCGCCGCCGCTGCCCTGGCCGGACGTGTGCGCCTTCTGCTGCAGCGTTTTCGTGACATCACCGTTCTTGTCGTAGTTCACGACGGTATGGGTGCCGTCGCCTACGGAATCGTCGAAGCTGTTGTAGCGCGACGCCGACGCTTCGAAGGTCTTGTCGCCGTCATGCTCGGTGAAGTTCACGGTCAGGCCGGGTACGGTATGGCCGTCCTTGAAGATGTTCTCGGTCGCGTCGACCACCCACTGCGTCGAGCTGCCCTTCCTGCGGATGACGTTGGCGATGGTCGTCTGGCCCTGCATGTCGATGCCGGGCGCGCCGCCGCGGATGACCTCGATGCGCTCGACGTCGGCGGCGGGGATGCGGGTCAGGATCGAGCCCAGATCGTCGGATTTCGAGGTCGGGCGCTGGCCGTCGATCAGCACGTTGCCGGCCGTTCCCGCGAAGCCGCGCGCCGAGCCGGTGTTGGTGAAGCTGAAGCCCGGCAGGCGCCCGATCATGTCGTAAGCGGTATTCGGACGGGCATCGGCGAAGAACGCCGGCTCATAGACCGACACGCCGTTCTGCGGGGCATCGGCGCCAAAGGCCGCCGTCGCGCCAAGCAGCAGCGCGGCCGCGGCCGCGATCCTCAAACTCACCTGCACGCTGTTCCCCAAACCAACAGTGACTGCCAAGAAATTGGCAGCGGCCTTCTAGTGCTTCAATGCGCGCAAAACGCATGGCTCCCTTGTGCTATGGTTGTGGACCGCAAATATAAAGATCGGGTTGCTTCAACTTCCCGTGGGCCGCGTTAATACAACTTAACGGAATCGCATGAGCGACAATGACGAGCTGACATCCCTAAGGCTGCGCGTGGAGGGTTTCGTGCAGGCCGTGGGCTATCGCAACTTCGCCATCGAGGAGGCGACGAAGCTCGGCCTCGACGGCTGGATCCGCAACCGCACCGACGGGACGGTGGAGATCCTCGTCTCCGGCGCGACCAAGGCCGTGGAGACGTTCGTCTCCGCAGCCATGCGCGGACCCGCGGGCTCGCGCGTCAAGAACGTGGAACTTCACAACGCCGAGCCGCCGGCGGAGAAGGGGTTTCATCGCAGGGCGTCGGTATGAGGCTGGCTCTCGCGTATACGGCACGTCGCTACGCTGTCGCTCGCGACCCCTTCGAGGCTCGCCTTCGGCTCGCACCTCAGGGTGACGTACCTACTGCAAACAGTCGCGTCATCCTGAGGTGCGAGCGTAGCGAGCCTCGAAGGATGATGCGCCGCCGCGCAGTTTCAAACCCGCTTCCTGAACAGCTCCCGCAGCACGCTGACCGCGAAGACGACGAGGCTCAGCATCATGATGCCGGAACCGATGCCGGTGACGGGGCCGAACTTCGCGTCGTCGTTGGTCTTGAGCAGCATCGCCAGCGCCGGGATCGTCACCACGACCGCGATGAGCGACAGCAGGAGATTGATCCACGCCAGGCGCGGCGAACAGGTCTCCTTCGTCAGTGCGTAGAACGTGCCGAAGATCGCCGACAGCACGCCGCCCAGAAGGTTGAGATGCGCATGCGCCGGCGCCATCGCGAAGTCGCTCGACTGCGCCATGTGCATGCCCCAGCCCATGCCGATGAACAGGCACAGGACGCTCAATGTGAAGAAAGCTGCGGATACGCGCGGCATCGGTGTCCCCCCGAGATTCGACAACGGCGACACTAACACAATTCACCATGGCCGGGCCTGACCCGGCCACCCAGCGCGTCCGCGTCCGCGGGCGCAAAGGAGTCTTTTCCCTCGCTGACGCTCGCTGGCTGGGTGGCCGCCTCGAGGGCGGCCATGGTGATTTTAGGATTGGCAGAACACGTCTTGGAACGCAGCCTTCATCGCCACGTCGACATCGGCCATCGATACGAGCAACCCCAGGTCGTGAAGGCTCGTCACGCCGTGCTCGCGCACGCCGCAGGGAACGATGCCGGTGAAATGCGAAAGGTCGGGCTCGACGTTGAGCGAGACTCCGTGGAACGTCACCCAGCGCCGCACGCGCACGCCGATGGCGCCGATCTTGTCCTCGCGGCCCTCACTTCGCGCGACCCAGATGCCGACGCGGCCCTCGCGCCGTTCGCCCTTGACGTTGAAGCGCGCCAGCGTGCGGATCAGCCATTCCTCGAGATCGCGCACGAAGCCGCGCACGTCGCCGCCGCGGCGCTTGAGGTCCAGCATCACATAGCCCACGCGCTGGCCGGGCCCGTGATAGGTGAACTGCCCGCCGCGCCCGGTCTTGAAGACGGGAAAGCGCGCGTCGAGGAGATCGGCGTCCTTCGCGCTGGTGCCGGCGGTGTAGATCGGCGGGTGCTCGACCAGCCAGACGAGCTCGCGCGCCGTCCCATCCGCGATGGCCGCGGCGCGCGCCTCCATGAACGCCACGGCGTCAGGATAGGGCGTGAGCCCCGGCGCGACCTGCCAGTCCGGCATTAAGACATTCGAAACCATACCGGCGCGAGGATCGGGGCGGTCATTCATGGGTCCTTACATGTCCTCGAACGTCAGCGGCGTCAAAGTCGAAATCTCAGTGGTGCTGGGCCGCTCGGTCATCCCGATGCACCAGCTGCTGCGCATGGGCCGCGGCGCCGTGATCGAACTCGACTCCTCCCAGGACGATGCCGTGACCGTGCTCGCCAACGAAAGGCCTATCGCCAAGGGCGAGATCGTCATCCATGGCGACAAGATCGGCGTGTCGATCACCAGCCTGCTCACGGGCTACCAATAACACTCAGTTTAGTGTATTGAAAATAGTTCCCCACCTCATCCTTGCATTTTAGGGTTCGCGCTCGTACCTCTGCTGGGCAGCGGAGGATTTCGTGCTCCCACTCGCCATCGATCCCAGGACCGTCCGCGTCGGCCTCATCGGCGCCGGAGAGGGCTTGGCGCGCCGCCGGGCTTTCCTGGCCGAGTCCGGCGTAGAGGCGCCAGAGCCGGGCCTCTCCGACGGCCTGCGGGTTCTCTTCGTCGCCGGCCTGGACAGAGAGCGCTCCGCGGCTCTCGCGGCCCAGGCGCGGGCAAAGGGCGTGCTCGTCAATGTCGAGGACGTCCCCGAGCTTTGCGATTTCCATGTCCCCGCCGTCGTCCGCCGCGGCGACCTGGCGTTGACAGTGTCAACAAACGGCCGCGCGCCCGGCTTGTCGCGGCTGCTGCGCGAATGGCTGGCGCGTGTCTTCGGCCCGGAGTGGACGGGACGCCTGGACGAGGTCGCCCACGCCCGCGAGAACTGGCGCGCGGCGGGCTTGGCGCCATCCGATGTCTCCGAGCGCACCCGCGACCTGGTCGCGGGGCAGGGCTGGCTCCCATGAGCGCCACCGTCACCGTCATCGACCGCTCAAAGGGGCTCACGCCGCGCGCCTTCGACCGCGCCGGCACGGGCGCGAACGATCCCGTGGTCAAATCGAAGCTGGCGCGTCTGCAGGCCGCCGCGGAGGGCCGCGACGCCGCGTACATCATCGCGCTCGCGATCAAGGAGGAGTTCGCGGACCGCACGGCCGTCGTGTCGTCCTTCGGCTCGGAATCGGCGGTGCTGCTGCATCTGGTGGCGCAGGCCGATCCGAACACGCCGGTGCTCTTCATCAACACCGGCAAGCTCTTCGGCGAGACGCTGCGCTATCGCGACCGCCTGCAGGACGTGCTGGGGCTCGGCGACATCCGCACGCTCGGCCCGCACCCCGCCGACCGCGCGGCGCGCGATCCCGACGGCACGCTGTGGGCACGCGACACCGATGCGTGCTGCGATTTCCGCAAGGTGATCCCGATCCGCCGTGCGCTGGAAGGCTTCGACGCGCAGATCACCGGCCGCAAACGCTTCCAGACGCATGCCAGGGCGCAGATGCGCACGGTTGAATATTTCGAAGGCCGCTTCCGCTTCAATCCGCTCGCCGATTGGACCCAGGCCGACCTTGAAGCCTATGTCGCGCGCCATGGCCTGCCCAAGCATCCGCTGGTCGACGACGGCTATCCCTCCATCGGCTGCATGCCGTGCACGCGCCGCGTCCACGCCGGCGAAGGCTACCGCGACGGCCGCTGGTCCGGCCTCGACAAGGACGAGTGCGGGATACACGGGTTGGACGGCGAGGGGATTTGATTATTTGCGCTGGACCTCTTCGCGCACGATGCGCCGCAGCATCTTCTCCAGCGATTCTCGTGTCATGGATTCGCGCAAGGCTTCGTTGATCAGGGTTTGATAGCCGCGCTTTCCCGCGCGCGTCTTGAAATGATCGACTATGGAATTGTCGAGCATCATGTTGACTTGGCGCTTGCCGAGTTGAGCGCGAAACGCTGCCTTGCCCTTGGCAGCTGTTACCGGCTTGCCGCCGATCTTCCAGCGTCCCTCCGGCTTGAGCAACTCCTCGCCTGTCAGCTCGGGCGCATCGTCAGGGTTTGCCGAGGAGCGCGCGATAGATTTTCTGCTCACGTTCGTTTGCCTTTCTCATGCTGATGATACGGCGACCGGCACCTCGCGTGCTGTACACCAGGACGACCATCCGTCCACGCAGAAAGCCGATGCAGATGGTGCGCGCCTCACCATAGTCTTTCCGCTCGTCCTCGAACTCGAAAGTCGGTCCCTCGAAGACAGAGGCGGCATCAGCGAAATCGATGTTTCGCTCCGCCAACGTCTCTCGCCTCTTCGACTCGTTCCAAGTCAGACGCGTGACGTGGAAATAGAGTCCCGCAGACCGAAAATCAACATAATTATGTTGATAATTGGTACGCTGGTTGTTGGGCTGGATGCGAGGGGATTTAGAGCGAGGGATGGCTTGCCGAGCCGTAGCTTCCGCAGAGCGGAAGCGAAGGCTGGTGCGGTCGAGAGGACTCGAACCTCCACGCCTTGCGGCGCTACCACCTCAAGGTAGTGCGTCTACCAATTCCGCCACGACCGCATCTGAGGGAGGCGCGGTTTAGCAAACCTTTTCGGCCATGGGAAGCCCGCCCGATTCAGCCTTTGGGCAGGTCCTCCGGCAGGCGGATCACCATGCGGTAGCAGTGCAGCGAGAGGCTCAGGAACTCGTAAGCCGCGCCCCAGAGATAGAGGCGGAAGCGGCGGAAATTGAAATCGCCGAAGCGGTCCACGAGAGCGTCCTTGTGCGTGTCGAAGTTCTTCGCCCATTGCACGAAGGTGAGGTAGTAGCTGTAGGTGTCGTTGAAGATCTCGTCCACCTGCATCGGCGTCTTGGCGAGCTTGTTGAGGAAGTCGTCCAGCACCAGGAACGAGTGGTTGCCGGGATAGATGTACTTCACCATGAAGGACGACAGCTCGTATTTCTTGATGCAGGCGCTGCCGTCGAGGAAGATGCGGCCGCCCGGCTTGAGCAGCGTCTGGAATTTCTCCAGCACGCGCAGATAGTCGGGCAGGTGCTCGATCACGCCCATGATCACGATCGCGTCGTACTTCACGCCCGGCGAATATTCGAACAGGTCGGATTCGACCAGCTCCCAGTCGTGGCCGAGCTTCTTGCCCTTCTCGGTCAGGAAGCGGATCGACTCCTTGGAGATCGAGATGCCGGTGCATTTGATGCCGCGGGCCGCCGCGTATTGGAACCACGCGCCCCAGCCGGGCCCGACCTCGAGGATGTGGTCGCCGGGCTTCAGCTTCAGCTTCTCATAGGCGTAGTCGAATTTGCGCGTCGTGGCCGTCTCGAGCGTCTCGTCGTCGCGCTCGTAGACGCCCTGCGTGTAGGCCGGCGTCTTGGGGTCGAGGAAAGAGAGGAAGAAATCGGAATCGATGTCGTAATGCGAGCTGATCGCCTTCTTGTTTGTGTGCACCTGGCCGAAGAGGAGGGGCTGGAGAAAGCGCCAGGCCTCGGTCAGGAGATGGAAGTCGCCCATCGAACCGCGCAGCTCGAAGGGCTTGAGCATGTCGCCGTCGAGGTCGACGTCGCCCGCCAGATACGCGTCCGCGATGCGGCCTTCGTCGAGGCTCGCGACCGCGCGCAGCCCGTTCTTGCTGTTGATGGTCATGCGGAAGGCCGGCGTGCCGCGCCCGAAGCGCTGGATCACGCCGTCCGGCATCACGACCTCGAACGGCGTGGCGATGTCGGCGTATTTCGCCGCGAAGCGGCCGAGCAGGGAGTTCGCCTGAGGCGCTTCGGGCGCCACAGCCGCGGCGCTATCGCCTTGCGGGTTCAGGATATCAGTCATCACGTCTCCTCCTCGAGAGGCGGGGCGGGGCCTGGAAGGTCGGGTTCGTTTGCACTGTAAAGCGTACCGGCCCCCTTGTCATGTACGCCGAATAACGGTCGGGGAGGAAGATGGTGTCGCGGCGCGCGAGGGGTGCTAGATTGCCGCCGGGGTATAGGGGAGCGCAAAGATGCAGCGCCATCATCGTGCGGCGGCGCTTTTGGCGGCGTCGTTTTTGATTTCATCGCCTTGCTTCGAAGCGCAGGCCCGTCACGCGCCGACACCGCTCCCCGGTCAGCACGGACATGTGGGGCCTTACCGCGCGCCTTATGCCGCCCCGCCCGGTTCGGGGTCGGGAACCTGGACCCCGCTCGCCAATTCGTTTCCGGGCACGTCATTTCCCGACACGGCGCAGCTTCTGACCGACGGAACGGTGATGATGCATGACGGCTGCACGCGGGACTGGTACCGGCTCAAGCCGGACAATCTCGGCAGCTATCACACCGGCACCTGGTCCAAGGCCGCGCCCATGCCGGGCGGCTACCTGCCGCTCTATTTCGCGTCGCAGGTCCTTGCCGACGGCAAGCTGATCGTGAACGGCGGCGAATACAACCTGTGCAACTACGCCTGGACCAAGCTTGGGGCGCTCTACGATCCGGTCCTCGACAAATGGTACAACGTCGATGCGCCGTCCGGCTGGCGCAATATCGGCGACGCGCAGAGCGTCGTTCTTGCCGACGGCCGCTACATGCTGGCCAATTGCTGCAGCACGCAGGCGGCGCTGGGCGTCGTCCAGAAGAACACCGTCACCTGGACGCCGACGGGCAGCGGCAAGGCTGACGGCAACGACGAGGAAGGCTGGACGATGCTGCCCGACCAGACCGTGCTGACCGTCGATGTCGGCCTCGATATCGGACAGGATTTCAACGACACCGAGATCTATTCCGCGGACACCGGCACCTGGTCGCCGGCCAATCACACCGCCGATGTGCTGGCGGATCCCAACACGTTCGAGATCGGGCCGGCACCGTTGCTGCCCAACGGGCTGGTGATGCAGCTCGGCGCGACGCATCACACCGGCATCTTCGATCCGAAGACGGGCGTCTGGACGGCCGGGCCGGATTTCCCCGATATCGACGGTTCCCTGGACGCGTCGGACGCACCGGCCGCAGTACTGCCCAGCGGCAGGATTCTCGCGCAGGTCAGCCCGGGCTCGAACACCGCGCCATCGCACTTCCTGGAGATCGAGGTGAAAAGCCCCACGCGCGTGACGATGATGCAAGTGAGCGAGCCGATAAGCGCACCCACCATCGCCTCCTATGAAAGCCGCATGCTGCTGCTGCCGACCGGCGAAGTCTTCTGGAGCAGCGACGCCGGGGACGTCGAAATCTACACTCCCCTGGGGCAGGCCAAGGCAGCCTGGGCGCCGGTGGTGACGAAGGTCGCTTCGACGATCGCGGTCGGAAGCACCAAGAACCGCGTGAGCGGGAAGCGGTTCAACGGGCTCACGCTCGGCAGCTACTACGGCGACGATGCGCAGATGGCCACGAACTATCCATTGCTGCGCTTCACCAATGCCGCAAGCGGGCATGTCTGCTATGCGCGCACCTACGACCATTCCAAGATGGGAATATCCGACGGCTCGCACAGTTGGACCAGGTTCGACGTGCCCGCGGCCTGCGAAACGGGCGGGAGCCGGCTGCAGGTCGTCGTCAACGGCATCGCTTCGAAGCCGGTCACGGTGACGCTGAACTAGAAGCCGCTCTCCAAATCACCGCCGAATGGCGTAGCAACCGCGCGGCGGCTCTAGTAGCATTGCAGAGCCGCTCTTTCAGTGCGAACCATGACAATCCCCAATTCCTATCCCTCCCTCGACCACGGCCTCGGCGACACCGCCGACATGCTGCGCGACACGGTGCGCAGCTTCTCCGACGACCATCTGGCGCCGCGCGCCGAGGAGATCGACAAGTCCAACACCTTCCCCCGCGACCTCTGGCCTAAGATGGGCGAATTGGGGCTGCACGGCATAACGGTCGAGGAGGAATATGGCGGCTCGGGGCTCGGCTATCTCGAGCACGTCGTGGCCATGGAGGAGGTGAGCCGCGGCTCGGCCTCGGTGGGGCTGTCCTACGGGGCGCATTCGAACCTCTGCGTCAACCAGATCCGCCGCAACGGCAGCGAAGCCCAGAAGCGCAAATACCTGCCCAAGCTGATCTCGGGCGAGCATGTGGGCGCGCTGGCCATGAGCGAAACGGGCTCCGGCTCCGACGTCGTGTCGATGAGGCTGCGCGCCGACAGGAAAGGCGACCGCTATGTGCTGAACGGCACCAAGATGTGGATCACCAACGGCCCCATCGCCGACACGCTGGTGGTCTATGCCAGGACCGATCCGCAGGCAGGTCCGCGCGGCATCACCGCCTTCCTCGTCGAGAAGGGGATGAAGGGATTCTCGACCGCGCAGAAGCTCGACAAGCTCGGCATGCGCGGCAGCGACACGGGCGAGCTCGTCTTCGAGGATTGCGAGGTGCCGGAAGAGAACGTCATGGGCCGCGAGGGCGGCGGCGTGAACGTCTTGATGAGCGGCCTCGACTATGAGCGCGCGGTGCTGGCGGCGGGCAGCGTCGGCATCATGCAGGCCTGCATGGACGTCGTGCTGCCTTATGTGCACGAGCGCAAGCAGTTCGGTGCGCCGATCGGCTCGTTCCAGCTGATGCAGGGCAAGATCGCCGACATGTATGTGACGCTGTCGGCGGCGCGCGCCTATGTCTACAACGTCGCGCGCGCCTGCGACCGCGGCCAGACCACGCGCAAGGACGCCGCGGGCGCGATCCTCTACGCCGCCGAGGCCGCGACCCGCATGGCGCTGGACGCGATCCAATGCCTGGGCGGCAACGGCTACATCAACGATTACCCGACGGGCCGCCTTTTGCGCGACGCCAAGCTCTACGAGATCGGCGCCGGCACGAGTGAAATCCGCCGCTGGCTCATCGGGCGGGAGTTGTATGAGGAGACGGGTTGATAGGTTGTTTGATAGATATTGACTCCCTATAAAATATTGGTATGTTGCCTCCGACACCCCATCGGAGTTCAACTATGAACATGGAAGATGTCGTTGCCGGTCTGACGACCAAGTCCGACAAGATCAGAGCACTTGATCGAGCAGGGTATACGCGCAGTCAGATCGCCGGCTTCCTGAAGATTCGCTATCAGCATGTCCGCAACGTGCTCGTGGACGAGCAGCGCAAGAGCGGGGCGCTCGCTCCGCAACCGTCCGGTATGGCCGATCCGGGGCGCCCTTTCGTCTATGACGACGAAGTTGACGTCAGACGGGCCGTACGAATCCATGTCGGCAAAGACGGTGCCATGTCGCTACCGCCTGCATTGCTCGCAGCCGCCGGGCTGTCGAAAGGCGGCGTCCTACTTGCCCGTTTCGACGACGACGAAATCAAGTTGATGAGCCCTGAAGCAACCACGCGCAAGATTCAATCGGAAATGCGCAAATACGTGCCCGAGGGCGTCAGCCTGGTTGACGAACTGATCCAAGAAAGGCGTCGGGAGGTCGAGCGTGAGCAAGGTGATGCTTGATGCCTCTGCTTTGCTTGCGCTTCTTTTCGGAGAAGCCGGCAGCGACAGCATTCCGGCGACGTCCGGCGAAGCAATGATTTCGACGGTGAACTACGCTGAAACGATCTCCGTGACGGTACGGCGCGGCGTACCGTTGGCCGATGTGCGCAGACAACTGTCCAGGCTCGTCTTGGATATCGTTGAATTTGGTTCCGAGAGCGCCGAATTGACTGGTACGTTGATCGAGAACACGAAGTCGCACGGGCTATCTCTCGGAGATCGTGCGTGCCTCGCGGAAGCACGGCGACGAGGGGTGCCCGCTCTAACCGCCGACAAAGCTTGGAAGGACCTCGATATCGGCGTGACGATTCAATTCATCCGATAAGGCTACGCCCCCGTCGACACCAGCTGCAGAACGGCGTTCCTGGCGATGACGCCGATGAGCTTTCTGTTGCGGTTGGCGTGGTAGACGACGAGGCCGTGCATCGGGTCGTCGTTCCAGGTCTTCTTGGCAGCTTCGTGGATCGTGTCGGCGTCGGAGATCAGGTCCTGAGTCGCCATGCCGCCCATCGCGCGCAGGCGCGTGCTCTTGGACGGATCGTCGAACACCTCGACGATGTTCTTGACGATCTTGGTCTCGGCATTGTCGCCGGTGAAGTCCTTCACCGCGCTCGCCCACGGGATATAGCCCATGAACTCGTCATGTTCGTTGACCAGGATCACGTGCTCGGACTTGGTGAAGTCCTTCAGCTTCCCGAAAAGCTCCTTGAGGACGACGGGGTTGAACACCGGGCCGCCCTTCTTGGCCTTCTTGATCGTCATCACGATCTTGCGGTCGGCGTTCTCGGACGGGTTCTTGAAGATGCGCTCGTTGCGCACGAGCAGAATGTCGACGGGCAGGCCAGGGCGCACAAGCACGGGAAGCGCGGCGGCCTCCTTGAACGGCACGATGAAGCGCCAGACGGGATCCTCGTTCAGGCGCGTCGCCTGATAGGCGTGGCCGCCGACGGGCCGGCCGAAGATGCTGACCGCGACCAGCGCCACCGAGCAGCTTGCCGCGAGCACCGCGGCCATCGCCGCCATGATGCTCAGATCGAGCGGATGGCCCAGATACCGCGCGCCATACCACGTGCCCGGCAGCACGAGCACCACTGCGAGCACGCTCAGGACCGCGACCGCGATCTTGTTCATTCCACCACCCCCGCCGATGGCCGGTTGGCCGTCCGCATCGATTGATGATAACCCATGAAGTGGAGCGGGTCACCTGGGCTTAACGGCCGTTAACCTCACGAATCAGGCGGATATCATGGAAGCTTCAGACATCGTCATCCTCTCCGGCGCCCGCACCCCGATGGGGTCCTTCCAGGGCGAGCTGGCGTCGCTGACCGCGCCGCAGCTGGGCGCGGGCGCGATCGCCGCCGCCGTGGCACGTGCGGGCCTCAAGCCGGCCGACATCGGCGAGACGCTGATGGGCAACGTGCTGTCGGCCGGCGTCGGCCAGGCACCCGCGCGTCAGGCGTCGCGGATGGCGAGCCTGCCCGACAGCGTGCCGGCCACGACGATCTCGAAAGTCTGCGGCTCGGGCATGAAGGCGATCATGATCGGGGCCGACCAGGTCGCGCTCGGCCGCGCCGACATCGTGGTCGCGGGCGGCATGGAGTCGATGACGAACTCGCCCTACCTGCTGCCCAAGGCGCGCGGCGGCTATCGCCTCGGCCATGGCGAGATCAAGGACCACATGTTCCTCGACGGCCTCGAGGACGCCTATGAGCACCGTCTGATGGGCACCTATGCCGAAGAGGCGGCGCGGCACTATCAGTTCACGCGCGAGCAGCAGGACGCCTATGCCACGCAATCGCTGATGCGCGCCAAGCTCGCGCAGGGCAACGGCGCGTTCAACGGCGAGATCGTCGGCATTCGCATCGGCGGCAAGAGCGGCGAGATCGAGGTGTCGCAGGACGAGACCGCGCGCAAGGCGGACCCTGCGAAGATCCCCACCCTCAAGCCCGCCTTCGCCAAGGACGGCACGGTGACGGCGGCGAACTCGTCTTCCATCTCCGACGGTGCCGCGGCGCTGGTCGTCACGCGCGGCGACATCGCCCAGGCGCGCGGCCTCAAGCCCGTCGCGCGCATCGTGGCGCAGGCGAGCCACGCGGCCGAGCCCAAATGGTTCACCACCGCGCCCGTCGGCGCGATCGAGAAGGTGCTCAAGCTCGCGGGCTGGAAGAAGGACGACGTCGATCTGTTCGAGATCAACGAAGCCTTCGCCTGCGTCGCCATGATCGCGATGCGCGACCTCGGCCTCGATCATGCGAAGGTGAACGTCAACGGCGGCGCCTGCGCGCTCGGCCATCCCATCGGCGCGAGCGGCGCGCGCATCGTGGTGACGCTGCTCAACGCTCTGAAGACGCGAGGCAAGAAGCGCGGCGTGGCGTCTCTCTGCATCGGTGGCGGCGAAGCGACGGCGCTGGCGGTGGAGCTGGTCTGATTTGCCTCCCCACAAGGGGGAGGTAAGTTATTACCCGAAATACCCCGGCTGGCCGATGTCGGCGAGGAGGCCGGTCTCGCGGGGCTTCCAGCCCAGACGCTGCTGCGTGAGCGCGCTCGAAGCGGGCGCGTCGATCATGGCGAACATCGCGAGCCAGCCGAAATGGGCCGGCGCTTCTTCCGGCGTTATCGAGACAATCGGCACATTCAATTGGCGGCCCAGCACCTGCGCGATGTCGCGCATCGGCACGCCTTCGTCGGCGACCGCGTGATAGGCCGCGCCCGCGACGCCTTTTTCCAGCGCGAGCCGGTAAAGACGCGCGACGTCCAGCCGGTGCGCCGCCGCCCAGCGATTGCCGCCGTCGCCGATAAAGGCGGAGACGCCTTTCTCGCGCGCGATGTTCAGCGCAAATTCGAGCAGGCCGCATTTGCCTTCGCCGCCATGCACCTGCGGCAGGCGCATCGCCATCGCGCGCACGCCGCGCGGCGTGAACGCGAACGCAGCCGCTTCGGAGACGCGGGGCACGCCGTCGGAGTGGGCGGCGTCCTCTTCCGTCGAAAGGCGCCCGGGCGTCAGCAGCGCCACGCCGGAGGTGACGATGAAGGGCTTGTCCGTGCCTTCCAGCACGCCGCCCATCGCCTCGATGGCGCGCTTGTCGATCTGGCCGTTCTCCACGAATTTCGAGAAATCGTGGATGAAGCCCAGATGGATCACGCCGTCCGCCGCCGCAGCACCCCGCTTCAAGCTGTCGAGGTCCTCGAGCGAGCCGGGATGGATTTCTGCGCCCATCGCGGCGAGCACCCGCGCGTTCGCCTCCGAGCGCGAGAGACCGGTCACTCTATGGCCGGCCTTGATAAGCTCGGGCACGGTGGCCCGGCCGATGAATCCGGTGGCTCCGGTGACGAAAACGCGCATAGTCCGGGTTCCTTGTCCGCGGGTCTGTGATAACACCATATCGCGACGCCTGGAATCGCCATGACCGCCATCAAATCCTCCATCTCGACCAACGCGCCCGCCTTCAAATCCAACGCAGAAGCGATGGGCAAGCTCACAGCCGAGCTGAGGGAGCGCATGGCGGCGGCCGCGCTCGGCGGGGACGAGCGGTCGCGCAAGCGGCATACCGAGCGCGGCAAGCTCCTGCCGCGCGACCGCGTCGAAGGGCTGCTCGATCCGGGGTCGCCGTTCCTGGAGCTGTCGCCGCTGGCCGCGAACGGCATGTATGACGGCGACATCCACGCGGCCGGCATCATCACCGGCATCGGCCGCGTCGAGGGGCGCGAATGCGTGATCGTCTGTAACGACGCGACGATCAAGGGCGGCACCTACTATCCGATCACGGTGAAGAAGCACCTGCGCGCGCAGGAGATCGCGCGCGAGAACCGGCTGCCCTGCATCTATCTCGTGGACTCGGGCGGCGCAAACCTGCCCAACCAGGCGGAGATCTTCCCCGACCGCGAGCATTTCGGCCGCATCTTCTACAACCAGGCGACCCTGTCGTCGCAAGGCATCGCGCAGATCGCTTCGGTGATGGGCTCGTGCACCGCCGGCGGCGCCTATGTGCCGGCGATGAGCGACGAGACGGTGATCGTCAAAGGGCAGGGCACGATCTTCCTCGGCGGCCCGCCGCTGGTGAAAGCCGCGACCGGCGAGGTGGTGAGCGCCGAAGACCTCGGCGGCGCCGACGTGCATACGCGCGTCTCCGGCGTCGCCGACTATCTCGCCAACGACGACAGCCACGCGCTCGCCATCGTGCGGCGCATCGTGGCGGGGCTGAACCACGCGAAGACACCCGACATCCCGGTCGCCGTGCCGCGCGCCCCGCTCTATGCGGCGTCGGAGCTCGACGGCATCGTGCCGCCGTCGCTCACCCAGCAATACGACGTGCGCGAGGTGATCGCGCGCCTCGTCGACGGCTCGGAGCTGGATGAATTCAAGGCGCGCTACGGCACGACGGTGGTCACGGGCTTCGCGCGTATCCAGGGCATGCCGGTCGGCATCATCGCCAACAACGGCATCTTGTTCAGCGAGAGCGCGCAGAAGGCGTCTCACTTCATCGAGTTGTGCTGCCAGCGCCGCGTGCCGCTGCTGTTCCTGCAGAACATCTCGGGCTTCATGGTCGGGCGCAAATACGAGAACGGCGGCATCGCCAAGGACGGCGCCAAGATGGTGACCGCCGTCGCCTGCGCGCAGGTGCCCAAGATCACGCTCATCATCGGCGGCAGCTATGGCGCCGGCAATTACGGCATGTGCGGCCGCGCCTTTGGGCCCCGCTTCCTCTTCACCTGGCCGAACTCGCGCATCTCGGTGATGGGCGGCGAGCAGGCCGCGAGCGTCCTCGCCACCGTCCACCGCGACGCCGAGAAATGGACGCCGGAACAGGCGGAAGCCTTCAAGGCCCCCATCCGCGCGAAATACGAGGAAGAGGGCAACCCCTACCACGCCACAGCGCGCCTCTGGGACGACGGCATCATCGCGCCGAGCGATACGCGCCGCGTGCTGGCGCTGGCGCTGAGTGCGTGCCTGAATGCGCCGATCCCGGAGACGCGGTTCGGGGTGTTTAGGATGTAGCTCGCACTTGCGCAGATTGTCATCCCCGGCTGAGCCGCGAAGCGGCGAGGGGAAGGGGACCCAGGCGTCGCAGCGCTAAAGGTCTTTCCGCATATCTGCTATACTCCGATCATGCGGGAGCATCTCTACTTCGTCTACATCCTCGCCAGCCGTCGCAACGGCACGCTCTACGTTGGCGTGACGAACGACGTGATGCGCCGCACCTTCGAACACAAGAACGACCTCATTGAGGGCTTCACGAAGAAATACGGTGTCCATATTCTCGTCTGGTACGAAGCACATGATGACATCCACACCGCCATCGCCCGCGAGAAACGCTTGAAGCGCTGGAACCGCGCATGGAAGATCAAGCTGATCGAAGAAAACAATTCGGGCTGGAATGACCTCTACGACAGAATGATGGGCGAGATCGCGCTACCCGATCTGCCTGGGTCCGGGCGTCATGATTGGTTGACAGCGGCATCGAAGCGCTGCAAGGCCATCGACGATTTGCCGGAGACAATTGTGGAAGCTGTACGCACCACCAAAATGGACAAACGTCACGACTGCTTAAACAGACTGATTGGGAAAACAGGACGCAATTGACGCGGCAAAACCCCACTTGTCATTCCCGGCTGAGCGCTGCGGCGCAGCGCGAAGGGAGGGGGCTTAGGTCGTGAGATTGTCGCTGCGGAAGGGGGCGTGAGATTCTTCGGATCGATTTTGCCTGCCTTGCCACCTGGGTCCCCTTTCCCTCGCGACACTGTCGTGTCGCTCGGCCGGGGATGACAAACTAGCATTAACGCGCAGAGGGTCAGTCGTAACGGCAGATGATTGAGAACGATGGATTCTTGAGATCAATCTTTGGTTCGATTTTTGCTCGAATAAGTCCGATCCAACCCGAACGCGGATCGCTCATGCCTGCGCCGACTTCCTGACTATAAATGGATGGCACCCACAACACACAATCGTCAGGTCTCAGTTCGTCGCCCACGCGAGAAGGCGTATCGGCAAATACCATGAATCCGCCATCCTCCGATGCAACTGTGAGAGCCGCCAATTGAGAGCCGTCTTTGTTTCTTGAAACCGGCGTTGGCGCACCAAATTGTTCCTGAGCATCAAGTACGAGTGCTGCAATCGCCACATTTTTTTCAATTTCTGTGACGCCATATTTACATTGATACTCGAAGAAGTCTCGCCCGCTCTTAAAATATAACGATTGGCTATTGTCATGCCGCCCTTTGCTTTTCTTTCCGAATGGCCAAGTCATTTCGCGTTTATCCCCATGGGCCCTTTGTGTGCGGCTCGGTTGAAGCCGGGGCTTCAATGATCGGTGCGGGAGAAGCCGTTACCAGCGCCTCCGGCACATGCCCGCCCAACTGCTCCAGCACCGCGATGCGCTTGGCGATGGGCGGGTGCGTGTCGAAGAGCTGGGCGAAGGCGGAGCTCGACGGCGGCGCTTCGATGAACATCTGCGCCACTTCGCTGCCGACATGCGGGACTTCGGGGTTCTGCGAGATCTTGAGCAGGGCGGAGATCAGCGCGTCGGGGTTCTTCGTCAGGTCCACCGAGCCGGCGTCGGCCTGGTATTCGCGCCGCCGCGAGATCGCGAAGCGCAGGACCAGCGCCAGCCCGTAGCCGATGGCCGAGGCCACGGCCGCGACCAGCAGGAAGATCATCACGCCGCCGCCGTCCTTGCCGCGCCGGCGCGTGAAGGCCGCGACGCGGATGCTGCGCCACAGAAGCTGCGTCAGGAACGAGACCATGCCGACGAAGACGATGGTCACGATCAGCAGCCGCGTGTCGCGCTCCATGATGTGCGTGAGCTCGTGGGCGAGCACGGCCTCGAGCTCGTCGCGGTTCAGCACGGCCAGAAGCCCGCTCGTCACCGTGATCGCATAGCTGCGCTCGTCGATGCCGCTGGCATAGGCGTTCATCGCATCGGTCTCGACGATGTAGAGCCTGGGCACTTTGAGGCCGCGGCTGATGCAGAGGTTTTCGACGAGGTTGTAGAGCTCCGGCTGCTCCTGGCGCGTCACCGCTTGCGCGCCGGTGGCGCTGTGGATGATCGCGTCGTTGAAGAAATACCCGATCAGCACCCACACCGCGGCAATGCCGAGCACGATGGGCCAATAGGCATAGACCGCGGACAGGGCGAGGTCGGCCGCGCTGCCCGTGCCCAGCACCGGGTCGAGGTCGAGCGTGTAGAACATCTCGCGCGGCCCGGCGAACATGCCGCCGAAGAAGAATATCCCGCCCAGAAGCGTCAGAAGCAGGAACGGAAACGCGAGCAGCAGGACCGTGGACTTGATGTTGTTGTCCTGCCGGTAGGTGGTAAGGCCGAGCAGCGCCACGGATCAGGCGCCGAAGTTCACTTTGGGCGCGTTCCTGGTCTCCGCGCGCTCGTCCGTGGTCAGCTCGAACATCTCCGCCGGCGCGAAGCCGAACGGCCCCGCGATCAGCACCGCCGGGAATTGCTGGATGGCCGAATTGTACTCCGCCACGGCGTTGTTCAGGAACCGGCGCGCGGCGGCGATCTTGTTCTCCAGATCGCCGAGCTCGTCCTGCAGCTTGAGGAAGTTCTGGTTGGCCTTGAGCTCGGGATAGTTCTCGGCCACCGCCAGCAGGTTGCCCAGCGCGCCCGACAGCGCGCCTTCGGCCGCGCTCTTCTCCGCAACGCCGGTCGCGTGCATCGCGGTGGCGCGCGCCTGCGTCACCTGGGTGAAGACGGTGCTCTCATGCGCGGCATAGCCCTTCACTGTCTCCACCAGATTGGGGACCAGGTCCTGGCGCTGCTTGAGCTGCACGTCGATGTCGGCGAAGGCGCGCTTCCATGCCTGGCGCAGCGTCACGAGCCGGTTGTAGGCGAAGATCGCCAACAGCACGACGATGACGACAAGGCCGATCAGCAGATAGATCATGCGGGGACTGCCTCCTTTTCAGGCGGGACGCGCGACAGCTTATACGATGCCCGATCAGCGTCCAGGCCCGGCCAGGCGGCCTCCCAGCAGCGTGCAGGGCAGGGCGCTGACGGTGAGCGCGATCGGGTACCAGTGCGTGCCCAGGTGCCACATGAGGATCGCGCCGGTCAGCGCGAAAAGGAAGCCGATAGTGCCAAGGATCAGCGCGTGCAGCATGGGACGCGCCGGCGCCAAACGCGCGGCGATGTACCCGGCCAGCACCGCGTAGACGCAACGATAGAGCGTGGCCACGACCAGCATCTCGGTCGAGAACGCATTGTATTGGTCGAGCGGCGGGAAATAGTGCAGGCGCACCATCGCCTGATCCGAGACCGTCGACAGGACGACGACCGCAATCAATCCCGCCACGATCGCCAGAATGCTTCGCACGATGCTCATGCCGGCCCCCTCGCGGGGAGCGTAGCCGTCATCTCTTGAGCAGCACAATCCCGGCGACGATGGCCCACAGCGATGTCGCGGCGATGGCGCCCATCAGGACGAAGGGGTTCATCGCGCCCGCGGTCGCTGCGAGGCCCGCGAACGCGGCGCCGCCCAGGACAAGGCCCAGCACGCCTGCGATGCGCGAGATGCCGCTCGCGGTCAGCGCCCAGCCCCACGCCGCGATCGCGGCGGACTGGAACGCCAATCCGATGGGCATCAGCAATCCGATCAGCGTGCCGACGAGGCGGAACAGGCTCCTGGCGAAATCGATCTTGTCGGGCTCGCCCAGATAGCGCGCCGCCAGCGCCGGTGTGACCAGCCCGTCCAGCACCATCGACGCCGAAAGGAACGCCGCGCCGAACGCGAAGAACACCAGCCCGGCGACCGCGGCGATGCGGGTCCATCCGATCCGCGCCGAAAGTGCCGTGTAGCACACCGTCTGCAGCGCCAGCACGACGATGAATCCGCCATGCACGATGGCATCCGTCGCGCGGCCGGCGGCTTCGTTGCGCAGGACGTCGGCGAACGTCTTTGCCGCGTCGTCGGGATGGATCGCGAGCAGCGTGAAGGCGGCGATGCCTGTCGCTGCGGCGATAAGCCCGGTGGCGCGTGCGGGCACAGGCGCGGCGTCCCCGCCGGCGCCGGTCATGGTGAGGGTCGTCATCGAATCCGCTCCTGGACAACATGCCGTTTCTATCCAGTTCCGGACTCGCGTTGCCGGGCTTGAGGGCGCTTGCGTCCGTTTTTGGACACTCGCCGCGAAATGTCCCGGATGGGATTGGCGCAGGCGCCGCGAACGCGCATGTTTGGCGGCGCGCCTCCAGGAGAACGCGAGGATCATGGCCGCACGAAAGCCCGACCGCCGCACCGAACGTTCGCGCGCGGCATTGATGTCGGCCTTCGTCGAGATCCTGCTCGGCGAAGGCTACGAGGCGCTCACCGTCGAGCGCGTCGCCGAACGCGCAAACGTCGGACGCTCGACCTTCTACATGCACTACACGGGCAAGGAAGACATCTTGCGCCAGAGCCTGACGCGCCCGTCGTCGCATCTGGCGGTGCTCGTGGGCCGCGACGTCGAGCCCGCGGCGCTGATCCCGATCCTCGAGCACTTCCGCGAGCAGAAGAAGCTCAACCGCGTCTTCCTCAACTGGCCGATCCGGCCGATCTGGGTGAAATGCCTCGCCGCCATGATCGAGCCCAGGCTGGCGCAGGTCTCGCGCCTCGCGCGCGCCAGGCCGGCGCTGCCCTTGGGCCTGATCGCGCTGCAGCTCGCCGAGGCGCAGGTCGCGCTCGTCGCGCATTGGCTGCTCGGCAATGCCGCATGCAAGAGCGAGGCGGTCGCCGAAGCGCTGGTCGCCGAGACGCGCGCGCTGGTGGCGGCGCTGCTGCGGCTGAAGGCGGATACTCTGCCGGTCGTTCCCAACGAGAAGGTCCGCGCATGATCGTCGTCACCGGCATCGTCACCGCCAAACCCGAGACCGTCGCCGAGCTGACACAGGCCGCGCGCGAGCACGTGCACCGCTCGCGCGGCGAGCCCGGCTGCATCAGCCATCACGTCGCCGTCGACGCCGACGAGCCCTTGACGCTGCATTTCATCGAGCGTTGGGAAAGCGCGGACGCGCTGAAAGCGCATTTCGCGGTGCCGGAGTCGCGCGCCTTCTGGCGCCGTCTCAAATCGCTCGCCGCCGATCCCGGCCACATGCAGGTCTATGAGGCGGCGCGGATCAGGGTATGAAGGGATTGCGCACGGTCAGTCCTTCGATCACTTGGCCGTGCTGGAGGTCTTCTGTGTAGAACGTTTGGCACTTGGCTCGTATCGCTGCCGCTAGGAGCATCGAATCGTAAATCGAAAACCTATAGCGTTTTGCGATATCCAAACCGAATTCGTGCGTTTCGATGTCGACCGGTACGACATTGCAAAGCGCTCGAACTGGCACCAAGTGACGACGTATCTCATCGACCGTCTTTTTTATCTTGCGTGAGAAAACCCAAGCGAATTCGTTCAACACCTGGACGCTGACCGTGCCACCATCAGCCATCAATTTTTCGGATATCGCGGCCTTCGGGCGATCATCCGTAAAAAGATAGATCAGCACATTGGAATCGAAGAACTCGCGAGAACTCACTTATCCCGACCCTTATCGTAAATTTCGTCGCGGTTGAATTTATAGTCGGCCGGCACCGAACCGCGCAGCTTTCGTATTTCCGCCAGCGCTTCTTCGCGGGTCATTACGCGCCTGACCTCGAGTGTACGCTCGCCGGTACGCACCAGATCGACTTCGTCGCCTTCTTTCAGTTCGAGCTGGTCCACAACGGCTTTGGGGAGCCGGACGGCGAGGCTGTTGCCCCATTTGGAGATCTGCATGATATCCTCCGGATATACATTCTGAGAATGTATATCATTTTCTCAGAAAGTATATCTTCCCTCATACCTCCGTGTGGAAGCGAACAAATGCCATATTCGCGCGTTTACCTGCTGATGGTTAACGCCTCGGGAGGGTTCCATGGAACATGTTTCGCTCTATCTGCATGATATCCTTGATTTTTTCCGTGACGGCATTCGTGAAGGCTTCCAGCATGTTAACGGTGTGCTGGGACTGATGATCGCGCTCTACTTCGCCTACCAGCTCGGCGACTGGAAGAAGATCTGGGCGGTCGCGCTCGGCGCCACGATCACCCATCTGGTCGCGGTGATCATGATTCCGTTCCTGGCCAATGAAGGCACGCTGCAGCTGCCCCACGATCTCCTGGAGCTCTCCTATTGGAAGACGGCGGCGGCGCTGTATCTGGGCTATGTCGTGGTCATCGCGGTGCTCTTCGCGCTCAAGACGCAGTTCCTGGCCAAGGGCGGCGCGGCGGCCGCGCATCACTGACGGCCAAGCGGAAAGAGCGGGAGGAAGAGATGGACCTGATCAATGCCTGGTGGGCGATCATCCGTGACGGCGTCCACCATATCCAGCCGGTCCAGTTCGTCATCATCGGGCTGATCTTCGGCTGGATGGCGAGCAGCATCGGCGCGGTGGTGTTCGGTTCGCTGGCGGCGTCGGTGCTCTATATCGCCGTCGACCGGCTGTGGCCGGTTGTCTTCCAGCACCAGACCTTCGCCATGCCGGCGTTCAATACGGAGTTCTGGCACTTCTTCCTGTCGCTCTATTTCGCGTTCCTGGTGGTCGTGGCGGTCGTCTACATCGTCAGGCAGATTATCGAGAGCATACGGGGATAGCGTCCGGGCGCGGGACGGATTAAAGCTCTGCGCCCATGAGCGAGCAGCTTCCGGACCCGCAGTTCCGCGTCTATTTCAATCCCGGCCCGCGCCTGCGCGGCTTGGGCTGCGTGGGCTGCCTGCTTGCGATCTTCGTGATCGGCGGCATCCTGGGCGTGCTGCTGTTCGGCTGGAAGACCTTGCTGGGCGGCTGAGTTATGCGACAGGATGAAGTTCTCTCCCTAACACCCTGGTCCACCGGATGTTTCGCACCCTTCTGATAGCCAATCGCGGCGAGATCGCCTGCCGCGTCATCCGCACGGCGCGGAAGATGGGCATCGCCACCGTCGCCGTCTATTCCGACGCCGATTCGGGCGCGGCCCATGTCGCGATGGCCGACAAGGCGGTGCGTCTGGGACCGCCGCCCGCCCGCGAGAGCTATCTGCGCGCCGACCTGATCCTGGGCGCCGCGAAAGAGACCGGCGCCGATGCGATCCATCCGGGCTACGGTTTCCTTTCCGAGAACGCGGAGTTCGCGGAGAGCTGCGCCGCGGCGGGTGTCGTCTTCGTCGGCCCGCCGCCGGATGCGATCCGCGCCATGGGGCTGAAGGACCGCGCCAAGGCGCTGATGGCGAAGGCGGGCGTCGCGGTCGTGCCCGGCTATCTCGGCGACGACCAGTCGCCCGGCACTCTCACCTCGGAGGCCGGGAAGATCGGCTATCCGGTCCTCATCAAGGCGGTCGCGGGCGGCGGCGGCAAGGGCATGCGCAAGGTGGAGCGCGCACAGGATTTTGCCGCCGCGCTGGAATCGGCGCAGCGCGAGGCCAGCTCGTCTTTCGGCGACGACCGCGTGCTGATCGAGAAATACGTCACCCGTCCCCGCCATATCGAGGTGCAGGTCTTCGCCGACAACCACGGGGGCGCGGTTCATCTCTTCGAGCGCGACTGCTCGCTGCAGCGCCGCCACCAGAAAGTGATCGAGGAGGCGCCCGCGCCCGGCATGCCGCCCAAGATGCGCGCGGCGATGGGCGAGGCGGCGGTGAAGGCCGCGAAGGCCGTCGGCTACAGCGGCGCGGGCACCGTCGAGTTCATCGCCGACGCGTCGGAGGGACTCAAACCGGACCGCTTCTGGTTCATGGAGATGAACACGCGTCTCCAGGTCGAGCATCCGGTGACCGAGGCGATCACCGGCTTCGATCTCGTCGAATGGCAGCTCAGGGTGGCGTGGGGCGAAGAGCTTCCGGCCAGGCAGAAGGACATCGCCATCCACGGCCACGCCGTCGAGGCGCGGCTCTATGCCGAGGATCCGGCGAACGGCTTCCTTCCGTCCATCGGCACGCTGGAGCGGCTGTCGCTGCCGGACGATCTGCGCGTCGACAGCGGCGTGCGCGAAGGCGATACGGTGACGCCATACTACGATCCCATGATCGCCAAGGTCATCGCCCACGACGCGACGCGCGAAGGCGCCGCGCGCAAGCTGGCGGGCGCGCTGGCGCGGGCGAAGATCGCCGGTCCGCGCACCAACAATGCCTTCCTCATCCGCGCGCTGGGCAGCCAGGATTTCCTCGCGGGCGAGGTCGACACGGGCTTCATCGACCGCCACCTGAAGGATCTCGTGCCGCCGGCCGAGCCCGACGGCGCCATCCTGTCCGCGGCGGCGCGCTTCGTCGCGGATGACCGTCCGCAGACGGACGATCCCTGGGACGCGCGCGACGGGTTCCGCCTGAGCGGCGCGTCGGCCCAGACCGTGCGCTTCACGGCGGGGGCAGGGCGTCTGGGCGGTGCCGTGGCGCCGGGCATCGAGATCCTGCGGCTCAGGAACGGCGACATCGCCGCGATGCGCGCCGGCGAGACCTTCGTGCTGCATCCCTACGATCCGTTCGAGAGCGCGGAAGGCGCGGGTGTCGCCGCCGACCGCATCGCGACGCCGATGCCGGGCAAGATCATCCAGATCCTCGTTGCGCCCGGCGAGCGCGTGAAGAAGGGCCAGCCGCTGGCCGTTCTGGAAGCGATGAAGATGGAGCACACGCTGTCGGCTCCCGCCGATTCCACCGTGGAGAGCGTCGACGTCGCGGCGGGCGATCAGGTCAATGACGGCACGGTCGTCGTCCGCTTCGCCAAGGAGCAGGCGGCGTGACGTTGCACATCATCAAGCTCTGCGTCGGCGTGGACACCCTTGAAGAACTGGCCGATTGGCAGAAGAAGCGCCTGGCCGAGCGCAAGAAGAAGAAACTCCCGCTCGTCCTCCAGCACGTGACCCGCATGACGCCCAAGCGCGCGGACGAGGTGCTCGACGGCGGCTCGCTCTATTGGGTGATCAAGGGCCAGATCGCCGCGCGTCAGAAGCTGGTGGCGCTGAAGCCCGTGCAGAAAGAAGGCAAGCCCCACTGCGCGCTGGTGTACGAGCCCAAGCTCATCCCCGTGATGCGCCGCCGCCATCGTCCGTTCCAGGGCTGGCGCTATTTCGATCCCAAGGATGCCCCGGCGGACGTGCGCGACATCAAGGCGGGGAATCTGCCGGAGAAGTTGAAGCTGGAGTTGGCGGAGCTGGGCCTCTTATAACCTCCCCCTTGTGGGGAGGTCGAAAAATGCGAAGCATTTTTCGGGTGGGGGTCAGCGCCCCGCACCTTTCCCCCACCCGACGTGCTCGCTTCGCTGCGCGCGTCGACCTCCCCACAAGGGGGAGGTTATTTGTGTTCCATATTGTCGATCAGCCGCGTACCGCCGATCTTCGCGGCGGCGAGGATGCGTTTCGGTCCATTGCCAACCGGTCCCAACGTCCCCGCGTCGCGGATGGCGACGTAGTCGACGCTGTCGAAGCCCGCGTCCAGAAGCGCGCGCGTGGCCTCTTCCTCGCTCGTCGCGTTGCGCAGGATCACATTCATCTTCCCCGCGACCGCGCGCTCGCGCACGCCGAGATAGGCGTTGCGCGAGGACATCGCCAACCCGTCCGGCTCGCGCATGATGGGGGCGCCGACGATCTCGACGGGCAGGGCGAGGTCGGCCGCCAGACGGCGGATGACGAGGAGCTGCTGATAGTCTTTCTCGCCGAACACGGCCAGGTCGGGTTGGGCCGCGATGAGCAGCTTGGCGACGACGGTGGCGACGCCGGCGAAGAAATGCGGGCGGAAGTCGGTCTCGAGGCCTTGCGAGGGTCCGCCGACCTCGATCTTGGTCGCGTAACTGTCCGGGTACATCTCCGCAACGGAAGGGGCGAAGATCAGATCGGCGCGGGCAGCCAGCTTCTGCGCATCGGCCTGGAGGGCACGCGGGTAGCGGTCGAAATCTTCATGCGGCGCGAACTGCGCCGGGTTCACGAAGATGCTGACGATGGTGCGCCGGCTGCGCTTTCGTGACTCCTCGACGAGGAAGAGATGGCCTTCATGCAGCGCCCCCATGGTGGGGACGAGGCCGACGCGCTGGCCGTCCTTGCGCCAGGCCGCGACATGCGCGCGCAAGCCGCGCACCGTAGTGACGATTTCGGGCAATTCCATGCGCGAAGTATTAGCGCGGGGGAGGCGGGGCGCGCTAGGATCGCGTCCGCAAATCAGGACCCATCCCCTTCATGCCGCCGCAGCCTTTGCGCCAAGCCATTTCCGCCGCCTATCTCGCAGACGAAAACAAGATTGCCGCCGAGCGCATCGCCCAGGCCCGCCTGTCGCGGGCGGAGGAGCAGGCGACGGCCGCGCTCGCCGGCCGGCTCGTCACCCGCATCCGCGAGGAGGGCAACAAGCGCGGAAGCGTCGACGCCTTCATGCAGGAATACTCGCTGACCGCGCCCGAGGGCGTGGCGCTGATGTGCCTGGCCGAGGCGCTCCTGCGCGTGCCCGACAGCGACACCGCCGACCGGCTGATCAAGGACAAGATCGGCTCGGCCGATTGGCAGAGCCACCGGCGCAAATCGGATTCGATGTTCGTCAACGCCTCGACCTTCGCGCTGATGCTGACCGGGCGCATCGTCAAGCTCGACGAGACGGCGAAGTGGGATTTCGAGGGCATCTTCAGGAAGCTCGTCGCGCGCTCGGGCGAGCCGGTGATCCGCCAGGCGGTGACCTATGCGATGCGCGTGCTCGGCAAGCAGTTCGTGCTCGGCCGCACCATCCAGGAAGCGCAGAAGGAGGCGCGCAAGCAGGAAGCGGACGGCTACCGCTACTCCTTCGACATGCTGGGCGAGGCGGCCTACACCGCGCACGACGCGGCGCGCTATGCGAAGTCGTATCGCGACGCGCTCGCGGCCATCGCGCTCGCACACCCGAAGGACAGCCGCGCGATCTTCGAGCGGCCCAGCATCTCGGTGAAGCTCTCCGCGCTGCATCCGCGCTACGAATGGGTCAAGCGCGAGCGGGTGATGAGCGAGCTTCTGCCGGTCGTCGTCGCGCTGTGCGGGCAGGCGCGCGAGGCCGACCTCGCGCTCACCATCGACGCGGAGGAATCCGACCGCCACGACCTGATGCTCGATTTCTTTGAAGCCGTCGGCGAAAAGCTCCCCGGCTGGAACGGGCTCGGGCTGGCGGTGCAGGGCTATCAGAAGCGCGCGATCCCCACACTTGCCTGGCTCATCGATATGGCGCGGCGCCAGGGCCGGCGCATCCCGGTGCGCCTCGTCAAGGGCGCCTATTGGGACACCGAGATCAAGCGCGGCCAGGAGCAGGGGCTCGCCGACTATCCCGTCTTCACGCGCAAGATGACGACGGACACGTCGTATCTCGCCTGCGCGCGCGCCATGCTGGCGGCGCAGGACGCGATCTATCCGCAATTCGCCACCCACAACGCGCACACGGTGTCGGCCATCGACACGCTCGCCACCGGCAAGGAGTACGAGTTCCAGCGCCTGCACGGCATGGGCGAGGCGCTGCACGAGTTCTATCGCGACATCCGCAAGGGTGCCGCGACGCGCATCTACGCGCCGGTCGGGAGCCACGAGGACCTGCTCGCCTATCTCGTGCGGCGCCTGCTCGAGAACGGCGCCAACACGTCGTTCGTGAACCGCCTCGCCGACCGCGACGCGCCGCTCGACGACATCATCGCCGATCCGGTGGAGCAGCTTTCGAAGGAGCCGAGCTTGCGCAATCCGCGCATCCCGCTGCCGGCGGACATGCTGCCGGGGCGACGCAACTCGTCGGGCTTCGTCTGGGCCGATCCCGCGATCAACGCGCCCACGATCGCCGCGATGCAGGCGGCGCTCGCACCGGCGCAGGCCGCCGGCCCCATCGTCTCCGGCCGCGAGATAACGGACAATTCGCATCCCGTCTTCGATCCGTCCGATCGCACGCGCAAGATCGGCGACGTCGCCGAGGTGAGCGAGACCGACGTCGCCAAGGCGCTCGATGCGGCCACGCACGTCCAGTACGACTGGGACGGCGTGGGCGGCGACGGCCGCGCGAAGATCCTCGAGCGCGCCGCCGATCTCTTCGAGCAAAATCGAAACTATCTGATGGCGCTCGCGGTGCGCGAGGCGGGCAAGACGCTGCCCAACGCGCTCGGCGAGGTGCGCGAGGCGATCGATCTGCTGCGCTACTACGGGTGCCAAGCGCGCGAGAAGTTCGAGGGCGGCATCGCGCTCCCCGGCCCCACGGGCGAATCCAACCAGCTCACGCTGCACGGGCGCGGGCCGTTCTTCTGCGTAGCGCCGTGGAACTTCCCGCTCGCGATCTTCGCAGGGCAAGTCGCGGGCGCGCTCGCGGCCGGCGACACGGTGCTGGCCAAGCCCGCCGAGCGCACGCCGCTCATCGCCGCCGCCGCGGTCAAGCTGATGCATCAGGCGGGTGTGCCCGGTGATGTGCTGCATCTGCTGCCGGGACGCGGCTCGAAGATCGGGCGCGTCGTGCTCGCCGACGAGCGGCTGGCGGGCATCGCCTTCACCGGTTCGACCGAGACGGCGATCACGCTCAACCGCGCGCTCGCTGCGCGCGACGGCGCGCTGCCCGCCATCGTCGCCGAGACCGGCGGCATGAACTGCATGATCGCGGACTCGACTGCGCTGCCCGAGCAGGTCGCGCGCGACGTGCTGGCTTCCGCTTTCGACAGCGCGGGACAGCGCTGCTCGGCGCTGCGCGTGCTGTTCGTGCAGGACGACGTCGCGGACAAGATGATCGAGATGATCCTGGGCGCCATGGACGAGCTATGCGTCGGCGATCCGTTCAAGCTCTCCACCGACATCGGCCCGGTGATCGACGAAGCCGCGCGCAACGGTCTTCAGGAGCACGCCGACCGCATGACGCGCGAGGCCAAGCTCCTGCGCAAGCTGCCGCTCGGCCCCGACTGCGCCAACGGCGTGTTCTTCGCGCCGCATGCGTTCGAGATCGAAACCATCTCGGTCTTGAAGCGCGAAGTGTTCGGCCCGATCCTGCATGTCGTGCGCTATGCGGGCGACAAGCTCGACAAGGTCTGCGACGCGATCAACGCGACGGGCTACGGCCTCACGCTCGGCATCCATAGCCGCATCGAATCCACGGCCGATTTCGCGCGCCAGCGCGTGCGCGTCGGCAACATCTACGTCAACCGCAACCAGATCGGCGCGGTGGTCGGCGTGCAGCCTTTCGGCGGCGAAGGCCTGTCGGGCACCGGTCCCAAGGCGGGCGGGCCGCACTATCTGCTGCGTTTCGCGCTGGAGCGCACCTTCACCGTCAACACCACCGCCGCCGGCGGCAACGCAGCGCTGATGAGCGCGGGATAACGTAGATAACGAGCTCCCTCATGCTTCGACAGGCTCAGCATGAGGGAGTAGCGAGCAGGGGGCGACTTGGCTTTGTTTTGCAATGCCCTCATCCTGAGCCTGTCGAAGGATGAGGGCACGCGCCCATGCCGCTTATTATCCTCGGTCTGATCGCGCTCATCGTCATCGCCACGGTGTTCCGCTTCACGGCGGGGCGCGATCCGGGCTTCGTGATGCGCATCGCGCGCTATGCGGGGATCGCGGTGCTGGTCGCGCTCACGATCTTCTTCGCGCTGACCGAGCGCTGGGTGCCGGCGGTGTTCCTGGCCGGCATCGGCTGGAGCGTGTTCACACGCGGCCGCGCGGTGCCCGAGGGCTGGTTCCCGCGCGACGAGCCCGTCGCCGCGCCCCCGCCGTCACGCAACGTCAGGCCGCAGATGCCCGCGGACGAGGCGCTGAAGGTGCTGGGACTCAATTCCAGTGCAAGTCCCGACGACATTCGCGCGGCGCACAAAAGGCTCATGATGCAGAACCACCCCGACCGCGGCGGCTCGGACTATCTCGCCTCGAAGATCAACGAGGCCAAGGACGCGCTGCTCGGCGATTGACACGCGGGACGCGAATGGTTGAATGAAGCGTTCCTGGGGCGTAGCTCACATGCTTAAGACGTTGGCGATATCGGCGTGCCTGCTCGCGCCCGCGGCGGCGCAGGCGTTCACGCAATGCGCGGTCACGCCGCTCACCGGGCCCGAGGGCGAGATCGCCGAAGAAGGCTCCAATCCCGTCGCCTCGGACAACTGGGTCTATTCCGGCTACATCGACGGCAACAAGGTCGGCGTCGTGGTGTCGTCCGACGCGGGCAAGACGCTGAACCCACCCGTCATCCTCGACGCGCAGAACGTGGCGCACTACGTCAGGCTCGCCGCGAGTGGGGCGAACGTCTACGCGACCTGGCGCGCGCGCGCCAAGGGCGGCTGGCACATCTTCTTCGACGCGAGCCGCGCGCATGGCGCGGCGGGAAGCTGGGACAAGCCGAAGGATCTGGGTCCGCTCTCGACCAACCTGACGCAGATCGCGGCGAGCGGCAGCTATGTCTACATCGCCTATCTCGGGACCGACGGCAACGTCGCGGTGCTAGCGAGCAAGGACGCGGGCAAGACGTTCTCGGCCCCGGCCGTGGCCGGCGCGGGCTGGGGCGAGATCGTGCTCACGGCGCTGAACGATCACGTCTATGCGTCCTGGCAGCTCCAGCTCGGCCGCAACGATTTCGACGTGATGGTGGCGGCGAGCGGCGACGCAGGCGCGACGTTCAAGACACAGAACCTGAGCACCGGACGTCCAGTGGGCGGCGTCGAGCCGATCTTCTCGCTCGACGCGGCCAGCGGGCGCGTGTCGCTGGTGTGGCGCGACATCGACAGCACCTCGACCGGCTACTACGTGCGCACCACCGACGGCGGACAGACCTGGAGCACGCCGCTGGCGGTGGACAACGCCTCGCGGCAGTTCATGGTCGCCGATGACGGCGGCACGATCTATGTCTCGTATCTCAAGCAGATCGTGATCGACGGCGTGCCGGACTGGCAGGTGCAGGTCGCGACCTCGACCGACGGGGGCTCGAGCTTCCCGACGAAGCAGAACCTCACCGGCATGACCGGCATAGCCAAGATCGTCGGCGACGATTTCCGTCCCATCCCCTGGGTGCGCGGCGAACGCGCCTACCGCCTCACCGGCGTGAAGGCGGACGGCGTCTATATGTGGAACGGCAACAACGGCCGCATGTCGGGCGCGGCGTTCCTCGGCCCCGGCTACCTCGCAGCACCCGCTCTCAACTCCGCCGTCTGGCTGAACACCAACGGCGTGGTGAGCTATGGGGTGTGCAAGTAGCGCCTTCGCTTCCACCACCGCTCAACTGTCATCCACGGCGAGCAGCGCGTGCGAAGCATGCGCTGCGAGGTCAAGGGGACGCAGGTGGTCGAACATCTGCGATCTTGGAAGCTTGAGCGCGGAGCCAGTTCTGAAAAACCGTCCGCGTTGAACTACCTGGGTCCCCTTGACCTCGCATCGACGCTGTCGCGCCGATGCTCGCCGGGGATGACAACTGAGCTTACCGCGTCGCCATCGCCGCGAAGCAGGTCTGGCCGCGCTCCGTGAGCCGCGCGCAGACTTCGCGGGCTTCGCGCTCGACGAAGGGGCCGAAGCGGGCGCGGAACAGCATCTGGCCGTCGACGCCCTTGAAGGGGACGATAATGCGCGTCGCCTGTCCCAGGATGTCCATCGAGCGCTCGGCATAGCTCGCGAGCTGGGCGCGCGCGATGGTGCTGTCGGCAAAGGCGCCGATCTGGATCGTCCAATCCTGCGCGGTGAGCTTGCGCGTCGTCGCGGCCTGGTCGTCATAGTCGCCCTCGCCGATGACCGGCTTGGGCGTGGGCTTCGGCGGCTGGACGGCCGCGAGCATCACGGGTGCTTTCGCAGGTTCATGCCTGGGCCGCGGCGTGGGGACCGGGACATGCGCGTCGGCGACTTGTGCCATGGCAGGAGCGCTGCGCGGTTGCGGCTGCGGCGCCTGTGGCGGCGGAGGAGGGGCGTGGAACTGCGGCGCCGGCGTCGCGGGGACCGGCACCGGGGCGGGCGCGACCTCGTTCTGCGCGATCTGCGTTTCCGGCGTGCCTTGCTGCAGGTCGTTGTCGGGACGGTTCTCGGCCGCGTCCTCGTCCTCCGCATCGCCGGTCTGCGGCGCCGTGACGCGCGGCGCCGAGCCGGCCACGTCGAAGCTGGCGATGACGGTGGAATTGCTCTGCGCGGCGCCGTGCCAGGGCACGTTGGTGCTCGCCACCAGCGTCGGATTGCCCTGGATCTGCGAGAACGTGTCGTCGAGCAGGTTCATCATCTCGCGGTCGCGGCGGCGCGCGGTGCGTCCGCCCATCACCACGGCGATGATGTGGGTGCGGCCGCGCACGACCGAGGAGACGAGGTTGAAGCCCGAAGCCTCGGTGTAGCCGGTCTTGATCCCGTCGGCGCCGTCATAGCGGCCGATCAAATTGTCGTGGGTCTGATAGGTGGTGCCGCGATAGGTGAAGCCCGGCGACGCGAAATAGTGGAAATATTGCGGGAAGTCGTAGGCGAGGCGGCGTCCGAGAATCGCAAGGTCGCTCGCGGTCGAGATCTGCAGCGGGTCGGGCAGGCCCGAGGCGTTGTGGAAGAAGGTGTTGCGCATGCCCATCTGGCGCGCCTTCTCGGTCATCATCTCGGCGAAGTGCGACTCGGTGCCGCCGAGCGCCTCGGCGATCGTGACGGCCACGTCGTTGGCCGAGCGAATCACGATGGCGTAGATCGCCGCGTCCACCGGGATCGAATCGCCGGGATAGAGATGCAGCTTGGTCGGCCGCTGCGACGCCGCATGTGCCGATACGGTCATCGGCGTGGACAGCGTCACCTGGCCCTTCTTCAGGGCGTCGAACAGCAGGTAGAGCGTCATCATCTTCGTCAGGGACGCGGGATGGCGCTCGGCATTGGCGTTGCGGCTGTAGAGGATTTTGCCCGTGGCCCCGTCCTCGACCAGGGCGGCGTCCTTTTCGGGGTCGGTCAGGCTGGCGGGCATGAAGCCGCCGTGCCCGCGCCGGTGGTGGCTCTTGGCATCGGCGGAAACGGTAGCGATTGCCAGGGCCGCCGCGACAAGCGGGATAACCCTCACAAGCGTGCTGAATCGGGTCATGGCCCGGTCAAGCATCGACTGCCTCAACGCGAATTAATGACGCCGCCCCACTTGCGGCCATGAGAACATTAAGCGGGTTCGGGTGCAAGCGAAATTAGGAATAGACCTTATGTTACGGGGATTTACGAAGAGTTAACGAGCGAAAACGCGGTTAACGGAAAAGCTTTCAAGGCGGTCTTGACATCCGTTATGCTGCACCGCATATAAGTCATGTTGCGTTGCAACAAAACCCCGGCAGTCGCGTTCCAAGCGGTGTGCCCCTCAAACGGAGAGAGACAATGGCGAAGAACAAGACGGCCGAGAAGACCTTTGAAGCGGCCGAAGGCATGGAGAGCACGATGAAGAACGGCGCGGAAACGCTCAAGACCGGCTTCGAGAAGGCCGTGAAGGGCTATGACCAGTTCCTGGGCTTCGGCAAGGAGACGGTCGAGGCCTACACGAAGGCCGCCAACGTGGCCGCCAAGGGCGCCGAGACGCTCCACAACGAGATTTTCGCGTATTCCAAGCAGTCGATGGAAGACACGATGGCCGCCGCCAAGGCGCTGATGACCACCAAGTCGGTCCATGAGGCGTTCGAGCTGCAGAGCGATTTCGCCAAGACCCAGTTCGAAGGCTATGTCGCGCAGATGACCAAGCTCGGCGAGATTTATGTCGCCGCCGCCAAGGACAGCTTCGCCCCCATCCAGGGCCGCGTCCAGGCGTGGGTCGACACCGTGCAGAACACGCGCGCGGCCTAAGACTTATCTCGTTCCGCTGTTCCTCCCCCCTCCAAAAGCGGAACGGGAACTTAAAGGGCCCGGGCTTCACCGCCCGGGCCCTTTTTGCGTCTGGAGAGTCATCCTCCCCCGCTTCAGCGGGGGAGGTGCCGAGCGCAGCGAGGCCGAGGGGGCAAGTCCCCCTCCGGCGCTTCGCGCCACCTCCCCCGTGAGTACGGGGGAGGATAAGTGGTTCTCTATTCGTAATTTTTCAGACAATCCCTATATAAACCTCGGTTGCGGAATGATGTTGCATTACCGCGCCCTGATCCCGTTAAACTGAAGGGCATGCGTCGGATACGGCGATGAGAGACAAGCGCGATGGCAATGGCGGCGGCCTGATCGGCAATGGCGGTTCCGGGACGGGAACCGGCGTCGTCGCCAAGACGCGCCCCAAGACCAAGAAGCCGTCGCTCTACAAGGTCCTGATCCTGAACGACGACTACACGCCGATGGAGTTCGTCGTCCACATCCTGGAGAAGTTCTTCAACAAGGGCCGCGAGCAGGCGGTCGAGATCATGCTGCACGTCCACCGCCACGGCGTGGGCATCTGCGGCGTATTCACCTTCGAGGTGGCGGAGACGAAAGTGGCGCAGGTCATCGAGTTCTCGCGCCGCCACCAGCACCCTCTGCAATGCACGATGGAGAAAGAGTAGGCCTTAGATGCCGTCCTTGTCGCGTAGTCTCGAGCAGGCGCTGCACCGCGCGATCCATCTCGCGAGCGAGCGTCATCACGAATACGCGACCTTGGAGCATCTGCTTCTCGCCCTCACCGACGATCCCGATTCAGCCCAGGTGATGAAGGCGTGCAACGTCGAGATCGAGCCGCTGCGCGCGGCGCTGCAGAAATACATCGACGAAGAGCTGATGACGCTGGTCATCGAGGACGGCGAGGACGCCAAGCCCACGACCGGCTTCCAGCGCGTCGTCCAGCGCGCCGTGCTGCACGTGCAGAACTCCGGCCGCGACGAGGTGACCGGCGCGAACGTGCTGGTGGCGCTGTTCACCGAGCGCGAGAGCCACGCGGTCTATTTCCTCCAGGAGCAGAACATGACGCGGCTCGACGCCGTGTCCTACATCTCGCACGGCATCGCCAAGCGCCCCGGCATGAGCCAGCAGAAGCCGGTCAAGGGCGCCGACGAGGACGAAGAGGGCGAGAAGGTGGTCAAGCAGGGCACCGACGCGCTCGAAGCCTATTGCGTGAACCTGAACGAGAAAGCCAAGTCCGGCCGCATCGATCCGCTCATCGGCCGCGAGGCGGAGGTCGAGCGCACGATCCAGATCCTCTGCCGCCGCCAGAAGAACAACCCGCTCTTCGTCGGCGATCCCGGCGTCGGCAAGACCGCCATCGCCGAAGGCCTGGCGCGCAAGATCGTCAAGGGCGAGGTGCCCGAGGTGCTGCGCGCGAGCGTCATCTATTCGCTCGACATGGGCGCGCTCATCGCCGGCACGCGCTATCGCGGCGATTTCGAGGAGCGCTTGAAGTCGGTCGTGAAGGAGCTCGAGGGCCTGAAAGGCGCGATCCTCTTCATCGACGAGATCCATACCGTGATCGGCGCCGGCGCGACGAGCGGCGGCGCGATGGACGCGTCGAACCTGCTCAAGCCCGCGCTGCAGGCGGGCGTGCTGCGTTGCGTGGGGTCGACGACCTACAAGGAATACCGCCAGTATTTCGAGAAGGACCGCGCGCTGGTGCGCCGCTTCCAGAAGATCGACGTCGCCGAGCCGACCGTCCCCGACACGATCAAGATCCTCAAAGGCATCAAGTCGTATTACGAGGAGTATCACAAGCTGCGCTACACCGCCGACGCGATCAAGGCTGCGGTCGAGCTGAGCGCGAAATACATCAACGACCGCAAGCTGCCCGACAAGGCGATCGACGTGATCGACGAGGTCGGCGCGTCGCAGATGCTGCTGCCGGAGTCGCGGCGCAAGAAGATCATCGGCGTCAAGGAAGTCGAAGACGTCATCGCCAAGATGGCGCGCATCCCGCCGAAATCGGTGTCGAAGTCCGACGCGGAATCGCTGCGCACGCTGGAGGACGACTTGAAGCGCGTCGTCTTCGGCCAGGACAAGGCGATCCACGCGCTGTCGTCGGCGATCAAGCTCGCGCGCGCGGGTCTGCGCCAGGCGGAGAAGCCGATCGGCTGCTATCTCTTCTCGGGCCCGACGGGCGTCGGCAAGACCGAGGTCGCCAAGCAGCTCGCCTCGGTGATGGGCGTCGAGCTGATCCGCTTCGACATGTCGGAATACATGGAGCGCCACACGGTGAGCCGGCTGATCGGCGCGCCGCCGGGCTATGTCGGCTTCGATCAGGGCGGGTTGCTCACCGACGGCGTCGACCAGCATCCGCATTGCGTGCTGCTGCTCGACGAGATCGAGAAGGCGCATCAGGACCTGTTCAACATCCTGTTGCAGGTGATGGACCACGGCAAGCTGACCGATCACAACGGCAAGAAGATCGACTTCCGCAACGTGGTGCTCATCATGACCACCAACGCGGGCGCGTCGGACGCCGCGAAGGAGGCCATCGGCTTCGGCCGCGGCAAGCGCGAGGGCGAGGACGAGGAGGCGATCAAGAAACTCTTCACGCCCGAGTTCCGCAACCGCCTCGACGCCACCATTGCTTTTGCGCCCCTGGGCCGCTCGACGATCGACAAGGTGGTGGAGAAGTTCGTCCTCGAGCTCGAAGCGCAGCTCAGCGACCGCGACGTGACGTTCGACCTGACCCCCGAAGCCACCCGCTGGCTCGGCGAGAAAGGCTACGACGACGCCTTCGGCGCGAGGCCGCTGGCCCGCGTGATCCAGGATCACATCAAGAAACCGCTCGCCGACGAGATATTGTTCGGCCAACTCAAGAACGGCGGCACCGTGCGCGTGCTTCTCGACCGCGAGAAGGACACGCTGGCGTTCGAGTTCATCCCGGCGGATACGAAGCCGAAACCGCCGAGGTCGAAGAAGGCCTCGGAAGAGGAAGAGAGCGTGTAGCTTTTCTTCCCCGCACCACCAACTGTCATCCCCGGCGAGCGCCGCGCGTCTTGCGCGCGGCGCGAGGTCAAGGGGACCCAGGTGCCGGCGCTTGTGCGGTGCGGAAGATAATTCTCCACGACTTTTATCGTGACAGCCACCTGGGTCCCCTTGACCTCGGATCGCTCGCATTGCGAGCGATCCTCGCCTGGGATGACAGCGGGGCTTATGTATTATATAAGCGGCGTATGGGGGATTATCTTTATTACGTCTACATTCTCGCCAGCCGTAGGAACGGGACGCTCTATATCGGCGTCTCGAACGATATTCTGCGCCGCACTTGGGAGCACAAGAACGATCTCGTAGCAGGCTTCACAAAGAAGTACGGCGTGCACATCCTTGTCTGGTACGAGATCCACAACGACATAGACACCGCCATCTCTCGCGAGAAGCGCTTGAAGCGGTGGAATCGCGACTGGAAGATCGCGCTTATCGAGAAAACGAATTCCGGTTGGAATGATCTCTATGAGCGATTGCTCGGCGAGATCGCGCTGCCGGATATACCTGGGTCCCCTTGACCTCGCACTGGCGCCGACGCGCCAGTGCTCGCCGGGGATGACAGTTGTTTGGCTCATTGAATTCGTGCCTAAGTTTGGTTAACGTACCCGCATGCATGGCGTCAGGGAATTGCTCGGGCTTCTGGGGAGCGTGGCTTCGATCATCGCGGCCGTCGTCGCGGTGGTCGGGTTGTGGCCGCGCGGCGCAAAGAGCCGCTCGCAGAAGAATTCCTGAAGGCGGATCGGGCTGTGCCGCCGCAAATCGTCGGACTTACCCGCTGCTTCAACCCGTGGCGTCTTCCCTGCCTGTATTGAAGAAAAACCCCGACACGCTGGCGCGGAAGGCTTTGCCGGCGGCGGGCTCGACTTTCTTGATGCAATGCATCGTCCCGCCGCGCAGCAGGACCAGCCGGTTCGGCGCGGGATAGACGAACACGCCGCCGCTCCGGCAAGCGTCCGCCGCGGCGCCGTCCGCTCCAATCAGCAACTCACCGCCCCATGACGCATGCCAAGCCGGATGCGCGTAGTAGATGTATCCGGCGAGCCAGCCCGTGTCGCTGTGCCATTCAAGTCCCTCGTTCCGGCGATAGACCCAGGCCGACTGCGTGAAGCCTGTCCACGGGTCGACCGCGATGAGCGGCTCGCGGCCGGTCATCAGGGCCGCCAGCTTCTCGGTGAACAGGCGTAGCGGCGGTGGTGCAGCACCTATCGCCTCATCCTGCAATCTCTGGGGGCTCTCGCCGTCCAACAATCGATAGGACCGATTCCATTCGGGCGCACTCTCCGGAACGAGCATCATTTTTTGAAACGCGCCCCACAAATCCAGATGGTGCTGGCGCGGCAGGAAGTCGTCGATGACCGCATAGCTTCGAATCATGGTGGCTATTGCTGGTTCTGCGGCAGGCCGTCCGCGATGTCGTAGTAGTCGCCCTTGTCGGCGACGAAGATGTGGATCGCGAGATGCGTGTCCGTCGGTTTGTCGAACGAACCCATCGAGAGGCCGATCCAGTCGCGGTGGAGGGGATCGAAGAACATCGGCGAGCCGCAGGTCTTGCAGAAGCCGCGCCGCACCTTCTCCGAAGAACGGTACCAGGTGATGTTGTCGCCGCCCTCTATCGCCACGCGCTCGCGCGGGACGTCGGTGCCGGAATAGTAGTGGCCCGACGATTTGCGGCAGATCGTGCAATGGCACGCGTCCGGCGGCTTGAGGTCGCCCTCGACGGTGAAGCGCACCGCGCCGCACAGGCAGGAGCCTTTGTGAAATGTCATCGCCCGCTCCTTACGTTTCTTGACACGCGATTTCGCGAGTCCATTTATAGCGGAGATACCCTCATCCTTCGACCCGCCTACGCTTTCAGCTACGGCGGGCGAGTGAGTTTCACCTAAGCCCGGCGTAGCTTTAGCGAAGACGGGCAAGCTCAGGATGAGGGACTGTTGCAGTGTGCCGGTTTTCTCCGACCCTCACCCTGAGCCTGTCCGCCTTCGCCAAGGCTACGGCGGACCAGGAGAATAAGACCCGCCCGCCGAAGCTTTAGCGTAGGCGGGTCGAAGGGTGAGTTCGCCTTGGCAGGAACGAAGACGATTTGCGTTTGCGTACCGCGTGTTAGATGCCGAAGGGGGAATTGAATTCAACTTTTCGAAGATGGGATAGTGTTTTCAAAAAAAAGCGAGGTTCGAATGGCGGAAGCGGAACCAACGTTCACCGGCGGCTGTCTCTGCGGGCAGCTGCGCTACGAGGCGAAGGGCGCGCCGGGATTCACGGGATATTGCTGCTGCGCCGATTGCCGCAAGGCGTCGGGCTCGGGGTTCATCCCGTTCATCGGCTTCAAGGCCGGGCAGGTGCGCGTGACGGGCCGGGTGCTGATGCACTCGCTCAAGCACGACGACGGGCGTGTGGCGGAGCGAAACAGCTGCCCCGACTGCGGTAGCCTCGTTTTCGGCGGGGAGGCCGGAAGGGCGCAAGGCCATACGATCTATGCCGGCACGCTCGACGATCCCTCGCGGTTCAAGCCGACGATGGCGATCTTCCTGCGCGACAAGCCCGATTGGGTCGCGCTGCCGCCGGGGCTCACGCGGTTCGAAGGGATGCCGGGAGGATGATTCATACCCCCCATTCGTCATCGCCCGGCTTGTCCGGGCGACCCACGGAAATCTTGTTGGATGGAGAAGACGTCCGTGGGTGGCCCGCATAAAGCGGGCCATGACGATGGAAGGGAAAGATCGACCGTCGCTTTAGAACGGCAGCTTCGTCTTGTCGTGTGCCGCCGCGGTGTAGGGATTGGGGTATTTCAGCACCTTCGCCAGGTCCTTGCCGCGGATGATGTCGGCGGAGTGATAGGCCAGCCCCCAGGAGTCGATCGACGACATGTCGGGGAAGATGCAGGCCTCGAGCACGTCGGTCGGGTCGCTGTCGAGCACCCAGCCGCCGCCCGCGGCGTTGATGCCGCCGAACAGGTCGGTGCCGCCGACCAGCGAGCAATAGCAGGACCCCGGATTGCCGTTGCAGGTGCCGAGCGGAACCTGCGCGTAATAGGCGAGCGCCGCCAGCGACGGTCCGGTCGTCTTCAGCGTGCTGAGCAGCACGTTGATCTGGCTGCCGTCTTTCTTGGAGGTGAACTGGCAGAACTCCGCCTTGCCCGACAGCACCAGCGGCGTGCCGCCATTGGTGTTGTATTCGGGGATGCGCGTCTGCACGACGCCGCCCTTCTTGAGGCAATAGGCTGCCGACTTGGTGTCGCCGGCCAGCGCCGCCGAGCTCTGGGCGAAGAGCAAGCCTGCCGCAACGGCAAGGCTTGCGATGACGGTCTTGAGGTTCATGTGCCGCTCCCGCGTTTTCGTTCGCGCGATGCTGGCATGGTAGCGGTGGGAATCCTAGTCGCGCCTGGCGGCAGCGATGATCCGCCGCGCGCGCCGGTCCTCGCGCGCGTCGCTGATCGCCAGCACCGCGTGCAGCACGCCGATCCCCCACAGCACGAAGCCCGCATGGTGCAGGATGATCGTGATCCAGCAGACGATCGACAGGATGTAGAGGATCAGGTTGGCCAGCGCCTGGAACGGCTTGCCCGCGAGGAGCAGGGCCAGCGGCGAGCAGAAGAAGGCGAGAAGGTAGAGCATGGTCAATCATATGGGTGCGATTGCGGCGATGTGAAGCCCCGTTTTGCGGGCACAAGCTCAGCCGTGTTCGTCTCGATAGCGGATCAATTTCTTTTCCAGAATCCGCTGCTGCTCCGACTTGATCTCGGTCTTCTCGAATATCCACCCGCGCGGCCAGATCAATCCCGTCTTGACGGCTCTGGCTTCCAATTCCGGCCAATTGTCGACGTGGCGCAGGGCCCAGATCCGCCATTTCGGAACGGACACCGACCACCAGATCCAGGGGAGACCGATGGGCGAAAGAACCATGCCGGCCACGACGGCGAGCACCGTGCCCGGCATACCCAGATGAAATTCGCCGCTCTGCGCGATGATCGCCCCGCCGCCAAGAATGATCGTTCCCCCGGCTGCGATGAGAAGAACGACGGGCAGGTTGACCTGCAATTGGCCTCGCCACAGGCAACTGCCGACGCTGACGCGTTCGTGCGCCGGCACGATGCCGAGTTCTTTCTCTTCGTCCCGCCGCTCTGTCATGGGATCAAAGCGCGGCGCGGATCTTCGCGGCGATAGGCTCGAGCACGTCCGCGCCCACCATCGCGCGGCCGTGGAGCTTGAGGTCGAGGCCCTCGCGCCGCGGCAGGATGTGGAAATGGACGTGCGGGATCGACTGCCCCGCCGCCGCGCCGTTGAGCTGGACCAGCATCACGCCGGGTGTGGCCATGGCCTTCTTCACCGCGCGGGCGACCTTCTGCACGGTCACGATCAGCGCCTGCGCACCCTCGGGCGACAGGTCGAGGATGCCCTCCGCCGGCTCCTTGGTGATGACCAGCGTGTGGCCCTCGACGGACGGCATGATGTCCATCAAGGCCAGCGTCTTGTCGTCCTCATAGACCGCCACCTTGGGCAGCTCGCCGCGCAGGACCTTCGCGAAGATGTTGTTGGGATCGTAGGACATGTTAAGCTCCGCTGGATTTCAATTGTCTTTGCCGATTGCCGCTGGTTCTTGGTAGGCATTGGAGCGATCGATGAAGATACCGGTGTTCGTGTCTTGCCCGACGACGTTGCGGTCCGATCAGCAGAAGATGCGGCTGCATATCACGAGGATATTGGATCGCTTGGGACTCGAGCCTCGGGCGCTTGGCAGGAGTGACTATCCTTCCGAATTTCCTTTGCGCGAAGTTCTTGTCATCGCGAAGAAGTGCTCCGGAGCAGTGGTCCTGGGATTTCATCAATCCGTCTGCACCGGCCTCGAGATACGGCCGGGAACCAAAAAAGCGAAGCTGATCCGCGGCAAGTCGTATTTCCCCACGGCGTGGAACAATCTCGAGGCTGGAGTGACGTTCGCGCTTGGCCTGCCGGTTCTCGTTTTCAGGGAGGAAGGGGTATCCGACGGCATCTTCGATCACGGCGTATCGGACGTTTTCGTTCATGCCATGCCGCCCGCGCGAATTTCCAAGGGCGCCAACGACGCGCTCTTCGAAGTTTTCCTCAAATGGCGTGATAAGGTCGGCTCGCACTACTATGGTCATCCACTCCATCCCAAACCCTAGCAGATTCCGTTGGGCTTGCGGAACGGCCCGTGCTTCGCAAGTTCTTCGATATCCCGCCGTGGCTTCACGTTCGTGTTCGAGGTAGTCCTCGACGGTGCGCTTGGAATCTGCGCGAAGATGTCATTGGGATCGCAGGACATGAGGCGATTGTAGGGGGCGCCGTTCCGATGCAGGATGATGCTCCAGGGGGCATCATGGCCGACAAGCCTTATCGCGATCTCGATACCGTCACCAGGGTGGCGCTCGCCCTTCTCGTCGTGCTCAGCCTGCTGGAATTGGCGAGGCTGGGTGGGCTTCTGATCCAGAACAACCTTCTGGTCTCGCTTCGCGATCATAGTTTCGCCGGCGACTACATGCAGTCCGCCAGGGCGAACGACGCGCGGCTGAAAGCGCTGGCTCCGTTGAGCGGCCTGGGTGTGCTGGCGATGCTCGTCGTCTTCCTGCGCTGGACCTACCGCGCCATGTCCAATGTGCATGCGCTCGGCGCCAACGGCGTCGACAGCCCGGGGTGGGCGGTAGGCAGCTTCTTCATTCCGTTCGTGAACCTGGTGGCGCCCTATACCGCGATGTCCCAGATTTGGCGGGCCAGCATCTCGGCGGGAGATTGGGAGGCCGAGAACGCGCCGATCGTCGGCATCTGGTGGGCGTTGTGGCTGATCGCCGGGCTCGGGGGCTGGATCGTGATCCTGCTGGCCGGCGAGCATGGCATCGCCGGTTTGATTCTGCGCACGCGAGGCACGATGGCCGACACAACGCTCGATATCGCCCGCAACGTCGCGATGATGGTCATGGTCGCGCGCGTGCGCGCCAATCAGGACGCGCAATCGCGCGTGGCGGACAATTTCGGCGGCGCGCCGGTCACGCCTTTCTGAACGGTCCGTGCTCGGCGAGCTCTTCGATATGCGCCGCGACGGCTTCGCGTTCGCGCTCCAGGTAGTCGTCGACGGCGCGGCGCAGGCCGGGATGGGCGATGTAGTGGGCGCTGTAGGTCGGCACTGGAAGATAGCCGCGCAGCAGCTTGTGGGCGCCCTGGGCGCCGGCTTCGACCTTGGCGAGGCCGTGCGCAATCGCGAACTCGATGGCCTGGTAATAGCAGGTCTCGAAATGCAGGAACGGCACGAACTCGACGCAGCCCCAGTTGCGGCCGAAGATCGTGCCGCCGCCGAAGAAGTTGAGCGCGCCCGCGATGGTCCGTCCGCCGCGCCGCGCCATCACGAGCAGGATTTGCTCGCCCATGCCGGCGCCGACACGGCTGAAGAAATCGCGCGTGAGATAGGGATGGCCCCATTTGCGTCCGCCCGTGTCCATGTAGAATTCGAAGAACGTGTCCCAATGCGCCTCGGTGATGTCGCGGCCCGTCAGCCAGTCGAATTCGACGCCGGCCTCGCGCACCGCCTCGCGCTCCTTGCGCAGGTTCTTGCGCTTCGACGAAGAAAGCTCGGCGAGGAACTGGTCGAAGCCCGCATAGCCGCGGTTCTCCCAATGGAATTGCTGGTCGGTGCGCAGCAGGTAGCCCGCCTCGCCCGCCGCGCGCCATTCCTCTTTGGTGAGAAACGTCACGTGCAGCGACGAGGCCTTCATCTCCTTCACCGCCGAGCGCCCGGCCGCGAGCAGCGCCGCGCGCGCGTCATCGGTTTTCGTCAGGAACCGCCGCCCGGTCGCGGGCGTGAATGGCACGCTCGCCTGGAGCTTTGGGTAATAGTCGCCGCCCGCGCGCTCCAGCGCATCGGCCCAGGCATGATCGAAGACGTATTCGCCCTGGGAGTGGTTCTTGAGATAGAGCGGCAGGATGCCTTCCACCGCGCCGTCGCGTTCGACGACGAGATGCAGCGGCCGCCAGCCGGCGCGCGCGGTCGCCGATCCCGACGCCTCGACCGCGTCGAAGAACTCGTAGCGCGTGAAGGGGTGCTCGGTACCGGCGCAGGCATTCCACGCCGCGCGTCCGATGTCGAACGCCCGGCCCGCAAGACGCGCGGTGAAGTCCTGTGAGGTCACGCGATCTCGAACACCGCTTCCACTTCGCAGGCGACGCCGCGCGGCAGGGAGCCCGCGCCCACGGCCGCGCGCGCATGCTTGCCCGCGTCGCCGAACACCGCCATGAACAGGTCCGACGCGCCATTGGCGACCTCGGGATGCTGGGTGTAGTCGGCGACCGCGTTCACGAACACGCCGACCTTCACGCAGCGCCGCACGCGGTCGAGATCGCCGCCGCACGCGGCCTTGACCTGGGCGATGACGTTGATCGCGCAGAGCCTGGCCGCCGCCTTGGCGTCGTCGAGCGACACGTCGGCGCCAACTTTGCCGACATATTCCAGGCCTTTCGGCCCCATCGTCACCTGGCCGGAGATATAGGCGAGGTTGCCGCTTACAACGTAGGGAACGTAGCTCGCCACCGGCGCGGGCGGTACAGGCAGCTCGATCCCCAATTCCTTCAGACGCGCGTCGATCTTTCCGGCCATGCGTGATCCTTTTTTTGCGGATGCGTGAACCTACCGCGCCGCGATCCGGCAGGCTATAGAGATGAATGCCTTTGTAGATCTGCGCGGAAGGCGGGGCTAATGGAAGCCACCCAGTTTCAGCAAAGCCTGCCGGACGAATTGCAGCCCGATGGAACAATGGAAGTTCCGCTTTCTGATGGCGCGACCGTGAGCCTGCCCGTGTGCCACCCCGTCTTTTCCACATGGCGCGGTGAACCCGTAAGCTTCAACTACGGGGGAAAAGCTATGTTGACCTACGAAGACGAGCGCCCCGAACCATGCTTTGCCGAACTGGTGATATTGCGCCTACTTCAGAAACGCGGCTGGGATGGCGTTTGGGTCGAAGCATTTGGGGGGCCGAACTATCTTCGCGACATGCCGAGTGACTGGGCGCTTAGATCGAAACACGTAGCAATCCCTGCGGAAAAAGAGGAGCTCTTACGGAAAATCTGGAAAGCAGCGAAAACCTGCTTTGATGTCTTCGCTTGGCAAGGTGACCAGGTACTTTTTTGTGAGGCGAAGCTGTCGCGAAAGGACAAATTGACGGCTCCTCAACATCGTTTCATCGAAGCCGCGTTGGCCTGTGGCGTCCCGTTGCATTCTCTCCTCGTTGCCGAGTGGACTTCTGTTTAAATGATGAAACAATCGCGGTGCCTATGACAAAAGTCCTCGATGCCGATGATACGTGCCCGCTACGCGACGGCTTTTCCTGGCCCGCGGAATGGGCGCCGCACGCCCGCACCTGGATGTGCTGGCCGTGCCGCGTCGAGGCGTGGGGCGGACCGGACCCGCTGCTGCGCGCCAAGCAGGCCTATGCCCGCGTCGCGCGCGCGATCTCGACTTTCGAGCCGGTGACGATGGCCGTGCGCCCGCACGATGCCGCCGAGGCCAAGCTCGCCTGCGCCGGCAAGGTCGGTCTCTTCGAGGTGCCGCTCGACGATTCCTGGGCGCGCGACATGGGCCCGACCTTCCTGCGCGGGCCGGCCGGCAGCCGCGCCGCCGTGCAGTGGCGCTTCAATGCCTGGGGCAACAAATACCATCCCTATGCGCAGGACGCGCAGCTCGCGACCCGCATCGGCCGCGCCTCGGATGCGCGGGTCTACGACGCACCGCTGTTCTGCGAGGGTGGGGCGATCCACGGCGACGGCGAGGGCACGCTCATCACGACCGAGCAATGCCTGCTCAACGTCAACCGCAATCCGGACCTGACGCAGCAAGACGTGGAAGAGCGCCTGGCGCTGTTCACGGGCACACGGCGCGTGCTGTGGCTGGGCGAGGGATTCTCGGACGACGAGACCGACGGCCATGTCGACAACATCGCCTGTTTCGCCGCCCCCGGACGGGTGATCGTGGGACGGCCGTCGTCGAAGGCGCATCCCGATTTCGAGCCGGTGAACGAAGCCGTGCGCCGCCTGCGCGCGGCGCGCGACGCGCAGGGCCGTCCGATCGAGATCGTCGACCTTCCACAGCCGCGCAACATGCGCACCGACGCACGCGGCCGGCTGCTGCAGGCGAGCTATGTGAACTTCTACCTGCCGACCGGCGGCATCGTGATGCCTGCCTTCGACGATCCCAACGACGAGCAGGCGCGCGAGATCCTGGCAGGCTGTTTCCCCGGCCGCGACATCCTGCAGATCGATGCCCTCGACATCGTCGAAGGCGGCGGCGGCATCCACTGCATCACCCAACAGGAGCCGGCGGCGCCATGAACTCAACTTGTCATCCCCGGCGAGCGCGAACCAAAGGTTCGCGCGAGGGAAGGGGACCCAGGCCGGGCCGACGCTCCGTGCCTACAATTCACGCGCATCAACGGTCAAGAATTGCGCTAAACCATCCACCTGGGTCCCCTTCCCCTCGCGCTGCTTCGCAGCGCTCGGCCGGGGATGACAAGTTGGATTGTTGAGAGAACATCGCGATGAGAACCATAACCCTCGCCGCCACGCAGTTCGCCTGTTCCTGGGACACGCGCGCCAATGTCGGGAAGGCGAAGGCGCTGGTGCGCGAGGCGGCGGGGAAGGGCGCGAACGCCGTGCTCATCCAGGAGCTGTTCGAGACGCCGTATTTCTGCCAGGACCAGATCGTCGATCATTTCAAGCTCGCGGCGCCCGCGGAGGGCAACCCGCTGCTCGCCGAGATGTCGGAGCTGGCGAAAGAGCTCGGCGTCGTCCTTCCCGTCAGCTTCTTCGAGCGCGCGGGGCGGGCGCATTTCAATTCTCTGGCGATGATCGACGCGGACGGGCGCGTGCTCGGCATCTATCGCAAGTCGCACATCCCCGACGGGCCCGGCTATCAGGAGAAGTATTACTTCACGCCCGGCGACACGGGCTTCAAGGTCTGGCACACGAAGTTCGGCGCGATGGGCGCGGGCATCTGCTGGGACCAGTGGTTTCCCGAAGGCGCGCGCGCGATGGCGCTGATGGGCGCGGAAGTCTTGTTCTATCCCACGGCGATCGGCAGCGAGCCGCCGCCCGCGCCGCCGGTCGACAGCCGCGACCACTGGCGCCGCACGATGCAGGGCCACGCCGCGGCCAACATGGTGCCGCTGGTCGCGAGCAACCGCATCGGCGTCGAAAAGGGGCAGGCGGGCGAGATGACGTTCTACGGCTCGTCCTTCATCGCAGATCCCACGGGCGGCATCGTCGCGGAGCTCGGCCGCGCGGACGAGGGCGTCGCGATCGCGACCTTCGATCTCGACGAGATCGCGCAGGCGCGCATCTCCTGGGGCCTGTTCCGCGACCGGCGGCCGGAGCTCTACCGTGCGATCGGAAGCCACGACGGGCGGTAAGGTAGTTACCCTCCGCGTCATCCTGAGGTGCGAGCGTAGCGAGCCTCGAAGGATGACGGCGCCGGCGTGCGTGCTTCGAGGCGCCGCTTCGCGGCGCACCTCAGCATGACGAGAGCTGAGCGCTGTATTGCCCAAGGCGTCGGCGAAGAGCGCTACGCCTTCTTCCCGATCAGCCCGAAGATCATCATCACCACGGCGATGCCGCCGACGCCGCCGGAGACCATGCCGACGGTCTGCATCAGGCTCTGCGGATCGTTGGATCTGGGCGCCATGCCCATCATGTAAAGAAAGAACCCCGCGGCGAGCACGACAAGCACGCCGCCTACGATCACCAGACGCCAGTTTTTCTGCCGCATAGCCCCACCCGCGATTTAGTCCGCGGCCAGGCTAGCAAATCTTCAAAAGGCGGTCACGGGTGCGTCGATCTCCACGGTCTGGCCCTTGCGTTTCAGCGTCAGATGCCTGCGGGCGCCGGGCGTGCCGTGCAGGGCGTCCAGCACCTCGCCGCGCGTCATCGCGGATGTGGAGCGCCCGTCGATGGCGAGGATCTCGTCGCCCGGCTGGGCGCCCGGCACCGTCTCCACGCCGTTCTTCTTCGCGATGCCGGCGATGCCGGTGTGCCCGCCAAGATGCACGAGGGTGAGGCCGACCTGGTCGAGGTCGTGCGTGTCGAGCGGCGCCTCCTGCAGCCAGTAGCTCATGCGGTTCCTGTAGTCGAAGGTGACGCGGAAGCTCTTCATCGTGTTGCCCGCGATCGCGCCGGAGACCTCTTCGCCGGCCTTGGCGGAATACCAATCCCAGAATTTGCCCTCGACCATGCCGCCGAGAAGTCCCTCCGGCGTGGGCCCGATGACACCGAGTTCGCTCAGATGCAGCGTGCCGAGCGCGGCATCCGGAACCTTCACCACGGGCGCGCGGGTCTCGAAATCTCCGGACATGGTGAGATTGCTCTCGCCGACGCCGCCCTCGGCGTGCAGCCACTGCGGATGCGCCTTGATCCAGTCCGCCACGACGGAAGCGCGGAACAGGCCGTAGCTGCCGCCGTCGTCGATCACGGCGGGATAGGTCTTGCCTGCGAAGCTCACGTCAAGCGTCGCGAAACCGGTTATCGGATTGACGCGGATCGGCACCGCGACGCCTTCGGGGTTCAACGTGCCGGGCGCCGCGAGCGTGAGCGTCCTTGCGCCGTAGTCGAACACGGTCTCGAAACTGGCGAGCAGTCCGGGCGGCAGGACGGCTTCGACGTTCATCGGCGCCGCCATCAGCGCCGAGCTGCCCCCCGGGCCCTTCGCGGCCTCCACCGCCGTCTGGCCCTTGCCGAACGGGTTGAGCCGGAGCGTGAAGGCGTTCGCCATGTCCTCGGGCTGGACCACACGCGGGTCGGCCGCGATCTCCATCGCCCCGATCCGCACGCGCAGCGCTCTGCCGTCGCCGATGCCGAGTTCGCGATAAAGCGCGTTGGTGAGGACGAAGGAACCGCTGCCCTGGTTCACGAAGGCACGCGCCTTGCGCAGGCTTCCGTCGGGCGCGACGAACGCCAGATCGACGAACATGCGGTTGTTGTCGAAGACGAACGGCACGGTCGCGGACGCGTCGCCGCTCGCGGTATAAGCGCCGCGCTCGTCGGGGATCGGCGGCGCCTCGATGCAGCCCGCGAGCATCAGGCAAAGCGGTAGCGTCCGCGCGAACGCGTTTTTCAGGTCCATCGTCGTCTCCTGGTTCAGCCGGCCTTGCGCAGGCCGTCGTCGCGGTTTTCCGGCTGGTATTCGAGGATGTCTCCCGGCTGGCAATCCAGCGCGCGGCAGATCGCTTCCAGGGTCGAGAAGCGGATGCCGCGGACCTTGCCGGATTTCAGCAGGGAGAGATTGGATTCGGTGATGCCGATGGCGCGCGCCAGCACGTTGGAGCGCATGCGGCGCCGGGCCATCATCACGTCGAGGGTGAGAACGATCGCCATCAGATGATCTCCGCGCTGTCCTGCTCGATCTCGCGGCCGAACTCCATCACCTGCGCGATCGCGAACACGATGACGCCCAGGATGAGCGCGTCGACCAGCTCGCCGCGGAACCAGGCCTTGTCGGTGCCGCCGGCGAGCCGGAACAGCATGTTCGCAGCGAACTTCGCGAACGGATAGACGACGAGCCACACGCCGATGCGCTTGAGATGCGCCGCGTTCTCGCGCGCGAACACGATGCCCTTTGCATAGAGCCTGAACAGGCCGCGCAGATGCCAGCAGATGAAGATGACCGGCGTCATCGCGATCATCACGTCCACGAAGCCCGCGAGATGGGTGATGAAGGGCTGCGACGAATACAGCACCGTTCCCGCAATGGGCCGCGGGACGCCCGGCACGGATATGAACGCGCCCTCGGCGCCCATGCGGATGTGGTTGCTGTAGATGAAACTGAAGACGAAAGCGCCGACCAGCCACACGGCCGAGAATGCCATCGCCAGGGTGAAGAGGATCGCAAGCCCCCGGCTCAGCCGCCGCAGCGCGATCTGCGCGCTCGTCGGCGGCCGCGGCTCGACCTGGTCTAACGCGATGACATTGGACATCGGCGTCTCCTTCCCGCCATTCTGTAATCCTAAAAATCTTTCTGTCAAACAGAAATATTTCGAGTCAAACGCCGCGCCGGCCGGGTGATTGCGGGCTGTGGCGCCGTGCGCGCAGGCTGCGGCCCTTGCCGACGGCCTCGCCGCCGAACTTGGCGCGCACCTTGTCCATCGCATGCTCGGCCTTGGCCTGCTTGGCGCGCGAGCGGTCGATGAGGTCGTCGGGATCGCATTCGCCGGCAGCGCAGATGTTGTGCAGGCCCGCGCCGAGCAGGCGGAAGGACGTGCCGTCGGTCTCGCGCTTCAGCATCTCGCGCGCGATGCGGAAGACGCGGTCGGCGAGCTGCGTCGGCGCGTCGAGCGAAAGGCTGCGCGTGCGGATCTTGAAGTTCGCGGTCTTGAGCTTGAGCGTGACCGTGCGTCCGCCGAGCTCCATCGCCTTGGCGCGCGCCGAAACACGCTCGCATTGCCGCCACAGGATCGCCTCGAGCTCCTCGAAGCGCGCGATGTCGCGGTCGAAGGTCGTCTCGGACGAGATGCTCTTCATCTCGCCCGACGGATCGACCGCGCGCGTATCGTCTGCCATGGCGAGGCGGTGCAGCCACAGCCCCGTGCTGCCGTAGCGCCGCGCGAGATCGCGCGCGTCCGCGTCCTGAATCTGGCCGATGCGCGTGATGCCGTCCCTGGCGAGGCGTGCCTGCAGCGCCGCGCCCGCGCCGCGGATCATGCCGACCGGCTTGTCGCGCAGGAACGCGACTGCTTCGGTGTGGCCTATGACCGCGAAGCCACGCGGCTTGTCGAGCTCCGAGGCGAGCTTGGCGAGGAACTTGTTGCAGGACAGGCCGATGGAGACGGTGATGCCGACCTCGTTCTCGATGCGCGCGGCGAGCGCGGCCATCGTCTTTGCCGGGCTCATGCCGTGCAGACGCTCGGTGCCGGAAAGGTCGAGATAAGCCTCGTCAAGCGACAGCGGCTCGACCAGAGGCGTCAGCTCGCGCATGAGCGCGCGCACGCGCTTTCCCTCGGCCGCGTATTTCGCCATGTTCGGCTTGATGACGACCGCGTGCGGGCAGAGCGTGCGCGCCTTGAACATCGGCATCGCCGAGCGCACGCCGTCGATGCGCGCGATGTAGCAGCAGGTCGACACCACGCCGCGCTTGCCGCCGCCGACGATCACCGCCTTGTCGGCCAAGCTCGGGTCGTCACGCTTCTCGATCGCCGCATAGAACGCGTCGCAATCCAGATGCGCGATGGAGAGCGCATGCAGCTCCGCATGCGCCAGGATGCGATGGCTACGGCACTTTTTGCATTGCGCGGCGCCAGTTGCGGCATCGGTGAGGCAATCGCGGCAGAAAGCTCCCACTGTCATCCCCGGCGAGCGTCTGCGCCAACGGCGCAGGCGCGAGGGAAGGGGACCCAGGTGGCGCAATCGTTCCAGTGTAGAAAGGAAAGTCTCTGAGCAAATATCTGCGACACCAGATGGTCTGCGCTACCTGGGTCCCCTTCCCCTCGCGGCGCTATCGCGCCGCTCGGCCGGGGATGACAAGTCGTGTGTCGGGCGCTCATCCCGGCCACAGCCACGCCGCGCCGCGGACGCCGCTGGAGTCGCCGTGGCGGTTCTGGACGATCGGCGTCGGGCCTTGGGGGGAGAAAGCGTGAGCCTCCACGCGTGCGGGAAGCTCGCGGTAGAGGATATCCATCTTCGACAATCCGCCGCCGATCACGATGGCGTCGGGGTCGAGGATGTTGACCACGCTCGCGATGGCGCGGGCGAAGCGGTCGAGATAGAGGTCGAGGAACGCCTTCGCCTCCGCGTCGCCGCGTTCGGCTTCGAGCGCGATCTCGGTCGCCACGAGGTCGCGGCCCGTGCGCTGCTTGAATTGCGCGGCAAGCGCGGGGCCGCTGCACCAGGCTTCGATGCATCCGCTGCGGCCGCAATAGCAGGCCGGCGGCGCCGTCACCTCGTCGCCGCGCGGGGCGGGCAGGGGATTGTGTCCCCATTCGCCGGCGATGGCATGCGCTCCGACCAGCACGCGCCCGCCGACGCAGATGCCGCCGCCCACGCCGGTCCCGGCGATGATGCCGAAGACGATCTCGCGGCCCGCCGCGGCACCGTCAGTCGCTTCCGAGAGCGCGAAGCAATTCGCGTCGTTGGCGACGCGCACCTCGCGCTCCAACGCCGTGCCCAGATCCTTGTCGAGCGGATGGCCGATGAGGCGCGTCGCGTTGGCGTTCTTCACCAGGCCCGTGGCGGGACTGACCGTCCCGGGGATGGCGACGCCGACAGTCCCCCGCTCGCCGAGGTCGCTTTCGACGCCGAGCACGAGATCGCGCATCGTGCGGATCACCTCGCCATAGTCGTCCCTGGGCGTCGCCACGCGGCGGCGGGCGAGCTCCTCGCCATGCGCGTCCAGGGCGATGATCTCCGTCTTCGTCCCGCCGAGGTCGATCCCGATGCGCATCAGTATCCGGCCTTGTCCAGTTGCTCCCCGATGAACGCGCCCGCCGCGCGCCAATCTTCGGCATAGAGATGGGCTTGCGCGCAAGGCGCAAGCAGCGGCTTCAACCGCTCGTCGCCGATCAGGTGGATGCGGATGACGTCGGGTGCGGCCTCGGCGCTGGAGACGAGATGCTGCGGAATGTCGTCGATGAAGAAGGTGGGCGCCGAGGTGCGGCCGGCGAGCGCTTTCACCGCCGGACCTTTCGGACCGCTGTTCGCGACGAGGGGGAAGTCGAGGCCCAGGGCTGCGAGGTTGCGCTTGCGCGCGACCGCCTGATTCGGGGTGATGTTGGTCAGCACGACGATCCTGGCCCGGGCAATCAAACCGTTGAGCACATCCCAGGCGGCTTCAACGGGCTCCAGCCAGTCGAGGTCGGCACGGAATTCGTCCAGCAGGGCCGTGACCTCGACGTCGAGAATCGCCGTTTGGTCGTCCAGCCGCCTGACGTTGCCGTGGAGGCGGTAGCTGGTCAGGTCCAGGAACAGATCCCGGCGCCGCAGGAACCGGTCGAAGCCGTCGACGAAGCGCAGCAGCACCTCGTCGGCATCGACGATGATGAGCGGCTGGCCCGGCCACACCCGCGCCAGGCCGGCGCCCAAGCTGAAAGCCTCGCTCATATGTCGCCCGAGAGTGTGTGCCGGGCCATGTGTACAGCGCGCACATCGATTTCGGCGCCGTCGCAGAAACCGATCAGAAGCTCTTCATCCGACAAGAGAAAATCCAATACCGACACCAGGAAATCCCGCTCGTCGGCCCGCTCGCGCAGGGAGTCGCGCGAGGCCCCGGTCAGGTCCACGAAGCGGTCCATGGCAGGCTCCGAACCGGCCAGAAAGGCCAGCGCCTCGAGCGCCAGCGTCGCTGCCCGGTCGGCCGTCATGGGGCCTCGCGTCATCCGGTCTTTCACCTATGTGCACCCCCGCTCCAAAGACTTTGGCAGAGCGTAACGCTTCCTTAGGCCGGGATTAACCGTCACTGCCTCAAAATGCAGAGAAATCGCACCCCCTGATGCCGCCAACGTCAAGGGAGCGTTAAGACATAACCTCTAATACTTGGTGCCACAGGACCGGGCAAAACACACACCCGGCCGGAATCAGGCGGGCGCGTTGGAGAATCGATCGATGGATGCGAAGACGAAGACCGTTCTGATCGTGGAGGACAATGAGCTCAACATGAAGCTCTTCCACGACCTTCTGGATGCACACGGCTACAACATCCTGCAGACCAAGGACGGCATGGAGGCGCTCGACATCGCGCGCGAGCACCGCCCCGACCTGATCCTGATGGACATCCAGCTTCCGGAAGTTTCGGGACTGGAGGTCACCAAATGGCTCAAGGAAGATGATTCGCTGAAATCGATCCCCGTGGTCGCCGTCACGGCCTTCGCCATGAAGGGCGACGAAGAGGTGATCCGCCAGGGCGGCTGCGAGGCCTACATCTCCAAGCCGATCTCCGTCACCAGTTTCCTCGACACCGTGCGCCGCTTCATCGGCTAGCGCCACAACGGCAGGCAGGTCATGACCGCCCGGGTCCTCGTCGTCGATGACATCCTCTCGAACGTCAAGCTGCTCGAAGCCAAGCTGAGCGCCGAGTATTTCGAGGTCGCCAGCGCCTTCAACGGCGCCGACGCGCTTGCCCGCATGGACGAGCACATCCCCGACATCGTGTTGCTCGACGTGATGATGCCGGGCATGGACGGGTTCGAGGTCTGCCGCCGCATCAAGGCCAATCCCAAGACCGCCCACGTCCCCGTTGTGATGGTCACCGCGCTCGACCAGCCGAGCGACCGCGTCGCCGGCCTCGACGCCGGCGCCGACGATTTCCTCACCAAGCCGGTGGACGACGCAGCCCTGTTCGCGCGCGTGAGGAGCCTCGTGCGCCTCAAGATGATGACCGACGAGCTGCGCATGCGCGAGACGACGGGCCAGAGCATGGGCCTGCTGGACCCGACCGACCAGCTCCAGGACGCCAATCCGGCGGGCCGGATCCTGATCATCGAGGACCGTCCGGAATCCGTCGCCTGGTTCGCGGGCGCGCTTCAGCCCAACCACGAGCTTTCCTCCGTCGACACGTTCGAAGAGGCGCTGGTGCGCGTGCGCGGCGGCGATTACGACCTGATCATCGTCAGCCTTGGCATGCGCGGCTTCGACGGGCTGAGGCTCTGCTCGCAATTGCGCTCGATCCCCGAGGCGCGCAACGTGCCGATCCTGGTGGTGGTGAGCGACGGTGACCGCCGCAAGCTGACCCAGGCGCTCGAGATGGGTGTCAACGACTATCTGACGCGGCCCGTCGACCGCAACGAGCTCGTCGCGCGCGTGCGCACGCAACTGCGTAAGAAACGCTATGCCGACCGCCTGCGCCGCAACGTGCAGCTCTCCCTGGAGATGGCGATCACCGACCAGCTCACCGGCCTGCACAATCGCCGCTACATGGCGAGCCACCTCGACAACCTGATGGCGCATGCGGCCAGTACCGGAAAGCCGCTCGCCTTCGTCATCATGGACATCGACTACTTCAAGTCGGTCAACGACACGCACGGCCACGACATCGGCGACGAGGTGCTGCGCGAGTTCGCCAAGCGCATCGGCGCCAATGTCCGCGGCATCGACCTGGCCTGCCGCTATGGCGGCGAGGAGTTCGTCGTGGTGATGCCCGAGACCGATGCCGGCTTCGCCTATGCGGTCGCCGAGCGCCTGCGCAAGAGCATCGAGACCACGCCTTTCGACATCTCCCGCCAGCCGGGCAAGATCAGCCTGACCATCTCCATCGGCATCGCGGCGTCGGAAGGTGCCGACGATACGTCCGAGGCGCTGCTGCGCCGCGCCGACCAGGCCCTCTACAGCGCCAAGCGCAACGGCCGCAACCGCGTCGTGGCCGACGCGGCGTAGCATGCCGCGCGCGGCCACTCTCTACACAGGTTCCGCGCTCGGCGCGGGCGTGCTGTTCGCCGTCTTCGAGATCTTCTATTTCCGCTCCGGTCATTTCCCCTATGACGGGCTGAACTACGTCGTCGGCTGGGATTTCGTGAACAGCTGGATGGGCGGCCGCGCCGCGCTGCATGGCGGCCTGCAGACCTATTTCGAGGTCCACCGCTACAACGCGCAGATCCACCGTCTCTTCGCCGCGAACGTTCCCTTCCACAACTGGTCCTATCCGCCGCATATCCTGCTGCTGCTCTGGCCGTTCGGGCTGTTTCCCTATCTCGTGAGCTACGTGCTCTGGCTCGTGGTCGGGCTCGGTGTCTATCTGTGGGCGGCGAGCGGGGGCAAGCTGGACCGCGAGCTTCTCCTGTTCCTCGCCCTGTCGCCGCTGGCGATGGTGCTCGTGCTCACCGGGCAGAACGGCTTCTTCACCGGCGCGCTGCTGCTGGGCGTGCTCGCGCAATGGGACAGGCGGCCGTGGCTCGCGGGCATCATGCTGGGCGTGCTGAGCGTCAAGCCGCAGCTCGTGCTGCTGATGCCGCTGGTGCTGATGATGACCGGGCGCTGGCGCTGCCTTGCCGCCGCCGCTGCCACGACGGCCGCGATGGTGGTGCTGACCACGGTTCTCTATGGGTCCGCGATCTGGCACGACTATCTCGCCCTGGCGGTGCCGTTCCAGAACGTCGTGATGACCAAGGGCACGGGCCTGATGCTGGGCATGATGCCGACCGCCTTCATCAACGCACGTCTGATGGGCGCGCCGTCCGCCGTGGCCTGGGCGCTGCAGGTGCTGACCTCCATGATCGCGCTCGCGGCCGTGGTGTGGACGTTCCGCAAGAAGCGCGATGCCATGCTCTCCAGCGCGATGCTGCTCGCGGCCTCGCTCCTGGTGACGCCCTACAGCTTCAACTACGACATGGCGGCGTTGATCGCGGTCCTGGCGCAGATGCGGTTCAGATCCGACGGCGCGCGCATCGACACGGCGCTGATCCTGATCGTATGGATGCTTCCCGTGGTGATGATGCTGGGCTTCTTCGTGCAGCTCGCGGGCTCGACGCTCGTGCTGCTTGCGCTCATGAACAGGCTGTTCGAGCGGCTGAGGCAGGAAGACGCGGCGCCTGCATACGCGATCAAACTGTCATCCCCGGCGAGCATCGACGCGTGAGCGTCGATGCCTCAGCTCGCGGGCGTATTGCACGGTGGGTCCGGCCTCGATTTTTTTGACTCTGGACCCTAGATGCCTCGCCGTTCCCCGACGACCGTCCAGGTATCCGCGCCGTCGAACTTCAGGATGCGCAGATCGGTCAGCAGTTCGGGCGGCATCAGACGCACATTCACGCCCATGCGATCCAGCGATTTGCGCACCGGCGCCCAGTGGGTGAAGTTGCCGCATATCTTGCAGCGGTGAAATTCGATCTCGCGGTCGCCCCACACGTATGTGTCGGTCGCGCCGCTGACCCGCACATCCCGAGGCGAGTAGTACGCCATCACCGCGCCCGTCCGCCGGCAGATGGAGCAGTTGCACTCCTTGACCTCGACCTCCTGCGGCGACTTGGGAACCTCCAACCGCACGGCACCGCAATGGCATGTTGCCTCGACCATCTTTGGCTCCTCTCGCGCTGTGAATGGAAGCACTCTAAGAGGAAAACCCAATAAAATCATTGCCGGCTGAATCGGTGGCTGTCTCGCCGTCTCGTTTGATCCGGAGCGGAGACGGTGCGGCGCAATCTGTTTTGGCTGAGCGATGAACAATGGCGGCAGATCGAGCCACGTTTGCCCCTGGGTCCCCTTCCCCTCGCATTGCTGTCGCAATGCTCGGCCGGGGATGACAGTTGGGCTTGGAAAGGTGCTATCCTGCATCCATGCAGATCGACGTCGTCTCCGATACCGTTTGTCCCTGGTGCTTCATCGGCAAGCGCCGCCTCGCGCGCGCGCTCGAGATGCGGCCGGAGGTCGAGTTCGACGTCCATTGGCGGCCGTACATGCTCGATCCGAACGTGCCGCGCGGCGGGTTGGACCGGCGCGCCTATATGAAGGCCAAGTTCGGCGACGGCCCAAACGTCCAGGCGATGAGCGAGGCGTTGCGCGGCACGGGCCTGGGGGAGGGAATCGCGTTCGCCTTCGACCAGATCGAGCGGCGGCCCAATACGCTGGATTCCCACCGCCTGATCCGCTGGGCCGGTACCGCCGGACTGCAGGACGCCGCGGTCGAAAGGCTCTTCGCCGCGTATTTCCTTGAAGGCCGCGACATCGGCGACGCCGCGGTGCTTGAATATCTTGCCGCGGACATCGGCATGGAATCCGTGCAGGTCGCCGAGCTTCTCGCCGACGACACGGACCTCGCCCAGGTCGAGCGCGAGGCCAAGATCGCGGGCGAGATGGGGATCACGGGCGTGCCGACCTTCATCTTCGCCAACCGTTTCGTGCTCTCCGGCGCGCGCGAGCCCGAGGTGCTCGTGCGCGTGATCGACAAGGCGCTGGAGGAAGCGGCGGCCGGCGAGAACGAAGCCGTCAGCGGCTGATCGGCACGACCAGGCTGTTGGTTTCCGCGATGATCTTCACCCGTATGGTGCCGTAGTTCGGCAGCCGCGCGCGCTTGAGCGCCGCCACCGGAAGCAGGGCCTGCACCACGGCCTCGCGGCGCCCGGGCGGACGTGCGACGAACTCGACCTCCAGCGTGTTCGCTTCCGGGGCGGCAGGTTGGCGGACCCAGAGCCGGGGACGGTCCCAGCCGCCGCTCCTGACCGCGCCGCTCGCCGAGATCACGAGGTGACGGTTGACGATCGTCGCCTTGGCGTCGTCCACGCGGAAGATGGGGCGCACGTCGCCTGCCAAGGACGCCGTGGCCGCGAGCACTGCCGCGACGACAACAAAGGGAAAGAGAAGGCTGCGCATTGCCTGCATGACGCTGTCTGCTAACGTCGCGCCTCTAGCCAGAGATTGCGGCGCAAATTGGATGGGAGCTCGCATGGGTCCGTTGCAGGGAATTCGTATCGTGGAATTTGCCGGAATCGGGCCCGGTCCGTTCGCGGCCATGCTGTTCTCGGACATGGGCGCCGAAGTCGTGCGCGTCGACCGCAAGGGTGGGCGCGTGCCCCCCAAGACCGAGATCTATTCGCGCGGCCGGGGCACCGTGCAGCTCGATATGAAGAAGCCGCAAGCCGTGGAGGCCGCGCTGAAGCTGATCGAGCGCGCCGACGCGCTGATCGAGGGCTTCCGCCCGGGCGTGATGGAGCGGCTGGGCGTGGGACCGGAGGTGTGCCTGAAGCGCAATCCGAAGCTCGTCTATGGCCGCATGACGGGCTGGGGCCAGACCGGGCCGCTCGCCAACGCCGCGGGCCACGACATCAACTACATCTCGCTCACCGGTGCGCTGCATGCGATCGGGGGTGGGGACGGCAAGCCCGTGCCGCCGCTCAACCTCGTCGGCGATTTCGGCGGCGGCGCGCTGTACCTGGCGTTCGGCGTCGTCTGCGCGCTGCTGGAAGCGCAACGTTCCGGCAAGGGGCAGGTGGTCGACGCGGCGATGACCGACGGCGCGGCGTCGCTGATGTCGATGTTCTATGCGATGACGGCGATGGGCATCTGGAAGGACGCGCGCTCGTCGAACATGCTCGACGGCGGGGCGCATTTCTACGACACCTACGAGACCAAGGACGGAAAGTTCGTCTCCATCGGCTCGATCGAGCCGCAGTTCTATAAGGAGCTGATGGAGAAGACCGGCATCTCCGATCCCGCTTTTGCCGCGCAGATGGACCGCGACGCATGGCCCGCGCTCAAGGCAAAGCTCGCGGACGTGATCAAGACCAGGACGCGCGACGAATGGGACGCGGTCATGCAGGGCAGCGACGTCTGCTACGCGCCGGTGCTCTCCATCGCCGAGGCACCGAAGCATCCGCACAACGCCGCCCGCAAGACCTTCATCGAGATCGACGGCGTGGTGCAGCCGGCGCCCGCGCCGCGCTTCAGCCGCACCGTCGCCGAAGTCCAGGGCCCGCCGCGCGCGCCCGACAATGCGGGGACGCTGGCGGCATGGGGATTCTCAAGCGCCGAGGTCGACGCGCTTGCGGCCGCCGGCGCGATCTGACGATGAGCCGTCTTCCCGGCACCGAGGATCGCCGGCGCATCTATCTCATGCGTCACGGCCACGTCGATTATTTCTCCCGCCAAGTCGTCGAGAGCGGAACGCTGAGCGAGGTGACGCTCACGGTGCGCGGCGCCAGCGAAGCGGCCGCGGCGGGCAGGGCATTCGCGCATGTGCGCTTCGACCGTGCAATCTGCTCCGGCCTGCCGCGCACGCGGGAGACGGCGCAAGCCGTGCTCGCGCATGTGCCGGAAGCGCCCGCGCTGGAGGTCGATCCCGATCTCGTCGAGATCCATGGCGGCAAGCCGATGCCGGCAAAAACTCGCGCAGAGCTCATCCGCACGATGAACTCCTATTTCGAGCGCGCGCACGAGCCGGGCGCGACCAATCTCGAAGGCGGCGAAGTGTTCGCCGACGCGCAGGCGCGCGCCGTGGCCGCCATCGAACGTCTGCTGCATGCCGGCGACTGGCACACCGCGCTGGTCGTAGCCCATGAGGGCATCAACCGTCTGATCCTGAGCTGGGCCTGCGGTGCGGGGTTGCGGGCGATGAGCTCGTTCGAGCAGGACACGGGCTGCGTCAACGTCATCGACTTCGACCTCGGCGGCATCGGCAATCTGCGCCGCGCCCTGATCAAAGCCGTGAACCTCACGCCCTACAACTACCTCAAGCACGGCATGAACCTGACCAGCCTCGAGGCCATCATGCAGCGCGACGTCAAGGACCTGCCGGTGTAGCTGCGCCCGGCGCGCGACGGGTTTGTTCGCGCAGGGTGCGGTCTAGTTCTTGTCCCTGACGCGCAGGAACCCGGAAAAAGTGGGACTGTCGACGGAGCCGGTCACGGAGCCCCTCGCGTTCACGCCCGCCGGCGTGGTGTCGGTGAAACCGGGCACGTCGAACGTCACGACCTTTCCGTCCGCGCGCCTCTTGAAGCCATGGCTCACGCCGGACGTGTCGACGTAATAGCCATAGATCGAGCCTTTTCGGTCGACGCCGCGGACCGCGGCGTTGCCTTTGTTGTCCGGAAGGTCAAACGTCTCGATCGTTCCGCCGGCTTGCCGGATGAACCCATGCGCGACGTCCGATCCGTCGTACCAGACGCCGTATACGTTTCCAGAATCGTCGATGCACTCCGCGGTAGTGGCACTGTCCTGGACCGCGTCGAAGCTGGTGAACGCGCCGTCCGCGCTACGCACGAAACCGTGGCCGTTTTGGTGGCCATCGGAATAGCTTCCAGCCACGTCGCCGTCCGCGTTGATGCTCGCCGGAAAGGTCTCGAGCGCGCCGGGAGCGTCGAACTTCGTAAGTGTCCCGTCCGCGCTTCGAATGAACCCGTGCTGAGGAAACGAGTTCCAGCGACCGACGATCGTGCCGCTGTCGTTCATCGCCACGACCTGGGTATCTTTTGATTTCAAGCCGGTGATTTTGAATGTCTCAACCTTTCCCGCCGCGTCACGGACGAATCCCTCGAAATTGCCCGAGCGGTTGGTGTAGGTGCCGGCGATGGCCCCTTCATTGTTGAGGGCGGTCACACGCGTGTCCGTCTCGTTGATGACCCTGAAGGTCTTTAAGGAGCCTTTGGGCGTGCGAATGAAGACGCGTGTGACAACCATTTCGTCGGTGTAATCGCCCGCGACCACGTCGCGGTCGTTGATGGCAATGGAAGACGTCGCAATGGCGCCCGGCGGATCGATGATGATCGTGTTCTCCCCGGCGTGAGTCATGTCGAACGCCGCTCCGGCGAGCAGGGCCGTGGCGATCATCGTTGCGGCGCCGGGCACTTTCAAACCGTATCGGATCATGGGCAGGTCTCCTTCGAAGCCGCATCCGCGGATCAGATTTCCAGCTCGCACCACACCGGCACGTGGTCCGACGGCTTGTCGCCCGCGCGCATCTGCTTGTCGATGCCTGCGCCCTTGAGCCGGTCCGCCGCCTGCGGCGAGAGCATGATGTGGTCGATGCGGATGCCGTGATCCTTCTGCCAGGCGCCGGCCTGGTAATCCCAGAAGGAATACTGATGCGTCTCGGCGTGGCAGGCGCGGAACGCATCGGTGAAGCCGAGATATTCGAGCTTGCGCAGCGCCGCGCGCGATTCCGGCTGATAGAGGGCGTCGCCGAGCCAGGCTTTCGGGTTCCAGACGTCGTCGGGCGTGGGGATCACGTTGTAGTCGCCCATCAGCGCCACCGGTTCTTCGAGCGCGAGCAGGCTGCGTGCATGCGCGGCCAGACGCTCCAGCCAGGCGAGCTTGTAGGTGAACTTCCCGGTGCCGATCGGGTTGCCGTTGGGCGCGTAGATCGAGGCGATGCGCACGGTGCCCTTGGTCCCGGGCATGACCGCCTCGATGTAGCGGGCGTGGTCGTCGCCGTCACCGCCCTTGAGCCTCGGCGTCACGTCCTCGAGCGGACGGCGCGACAGGATCGCGACGCCGTTATAGGTCTTCTGTCCGTGTACGGCGCAATTGTAGCCGATCTCCTCGAACGCCTGGCGCGGGAAGGCGTCGTCGACGCATTTGATCTCCTGCAGCACGACGGCGTCGGGGACGGCGTCCTTGAGCCAGGCGAGCGCGGGCTCCAGCCGGACCTTGATCGAGTTCACGTTCCACGTGGCGAGCTTCATGGTCGTCTTATACGCCAGATTCGAGGCCGGCCCCAGACGTCCACGCAAAAAGCGCCGATGTGCTAGTGATAGTGGCTGAAGACCGCTTCCGGATGACCTCCATGCCCGCACAAGCCCAGCCGCTGATCGCCGTGCGCGACGTACGCGCGAGCAGCGCCTGGTACGTGAAGCTGCTCGGCGCGGACTCGCTGCCGGACCACGCGCATCGCGACGTCTACGACCGCATTTGCGTGTCCGGCCGCGTGGTCCTTCAACTTCACGCCTGGGACGAGGAGGACCATCCCAACCTTGTCGATCGCACGGCCGCGCCGCCGGGCCATGGCGTCGTGCTCTGGTTCCAGCTCGACGATTTCAACGCCGCGGTGGAACGGGCGCGCGCCTTGCAGGCAGAGGTGATCGAGGAACCGCACGTCAACCCGGCACCCCAGGCCTGGGAGATGTGGCTGCGCGATCCCGACGGCTATGTTGTCGTGATTGCAAGCCCGGACGGCGAGGCGTCGTAGAGGGGCTGCCGAAGCGCTAGCTCGCTGTGCCAGTCAAGACTTCAAGGATTGTGCCGAAACCGACGAGTCTCATGCCCTCCTGGATTCGCCATTCGCGGCCGGGATAGATTTGGCCATCGAGGCCGGGCCAGCCCCAAAACGCGATTTCGACCTCGATGCTTTCTCCCGGATAAAGGTCTGTCCCTTCGGGAAGATCGAGAAAGCCAATAGCCATATTGGTGTTGTCTGGGTCGAAAAAGTTGTGGTTCGGACGATAGCTTCCCCTTATTGCAGCTGTTCGGCCGCTCTCGGATGTCGGCAGAAGCCTAACGTGAGCTCTGACAAGGATACGATTGTCGCTCATCATTTCGCCCCGCCACGATCGAATTGAAGCCTGAGCCGTCGGCAACTGTTTCAAAAAAGCTAGTAGATGGTCGGAGCGGCGGGATTTGAACCCACGACCCCCAGTCCCCCAGACTGGTGCGCTAACCAGGCTGCGCCACGCTCCGTACCGTTCGCCATCAGCCGAAGGCTGCCGGGCGGGGTTCCCGGTTCGCGAAGGGCGCGGACTATATGCGCGCGCCTCGGCTAGCGCAAATGGGAACACGCGGCATTTTGGCTTCCCGGTTTCTGGGGTATTGTTCCCCTTGGCATTCATTCATTGGGGGAACAGATGAACCGGACGCTATCCATCCTCGCGGCGCTGTCGTTCGCGACGCCCGCGCTCGCCGCCTCGCCCATGGCGATGTCCGCCAAGCCGTCGCCGTCGGCCGCGGACAAGGCCGCGATCGAGAGCGCGATGAGCGCGGGGCCGGCGGCGGTCGGGCGCAATGCGACGGTCGTGGTGCCGGATGCGTCGGGCAAGATGCGCGTGCTGCGCGCCGGCACGAACGGCTTCACCTGCATGCCCGACGATCCGTCGTCGCCGGGCGCCGATCCGATGTGCGCCGACAAGGCGGGGATGGAATGGCTCGATGCCTATATCGCGCACAAGCCGCCCGCGAAGGGCAAAGTCGGCTTGATCTACATGCTCGCGGGCGGCAGCGACGCCAGCAACACCGATCCCTACGCATCCAAGCCCGCGAACGGGCATTGGATCGCCACCGGCCCCCACGTGATGGTCGTCGGCGCCGACGCCGCGTTCTACGCCGCCTATCCGTCGGGCGCGAACCCCGACACGTCCGTGCCTTACGTCATGTGGGCGGGCACGCCGTACCAGCACCTGATGTCGCCTGTGAAGTAGGGCGCGTTCAGGGCTTGTCGTACTTGTCTCTGCGGCGGCGGCCGAAAAGAAGGCGCGACTCCAGATGCAGCCGCAGCGCCTTGTAATAGGCCTGCAGGAATTCGAGCGGGCTTCCGAAGGGGCGCGCGCCGGTCTTGTACTGGATGCGCTCGGCCACGGCCTTCATCGTCGCGGGATCGCGGCGGCGCAGCACGTCCTCGAGCACGGTGAGCTCCTTCACGCCATAGGCGTCGAGCGCCTCGGCGCTGAACAGGCCCTCGGTCTCGACCTCGTCGCCCGCGAGATCGATGTCGAGGAGGCGCCTGGGCGCGCGCACGACCCAGGTGCCGCCGACCAGGTCGCCGACGCGCAGCCGGTCCTTGTTGAAGAGCGGGAACAGCACGAACACGCCGCACCAGATCAGCGCCATCAGATAGGCGAGCCCGTCTTCGCTGAAGCCGACGGCGAAGACCAGGGTGATCGGCACAAACAGCTCGACCTCGCGCATCACGTTGCGCAGGAAGATCGCCTCGGCGGTTAGCCGGCCGCCGTCGCGCATCGCCACGCGAAGCCCGAGCGCGCGCTTGCCGGGCGTGGCGGCGCGCGGCGTCAGCTCGAAGGCGGTGAAGTAGAAATTGCGCAGGAAGAAAGCGACGAGCAGCCAGACGACCCCGATCAGCTCCTCGACGCCGAAATTCAGCACCCCGCCCACTATCGCGAGCGCGATCGTGGCCCCGATCAGGACGCCCAGGATGATCGCCAGATCGAGCAGCAGCGCGGCGGCGCGCTCGCCCGCTTCCGCCAGCACGATGCGCAGGTCGATGCCTTCGGGCGTCACGAGCTCGCGCATGCGTGGCTGCGGGGGCGTGTAGGCGGGCGGCGGTTGCGGCTGCGTCGCGGCGTTCATCGCTCGCCTCGCGGCAGGTAGAAATAGGTGCACCACAGCGTCAGCATCGCCGCGCCGACGGCGTAGCGCACCAGCGTGCTCTGGACGAGCTGGCGGCCATAGCCTTCGAGAAGGCCGGCCACCGCCAGCATCACGACGACGCCTCCCATCACGACCGCCGCCCTTCGCCCGGCGGCGGCGAGCGCGTCCATGCGGCTGAGCTCGCCGGGAAAGGCGAGCCCCCAGCCGATATGGAAACCGGCGGCGCCCGCGAGCGTGACCGCGAAGATCTCCGTCGTGCCGTGGATGAAGAGCCAGCCGCCGAGCTCGAAGCCGAGCCCCTGCTGGGCGAAGAGCGCGAGGAAGGCGCCGAGGACGAGCCCGTTGTAGATCATCATGAACGCCGACGGCAGGCAGCAGGCGAAGCCGAGCGCGAAGGAGAGCAGCGCGATGCGCGCATTGTGGGTGAACAGGAAAGCCGCGAGCACGCTCAACCCGTCGACATGCTGGGGACCGTGCAGCGTGTCGTAGAGCTGTTTGTATGAGGCGCTGGGATCGCGTCCTTGCGCGTAGTCCTCCGAGACGAAGGAGGAGAACCATTGCGGCGAGCGCCGCACCAGCACATAGGCCACGATCGTGCCGAGCAGGTTCATCGCGCCGGACACGAGCGTCTCGCGCCACAGGCTGCGCACCGCTTCGGGCCAGTCGCGCACGAAGAAGCGCGCCACGCGCTCGGTCAGGGTCGTGCGCGCGCCGTAGACGCAGAAATAGGCCCGCGCCGACAGGCTCTCCAGATAGTCCACCAGGCTCTTGTCGAGCGAGATCGCGCGCGCCATCGACAGCGAGGTGAGGGTGGCGCGGTAGAGCACCGGGATCGCGATCACCTCGTCGTCGCTGAGCGAGGCCCGCTGGCCTTTCTCGAAGCGGTCGAGGAGGTTCTCCAGCCGCCGCCAATCGGCCTCGCGCTCGGTGCGGAAACGGCGGCTCTTGAGGGTGACCGTCATCGCGCCCTCACAGCCGGTCGAGCCGCTTGGCGGCCAGATAGGAATCGATGAGGCCCATGCCGATCTGCTGCAGCGGCACGTCGATGACGTGGACGCCCAGGCGCCTGAGCTTCGCCGTCACGATCTCGCGCTCGCGCAGGAGCGTGTCGGCAACGACCGCCCGCGAGACGTCTTCTGCCGTCTCCGGCTTGGCGCGGGCAAGCTCCTCCAGCTCGACGTCGCGGAACAGCACGAACAGCACCAGGTGCCGCTGCAGCAGGCGGCCGACATTGTCCAGCATCAGCTCGGCGCTGGTCGTGTCGACGAAATCGGTGAAGACGACGACGATGGAGCGGTGTTCGAGATCGGCCGAAAGCTGCGTCAGCCCGAGCGTGAAATTCGTCTCTGCGGTCGAATAGTCGAGCCGGGCCGCCTGGCGCTGGAGCTGCTCGAACGCGGCCGGCCCCGCGACGGTGCCGCTGCGCAGGCGCGGCTTCTCGTCGAAGGCGAAGAGGCCGACGCGGTCGCCGATCTTCAGGCCCACATAGGCGAGCAGGAGGATCGCCTGCAGCGCGCGGTCGAGGCGCGGCTGGCCGGCGATCGGCTCGCTCATCAGCCGCCCGGTGTCGAGCGCCATCACGATGTGCTGGTTCTGCTCGGCCTGGAACTCCTTGGCGAGCAGCGTGCCGTGCCGTGCCGACTGCTTCCAGTCGATGGTGCGGCGGTCCATGCCGGACTGGAAGCTGCGCAGCGCGTGGAATTCCCAGCCCTCGGCGGCGTTGAGCTGCATGTGCGCGCCCATCGTCGCGTCGCGGCGGAACAGGCGCGTCGCTTCGTCCTTCACGTCCTGGATGTTGGGAACGATGGGGATCGTGCGGTCGAGCTTCTCGCTGCGCTGGGTCCAGGCGAGCCCGAGCGGGCCCTGCCAGCGCGCCCACAGCCGCTCGAACCGGCCTTCGCCGCGGCGCTGGACCTCGAGCGCGAATTTCGCGACGCCCTTGTTCGCGTTCACCGTCACGTTCTGGCGATGGGGCGCGATGCTGAGGCGCGGCCCGATGTCGAGCGCGACCTCGATATCCTTCGGCACGCCACCGCCGTCGAAGCTGAACAGGAAGGACGCGTTGCCCGTCTGCCCGACCGCCATGCCGTTGGGCAGCGAGGGCTCGATCGTCAATCCCCGGCCCGTGAACAGCGCGTCCAGCAGCATCAAGCCGCCGACGAACACGATCCACGCCGCCCCGACCAGCCACAGCTTCGGCGCCATGACCGCAAGCAGCAGCGCCACCGGTATCCCCAGCGCCGCCAGCATCACGGTCCGGCCGGTCGGGTAGATCATTTCTCCCTCTCGTCATCGCCCGGCTTGTCCGGGCGACCCACGGACGGTTGCTCGATGGCGCAGGATTGCCGTGGGTCGCCCGCATAAAGCGGGCGATGACGATCTGTTTGATGAGGTAGAGAAGACGTCATCACCTTGGCGCCTGGATGCGTTCGACGATGCCGCGCAGGACGTCGTCGACCTTGCGGCCGTCGATCTCGGCGGCGGGGGACAGGATCACGCGGTGGCGCAGGGCGGGCAGCACCAGCGCCTTCACGTCGTCGGGGAGCACGTATTCGCGGCCGTCCAGCGCCGCGCGGGCGCGGGAAGCGGCGGCGAGCATGGCCGAGCATCTCGGGCTCGCGCCGTGAGAGATATCCGGCGAGACGCGCGTGGTGCGCACGATGGTCACAATGTAGGCCAGCACAGGCTCGGTCAGGCGCGTCTGGGCGACGGTGGCGATGGCGGCCGAGATCGTGTCGCGGTCGGCGACGGGCACGATGCCGAGCGATTTGGGATCCGGCATGCGCACGGTGGGGCCGGTCGCGGCGACGATGGCGCGCTCCTGCTGCTCGTCGGGATAGGCCAGCACGTGCTTGAAGAGGAAGCGGTCGAGCTGCGCCTCGGGCAGGGGATAGGTGCCCTGCTGCTCCAGCGGGTTCTCGGTCGCGATCACCATGAAGCGTTCGCTCAAGGGATTGACCTTGCCGTCGAGCGTGACGCGGCGCTCCTGCATCGCCTCCAGGAGCGCTGCCTGGGTCTTGGGCGGCGTGCGGTTGATCTCGTCGGCGAGCAGCACTTCGCAGAAGATCGGCCCGCGATTGACCGTGAAGGTCGAGGTCTGGAAGTTGAACAGGTTCGTGCCGACGATGTCGCCGGGCATCAGATCGGGCGTGAACTGGATGCGTCCGAAATCGAGGTTCACCGCGGCGCTGAACGCCTGCGCCAGAAGCGTCTTGGCGGTGCCGGGCGGGCCTTCGAGCAGGATATGCCCGCCGCAGAACAGCGCGGTCAGCATCAGGTCGATCGTGTCGTCCTGGCCGTAGATCGCCTTGCGGATCTGGTTGCGCAGCCGGAACGCCAGGTCCCTGACGTCGCTAATTTGCATGGAACATCCCCTGTCTCCATTCGTAGAATCTGCGCGCCAGCGTGACGAGCGCGGCACGGCTCGTCACAAGCTGCGTCTCCTGCATGAGCGCGGAATAGGAAAGCTGGTTCTGGCGCTCGAGGTCCTTGAACAGCGCCTCGCTGTCGTCGGCGTCGAGCGGCCGGCGCACGCCCAGCGCGCGCAAGGCCAGGTTCCGCGTCGTTTGCGCATAGCGCGCCGCCATGCGCGGCTCGCGATGCAGCATGCGGATCATGTCGGCGGCGTTGTTGACGAGCGCCGTCTTGCCGCGCGCGAAGGGGGCGAGCTGGACGGGCGGCGTGCCGAAGCGCACCGCGGCATGGAAGCCCATGAGCAGCGCCGCGAAGATCGCGCACAGCGTGGCGCCCAGGAAGGGCGGGGCAAAGATCTGGCGCAGCAGGCTCGGCGTCGTGCCCAACCCGTTGAGCGTCACGTCGAAATGCACCGGCGCGCTTCCGCTCCTCAAGTTTCCGATCATCGACACGGCCAGCGCCGCGGTAGGCCCGTCGTTCAGGCCGTGCGTGTTCATCAGATCGGGATCGGCGAGCACGTAGACGGGATAGTCCCTCAGCTTGGCGAGCACCGCGCCGCCATCGGCGCTGGAGATCAGCGGCAGCCAGTCGGCGCCCGAGATCGTCTGCAGCGAATCCGTCTTGGCGAGGTTGTCCGGGAACGGGCCGAAAGCGCTCGCAGTCGCCGTCAGCCGCGGCGCGGACATACCCCGAAGCCGCGCGATCTTCGTCGTCGCGGAGAGGGGCTTGAGCAGCCGTTCGACGTCATCGTGGGCGAACATCCGGTCCTTCAGGACATGGCCGGGAATGTCCGGATCGTCAAGCGGATACCATTTTGGCAGGATGACGAGCCATTGCCGCGTGTCGCCTTGCGTCTTGACGAGGTTGACCAGCGCGTCGTCCCCGGCGTCGCCGGGCGGCGTGGCGACGGTCAGGCTGTTATGCGCCACGTCGCGCAGCGCCGGCCCGCGGTCGATCACGTTGTTGATGCCGTCGGCGTTGAGCAGGATGCGCAGGCCCGCGAAGCCGATCGCCGAGCGCGAAAGCGCGTGCGTGTCGCTGTCGTTGTCGTCGCGGAATTCCGGCGCATAGGCCGAGAACACGAAGAAGGCCAGCAGCGACAGTACGCTCACCGCCACCAGGCCGATGGCGACGCGCGGCGAGATGAGCTGGGCCTTGTTCTCCTCGCTCATGCCGCCAGCCTCCACGTGTCGGGGAAGGCGAAGCGTTCATAGGCGTCGCGGCAGCGTGCGAATTCCTCGGCACTGATCTCGCGCTCGGCGAAGAGCGCCTGCTCGACCACCTGTGCGATGCCTGAGAAGGTCGTGCGCGCGGCGGGCGGCAATTGTTCGAGCTGCGCGATCTCGCGGCTGGTGAGCGCCTGGCGCACGAGGTCCGGGCGCCGCGTGTCGATATGCTCGATGCTGCGCAGCAGGATGAGATGCACCGCCTCGCCATATTTCCCCTTGGCCGCGAGCGCATCGGCGTCACGCAGCAGGTTGCGCGCGGCGGCGGGGGCAGGGTGCCATTCGGGCTCGGCGACCTTCTTCTCCTCACGCTTTTTGCTGCCGCGGAACCAGCCGTTCTGCATGGCCGTGCGGACGACGAAGTAGATGATGAGCCCGATCACGGCGGCGAAGAGGGTCCATCCCAGGATCTGCAGGAGCGGCCCGAGAACCAGGGGCGCGCCGGAACCGCCGCTGCTCCACTGGGGCGGCGGCGGAGCGGGCTTGCTTTGCGGGAAGTCGAACTGGAGCTCGCGATGCGTCAGCAATTCGTCATGCGCGTGCGCGATGCCGGCGGGTAATGACGCATGTGCCGAAGGAGAAGTGCCGCTCACGAAGCGAAAGCCCGAATGTCGAAAGGAAATGCCACCACCGCTCGCCCGCAGCGCCCGGGCAACTATGCGCTGCGGCTGGGTGATTCTCAAGCGGAGCCCAGCGGCACGTCGCTACACTGGCGCTAGCGACCCCTTCGAGGCTCGCCTTCGGCTCGCACCTCAGGGCGACGCGCCTACTGCAAACAACAAGCGCGTCATCCCGAGGTGGCCGCGAAGCGGCCCTCGAAGGATGACGCACCCGATTCAAGCTCCGTGAATCGTGCCTAGCCTTTCGCCCTCAGCGCGACCTCGCGCGGGCGGACGAGGTTGATGTGGCCCATGCCGTTGTCGGCCGTCTCGACGAAGCCGATCTTGGCGCACAGCTTGAGCGAAGGCGTGTTGTTCTGGAACACCTCGACGCGCGCCGCGCGGCCCTTGAGCGCCCATTCGTCGGCGATCTTCTCGGTGAGCGCGGTGCCGAGGCCTCTGGCCTGGCGGTCCTCCAGGAGCGCGAAATCGACGAAGTAGACGGTCTCGCCTTCGTCCGCCTCGATGAAGCGGCCGATGGGGCGCCCGGCGCTTTCGATGATCGAGTAGGTCGCATCGGGAAAGGCGTTGCGATGCGTCGCGTTGCTGGAGCGGAACTGGAACTCGATCATCGTGCGGATCTGGGGCTCGGGCAGGCCGCCCTGGCGCATCACGCGGCCGGCATGGGCGTCGAAGAGGGCAAAAAGGAACGCTTCGTCGTCAGCGCGCTCGGGGCGCAGCGTGACCGATCCAAAAGCCGTGTCGTAGCGACGCGATACTTCCATCCCCGATCCCGTTCGGGCAATCTCCGCGCGGAAAATCGCAGAGGCCGCAGGCATGTCCGAATTGTTCCTCGAAGTCCATCATTTCGAGCCGCTGGCCGGCAAGACGGTCCGCTTCGCCGGCACGCCGTTCGCCATGACCCTCGAGAAAGTGACCAAGGGCGAGAAGTTCTTCGCGAAGGCCAGGCGCGATCCGTTCATCCTGCTGTTCCGCGCGCCGCGGCAGCAATATTACATGACCGAAGGCACGTACGAATGCGCCTTCGACGAGGGGCCGACCTACTCGTTCTACGTCGCCCCGATCCATACGCCAGATCCGGAATGGCAGGACTACCAGTCCGTGTTCAATTGAACCTCAGGCGAGGCCGGCCCGCCTGATTGCTTCGGCTTCCGCGCTGTCGACCTTGCGCGCGTTCCAGCCGCCCTCGGGCAGGCGCTCGATATAGACGTGGTCCTGCGGCCCCATCACGCCCAGCGCGACGTGGCGGTTGGGCAGGATGACGAAAGTCTCGCGCTCCAGATAGGCGATGACCTGTCCGCCATGCGGCAACGCGTTCGAGGCCCAGGTCTTGAGCTGGCCGTAGTAAGGCTCGCGCCGCCACGCATCGGGATAGAGCGGATCGGCATGGACGTTGAGCCTGCGCCCGTCCATGTCGAAGGTCATGACCATATGGGCGGTCTCGGGATGCCATTCGGACCCCAGCGAGCCGTCGATCAGCCAGCCGCAGACATAGGCCCGGCATTCCTCGCCGCGCGTTTCGTGGATGCCGCAGCCCGTCCCCGGGATGCAGTGCGTGCAGAGCACGCCCATGGGCTTACCCAGCGACGTCGCCTCGAGCACGCGGCAGCACAGCGTGCAGCCGTCGCAACTCCGCCAGGGCGTAAAAGATTCGGTTTCCGGCATGCGTCGGATCCAGTAAGCGGCCCGGCGAAGCTAGAGCGCTAGTTCTGCGACGGGAAGATGCCCTGCAGCGCGATGCTCATGTTCAGGCAAAGATAGGGCATGATGTTGGTGTGCGACTGGCTGCCGCCGGTGTTGCCGATCACGCCCGTATACATCGCGCCGGTCGGGTTCGCCGTGCTGTAGAGGCTGACGTTGAACGGCTGGCCGGTGTTGTTCGCACCCACCGATTTCGCGAGCACGCTGCCGGCCGCCGGGCCGTTTGCCGTGCCATTGCCGCTGTTGCCCCCGAACGAATGGGTATGCGCCGGCATGCTCGACACGTTGATGGTGACGGCTTCCGAGCCGCCCCTCTGGCCCAGCACGAAGCCGTTTCCCATGGAGTTCGGCACGCGGCTGCGCAGGTCGGGAAGCCCGAAGGTCGTGCGCCCGTCGCCGCCATATGTCGTGCCCAGGAGCGAGAACAGCGCCTGGTTCTGGTTGATCGGAAGGAGCTGGCCGTTGCACAGCGCATAGCCCTTCGGCGCGAAGTTGAACGAGAAGATGTCGATCTGGGACAGGAACGGAGTCATCGGCGTGATCCTTGTTTAACCGCGCGGCGGAAAGACGCCCTGCATCGCGATGCAGAAGTTCAGGGTCAGATAGGGCTGCATGTTGTCATGCGGCTGGCCCGATCCGTAGACGCTGGTGCAGGCCGGGCTCATCACCACGTTGGTGGAACCGTTGGGCAGCAGGTAGTTGCAGTCGTTGAAGACCGTCTTGCTGCCGTTGTGCGCGGTGCCGAGGATATTGCCGCCCGCGGTGACCACCGTGCCCGGATTGGTCGACGCCGAGAAAGAGTGGTTGTGGCTCGGGATCTCGCTCTGGAGCAGCGTGACGGTCTGCACGCCCGTCTCCTCGCCGAGGTCGTAGAGCGACAGGCCCGGCCCCTGACCCGGATGCAAGGGCGAATTTCCCTGCATGTTGGGCAGCGCGAAGTTGGACTTTCCATCGCCGCCATAGGTCGTCCCCAGAAGGGAGAAGAGGGCGGTGTTTTGCGAGATGGGCAGAAGCTGCCCAGCGCAGAACGCCCATCCTTTGGGCGCGAAATTGAACGGGAACATCTGCACTGTTGCGACGAAGGGCTGAGCCATGGCGGTTATCCGTTTCGAGTTGCCGTTAAGAGGGCGAACACAGGTTCGGGCTCAGGTCGGAGTCGGGAAGATGCCGAAGAGCGAGATGATGAAATTGATCGCCAGGATCGGTTGGACGTTTTCATGCGGCTGGCCTCCGCCGACGTTCTGGACGGTGGAATTGCCGAGCGTCACCAGATTGGGCGTTCCCGAGTTGAACGGCGCATAGGTGAACGGGTTGTTGGATTGGCCGACCTGTTCGTCGGCCATGACCGTGCCGCTCGCCGGCGTGGGGGTGTTGGCCGGCGTGGGAGTGACCGCCAGCGCCAAGTGATTGTGCTGCGGGATCTGCTGCGTGTTCAGCGTCACGGTTTCGGTGCCGCCGCTCTGGCCGATGGTGTAATTCGACAGGCCGCCGCCCTGGCCCATATGGACCGGCACGCGGCTCTGGAGATTGGGAAGGGCGAAGGTCGATTGGCCGTCGCCGCCATAGGTCGTGCCGATCAACTGGAAAAGAACGTCGTTCTCGGAAATCGGCAAGAGCTGCCCGGAGCAGAATGCCCATCCGGCCGGCGCAAAATTGCCGGCAAACATGCTTAGTTGGCCAACGTATGGCTGCGACATTTCAGGAGCCCTCCCCGGTAGAAATCTGCTTATCATTGAGAGATGGGAATTACAACCGCTTGGTTAATCGGTGCCGGCCTTTGCTGCATCGCGGCAATTCGAAGATTAGACAAGGCAACACGAAATCTAGGTTCTGTTTCATCTGTGCTCTGCGCATGGAAGCGAAGTGCCGTGCACCCCGATGGGCAGAGAAAATGCCTTATGCGAATTTTTTTATAGCGACCCGCGGGCGGAGACACTGGAATATCGCATGTACCGGCCACCACGGTCCATCGCGAGTTCGGTTGAATGGTTGGCTGCGGCGCCTTTTCTTTACTTCGATTCATTGCACGCGTTCGCTATCGAACGGAAAATAAAAGTTATGCGGCAGATCGCGTAGCTCAAATGTCACAAGAGTTGCTCGCATGTGTCACCGCGCCATTACTTGTGGCGGTCAACTCTAGCTGGTAGCATGACTAGATCGTCCCGGCGGATCGCCGTGGGCAGGCCGCCTATGGCGGTCGCCCTTCGGCAGCACATGGGGTGGACTTCGGGACTGGCGGCTTCAGCGAGGGGTTCGGTTATGAGTGATAAGCGCGGCCACAACGGCTCGACGTTTCTTGACAATGGTTTGACGGAAAGCGATCTCGCCGCGCAGAGCGCAGCGTCGTTCAACCGTCACGACGTCGTCGATGCGCACCATCAGGCGGGCAATCCCGTCTTCGATCTTACGACGAATCATCCAGGGCATGGCGGCCAGGACGATCTGTCGGTCAGCCCGACCGACACGACCGATCTGGGATCGCAGCTGCCCGTTCAGGATCTGAATAACGGCCACGATCTTTCGCTTGGTGCTTCGGAAAGCTCCAATGGCTTCCACGCGCCGCCGCCCGTCGCCCCGGTATACGGCCAGCTTTGGTACGGCGGCCAGGGCGCCGACGCCGGCACCTCGAGCGGCTCGTCCGACAACCAGATCGGCCACATCGACTCCGATACGGCGGGCCGCGCGGTCTCCGACGTCGACACGCAGGACAACGATTCAGGCTTCGAGTCGATCGGCTTGGATACGTCCGCCGGCATGTATTTCGGGCTGGACGGCGAGGGCCTTCTGCGCTCGGGCCACATCACCAACGACACCGAGACCAACGAAAACAGCCAGTTCGGCACCACGATCGCCAACCAAACCGGCAGCGAACTCCAGCTCACCGACACGACGAACGCGGACGAGGACAACGCGATCGCCATCGATCCGGTGAACCACGTCATCTACACCGAGATCTGGGGCAAGGACGACGACACCACGGCGATCATCAAGATCAGCTACAACACGTCGACCGGCGTGATGACCTCGCCCTACAACTCGTCGACCGGCAATCTCACCGCGGGCAGCAACGTGGTGGCGACCTACAACACGACCGGCGGCAAGCTCGTCGACGTGACGGCGATGAGCTTCGATATCGCGACGGGCAAGCTTTACTACATCGACGACGATCTTGGTTATAACCACAATTTCGGCGCCAACCAAGTCTGGGGCCCGACCAAGAACATCTATTCGATCGACACGACGAACGCCAACCCGTCGAGCACGCTTACCCAGCTCACGACGGGCCTGACCGCTACCGATGCGAACACCTATATCGCCGGTTTCGCGGTCGATGAGGTGAAGGGCATCATCTACTACGGGATCAACAACGTCAGCGGGCACTCGACGCAGATCTTCTGGATGCCGATCACCGGCGGCGCGGGCACGGCGATGACCATTCCCGGCGGCGTCACGCTCGGTTTCGAGACGTATTACAGTAACGGCTCGAACGGCATGGCGATCGACCAGAACAGCCAGACATTATACGTCGCCAACTCCACCGGCTCCACCGGCAGCACCAACGGCAATATCGTTCAGCTCACGCTGTCCGCCGACGGCCACAGCTTCGTCAGCGGCAACGGCACGTTCGAGGTGTTCGACGGCAACGGCAACAACGGCAATGACGGCGCGCTCCTGTTCGACAACCAGGCGATCCTGGGCAGCATGTCCGCGACCACGACGGAAGCGTTGCAGGGCGGCAGCGCTCTCACGCTGCTGACCGGCGCGCCAACGATCACGGACAAGGACGACAACCATCTGGGCTTCTTCCAGGTCGTGGTCGCGAACGCGCAGAGCGGCGATATCCTGTCGGCGACGGCGTCGGGCGGCATCTCCGTCAGCTTCAACTCGACGACGCATACGCTGACGCTGAGCGGCGACGCCAGCTTCGCGGCCTACCAGACCGTTCTCAACTCGGTCACGTTTCAGGATACGGGCACGGACAACTCGACCGGCTCGCATCCCACGCGCACCATCGACTGGATCGCCAGCGACGGCACGACGCTGACCGACCAGACGACGGCCGACGCGAACGAGCAGGCCACCACGGTGGTGATCGACCGCGCGCCGACGCTGACCTCGGACAACTATTCGCCGGTCCAGGAGAGCGGCTCGGCGTCCGGGACGTCGGGCACCGCGGGCACGGGCGTGCTCGGCAACGACACCGACAAGGACGCCGACGCGATCGTCATCACCGCCGTCAACGCAAGCGGCGCGAATGTCGGCAACTCGGTCGCCGGCACCTACGGCCACCTGACGCTGAACTCCAACGGCAGCTTCTCCTATAGCGCCGACAACACCGCGGCGATCGATGCCGCACCGAACGGCTCGCATCCGGTCGACTCGTTCACCTACACGGTGAGCGATGGTCTCGGAGGCGTTTCGACAACGACGGTGACATTCACGATCAACCGCGCGCCGACGGTCGTCGGCGACTCGGGCGCCGCGGTCGAAAGCGCGTCGGGCAACGGCAACGTGCTCACCAACGACAGCGACAAGGACGGCGACACGCTGACCGTCGCCCAGGTCAACGGCTCCGGCGCCAATGTCGGCAACTCGGTCGCCGGCACCTACGGCCACATCACGATCAATTCGAACGGCAGCTACACCTACAACGCCGACAACACCGCGGCGATCGACGGCGCGGCGACGGGCGCGCATCTGACCGACACCTTCACCTACCAGGCCAGCGACGCCCACGGCGGCACGACCACGACCACCATCACCATCACGCTCGACCGTCCGCCGACGGTCGTGGCGGATAGCGGCGCGGCGGTTGAAAGCGCGTCCGGCAACGGCAACGTGCTGACCAACGACAGCGACCGCGACGGCGACACGCTGACGGTCTCGGCCGTCAACGGCTCCGGCGCGAATGTCGGCAACTCGATCGCCGGCACCTACGGCCATATGACGATCAATTCGAACGGCACCTATACCTACAACGCCGACAACACCACCGCGATCAACAGCGCGGCCACCGGCTCGCACCTGACCGACACGTTCTCCTACACGGCGAGCGACGGCCATGGCGGCACGACGACGACCAATATCGTCATCACGCTGGACCGTCCGCCGACGGTGGTGAACGACAGCGGCAGCGACGTCGAGAGCGCGACGCTGAACGTGCTCGCGGCCGGCGGCGTCATCGCCAACGACAGCGACCGCGACGGCGACAGCCTGACGGTCACCGCCGTGGGCGGCTCGGGCGCCAATGTCGGCAACAGCTTCGCCACGACCTATGGCCACATCACGCTCAACGCCGACGGCAGCTACAGCTACGTCGCCGACAACACCGCGGCGATCGACGCGGCTGCGAACGGCTCGCATCCGATCGACACCATCACCATCACCGTCAGCGACGGCCATGGCGGCACGACCAACGAGACGCTGAGCATCACCATCGACCGCGCACCCACGGTCGTGGCAGACAGCGGCGCGGCGGTCGAAAGCGCGTCCGGCACCGGCAACGTGCTCACCAACGACAGCGACAAGGACGGCGACACGCTCACCGTCTCCGCCGTCAACGGTTCCGGTGCCAATGTCGGCAATTCGGTCGCCGGCACCTATGGTCACATCACGATCAATTCGAACGGCAGCTACACCTACAACGCCGACAACACCGCGGCGATCGACGGGGCGGCGACGGGCTCGCACCTGACCGACACGTTCTCCTACACGGCGAGCGACGGCCATGGCGGCACGACGACGACCAACGTCATCATCACGCTGGACCGAGCGCCGACGGTCGTGGCTGACGCGGGCGCTGCGCTCGAAAGCGCGTCCGGCAACGGCAACGTGCTGACCAACGACAGCGACCGCGACGGCGACACGCTGGTGGTCTCCGCCGTCAACGGCAGCGGCGCCAATGTCGGCAATTCCGTCGCCGGCACCTACGGCCACATCACGATCAACGCCGACGGCAGCTACAGCTACACCGCCGACAACACCGCGGCGATCGACGGCGCGGCGACCGGCTCGCACCCGACCGACACGTTCTCCTATACGGCGAGCGACGGCCATGGCGGCACGACGACGACCAACATCGTCATCACCATCGACCGCGCGCCGACGGTAGTGAACGACAGCGGCAGCGACGTCGAAGGCGCGACGCTGAACGTGCTGGCGGCCAGCGGCGTCATCGCCAACGACAGCGACCGCGACGGCGACACGCTCACCGTCACCGCCGTGGGCGGCTCGGGCGCCAATGTCGGCAACAGCTTCGCCACGACCTATGGCCACATCACGCTCAATGCCGACGGCAGCTACAGCTACGTCGCCGACAACACCGCGGCGATCGACGGGGCCGCGACCGGCTCGCATCCGATCGACACGGTCTCGCTCACCGTCAGCGACGGCCATGGCGGCACGACCAACGAGACGCTGAGCATCACCATCGACCGTGCGCCCACGGTCGTGGCAGACAGCGGCGCGGCGGTCGAAAGCGCGTCCGGCACCGGCAACGTGCTGACCAATGACAGCGACAATGACGGCGACACGCTGGTCGTGTCGGCGGTCAACGGCAACGCCGGCAATGTCGGCAATTCCATCGCCGGCACCTACGGCCACATCACGATCAATGCCGACGGCAGCTATACCTACAATGCCGACAACACCTCGGCCATCGACGGCGCGGCGACCGGTTCGCACCTGACCGACACGTTCTCCTACACGGCGAGCGACGGCCATGGCGGCACGACGACGACCAATATCGTCATCACGCTGGACCGCGGGCCGACGGTGGTGAACGACACCAACAGCGTCGCGGAAAGCGGCACGGTGAGCGACAACGCGGCCAACGGCGTGCTCGCCAACGACAGCGACCGCGACGGCGACACGCTCGTGGTCTCGGCCGTGAACGGCAACACGAACAATGTCGGCTTCTCCATCGCCACGACCTACGGCCATATCACGGTCAATTCCGACGGCAGCTACAGCTACACCGCCGACAACACCTCGGCGATCGACGGGGCCGCGACGGGCTCGCACCCGATCGACACGGTCACCATCACCGTCAGCGACGGCCATGGCGGCACGACCAACGAGACGTTGAGCCTGACCATCGACCGCGCGGCGGTCGCCAATCTCGACACCCTCAACACCACCGAGAACTCGACGGCCACCGTCGGCAGCGGCTCGCCGGTCAATGCGAACCTGCTCGCCAACGACAGCGATCCGGACGGCGACTCCATCGCCATCACGCAGGTCAACGGCAGCGGCGCCAATGTCGGCACCCAGATCACGCTGGCGTCGGGCGCGCTCCTGACGGTGAACGCCGACGGCACCTACACCTACGATCCGAACCACGCCTTCGACTGGCTGCCGGACTTCAACAGCTCCGGCGCGAGCAACACGACCGCGACCGACAGCTTCAGCTACATGATCGACGGCGGCGCGATGACGACGGTGACGATCACCATCAAGGGCGTCGACAGCAACGACACGCTGGTCGGCACCTCGGGCAACGATACGCTCAACGGCGGCCTCGGCGACGACATCATCTACGACGACAACGGGCTGAACAGCGGCAAGGATCCGCACGATACCAGCGCCGGCTTCTCCGGCGGCACCGACAGCTTCAGCGGCGGCAGCGGCAACGACACCTTCTACATGGGCGCCAACCTGACCGCGGCCGACCATATCGACGGCGGCACGAACAGCGACCGCGTGATCCTCAACGGCAACTACTCGGCCGGGCTCACCTTCACCTCGACCACGATGGTCAATGTGGAGAATCTCGGCCTCGTCGCCGGCAACAGCTACAACCTCACCATGGCCAACGCCACGGTGACGTCCGGCAACACGCTGCGCCTCCAGGCCGGTACGCTCGGCGCCGGCGACAACGTCACCTTCGACGCCTCGAACGACACGACGGGCGGCAACTACGTCATGAATACGGGCGCCGGCAACGACGTGCTGATCGGCGGCATCGGCAACGACCGCTTCCGTCCCGGCAGCGGCACCGACTCGATCACCGGCAATGGCGGCGACGACCGCATCGCCATGACGTCCAACCTCACCGCGGCCGACTCGATCGACGGCGGCAATGGCGACGACATCGTGATCCTGAAGGGCGACTATTCGGCCGGCGTTGTGTTCGGCGCCACGACGATGGTCAACGTCGAGACCCTCGGCCTGGTCAAGGGCTTCAGCTACAACCTGACGCTCGACGGCGCGACGGACCCGTCCGGAGACACGCTGACGGTGCACGCTCAGAGCCTGCAGGCGAGCAACACCGTCACCCTCGATGGTTCGGCGGTCGCGGGTGATCTCGTGATCAACACGGGCGACGGCAACGACGTCCTCACCGGCGGCACCGGCGACGACACGTTCCGTCCGGGCAGCGGCGTCGACACCATCCATGGCGGCGGCGGCGACGACACGATCAACATGACCAACGCCTTCACCGCGGCCGACACGATCGACGGCGGCACGGGAACCAACAAGCTCCTGCTCGATGGGTTCTATTCCGGCGTCAACGCGATCACCTTCGGCGCCACGACCGTGACCAACATCCAGATCATCGAGCTCGCCGCGGGCCACGACTACTCGCTCACCTTCAACGCGGCCACGGTCGGGGCGGGCCAGAGCATGACGATCCGCGGCGACTCGCTCGGCGTGGGCGACAAGATGACGATCGACGCCTCGGCGCTCGGTGCCACCAGCAGCGTCGTCATCGATGCCGGCGGCGGCCCCAACACGCTGATCGGCGGCGCGGGCAACGACATCATCCGCGGCGGCTTCGGCGTCGACCACATCACCGGCGGCGGCGGTGCGGACCTGATCTATGGCGATGGCAGCAACGACGTCTTCATCTACAACTCCGCCTCGGACTCGACGAGCACGACCTACGATTCGATCAAGGATTTCGACGCGATGAGCGATCACTTCCAGATCGTCGGCTGGGCCGTCAACGCCATCAATGCCGAGGTCACCACGGGCCATCTGAACGCGGCCACGTTCGACACCGACCTCGCCACCGCCATCACCGGGGCACAGCTCGGCGCGCATGACGCGGTGGTCTTCGATCCGAACCATGGCGACCTGCACAACCACCTCTTCCTGATCGTCGACATGAACGGCGTCGCGGGCTACCAGGCCGGCCAGGATCTGGTGATCGACATCACCGGCGCGTCCAACATCGGCAGCCTGACGACGGCGAACTTCATGACCTGATCGCCCCTTAGGGTTCAGACTTCCCGGCCCCTTGTCCCAACCGACAAGGGGCCGTTTGTTTGTGCGGCACCGCTGTCATCCCCGGCGAGCGGTGCATGCGAAGCATGCGCTGCGAGGGAAGGGGACCCAGGCGGTTGGACCAAACCCGGTCTCTGCCACCTGGGTTCCCTTCCCCTCGCGACGCTGTCGCGTCGCTCGGCCGGGAATGACAGTTGGGGAAGACCGGTTCGTTAACAGTGGCGGTCTAAAATCCTCCCATGTCCCGGACCGTTCCTAAAGCAGAGCAGGCGGCGGTACTCGCTGCCTGGCTTCTCTTTTCTCCCGCCCATGCCGCCACCTCCGCCGGCGACCAGGCGGCGCGGATGCATCGAGGCATGAACATCCTCGACGACGATCCGATGTGGCGCGATCCGGCACGGGCCCGGTTCCAACCGCGCCATTTCGCGCGCCTCGCGCAGGCCGGCTTCGACACGGTCAGGCTCAACCTGCACCCATTCAAGCATCTGGGTGCGGACGGTGCGCCCGGCGCGGCGTGGCTCGCGACGCTGGACGGCCTGGTCAAGGCCGGTCTCGGCGCCGGCCTCACCGTCATCGTCGACGAGCACGACGACACGCTTTGCACGCGCGACGCGGACGAATGCCTCAAGACGCTGCGCGCCGTGTGGGGCACGCTCGCGCCCCGCTACAGGAACGCGCCCGACCGGTTGCTGTTCGAGATCCTGAACGAGCCGCACGGCGCGCTCACCGCAGCCGTTTGGAACACGACCCTGCGCAACCTCATCACGCTCATCCGCGCGAGCAATCCCGAGCGCAACATCGTCATCGGCCCGGCCGACATGAACACGGTGAGCGCGCTGCCGTCGCTCGATCTGCCCGAATCCGACCGCCACATCATCGCGACCGTGCACTACTACACGCCTATCCGCTTCACGCTGCAGGGCGCGAGCTGGGTGCCGTCGGCCAAGGACCTTTCCGGCGTCGCATGGGGCAGCGATGTCGAGGTCGCGGCACTGGTGCGCGACTTCGACCGCGTGAAGGCGTGGTCCGACGCCCATCGCCGCCCGGTGTTCCTGGGCGAGTTCGGTGCCTACGAGAAAGCGCCGATGGATTCGCGCACGCGCTGGATCGCCCGCGTCGCGCGCGTCGCCGAAGCCCATGGCTTGCCCTGGGCCTACTGGCAGATGGACACGGATTTCGCCGCTTACGATTTCGGGCGCGACGCGTGGATCGCCCCGATGCTCCAGGCCCTGGTGCCATAGCACCCAACCGTCATCGCCCGGCCCCCCGGACCGCGCGAAGCGCGGCCGGAGGACATGCTTCACGTCCGGGCGACCCACGGAAATCTTGCGAGATTGGAGAAGACGTCCATGGGTGGCCCGGACAAGCCGGGCCATGACAGTTGTGGCTTGAATCCCCACTTTCCCACCCAATATGTCACACGGCGCAGGCTTGGCCGTGCTAGGCTTGCGCCTTGAATCGAAAGGGGTTTTCGACAGATGGGTTCCTCGTTCCTCAAGCGCGCCGGGATGGCCGCGGCGTTCGCGCTTTCGCTGGTCGGGCTCAGCGCCTGCGGCATCAACGCGGTGCCGACCCAGGACGAGCAGGTCAAGGCCGCCTGGAGCCAGGTGCTCAACGAATATCAGCGCCGCTCCGACCTGATCCCCAATCTCGTCGAGACCGTGAAGGGCTACGCCAACCAGGAGAAATCCGTCCTCATCGGCGTCACCGAGGCGCGCGCGAAGGCGACCCAGACGACCATGAGCCTGCCGCCCGACGTGACCTCCAACCCGCAGGCCTTCCACCAGTTCGAGCAGACCCAGGCGCAGCTCGGCGCCTCGATCGGAAGGCTGCTGGCGGTCAGCGAGCGCTATCCCGATCTCAAGTCCAACGAGAACTTCATGGCGCTGCAGAGCCAGCTCGAGGGCACCGAGAACCGCATCACGGTGGCGCGCCGCGACTACATCGACGCCGTGCAGCGCTACAACACGACGCTGCGCACGATCCCGAGCCGCTGGATCGCGGCGATCTTCTACCCCGACGCCAAGGTGAAGGAGACCTTCACGATCTCCGAGAAGGCGCAGGAAGTCCCGCAGGTCAAGTTCTGATGCCGGGCACGTCCCATGCTTGATCGCGCGCTCCTGCGCATCGCCTATGTGCTGGTCGGCATCCTGTCGCTGACCTGGCTCGCGCTTGCAACGCCCGCGGAGGCCGATCCGGACTTCCCGGCGCTCACCGGCCGCGTCGTCGACGATGCGGGCGTGCTCTCGGACGACACCAAGCGCGAGCTCGACGGCATCCTGGCCGGCGACGAGAAGCAGTTCGCCGGCCGCCAGGTCGTGGTCGTGACCCTGAAATCGCTGCAGGGCTACGAGATCGCCGATTACGGCTATCGTCTCGGCCGCCATTGGGGCATCGGCCAGAAGGGCAAGAACAACGGCGCGCTCATCATCGTGGCGCCCAACGAGCACGCGGCCCGCATCGAGGTGGGTTACGGTCTCGAAGGCGATCTCACCGACGCCAAGAGCCGCGTCATCATCGACCGCACGATGCTGCCCGCCTTCCGCAAGGGCGACTACAATGCGGGCGTCGTCGACGGCACCAAGGCGGTGCTGGCGACGCTCGGCAACACCAGCTACGCGGTGCCCGACTACAGCGCCCAGGAGCGTGACGACGACCAGCCGTCGGGCGGCTGGACCGGCATCATCGTCTTCCTGGTGATCCTGTTCTTCGTGGGCCGCGGGTTCTTCTGGCCGCTGCTGTTCATGGGCGGCTTCGGCGGACGCGGCGGCGGATGGGGCGGAGGCGGCTTCGGCGGCGGCAGCAGCGGCGGGTTCGGCGGAGGCGGGTTCTCCGGCGGCGGCGGCTCGTTTGGCGGCGGGGGCGCGTCGGGGCGTTGGTAGATCCGCTGCATCTGTTCCGCGACGGCGAGCGCGAGCGCATCCGCACCGCGATCGAGGAGGCCAAGCGCGGCACGTCCGCGAAATTCGCCTTCGTCGCCGTGCCCGCGAGCGACCACTATGCGTGGTTCCCGGTCGTGTGGGCGGGCGTCGTGGCGCTGGCGGCGACCGGCGTGCTCGCGATCCTGCGGCCGTATCTGAGCATCGGTGCGGGTTTCGTCGTCGATGCGGTGCTGTTCGTCGTGCTGACGCTGGTGTTCGACTGGTGGCCGATCCGCGTGCGGCTGGTGCCGCCGCATTTCAAGCGCATGGCGCTGCACCACGCCGCCCAGCGCGCCTATGCCGGCCATCTCATCTCGCACGACGACGAGCACAACGGCTTGATGCTGTTCGTCTCGCTTGCCGAGCGGCATCTGGAGATCGTCGCCGAGCGCGAGGCGCATGCCGCCACGCCGCCGGGAACATGGGACCGCATCGTGGCCGGCGCGACCGCGGCGATGGCGTCGCGCGGCGTGGCCGACGGGCTCGTCGAGGCGGTCTCGGCCTGCGGCACGGCGCTGGCCCAGGCGTTTCCGCGCCGGACCTGATTTCGCATACCACGCGAAGTTGCAAGCCTCCCGTCCTGGCGGCAAGATGCCGGGCAGGGGGGCTATCGCATGACGATCTACCGCAAATCCGCGCTCGCGGCGGCTGTGCTGGCGCTGAGCTTGTCCGCCGCGCAGGCCGACACGCCGAGCTGTTCCTTGGGCCTGATGGCGTCGCTGGACATGACCGCGATGCCGGATGGGCGGTTCACCGTGCCTGTGTCCATCAACGGCGCGGTGCATCCGTTCATGGTGCAGACCGGGGGCGTGTTCAGCCAGGTCGCGCCACGCGTCGCGAATGCACTGGCGCTCCCGCAGACACCAACGCGGGCCGATGTCTACGGAGTCAACGGCAAGGTGCACATGAATTCTGCCGAGGTCGATTCGCTCAAGATCGGAGCGATCGAAGCGAAGCGCTTCCACCTCGCGGTTGCCGGCACTGACGCAGGCTATCAAGGATATGACGGCACGCTCGACCCCGATGTGTTGATCCAGTTCGACCTCGAGCTCGATTTCGCAAACAGCAAGGTGAACCTATTTTCGCAGGACCATTGTCCGGGCAAGGTCGTCTATTGGACGAAAGGCGCCTATGTCACGCTGCCGTTTCGCATGATCTCGGGCCCGGCCACGGTCAATCACCACATCGTATTCACGACAACGTTGGATGGGCACGATCTTTCGACGGATCTGGATACTTCCGCGCCTACGACGGTCCTCTTCCACAGACCGGCCGTGGAGTATTTCGGGTTCGACGAGAAGTCACCCGACGTCACGCTTGCGCCGGACAAGATCGATGGACTTCCAGTCTATCGAAAGCGCTTCGGCACGCTGCATCTAGCCGGCATCGACGCGCCCAATCCCATCATCGACGTGATACCGGATCAGGAAATGGCAGGGTTCCACCAGGAGCATTCGGAGAAATCTCGCGACGATCCCATCTATGGCAACATGATCGAACCCAGCGCCCTCTACCTGGGCACCGACGTCCTGCGTAAGCTGCACGTCTACATCGCCTATAAAGAGCACAAGGTCTACGCGACCGCGGCCGACGCTCATTGAAAATCCGCGCCGGCCTTGGGTCTTTCCTGTTTGACATTGAGTAAAGTATATTTTACACGTAGTCCGGTAATTTTGATACCGGAGGCCGGAAAATGGCATTTCGTGAAAAGGCTGCCTGGATTTCCCTGGTCGTGGGGATCGGCGTCTATGTCTTCTATTTCGCGCAGGCGGTGCCGGCGATGGCGCGCGGGGAGACCGGGGGCGGGTATTATTTCGGCCTTCTGGCCGCAATGACGGTGCTGTTCGTCATCGCGATGATCGTCCTCACCGTGGTGGCCGCGGTGTTGGCGCCGAAGGACGCCAAGACGCCGCTCGACGAGCGCGAGCGGCTGATCGGGCTCAAGGCCTCGCAATTGGCGGCCGTTGCGCTGTCCGCCGGCGCGTTCATGACCATCATCGTGCTTTTCCTGGGCGCCGACCGGTTTTTCGCCGCGAACTTCCTGTTCCTTTCGATGGCGGTCTCGGAGACGCTGAAGAGCGGCGCGCAGATCTTCTATTACCGCCGGGGCGCGTGATGGCGCCGACGCGCGTGCGCAACGCCATCCGCCGCCTGCGCTTCGAGCACGGCGAGATGACGCAAGGCGAGCTTGCGGACCGCATCGGGGTCACGCGCCAGACCGTGAACGCGATCGAGCAGGGAAAATACTCGCCCACCCTTGAAGCCGCGTTCCGGATCGCGCAGGTTTTCGGCCGGCCGCTGGAAGAGGTCTTCCAATACGGCCAGGACGAGGGGCAGGGATGAAACGGCTGTTCGCGGCGCTCTTTGCGCTGCTGGTCTCGGGCGTCGCGGCTGCGGCCGCGCCTGAGCGCACGGTGGTAGTCGTGCTCTTCGACGGCTTTTCGCCGGCCGAGCTCGACGCGGCCAGGCCGACGCCGAACTTCGACCGCCTGAAGCGCGAAGGCGCCTGGTCGCGGCATCTGGTCCCCGCGTTCCCGACGATCTCGCTCATCAACCACACGACCTTCGAGACCGGATGCTGGCCGGAGCATCACGGGGTCATTTCGAACATCTTCTACGATCCCAAGCGCGGCAAGTTCGGCGAGGGCGACAACGTCGCCGACGCCGACTGGCACACGGGCTGCGAGGCGATGTGGGAAGCGGCGGAGCGCCAGGGCGTGAAGACGGCGGTATTCAACTGGGCGGGGCGCTGGTCCAAGACGCGCGGCAGGCTCTCGGCCTTCGCCAACGACCAGGTGCCGTGGGCGCAGCGCGAAAACGACGACACGATCCTGAACAAGGCCATCGCGCTGCTGCACGACACGCGTGCGGATCATCCGCGCCTGATCGCGCTCTATTTCGACATCCCCGATCACGTCGCCCATTTCGACGGCGTCGCGGGGCCGAAGACACAGGAGGCGGTGCGCCGCGTCGACGCCATCACCGGCAAGCTGATGGCGGCGATCAAATCCATGCCCGCGGGCCGCGAAGGCACGCTCGTCATCGGCACCGATCACGGCATGATGGACGTCGGCCCGATGATCAATATCGGCCGCCTCATGAACATGTACGACATCAAGGGCCGCCAAGCGTCGGACGGCGCCACGACCTTCCTCTATCTCGACAAGGGCGAGAGCGCGGACCGCGTGCAGAAGGCGTTGAGCGCGTATCCTTACGCCTTCGACGTCTACAAAAAGGGCCACTATCCCGCCTTCGCGCATCTGGGCGCGGGCCCGCGCGCGGGTGATCTGATGCTCGTCGCCAAGCCGCCCTATTGGGTGATCGGGCCGGAGCAGTTCCCCTGGTGGGCGAACCTGCTCGGCGTCACGCATCTGTGGCCGGTGACGTTCACGCCGTTCACGGGAAGCCTGAAGGCGATGCACGGCTACGATCCGAACATCGTGCAGATGCACGGCATCTTCTATGCCTGGGGCGCGGGCGTGGCGCCGGGGCGCGAGATCAAGCGCCTCGACATGATCGACCTGCATCCGACGGTGATGTCGCTGCTCGGTCTTCAGCCGGGCAAGCCGGTGGACGGGAAGCCTATCGCGCTCGGCCCTTAGGCTCGCGGTACATCCAGGGCAGCATGAGACCGATGGGGATGATCCAGAGCGTGCCCGCGAGCGCGTAGTATAGGAACGCCGCGTACCATGCCGCATGCGGCAGGATCATCCGTCCGAACCCCGCCGCGAGGAGGACGTAGAACGCCAGCCACACAACGGTGACGAGCGTGCCGATCAGTTTCTTGAGGCTGGTGGACAAGCGATCCTCTTAACCCATTCGTCATCGCCCGCTTTATGCGGGCGACCCACGGAAATCCTGCGAAAGCTTTACATGTCCGCGGGTCGCCCGGACAAGCCGGGCGATGACGACGGGTGCTAAAACCTCGACGACGCCAGCTTCACGTCCGCCGTCGACCAGACCTTGGCGAACTCGGCGCGGACGGTCTTGGTTTCGTCGTGCTTGCCTTGCGCGTCGAGCGCCTGGGCGAGGCCGAACAGCGCCCAGCCGTCGACGCGGTAGTGCTTGAGGCTGTCGCGATAGACCGCCTCCGCGTCGGCGGGCTTGTGCGCCTGCATCAGCGCCGCGCCCAGGATGTGGCTCGTCGGCTGATGCCAATAGGGCGGCTCGGTGTAGGGGATCGTGAGCTCGATATCGCGCGCCTTTCGGAAATCCGCGACCGCCTCGTCGAGACGTCCGGAATTGCGCGCGATCTCACCGTCGATCAGGGCTACCCCCACCTCAGCCATCATGGTCGCGGGCACGGGGAAGGCGTCGATGGCGGTGAAGGCGTGCCCGTCGATCATCGCCTGCAGCGCCTGCCGGTCGTGCTTGGCGTTCTTGAAATCGTGCTTGGCGGCGTGGGCAAAGCCGCGCGCATAGAGCGACATCGCAACGTCGAGCTTCAGCGCCGGCCTGGGCCGCGGTTCCTTCAGCGCCGCATCCCACTTGCCGAAGCGCAGATCGGTCATCGTCGGCACGAAGAGATAGAGCTGCACCGGCGGCAGATCCGCCGCCATCGGCTCGCCCGCGGACGCGGCCTTCACCAGGCGCAGCGCGGCATCGTGCGCGGCGTGATAGCGGCCCAGCATCTCCGACGACGTCCACAGGAAATGGATGTTGTGGGAGTAATAGGCGAGCGGATAGAAGCCCTGCGCCTTGCAGGCGGCGATGTAGTCCTCGTCCTTCTGCGCCGCGAGCGTGTTGACCTTCACCGCATCCGCGTAGCGTCCGACGCGGTAATAGATGTGCGACGGCATGTGCACGATGTGGCCGGCCGCGGGCATCAAAGGCTCGAGCTTGTCCGCGGCGTCCTCGGCGCGCTCGGGCGTGTTCGAGGCTTCCACGGCGTGGATGTAGAGATGCAGCGCGCCCGGCTGCAGCTTCTCGCGCTTCAATATGCCTTCGAGCGTGGCTATGATGTCGGCGCCGTGACCTTTCGGCGTCTCAGCGTCGTCCTGCCAATAGTCCCAGGGCTGGGTGTCCATCATCGCTTCGGAATAGAACACGCCCGCGTCGAGATCGCCCGGATAGGCTTTCCACACCTTCTCCATCGCGCCGGCGAACGCTTCGTCGAGCGGATGGCGGTCCTGCGGCGGCTCTTTCGCATAGCGCGCGCCGAGCGCCTCGATCCACGCGACTTCTTCCGGCGAGGCTTTGGATTCCAGCGAGCGCGCCATCTGGAGCGCCGCATAGGCCGGCGCCGCCGCGTCCGGCTGCATCGGCAGGTTGATGTTGGGGCCGAGCGCGAAGCTCACGCCCCACCAGCACATCGCGCAGCCGGGATCGAGCCGCGCGGCCTCGCGGAACGAGCGGATCGCCTCGGCATGGTTGAACGCGAAGAGCAGGCGCACGCCCTGATCGAAATAGGCCTGCGTCCTGGGGTTGGACGTGGTGATGGGATGGCGGTGGTCGCCATAGCCCTCGAACAGCGGCGCGCCTTGCTTGTCGGGCTGGCCGGCATAGATCGCGGGCATGGGCGGCAAGGTCATCGCCGGCATGCCGCCCATCGACGCCATGTCGGATGCGAAAGCGGGCGTGGCCGCCGCCAGGAACGCCGCCGAAAGCAGGATTTTCCTCATCGATCCCTCCCAGATCTTGAGCGCCAATACGTCGCGAGAGGCCGAAAAGTTTCTTCTGGCCTGGACGCGGGCCAGCGGGCTATCACCCCCGCCATGGCGGCAACGCTAGCAGAGTCGACGAGCTTTTTCGCCGGGCGCCGCGCGGTCGGGATCTGGCTGCTCGCGGTGGCCGCGATCATCATCGGCATGGTCGTGATCGGCGGGCTGACGCGGCTCACGGGCTCCGGCCTTTCGATCACCCAATGGGACCCGATCGTGGGCGCGGTCCCGCCGCTGAACGACTCGGCCTGGCATGACGCCTTCGCCAAGTACCGGCAGATCCCGCAATACCGCTTCGAGAACCAAGGGATGACCTTGGACGGGTTCAAGGCGATCTTCTGGTGGGAATGGGCGCACCGTCTTCTCGGCCGGTTGTTGGGCCTGGTGTTTGCCGTGCCGCTCGCGTGGTTCGCCTGGCTCGGCGTGATACGGCGCGTCCTTGGCCGGCTGTTGAGTATTCTGTTTGGCGTGCGGACCGCGTGGCTCGATTCGACCGGCCCGATCCGCGGCGGCGGAGAATGGCTGCGCATGCTGCTGCTTTTGGCGCTCGGCGCGCTGCAAGGTTTTGTCGGCTGGTGGATGGTGATGAGCGGGTTGGAGACGCGCGTCTCGGTCTCGCAATACCGCCTCGCGATCCATCTCGGCGTCGCGGTGATCCTCCTGGGCGCGATCCTGTGGACGGCGCTGGACTATTTGCGTCTTTCGTTACCTCCCCCTCGTGGGGAGGTCGAAGCGCCGAAGGCGCTTCGGGTGGGGGCCCTTGCTCTAGTCGGCCTCGTCTATCTCCAAATGCTCCTCGGCGCTCTCGTCGCGGGCCTGCATGGCGGACTCGTCTACAACACCTGGCCGTCGATGGACGGGCGCGTGTTCCCGGAGCTCGACTTCACCTGGACCAGCTTCTTCGAGGACGCCGGGCTGGCGCAGTTCGACCACCGCATCGGCGCCTATGTGGTCTTCGTCACCGCTTTGGTGTTGGCGTTCCGTATACGGAACAAAAAGCCGAGCGCCGCGGCCGTGAACGCGGCCGGCATCGTGGCCGCGCTCGCCGTGTTCCAGGTCGTGCTCGGCATCGTCACGCTGGTGACGCAGGTCCCGATAGCGCTCGCGGCGGCGCACCAGCTCACCGCGGCGCTGCTGTTCTGCGCCGCGGTGTGGCAGGCGTTTGAGCTCAGGCTTGCAAAAGCCCCACTGTCATCCCCGGCGAGCATCGCTGCGACAGCAGCGATGTGAGGGAAGGGGACCCCGGTGGGTAGACCGAGTCTGGTCTCTCCACCTGGGTCCCCTTCCCCTCGCGCCGCGTTGCGGCGCTCGGCCGGGGATGACAGTTTAGTTCTACGCGTTCAGCGCCTGGTCCAGGTCCGCGATGATGTCCTCGACGCTCTCGATGCCGATGGAGAGGCGCACGACGTCGTCGCCGGCGCCTGCCGCCTTGCGCTGCTCGGGCTCGAGCTGGCGGTGGGTCGTGGACGCGGGATGGATGACGAGGCTGCGCGTGTCGCCGATATTGGCCAGGTGGCTGAACAGCTTGACGCTGTTGACCAGCGCCTTGCCGGCCTCATAGCCGCCCTTGACCCCGAAGGTGAAGATGCTGCCCGCGCCTTTCGGGCAATAGGTGCGGTGCAGCCCGTAGCTCTCGTTGTCCTCGAGGCCCGCATAGCTCACCCACGCGACCTTGGGATGCTCCTGGAGCCATTTCGCGACCGCGAGCGCGTTGTCGCAATGGCGCTGCATGCGCAACGGCAGCGTCTCGCAGCCCGTGATGATCAGGAACGCGTTCAGCGGCGCGAGCGAGGGGCCGAGATCGCGGAGCGACAGCACGCGGCAGGCGATGGCATAGGCCATGTCGCCGAACGTCTCCCAGATGCGCATGCCGTGATAGGACGGGCAGGGCTCCGACAGCGTCGGGAACTTGCCGTTGCCCCAGTTGAACTTGCCGCCGTCGACGACGATGCCGGCCATCGAGTTGCCGTGGCCCCCCAGGAACTTCGTCGCCGAATGCACGATGATGTCGGCACCCCATTCGAAGGGGCGGATCAGGTAGGGCGAGGCCATCGTGTTGTCCACGATCAGGGGCACGCCCGCGTCGTGCGCGATCGCCGCGATCGCCTCGATGTCGGTGATGAGGCCACCGGGATTGGCGATGCTCTCGATATAGAGCGCCTTGGTCTTGTCGGTGATCTGCCTCTTGAAGCTGTCGGGATCGCGGCTGTCGGCCCATTTCACGCGCCAGTCGAACTTCGCGAAGGAATGGTTGAACTGCGTGATCGAGCCGCCATAGAGATGGCGCCCCGCGACGAACTCGTCGCCGGGGTTCATCAGCGGATGGAACGCGATGAGCTGTGCGGCGTGGCCCGACGCGACTGCGAGCGCGGCGCGGCCGCCCTCCAGCGCCGCGACGCGCTCCTCGAGCACGGAGTTCGTCGGGTTCATGATGCGCGAATAGATGTTGCCGAAGACCTGGAGATTGAACAGCGCCGCCGCGTGGTCCGCGTCCTCGAAGACGTAGGCCGTCGTCTGATAGATCGGCGTCGCGCGCGCGCCGGTCGCGGGATCGGGCTGCGCGCCGGCGTGGACGCTCAGCGTGTTGAAGCCGTAGTCGGACATCAGGAGATTCCTCTCGGGGGCAGAGGAATATACTACTGCTTCGGTAGAGATTTCCTAGTGGCTTGGCGCCGGCGGCTTCTGCTGCTGTGCGGCCTGCGCCTTCTGCTCCTTGGCCTTTTCGACCGCGAGGTGATGGCCGACGGCGCAGCCGACCGCGGCGCCCAGAAGCGTGTGATGATGGGCGATGTGGCCCGCCACCGCGCCGACCGCGGCGCCTTTGAGACAGCCCTTGGCCTCGGCCGCCGGCGCCGTGACACTCAACATCGCGGCAAGCGCCGCGAACGCAATGATCGTCCGCATGATCCTCTCCCGTTGGACACTTTTGTTACATAGGAAAGGCGTGCAGCATTTCAACGGTGCTTGAGCGTCCCGCCCTTGCCGAAAAGCAGCGGCTTGCGGTTGTCGATGACGCCGCGCGAGACGCCGAGCCAGCCGATCTCGCCCGAGAGGCGGCCGTATTCGATCTTGGGGCAGCGGTCCATCACGACCTGAAGCCCCGCCGCGCTGGCGAGCTCCGCCGCCTCTTCGCTCACCACGCCGAGCTGCATCCAGATCGTCTTGAGCCCGAGGCGGTTTTTCTCCGCCAGCGCCTCGCGCACGATGCCCGGTGCCGCGTCGGCGCCGCGGAAGATGTCGACCATGTCGACGGGGGCGGGCACGTCTTTCAGAGACGCATAGACCGTCCGCCCCAGGATTTCCTTGCCCGCCATGCCGGGATTGACCGGGTGGATCACGAAGCCTTTCGCAAGCAGGTATTTCATCGCGAAATAGGACGGCCGCATCTCGTTCCCGCTCGCCCCCACCATGGCGATGACCTTGGTCGAACGCAGGATCGGCTTGATGAAATCGTCGGTGTAGGTGGGCATTTCTATCGATCCCAGGAAATCTTGCTGCGATATCGGACGATGGCGTCTGCGACGATCGTCGCCAGACCGGAAAGGAGCACGAGCAATCCGCTGGCTATGGCAACGTAAAACTCAGCCGGTGTGGCAAAGGGAGTGCCGATACGCTGTGGCCACGCAATTGTGTGATCTGTGGCTCGGTCCAGGTGGTCAGGCCCGTTGATGATGATCACATCCACCACTGCAAAAACGAGAAGGCCGATGAAGGTCGCCCACAACAAGGCAGTTCGACCTCGGTAGCGAGGCTCTATCCGGGCCATTTCGGGTCGCGCTTCTCGACGAAGGCGCAGATGCCTTCGTTGGCTTCGGCGTGGAGCATGTTCTGCGTCATCACGCGCGAGGCGTAGTCGTAAGCGTCGGAAAGGCCCATCTCGAGCTGGTTGTAGAATGCTTCCTTGCCGGTCTTCACCGTCGCGCGCGGCTTCGACGCGATCAGGGCGGCGAGCTTCGCGGTCTCGGCTGCGAGCGCCTCGGGCGCCGCGACGCGGTTGACGAGGCCGATGCGCTGCGCGTGCGCGGCGTCGATCATCCCGCCGGTGAGCAGCATCTCCATCGCGTGCTTGGGCGAGACGTTGCGCGACAGCGCCACCATCGGCGTGGAGCAGAACAGGCCGATGTTCACGCCGGGCGTCGCGAAGCGCGCGGCGGAGGAGGCCACGGCCAGGTCGCAGCTTGCCACGAGCTGGCACCCGGCCGCCGTCGCGATCCCCTGGACGCGCGCGATCACGGGCTTGGGATGACGCACGACCGTCTGCATCAGCCGCGAGCATTGCGCGAAGATCCGAGCGAACGCCTCGCGCCCGCCATCGGCGCTCGCGCGATGGGCGGTCATTTCCTTGAGGTCGTGACCCGACGAGAACGCCGGCCCCTCGGCGGCCAGCACGATCGCGCGTACCTGCGCATCGCCCGCCGCGCCGTCGAGCGCGTCCTGCAACGCCGCCATCAACCCCTCGCTCAGCGCATTGCGCGCGCTTGGGCGGTTGAGGGTGAGCGTCAGCACGTGGCCGTCGCGCGCGGCCAGGACGAGGGGAGCGGAAGCGGGAGCGTTCATCGCGCCTATATAAGGCTACTTGCGCAATTGCGCGAGCAGCGCCTGCGCCGCGGCGGGGTTGCGCTCCTTGGCGGCCGAGATGAAATAGAGGAAGACGTCGGTCTTCGCGGGCTTGGCCGGTTTCCCGGCGGCAGGCAGGTCCTTCGGCGCCTTGCCCTGCGCCCAATCGCGCGTGCGCCCGGCCCAGGTCTTGAGCGCGGCGGTGGTATAGCCGGTCGCTACTTTCGCCGCGGATTGCTGGAGCCGCGCATAGACGAAATCCGCCGTCACGTCGGCCATCCCGGGATAGGTCTCGTGATGGGCATAGACGATCGCCGCGCCGTATTTGCGCGCGAGCGCCGCGAACTGCGGCGTCACGAAGCTTTCGTGGCGCGCCTCGACGGCGTGGCGGAGCTCGAGCCCGTCCAACGTCTTGGGCAGCAGCGCGAGGAACGCCTCGAAGTCCTCCGGCTCGAATTTCTTGTGGTTCGCGAACTGCCACAGGATGGGTCCGAGCTTCGGCCCCATCTCGCTGAGCCCGCTGGTGAGAAACCGCTCGATCGAGGGGCCCGCCTCGGCAAGCACGCGGCGGTTGGTGGCGAGGCGGTGCGCCTTGACCGAGAAGACGAAATCGTCCGGCGTCTCGTCCGCCCATTTGCGGAAGCTCGACGGCTTCTGCGTCGAATAAAAGGTTCCGTTGATCTCGATCGTGGTGACGGCGCGGCTCGCATAGTGCAGCTCGCGCGCTTGTGCGTGGCCCTTGGGATAGAAGGCGCCGCCGCGCCACGGCTCGTAGGTCCAGCCGCCTATACCCACCCGGATCTCGCCCGTGCTTGCCGTCTTTGCCATCGGTTCCTGGGCCTCTACTCTGTGCGGTCTTCGAGGGAGGGATATATGTACGGCTTGACGAGGGGGCGCATCAATCGCGCAACCTATTGGCTTTGCCTGGTCGTGATATCCGCGATCTTCGCGGCGATCATCGCCTTCGCCGACAAGCGCGTGCCCTATGGCGAGATCGTCCTGATCGTGCTCTGCGTCCCCAGGCTGCACGACATCGGACAGTCCGGATGGTGGGTGGGCGGCGTGATCATTGCCGAGATCGCGGTCACGATCGCCGCGTTGGCAAGCCTGCCCGAAGATCAGGCACTGATGGTGGTCGGGCTTTTCAGCCTGTTCATCCTGGTGGGCCTTGTCGTCCTGGGCGCCTTGCCCGGCCAGCCGGGGCCGAACCGCTTCGGTCCGCCGCCGGCGCCCGGTCTTTCATTCGGGCGCTCCGAGGAGGGGCCCGAGAAGCAATTCTAGCGCCGCTTATTCGAAGACGTGGGTGGACGGCGCGAAGGGGTCCGGACCGTAACTGTTCTCGCCATCCGTTCCTTTCATGCACCACCACACGAGCAGCACGATGGATCCGAAGGGCACAAAGGCCAGCAGGTACCACCAGCCCGAACGGTCGGTGTCGTGCAGCCTGCGGGCGGAAACGGCCAGGTCCGGGATGAACATGGCGAGCCAGAAGATCGCGAGCGCAAGAGTGAGTACCTCGGCGATCGGGCTGGCCTGGTCCGGCCGCCCGGTCGCTGCGCCGATAATTGCGATCAGGACGAACGATCCGACAAAGACCAGGGTTACGAAAAGCCGGAAGAACCAGAATTCCGAGCGCCGTGCGCGGCCGCTGAAATTGGCGTAGTTGCGAAAGCACGACGCGACGGATTCTCCGAACCCCATGGATATTCCCCCTCATTTGATGGCAGGAAGCTTAAATGGCCGGCGCCGCCCCGTCCATCTCGCTGGATACGGTAATATAGTACCATATTCGAAACATCTCGAATTTTCAGGCAAAATCGCTTGACCCTGGACCTGGCGCCCTCTATATGGCGCGGCCTGATCAAACGGAATATCGCCATGAAAACCTACTCGGCCAAGCCGTCCGAGATCGAGAAGAAATGGATCTTGATCGACGCCGACGGGCTCGTCGTCGGCCGGCTCGCCTCGCTCATCGCGTTGCGCCTGCGCGGCAAGCACAAGCCCGGCTTCACGCCTCACATGGATTGCGGCGACAACGTCATCGTCGTCAATGCCGCCAAGGTGCTGCTCACCGGCGACAAGCTGAAGAAGAAGATCTACTACCGCCACACGGGCTATATCGGCGGCATCAAGGCGCCGACCGCGGGCGAGATCATGCGCGGAAAATATCCCGAGCGCATCGTCGAGAAGGCGGTGGAGCGCATGCTGCCGCGCGGGACGCTGGGCCGGCGCCAGCTCTCCAACCTGCGCGTCTATCCGGGCGCGGAGCACCCGCACGAGGCGCAGCAGCCTGAGACGATCGACATCGGCAAGCTCAATGCCAAGAACCACAACTATCGCAAAACCGTGAAGGCGGCCTGACCATGGCGGAAGACGTCAAAAGCTTCGGCGAACTGAAATCCACGCTCATCAAGGCCAAGCCCGCGGCGCCTGCGGGCCAGCAGGCCGAGCAGACCGTCTCCAAGCGCGACGCCAAGGGCCGCGCCTACGCGACCGGCCGCCGGAAGGACGCGATCGCGCGCGTCTGGATCAAGCCCGGTCTTGGCCGCATCACGGTCAACGAGAAGGACGAGAAGGTCTATTTCGCCCGTCCGGTGCTGCGCATGATCCTGCGCCAGCCGTTGATCGCCACCAACCGCGACGGCCAGTTCGACGTGATCGTGACGGTGAAGGGCGGCGGTCTCTCGGGGCAGGCGGGCGCGGTGCGCCACGGCATCAGCCGCGCGCTGGTGGCCTACGAGCCCGCGCTGCGCACGGCGCTCAAGCCCGGCGGCTTCCTCACCCGCGACCCGCGCGCCGTCGAACGCAAGAAGTACGGCAAGCCCAAGGCCCGCCGCAGCTTCCAGTTCTCGAAGCGGTAGTATAGTACCGTATCAGCAAGGTCACTTCGTGCCAGTGCGGTCGGCCGGATTCCGGGTTCGTTTTAGCCATGCTACAATGAAGCATGGCTAAAACGACCAAATCGGCCGGCCGAGTCGGAGCATACGTCCTGGGGCGCGGAAATTTCGCCAAGATCAGCGCCGTCGAGGGCATCCGCCTGAGCCGCCGCGCGGATGACGACTTCAAGGATTTCGATCGCCGTGGCCTGTCCGCCGACGAGCGGCGACGTGCGCTCGCGAAGCGCTTTGGCGGTAAACGCTGATCCTCGATGTATGATGCTGCAGCGGATCCTTACTGCTACGTCGGCACGAGCGTTCTCAAGAACATCCCCGGCATACGCGACCAAGCGGCACTCGACGAGTACGAAGCTGCAATGACCGCCCAACGGTCGGACGAACCGTTGCCTGCCGGCAGGCTCAGCGTCTCCCATTACCGCGCCCTCACTTGTTTCAAGATGTGTATTCATGGGCGGGCGGGTTCCGCACGACACGGATCGGCAAAGACGGAAGTGCGTTCTGCTATCCCGAGCATATCGGGCACGAGATGCGCCGACTGTTTGATGTTTTGCGGCGCAAGAGGTGTCTCGGGGACCTCTCGCGCGAGCGCTTCGCGGCCGAGGGCGCCTTTTTCCTTTCGACACTGAATGCTATTCATCCGTTTCGCGAAGGCAATGGAAGAACTCAGACGATCTTTCTCACGCTCATGGCCGACCGCGCAGGACATCCCTTTGATTTGAGTCGCCTGAAACCGAAGCCTTTTCTCGTGTCGATGATCGCGAGCTTCAAAGGCGACGACCGTCCGCTCACCGAGCAAATCCTTCGTCTCACAAGGAAAAGCGGGTTCACAAATCGCTCACAAAAATAAGTTGTTCGAAATATCACTTCTTGTCCAAATGCTTATACAGCTTCCAGTTCTCGAAGCGCCAGGTCCGTATACAGATCGTATCGAGCAACGGCGGCTCCGGAAAATCCGGGCCGCCGTTTTGCTATTTGGCGGTCGCGCGTCAAGGGAATGCGTCGAAATACTCTATTGACTCTATCTAGTATCGGGTGTTTTGTCTGCGCGACTTCGCGAGGGCTCCGCATGGGCAAGCCGAATGTGAGTGCGACCCGATCCGCTCCGACTGCGCAGAACCGGGGCGCCAGCATTGTGCCGCTTCGCGGCTTGCCGCCGGGCGGCAACGCCATCACGCCCTACGACACGCAGAACCTGTCGCTCTACATGTGCCTGCTGGTGCACGAGGAAGACGGCGCCGGCATCGCCGAGCTCGCCACCGGCCTTTTCGGCTTCGACATGACACGGGACCGGGAATGGGCGATCCGCGTCACGCTTTCGCATCTGCGCCGGGCGCGCTGGGTCGTTGACCAGCTCTATCCTTGGATAGATTGACCCCCTGATCCTTCGGTGGATTGCCTCCTGGTACCTCCCCCCAGGCGGCTTCGCCGGCGCGAGGTAAGACAGCGGCTCGGGATATCCCGGCCGCTGTTTTGCTTTGAGTTCCCGGCTTCCATTGCCCGCGAGCGAGTGGCGCTGTTATAAAAGTGTCATAAATAGTTCACGTCTCGCTCTCTCACCAAGGTGCTCTTCATGTTTCGCTGGTTCCAGGCGCTCATGCCGCGCGAAGACAGGTTTTTTGAGCTGTTTTCACGCCATGCCGACATCCTCGTCTAGGGGTCCGAGGCGCTTCAGGAGCTCTTGAAAGGGGGACC